>Ga0134125_10000092_pt1 | contig 133186 bp, 111 predicted proteins | sample KB31751_FD_96464 | JGI IMG/M metagenome (GOLD analysis project Ga0134125, IMG submission 96464) | Terrestrial soil microbial communities with excess Nitrogen fertilizer from Kellogg Biological Station, Michigan, USA - KB3-175-1 | ecosystem: Environmental > Terrestrial > Soil > Unclassified ...
ACCAATGCAGGTATGATAACAGTGTACAGGCATCCAACGGCAGTCTTTACCGAAGGCCCACAGCCTACAACCATAGATAATCCTGCAATTACCTTTACCGATAAGAGCACAGATAACTATGGACTGGCAAGCTGGAACTGGAGCTTTGGAGATCAAACAGATTCTGTAGCGAATACTCCAAAAGCAATACACACCTACCAGGATACCGGAACATATTGTGCAACCTTAGTTGTAACCAATATCCATGGTTGTGCAGATTCAACAACCAACTGTTTGGTAATAGGCCCACAGTTTGCAATGTACATACCAAGTGCTTTCTCTCCAAACGGAGATGGAGTGAATGATGTGTTCAAGGCCCAAGGAAGCTATATATCAAGTTTTGTGATGTATATCTTCAATCGTTGGGGTAATCTTATTTACACAACCACCGATATCAATATAGGCTGGGATGGAGCAGTGAATAACACAGGCCCATTATGCGAAGAGGATACGTATATTTATATGATACAAGCGACCGATAATAAGGCTAACCTTTATAAGTATACAGGAAGGGTATCGCTGTTAAAGTAAAATATTCAATAAAAAGTATTAAAAGGAACTCGTAACTGGGTTCCTTTTTTATTTGTAGCTGAACGCATTGAGCAGTTTAATTAGTAGCAGTTTTACATAAAAAGCTTGTTGAAGTCGTGTAGATATGATAAATTTGTAAGCTATAGTTAGGTTAGATTTAGAGAATATGCAGGATTCAACCCAACCTAATTTATACTTTTGTCATCTATACAATTGAAAGCGCATTTATAAACCCTCAAAGCACTAAATTTAATAGAATTATTCATGAAAAAGCCAATTAAACAACTCTTACTTTTAACAATGGTAATGTTTTCCTTACAGATGTTGGGACAAACCTCTAAAACTGTTTCTGCACCGGCTGTAACTATAAACAATACCCAGGTAGTAACATTAAGTCAGCAAAATGGTATAGCCGTATCCTATCAAACCGGATTTTCATCAGAAGGTATGGCAATGTGTTTGATTTTTAAAAACACAGGTAGTTCAAAAAGTAACTTTACATGGGCGTTGAAGGATAAAATGGGTAAAGTTGTTTATACAAGCAATCCAGTTAAGGTGGAATCCGGCCAAACGATTGACAGGAACAATACCGGTAATAATAACAGTAAGTTTATAATTACATTAAATAGCGGAACAACAGCAGAGGATTATAGCATCCAAATTACCCCAATAAAATAATCATGAAGAAAACTACGTTAATATCAAAAACATGGATTAAGGGAATATTGTTGCTTTCGGCAATATTGTTAGCTAACTTCAACAGCAACGCACAGGTGGTATTGGATGCGCATAGCAATGCAGCCGGTGCCACTACCTGGAATATTACTACCACCCATGCTAACGAGCTTATTATATTATCATGTGGAGGATATGGAGTAGGAGGATCATCCCTTTCTACTGCGCCTGGAACAGTAAAAGTAAATGGAAGTAATGCAACCTACGAGACAGAAGGGCTTTGGTTAAATCCTAGTTTTTCATGGCAGGAAGAGATTTGGGCTTATGTTGCACCAACCGTAGGAACGTACACCTGCACATGTACCGAAGCTGGAATTATCTCTCCTTTTTATTTCAATTTTGCTGCTTCGGTATACCAGCCAAATTGCCCTGCAGGCTTAAATTTATCTAATGTCTTTCTTGGTGGTAATAACGATAATCATGGCCCTACAACAATATCTGCCACAATAACCACTCCTATTGCCAATTGCTGGGTGTATGGCTCAGTAAACAACAATGATAATGGCGGTAGTGGTACTGTGGCCTGGAGCGGCCAATTAACCGAAATAGACCATCAATATATAAACAATGGTATAGATGGTGCTCAGGCCGATTCTACATATGCTACTGCAGGTACATATACAATTACATCTACTGATATTGGAGCAAGCAATGTTTGGATGACTATAGCCCTTATTGGAGTAGAGCCAAATCCTAGTTGTTGTGCCTATACCGCTACGGCAACTTGTACTAATATAACATGTAATGGCGCTAATAATGGTACTGCTACTGCGGTACCCAACCCTGTTGGGGCGTATACTTATTTATGGGCCCCGGGTGGCCAAACCAGCCAAACTATTAGTGGTTTAAGCGCCGGAACATATACTGTAAGCGTTATGAATGCCGGCTGTACTGTAACAGCATCGGTTACTATTACACAGCCTACTGCTATTGTAATAGCAAACACAATTACGAATGTAGCTTGCAATGGCGGTGCTACAGGTAAAATAGTAGCGAATGTTAATGGTGGTACTCCCGCTTATACTTACTCATGGAGCCCTGTAGGAGGTACTGGTGCTACGGCATCTAACCTTTCAGTAGGATGTTATACCTTAACAGTAACCGATGCTAATGGCTGTATTCAAACAGCCAGCGCTTGTATAACACAACCGACATCACTTACAACCAGCATGGCCACAACACTCGCGGCTTGTGGTTCTAATAATGGAACGGCTACGGTAACCGTAAATGGAGGTACACCCGGATATACTTATGCTTGGGCGCCGATAGGTGGCAATGGAGCTACAGCATCAGGCCTGTCAGCAGGCAGCTATACAGTAACTGTAACCGATGCAAATGGATGTACGATAACAGCCAGCGCAAACATATCTAATGCGGGTGGAGTAACAGCTAACATATCCCTTGTAGTTAACGAAACTTGTTTCGGAGATAATGGGGGAATACTAGATATTCTTGATGCAGGAGGGGTTCCACCGTATACCTATAGTTGGACCAATGGAGCCACAACCCAAAATATTACCGGTTTAACCGCAGGTGGATACACTGTAACTGTAACCGACCAAAATGGATGTGTGGCAGTAGCCAATGCTACGGTAACTCAACCTGCTGCAGTAACAGGATCAATCACAGCATCGAACATACCATGTAATGGAGGAGCAACGGGCAGCGCAACGGTAACAGCCGCGGGCGGTACACCCGGGTATAACTACGCATGGAGCAATGGAGGTACCACCTCGGCAATAAACGGATTAACAGCCGGAACCTATAATGTAACAATAACGGATGCAAACGGATGTACCGGAACGGCGACAGTAACCTTAACGCAGCCTGCTACAGCAATAAATTTAGCTACAGCAGCCACGAATGCATTCTGCGGCCAGCCTGATGGTACGGCCAATGTAATAGCTAATGGGGGTGTACCGGGATATAACTATATCTGGAACAATGGTGCAACTACATCAGGAATAAGCAGTTTGTTACCCGGTAACTATTGTGTAACAGTAACCGATGCAAATGGATGCACAGCAACTGCTTGCATCACAGTAAACAATACTCCAGGTGAAACTGTTAATGTAAGTTCAATAACGGATGTAAGCTGTAACGGACAGAATAATGGAATAGTAGATATATTGCCGACAGGAGGGGTGGCACCATACACCTATTTATGGAGCAATGGGCAAACCAACCAGAATGCGACAGGATTAAGTGCAGGAACCTATACGGTAACGGTAACAGATTTTCATGGATGCCAGGCTACTACAATAGGTACTGTAACCCAACCTGCAGTATTGATAGCAAGCATAACAGGAACACAAACAATATGTGTGAGCCAGAACGCAACATTGAATGGAATAGTAAACGGAGGAACTTTGCCTTATACCTATGCATGGAGCAATGCAGCAACCACGAGCAGTATAACAGTAAGCCCTGCAACAACTACAACATATACCTTAAACGTAACGGATGCAAATGGATGTACGGCAGCTCCTGTAACGTTTACCGTAACAGTTGACCCACCTATTACATTGGTAATGGGTCCAAAATCATGGATGTGTATAGGAGGGCAGGCAAACATAAGTGTAACGGCAGCAGGCGGAGATGGAAACTATGCCTACAACTGGATGCCCGGTAGCCTGAGTGGACAGAATGTAAATGTATCGCCAGCAACCACAACAACCTATACAGTAACTGTAACTGATAACTGCGGTAGCCCTGCAGTAACGGGAACAGTAACGGTTACCATAAATCCATCACCTGTAATAGGGTTTGTGGCGGATTCAACCAATGGATGTTCGCCTTTGTGTGCCACCTTTGCAAACCAAACTACGATTGCATCGGGAACCATAAAGAGCTATTTATGGAACTTTGGCAATGGAGTACATGACACCACAAGCCAAGTTAATTACGATAAGTGTTTTCCAACACCGGGCAACTATAACATTACCTTAACAGCAACATCAGATAGCGGATGTATATCTACCAGTACCAATGCGGGTATGATAACAGTGTACAGTCATCCTACTGTTAGTTTTATTGAAGGCCCACAGCCTACAACCATAGACAATCCTGCAATTACCTTTACTGATAAGAGCATTGATCATTATGGACTGGCAAGCTGGAACTGGAGCTTTGGAGATCAAACAGATTCTGTAGCGAATACCCCAAAAGCGATACACACCTACCAGGATACCGGAACATATTGTGCAACCTTAGTTGTTACCAATATCCATGGTTGTGCAGACTCAACAACCAACTGTTTGGTAATAGGCCCACAGTTTGCAATGTATATACCAAGTGCTTTCTCTCCAAACGGAGATGGTATTAATGATATCTTCCAGGCTAAAGGAAGTTATATATCGAGTTTTGTGATGTATATCTTTAACCGTTGGGGTGGTTTAATCTACACCAGTACAGATATTAACATAGGCTGGGATGGAGCAGTGAATAACACTGGCCCATTATGTGAAGAGGACACCTATGTATACTTAATAGAAGCTACCGACAATAAGGCTAACCTTTATAAATATACAGGAAGGGTATCGTTGTTAAAGTAAGAAACGCATTATAGAAAGTAAAAAAAGGAACTCACTTAAGAGTTCCTTTTTTTATTGGTTTAGTATCCGTTTCTATAGGTTTCCTGAATACTACTTGGTTATCGAATACATCCATAACAATGTCGCTGTTGTGTTCAATTTTGCCAGCCAGTATTTCTTTCGAAAGCTCATTAAGTACCTGCTTTTGTATCAACCTTTTAATAGGCCTTGCACCGTAAGAAGGTTCGTACCCTGTTTTGGCAAGCCACTCCATAGCCTCATCTGTAGCAGACAATCTTATGTTATCTTGCTGCAAACGCGTTACCACCATATTGAATTGCATGTTAACTATGGCAAGTAAATCCTTTTTAGTAAGCGGCGAGAACATAATAGTTTCGTCAATCCTGTTAAGGAACTCCGGCCTTAGAGTTTTTCTAAGAAGGTCAAGCACCTGGTTTTTGGTTCTGTCGAATACTTTGTTCTTGCCTATTTTTTCAATGTCATCATAGTTTTCCTGTATAATTTCCGAGCCAATATTAGAGGTCATGATGATAAGGGTATTCTTAAAATTAACTGTACGGCCTTTGCTGTCTGTAAGCCTTCCATCGTCGAGTACCTGTAGTAAGATGTTGTACACATCGTAATGAGCTTTTTCAATTTCATCGAGCAAAACAACTGAATAAGGTTTACGTCTAACGGCTTCGGTAAGTTGTCCGCCTTCTTCATAACCTACATATCCGGGAGGAGCGCCAATAAGCCTTGAAACGCTATGCTTTTCCTGGTACTCGCTCATGTCTATGCGTATCATGTTGCTTTCGCTGTTGAACAGATATTCCGCCAAAGCTCTTGCAACTTCTGTTTTACCTACACCGGTAGTGCCCAGGAATATAAAAGAGCCAATAGGCTTTTTAGAATCCTGTAAGCCGGCGCGGCTTCTGCGTATAGCATCCGATACAGCTTCTATAGCTTCGTCCTGGCCTATTACACGTTTATGTAATTCTTCTTCAAGATGTAAAAGCTTTTCTTTTTCGCTTTGCATCATGCTCTTTACAGGTATGCCTGTCCAGCGCGCTACTACTTCGGCAATATCTTCACGGTCTACTTCTTCCTTAAGCATTTGCGAGCCCTTAGATTTGATAGAGTCCCATTTCTTTTCCATTTCCGCTAATCTGCCTTCGGCTTCTTTTATCTTGCCATATCGTATTTCAGCCACTTTGCCAAAATCACTTACGCGTTCTGCCTGTTCTGCCTGTACTTTAAGGTTTTCTATTTCCTGTTTTGTTTTATGAATGGCATCAACGGTTTCTTTTTCCGATTGCCACTGTGCTTTAAGGTCAGATCGCTTATCGCTCAAGTCAGCAATCTCACGATTAAGTGAGCTTAGTTTTTCTTTATTATTTTCACGTTTTATGGCTTCACGTTCTATTTCCAATAAACGTATTTTTCTTTCAATTTCATCCAGCTCAACTGGCAATGAATTCAGCTCAAGCCTTAGCTTAGATGCTGCTTCATCAATAAGGTCGATTGCTTTATCGGGTAAAAAACGATCGCTTATGTAACGTTCAGAAAGTTCTACAGCTGCTACAATAGATTCATCTTTTATCCTTACCTTATGATGGTTTTCGTATTTTTCCTTTATACCCCTAAGTATAGCAATGGCAGCTTCTTCATCGGGTTCATCTACCATTACTTTTTGGAAACGGCGTTCCAACGCCTTGTCTTTTTCAAAGTATTTTTGGAATTCATTTAATGTAGTAGCGCCAATGGCTCTTAACTGGCCTTTTGCAAGTGCTGGCTTAAGTATATTGGCGGCATCCATTGCTCCATCGCCCCCGCCTGCGCCTACTAGAGTATGTATTTCGTCAATAAACAGTATTACATCGTCCGCCGAAGTAACTTCTTTAACAACTGCTTTAAGCCTTTCTTCAAATTCGCCTTTGTATTTGGCCCCCGCAATAAGGGCAGCCATATCCAACGAAAATATTTTTTTTGTTTTAAGATTTTCGGGCACATCGCCATTAATAATGCGTTGGGCAAGGCCTTCGGCAATGGCTGTTTTACCAACACCCGGCTCTCCAACCAAAATGGGGTTGTTTTTAGTACGGCGCGAAAGTATTTGTAATACCCTGCGTATTTCTTCATTGCGGCCAATAACAGGGTCGAGTTTGCCGCTTTGTGCCATGTCATTAAGGTTTATGGCATATTTATTAAGCGCGTTGTACGATTCTTCCTGGCTGGAACTGGTTACAGTGCTGCCTTTTCTAAGTTCTGTTATCGCTTTTTTAAGGTCTTTTTCGTTAATGCCATTGTCTTTCATAAATTGAGAAACAGTATCGCCTGCGTTTAAAATACCCAACAAAAGGTGTTCTATAGATACAAATTCATCTTTAAATTCCTTTAGGTAGGTATTGGCCTTTACCAATGCCTGGTTGGCTTGTGGAGAAAGGTACAGCCCGGTCGGATTATCTGCTTTGGGGTAGCGTTCAACAATCTTATCCAAAGCTTGTTTAAACACGGGCAGATTTACGTTCAACTTTTTAAAGAGAAAAGGAGTAACGTTTTCATCTACTTCTAATATACCTTTAAGCAGGTGCCCGTTTTCTATAACAGCGCTGCCATTGCCCATGGCTATTTGCTGTGCCATTTGTATGGCTTCTTGCGATTTTAATGTCAGATTATTAGGATTCATAGTAATCAATTTACTATAAAGCTATCAAAAACCGTTCCACTAAAAAAGTCGGAAAAAATGGCAGATAAAGACCTGTTTCTACCTGGAAATTAACAGCTTTTGAAACTGCGGTTTTGAGCCTTTAGGATTTATTTGAACAATGTAAAAGCCAGTGGGCAGGTTAGATGTATTAAGAATGCTGCCCGAAAAATGCTCATCCTCATACCATAAGCGTCCATCGGCGCCATAAATGCGGATAAGCGTATTAGGTTTCATTGCTTCAGTAAGCTGCACCTGATTTGTAGCAGGATTGGGATATAAATTAATAGGCTTTTCACTGCCTGATACCTCATTTACTGCATTAAATTTTTTGTTGCCAAATACAGGGCGCATCATAATTGTTCCCGGATAGCTGCTGTAATTCCAAACCCCGCCAATATTGTAAAAATCCTGATTTTGATGATTATCATTCAGGTCGAAGCCAAGGTTAATACTATCTCCGGAGGTTACAACAAGTCCAACATAAATAGTACCGCTCACCGTTTGCGGTACACTAAATTTATAGTATACATATTGATCCAGGGAATCAAAAACAGGGCTGTAAAGGCTATCTTCTTCATAAACGGGGGTGGCAGAAGGCTGTCCGCCGCCATCTCCCCACAAACCAAGCCTGAAAATATAGCTGCGGGTGTTGGCGAGTACATAGTTAAAGAATAGGTATACGCCTAACAAAGTATCTGGCTTGTTAAGGGTGTATTGGCATGCTATACTAACTGGGGGGCCACTACCTAATATGGAATAAGCTGCCTCTGCAGTACCGTCATCGTAAGCATAATAATTAGAAAATGTTTGGGCATAACGTAATGTATCATTCCAGTTATCAAAATCGGGCGATGAACTTAACATGTACGTAATGTTCCATGCTGCAGGGCCAGAAAGTGTTGTAAAAGGGAAGGATACCGGCACATCTACAGCAGCAGTAACATTATTATACCCCACACTATAAAATGATGGGAAATTAAAACTACCTGCTGTGTAATTAAAGGGGGCTGTTGGTCCTGTTATTGTTAAATTGAATGAAGAATTTTTGGCAATAGAATCATTATTCCTTTCTAAAATAGTATCCTTGGTTTTAATGTCAGTTGCAATAAATTGCTCCCAGGGCTCATTTCTATAGTTGTTTATCAGGGATGGAGATTCATATACAAATGAAACATCCTGTTGGGTAGTGTCTGTATAGGCATAGTTTCTTAAAATGTTCATGTATACTTCGTCAATGTTCCAGTGGTCAAGATTTCCTGCCGTACATGCATAACTGCGAAACCTGAACTGGAAGCCATTTATAAAGTATTGTGGGTCGGTAACGGGCACAGCTACATAATGAAAGCCTGTATCTGAAGGTAAGGGAGCATAACCCAGTTGGTACCACATACGGTTCCAGGTAGTGCCATTGCTAAATTCTAAAATAATCGAGTCGTTGGTTTTTGGGTAAGTTCCTAAACCACCTGCCTGCCAGTAAAAGCTAAGGTAAATAGAATCGATAGGGGAATAGCTGCCAAGCTTTATAAACCATGATGTTAATGTATCGGCAGGATAAGAGAGGAAAGGCGCGGCTAAAGGATTATAAGGCAAGCCTGCTCCGTCAAGTCCATCGAATGTAGCCACGCCAAGCGTATGCGGGTTTAAAGGGTAGGTATAGTTTGTATACACGCCACCGTTTTGCCATAAATTGGTATCGGGTACAGGAGAGGGCTTTGAAAAATCATCTAAAAAAGGCAGTTTTAAGTTTTTAATGATAAAAGGCGGGGGAGGAGTTATCCTTTCTGCTGCCTTTTTTCTTGCTATTTGCACCAGTACAGGGTTTGAACCTAAAGGCCTTAGCTGATCGGCATGCTGTGCCAAAGTGGTAAAACAAATAAAAACAAATAGAATTAGGTAATGTACCTTACGCATAGGCTATATACTGGTTGCGAATATAACGCAAAAAAATGGTTGAAATTGTATGGGTATACCTATTTACCATTGGGAGGCATGTTTTGCTTTAATTTATCTATATCCGCCTGGCTTACCTGGTAACCTGCATCTCTCGCTTTTAAAGCATAGTAAAGGGCATTGGTGTAGTCTTTTGTCTTTACATAGGCCAGGTATAAGACATAAAGCACAGTGGCATTATTTGGGTTTAAGGTAAGAGCATGGTTAAAATCCGCAATGGCCGAATTTACATCACCCGTATTAAGCTCGGTTGCACCTATGTTTAATAGTAGTTTTTCATCATTCGGGTTAATGCTAAGTGCCCGCTTATAGTCAGATAAGGCAAAGTTAAAATTACCCATGTGGGAATATAAGTTTGCTCTATCCATAAGGGCAAAAAAGTAATTGCTGTCTAATGCCAGAGCCTTTGAATAAGCTTGAATAGCCTCGTTATTATCCTGTTTTTGCAGGCACATGTTTCCAAATCTGTCAAATACGTAAGGGTCTTTATAATAAATGCTTGTAAGAATTTTATAATTATTGTAAGCGCTGTCTATCTCTCCACTAGCTGCATAATAGTTTCCAAGGCTTTCATACGCTTCGCCAACCCGCAAAGGGTATTTTTCAGCAACATCTCTCCATAGGGTTTCCGTACTATGCCACACTCTTACTCTTGCATTGCACACTACAGCAAACACAAGCGTTAAACTGACCAAAACTAATTGGGCGGTGGTTTTAAATGCTGGTTTTTTATGTAAGAGGACAAAGGCAAAATACACCAGAATAAAGAGAAGCCCGAAATAGGAGACATAGCTGTATCTCTCTGACATGATGGTACGGCCGACGGATACAAATTGCAGCACAAATACCAAGTTGATGAGGTAAAATCCTAAGCCGAAAACAATTATTCTGAAATAATTATTTCCCGCTTTGTATGATAGATAAAGAGGCAGGCAGACCAGTAGAATAGCAATAAAAGGGGCAACATAAAATATAAATGGCAATGAGGGCATGCTTAAATTGGGGTAAGGATAAAAAGAAGAGAGGAATATGGGCGCAACTGATTTTACAGTATACATAGTAAATCCGTAAGAAGGGAACATTAGCATTTGGCCAAAAGTTAAAGTTTGGAACGAAGCTACAGATGAGGCTTTGCTGGCTGTTGTTATTGCAAGTATACCGACAGCAATTGAAATAATAAATAGAGGGGCTTTTTCGAAGAACAGCTTCCATTTTAGTTTTCTTTTTACTAAAATATCCACCATAAATAAGGATACCGGAAATACTACACCCATTGGCTTTGAAAGACATGATAATATAAAGCAAATGGAAACGTAGGCTATCCATTTGGGTTTGCTGTTTTCGGTGTAGCGGATATAACAAAGCAGCCCCAGGAAATAGAAAAAGGCATAAAGTAAATCTTTTCGTTCCGATATCCATGCCACCGATTCTACATGCATGGGATGAATACCATACCATAGCGCACACAGCGCAGCAAGCCAATAAGTTCTCTTCACAAGCTCGTATCCCTTTTTTGCCATTGCATCAAGCAATGAAAGCACTAAAACATAAACCAGGAACACATTACATAAGTGTATTAGTATATCTGTTAGATAATATGCAAAGGGTGCAAGTTTAGAAAAGTGGTAATTAAAGGCAAGTGATAATAATGTAACAGGATGGTGATAGTTTTGAGTAACATCTTTAAAAAGTAATGCCTTTACATTTTCTGAAGATAAGCTGGTTATGTATTTATTATTTGTAACGTAAGTATCATCATCCCAGCTTGTAAATTGGTTATTAACGGCAGGTATATAGCACAAAAATGTAATTACAAGGGCAATTGCAATAAGTAGCCATTTTGTGTTAAACTTAGTGTATGTGGCTTCCTCTTTCTCCATTGACCGTAATGAGTTTATAAAAATAATATAAATAGATTTGCGCCCCGATGAAGAACGGTACCATTCAGGCAAAACTTTGCTATATAACGCAATTCAGGGAAGTATAAAGTAATTCGATAAAAAAGCAATGCAATACAATTAAAACCTGATATTTGCTCTATGCTATTTACCAGAATAAATAAAACAGTTAAAGGGCTTTTAGCTATTGCGAAGAACCCTTGGCTTCTAAACCATGTGTTGGCAGATAATGATTTATGGAAAAAGCAGGTGGCCGATAAATATAAGTTGGATAGTCTGCCCGTGGTGGATATTACAAGATTATTTCCGGGTTTTAATGAAGAACTTAGCACTTTCGCTTTTCTGGAAGGAGGTTCATCACCGGCCGATCTAGCCCTTATAAAAGGCTTGTGCAAATCGGTACCCAATTGCAAGTATTTTGAAATAGGCACATGTAGGGGCGAAAGTGTTGTTAATGTTGCAGATGTATGCAGCTTGTGCTATACACTCGACCTCAATCCTAAAGATGTAAACGATAAAACAGAAGCTGAACTAATTGGCTTTTTCTCAAAAAAGGATGCACGTATAAAGCAATTGTATGGAGATTCGCGCACATTTGATTTTGCAGGATTAAACCAAAAATTCGATGTTGTTTTTATTGATGGCAACCATCACTATGAGTATGTGAAGGGCGATACAGAAAATGTGTTTGGACATCTTTTAAATGAAAATTCCATTGTAATTTGGCACGATTATGGCTTTGATGCAGTATCGCCCCGTTTTGAAACCATGGCTGCTATACTGGATGGAATGCCTGCCGAAAAGCGTAAGAACCTTTATCACATATCCAACACAATCTGTGCGGTATACATTAATAAGGATTTACCGACAAGTAAATTAAGGGATGTAAGAATACCCGATAAAAAGTTTAATATAAAACTTGAAAGCCGCCCGCTTTAAGGGATAGAGTCGGTATTGCCATCTAATCCTTTGCCTACTATAAGTTCAATTTGAGAACCTTTGGGGATAACAGAACCCGGAGCAATTGTTTTGTTTTTGTAAAGTTGCTGCAACACGCACCCCACACATTGATCAGTACGCATAGTAGTTCCGCCTACTTTCAATCCAATAGATTCCAGCATACCCTTGGCCTGGCGCAATGATTTATCTACAAGGTTTGGCATTTCTACTTGCGGAGGCACAGCTGTTGTGATATATAGGTAAATATTTCGCCCGCTTTTTACGTGCGCACCCGCATAAGGGTTTTGGTTAACTACCGTATGTGCAGGCAGTTTTTCATCATATTCGGAATCAATGACAATGGGGTTAAGCTTCATGCTTTTAAGCGTTTCTTCGGCTTTGTTTAAGTCTACTTTATTTAAGTCAGGTAACACAGTAAAGTCTCCATGCCTTGTGTAGTGCGATAGGAAGGCTTCGGCTCCCCAGAAAAAAACAATAATAACAACCACAGCAATGCCAAGGTTTTTAAAGAATGTTTTACTTTTTAAAAAGTCTGTTAACTCCGACATGCGTTACGTATTCTTTTTTCTTTTTTGAGATTCAAAACCATACTGAAGTATATTATCTATAAAGCCATAAGGAGTATATCCGTTTATAGCAGTTTGGTGAAATATGCATGTAGCAGGGGTCATTCCGGGCAGCGAATTTACTTCAATAAATATAACCTCCACTTTGCCATTGTTAAATACGCGTACAAAAGCATCTATACGGGCATAGCCCTCTATGTTAAGCGCCAATGCCGCTTTTTTTAGCTCTGCTTTAACCGCGTTGGATATCTTTTGCCTTGTTGCAGGGTTTTGGGCATAACGGGCGGGTGTAATATTCTGCCCTTCTCCTGCTAAAAATTTTTCTTCTAAGGATAATACATCCCCTTCTGATAGGGCTTCAGATGCTTCAAACATTTCGTAGGTAACCTTTTCGCCATCTGCATGTGTTAGTAGGCCGCCGGTTATTTCCAGTATATGCGAAGCACCTTTCTTTCTAATCAATTCTTCCGCCAGAAAGGCCTTTTTAATAGGAAATTCCTCGTTCGACTTTATTTTTAAAACCGCCGATGCTGCCTTGTCTTTCTCCTCAGTAGTGCGGAAAATAAGTTTTATAAAGGCGTTAAATTCTTTTTGGTCATGCACTTTTCTTACGGCGGAGCTACAGCCATCATCAATAGGCTTTGCAATAAAAGGAAGGCCCAATTGCTTTTCAATATTCTTAAACAGAGGAGTTGTGTCACCTTTACAGTCTTCTGCTTTAATTATAATGTCTTTTGGTACTAACAATCCTTTCTTTTCTAATATACGGTTGGTTTCGTATTTGTTAATGGTAATGGCAGAAGTAGTGGAAGAAGAACCATTGAAAGGTAGGTTTACTTTTCCTAATTCTTTTTGTACCGTACCGTCTTCTCCCGGCCTGCCATGCAGTGCAATAAATACCGCATCTACTTCTTTAGCAAGTTGCGTGTAGCTTAGTTTTCGCGGGGGCATTAGGCTATTGCCTGTGGCAAATTTTTCAGTTATGCCATGTGCATCTGTCTGTATCTTTTTTATAAAAGGATGCACAGAATAATGTTCAATCTTTTCTTTTATATCATCTGCATTATCCTTTAACAAAACATTTATCGGAATTTGGTATAATGAATATTCATCAGCATTGCCGGCAAGGAAAATAGGTATGGGCTCGTATTGGCTGGATGAGGAAAGCTTTTCATAAATGTTTCTGCCACTTTCAACAGATATATGCCTTTCAGAAGAATATCCGCCAAAAATTACTGCTACTTTCTTTTTTTGTAATGATGTGCTTTTTTCAGCATGCATTAAATCCTTTAGCCTTACTAGCAATGCCATATACTCCGGATGATGCATAGAAGACAAAAGCCTTTGTTTTACGGATGTGTGTATAATATATGTAAGGAACTGTGAAGGGTTCAAGCCAATTTCAGCAGCCTGATGGAAAAAGAAAGATGAGGGCAACATGCCTGAAGTAGTATTAGGGTCGTTTAAATATATTTTTCCTTCATTGTTTATAAAGCCATCTATACGTGCATATACGTTAAAATGCATATCGGTAAACAACCTGCAACATTCATTCGAGATTCTTTCAATTTGGCCCGAAGGTAAATCGATAGGTGTAATTTTATGCGAAAGGCCCGGTAAATATTTTGAACGGTAATCAAATAGGTCTTGTCCCTTCCGTATCTCTGTAGGGGGTAGGGCAATAGGGTTTCCATTTTCATCCTGTACTACAATACACGAAAACTCTTTTCCTCTTAAAAAGTTCTCTATAAGCGATTCACTTTCTCCGTCAAAGGCTTCTAATGTTATGGTTGCAGTAGATTTTGCAAAATGAGCTGATAGTTTTTTCAATAATTCTTCCGGGTGGTAGATTGCTGAAACTTCTTTTTCAATGAAACAATTCATGGGGAAGCCAATACCTTCACGTATATCCGAAATAGTTTTTGCAAATGCCACCTGTTCATCGCGCTTCATAGCTTTCCATTCGGGTGCACTTATTTTTTCTATAAAAAAGCTTTTTAGCAAGGCTTTTTCAAACGAAGCATAATCGTTTTCCATAAGCACGGTGGCGCCTATAGACGAGCCTTGGTTGGCAGGTTTAATAACACAGGGTATGCCCATGCCGCTTTTTACAGCTTCATATATTTTCCTGATGCGTGATTCGTTAAAAGCATCTTCTCTTTTTACAACAATAAAATCGGGTATTTCGAGCCCTGTATTTTGCATCCATTGCCGTTGTATGGCTTTGTTCATACCTAAAGCAGACGAAAATATGCCGGAGCCGGAATACGGAATTTTGTAATAATCAAGCAAGCCTTGTATACTTCCATCTTCGCCACCAGCACCATGCAGGCATAAAAAAGCAAAATCTATTTTTTCGCGCAGTTCGTGTATTTTTATAGGTGTACCAACTTCTTTAAGCAGTTTAAGCGGGTCTTGCCCATTGAGTGATTCAGCATAAACCTGGAATTCGTGGGGAGAAGGCGGCAAATAATTTACAGGGGGATAAAAATCGCGTATACTGCCTTTATATATGTATTTCCAGTCAAGAATGGCAAAATTGCCGAAGCTATCTACAAAAATGGGTACAGGTTCAAAAAGCGACTTGTTAAGGTTATCGTAAACTGTTCTACCACCTGCAAAAGATACCTCTCTTTCTCTTGAAAAACCGCCAAAAACGATGCCAATACGTAGCTTATTCTCCTTTTTTTGCATAGGTTGCAAATATATGGAATTAGATGATTTGCTTTCTACTCATTAACCTTGGTTTTTTGACTATTGTATTGTTAATATCCGTGGCTGTTTACTTATTTAATACCTTTGCCGATAGCAGGCCGTTCTATCGCTCCGTAGTAATACGGGGAGGAAAGTCCGGACAACATAGAGCATTCCGCCCCTGGAATACGGGGGACGTTTCGTAGAATTGCGGAATGATGGAAAGGGTAACAGGAAATAACCGCCATGTAGCAATACAGGGTAAGGATGAAAACGCGAGGTAAGAGCTCACGATCTTACCAGGTAACTGGTAAGAAGTATAAACCCCGGGAGTTGCAAAACCAAATAGGCTGTGGTTTGAGGGCTGCTCGCCCGAGCACAGTGGGTAGGTTGCATAGATAAATGATGGAATCGTTTCGCAATAATGCGGGAGTAGACAAAATCCGGCTTACAGGCCTGCTTTTTTTATTTTTTAGATTATTGCTGGCTTATGATGACAAGGCAATTCGTAAGCTCATCGTGTAAGGCCTGTTGGTACTTAGTTGAGCCGGCCATAATGTAGCCGACAAAACAGGTTAGTGCCGAAACAAACTTGGCTACATATCTGCCAGAGGCTTTCCAAAAGGATAATCTATTGCCATGTATGTCTATTACTTTTAAACCAAGTGCAAGTTTACCCGGCGTTGCCTGGAACCTTGATGATTCCCAGGAAGCAAAATAGAAAAACACTATAAGGGTAGAAATAGTACTTATTGCCATCATTATAATAAGGTCGTTTATATTGGGTAAGGCTACTTCCTGGCTGTTAAGCTTGTGCATCATGGTCTGCATTAGGTTTTGTGCACTGGCAGGCACTAATACCAGGTTTATGGGCGAAAGAAGTATTGAAAGCAATATGGTATCTAATAAATAGGCTCCAAGTCTTCTCCAAAAACCTGCATAAGTATAGGTTGCAGTAGGTTCAAATACGGTTTCGGTATGTGTAATTACGCAGCTTGTCATTTTATCATGCAGGGCCTGGTTTCTATCGCTCGTGGTTGCCATGATGTATCCAATATACAGTATGGCTGAAGAAAATATCTTACAAAAATTTCGTGATAGTGCTCTTAGAAATGTAGGGCGTTGTCCGTAAATATCGGACACTTTAATGCCTACTGCCATTTTACCCGGCGTAGCTTGATATTTGGTCGATTCCCAAATAGAGTAATATAGCAAATCGCATACGCCTTTGAATAAAAATAAATAGGTTAATTCCTTAAGCACATTCTGGAGAAGCAGGATATAGTCTGTAGGATCCAACGTTCCAAGTAAATCTCCTGCACCTTTGGGCGCTTTGGTTGAAAGCAACACAAAATCCCACAAGCCAGAATTGCGAAGAAACAAAAACACAATAGGAAGAAAAGCTATATAAAGTATGCTACCATCAATAATATGGGCTGCCAGACGGCGCCAAATAGTTGCATAAAGTGGTACAGCTATAGCTTGTTCAGTATTTGAGTTTTCCATAACGGCAAATTTGAAGTAAATATATGCCTTTTAAGAATTATGCCCGAGCGGGCTTTATTGGCTGAAAAAGTTATTTTTACATTCTATAATCTACAAACCATGAAACAAGGAATAATTCTTTTGTCGTGCTTAGCTTCGTTAGCTGCATTGGGGCAGCCTGTTATGGATGTTAACCCGCCGGTAAAAAGTGTAACCATGTACCAGAGTGGGGCCATTGTGAATAACGAAACTAAAGTAAGTGTAGGCGAAGGCAGAACAACGGTAATTTTTCACGGGCTTCCTTCGAGGATAGATGTACAAAGCATCCAACTAGCTTCAAGCGGAGATTTAACCATATTGTCGGTAAGCAACCACCAGGACTTTTTAACATCGCGCAAAAAGAATGGCAAAATGCTGGCATGGCAGGATTCTTTAGACATGTTGAATGAAAACCTTGAAAGGATTAGAAATGGTATAGACATATTGGATGAGAGTAAAAAAATGCTTGATAATAATCGCACCGTGGGTGGCGTAAATACCGGAACATCTGTAACTAATCTTAAACCTATGTACGATTACTATGTGCATCAGGTAACACATATAGATGATTCGTTAATACTACTTCGTAAGAAGGAAAAGAACCTTGGCGCAAGGATTGGGAAAATAAGAATTGAGATGAATGAGTGGAGGAGCACAACAGATACATTGACCAGCGAGGTAGAGGCTTTGGTTTCTTCCGACCAGGCTCAAACGGTTACATTCCGCCTTTCTTATCTTACTTACGAGGCAGGCTGGGCACCCAGTTACGACCTTAGGGTTAAGGGATTAAAGGATCCAACCAAATTAGCATATAAGGCAAGCGTTTACCAACACACCGGCGAAGATTGGAGCGGTGTTGATTTAACTCTTTCTACCGCAAACCCACAGGTTAGCCAAACAGCACCTACGTTAAGCCCGTGGTATTTGCAATTTTATGTTGCTTACAACTATGGTTATCTTTCAAGTGCCAGAGGAGCAGCGCCCTCCTCAGCGTCTTTGGAAAAATCAGAAGACCGAAAGGCAGACATGAATGAACAAGTTGACCAACCTGTTATGCAAAATAAACTGGTAGAGAACTCTACATCCGAAAATCAATTGGCTGTTGTAGAATTTCATATAGATGTGCCTTATAATCTGCCTTCAGATAATAAAGCATATACGGTTGAGATAAAGAATTACGACCTAAAACCAGTTTACCGTCATCGTAGCACCCCAAAGCTTGACCCGGCTGTGTTTTTAATGGCTGATATCACTAAGTGGGAAGATTTAAACCTTTTGCCCGGCGAAGTGAATATCTACTATTCGGGCGCTTATGTAGGCAAAACCTACCTTAATACACAAAACCCTAACGATACGCTTAGTTTCTCTTTAGGCAGAGACAAAAAGATTGTGGTAAAAAGAGAAAGGGTGAAGGACTTTTCGGCCACCAAATGGATTGGCAGCAGCAAGTCGCAAACCTTTGGGTATACCATTAGCCTCCATAACGGGCATACTGATTCACTTTCGGTAGATGTGTTCGACCAGATTCCTTTAACAACCGATAAAGACATTGTGGTAGAGGTGCTTGACAATGGTGGAGCGCAATATGAGGCGGCTACCGGCAAGCTTACCTGGAAAATTTCTCTGGCTGCAGGAGAAACAAAGAAACTTACTTTCTCTTATTCCGTAAAATACCCAAAGGACAAGACAATTCAGAATTTGTGGTAGCTTAAAAGGGGAGTTAGCAACAATGTATGAAGATATATTTTAAGAAGAAACAGAAGGCAAGAAGGGCATTTTATTTTTATCCTTTCCAGCTTCTTTTAATGACATTAAAAGAAAACCTGATATATGTGTTTCTTTGGGTGCTTTTTTTCGGATTTATAACCCGTGCAGTTGCTTCTAAATACGGAGTTCCTTACCTGTTTTTATATCCTTATTATCTTAACCACGTAGGCGTGCGCGCTTACTTTATTCTTGGTTTTTCCTGTGGTGGTTTCATTATGGCTTACAATATATCAAGCTATATAGTAAACAGTTTTAGGTTCCCGTTTTTAGCAACGTTAGAACGGCCGTTTTTTATTTATTGCCTCAATAATTTTCCTATTCCTTTAGCTTTTATTGCTACCTATTGCGGGTGCAGCATACATTTCCGCACCTACGACGGCTCACCTTTTTCAACCATTGCGCTTCATCTGATTAGTTTTTTATTAGGTGTAACCATCTTTCTACTTATAACGATAGTATATTTTTATTTTTTCGAAAAAGGCGCTTTTAAAGTGCTGGGGCTTGGCCCGCCAAAGGCATCAAGGCTTCGTCTTAAAAATGAAAGAAGTGTTACCGCAAATGAAAAATGGGAAAGCGAATCGCACGCAGCGGTAGAACATTCGGACAGGACATGGTACGTAGAAACCTACCTGGGTGGAGGCATGAAGATTAGGCTGGCCCGTGGGTATCAGCATTACGATACTAAAATGCTGGACAGAATATTTAAGCAAAATCATCAAACAGGTACAGTGTTCGAGGTGGCGTCTATAGTAAGCCTGCTTTTGCTTGGCCTGTTCCGTGATAACCGCGTATTTATGCTTCCCGCAGGTGCAAGTATATTCCTGTTGTTTACCACCTTTATCATGTTCCTTAGTGCCATGCACAATTTCTTTAGAGGGTGGACACCGGCTGTAGCTTTACTTCTGTTAATAGGATTAAATATCGTTTCACAGTATCACTGGTCCTTTTTTTCGGGCAAGGCTTTTGGATTGGATTATAAGGCTAAACCTGCCGACTATTCGTACGACAATTTTGAAAAAATGAGCCACGATACCGCCCGCTTTAAACGGGATGAGCAAAATATGTTGGCCGTAATGCAACGTTGGAAAGAAAACTGCGGAAGTGACAAACCCGACCTTGTTTTTATTAATACCAGTGGTGGGGGATTGCGTTCTGCAATGTGGACTTTTTACACATTGCGATATGCCGATAGTGTTTTGCATGGCAAGTTATTCCAGCATACCGGGCTTATAACAGGATCATCTGGAGGGATGGTAGGCGCGGCGTATTACAGAGAACTTTATTTAGAAAAACAGGAACATAAAATAAGTGATTTGAATAATAAGCAATATCTGAGTAATATTTCTGAAGATATTCTTAATCCGGTTGCATTTACTATTACTACCAACGACCTTGCATTTAGGCTACAGACTTATAACGATGGCAAGTATAAATACACCAAGGATAGGGGATTTACATTTGAACATAAACTGGATGAAAATACCGACAGCGTTTTGTATAAACGCTTAGCGGATTATAAAGCTCCGGAAGAAGCGGCACAAATACCTATGATGCTAATAACGCCGACTATAGTAAACGACGGACGTAAACTGCTTATTTCTCCCATTGGTATGTCTTTTATGACGGGTTATAACATAGATAGCAGTGTAACCTATATGCCATTAACACAATCGGTAGAGTTTACAAGGCTATTTGAAGGGCAGGATGCGAATAATCTTTTGTTTACAAGTGCCCTGCGTATGAATGCCACCTTTCCATATATAACGCCTATAACCGCTCTGCCGAGCAAGCCTGTTATAGAGGCTATGGACGCAGGCTTGTTAGATAATTTCGGATTAGAAGAAACCGCGAAGTTTATTTATACCTTTCGGAAATGGTTACAAGCCAATACCAACCGCATTATTATTATACAGATACGTGACCAGTACAAGCAGCAAAAAATAATGGATAATGCACCTAAAGATATTATGCAAAGCTTCACCTTCCCGGTAAACCAGTTTTATAGTAACCTATTCCCCGTAGAAAATTATAAAGAAGACAGGATGATGGAATACCTGAGCAACTGGTACCAGGGTAAACTAAAAGTGGAATATTTTCAGCTTAACAATGCAGGGAATGACGATATTTCCTTAAGCTGGCATCTTACCGATAGAGAAAAAAGGCAAGTAACAGAATCGATGAAGGTGCAGGATAACCAGCAATCGCTGGAGGATTTAAGCAAGCTTTTAAAATAGAACCATTACACCAATTTTATTCATAATATATTGAAAGACATCATTTTATGTGTTTTCTTATTGGTGATGTGTAATGAAATGTGAATTTTAGCCGATAGCAACAAAATAACACCCTATTGTTATATTTTGTGATGAATGTTAGTGTATTTCAAAAATATTCTAATTTAGCCACACTAAACTCACCAAACTAATTAACAAATTAAAAAATGAAAAAAATTCTACACTCTGCCGTGTTTGCTCTTTTGATTGGGACAGCTGCGGCTCAAACAATTCCAAACAACAGTTTTGAGAATTGGAACTACAACATTTGGAAGGATCCTACCAACTACACAACAGCAAACGACCAGTACGTACCTCATGGTATTCCTGCTACAGTAACCAGGATTGGTGCTGGTTCTTATCATGGCTCGTATAGTGTTTCGCTTTTAACTGACACTGTTAGGGTAGGTGGAGTAAAAGATACCTTACAGGCATACTTCGCTAATGGTAATCCAGGCGGCGGCGGCCCTATTACCGGTGGCATACCTTATGCTCAAAAGCCTACAGGTATGAGATTTTATTATATATGTAATGTAATGCCCGGCGATACTGCACTTGTGCTTGCAGTGTTTAAAAGATCAGGTAGCGCTGTTGGTATATGCGAAGCAAAATTAACAGGCAACCAAGGTACCTGGGCTCTTAAAATCCAACCTGCTACTATATTATTAACTCCTGATACAGTGGTTTTTGCTGCTACATCAAGCAATTTGTTATTAGGCAATTTTAGCGGTTACCCGGGAAGTTCACTTAGTATAGACAGTGTTACCTTTACAGGTGTTGCCAGCCAACCAGCCTTGATGAATGGCGATTTTGAAAACTGGACAACCGATACTGCTGCTTATCCTGTTTCATGGAGTGGTAGCTACCCAGGTGTGTACCAAACAACCGATAAGAAAGGTGGAACATACGCTGTAGAAATGACAACACAAGGAAAAACAGTGTTTAACAGCGCACAACCAGGTAGCATATCAACTGGCTATAACAACAATGGCCCAACCATGGGAGGAAACCCTTTTACTAACCAAATAGATACACTTGAGTTTTATTATAAATATGCGCCTCAAGGTGGCGATACTGCCGAGGTGAATTTGGAATTTAAGAAAAACGGAGGATTTGTTTTTGGTACAGGTCAATTTCTTCAGGGTACGGTAGGTGCATACGTTCTTCAGAAAGTACCTTTTAATACCAATAACCCTATAGATTCTGCTATAATTAGCTTTCAATCTACTAAAACCTACCAGTTGTCACAAAACCACGTAGGTTCCGACCTTAAGGTAGATAATATATGGTACGCATCAAATCCTGTAGTGCAATCTGTAAACAACCTGCCGTCGTTAGGTAACCTAAGCGTATATCCTAACCCTGTTAAGGATGTTGTGAATATTAACACAGGCAAACTGCAAGGCGATATTCAAACCTTATCGGTTTACGATTTAAGCGGCAGATTGTTAGAATCGACCGACCACGTTAATGCAATAGGCAGTGTAATTAGCTTCAACATGAGCAATTATTCTACTGATTTGTATATCATCCGTATAACTACAAGCGCTGGTAACTACTTCCAAAAAGTTAGCAAGCTGTAATTTTTAGCTCTTTAATAAAAAACGCGTTGAGGTAAAACTTAACGCGTTTTTTATTTTAGCAAGAACGGATTTTACGGTAAGAATCTGCGTAAGCAGTCTTTGAGAAATAAGTCTTTGCAATTTCCTGTATTCGCAGTTTTTCGCTTTCAGTATTGGGTTTAAGCTCTGCCCAGTTTACTGTTTCAACAATATTACCGCATTTCTTTTCTTGCACAAAGGCGCTGTAATCACCTACGCCATTTGATAGAATAACAGGCAAGCCGGCAGCAAGGTATTCAGCAAACTTAACGGGTGAGCTTACTTTATTTGTTACCGACGGTTCTCTTACCAAGAGCCCATAATCGGCAGCACTAAGGTATATAGGTACTTCCTCTGGCCTTACCCAAGCTTGCATCACCCTTTCCGGATACTTTAATGTCAATTGTTTTTCTGCTCCGGGCTTACAAAGCATTAAAAGGTTAATGCGAGGGTTTTGCTCAAATGCTGTGGCAATGTATTCTTCCAGCTTCGCAAAAGACTGCCATTGAGCAGAAGAGCCCGAATACACCAGCAATATTTCATTTGATGCTACATTCAAGCTGTTTCGTATTTGCAGGACTTGCTCTTTGTTGTAGTTTATTTGCAGTGTAGAATCTAACGTACATGGTATTACTACGTGCGTGGTCTCTGCATATCCGTACATTTCCTTCCAGTAGTCCACCAATTTTTGAGATACTGCTATTCTATAGTCACTTTTTAAAAGAGCATCTTTTTCCAAATCTTTCATTTTGGATGTTAGGGTGGGGGAGTATTCTTTTAAATATTCCTCCCATTCGGCAGCGTAGGCGCCTCTGGCATCAAAACAAACTTTATTGAACTTGTTCTTCGAATCTAGTGCCAGCAGTGTAGCAAAAACACCGCGAGAAATTACATTTCCTTTTTTACGAAATAATAGCGCTGTTTTAAGCCTTATAGAATTCATTCTCCAGTTTTCTATCCCCGGAAACATGGGTATTACAATAGAATCGGGATAGGCACGCTTTATTTTTTGTTTGTTTACAAAAAAATCCCGTAACGATATGATAGAAATCAACGTAACTCTTTCCTTGAATGTATCTTCCCAAAATCGGCATACATCTATAACCTGGCTCATGTATATACCATCGGGGGCATCGTTATACGTAAGGAAATACATCTTAGCTTAATAAAAGTGTTTTAACGTGCGGGCCCTCACAAAACAATAAATCTATAATACTTAGGTTAGGAATAAACCCTTGCTTTTCTTCAAAAACCTGTAAGTATTTTACTTCTTTACCTTGTACATTTTCATTAGGAATTGCCAGGTTGCGGTAATCCTGTACATCGGGATGTTTTTTTAAATACTCTGCTGTAAATACTGGCTTGAAGTCTATTTCCATTAGCTTGCAAACTACCTCCAGCATTTTAATGTTCCATTCCACCAAATGTGTTGGCGTATAATCTAAATACAAAGGCCTAAAGGCATCTTCGTAATATTCAAAGTAGGGAGAGCGCCTATAGGCAGCTTCAAACGAGCACCAGTGTATTCTTTGCCAATCGGTTTCGTATCCTATTTCTATATCTTTTAACGCAGTCTTTTCGTATTTTTTATGAATAGGTATAGTAAGTTTTTGTGCACCATTAGGCCCATATATAACACAACGGTTATAAAAAAACTGTTTGTGGTAATGCTCATGTATGTCCCACTTTATGTCCTCATGGCTCAGCATGGCACACATAAGGCTAATAGTAGGAAGGTAAGTAACAGGCAATATGGCCGGCAGTGTTACTGTCAATTTATTTTGAAGAGAACTTTGCACGTATAAACTCAAAAACCGCCGGAATCAGCGAAACAAAAATGATGAAAAGCGTTACAGCAGAAAAATGCTGTTTTATAAATGCATTGGTTCCTAAAAGATAACCCGACCATAAAAATATGTTTATCCATAATAGGTTACCTATAACACTAAAGGATAGAAATTTTTTGTATTCCATACTGCCAATTCCTGCTACAAAGGGGGCAAAGGTTCGGATAATGGGGATAAAACGAGCAATAATAAGGGTTTTACCACCATGCTTTTCGTAAAAGGTATGAGTGCGTTCAAGATAATCTTTACGAATTAATTTCGAGTTCATTTTAAGTAGCCGGGGGCTTAAAAATCGGCCTATAAAGTAATTTGTATTATCACCCGTAAAAGCCGCTATAAACAGCAAAATTAATAGTGTTGATATATTTAATTCGCCCAGGCCGCTTGCTACTGCACCCGCGGCAAAAAGAAGTGAATCGCCTGGTAGGAATGGAGTTACAACAAGGCCCGTTTCGCAAAAAATAATGAGCGCCAATATCAGGTATGTACCCGATTTATATTCTCCTACCAGTGTTTTAAGGGTATTGTCGGCATGTAACAATATGTCTGCCCAATGCTTTAGTTGCTCAATCATGACTCGTTTATTGGTATCAAAGGTACATTAAAATAGAATTGTAGCAATTCGTGCTATAAATACGGCGTATGCGTTTTTAGCAAATAATTTGGTTTTGTTAAAGAAATATTATTAATATTGCGGTGTAGTTCTTCCGAACACATTCCCTAATCATAGCAGTTCTATAGTTTAATACGCGCTCATTACGCTTCGTTATATCTCTCCGAATTAATCTCCCTTTTTTATTATATGTACGACATAGTTCAACTCAACAGTAAGTCATTAGCGCAATTAAAGGACATTGCCAAAGAACTTAACCTTACAAAAACCGACGCTCTTAAAAAACAAGACCTTATATATAAGATATTGGATTGCCAGGCATTGGGCAAACCTAAAACAGAAGATATAACCGATACACAAACTTTAAAAACAGAGATAATGGACGAAGCTTTACATTCTGACGCTGAAGATACCAATACCCATTCTGAGCCGCTAAAGACTGAAGGTGTTGGAAACCCTGTTGCGCAATCGGGCTCATCTGAAGCTGCACCCATTAAGACAGAAGCCCCCGCTGATTTTGTATTTTCGGAACCTCAAAAGCTTGACCCTCCACAACAAATGTCTAAGCCAAGAGAGCCACAATATAACTTTGATAATATTGTTCAGGCCGAAGGTGTGTTAGAAATTATGCCCGATGGATATGGTTTTTTGCGTTCTGCCGATTATAACTACCTCAATTCACCTGATGATATTTATGTTTCGCAATCGCAGGTAAAAGCATTTGCCTTAAAAACGGGTGATACTATATTAGGATGCATTAGGCCACCAAAAGAAGGTGAAAAGTTTTTTCCTCTAACTAAGGTTGATCTTATAAATGGAAAAGAACCGGATGCAGCACGCGATAGGGTGCAGTTCGACTTTTTAACGCCATTGTTTCCGCACGAAAAATTTAACCTATCAGGGCACCCGCAGGCTACTTTATCGAGCCGTGTGGTAGATATGTTTACCCCCATAGGTAAAGGCCAACGCGGACTTATTGTTGCCCAGCCTAAAACCGGTAAAACCGTTTTGCTAAAAGAAATTGCTAATGCTATAGCCCACAATCACCCTGAAGCATACTTGTTGATATTGCTTATAGATGAACGTCCTGAAGAGGTTACTGATATGGCACGCAGCGTTAAGGCCGAAGTGGTGGCATCTACATTTGATGAACCTGCTGATCGTCACGTTAAAATAGCCAACATTGTATTAGAAAAAGCTAAACGTATGGTTGAATGCGGGCATGATGTGGTTATTCTGCTCGACTCTATTACACGTCTTGCACGTGCATATAATACCGTATCTCCTGCATCGGGTAAAGTATTATCGGGTGGGGTAGAAGCCAATGCATTACAAAAACCCAAGCGTTTTTTTGGTGCTGCACGTAAAATAGAAAATGGCGGTTCGCTTACTATACTTGCCACGGCCCTTATAGAAACAGGATCTAAAATGGATGAGGTGATCTTTGAAGAATTTAAGGGCACGGGTAACATGGAATTGCAACTCGACCGCCGTCTATCTAACAAACGTATTTACCCTGCTATAGATATTGTAGCATCGAGCACACGTCGCGATGACCTGTTGTTGGACAAAGAAACCCTACAAAGGTTATGGATATTGCGTAATCACCTTACCGATATGACACCTATCGAGGCTATGGAATTCCTTAAGGAAAGGCTCAACAAAACCAAGAGCAACGAGGAGTTCCTTATCTCAATGAACGGGTAAGCAACTATTATTCTTTGGGCGTTACCCTTTCCTGTGGTCAGGGGCGGGCTATCAAAGCGTAAAGTCCGCCCGGCCCTGCCATTCGGACGGGCCTGCGGCTGTTACCATTTTCTATCCCTAACGCAAATAAGGATTTTTTAATTTCTTAACCTAGGTTAACGAGTTTATTTTATTCCCTTTATACTTTTGCCTCGTCAATCTGAAAAATTATTATTCACAAATAAAAAACAAACACTATGAAAAGTACAGAAACACTTACAAAAACAAAATGGGGCATTGATGCTGCCCATTCCGAAATTGGATTTAAGGTAAAACACCTTATGATATCGAATGTTAGAGGTAATTTTAAAGAATTTGATGGTAGCATTTATACCACCGGCGAAGACTTTATGACCGCTGAAGTTGATTTTTGGTTAAACCCTGCATCTATTACCACCGGCGATGAAAAAAGAGACGGACACTTAAAAAGCCCCGATTTTTTTGATGCAGAAAAGTTTAAAGAAATACATTTTACATCGAACACTATTGAAAACGTTGACAAAGACGGAAGCTTTGAGTTATGGGGAGATTTGACTATAAAAGGTATTAAAAAACAAATTAAGCTGGATGTAGAATTCAGTGGAATTATGAAAGACCCCTGGGGTAACCAAAAGGCTGGTTTTGCTATAAATGGCAAAATTAACCGTAAAGACTTTGGCCTAAGCTGGAACGCACCTTTAGAAGCAGGTGGTGTTTTGGTAAGCGACGATGTGTGGATTAGCTGTGAACTTGAACTGGCAAAACAATCGTAAATAGAGGGGTACAGCTAATGATAAAGGCGGGGTAATACCCGCTTTTTTTATTTGATATTATCGTATTAATGAAGCGAACAGAAATAATTCTGAGCTATGCAGGGAGATTATTAAATATTCCAATTCTCATATCGATACTTATCGGCAGTTTTATTAAAAACGGACCAACTTCTTCGTACCTGTTTACGAATCGGAGTTTGTTTAAAATCTTCCACATCTGGATACATCGTTCTTGCAGATCTGTCGATATATGTAAGATAATTACTTTTTGCTTTGTTTTTTCCTAGATGTGTAAACCGTCTTATAAGTTTAGTTAAATAGAGTTTAGTATCCCTATGTTTAGGCAAGGGCTCATAGAGGTTTAATCTTTGTGCTTTTTTTACCCTATTGCCCTTAGACCTTAAAGCCATTTTTATATCCCTGTGATATTGAGATAGGCTAGCATCCTTTATCAGTATTGTATTCCCATCAAAATCAAAACCTAAATAGCGCAAATGAATTCCTGGAGTGTATTCTTTTGAATTCTCTGGTTTCGTTATGCATGCTATGGTATTTCTTGTCTCTTTAAATCTTGAAATTATGGTTTTGCTCTCATTTATTTTTAAATGGAATGGTCCTGATGAAATTCGACTTCTTACTTCTTTGTCCCATTTTTCAAATTCGTACTCATTATTAAATATTATTACTATATCATCTGAGTATCTTCTGTAAAAGCAGTTTTCCTGCTTAACAATATTTTCAACAATAAATCTGTCAAATTCTAACAGATAAAGATTGGCCAAAAATGCGCTTAATGGTGTTCCTTGTGGTATACCCCTACGTTCTTTTATTGCAGGCTCTTTATGATTAGGATGATTCAAGGGGTTAACCTTGATTAAATTTTTAGATGCAATTTTTTTCCTAAATTCTCTTGCATTAATGAAATAAGAGGTTATTTTGGAACTTATAAAATCATGTTTTTTTAGCAATCCTCTCCCTTCATCTATGCACGTTTTAACTATATCGTCTAATTCTACATAAGAGTATTTTGTGATTGATTCGTAAATTTTGAAATGTATTGGGTCTAATCTTTCTACTCCTAACAAATCACGCCAACATGCCTTTAAATATTCATGATTGAGGCTTGGGAAAAAATTCTCTATATCGTAGCAAACAACAATACAGTTCTTTCTTCGTCGGATTTCATCAAAGACCTCCTTAGCAAATTCAATATTGCATTTATTGGTGTCTTCATCAGAGTTTATTGGAATTTTCCTATAGGCGGTTACCGCTTGGTCAAGTAGTATATCGGTTTTTAGAACTTTTTCATATTGTTTTCCTAATATTTCCTGAGCGTAATAAGCATAAATATGCGCATCTAAATGATTCGGATAAAATATCTCTCTCTTTTTTGCGGTCGGTTTAGGATCATCTGAGAAATAGTCAAAATGACTTCTGTCGCCGTTCTGCAATTTTTTATATCGCCTTGTTGATAATGTTTCGTGCACTAGTGGGAAGAAATGATGATTCCTCAGGTTTGTTTGAATATATTTTAGAACAGACGTTTTATCAGCCTTTACTAATTTCGGGGAAATGTGCAGGTATGCTTTTGGTTTATACCACCCTTTGTTTTTTTTCATGTTTTTAAAAAAACAGGGAGAGCTGTAATGGCTTTCTATTTAACTACTGTACCCAACTTTTAGGCTGCCTACTCACCACTCAGTAATCATTTGCTACATTTGTAACCTAATCCATCGTAAGATGTCTTATGCACACATAGAAATCATTGTTACGTTCAACGATAGTTGTATTGTTGAAACATTACAACGCTTATTTCTAATGTAGACCCAGCCGCAACATTATTAAAATTCGCGCTGTTAAATTTTCGCCTTGGCAACGGTACAATAAAGAACTGTGACCCTCCCTGTTATATCGATTTAAGTATTGATAATTCTGCTTTTCTGTCTCATTCACAAACATATAGCAGATACTGCTCTAACAAGGTTAAAATCACGTATAACTTATTCTTTACTTATTAACAATTTGGAATTATAGTAAGGGTTGTTATCCTCTCTTTACTTCGCTACAATTTTCATCTCAGTACGACGATTTTTAGCACGGCCTTCCTCGGTACTGTTATCTGCAATGGGTTGCGATTGCCCGTAGCCCTTATACGTAAGCCTATCGGCAGGTATAGTGTGGGCTATTAAATAATCATAAACGGACTTAGCCCTGTTTTTAGAAAGTTCGTTATTATGGGGTATAGTGCCTGTATTATCGGTATGCCCGCTAACCTCTATTTTAATAGTAGGGTTGGCATCTAAAAAGTTTACCAGTTTATTCAGTTCAATCCTCGATTCTTGCTTTAGGTCGAACTTATCGGTATTAAAAAAAATGTTTTTCATTACAATCTTAGCGCCTGTATCTATGGGTTGTAAAGGAATATCGAGAAAGAAAGGATTGGTTCCATCCGCTTTTACGCCTTGTAACGAAAAATTTTCAGAATAGAAAAGGTAGCCCTTACGTGATACATCCAGTGCATAGTTTTTATTTAATGGCAGGCAAACCAAAAAGGTTCCATCGCCTTGTGCCGAGCGGGATTTAACTGCCACATTGCCCGTAGCAAGGTCGGTTAACTCGAATGAAGCAATAAGGGGTTTGCCCGTTTTTGCATCATATACCTTGCCCTTAACGTACGTAATTGGGTTAGGCCTTGCAGAATCATAGAGTTCGTATGAGTAGAAATCAAGTCCGCCAGAACCACCAGATCTGTCGCTGGAAAAGTAAACGGTATGTCCGTTAGGGTCCAAATAAAAACTGTTTTCGTCTTTATTAGTATTGATAGGGTAGCCGAGGTTTTTAGGTATTCCCCATCTACCATTAGGTAAGCGGCGCGAAACAAAAATATCAAGCTGGCCCATGCCCGGGTGCCCGTCAGAACTAAAGTATAGGGTTTGATTATCATCCGCAATCTGCACCGATTCTTCGCGCCCCGGTGTGTTTATAGTATCGCTAAGCCTTTGTGGTACGCTCCATTTGCCCGAATCGCTTAGCTGTGTCATAAAAATGTCCTGATTTTTTACACCTGCCCCTGTAAAGGAACCCCTAATAAAGTAAAGGCTTCTGCCATCGCTGGCAAGGCTGGGCTGCGATTCCCAGTTTCTTGTATTTACCGTCGAGCCTAAGTTTTTACCGGGTGTCCAGTTATTGCCAACTTTATAAGAATAGTATAAATCACAGCTTCCGTATCCGTCGGGGCGGTCGCAACCCGCATAAATAAGCAAGTGCCCATCTGCCGAAATACTTGGGGCTCCTTCATTATCAGGCGTATTAAGCGGCTGGCCAATATTGGTAGCCTGTGTCCAGTCGCCATTTACCTTATAGCTCACATAAAAATCTTCCTGGTGGCCTACATACGAGTTGTTATCCGCTATATCGCGTGTAAATAAAAAGGTGCTGCCATCGGCAGTCATAGCAGGGAAGTATTCATCCGAAGGGCTATTAATGGATATGCCTACATTTTTAGGATCGAACGGTACAGGATGCTTACGCGCCTCAATAGCAAATTTGCAACTTGCAAGTCCTACAGTTTTATAAAATTCTATATATGTATCGTTGCTGTTACTGAGCATAGACTGCTCAAAATCAGCTTCGGAGGCTTCGTACATGCCTTCGTATAATTCCAGCTTAGCCACCGAAAAATACAAGCCCGGAAAGAATTTAGGATTTAAGTTAATAGCCTTTTTAAGTTGAATGATGGCGCTTTTATTCTTTCCCTGGTCCATATAAATGTAGCCTAGCAGGCCACGGGCCTCAATAAAGGCGGTATCTTCTTTTAATGAACCAAGTAAGGCATCTTCTGCCAGGTCGTATTTGTTTGCGTCGTAATAACTTTGGGCTGTTCTGTAAAGGTTAGCAGCTCTTTTGCTTTTGGTAGATAGGGGCGCATCGGGCCGCTGAGCCCATGCCGTAAGGCCTGTAACGATTAAAACTAAAAAGGTAAACAGCGCTTTTCTCATAAGGCTTAATGTGCCAAAAGTGTGAAATAATGTTAAATACTCAACAAAACTACTAAACAAATATGAAGCTATCCTGATTAGTTCTATATTTGGATGCTGTCAAAACACTTCCAACCCATAGGATGGACGAAAAACATAACTTGTTAGATTCGATAGAGTTCCCTTCAGACCTAAGAAAGCTTAAAGAAGAAGATTTACCGCAGGTTTGCGCTGAATTAAGGCAATTTATTATTGATGTAGTATCTGAAAAAGGCGGCCATTTTGGTGGTAGCCTTGGTGTGGTAGAGCTTTCGGTTGCTTTGCATTATATTTTCAACACTCCATACGACCAGCTTGTTTGGGATACAGGGCATCAGGCATACGGACATAAAATACTTACAGGCCGTAAAAAGAACTTTGGTACTAACAGGCTATATAAAGGTATTAGTGGCTTCCCTAATCGTAAAGAGAGCGAATACGATACATTTGGAGTAGGGCATACTTCTACATCCATATCAGCAGGATTGGGAATGGCTGTTGCTTCTCATTACAAAAAGGAAAAGGATAGAAAACACATAGCGGTTATTGGCGATGGAGCCATGACGGCGGGCCTTGCATTCGAAGGGCTTAACAATGCGGGTATTACCAAGTCAGACTTTTTAGTGGTGCTAAACGACAATTGCATGTCTATTGACCCAAATGTGGGGGCGTTACGCAATTATCTTACCAATATGACTACTTCTCCGGCATATAACAAGGTTAAGGATGAAGTATGGAACTTATTGGGTAAAGTGAGCAAATTTGGGCCTAATGCGCAAAGCATTGCAGCTAAAATTGAGAATGCAGTAAAAACGTCTCTGCTTAAGCAAAGTAACCTGTTTGAATCTTTCAACTTCCGTTATTTTGGCCCGGTAGACGGGCACAATGTGATTCATCTTGCAAAAGTTCTTAAAGATTTAAAGAATATACCCGGCCCTAAAATATTGCACTGCCTTACCTTAAAGGGTAAAGGGTACAAATTTTCTGAAAGTGGTAACCAAACCTTTTGGCATGCACCCGGAGTATTCGATAAAACAACGGGAGAACTGGTAAAGTCAAGTTCATCGGGCCCCCAACCGCCAAAGTACCAGGATGTATTTGGGCATACCATTGTTGAACTGGCTGAAAAGAACAGCAAAATTATGGGTATTACGCCCGCTATGCCCACGGGTTGCTCTCTTACGTTTATGATGGAAGCCATGCCCGACAGGGCTTTTGATGTAGGTATAGCAGAGCAACATGCAGTTACTTTTTCATCTGGCCTTGCCACGCGTGGGCTTGTGCCATTTTGTAATATTTACTCCAGTTTTATGCAAAGGGCATACGACCAGGTGATACATGACGTAGCTATACAAAATATAAAAGTTGTTTTTTGTTTGGATAGAGGAGGCCTTGCAGGCGCTGATGGCGCAACACATCATGGTAATTTCGATTTAGCTTATATGCGTTGCGTGCCCAATATGATAGTATCTGCCCCTATGGATGAGGTTGAACTTAGAAACCTGATGTATACCGCGCAGTTAGATAAGATTACCAGCCCTTTTTCTATTCGTTATCCTCGTGGCAATGGCGCTATTGTAGATTGGAGACAACCTTTTACAGAATTAACTATTGGTAAAGGAAGAAAAATAAAGGATGGTAAAGATGCAGCCATACTAACCATAGGCCATCCCGGTAATTTTGCTGTTAAGGCGTGTGATATCCTTAATAAAGAAGGTATTGATGCCGCACATTACGATTTACGCTTTGCAAAACCTTTAGACGAAGAGATGCTGCATGAAGTATTCCGTAACTTTGATAAGATTGTAACTGTGGAAGATGGCTGCCTTATGGGTGGAGTGGGTAGCGCTATATTGGAATTTATGAGTGATAATAACTACACCGCCAAAGTAATACGACTGGGTATACCTGATAAAGTTGTTGAACAAGGCACTCAAAATGAGCTATATAAAGAATGCGGCTTTAGCACCGATGATATAGTGGAGGCGGTGAAAGGCATGGCCGATAAAAAGAAAAAAACTGATAGGAAATTATTCATTACTTTGTAAACCTAAATTTTAACAAAATCAAACCTAACATGAAAAGTAAAATTTACGCATCACTTGTTTTAGTGGCTGTTGGTACCGGCGGATTAATGGCACAAACAGATATGCCAACTACAAACGCCCCTAAAAGCAAGTATCAATTTACTATTGTAAAAGATAACGAGGCTACCAGCGTTAAAAACCAATATCATTCAGGTACATGCTGGTGTTTTTCTTCCCAGTCTTTTTTAGAGTCAGAGCTTATGCGTATGGGCAAGGGCCCTATAGACCTTTCTGTAATGTTTGTAGTTCACAATATGTATCTGCAAAAGGCAAAACATTACATGCGCTACCAGGGCCATACAAATTTTGGCGAAGGGGGAGAGCCGCATGATGTTATTGAGGCTGTAAGAGAATTTGGTATAGTACCTGCCAGCGCCTATATAGGTTTACCAGCAGGACAAACCAAGCCTGAATTTGCAGATATGGATAATACCCTTAAAGGCATGTTAGATATATTGCTTAAAGTTCCTGAAGGACACCTTAACCCAAACTGGTACGATGCATTTAAGGGTGCTTTAGATGGATTTATGGGCAAAACTCCTGACCAGTTTACTTACAATGGTAAAACTTACGATCCAAAATCGTTTGCGCAATATTTGGGAATCAACCCTGATGATTATGTAGAAGTAACCTCCTTTACACACCATCCATTTTATCAAAAATTTATTTTAGAGGTGCCCGACAACTGGGCCAATGCAGAAGCATACAATGTTCCTTTAGATGATTTACATGCTATTGCCGATAATGCCCTACAAAATGGATACTCGGTAGAATGGGGTGCTGATGTTAGCGAAAAGGGTTTTTCATTTAAGAATAGCATTGCGCTTGTTCCTGAAGTAGATTTGGGAAATATGACTGCTATGTCTCCTCAATACGATTCGGTTTTCCTTAATCCTGTTGCGCAAAAGACTATTACCCAGGAAATGCGCCAACAGGCATTTGATGACCTTTCTACTACTGATGACCACGGTATGCAAATAACAGGCATGGCTAAGGATCAAAACGGAGATGAGTTTTATATTGTAAAAAACTCATGGGGAACTACTAACTATTGCAAGGGATACTTTTACGTGTCTGCCCCTTATTTCCTTTATAAGACGACCTCAATCATGGTAAATAAGAACTCGATACCTGCGGCTCTTCGTAAAAAGATGGGCCTATAGAAGAGTTAGAATAATATTCAATAAAAAAGCCATGATTTAATCATGGCTTTTTAGTTTATAAGAACGTGTAATACTTATTTGGTAGCGGGTGCTTCCATTTTCTTCATATCTACACCACACATTGTGCATTTGCCTGCCTTGCTGCTTGTCATATAACAGTCTGGGCAATAGTAATCACCTACTTTAACCATGCTTACTTTATCCTTTTTGCAATCTGTTGCAAAAGGTGAGGTTGCACCGCATACGGGGCATTTGTAGGCTGCCACCGGTGCCGGATGGTGTTGGGTTGTAGTATTTGTTTGCTTGGTGTTTATAGTAACCTTTCCTTGTGCATAAGCTCCCAGGCTTATTACGCTTAGTACTAATCCTGCTAAAAGTGTTTTCATAGATGTTTATTTATAATTCAAATATATTACATTTTTTTAGAACCGACAAGGTTTGCTACTTCGTTTTCAAGGTCATCTTCGCTTATGTTTTTATCTACTATTTTACCATTTGCAGATACTAATACTGTAAAGGGTATGCCCATTTCTTTAAAGTTATACAATGTAACCGCTTTAGAATCCCAGTACTTAAGGTCGCTAATGTTTGTCCAATGCAGGTGAAATTTATGTATTGCTGCCAGCCACGCATCTTTGTCCTTATCAAGAGATACGCTTAAAACCGTAAAGTTTTTGTCCTTGAATTTATCATATACCTTAACAACATTAGGTAAAGCCTCTCTGCATGGCCCGCACCACGATGCCCAGAAATCGATAAGTACTACTTTACCACGTAAGTTGGACAAGTTAAAGATGGTGCCATTTGTATCCGGCATGCTTAATTCGGGTGCAACAGCGCCAATAGCTACCCGGTTAAGTGCGTCTACTTTTTCGCGGAATATCTTTACGTAAGAAGATGTTGGGTAAGCTCTTGAAAGTGAACTATCGAGCGAAGTGTAGTAAGAAATGTATTTATCAGGAGTTAATTGCTCAACTGCAGCAAGCGATGCAAAAGACGCGGGATTAGCTTTTAGAAAACCAAGTACATACCTTACCTGTCTTTCAACAAGGGTGTCGTACGGGCCTTCAACGGCAGTGCTAAGAGAGTCGACCTTTTTTTTATTGCCACCCGCTACATTCATTAATGCCTGGAAAAATCGTTGTAGTGAATCTCTTTTTCCGTAATTTATTCTCGAATACTGGTTAAGGTCGAGGAATAACTTGGTATCAGGAGAACCTGTTGCAGTGTAGGTGTTTCCCAAAAATTGAGCATCTCCGGTAATATGCACTTTCTCGTTAGAATCAAGTATTAAAATAGCGAAATCAGATTCGGTAATACGTAATCTATAAAAGCCTTTAACGATACCTTTTGTATGGAAAGTGAATGTACCATCCCCATTAATTTTGGTAGAATCGAGGTGGGCATTGTTTTCTGCATCCATTCTTTCTAAAAATAGTGCTACACCCGCGCCGCCGCCACTAAACTTGCCGCTTAATTCAAAACCCGAAGTGTTGTTAGGTGTATTGTTGCCATTGTGACAAGCAGCAAATAAGGAAATACAAGCAACTGCAATAAAAATTCGTTTCATGTAATTGTAGAATTAAGCGCTTTTCTCCAAAGCTTTTTTCACTAAGTCGTTGGCTACTTTAGGGTCTGCCTTGCCTTTGGATAGTTTCATTACCTCACCCATAAATAGGCCAAGCAAGCCAGATTTGCCGTTCCGGTATTCTGTAACTTTTTCAGGGTATTTTGCTATTGCTTGCTCTACCAATGCTTCGAGTACACTGCTATCGCTTTCCTGTAACAGGTTGTTTTCTTCTGCTATTTGCAAGGCCGTTTTAGCCGGGTTTTTGACCAGTTCTGAAAAAATACGTTGGGATGCCACTGTGTAGCTCACCTTGCCACTTTCAATAAGGGTAATAATCTCAGCAATCTTATCCGGGCCGAGGGGGAATCTGTCTATTGCGATGGCATTCTCATTCAGGTACGATTTTACATCGCCCATCATCCAGTTTGCTGCTGCTTTGTAGTTCTTTACACCCGTTGTTAGTTTTTCAAAATATAAGGCAAATTCTTTATTGTCTATGATGACAGAAGCATCATAATCACTCAACTTAAAAGTAGAAGTATACTTGTCGAAAAGCTCTTCCGGTAAGGGAGGCAGCGTGCTTTTAACGCTATCTACATATTTTTCTGTTACAATAACAGGTTGCAGGTCGGGTTCAGGAAAGTAACGGTAATCATCAGCAGATTCTTTAACACGCATTACGAATGTTTTACCCAATGTGGCATCAAAGCTCCGGGTTTCCTGTCTTAGTGTTTCCCCATTCTCCAGGGCTTCGATCTGTCTTTCTATTTCGTGCTCTATAGCAGACTGTACATTACGTATAGAGTTCATGTTTTTAACCTCAATCTTGGTGCCAAATTGTGTTGCGTCTTTCTTCATTACCGAAACGTTGGCATCGCAACGTAAGCTGCCTTCTTCCATGTTGCCATCGCATATTTCGAGGTAACGTACTAATCTTCTTAATTCGGTTAGGTAATGATATGCTTCTTCGGAGTTAGCTACTACAGGCTCTGTCACTATTTCCAATAGCGGCACACCGGCACGGTTAAGGTCAATAAGCGTATCAAAAGGGTCCTGATCGTGTATACTCTTACCGGTATCTTCCTCCATGTGTATACGGGTGAGGCTAATGTGCTTTTTATTCTTCCCAGTCGGGTTGATAGATATATGTCCACCTGTACAGATAGGCGTTTTATCCTGTGTTATTTGATAGCCCTTAGGTAAATCGGCGTAGAAATAATTTTTACGGGCATACTGGTTTTCGCGGGTGATTTTGCATTTGCAGGCTATGCCCAGCTTTACAGCAAACTCAATTACTTTGCTGTTAACCACAGGCAAAGTACCAGGATGCCCAAGCGTAATAGGGCTGGTTTGTGAATTGGGTAATGCCCCAAACTCGGTCGAATCGCTACTATAGGCCTTGCTTTTGGTTAAAAGCTGAATGTGTACTTCTAAACCAATAACAGGTTGATATTTATCTCTTACATATGCCTCCATAGGGCTGCAAAATTACGTAAAAATCTGAGAGTGGAGAAACAGAAAGAGAGCGTCTCTTTTGTACTTTAAACTGTCTTCTTACTTCGGTGGATTCTTAAAATCCAAATTGCCATAAGCGTTCATCTGACCAATAATCCATTGCTGTCTTTCGCTTACGTAAGGCCCGGGTTTTACAGGCGACCATTTTAGCGGGTCGGGCAGGACAGAGGCCAATGCAGCAGCCTCGGCGCGTGTAAGATTTTTGGCTGGTTTGTTAAAATAAAATTGAGATGCAGCTTCGGCGCCATAAATACCCTTACCTAGTTCCACTACGTTAAGGTATACTTCCATAATACGTTCTTTACTCCATAAAAGCTCAATAAGAAAAGTAAAATAGGTTTCAAAGCCTTTACGTATCCAGCTTCGGCGGGTTGATAAGAAGACATTTTTTGCCGTTTGCTGGCTTATGGTGCTGGCTCCTACAATCCGTTTGCTGTGTTCATCATGTTTCCAGGCTTCTTTAATAGCCTTCCAGTTAAAGCCGTGATGTGTAAAAAAGTCCTGGTCCTCGGAACAAAAAACAGCCAGTGGCAAGTTCAGGTTTATGTTTTCTATAGGCTCCCACTTTTTATCAAGCTTCATGTGTTCGCCTTTTAGCTTTTGATCCACACAACGGAAAAGCATTAAGGGCGTAACCGGTATGGGCACAAAGCGAAAGAAGATGACCGAAAGAATGCTAAGAGCAAGGAACCCCAGTACAATTCTTTTGGTCCATTTCCAAATAAAGCTTAACACGTTTTTTACACCTCCGGCCATAAATCGAGTAATTCTTTTGTTACTGCTGCTAACTTATTTAATTCTTTTTGGTTGATGCAATAAGGCGGAATAAAGTAGAGCACATTGCCAAGGGGGCGTACAATAATTCCTCTTTTAAGAAAAAAGGCTGTTATTCTTTCTGAAACAGGATTAAGGTAGGATGTACTTTGTTTTGTTTTTAATTCAAGCGCCAGAATCGTGCCCCTGTTCCTGCAATCTACAAGTGCTGTATGATTTTTGTATTTGTTCTGCATCTGTGAAAAGAACGCAGAAATACGTTGCACTTTTTCATGCATTTCATCCTTTTCAAGCAGGTCAAGGCTTGCATTGGCAGCAGCACATGCAAGGGGGTTGGCAGTATATGAATGCCCGTGATAAAATGTTTTTGTTTTATCATCAGATATAAAAGCATTGTAGATATTCTTTGTGCACGAAGTAGCACCTAAGGGCATAAAGCCACCTGTAATACCCTTAGAAAGGCACATTATATCAGGTTTTGTATTTATGTAATTCGTGGCCCAAAACTTTCCTGTGCGTCCGAAGCCTGTCATCACTTCATCAGCTATAGTAAGGCAGTTATGCTTTTTACATTCTTTTAATAAAGTGTTTAATATCTTTGGCTCATACATTACCATTCCACCAGCACCCTGTACCAATGGCTCAAATATAAAAACACAGGCATCTTTGGTTGAAAGGGCTTTCTTTAATGCTTTTAAACTTGCTTCTTCCTTGCCCTTTACCGGCAGCGGAATTAAGATGACATCAAATAAAAAAGGAGAAAATACTTTGTTGAATACATTGCGTTCCGCTACCGACATAGAACCGAATGTATCGCCATGGTAGCCATTTTCAAAGGCTAACATTTTGGTTTTGGTTTTGCCTTTGTTGCTATGGTACTGTATCGCCATTTTTATAGCTACTTCAACTGAGGTGGAGCCATTATCTGAATAAAATACCCTGGATTGATTATTTGGTAGATGCTTTAATAACCGCTCTGCCAACACTACAGCCTGTTCATGTGTAAAATTGGAAAAAGCTACCTGCTCAAGCTTTTTTGCCTGTTCGAAGATTTTACTTGCAATGTATTTATTGGCATGCCCATGCAGGTTTACCCACCACGATGAAAACGCATCAATATACTTTTTGCCTTTTTCATCTATTAGATAAACGCCATCGCCTTTAGTAATGGTAAGGGGTAGGGGAGCATTCTTTAAATGAGTAAAGGGATGCCACACTACTTTTTTATCGCGTTGAGAAATGCCCGGCATGTTATTTCGTAACAGATTCTTTATACCAGTTTACAAAACTTGTAATTCCTTCATGCAGGCTGGTGGCAGGGCTATAGTTCAATAGTTTTTTTGCTTTGCTAATATCTGCAAAGGTTATATCTACATCGCCGGGCTGCATGGGTTCATAAATCAAATTGGGCTTTTTACCAAGCACTTCATAAATGCAATTTACAAGTTCGATTAGCTTAATTGGTTTGCTATTACCAAGGTTAATAATATCGTAAACATTTTCGTGTTCATTCAAGTAAGTAAAGGCCTTGTAAATACCGCCAATAGTATCTTTTACAAAGGTATAATCCCTTGCCGTGCTTCCGTCTCCAAATAAAGTGATGGGTTTGTTTTCGATAATGTTGGATACAAACTTGCGTATAGCTAAATCAGGCCTTTGTCTTGGGCCATATACAGTAAAAAAGCGCAAGTTGAGTATGCTCATCTTATAAAGATGATGGTATGTATGATTCAATAATTCGCATGCTTTTTTGCTAAAGGCGTAAGGTGAAATTGGCTCATCTACCGAATCGCTTTCAGCAAAGGGTATTTTTTTGTTATTGCCATATACACTGCTGGATGAGGCAAAGAGCATTTTGCGTATGTTGTTCTTTCTCATCCATTCCAATATGTTCAGCGTACCATTTACGTTGGTGTTAAGGTAATCAACTGGCGCTTCTATAGATGGGCGCACACCTGCTTTGGCTGCAATATGTATAACAAACTCAATATCTCCGGGCAATAGGGCTAATTCAGTAGCATTGCAAATATCAATTTGGTGGAACACGAAATTTTTGTTCGTATAAGATACGGCGAGGTTTTTAAGCTTCTGTTCCTTATTGTAAAAAGGGTCGAAGTTGTCAATACCAATAATACTGTGCCCCTGAGCCAAAAAAAGTTCCGACAGATGGCTGCCTATAAAACCCGCACAACCCGTAATGAGTATCTTCATACCTAAATTTGGGTTAAAGATACATTATCAGATGAAATTCGGATATGTAGAATTATCTGTAATAATTTTCTCTCCACATCTCAAAAATCATCAGGTTCCACAATAGTTTACGGTGGTTTTTCTTTTTAGCCAGGTGCTCTTTCTTTAGTTTAGCTATATAAGAATAATCAAATAGCCCCTCTTTCTTTATTCTTTCTTCTGAAAGATAATTTTCCATAGTCTCTTTAAGTTCATTCCTTAACCATAAGGAAACAGGTATGCCAAAGCCTTTTTTAGGACGGTCGATTATTTGGTTTGGTATTTTATCGCGCATCAATTCTTTTAATAACCTTTTGCCATTAAACCCTTGTATTTTGTAGCTTTTGGGTAAGCTACTTAAAAACTCCACTACGCTGGTATCTAAAAATGGGGCACGTACTTCTAATGAAGTATACATACTGGCTCTATCTACCTTAACCAAAATATCTTCTTGTAAATAGGTGCGGTAATAGGAGTAGAGTAACTTGTTAAATGCATTGGTATTAACCTCGGCCATATATCTATCCACACAGCCAAGCCCATTACCATTTTTTAGTTTGCTTTTTACTTCATTGGTAAATAGTAAATTTTTCAAGGTGGGAGTAAAGCTACCCAGCCACAATGTGTGCGTGTATTGTGGTTTTGATTCAAATCCTTTTAAAAACTGCTTTAACTTAAAGTCGAGGCTTATGTTTTTATCGCTGGGTGGTAATAGGTTAGTTATTGCGTTACCCAAGCCGATAAAGGGCTTTGGTAAAGCATTAAAAAAGCGCGCAAATTTATCGGATATAAATGTGGGATATCCTGCCAAAAGTTCGTCGCTGCCATCGCCACCAAGCGCCACAGTAACATGTTTACGGGTAAATTTAGAAAGAAAGTGGGTAGGTATTATAGATGGGTCTGCAAAGGGTTCATCCAACTTGGATGTAATATAGGGTATAAGTTCCAACGATTGATTGGCCGTTAATATTTCTTCGTGATGTTCGGTACCCAATTGTTTTGCCACCATGCGGGCATAATCGCTTTCGTCGTAGCTCTTTTCACTAAATCCTATAGAGAAAGTATTGATTTTAGAGGATGCATTCTTTTGTGCATAATAAGCCACAGTGCTGCTATCCAGCCCGCCACTTAAAAAAACACCCAGTGGCACATCCGACATAAGCCTGCTTTTTACTGCATTGTTAAGTAGCATGTCAAGCTTATCTTTTGCGTCACTAAACGATATGTTTTGTTGGGTAAAATCAACCTTCCAATAAGGTTGTTTTGTAGTAATCTTACCATCCTTGAATACCATATAATTGGATGCCTCCAGCTTATGGATATTGTTAAATATGGTATTGGTAGTGGGTACATACTCAAAAGTAAGGTATTCGTTTACCGCATCAAGGTTTAATTCTTTAGATATAGAAGGATGCTGAATAATTGCCTTTAGTTCGGATGCAAAAACAATGGTATCTCCTGCAAGAGAGTAGTAGAGCGGTTTTTTGCCCATCCTATCCTTAGCTAGTAACAATTGTTTCTTCCTAAAGTCATATATACCAAAGGCAAACATGCCGTTGATTTTTTTTAGCAGTTCTTCGCCGTATTCTTGGTACATATACAGCAATACTTCTGTATCGCTTGTAGTACGGAACTTGTATTTACCCGTTTTTAGTAATTCTTCTTTAAGAGATAGATAATTGTATATCTCTCCATTGAAGGTAATGGCGCAGGTATTATCGGCGGAGAAGAAGGGTTGGTTAGCTTCAGGGTTAAGATCTATAATACTTAGGCGGGCATGCGCAAAGCCAACATTTTGGGTGAGTGAGGTTCCCTGGTAATCGGGGCCTCGATGGCTGATAGATTCAACCATGCGCCTTAAATCACTTTCGTTTCCTATACCTACAAATCCTGCAATGCCGCACATCTTACTTATGCAGTTTTTTTACCTCCAAACTTCCACGAATTTCCATTTCTGAATATAACGTAAGTGGAGCTTTTGTCAATTCCGGCTGTAGTGTTAAACCATTCTTCAATGGTTTGTTTAGGTATGTAGGCGGTTTGCGGTGTTACCAATTGGTCGAATGCCACATGCCTGAAGAAAGAGAAGCCCCGTTTAGAAATCCAGCAGGAATATTCGTAAAGTGGTAGTTTTTTGAATATTGAACTTTGAGATATAATCTTTGCATAGATGAAATAAGGCACTACCAAAGGTGTGGCAACACAGTATTTAGTAAACCACCATGGTAATTTAGAAACCAGTTTCCTTATTGGGTCAACAATATAAATAATAACGGCATTACCCTCTTTAGCATATACCCAGCAATGAAAACGGCCTCCCGGTTTAGTGTTTTTCAACACAGAATCAAAACCATCTTTAGGATTTTTTAAGTGATGTAAAACACCAATGCAATAAACCAGGTCATAACCGGGCCCTGCAAATGTGGTAAGGTCGTGTTGGGTTATTTTAAAGTTTTTATAACCGGTTTGCTCCATGTTTTTTTTGCAGGATAGAACTGATTCTCCCAAATCTACCCCTTCAATAGAGGCCGGAGACCAGCTTGCCATGTGGGTTAGCAGGCTACCATTGCCACATCCTAATTCTAATACACTTTTGCCTTCAACATTTTTTTTTGTAACGGGCAAAAACCACTCTTCAAACTGGTCGGCAGTATACACCGAACCCTGCGGAAGGTTGTTCCACGAACTTGCAAACGCATCGGCCGTTTGCTGATCTTTAGCTGTAGCAGTGCTCACCTTACTTTTTTATAAAAATAAATTCAATTTCTTCAAATCCTCCTACCCAAAAGCACCATAGCCTTGAGCATAAACTTGGGCTTAACCTGGCAAAAAAATTCATTACTGCTCCCATTACACGCATAACGGCTATGGTAAATTTACCAACGCCCATATATGGTAATAAATGAAAGAAGGCGAAATAATGCAGTTCCATCTTTTCCAGTTCAAAGTTTACGCCGTAATAGCCCGATTTGGTAAAGTTGGGATTGAAATAGTAAGGGAAGGTAACATCGAAGCCGGCCTTGTGTTCCGAATGGGTAAAGCCTCTGCTAAAATGAGGCACCTTAACCTGCAGTTTACCCCCTTTCTTTAATATTCTGTGTAATTCAGTCATTACTACAAAAGGCTTATCTAAATGCTCAAGTACGTGCGAAGCGTATATAAAATCGTATTCTTCGTCTTTAAAAGGGTAGGGGATAGAGTTTAAATCGTGCTGTACATCAATTTGTATATGCGAATGGAAATCTACGTTGGTAAATCCCTCTTTATATTCTATACCGCAGCCTAAGTTTAATTTCTTCATGAGTTACAGGTTTATTTTTTCTCTAACGGTAAACGGAAATTTATTTTGGCTTTCGTAATAGGTTCTCATCTGCATTTCGGCCAATACACCCATTAAAACCAATACTATGCCAATTATAAAAAACATGGCGGCTATGGTTGGCAAAGGAGTTTGCACAAAATCTTTTTGACCCGTGAGTTTGAAATATATAGCCAATCCGGCAGAGCCAAACATAACAAGGAAAGATAGGATACCTGCGCCGCCAAAAAAGTGAATGGGCCTGTGCATATATTTATCCAGGAACTTTATAAGTACCAAATCGAGCATTACCTTATAAATCCTAAAAAGGCCGTAATTGCTTTTGCCATACATCCGCGGCTGGTAGCTTACGGGTATTTCGGTTATTTTGCCACCCTGCCACTTGCAAAATACAGGGATAAAGCGGTGCATTTGCCCGTATAGGCGTATGTCTTTAATTACATCTCTTTTGTATGCTTTAAGGGTGCAGCCGTAATCGTGTAAGGGAACGCCTGATATGTTGCTTATAAGTTTATTGGCTGTAAGCGAGGGCAGCTTACGGGTAAGAAACTGTCCTTTCCACCTGGCTTGCCTCCATCCGCTTACCACGTCATAGCCTTCTTCCATCTTAGTTAAAAGCAAGGGTATGTCGGCCGGGTCATTTTCAAGGTCGCTATCAATAAGTACAATTATATCGTTAGAAGAATGTTGTATGCCTGCGTTAATGGCAGCCGTTTGTCCATAGTTTCTTCTAAGGTTTATTACTTTAATATTCTTGTTTTGCGCGGCTACTTTTTTTAACTCTTCCCAGGAATTGTCTTTCGAACCGTCGTTTACTGCTATAATTTCGTAGGTATAGTTCTTTAGGGTATCTACAAGCTTTGTAAACAGCAAAGGTATACTCTGAGCTTCGTTGTATATAGGTAATACTACTGAAAGGCTTGGCATAGAGATATATTGCAGTTTGTTTGCATGCCAAATGTACTAATTTAGCCTTGATTTATTCAGGAAATCTACGGCTGAAGTGTTGTCTACGCTTATTGAATCTATGCCCCAATGTTCAGCATAAATCACATTAGCCTTAGAACCGGGGTCTTTAGATAAATCCTGGTAATTATAGTAGATAGATAAAGGATAACGGTTATAGTCATCAAATAAAGCCGGCAAGATGATGGTTTTTTTACCTTCTCCTTTTAATTGCCTAATAAGGGACTCCCTTTTATTTAATTGGCGGTTGTATTGCGGAGCCCTGGTAAGTAAATCGGAGTATGCCCTTGCAACAGTTTTATTAGATAAAGAAGGAATTAAGCAAAGCAGTAGCATTAATTTAACCAGCCATAAAATATTTCCGGCTGGAGTTATATTGATTTGCTTTTTTGTGAGGTAAATAACCAATGTTTGAATAGCTAAGAACCAGCTTATATATGTAAATAAATATATCTGGTCTGTAATACGCGCCGGTGAGCTTCCTTCAACCCATATTGAGGGAAGGAAACCAATTGCAGCAATTATAAATATGGCTGAAAAACTAAGTATGGGATTAATATCCAAATATTTTTTTACAGTTGAATCATTTTGATAAAGAGTAGATGCCACAGGAATAAAAGGGATGGTGGATAGTAGCAGCAAAGGGTTCTGAATTGTGTTAATTACAAGGTTACCTCCCAGAATGATTGATTTTATTATGGTTATTACAAAACGATGTAGTGTAAATTTCAATGCTCCTTCTCCTGCCCTTACGCTGTTTCCCGGCGCCATAAACAGTAATATGCCCGATATAAGCAGGAATGCGATTATTAAGTAAACGTATTTGTTGTTTTTGTCTTTTTTATAAAGAAGCACCATGCTTATGAATGCCATATAGGCCAATGCTATTAAAACGATTGGCTCATAAGATCCGCCAATAAAAACGGCCAGTAAGCATGCTATAGTTCCATATTTTAATTTCTTTTTGCCAGCTTCATCTCTCAGAAGGAGTAAAAGGACAGTAAATAAATTTATTGTTGCTATTGTACCCAGCGATGAGGTGAATGCGCAGGTTACATAATAAAGGCCACTGGTTATTTCAGGTATCTTATACAGGTATAAAATAAAAAATAGAAATGCAAATAAAATAGGCTTCTTAAAGCCAAAGTCGGCTTTGTTCAGCACAGTCTTAAAAAAGAAGATGAAAGTACCCAGCCATAAAAACATTAAGATGGCCGGGTAAAGCCTGTAAATAAAGATGTGGTTGGTGCCAAGGGCCAACAGGCAATCAACAAATATTGTTGAGTACCTTCCTGTCCAATTGTTGTACCAGTATAGTGTTGCTTCAAATATGTTCCTGTTCGAAAGCCTATTGAGAATTACATAATCATCATAATGAGGATGGATATAGAAGCACAATAAAAAAAACGGGAGCAAGCATATTATGATAAGTATTACGAGAGCGTAATTTATCGATTTTTTGTTTGTAAGAAGATTACTTAACAAAGTGGTTGTTTAAAGTATATTGGAATTTCAAGGCTAAAAGTAAATCAATTTATGTTTATGTAATCGGTACGATGATTATTGTTTCTTTCTGCAAATACAAATAATAGAAGAACCTAACAGCTTGCCCGGGATAATAAAAGTTTCTAAATAAAATATAGCCCCCATAATCCTATTTACTACATTACTTAACAAGCCTTTAGGCGGTTTAAAGTCAATATCTCTTTGTTTAATCAGTAGATTATTGAGGCGGATAAGAATATATAGGATATGAAAGAAATATCTGGAATAGGTAACCTGGAAACCTGAATCCTCGGCGTCTTTTTGTACGGTTTGAAGTGTGTATCGTCTAAAATGTCCATAGTAATCATCAAAATTTGTCCATAATTCTTTGCGGGCCGGCACAGTTATAACAATGTTTTTTAGGTTGGGATATTTTGATGATAAATTTTTCAGAAAAAGCACGGGATCTTTTACATGCTCTATCACATCAAATAGGGTTATAGTTTCAATTGTACTTCTAAGGCTTTCAGGTAATTCCAGCGCATCTGCGTTGTAATATATTTTAAGAGATCCTAAATTCGCAGGCGAGGGGTCCCCTAAGTCGGCACCTGTAATTTGCAATCCTGCTTTATGAAGATATGAAGTTACAAGGCCCCTTCCGCAGCCTACATCCAATATGTTATTAAGTTTGAATTTACGTATGTAGTACAGTATCACCTTTTTGCGCGCAATATTCCAATACGAGCCTTCTATTCCATCGGAATAGGCTTGAGAAAATTGCTCACGATTAAACTCAGTAGCCATAATTTAAGCCGTAAATTCGTTTTAAAGATAGTAATACTGCCGAATAGCAGTAAAAAGGCTATTAAGGTAGCAGAAGGGTTACTTTACTTCAACACTAACCTCTACACTCAGTCCGGGCCTTAGCATTTTATAAGAGGCTAATTTATTGTCGAGAGCAATGCGCACGGGCACCCTTTGAACTACTTTAACATAATTGCCTGCTGCATTATCGGGCGGTAATAAAGAAAACACTGCACCTGTGCCTGGAGAAAAGGAGCTTATGGTACCTTTTATTGCTTCACCATCCAATGCATCTACCTTTACGCTGGCAGTTTGGTTCAGCTTAATGTCATTCATTTGGGTTTCTTTAAAATTGGCCTCTACCCATACAGAATCTTCAACAATTGCTAATAAAGAAGAACCCGCCTGAACCAATTGGCCTATTTGGATGGCTCTTTTGGATATAACGCCGCTTACAGGGGCAGTAATAGTTGCGTAGGATAATTGAAGCTTAGCATAGTCAAGGTCGGCTTGTTTACGTGTAATAGCAGATTGTACCGAAGTAGCATTGGCAACAGCAACCTGGTATTGCTTTTCAGATGCCTCATTTTTCTTTTTGGCTATTTCAAGCTGAGATTCCGCAGCATCTTTAGCTGCTTTGGAATTATCGTATTGCTCCTGCGTAATAGATCCATCTTTTATCAGGCTTTGGTATCTTTCAAAATCCTGGGTGGTTTTCCATACGGTAACTTGGGCAGCATCAATTTCACTTTTTGTAGTTGCCAGCCCCGATTCTGCCGAAGCCGCATTCGCTTTTGCTACAGCTACATTGGCCTGGGCTGTTAAAAGCTCCGCTTCCATTTGTTGTTCCTTAATAGCGAGGTCTTTATCGTCCAACTTTACAAGTACCTGTCCTTTAGTAACGTGTTGGTTATCCTGGAAGTTTATATCGGTAACGTAGTCGGATATACGTGCAACTACAGGGTTAATGTTGCTAACTATTTGTGCATCGTCGGTGGTTTCTACGTGACTGTAATAAAGATATTCTTTAATGCCTATAACTATGCCCACTAGCAATAACACGCCAATTATAATTGGCGCTTTTTTTGTCTTCTTTTTAGGTGTTTCTTCGGTCATAAATCTATTTTTTTGTATTTAGCTCTCCTGCTGATTTTAATAATTTGTAATATGCCAATTGCGCATCTGCGTTAGCAGAAACCAGGTTTATTTTAGCATTTAACAGGTAGTTGTTGGCGTCCATAAGGTCTGTTAGTAGAGATACGTGGTTATCGTATCTCGATTTTACAAGTTTGTAATTTTCCTGCGCCTGAGTTAACGAGGTATTGGCAACATCTATTTTTTGAAGCGATTGCTTGTATTCAAGGTAATTTTGGTTTATTTCCATTTTAACATTATCGCTTAATTCGGCAAACTGTGCTTGTGCCTCGGCGTACCTTGCCCTGCTAACATCTGCCTTGTTTTTGTTGCTGTACAGGTCCGTCAAATTATAGGTAATCCGGATACCGACATCCCATGTACCATTAAACTGATCAATAGGCGGTACCAATCTTGGGTTAGGGCGCAGGTAATCGTAATCTGCCAATATGCTTATTTTAGGATACTTTTCGCTTTGCGTTTCTTTTATGGCTATTTCGGCCGCCTTTTGCTGCATGTCCGAAGCCAGAATATCGTTCCTGTTTTCAGATGATTTTTGAAGATAATAGGGCAGGGGCTGTATAGTTTTTGAACCTGCTATGGAAGCGCTGTCGATTTTAATGCCTGTATTCCCATCCAGGCCAAGCATTATATTCATGTTGTAATTAGCAGTAAGCAATTGGTTCTCTATAGTAATTTCGTTTAACTGTGTATTCGATTGTTCAAGTTTAACCCTTAATAAATCATTTTGGGTAGCCAGGCCATCATGGGCAAAATCGCCTACTTCCTTAACGTGTGCTGCTATTTGTGCAAGGCTTTCTTCAATTAATAAGTGCGCTTGTTGCAGCTTAAACAAGGTAAGGTAGTTAGTTATAACCTCCATTTTTACATTGTTTTTTTTGCTTTCAAGCGAGTATTCGGCACTTTTTTCGGTGTATTGCATGTTTATGTTGGCATTCTTCAGTAAAAAGCCATTAAATATGCTTTCCTGTAAAGATGCTGTGGCCGAATAGTTATTAAGGATAATAGGAAATAGGGCGGTGGAAGGAATAGCCTCGGGGCTACCAGGTATTCTTAAATACTCTATAGGTACGTCACTTAATCTTGTATATCCGGCAGATAATGCAATGGAAGGAATGGCACGGTTCTTAATATCAAGTACAGAAGAATGTACTTCTGCCAGCTGGCTGTTGTATAGTTGTACCTGGTGGCTATGGGCTATGCCCATGGCTACTGCGCTATCCATGGTAATAAACACGCTTTTATTCGTATCGCCTGCATTGGCTGTAAATACTGCAAAGCAAGATAAGAATGGCAATGTGAATCTTAGGGTCTTATGTATACTTATGCTCATCGTAATTCAATACTTTTTAAAAACATATCCGTAAAAAAAATATGCTGACGTCTAATCTCATTTTCTATCCTTCCTTGCTCCCATAGTTCTTTCTTATCAAGCCCATAAAGCCTTATGGCTGTTAGTACGCTTATAAAAAAGTCGGAATATTCTTCGATATTCAGCTTTATTATTTCTTTTCTCTTTAAAGCAGATGACAAAATAGCTGTTATAAGCTTTTTTTCATGTTCATGAAATATTATTCCCAGTTCTGAAAAAAGAGGCTTGGACGCTTTAAAGGCTTCGTAACGTAGTTTGCCTAGGTTTAAAAGAGTTTTAAGGTATTCAATGCGTTTTTCAATATAGTTTTTCAAAACTATATGTATGCCCTTGTCCGATGCTATTATTTTATCCATCTGGCTGCAAAAAGCGCTTTGCTCTTTAAGCACCACGGCTTTAAACAAGGCTTCTTTATCTTTAAAATAGTAATAAAGCGCCGCTTTAGAAATCCCTAAATCATCAGCTATTTCGTGCATGGTGGTCTTTTCGAGGCCATAATGTGCAAAGCGCTTTTGGGCTGCATCCACAATCTTTAAGCTTTTATACTCACAAACAATATCCTTCTCTACCATCTGACTTTTTCGGAAAACTGGTCAAAAGTACAAAAAAATAATAATGGCACCAGTTGCTTGTTTAAGATGACGGGTATACGGGTCTTTTACTTTGATAAAGAGCTATCATGAAAAGTAGCAATACCGTAAACGGAGATTGAGTTATGTGCATGATATTGCGTGAAATGTTAAAGGCGTGTACCGAAAAAAACGGGATAATGTATCCTACAACCATCATTAATAAAGAGGTAATAAACATAAGCGTATAAGACAGGATGCATATCATTATGTAAATTCTTTGTTTAAAAAACAGACGCATAATTATAATGGAGGAACCGCAAAAGGCTATAAAGAATAGGAAAGTAAGTATCCATTTTAGCCGGATAAGATAAATATAGCTTTTGCCGGACAGAAAGCTCATGAAGGAGGATAAGGCAGGGGTTGTATCGTGGTAAAATACCGAAGAAGCTTGGGCGTTTATAGCCAAAAAAATGTAGTTACGAAAGTATCCTAAAAAGTAAATTGCAACACCAGTAAAAATTACTAGTACAACCTTTGATAGAGTTGTTTTGGTCTTTTCTTTATTCATTCTCCTGTTTTTTTAGGAGAATGGCTGAACCTTTTAACCCAATAGAACCAAAGCGAGAATATAAAAAGGTATACCACTATAGTAAATGTATAAGTATGATTAAATTCCAGCCATTTAGGAGAAAAGTTTTTTTGTATTACTGCAAGTAATATAACCCTTAATACGTTCAGCAAAAATATGGCAACAATACCCATGGGTATAAACCAAAGCTTTTTTATCCAGTTGCCGGGGAATATTAGTATGAATCCGGTAAAAAGGGCACAAAGCTCTACACAATCGCAGCTATCGCCCATCCATAGGCCACTGGCACCATCTATACCAATAAGCCTGTCTCCTCCAGAAAAAGTCTGAAATCCTAATGCTTTTAGTACTATAAGCGCGGCATTTAAGGTAGATTTAATTATCCAAATATCCAGCCTGCCCATGGGGTGTAACCACAGTTCGTAAATAAAGTACCATAGTATATATATGCCCAATGCTTTAAAAAGAAACCTGTACACAGGATTTTTAAGAAAAGTAAAAGTGCCCACTTGTAGATGAAGTTGGAGAATCAGGTACCGTAACTTCCGTAACCACCATAGCCATAGCCACCATAATAACCATAGTTATACCGATTATAGTAGTATTTAGATTTTTTACGTTTTACGTTATTCAACACAAAACCGAAATTTTTGATTTTGTTTACCTGTACGGTTTCCTGTACATAGCTTATGGCATCCTTATAAGCAAACCTTGTATTAAGCACAAACAGGTTAATATCCGACATCCTCATTAAAATAAATGCATCCGAGATAAGTCCTAAAGGTGGAGTATCAACAATTACATAGTCATAATGTTCCTTACTAAATTTGAAAATTTCATTTACTTTTTCAGATAAGATAAGTTCGGATGAATTGGGTGGTATTGGTCCGCAAAGTATAACATCCATACCGGCTATAGGGGTATGAATAATACACTCTTCTATAGTGCTTTTGCCTATAATAATAGTGCTTAGTCCCTTATCAGAAAATAAATTTAGCGCTTTATTAATACGCGGTTTGTGAAGATCGAATTCTAATAAGAGAACCTTCTTTTCTGCTTTTGCAAGTATAGCAGCCATATTTATTGAGCAAAAGGTTTTTCCTTCTCCCGGGCCATTGGAAGTAAATAGCAATAGCTTAGATGAAGTGTCTATTGCCATGTACTGCAGGTTAGTTCTTAGTGTTCTAAACGATTCTGTAAGCGGGGATTTAGGATTATCCTCAACAGCAATAGAAAGATCATTAACCAAAGGCGCAGAGAGTATTTCGCCCAGGATAGGTAAATTAGTTTTTAATTTTAATTCTTGTATGTTTTCTATACGGTCGTACAATGTAATACGTATAAATATTATTAACAAGGCTATAACGGCGCCGATGGCAACGAATGTGTAATATATTTTATTCCGGTTCGGTTCTACAACTCCAAGGCTACGTGCGGTTTCAATAACCTTAGTTTCCGGTATAATGGCGGCCTTCTCAATAGTAGTAGTAGCACGCTTTTCAAGCAAAAATTCATACAACTTTACGTTAACATCTTCTCTACGTTCAATATTTGAAAGCCCACGCATTTTCCCCGGGATAGTTTTGATTTTTTGTATGTAATTCTGGGTAGAGTTATCTAAATCAATAATTTTTGCATTAAAAGCTTTTCTTGAATTATTTATGTAGGTAAGTAGATTTTCCCTAAGAGAATCGATTCTCTTATCAAGATTTTTCAATGACGGATTTATTGAAGTGGAAGAACTTAAGGCCTCATTTTTACTTAATTGGAGCGAATAAAGCTCTGTGGCACATTTTTTCAAAAACTCATCGGTACTATTTATGTAGATGGAGGGAGGTAAGAATGTATGTTCCTTTCCATCGTCATAAATATACTTTTCGAGGTCATTCAACGCATCAATTTCAAGTTTTACATTGGTTGTTTCACCCTCAAGCGTGTTGTATTGGTTAAAATATTGTTCTTCTTCTTTTCCAAGGTCAAGTATTTTCCTGGTTTCTTTATATGCCTGCATAGTATCTTCAATGCTATTAAGGGCATCAGTAACCTGGGCCAATTCAATATCAATATATTTTATGGTATTGGCGTTTAAATCAAACTGGCTTGTTAATGTATTTTGAATGTAAAGTGCATCCAGCGTATCAAGGAAGGCAATAGCACGCATTGGTATCATATCTTTTAAGGATACTTCAACAACACTACTCATGGTTACATTTGTTGCAGTTATACCTTGCTGAAACTGATAAACCAAATGAATAGGATTATGTATAATAAACTGATAATCAATATCTTTTAGTGTATTTACATAATTTTGATTTATTCCTTTCGAAGTAGTAACATTAATTCGCATGTCTGTATTGACAAAGTCGCTTCCAAAAGTTCCGCTTTGGGTAAATTTATTTTTCCCTTCTGAATAGCTTATCTGATAATGGTATAAATCAAGTATTTTAAAGTCGATTTCTTTTTCATAAAACATTGGGTTTATAGAAAAAACAGTAACACTAAACGGAACGCCCGAATAAACTTCGGTTGTTCTTAGCCTTCCTCTTATATAAAAAGATACTCCAATGTTTAGTTTGTCCACAACCTTTTTTATAAGGTCATAAGACTTGATGATACTTATTTCATTAGAATTCGAAATATACTGCTGGTATCCATAACCTTCTGAACTTGAAGAAATAACGCTACGGGCATAATAAGTATCATTTGTTTGTAATAAAAGCTGGGTTTTTGCAGCGTAAATATCTGGCTGCTTGTAGGCATAAATATACCCGGCTATAAAAAAAACCGAGACAAAAGACACCATAATCCACCAATTTTTGGAAACAATCCTAAGTACTGACTTGATGTCATTGCTGTCTAAAATTCCGCCATTAGGAGATTCCATAAATAAATATGCCGCGCAACGCAGCTTTTTTTGTCAATAAATGAAAGTGAAAAAAGCGCTTCAAAAACCTAGAAACTCCTTTTGAATTCCTTTTTGTATAGAATATAAGCTCCAAATAAGACACCTGCTGCAATAAGTAAAATAATACCACTATTTATTGGAATAGTACATGGTGGTGGCCAGCATGGCGGTGGCGGCGGAGGCGGTGGCGGTTGACTAAACACTGGAGAAATTGCAAATACTCCACAAATTGTAAGTATTATGGCAACAATATATCTCTTTAATTTCATGTTATTCGTGCTTATTTATATAACAAATATATACAAATTAATAATATAGCTTTTTAGTAGTTACCCCACCAAGAGTAGTTACTCGAAGAATATAAATTTGTTGTTTAGCGGGCAGATTAACCATAACGCTATTATCAAGAGCATTTGTTGTAATGTCTTCTTTTACTTTTTGTCCCATTACATCGTAGACAGATATTACAGCATTTTCCTGTTTAGGTAAATTAAAATTAACCATTGCACCGCTGTTAATAGAGTAAATATCTATGTTTTCTGAGATATTAGGCATACTTGAAACAGAGGCTAAAGAATTACAACTTTGTCCGGCTGAAAGTTTGGTAAACCTTACAAAAAAGCTTTTTTGCTGGCCAACTTCACTAATTGGGAAAGTATAAGAAGGATTTTCGGAGAAATTATTAAGCACATTGCCTGTTTCCCTGTCAATCAAACAAACACATTGGTATGGTAAAGTGCTAATGTCTGTGGCGGTTAAAGTATAATTTGCAACAACGTTTCCAATTGCAACTAATGGAACGTAAACTTCGTTTTCATCTTCAGGTAAGCGGTTTAATGATAAATTTTTATTATCGCCGCTAATACTGTATATTTCAGGAACTTCAGGAATGTAGCTCTTTATAAATATTGCATCTTCAGTTGAATTATAATTAGAAACGTTATCAGCGCCAAATGATAGGATAGTGGGGCATGAAAAACTGTTGGCATCGTTTCCAAGGGTAAATGTTGCCGAATTTGCTTCCTTAGGTTGTTCTCTTTCTAATGCAGCATCAGTAGCTGATTTATTTGTTTCGAAGAATGAAAGAGATGTGGAGGAATTTGTAACAACTCCAAAGCCTTGCTCCATAGGTATATTAGGACCTGTTATATTGGTAAATGTATGCCAGCTGCCATCTTGTTCAAAAAGATAATAAGAGGATTGAAGGGAAGGGTTACTAGCAGAAAAATTGCTCCAGCTAAGGGGAGAAGGGTAGGGGTTGCCGATAAGATTAAAGCCATTACCCTGGCCGGCTGTTTTTGTAACATTATAATTAACCGATCCGACTGTTGGAACTCCATGCGTTATATATGTAAAAGGTGACATTGATAAAAGGTCATTACCCATCCATAGGAAAATGCCCTGTGCCTGCGGAAGTAAATAGCTTATACCAGGACTGGCAAAATTGGTAATTGCTGAATATGTATTTGTAGATTCCAAATAAAGGTAGACTGATACATAACCACCATTCGCATTTCCATCCGGACCACCAACACCACTCATATAAAAAGGAGGGGTTCTATTACTCGTATTCCAATCCCCTAACGTTGTGCTTTGCACAGGAGAGGTAATCACTTCGTAATTTGCAACAGTACGTCCATCATAACGTTGAACTATAAAATTAGCAGTAATAGAACCTCCGCCGGGAAGTATTGGTGCAATCCGTGCTGTTTTGGCAGCTGAAGACATAAGTGTCATAATACTTGGTCCGGCAAGTGTACCGCTTGACATTGTAAGAACATCACTAAAACTTTCGTTAGTATTAAGAGATACAGTTTCTGCCCCACCTGCAATAGTTAAATCATAGAAGGCGATTGAATTACTGCCACCTAAAGCTTGTCCTGCATTACCATTTAAAGTCACAACACCATTTTGTGCATTAAATGTACCGTTATTAGTAAGGTTTCCTGCTAGGCCAACGCTATAATTACTAGCCGAAACGTCAAATGTGCCTCCGCTTATTAGTAAATTATTAGTAATCATTTGGTTATTGCCTAATGTAACGGTTTCATTGCTATTTCCCTGTGCGGTAAGGTTATTAAATGTAGAAACTGATGCGCCGCCCACAGTTTGGCCGGTTGTGCCAGTTAAGGTTACCGTATTCGTACCAGTTGTATATGTGCCATTGTTAGAAAAGTTTCCTCCAACATTCAAGTTACCAGTACTAAAAGACAAAGTACCATTATCTGTTAAATTGCCCGTAAGATTAATTGTGCTTGTTGTTTGGCTGAGCGTAGAATTTGCATTTAGGGTAAGGTTTCCACCAATATTTAAAGGAGTACCGGTAGGTGTTTTTGTAGAAGGAGAGGCTCCGGTAGAAATAATTAAGTTGCCGTAGGTTGGTGTATTTGATACCGTTTGAGCACCATTGGTTTGATACGTAACAGTGCTATTAGCATTAAGGGCAATATTTGCAGATGTAAATAAAGTTGGAAAAAGGATATTGGTTGTAGCTATAGTAGACCCTAGTAACATTGAAGAACCCGAAGCCATCGAAAATGTGCCTACTGCATTACCTGTAATTTGAAAGGTTTTACAATCTAGAGTTCCTCCGGAAATGGTTAAGTTGTTAAATATCGATGGACCATTTGCCAATGTAACAACCTCATTACCATTTCCTTGTAATACGCAGTTATACATTCCAATAGCAAATAAGCCACCTATTGTTTGTCCACTTGAACCACTAAAGGTAATAGTTCCCGTTCTCCAATTAAAGGAATGATTATTTGTAAAGTTTCCACCAATAGAAAGATTGTAGTTTGTAACCATGTCGAAAGTCCCATTAGAAATAAGAAGATTGCCTAGAATAGTTAAACTACTAGGTAAGGAAAGCGTCCCAGAGTTAGCATCCGTAACGTTAAAGTAGGTACTTCCAAAAGGTACTTTCATGGGGCACGAAGTACTTCCTGCATATACTATTGTATTACCATTTGCTGAAGCTACTAAGGTGTCATAAGAATGGGAAAGTACATTGCCGGAAGAAACCTGCAAGAATGAATTACTTTCCTGAATCCACGAATCACCTTGAGTTCCGTCACTTACTAATGTGGCTCCATTTCCTAAAGTAACTTTTCCAAAATTTAATATTCTTACAGGATGATTATACCCATTAGGTTCAATAAATATAGCTCCAGTCGGCTTAATAATATTTACAGATGGGTCAATCCATTCTGTGGCAGTACCAAGTGCAGCATTTCCGGCAAAATACCAAGAACCAGTTTCATGAGAAAAGTCACCTCCCCCTGTTATAAAAGTTCCATTAATAGGGCCTCCAAAAGAAAGTATACCGGCTCCTTCAAGAACGCCCCCTGTATTATTAGTAAGTAAGTTAAAAATGACAAGTATTTTTCCCGAATTAACACTGAGAATACCCCCACTATTAATAGTTAAGTTAGTGCATTTTGTTTGGCTACCAGTTGTTATAGTTACTATGTTTCCACTACTGATAGTAACATTATCAAGATTGCTGGGTACACCATTTGGTATCCATGTCGTAGGCGCGCTCCAGTCTCCATTTGCTTGAGATGTGTAGCTGGTTTGGCCTTGCACCAAGAATGGTAAAAAGATTACCAAAAAATATAGTTTTCTCATAGAATACAATATTATTATCTACAAATATATAATATTCAGACGATATACAAAAAAACGCACTAAAAAGTTATAAACATCAGTCTTTTAAGTGTTTAATAAAAATGCTCAAGTTGAGAACTATTGAACAATTTAATACTTGCCACCTGTAAAGTATTATTGCCTTGTTTTAGAATTGTAATTCTGGTCGCTAGTAGTTAAATAATTTTTTTTTAACTGCTATGACTATTTTCTTGAGGAGTTCTTTCTTACTAAGCTTTGCCGCAATCTCACTTTTGGTTGAAATATAATTACTAAAGTCCAATGATTTTGATAATAGGGAATAGTAAAATAACTTAATGATATTTTTTTTATGATATGTAATAAGTTCCATATATGAATAATGCATTGGTAAATATAAATGTTTCCTCAGTTTACCTTTAACTATATACTTTTTTAAGGTTTTTGCGGATTTTAATGTCCTTAGGGCATTTTGAATTTTTGTGTTACTGCTCCAAAAGCCCTCACTATGCTGTCTGTACACTGACATGGTTTCTGGTATATACTTTATTTTTTTATTACCGGTAATTAATACCCAGATACCCCAATCTCCAGAAGGGCAATCTTTCAACCAATTTGGATATTTTGGCATGTTTTCTCTTCTGAAAAGAATTGAATTAATATGTGGCCAAATATTCAGTTTTAAAATATTTTCAATTGTACTTACGTCAGGTTGATTAAATTTCATTTCAAGTTTTTGATTGATGAACCCAACTTCCTGAATTATATTAACATGATGATAACAAAAAGCGAAATCGGGATTCGATTCCAAGAAATCAACCTGTTTTTGAAGTTTAGTCGAGTCGGTCCAATAATCATCGCCATCACAAAGAGCAATGTATTTGGATTTGCATTCTTCAATAAGTAATCTACTATTTTCGCTAGCACCTAGATTATGTTCTCTATAATAAGGGAAAATTATATGTGGGTATTGTAAAGCAAGTTGTCGAATTATATCTCGGGTATTGTCCGTTGAGCAGTCTTCTCCTATTAATAGTCTGAACTTGAAGTTTGTTTCTTGACTTAATACGCCATTGATAGCTTGATATATATATTTTTCATGATTATATGTACAAATAGGAATGTCAACTAAATAGTTCATATTACTAAGTATACTTTAATTGACAAGTTCAGCGTAGCCGAAACCCTCTTTCCCAAAGTAATTGCCACAGTAGAATAAATAAATTTTATTGCGAAGCGATATTAAATGCGGATAACAAATCATTTCTGAATCCCATCCGGAGTTAGATAATTCTATACCAGCAGTATTGTCTTCTCTAATCCATGTAACTGAATCTTTTGAAAAGGCATGGCCAATCCTATAACCGTTGTCTCTATTACGAAAATTTATCCCATGTCTATATGAAAAGAGCATATGAAAGGTTCCTTTTATCTCAATTACGGAGGGACTCGTTTGACATTCTTCATTTACAAGAGAAGTGATTACCTGTTTCCCATCTCGATTCCAGTCTAATCCATTAAGTGATGTGGCATACATAGTTACGTAAACGGATTCTTTATGGCCATTGACGTCATTCCATTTAGTTCCACCATTATACCACATTACCCATTCCTTTTCACTTTTTCTCCATACTCGCGGGCAAGCATGTAAATAAGGCTCATTAATTGTGTCTCCCAAAATTGGTCCTGAGCCAACTTTTTTAAATGTGTAGCCGCCATCTGTACTTATGGCAAGTCCTATAGACCAATTATATGGCACTGATTTCATCCTTGTCCACCCAACATAATAGAGCCAAAACTCATTACGCTCTTTAATATAAATAATACTTCCTGGCATAGTCCCAAACTCATCAAATTCTCCAGTTTTACCAAGGGATAAAACTGGTATTCTGTTAATAAATAAGATTTTGGTAAAATCATTTTTATCTATATCTATGAAGGATATATAACTTACAAATGCTCCATCTTTATCTTTATCCGGTCTAGTCGTGAAATAAATTCGCATTCTGTCTTCAAGCTCAATCACATTAGGGTTCTGAGCATAGCTATGCATATATTCACTTATTCCGGTAGGGTCGAAAATTTTACCTTTTTTTATCCAATGGAATTGTCGCATAAATGTTAAACTTATTGCTTATTTAATTCCTTTTTTGCTGCATCTCTCACGGCATCATTAAGCCACTGATGCATACTTTTGCCGGATTTTTTTCTTGCCTTGTAAGCTAAGGCTTTTGTGGTGTCGGTAATGCCCTCAAGATTACCATAATATCGGCTCCAGTGGGTTCCACCCCTTTCACTGGGAATCGGGATGTGGTAATTGGCTTTAGGTTCACCATTCCCAACTGTAAATTCTATCAAAAAGAAGGCCCCCATCATAATCCATTCGACTTTTACGTCCATAGCTTCTATAGGCAAATCTTGGAATGGGATATTGTATTTAAAAAGCGGATTTGAATTTGTTAGTATCTTCCCAAATTCAGTATTTCTTAACCAAGGGGCCATACTTTCGTCACCAACCAAAACTTTCCCTCCAGGTTTAACAACTCTAGCCAGCTCCTTCAAGCATCTTTTTACTTCAGCGAATGTATTAATGCCACCAAAATGATGGGCTGCGTCAAAATAATTATCAGGGAAAGATAAATAAGACGCATTACCTATGGAGAATTCTATATTGTTCTTGTACTTACTTAGTCGCTGAAATGATTTTTTTAAAAAAGCCGGGGCCAATTCTTGAAAAAACAATATACCTCTTTTGTCTAATCTTTCTGCAATATATTCGGCCCCACGTCCATCTCCACCACCTACTTCAAGTACCTTAGAGCTTGGTTTGATTTCTAAAGCATCTGTTATTTTTTTTCTGATTACACTTTCCTTGCTTTTTAATGTTCGAAAAGGTAGTGAAGCAAACTTGTCATAATCATTCGCAAGTTTTTCGTAGTTGTCTCTTGTCTTTTTATCAATTTTTGCAAGTTCCTTGGGCCAAGTGAAGTCTGGAATTCCATCACTAACAGTAAATATGTGTCCTATGGCACAATGCATATTCCCTTCAAGAATCTTTTTACCTGCCTCTTTATCTACTTTCAATTTTAAAGTCGAAAGACAAACTGGACACTTATAAGTATTTAAGCTATTTACTTTCATTTGTAATTTTTCTTTTCACAAAGATAGACAAGAAATCATAAGATTTAATAGGTTGGAAACCTATGCTTAAAGCTAATTTATAAGAGCTTGTGTTGTTTTCAAAGCAATCCCAATTAGAAAGTACATTCTTTTCCAAGCCTTGATTTATAAATTGAGAGACAGCAAACTTACCAATTCCTAGGTTTTGAAATTCTGGTTTCGTGACAATATCTATTTCTGCTATTGAATTCACTAAACAGGCACTATAACATACACAAGCGGGTACGTTATTTGAAAATATTATAACCCCAAAACCTGATAAAAGGAAAAGTTTTTTTGATTCCCAAAATTTATTTGCAATAAATAAATTGAAGTTATCAAGTAATGAAAAATTATCTGAAGATATTTTTTGTGTAATTAGCTGTATGTTAGTGTTTTTTATAGAGGGGGCAATAACTTTAGTACTGCCAAAACGTAACTGAATTCTTTTGCGTATCTTAAATGAAATTTCTTTAAAATGAGTTAAAGCACCTATTAAGGATAATGGTGGTTCATATATATGGAAATACTCAGGAATATCCTCTGATTCGACGAGAAATTCAATAAACTCCATAAAATTTATGGAACTAACTTCCTTAATAAATAGATAGGAAAACCCTGATTTGTGTATTATAAAAGCCAATGTCGGAGCGACGTTATCATTAGCATAGATATTCCCTGCTTGTTTGTTTTCAAGAACTACAGCAATAAGAGGGAAAGAATACAGGTTTTTATGCTCCTTGAGATTGCTGTATTCAGTAGTTTCTAACTTTACAATCACTTAAAGGCTCGAAAATTTAGAAAATTTTAGAAACTGTGTACTGTTTACTTTTATGGGTTTGGTAGATTCGGCAATAAATACCTGACCATCCGTTGTGTTTTTGATAACAAGTGCGTTAGCTCCTATAAAGCATTCTTTGCCAACAGAAACGCTGTGACCAACAGTTGCGTTAATGGCAATAAATGTGTTTTCACCAAGAGTTACGTTGCCTGATATGTTGCAGCCTGATGTTAGCCAGCAGTTATCTTTAATATAGCTATGGTGACCTACAACGCTACCATTCCAAATGAATACGTTATTACCGATTGTAACACAAGGATGAATGATTGAGGGGGGCATTATGAAACAGTTATTACCTATTGTAACATTTTTTGGCAAGTTAGTATTGGGGCTAATAACAGATACTAATTTATAACCCTTAATAATTGCTTCTTTGCATTTAGTTTCCCTTAGTACATTAATATCGTGGTAGCCTATTGCAATAAACATGTCGTAGCTAGCAGGCGGATAGGTTTTTTCTATATCGTTAAAAGATAAAACTGGTAGCCCCAAAAACGTATTTTCTGTCTTGTATTTCTCATCCACAGCAAAGGCAACTACATTATAGCTACATTCTTCTTTAGCATAATAATAAATTACTTCAGCTATTTTACCCGTACCAAATATTACTAATCCTTTTTTCATAAAATCACCTCAATTCCATTAATTGTCTCCTGTCAATTTTGCCGTTCGTGTTTTTCGGTAAACTATCCAATATATTTACGCTTTTGGGTACCATATATTGGGGCAAAATATTTTTCACATCCGCAAGTATTGCTTCTTTCTTAATACTTGCGTCATTAAGACTGACGTAAGCTTTAATCTGACCTAATTCTGCGCTCAGTTTTTCATAAATAACTCCAGCTTCATTAACATAAGTAAGGCTATTTAATGCTGATTCTATCTCCTCAAGTTCAATGCGATAGCCCATGTGTTTTATCTGGTTATCTAGTCTTCCTTTGAAGTAAAGATAGCTATTTTTTCCTTTTTCAACAAGGTCTCCTGTTTTATATAAAAGTTCTCTATACTTTTTAGTAGGATTCTGAATAAAGGATTTTTGTGTTCTTTCACTGTCATTATAATAGCCTAAGCCTACACATGGCCCTGATAATGCTAATTCACCAAGATTAGGTTGTTTTTCATCCACAGGAAATATTTCATAACCAAAGTTTGGCGCTATGTTACCTAATGGCGCAAGCTCAGTCATGTTTTCAAAGTCGTCCTTTGTTATGATGTAAGAAGAACAGATACACGTACATTCAGTAGGGCCATATACGTTAAATAGGGTGATTCTGTCTCCAAATAATTCGTATAGCTGTTTCAGTTTGGTTTTTGGAAATCCTTCACCACCAAAAGAAATACGCTTAACCGTTAAAAAATCGTTTTTAGTCAAAGACTTCGTGGTAAGCAGGTAAACTAATAGCGAAGGTACAGAAAACCATATTGTACATTGAGACTCATTTACCGCCTTCACAAGTGTTTGAGGATTCTTTACTACATCTCCTCCTAGGGGTACTAATGTTGCGCCAGAAAAGAGTGAAGTATAAAAGTCAAATACAGAATTATCGAAGTAAATAGGATTAGCATTTGTAAAAACATCTTTGTCAGTAACGCTAAAGGTTTGCTGTCCCCACCTGATAAAGTTTAATACATTATTATGGCTCATTGTTGCGCCTTTGGGGAACCCTGTAGAACCCGATGTGAACATTATGTAAGCTGCATTATTGCCATGTAACAAGTCGGTTTGAAGTATGTCAGCCGCTTCGCATTTTGAAAGTTTACTAAGGAATTTTTCTTCCTGCAAATTGAATAAGCCTATTGTGGAGAATTCCTTTTTTATATCATCGAGAAGGGTGGGAGACAGACTGTCATAAAAGACAGCATTAGGGTTACATGTGTGCATTATTTTACTAATCCTTTGCCAGGGGCTTGAGGTGTCAAGGTTAGTGTATAGTATGCCCGTTTTTAGGCAGGCCAGCATTAATGAATATGCTTGCACTGACTTATCGTTAAAAATTGCCACTACATCACCTTGTACAAGGCCAATGTTTAACAATAAATTAGCCAGTTTATTAGATGTTATATTAACTTCTCTGTATGTATATTTTTTGCCGGATGGATAACGTAAAGCAGTATTGTCGGGATAATGCTTTGCAATGTTATAAAAAGCAATACCTAAATTATAAGTATAGGTAGAAGTATCCATGCTTTAAATCGTTAAGCCTCCGTCCAGCTTTAATATTTTACCATTGAAGTAGTCATTCTGTATGATAAATTCAACAGCAGATTCCAATTCAGTCAAGTTGCCCAGCCTACCTAAGGGTACGCTTTTTTGCCATTTGTTAAGCATGTTTTCATTCAAGCTTTCTCGCGTTGATGGAGTTTCAAAAAAACCCGGAGCAATACACGTACTTCGTATTTTAAACATACCTAATTCCTTGCTCCATGTTTTTGTTAGAGCCTCTACAGCCGCTTTGGTGGCTGAATAAGCCGACTGGCCCACATTACCCTGGGCTGAGATAGAACTTATGTTTATGATTACTCCATTCATTTTTTTTGCAACCATGTTTTCCACAACAGAAGATGTTACGTAAAAAACCGCATTAAGATTTACATCTACCACCTTGTTCCAGCTGCTAATGCCGTGTTTTTTGTCGTCTTTTGATAAAAAATTAATTAGCAGTTCATTATGAATAATGCCAGCATTGTTAATCAATACATTAACCCCTCCGTGCTCATTAAATATGCTATTAATAGTGGTTTTTACGTTTTCAGGATTTGTTACATCACATTTGTACGTAAATAGCTTATCACTCTGCTTAATTGATGACAATAATTCCTCATTATTATCAAGAACAAAGACTTTAGCTGCTTTTTCACTAAGGTTCTGTACAAGATAATTGCCAATACCGCGCGCGCCGCCTGTAATTAATATTTTACTTTCTGCAAGGTTCATTAATCCATTTTGCCTTTAGCTATTAACACCTTTTTTATATCACCCACTGTTCTTATACCGGCAATTTCGTCGCCGTTTAAATCTACAGCATATTCCTCTTCCAATTTGGTAATAAACAGCATGTGTTGCATAGAGTCCCAATCTTCAAAGTCCGTTAGCTTAAAATCGTCTGTAAGTTGAGAATCTTTAGCGTTAAAAGCCGCTTTTAATATAGATATTAGTTTCATTGAGCGTTTATAAGGCTATAATTGTTTAAGAATTGCTTAATAGTATCAATTTCATTGAACATTAAGACGTCTAAGATAGATAAATAAGGAATAAATTCGTCTTTTTTTAGCTGAGTGTAGCGGATTTCGTTCATTTTAAGAAAGTGCAAAATAACTTCTGCCTTTACAAAATCAGCATTGTTATAAAGCTCTGCGCCATTATAAGGATTAATGTATTCGGTACCTCCTAAGAGCTTGCAAATACTCAGTATTTTTTCTTGCCCGTTACCGGCACTTTTTGCGTAATCTAAGTTGGTTGAATAAGAAAACTCAACATTTATATCCAATAAGTTACCAGCAGCCATAACACTCTCCGAAGCAAGGTCACTTATAGTTTCGTACTCTTTTTTGTACAAAAGTTCTTTTAGCCAATGATAAATAGAAGAAAAGTGAGGTGCCTTTTTATAATTAAGTTCAATAAGTTTCATAAAATCTTCGCGCCAAACCTTATAATCCGCTATATGCACTTCGTTTATTAATTTATTCTGGCTTGCTTTTATTAATGGAATAGTGAATTTATAGGCTTGGTTATTCACTAGTATCTGGTTTTTGTTTATCCAGCCTTTTTTAATATAGTTTACATCATCAAAAAAAACAAACTTATCTGCCGCTTGCAATAATTGAAAATAGCCCAGGTAAGGCAAAAAATAAGGTTGCATTATGGCAAGTTTCATTTACTTAAGCGCTTTAACCACTATTTGCGCGGTTCTTACTAAATCCTTATCACTCAATTCATACGAAAGGGGAAGGCACAATATCCTCGCGGCAATACTTTCTGAAACCGGGCATTTTACACCTTTAACATAAGGAAGTTTATTAAGCGAAGGGTAGAAATATCTGCGGGGGGATATGCCATCCTTTAATAATTCTTTCTTTGCTTTCAATAAATCCTTTTCAGCCTTAAAAATAATAGGATAGTAAGCATAATTATATTTAGTGCCGGTTGGAACTGTTGGCCTAACCAAGCCACTGTTTTTTAATATAGAATCATACTTTTTTGAAAGCTCTTCTCTCTTTTTTAAAAAAGCAGGTACTTTATCAAAAATACACAAACCCATAGCCGCATGAAATTCTGAGTTTTTACCATTAACCCCAGCAGTAAAGTGAGTTTCGTCAATATGCCCAAAGCTTCTGTACAGGAATATTTTTTTTGCTATTGCATCGCTATTTGTAATAATCGCACCTCCTTCAATTGTATGAAATAGTTTAGTGGCGTGAAAGCTGAGTGTGGAAATATCTCCGTAACTTGATAAGGCTTTCCCTTTATAGGCAGTCCCAAAGCTGTGAGCAGCATCATAAATTACTTTAAGCTTATGTTTTTTTGCCAGTTTCTCTATTTTTTCAACATCACAGGGTATTCCATAAACATGGGTTGCCAAAATAGCCTGGGTATTACGGGTTATTTTCTTTTCAATTAAATCAGGGTCTATGCAGCAAGTGTCTTTATCTATATCGGCAAATACAGGCTTGCAATTTTCCCATAAAATTGAATTGGTAGTAGCAACGTAAGAAAATGGGGTGGTTATTATTTCCTTTTTTAAATCAAGTGCTTTTATTGCTATTTGTATGGCAATAGTTCCATTCGATGTAAAAAACAAATGTTTAACACCCAAGTATTTCTTTAATCTTTCCTCAAGTTCTACAAGTAAAGGGCCATTATTGGTTACCCAGCCCGCCTGCCACACCTTTTTAAGATAGGCCGTATATTCTTCCAGGGGGGGTAAATATGTTTTGGTTACGTTTAACATTTTTTAAAATAGACTATTAAGCTATACAAAATAATACACTTTCTTCAGCATGCATGGTATAGTGGTTAAAATAAAACTTATACCCAAGGTTAAGATTTTTGATGAATTCCGGAATATCTTTAAAATCCTTTTCGCTATGGTAAAGGCATATGGCCAACTTGGGTTTGAATTTGCGAATTGTTTTTTCAGCACCTTTTAACGCCTCAGTTTCCGCGCCTTCAATATCCATTTTAATGAAATCTACTTTTTCAATTTTGCCTTCATTTACAAGTTCGTCAATTGTTGCTGTATTAACTACATTGGCTTTTTCGCTTATCTTTTCCATGCTTACCCTTGTGCCCGGTCCTTCTGCCTCATAATAAACCGGTATACCACCCTTTGACCATAAGGGATGTTTAACAAGGGATATGTTTTCTTTTAATGAAGGATTTAAATCAATGTTTTGTTGAAGGATATTTAAGTTTGCCGGAACAAATTCAAATGAATATACTTTCCCCTTTTTACCTGCACTATGTGCAAAAAAGAGTGCTGTGTCGCCAGTGCATGCACCTCCGTCAATAACAAAGTCTCCTGGTTCCACTTCAATCTTAGCCTTAGCTTGGTTGTATGAGTAGCATTTATAAACGAAATCAAAATAAATACCACCGCCACTAAAATAAAGGTTAATAGGGTATCCAATAGGCGTTAGGTTGTATCTAGAAAGCTTTATTTGTCCTACTGTCAATTGGCCGTCACCAGGTACTTTTAAAGTTTTTTCAATCTCTTCAATCTTGCTCCAATACTCGGGATTATTCATAGGCAGTTTTATCTTTTTGCTGCCCATTATTCTGTATGCGCAAACTTTTACCAATAAATCCCTTGAATAGTCATCTTCCAAAAGGTTATACAGGTATTCAAAATAATCTACTTTAGATGAGAACAGGGCGAGTCTTTGCTTTACGTAATCAATTGTTGAAGCAACACTATAATACCCTTTTTCGTTTAACTTTTTTCGTACTGCAGATTTTACAGAAGCATCCTTTTTTTCAATGGGAGCAGGGCCAAATCTGTATATGTCATGATTATCGGTGTAGTTATTAAACATGCTTTCTACAACCAATTTACTTAACTCGGCGGCAAACGATTTATGCATTCTCAGCTTTTTTCATAGTTAAGTTCTGTTCTTTTATTTCAGTTTCCTGCCAGTTTAACGAAGGCCTTATTACGCCGGGCCATTTACCAAACCAATACGATCCTTTGCGTTCTGTTTCTTCTATTTCAAACTGCAGGCAGTGGGTAAAGCTATGCACAACGCTTGAATCGGAAACATATAAAACGTCTATCTTATACATCATGGCATTAAGAAACCGGGCAGGCACCCTGCATGTAAATTTTAAAAGCCCGTTGCTACGTTCAACCACTTTAGATGTGGTGGCGAAAATAACAAAGTCATCCAGCCCGCAAAAATAGGTGCTTAGATTGATATTATTTAATTGAGTAAGGTTTTGAAAGATAAACTCAAGTTCAATTTCCGATTCTACGGTAAGCGTATCTGTTTGTTTTGACCCCGGTGAGGATACTTTGGCCTTTAACATTCTAACTTTATCATTTCCCGGAGCATCATTAAGCTTCCATTCCTTTTCAAAATCTACTTGCCTTTCATCATTTAAGTAAGCATCTATTACATCTGCCGATGTCCCAGTTTTCACTATTTCTCCCTGCTTTATCAATATAGAGTTAGGGCACAGGCTTTTCACCGCTGTCATGTTATGGCTCACAAACAAAACGGTTCTGCCTTGCCCGGCTACATCCTTCATTTTGCCAAGGCATTTTTTCTGAAATTCTGCATCTCCCACTGCAAGCACCTCATCAATAATCAATATTTCGGGCTCAAGATGAGCGGCTACAGCAAATGCCAGGCGCACGTACATCCCCGACGAATAACGTTTTACAGGTGTATCTATATATCTTTCAACACCCGAAAAGGCAACTATTTCGTCAAACTTGCTCCGTATTTCGCTTTTCGTCATGCCTAATATGGCTCCGTTTAAAAATATATTCTCTCGGCCAGTAAGTTCAGGATGGAAGCCCGTACCTACCTCTAAAAGGCTTGCTATGCGGCCCTTAACTTTAAATTCGCCGGTTGTAGGAGATGTTATCCTTGATAGAATTTTAAGTAAAGTAGATTTACCCGCGCCATTTTTACCAATAATACCCAGTACTTCGCCCTTTTTTACCTCAAAGTTTATATTCCTCAATGCCCATACATAATCACCTTCTCCTTTAACATCGCGCTTGTTTGCTTCGCCCACTTTAAGAAAGGGATCTTCTTTACCTCTTACCGAATACCACCATCTTTTTAAATCGTGCGATAGGGTGCCTGTACCCACCATGCCAAGGCGGTATTGCTTACTTAAATTCTCAACTCTTATAACTGTATCCTTCATATGGCTTAAACAGTATCCATAAAGCTCTTTTCGGTTCGGTTAAATAGTAATATACCGATAAACAAAATTACGAGTGTAAATATGCTGCTATAAGCCAATTGATGCCAATTGAAATTGCCCGTTGGGAAAAAGGCATAGCGGAAAGATTCTATTATTGCCGTCATAGGGTTTGCCAAAAAAAGCGCTCTTTTTTTACCGGCAGATGGCAGTACATAAACCACTGTGGTAAGAAACATTAAAAATTGAACACCAAAGGCCACAAGGTTAGTTAAATCGCGGTATTTGGTTGTTAATGATGATATGATGATGCCCGAACCTAAGGCTAAGAGGCCCATTAAAAGCACTAAATACGGAAGGAGTAAAAGATATGGGCTTAATTGCAGTTGCAGGCCGTTAAAAATTACATAATATGCCAGGAAACCCAAAAACAAAAGAAACTGTATGAGAAAAGTAACCAATGTGCTTATTATTGTTGAAATGGGAGATACAAGCCTTGGAAAATAAACCTTGCCAAATAAGGTACTGTTCGACACAAAGGTTACCGATGTTTTATTAAAGCAGGTAGAAAAATAATTCCAAACTGTTAAGCCAGATAAGTAAAACAAAACCCCGGGTATGTTGCCCGTAGAAAGATGCGCTATGCTGGAAAAAACAAAAAGAAACAAATAAGTGGCACACAAGGGTTGTATAATAAACCAAAGAGGCCCCAATACTGTTTGTTTGTAGGCGGAAATAAAATCGCGTTTAACAAACATGGCCACAAGGTCGCGGTAATGCCAAACATCCTTTAAATGCAAATCGAACCAACTGTTTTTTGGTTTAACTACAAGTGTCCATTGTTCTTCGGGCAAGTTATGCCTTTGTTCCATAAATGTAAAATGGGGACAAATCCCCTAATTCCTGCAAATTTAATTTAAAAAAGTGTTATTTAATGAACCTTTACTAATTGAGGGTATTATGTAGTGCTTTGTCGAATACTTTTAGGTCTTACCTGATTTTATATATTTTTATGTTTCAAAAGCAATGAGATTATGATGCCCACTTTTGATGAATTGATTAAAAAATATAAGCTTGAAATAAGCGGTATTTTGCATATTGGCGGGCATTATGGGCAAGAGATGGACGAGTATGAAAGGGCAGGAGTGAAGAACATTATTTTTTTTGAGCCCGTAACCAAAAACTTTAACATACTTAAGGAGAAAATAGGAAATAAGGGTATTTTGGTTAAAACCGCATTAGGGCCTACAATTGGGAAGATATCCATGAATATTGATTCGGGAAACGATGGGCAATCCTCGTCTGTACTTCAACCAGAGGAACATTTAAAACAATATCCGGGTATAAAGTTTACCGAAAAGGAAGAAGTAGATATGACAACACTGGATATTTTTTTTAAAGAAAGAAAAGACCTGGATATCCATAATTACAACATGATTAACATTGATGTACAAGGATATGAACTCGAAGTGCTAAAAGGCTGTAAGAATACATTGAATAGTGTCGATTATGTAAAGAGCGAAATAAACAAAGCTGAGGTGTATAAAGGATGTGCAAAAGTTTGGGAGATAGATGAACTTTTAAATAAATATGAATTCGAAAGGGTGGAAACGGACTTCTGTGGCGGTTCCTGGGGTGATGCTTTGTATGTTAAGAGAGGTAAAGCAAAAATACCCGGATTCCTTTCTTCTCTGTTAAGAAGATAATTACTTTAAATCACTCAATAATTTTTGGCATTTAGCCTTGGTGTCGGTAGCATCATCACCACTGTAGTTGGCTTGTATAGCCTTTTGCAGCCACACTTTTGCATCCGCGTTTTTATCCATTTTGTGGTATACTACTGCCAGCTCGTATTGGTGGAGAATATAATCGGGCTCGTATAAAAATGCTTTTTCAAAAGCGCCTTCAGCATCCTTGTAAGTGGCTTCAGGCAAGGTTGAGCCATAAAAGGTTTTCATGGCAAAACGGTCGAATCCACCCAGCTCTGCAAGTCTTTCGTACCAACGGCCAAGTATGTGATAAGCTCCTGCATGATGTGGGTTTATCTTCAGGCATTTGTCTATCTCCACCTTCATTAGCTTGGCATTGGCTATTTGTTGCTTATGGCTTGCATTTTCATTCAGTACTCCAATGGCAAAGGCGTACGCATAATGGGCTTCGGCGCTATTACTATCTGTTTTTATAGCTTTTATAGCCAGGTAGCGGCCTTTATTGTAATACGTAAGTTTTTTATCTTCATCTATGTTTGCATCGTGCCACACTTTAGAATACAGGTAGGCTGTGTATTGCAGGTAATTTATGTTAGATGAATCACTTTTAAGCAGGCCTTCAAAAACCGGCAAAGCATCTTTGTAATGCCTGACAGCCATATACTGCTGGCCTTTACTATACAATTCGCTTGCATTCTGTGCCTTTCCAGTAACAAGTAAGGCAATCAAAAAAGCAACCAGTGTAAGTCTTTTATACAAACTTTACAAGTGTATTACTTCTCCGTAGGCCGCTGCTGTAGCTTCCATAATCGCTTCACTCATGGTTGGGTGAGGATGAACAGCCTTTAATATTTCATGCCCGGTAGTTTCTAATTTACGGGCGACTACTATTTCGGCAATCATTTCGGTTACATTATAACCTATAAAGTGTGCGCCAAGTAATTCGCCGTACTTAGCATCGAATATCATTTTTACGAAACCATCTTTTGCTCCTGCAGCACTGGCTTTACCCGAAGCAGAGTAGGGGAACTTACCAATTTTAAGTTCGTAACCCGCAGCCTTAGCAGCTTTTTCGGTAAGCCCAACCGAGGCAATTTCGGGTTGGCAATAAGTACAGCCGGGTATGTTATTATAATTAAGTGGTTCAGGGTTTTGTCCTGCCATTTTTTCTACACATATAATACCTTCGGCGCTGGCAACGTGGGCAAGGGCCTGGCCTCCCACACAATCGCCAATAGCATGCACGCCCGGTATATTGGTTTGGTAAAACTGGTTTACCACAATTTTGCCTCTGTCGGTTATTACGCCAACTTCTTCAAGGCCTATGTTTTCTAAATTAGCTGCAATGCCTACAGCAGAAAGCACTACATCACACTCAACTGTCGATTCTCCTTTCTTATCCTTTATCTTCACTTTGCATCCCGTACCTTTAATATCAACGCTTTCAACCGATGCTTCGGTGCGTACATCTATACCCAATTTTGCAAACGACCTTGCCAATTGCTTGGATACTTCCTCGTCTTCTACCGGAACAATATTGGGTAACATTTCTACCAGGGTTACCTTAGCACCCATTGTTGCGTAGAAATATGCAAACTCAGACCCGATAGCGCCCGAGCCTATTATTACCATTGATTTTGGAGTTTGAGGCAACACCAAAGCTTCGCGGTATCCAATAATCTTTTTGCCATCTATTTTAAGTGTAGGCAGTTCTCTGGAACGTGCGCCTACGGCTACAATAATATTCTTTGCTTCGTAAACCTGTGCTTTGCCTGCATCGGTAACTTCAACCTTTTTGCCGGCTTTAATTTTTCCAACACCTTTAATTACATCAATTTTGTTCTTTTTCATCAAAAACTGTACACCTTTGCTCATGCCATCAGCAACATCACGGCTACGCTTTATTACAGCCGGAAAATCGACTTCGGCACCTTTTACAGTAAAGCCATAATCTTTCGCATGTGTAAGGTATTCGAATACCTGTGCGCTTTTCAGCAAAGCTTTGGTAGGAATACAGCCCCAGTTTAAGCATATTCCGCCCAACTCGGCTTTTTCTACAATGGCTACCTTCATTCCCAGTTGTGATGCCCTAATGGCGGCTACATAACCACCCGGGCCACTTCCTATAACAATGAGATCATGACTCATAAATTCAACGTTTTTTGATGGATTGCGAAAATAGTAAAAATGTGATTGAATAAAGTATTTTATCTTTGCGCATCGATTAAGGGGATATGAAGTATATAGTTTCATACAAAGCTCATCACCAGCACTTTATAGATTTTGAGCTTATTATTGCCGCAACATCCGAAAAGGTGCAGGTGCAATGTGCTGTATGGAGGCCGGGGCGTTACGAGTTGGGTAATTTTACCAAAAACGTGCGTAATTGGGGCGCTTTCGATGCCAAGGGTAATCCTTTAGAATTTATTAAGCTTACCAAAGACCAATGGGAAATAAATACCAAAGGCAACAAAGAGATACGTGTTAAATATAGCTACTACGCGGCGGAATTAAATGCAGGTTCTACCTTTTTAGATGACAGGCAGCTATACACCAATCCTGTCAACTGCTTTATGTATGTTCCGGAGAAAATGAAAGAAGCCATAGAGGTCGATTTTATTTTACCCGAAAATTATGAGATAGCTGTTGCACTTAAAAAAGATAAGCCCGTTAAGCAAGGCAGTATGTTCAAACATACTGTTCATGCCGATGGATATGAGCAATTAGCTGATAGTCCGCTAATAGCAAGCCCTACGCTTAAACATACCGCCTTTATTATGGATGGTATCGAGTTCCACATGTGGATACAAGGTGAATGCAAGCCCGATTGGCCAAAAATGATAAACGACTTTTTTATATTTATTAATGAACAGGTAAATATGATGAAGGGCTGCCCGGTTAAAGAATATCACTTCCTCTTCCAGGTAATGCCATATAGGTTCCATCATGGTGTAGAGCATTTGGCATCTACCGTAATAGCTATAGGCCCAGCATACAACCTAATGAAGGATGACCTATACAATAGTTTCCTTGGTGTTTCCTGCCACGAATTATTCCATTGCTGGAACATTAAAACCATTAGGCCGATTGAAATGTATCCTTACGATTATACAAAAGAAAATTATTCGCGTTTAGGATATGTGTACGAAGGAATAACTACCTATTATGGAGATTACCTGCTATACAGGGCGGGAGTATTCAATGAATTCGAGTACCTGAAAGCAGTGCAAAACGAATTCCAAAAGCATTTTGATAATTATGGCCGTTTTAGCCTTAGTGTGGCGGGTTCTTCGTTTGATACCTGGCTGGATGGATATGTATCGGGCATACCACACCGCAAAGTATCTATATATACCGAAGGCTGTATGCTGGCCTTTATTGTGGATATGTTTATTCGTAAACATACAGGCAATAAAAAATCGCTGGACGATGTAATGCGCATCTTGTATCACGATTATGCATTACAAGGCAAGCCCTATACCGAAGCCGATTACAGGAATATTGTAGAACAGTTGGCCGGACAATCATGTGCCGATATATTCGATAACTATATTTTTAAAGCTGCCGACCTTGAAAAGCCTTTGTTTGAAGCCTTAGCTTACGTTGGTTTAGGACTAATTAAAACCCCCAGCAAAAAGCATTTTGAACGTAACTGGGGCATGAAAGCATTGGAGGAAGGCCATGGATATAAAGTTAGCATTGTAGCCCCCGATTCTCCTGCCGATAATGCAGGCATTTGCTCCGGCGACGAAGTGATAATGATAAATGGGCATGCATTAAAAGGCAACTTTAACGATTGGTGCGGCTTTTACGGTCAGGAAGAAGTTACCCTTACCTTGGTATCTGATATGATAATGCGGGAAGTAAAGGTAAAAGCGATACCCGGTTCAGAATATTATCCTGATTTTCATGTGGTGAAACTTAGGGGTGCCACCCTTGAACAGCAGGCTGCATACCGCCTGTGGTGCAACCGTAATTTTTAATTACAACTCCGCTATAACCGAAATCTCCACATTAGCATTTAAAGGCAAACGCGAAACCTGCACTGTTTCTCTGGCAGGATAATTGCCGGTGAAGAATGAGCCATACACTTCGTTTACCTGTGCAAAATCATCCATATTGGTAAGGAAGATAGTTGTTTTAGCCACTTTGCTAAGGTTGCTGCCTGCAGCTTCGAGCACAGCTTTTACATTTTCCATAACCTGGCGGGCCTCGTTTTTAATCGTGTCGTTTATCATAGCACCGCTTACGGCGTTTTTACCTACCTGGCCAGATACAAATACAAGGCCTCCGGCAATAGTAGCCTGGCTATAAGGACCAATAGGAGCAGGGGCATTTTTAGTTTCAATCGATTTCATAATATTTGGTTTTGATTTTTTTAAGAATGATAAGTACAATTAAAAATATTAAAATAACTCCGCTGAATAAACAGGCCAGCCGCCCTATATAATCTCCAAACCTTGTATAGAAGGTTATTTTATCATTTGTAATGATGGTTGCCTTAAGGGCTGTAGGATTCCACCAGCTTGTTCTTTCAAAAACAGTGCCTTTTTCATCTATAAAAGCCGAAATACCTGTATTGGCAGAACGGGCAATACAGCGGCGGGTTTCAATAGCTCGTAAACGAGCATAGGCAAGGTGTTGGCGGTAACCGGGGGTGTCTTGCCACCAGCCGTCGTTTGTAATGATGAAAATAAGCTGCGCCCCTTTTTGTATGAACTTCCCTATGTATTCTCCATAAATAGATTCGTAACAAATGGCCGGGCCTACCGTGGTTTTAGAGGTAGGAGAGTAAAATACCGATGGTTCTTTTTGTGTGCCAAGTGTGCCCGAAGTTCCTCCTAAATCGAATGCCAGTTTTTCCAGCGGGGCTAATAATGTTTGAAAGGGCATAATCTCTACTCCGGGTACAAGCTTGCATTTATGGTAAGCCTGGATAGGAGTGGAGGTGTTTATTTCTAACGCAGTATTATAGTCATCGAAATATTGGTTTGAGTTATCAATTTTATGGGCACTTGCCGGCACTTTTTCTCCGGCTTCATATACTCTGTAAGTCTCGGCACCCGTAACAATACTAAGGCGTGGATGGGCAGCCAGATAATCCTTTAACATAGCAATGCTGGCACTTTGGTTCCACCTGCTTTCATCAAGGTTTTCTGTCAGTGCAGTTTCGGGGAATACCAAATAATCTGTAGTAGAATCAACCTGTTTATCTGCTAAGTCGAGCATCTTTTTTAGCTGGCCCTTAAAGTCACCATTAAACTTGTCGTTATACGGGTCAATATTAGGCTGAACTACCACCACATTTATTTTTTTGCCTTTGGCTTTCCCAAACGGCATAAATAAAGAAAGCAAAAGAGGCACAAAAACCAAGGCAAGGGTACCTATGATGGTCTTTTTAATAAGGCTTGTGTCGCCTTTCCATGGCGATAGCCACAGGTATTTAAGTATATGGAAGATGAGTATGTTACAGGTAAGTATCCATAAGGTTCCGCCTAAAACACCCGTAAATTCGTACCATTGCACACATCCGGCAAAATTGGCAAAGCCGTTACCTAAGGTTAGCCAGGGCCAGCTTAGGTCCCAGTTAAGATGCAGGTATTCGAAGGCTATCCAAAAAAATACAAGTGATGCATATCCCGTTGTCGCCGATGTTTTTTTTCTTACATAATGGAAAAACACCAATACCATGGCCATAAATAAGGCATTGAAAAGGATGGCTGCGACGGCCCCAAAGGCAGTTGCATTCCATATCCACCATGTGGTTAGGGCGTTCCACAACACCATAGCTATGTAACTGTATTTAAAGTAGGTCCTGCTTCTAAACTTGCGGCCTTCCTGTCGTAGTTGTTCCTCAATTATTAAAAGAGGAACAAAACCAACTAATAGAAGAAAGGAGAACCCGTGGGCGGGCCAGCCTAAATACAAGAGTACTCCGCTAAGGATTGAAAAAAGGTAAAGCTGCTTTTTGCTGAAAATTTTCACAATGGCAAAGTAAGTAAAATAGGTAAAGCGAAAGTTCTATAAAATAAAGCCAGCCCCAACCCCCTAAAGGGGCTTTAAATTAAATACTTGGCGCAAAGCCCCTTTAAGGGTTTGGGGCGAATAGAGTGCGGTGACTTCTTTTATTATTATAAAAACCTTATATTTACGGCGTAATAATGCTATAATTTAAAAGCTATGTTTATGGGAAAGAACACACAGGAAGACGCGTTTCTGGTGAACCAGATTAAAGCAGGCACGCACATAGAAGGCGAAATAAAGAGTAACGGAGATATGCGTATCGACGGTACCCTAAAAGGTAACATACATACCCAGGGTAAGCTTGTAATTGGGGCTACGGGGCAAATAGATGGAGAGATATCGTGCCAGAATGCAGAAATACATGGAACAGTTAACGGAAAAATAACCGTAAACGAGCTTCTTTCCTTAAAAGCTACTTCAAAATTATTGGGAGATATAGTAATTGGCAAACTGGCTATAGAGCCGGGTGCGCAATTTAGTGGTTCGTGTGTAATGGGAAATGCCGTGAAAGGCCTTTATAATGGACAAGAATCTTCCGAAAGATCCGAACGAAAAACGGAGACAATCTCTTAACAGCTTTGCCCGCTATTCGGGTATTGGAATACAAATTGCAGTACCTGTAGTACTTGGAATTTTGGCGGGGCGCTGGTTGGATAATCATTTTCAAACAAAACAACCTTTGTGGACGGCCGGATTAGCTATTTTAGGCGTTTTTATGGGCCTTTACCTCGTATTTAGAGACATTTTTAAAAAGCAATGAAATCGTTTACCGGTTATTTAGTACAACTATTTGTTCTCTCTGCGGTGCTTTTTGCAATCTCATTTTATGTTTTCACTAAACACATTGTATTGCCTATGCCCTGTGGTATAATGCTCGGGGTACTTTTTATAGTAACAGCATTGTCGCATTACATAGTTATGAAAGCCGCGGAAAAAAGCGGGCAGGTTTTTACCCGCACTTACATGAGCCTGAGTAGCGGAAGGCTTATCCTATACAGCATTTTTATATTCGCGTATTGCTTTACCCACCGCGATATAGCCAAAGAATTTGTGCTTACTTTTTTTATCTATTATATCTTCTTTACCATTTTTGATGTAAGGGCTGTAAGAGTCTTTTTGAAGAAAAAATAGCGTAGGCTTGTCTCGCATCTTCATAATTAATATAACCTTAAAGCCTTATTAATAAAAGGATTGAAGGTTTTTGTAGCAATTCTTTCAAAAGTTATTGACATTGCTCAATCATTAATATACAAAAATCATATATTTGCGGCGGATTTAAAAAAATGCAGTTTACAATACGTCAAATGACTATTAAAATCAAGGGGTTGAGGGGAATCAGGAGGATTATAACCGTTGCTTCGTTTTTATTTCTGTTGCCCTCGTTTGTTTTTGCCGAAGGCGATAAGGCATTTAACGCCGGCGATATGATTATTGAGCACGTTACCGATGCTCATTCCTGGCACGTAATTGGCGATTTTTCTATACCGCTTCCTGTAATATTATATTCTAAAGAACATGGCTTAATGATGTTCTGCTCTTCTAAATTTAAAGAAGGGGAAGTATATAAGGCAGATAATAGTTCTCCTTTCGGGCTTAAAGTAGAAGGCACTAAAATTGTTGTTGCTAACTCTGATGGTACTATAAATAAAGAAGAAACGGCCAAATTGTGGGATTTATCCATTACTAAAAACACTGCAACTGTAATGCTGGTAGGCATATTGCTGGTACTAACCTTTGTTTCGGTGTCCAAGGCCTATTCTCGCAGTGGAAAAGTGGCGCCCAAAGGGCTGCAATCCTTTATGGAGCCCATTATATTGTTTATCAGGGATGATGTGGCTATTCCTTCTATTGGCAAGGAAAAGTATGCCAAATACATGCCTTACCTGCTTACCTTATTCTTCTTTATATTATTCCTTAATGTGCTTGGGTTAGTTCCAATACTACCCGGCGGTGCAAATACTATGGGTAATATATCTATAACGATGACCTTGGCGGTTATGACCTTTATTATAACCATGGCAAGTTCGAACAAGGCTTTTTGGGCACATACTTTATGGATGCCTAATGTTCCTGCCGTAATTAAGATATTAATCCTGACCCCTATAGAAATACTGGGCGTGTTCTTAAAGCCATTTACCCTGATTGTACGGGTATTTGCCAATATACTTGCAGGCCACATTATTGCATTGTCTTTACTAGGACTTATATTTATAATAGGTAATATTAACCATACTGCAGGCTACGCTGTTTCTCCTTTTTCTGTAGCATTTACCGTATTTATGACCTTGCTGGATGTGTTGGTAGCTTTTATACAGGCTTATGTGTTTACGTTTTTATCGGCAATGTATTTTGGAATGGCACAACCCGAGGAACATCATCACTAGGAATAATGAATATCGAACAAGGAATATCGAATAACGAAGTTAAGAAAACAAACTCTAAAAGGGTTTTCACTTCATCATTGGATATTCGGTATTCATTATTCGATATTTTAACTGTGGATTTTTTAACCTTTAATAATTATCAATTATGTTAGCATCAGTTCTTTTAGACATCGCCAAATCGGGCCCTAATGTAGGTATCGGTTATGGCTTAGGTGCTGTAGGAGCAGGTTTAGCAGCTATCGGAGCCGGTATTGGTATTGGCCACATCGGTAAAGGTGCTCTTGAATCAATGGCCCGTCAGCCTGAAATTATGAACGACCTCCGCTCTAACATGATCTTTGCTATCGCTTTCGTAGAAGGCCCTGCTTTCTTCGCTATTGTTATAGGCTTTTTGGTTATGTTTTTGGTGTAGGTTATCAAATTACAGCCCTTGCGGGCATCAACGCTTGGTTGGCTCGCAGGGCTTTATTTAGAAAGTTAAACAAATAAAATATAAATCATGGACCTGATATTACCTTCTTTCGGACTCGTTTTCTGGATGACACTTACATTCCTGATTGTATTCTTCATTCTTAAAAAGTTTGCATGGAAACCTATCCTTGGCGCTTTAGATGAAAGGGAAAAATCTATCCAGTCTGCCCTGGATTCTGCTGAAAAGGCTAAGGAAGAAATGGCTCAACTACAAGCCAGCAATGAAAAGATATTGATGGATGCCCGCAACGAACGCGATAAGCTATTAAAGGAAGCCCGCGAAACTAAAGATAGCATTATAGCTGAAGCTAAAGGAAAGGCACAAAAGGAAGCTGAAAAGATTGTACAATCGGCACGCGAAACCATACAAAGCGAAAAAATGGCAGCCATAGGCGAATTAAAGGCGCAGGTGGCCTCATTATCTCTTGAAATTGCCGAAAAGATCATTAAATCAGAGCTTTCGTCGGACGAAAAACAAAAGACTTTGGTAAATACTATGTTAAAAGACCTTAGTTTAAACTAATTTTGAAGGTAAGAGAAAAGGAAAATACATAAATTGAGCAAAATAAAATAGCACATGTCTCAAGTAGCAGTACGTTACGCAAAATCATTGATCGATCAGGCAGGCACAAAAGGCCAGCTTGATACGGTATATGGCGATATGCGCAAGGTATTGGCCGGATGCAAGCAAATACACGATTTGCAACTGTTGTTAAAAAGCCCGCTGATAAAAACGGATAAGAAGATACAGGTGTTTAAAGCCATATTTAACGGGCAGGTTAGCAACATGACAGAAGATTTCATTCTATTGCTTACCCGGAATAGAAGGGAAAGTTACCTGGAATTGATTGCCGAGCAGTTTATTGTTCAGTATAAGGAGAAGAAGAACATTATTACAGTTACCGTTACATCGGCAATACAATTAGATGATGCTATTCGTAACAAGATAATGGAGATACTTAAAAAGTGGTACAAAGCAGAGATAGAAGTGGTGGAAAAGATAGACCCTAAGTTAATAGGCGGTTTTGTATTAAGAATAGGCAATAAAGAAGCTGATTTGAGCATTTTAAGGCAACTGAATCAATTGAAGAAAGACTTTAATAAATCATATTTACTTAATTAATATACAATAGGTTATGGCTGAAATTAAACCATCGGAAGTATCGGCGATTTTAAAGTCGCAACTTTCAAACTTTAAAACCGAATCTCAACTTGAAGAAGTGGGTACCGTGTTGCAAATTGGCGACGGTATTGCACGTGTATACGGATTGGACGGTGTACAATCGGGCGAGTTGGTTGAATTTGAAAACGGCCTTAAAGGTATCGCCCTTAATCTTGAAGAAGATAACGTTGGGCTTGTGTTATTAGGCCCCTCCGGAGATATTCGTGAAGGTGCGACTGTAAGGCGTACCGGCAAAATCGCGTCTATCAATGCAGGCGAAGGCTTATTAGGCAGGGTAGTAGATGGCTTAGGTAGCCCTATAGATGGCAAAGGCCCTATACAAGGCCAAACGTACGAAATGCCTATGGAACGTAAAGCTCCGGGTGTTATTTACCGTCAGCCTGTAAACGAACCATTGCAAACGGGAATTAAGGCTATTGATGCCATGATACCTATTGGCCGCGGACAACGCGAGCTTATCATTGGCGATCGTCAAACAGGCAAAACCGCTATTGCTATTGATACGATCATTAACCAAAAGGAATTTTACGAAAAAGGCGAAACCGTATATTGCATTTATGTGGCTATAGGCCAAAAGGCATCAACGGTAGCAAACATTTATAAAACACTGGAAGAAAACGGAGCCATGCCTTATACAATTATTGTATCGGCAACCGCTTCCGATCCTGCTCCTATGCAATTCTTTGCCCCATTATCGGGTGCTGCTATGGGCGAATTTTTTAGGGATACAGGCAAGCCGGCCCTTATCATATATGATGATTTATCGAAACAAGCTGTAGCCTACCGCGAGGTATCGTTGCTGTTGCGCCGCCCACCGGGACGTGAAGCATACCCTGGCGACGTGTTTTATTTACACTCCCGTTTATTAGAAAGAGCTGCAAAGATTAACGCTGACCAAAGTGTAGCAAGCAATATGAACGACCTTCCGCCATCAATTAAGAGTATGGTAAAGGGTGGTGGTTCTTTAACAGCATTGCCTATTATCGAAACACAGGCGGGTGACGTATCTGCATATATCCCTACAAACGTTATTTCTATTACCGATGGACAGATATTCCTGGAAGGTAACTTGTTTAACGCGGGTGTAAGGCCGGCTATTAACGTGGGTATTTCGGTATCGCGTGTAGGTGGTAATGCGCAGATCAAGTCTATGAAAAAGGTAGCAGGTACCTTAAAGCTCGACCAGGCTCAGTATCGCGAACTTGAAGCATTCTCTAAGTTTGGTTCTGACCTTGATGCTGCTACAAAATTTGTGTTAGATAAAGGTTCTCGTAACGTAGAAATATTAAAACAAGGGCAATATTCACCTTCTAGTGTAGAAAAGCAAGTAGCTATACTTTATTGCGGTACTAAAGGCTTATTGCGCGATGTGCCCGTAAACAAAGTAAGAGAGTTTGAAGTAGAATTCCTTGGAATACTGGAAGCTCAAAATAAGAGTGTGCTAACTAATCTTAAGGCCGGCAAATTGCTTGATGAAGATACCGCCATCCTTGAGAAAACTGCACTTGATTTAGCAAAAAAGTACAAAAAATAGGTTGAGATGCCAAATTTAAAAGAGGTAAGGAACCGCATATCGTCCACTGTATCTACGCAACAGATAACCAGCGCCATGAAAATGGTTTCTGCCGCTAAGTTGCGTAAGGCACAGGATGCTGTTATACAAATGCGCCCTTTCTCTGCTAAATTAAAGGAGATACTTGATAACCTTATGGATTCTGCGGGCTCATCTGCAGGTGTATTTGGCAAAGAAAGGAACCCGGAGAAGGTTGCAATAATAGTTGTTACATCTAACCGTGGCCTTTGCGGCGGATTTAACTCAAACGTAATTAAGGCTACAAACCAGCTTTTGCGCGAAAAATATAGCGAACAGGCTAAAAAAGGGAATGTAACCATTATCTCTATTGGTAAAAAGTCGTCTGACTACTTTAAAAAGATATTGAACAAGGTATCTACACATAATGAACTGTGGGATAAGCTTAATTACGACCAGGTGTCTTTAATAATGGATGATATCCTTAAAAAGTATGCTGCCGGAGAGATAGACAGGGTTGAAATGATTAACAACCAGTTTAAAAACGCTGCTACGCAAATAATTCATACAGAACAAATGCTTCCTTTCACAGCCCCTGTTACTGTTAAGGATGCAAAGACTGCCGGAAAAGGCAAGCCCGACTATATTTTTGAACCTGAGAAAGAAGAAATTATAAAGAGCCTTATTCCTTATGCTTTAAAGGTAAGGTTATATAGCGCTATGCTCGATTCGAATGCTGCAGAACATGGCGCACGTATGACTGCTATGCATAAGGCAACAGACAATGCCCAGGAATTGCTCAAGTCACTTAAATTGACATACAATAAAGCCCGCCAGGCTGCTATTACCAAAGAAATACTTGAAATAGTAGGCGGTGCGGAAGCAATAAATAATTAGGCAAAAGTTTTTAAAGTTAATAAAGGAGAAAGTAAGGACCCAAGTATTTTGTTTTTTTTCTACTTTATGAACTTTTATCTTTACAAACTTTATAACTAATTTTATGAAAGAAGTTACTCCCATAGAACTTAAGAAAATGAAGGACGATAGGGAAGATTTTGTCCTTATTGATGTACGTGAAGAACATGAAGCTGAGATTTGCAGCCTTGGCGGCAAGCTTATACCGATGGGTACAGTAATGGAGCATGTAAGCGAGTTTCCAAGAGATAAAAAAGTTGTAGTTCATTGCCGCAGCGGTGCCCGCTCGGGTACGGTTATACAAACCCTTGAACAAAAATTGGGATATACCAACCTGTACAATCTTAAAGGCGGGATACTTGCTTATTCCGACCAGGTGGACCCAAGTTTAATGAAGTACTAAGGATTTCCAATCCGCACCGTTTCTTTACAAAACTTGTATTCTTCTTCTTTGTTATTGGAAAAAACAAGCACAGTTTTATTCATGGCATATTCTGCTATAAGTGATTGATACCATTGTATTGCATTGCCATCAAGGGCTGTACAGGGTTCGTCGAGAAGTAGGAGAGGGGTTTCACTCATAATGGCAAGCCCAAGTTTTACCCGCTGTTTCATACCTGAAGAGAAGCGTTTGTAAATCCTGTCACTTGTGTGTTCCAGTTGCAGTTTGGCAATTATATCTTTTACCGAAAGATCAATTTTTTTGAACGTTTTATGATAAGCTATAAGTTCCTCAAGAGTGTATTCTTCGGGCAAGTCGAGATAGGGTGCGGCAATGGATAGATGGGTGTACACATCATCAATTGCTACTTCTTTACCCGAAATAGAATAAGTTAAATTGCCTTCTGTAATAGTAAGGCTGCCTGAAATAGCTTTTAATAAAGTGCTTTTGCCCGATCCATTTGGGCCAAGGATAACGGTTTTGCTGCCTGCCTTAAATTCCTGGTTTATATTGCGGAATATCCAATTGCGTTCAAAGCGTTTTCCTACGTTTTGAAGACTGAGGTTCATAGAATATCGAATATTGAATAAGAAATAATGAATTCCGAAATTAATACCAGTGCCTTTTTTAATTCAGCATTATTCCTGATGTCTTTATAAGTCTTTGAACTCAGTAGGACTTCGGCATTCGATATTCCTTGTTCGATATTCATTATTAAATAAGACTGAAGCTATGATTTGGCGGTTTCGACGGTCTCTTTGCTTCTGGCAGGGCCCTTCATAATGCCATTTTCAGATTCCCTGATAAACTTAATAATATGAGCCTTTTCAGGTGAATTAGGTATGTGTTCCTCAATATCTTTAAGTGCGGTAGGAATAGTTACGCCCTTTACGTAAAGGTGCCTGTATATATCTTCTATCTGGCCAATAATTTCGTTGCTAAAGCCACGGCGCGACAGCCCTACTGTGTTTACACCAATATAAGAAAGCGGCTCGCGGGCTGCTTTTACAAACGGTGGTACATTTTTCCTAACCTTAGAATCGGCCGCCAGAAAGGCGTGTGCGCCAATACGTATAAACTGTTGCGCAACCGAACAGCCTTCCATAATTACATAATCTTCTATATGAACATGTCCTGCAAGGCCACAATAGCCCGAAAGGATAACATTGTTGCCTATAACACAATCGTGTGCTACATGCACATACGACATAATAAGGCAGTTTTTGCCAATAACTGTTTTCCAGTTTTCTTTGGTACCACGGTTAATGGTACAATATTCACGTATAATACTATTATCGCCTATTTCCGCAGTAGTGTCTTCTCCGGCAAATTTTAAATCCTGTGGCAGGCCCGATATAACCGCGCCATTAAATATCATACACTTTTTGCCAATCCTGGCGCCGGGCAATATAACCGCGTGCGACATGATTACGCTTCCCTCGCCAATTTCAACATTTTCGTGTATTACCGCAAAAGGCTCTACTGTAACATTAGCGGCCAGTTTGGCTTTAGGACTTATTTGCGCGAGTGGTGATATCATTGTATGATAGTGGTTTAGTTTTGCTTGGCCTTAGATAACTTAGCGGTAGCTGTTTTAGTATCTGTACTGCCATTGGTCTCTTTAACTTTTGCTATTTGTGCCATCATTTCGGCTTCGGTAGCTATTTTATCGCCTACATACGCCGTGCCCTTCATGTGGAAGATACCCCTGCGCACAGGGCTCATTAGTTCAAGGTGGAATACAAGTGTATCGCCGGGGACAACCTGGTTCCTGAAGCGTACATTATCTATCTTCATGAAGAAGGTAAGGTAGTTCTCAGGATCAGGCACCGTTTTAAGTGCCAATATACCGCCGGTTTGCGCCATAGCTTCTATTTGCAGAACACCCGGCATTATTGGGTTGCCCGGGAAGTGCCCACGGAAGAAATCCTCATTCATGGTTACACTTTTAACCCCAACCACATGTGTTTCGCTTAATTCGATAATCTTATCTACCAATAAAAACGGTGGGCGGTGGGGTAGGAGTTTCATTATATCTATCACGGTAAGCAAAGGCTCCACGTTTGTGTTAAAACGTACTCCCTTTCTTAATTTTTCTTTCTTAATAAGTTCTTTCAGCTTTTTTGCGAAGGCTACATTGCCCGAGTGGCCAGGCCTTGCAGCTAAAATATGCGCTTTAATTGGCATACCTACTAAAGCTAAATCGCCAACCATATCGAGCAGTTTGTGGCGGGCCGGTTCATTAAAGAATTTAAGCTGGGTATTGTTCAGTATGCCTTGTCCTTTTACCTCAAGATTGGGTTTGTTAAATACTTTGGCTAAATAATCTTGTTTGTCTTTAGCAATGGGCCTGTCTACAAGTACTATGGCGTTATCCAGGTCGCCACCTTTAATAAGGTTGTGTGAAATAAGTAATTCCAATTCATGTAAAAACACAAAGGTACGGCAGGCTGCTACTTCTTTTTTAAACTCGTCAACTTTATAGATGGTGGCGTGTTGTGTACCCAGTACAGGTGAGTTGTAGTCTACCATCACAGTAAGCCTAAAGGTCTCCTGCGGTACGGCAAGCATTTCACAATGCTTATCTATATCTTCGTAGCTAAGGTTTTCGCGCAATTCAAAATATACTCTTTCTGCTTCCTGTTCTATGGTTCCGGCTTTTTCTAAGGCTTCAACAAAAGGCATCGCGCTGCCGTCCATTATAGGTACTTCAGGGCCATTTACTTCAATAAGTACGTTATCTATTTCTAATCCTACTAAAGCCGCCAAAAGATGCTCGGTTGTAGCTATTTTACCGCCGTTTTGTTCTAAGGATGTGCCTCTTTCAGTGTCTTTTACATTGTCTGCATCAACATCTATTACAGGCTTTCCGGGCAAATCAATACGTTGAAACTTATACCAGTGGTTTTCGGGGGCAGGTTTAAAGGTTACCGTGGCAGGCATTCCTGTATGAAGGCCCTTACCAGATACACTTACAGAATTCTTAATTGTACGTTGTTTTTCACTCATTTTATATAGCTATTCGCCAATAGCTTAGGGCTAATGGCTTTTTCGATGTGCAATAATAAGCTTTTTTACGAAACTTTCTTAGCCGAAAGAGCCTCTATTTTTGCTTCCAGCTCCTTAATCTTTTTGTTGATTTCGGGCAGGTGCTTAAAGACTACATAAGATTTTTTATAATCCATATGGTCGAATGCGGGTGAACCCTGTATGACAGCATCATCTGCAATATCTGAACCAATGCCCGATTGTGCCGCTATTTTTACACCGTTGCCAATGGTAAGGTGGCCTATAATGCCTACCTGTCCGCCAATCATGCAATCGCGGCCTATTTTGGTAGAACCTGCAATGCCCGATTGTGCTGCTACTACTGTATTTTCACCTATTTCTACATTATGGCCTACCTGTATCAGGTTATCCAGTTTTACACCTTTGTGTATAATTGTGGAACCCATTGTTGCTCTGTCGATGGTGCTGTTAGAGCCTATTTCTACATTATCTTCTACAATAACATTGCCCACCTGTGGCATTTTACGGTAGTTGTTTTCATCGTTGGGTACAAAGCCGAAGCCATCTGAGCCAATAACTACGCCAGAATGGAAGGTGCAACCTTTGCCAATGATGCTTTCGCGGTATATTTTAACACCGGGATAAATGATGCAGTTGTCACCAATCTTGCAGTTATCGCCTATATAAACAGTAGGGAATATTTTTACGTTATTTCCAATTATAACATTATCGCCTACATAAGATGATGCCCCAATGTAGCTGTCTTTACCAAGCTTTGCCGATTTAGAAACAGTAGCATGTTCCTCAATACCGGTTTTGCTGAATTGAAGTTTGTGATACGCCTCTAATAATATGGTAAAGGCTTCACGGCCATCTTTTACCTTTATAAGTGTGGCAGAACTTTTTTCGTTGGTGATACCATCGGTAAGAATTACAATAGAAGCCTTGGTAGTGGCGAGGTAGGGGATGTATTTAGGATTAGCTAAAAAAGTAAGCGAACCGGGTTGCCCTTCTTCAATTTTAGAGAGGGTTTTTATAGTTACCGAAGCATCTCCCTCTACTTTTCCGCCTATTAATGCGGCTATTTGTTGTGCCGAAAATTCCATGCCCCAAAGGTAGGAAATTAATTAGGAATTATAAATTATGAATGATAAGTTGAGGTGATACCTAATGGTTATTTAGTAGAATCAGTAGCCAGGCATACTTTATTTATGCTAAAATATTGGGCATACAGGGTGTTTATCCAATGCGTACAATCCGGTTGTAAATCCAGCACAAAAAGGCTGGATGGTTGATTTTTTATTACTGGAACAGACACTTCTTTCTGGCCTTGATGTTTGGCTGCTTCAATTAATGAATAGCGGACATTCATTTCATTATTGAATCCTGTTATTTGTCCTTTGCTGAATTCGAGCAATACGGCTCCACTATTACCTGAGAATAGTATGCATCCTGCAAGTAATATTGCAATAAAGCCTTGCGCTTTTATGGGTAGGAATTGAGGGCTTCCATTTAGCTTGAATTTCCTGTAAGTGGTATAAACAAACAAAAACCAAGTGGGTATAAAAGCGTAGCAAGCCACATTAAGAGTGCGGTGTTGGCCCAAGATGCCCGTATACCAGTAGGTGGGGAATACGCAGACAAATAATATTATCCACAATAATAAAAATACTTGCCACCATTTTATAGCAGCGAGTTTGCGGAATAAAGCCGAGTGTTCATAAAGCCTGTCGCCAAACCCAATGAATAAAAGACTGGCAATCATAAGCGGTGCATAGAAAACCCACGTAGAAAAGAAACGAACCATTTGTAGTGCGGTCATTCCCAGGGAATGCCAAAAAAGGTGGGTGTCGGGGCAAGTACTGCTGCGGACAGCATTACCAGGGGCGATGTATATCACAAGGGAGAAAAGTAGGGCAACTAGCCCCATTCCAAGCCAAAAAGATTTGAATTTTTTTTCTTTGTTCAAACTAAGCCAAACAAGCCCGTGGCCTATAAAAATAAGGGTCATCAATACTTCGCTAAAACCAATAGTAATGCCTAAAACAAGTGCGGAAAGAACAAGATGAAATCCACGATTAATAAAATATTCCCTTTGCATATAACGAACCAAAATCCCTATGTAGATAACCGTCATTATGCAGCCCAACACGTAGCTAACAGAGCCTGTCATCCAATAAATGCCTTGTGGTAAGGATGACAACATTCCCAATAACAAAGCTGCGAACAAAAAGGAATGAAGTGCTTTTTCTAAAAAAGAAAAGGCCTTGCCTGATAGTGAAGTAAAAAGAAAATAAAATGATACCGGTATTAATACGATTATTCCAAAAGCTATAAATCGATAGAGTACTAATGAACGTGTGGCTAAAAGATAAAGCAATGCCATTGATGTATAGCGGCCCGTAACCCCATAGTAGTTAAATGTTACCCAGTTTACCAAGCCCATTCTTTGGTTTACCGGGTCAAAATCATCGGCAACGGGATGGGCGAAAAAGCACAGAGCAATATAGGGCAGAAGCAAGGCTGCAACACAAATAAGCAAGGGGGCACCCACTTTTAGTTTCTCTCGCATAAATTAGAAAAGTGAAACTAAAATAAGAATAATGCGAATGCCTAATGATGATAGCCCAACTCGGCAATAATAAGAACCAGGAACAAACAAAAGAAAATGATAAAGTAAAGCAATATAACTTCTCCCAGCGTATGACTTTTCTTTTTGAATAGGGCCGCTAAAGACTTAAATATGTTGTTGTGCTCAACCGCTTGCATAACATAGGAAATATCTTTCTAAGTTATAGCGACTATAAGCGGATACGCTGATTATTCGATGAAAAGCGGTATTTGATATTTATAATAAAGAGAGGCAGATTAAAGCCCCTTAGGATAACACAAGAAATACTTCTTTGTCTTTTTATCTAATACGGATGCATTAAGGTGATCGGATGCTTTGGTAATATCCACCACCTTTCCATCGGAATAAAGCATGTTTATGCGCACTTCGTGTGTGCTGTATATATCGCTTATTACATCGCCGGCAAAGGCAAAGTAGTTAACGTCTTTATCTGATAGTTTATATTTTTTAATAGCCTTGTCCTGTATCTCCTTAATTTGTTTTTTAGGGAAGGGCTCGTTTTGTAGTTTTATTTTTAGCAGGTGTCTATCTACCAACCATTGGCATAAGGTTGACAAAATAAAATCTTTATGGTTTACCCACACTTTTATACTTGCCATTATGTCGTTATCATCAAGCAGGGCAAAGGTATCGAGCAGGGCAGGGTTTTTATCAAAATCCTTTTTGGAGATGTGTTTATATAAAAAGACTTTTAAGGCAGGAGTACAGAATAGCTCCACTTTTTTATCTGCCAGTTCTTTTGCACGGCGCAATATATTTACCTGCAATTCCATTGCCGATAATACTGTTTTATGCAGGTATACCTGCCAGTACATTAGTCTGCGCGCTATGATAAACTTCTCGATAGAATAAATTCCTTTAGATTCTACTACCAGCTGCCCGTTGTTTACATTCAACATCGTAATAATACGGTCGTACCCAACTACCCCTTCTGATACGCCTGTAAAAAAGGTATCGCGGGTAAGGTAGTCGAGGCGGTCGACATCAAGTTGGCTGGATACAAGCTGGTGCAAAAACTTTTTGTGATATTGGTCGCGGAATATCTTTATAGCCAGTGTTAGTTCACCTTTAAATTCTTTGTTAAGCCTTTCCATAAGCATAGAGGAAATATCCTCGTGGCTTACGTTTTTTACAAGGCTGTGTTCAAGCGTATGCGAAAAGGGGCCGTGGCCTATATCATGCAGCAGTATTGCAATCTTAGCACTTTCGGCTTCATTTTCACTTATGCGAATGCCTTTTGAACGCAGGGTTTCGATAGCATTGCCCATAAGGTGCATGGCGCCAATAGCATGGTGAAAGCGTGTGTGTGTAGCGCCCGGATAAACCAAATAAGTAATGCCCAACTGCTGTATGCGGCGCAAGCGTTGAAACCAGGGATGGTCGATTAACTGGAATATTAACCCCTGCGGTATGGTTATAAAGCCATAAATAGGGTCGTTTACAATTTTCTTTTTAATCATAATCATTACAGCATTCAAAGATAAGCAGATTATAGGATGTGATGCTGAAACAAGTTCAGCATGACTACTTCATCCTACAGAACGTCACCCTGAACTCGGTTCAGGATCGCATCGAACATGTACTTTTAGCAACTGTTTTAGTGGTTTCGAACCTATTTAACACTTTTTCACACCACAAGGGAAATATTAAGCAATGTTCCTCGTTATATTTGTAAGCGTTAAGATTTAATAACAGCTAATACATTGAAGTATGGGAAAAATAAGCATTCTGTGGGCAGATGATGAGATAGAACTACTCAAGCCACATTTATTATATCTGCAAGAAAAAGGATATGATGTAAAAGCCGTTACCAATGGGGGAGATGCGGTAGAAGAGTTTGGCAAAAATAACTTTGATATTGTGTTTTTGGATGAAAATATGCCTGGAATATCGGGTATTGAAACCCTTGGAAAGATTAAGAACATAAACCAGCAGGTACCTGTGGTAATGATTACCAAGAGCGAGGAAGAGGCCATTATGGATGATGCCATAGGTTCTAAAATATCCGACTACCTTATTAAACCGGTTAACCCGGGCCAGATACTTCTTTCTATAAAAAAGAATATTGATAAGAACAGGCTGATAAGCGAAAAGACCACATCCAACTATCAACAAGAGTTTCGCAATATAGGCATGATGCTTGGCGATAATATGGATTACAAGGGATGGAGCGAGTTGTATAAAAAGCTTGTGTACTGGGAGCTTGAGCTGGAAAAATCGGGTGGTGATGCCAGCATGAAGGAGATATACCACATGCAAAAAACGGAAGCCAATACCCTTTTTGCCAAGTTTGTTGAGAAGAACTATTTAAGCTGGTTAAGCGGTAAGGTTCAGGATGTGCCTGTGCTTTCGCACACCTTGCTAAAAAATAAAGTACTACCCATTGTAGATAAAGAATCGGTGCCGGTGTTTTTGATTGTAATAGATAATTTGCGCTATGACCAATGGAAACTGTTGCAACCTATTATAGAAGAAACGTTTAAAGTAGATACGGAAGGAACGTATTACGGCATTTTGCCGACCTGCACCCAATACGCACGTAATGCAATATTCGCGGGGCTTATGCCATCAGAGATTGAGCGTTTATATCCTAACCTGTGGGTAAACGATGAAGAAGAAGGCGGAAAAAATATGCACGAAGAAGAGTTATTGGTGAACCAACTTAAGAGGCTGGGGAAAAACATAAAGCATTCGTATCATAAAATTACCAACCATGCCGATGGCGAAAAGCTTGCACAAAACATACATTCTTTGTCCAGTAATAAGCTTAACGTTATAGTGTACAATTTTGTGGATATGCTGTCGCATGCCCGTACCGAGATGGAAGTAATACGCGAATTGGCTAGTGATGATGCTGCCTATCGCTCTTTAACGCAATCGTGGTTTACCCATTCGCCTTTGCACGATATTATGAAGCAAATAGCCGCCAGCAAAGCAAAAATGGTAATTACAACCGATCATGGTACTATTAAAGTAACTACTCCATCTAAAGTGATAGGCGATAAGAACACTAATACCAACCTGCGTTACAAGCAAGGTAAGAGTTTAACATACCAGCCTAAGGATGTGTTTGCTATCAAAAATCCGTCCGAGGCATTTTTGCCACGCCAGCATGTTAGTAGCATATTTGTGTTTATTAAGGAGGATATGTTTTTTGCATACCCTAATAACTATAACCATTATGTAAACTATTATAAGGATACCTTTCAGCATGGGGGTATTTCGCTGGAGGAAATGATAATCCCATTGGTGACACTATCGCCGAAATAAGTAGCAAATTGCAAATTACTAAAAAGGCTGCTAAGTTTTTTAGCGGTCTTTTTTAATGTATTGAAAATCAGCGCTATGGCATAAGTAATTGACAATCAATAATTTGGCTATATAATTTCTACATTTCTCAAAAAGTCCTACCGATGATGAAAATGATGAATTCTGAAGTGGTTTTGCGCTTCAGAATCGCGAATTCAATAGCCTATAAATCAGCGAATATGAGCAACAGAAAAGGTGCGAATAAGCAAGTAGGTGCGATGATGAAAATGATGAAAAATTTCATCATCACATAAAGAATGTGAAAGAATAGAGAACAGGAGTTTATCTTTGCAGGGAATCGTAATTTTAAATTCTTAATTCGTACTTAGGCAGTGAACTGGATTGTTAATAAAGAGGAGGAATTAGAGCCCCTTGCTTTGCAAATACTGGAGAAATTCAGTCAACAGAGGGTGTTTACATTTTCGGGCAACCTGGGGGTTGGAAAGACTGCATTTATAAAGTATCTTTGTAAGGTACTGGGAGTGAAAGAAGCGGTTAGCAGCCCCACCTTTGCTTTAATAAACGAATATGTGGGGGCTAAGGGCCTGAAAATCGCTCACTTCGATATGTATCGTATCAAAAATGTGCAGGAGGCGTATGATATTGGCAGCGAGGATTATTTTTATTCGGGTAACTATTGTTTTATAGAATGGCCCGAAATGGCACAGGAACTAATACCCGAGGAAGCGGTGAATATTAAAATGGAAATGAAAGATGGGAAAAGAGAAATTAAAATCATCACTATATAATATATAGGAGCAAATTACATCCTCAGAAATGAAAACATCTAAAGAATTGATGCAAAGCCTATCGAGAGAAGCGCTCACTCCCCAGGAAGAAATGCTTGAAGTAACCCGTAAAAAAGGCAGCCTTAATATTGGTATACCTAAAGAAGTGTCTTCTCAGGAAAACCGTATAGCCTTGGTGCCTGACGATGTGGCCTTGCTTGTAAATAACGGACATGAGGTTATTGTAGAAACAGGCGCTGGCAAGAATGCACACTTTGAGGATACCGATTATAGTGAAGCCGGTGCACAGATAGTGTACTCTGCGCAAGATGTATATAAAGCTAACATTATTATAAAGGTTGCACCACTGGTTAGTACCGAAACGCCTTTAATGCAGATGGGGCAAACCTTGATATCGGCATTGCAATTGCCGGTACAACCTAAAGATTTTTTAAAGCCCCTGATGCAGAAAAAGCTAAATGCCGTGGCCTTTGACTGGATAAAGGATGAGGCGGGTATATACCCTGTAATCAGGTCGATGAGTGAGATAGTGGGAGGTACATCTATATCTATTGCCGAGGAATATTTAAGTAACGTACATAATGGCCCGGGGCTTATTATGGGCGGTGTGTCGGGTATTGCACCCACCGAGGTGGTTATTATAGGAGCCGGTACCGTAGGTGAATTTGCTGCACGTGCCGCATTGGGGCGTGGCGCCATAGTAAAGGTATTCGATAACTCTATATATAGGTTAAGGCGCTTGCAAATTATGATTGGAGCCAGAGTATTTACCTCTACCATACGTCCTAGAGTATTAGCACAGCACCTTAAATCGGCCGATGTGGCAATAGGGGCTATGCGTACAAATGAAGGCCTTTCTCCTTGTGTAGTAACCGAACAAATGGTAAGCGACATGAAAGTAGGTTCTGTAATAGTAGATGTAAGTATAGACCAGGGCGGATGTTTTGAAACTTCTCATGTAACCACACATTCCGAACCGGTGTTCCGTAAGCATGGAGTTACACATTATTGTGTTCCCAACATAGCATCCCGTGTTTCGCGTACTGCCTCCTATGCCCTTAGCAGCATTTTTACGCCCATACTTTTAAGGGCGGGTGAAGAAGGTGGAATTGAAAAGCTTATAAAAAAGGATGTAAAGATTAGAAGCGGAGTTTATTTATACAAAGGAATATTAACAAATAAATATTTGGGTGAAACCTATAAGGTATCGTATAAAGACATCGATTTGTTAATTATGAACATACAATGATTGTTGATAAGTCGGCTATTGTTAATATCCTCGGAAAGCCTCTGCTGTAAAGAATTTTTAGATTTCTGTTAATAAACGTGTTAAAAACTATGGAGAGGATAATCAATCTCAAAAAAGGCATCCGCATACTTTTGTCATCACGTCAAAAAAATCAACACATCAACATTATTAATTTTCTGTCCAATGATAAAGGAGAGTCCAACCAAGAATGTTTTGCGCTACGATGACGTACGCGAAATATCCGTAAAATACTTCGGCGGCGATGAGCTGGCCGCATCCACCTGGATGAACAAGTATGCCCTTCGCGACAAGAACGGCAACCTTATGGAACAAAGCCCTGATGACATGCATAGACGCATGGCTAAAGAATTTGCCCGTAAAGAGAAAGAATACATGGAACATTCTACCATGAATGGCAATTTCGGGTATTTATCAGAGTATGGTAAAAAACGTGAGCTTTTAACCGAGGAAAAAATATTCGACCTTTTTAAAGACTTTAAATATGTTATTCCTCAAGGCAGTGTAATGTTTGGCCTGGGTAACAAGTTTGTTACCGCTTCATTATCTAACTGCGTTGTACTTCCTGAAATTTATGATTCGTACGGAGGCATTATGTATACCGACCAGCAATTGGCCCAATTATTTAAAAGGCGTTGTGGTGTAGGTATAGATATTTCTACCCTGCGTCCTTCGGGCATTGGCGTTAACAATGCAGCTGGAACCACAACAGGCGCTGTTTCGTTTATGGAAAGGTTTTCGAATACCACCCGCGAAGTTGCTCAAAATGGCAGACGTGGTGCGTTAATGATTACCATAGATGTAGCACATCCTGATGTAGAACAGTTTGTTACCATGAAGCAAGACTTAAGCAAGGTAACCGGCGCTAATATATCTGTAAGGTTATCTGACGAATTTATGCAAGCTGTAGTGAATGATACAGAGTACACACACCGCTGGCCGATTGAATCTTCCACCCCGAGTGTAACCAAGCCTATTAAGGCCCGCGAATTATGGAACACTATTATTAAGTGCGCCCACAATACTGCAGAACCAGGCCTTATATTCTGGGATAGGCAACATAAGTATTCTACTTCATCGGTATATCCTGAATTTAAAAACGTATCTACCAACCCTTGCTCAGAAATTGCAATGCAAGGCGGAGATAGCTGCAGGCTTATAGCTATAAACCTATATAGCTTTGTAGATAAGCCATTTACTGCCGAAGCTAAGTTCGATTATAAGAAGTTTTACGAAATTACCTACGAATCGCAACGTTTGATGGACGACTTGGTTGACCTTGAACTGGAAGCCATCGAAAAGATTTTAAATAAGATTCAAAGCGATAAAGAGCCTTATGATATTAAACAAGTTGAAGTAAATACCTGGAAACTGTTGTACGAAGCCGGCAAAAAGGGCAGAAGGACAGGACTTGGATTTACCGCACTTGGCGATACCATGGCAGCATTGGGCCATTCATTCGATTCGGAAGGAGCTATGGCCGAAGTGGATAAGATAATGAAAGCCAAATGTGATGCCGAATTTACCAGTTCTATTGATTTATCTGTAGAGCGTGGTTCGTTCGAAGGCTTCGATCCCAAGATTGAGAATACTTCTGAGTTTGTTCAAATGCTTCAAAAAGAACTTCCTGATGTATATAACAGGATGATGAAACATGGCAGAAGGAACATTTCTATAAGTACCACAGCCCCTACCGGAACACTTAGTATCCTTGCTCAAACCTCATCGGGTATAGAGCCTGTATATATGTTATCCTACAAACGCAGAAGGAAAATTAACCCTAACGATAAAAACGCAAAGGTTGATTTTGTAGATAAAATGGGCGATTCGTGGCAGGAGTTTATCGTGTATCATCCAAAGGTAAAAACCTGGATGGATGTTACCGGAGAAACCGACATTACCAAGAGCCCGTACACTGGATCTACAGCGCCGGAAATAGACTGGATTAAGCGTGTTGAGCTACAATCAATCGTTCAAAAATATACAACACACTCTATCAGTTCTACTATCAACCTCCCTCAAAATGTTGAAGTTGATAAAGTGGGAGATATATATGTAGAAGCTTGGAAACATGGCCTGAAGGGTATTACAGTATACCGTGATGGTTCAAGGAGTGGTGTGTTAATAGCTAACGATGATAAGAAAGCTTCTGCTAACACCAACGGACAGTTTTCTGAAACTAATGCACCTAAGCGTCCGAAAGAACTGGAAGCTGATATCATCCGCTTTAACAACGGAAACGAAAAATGGATTGCAGTGGTAGGATTAATTAATAACAGGCCTTACGAGGTATTTACAGGTAAGGCTGACGAAGCCTTTATTATACCGGTATGGGTGCAAAAGGGTACGGTTATTAAAGCTAAAAACGAAGATGGTAAAAAACGCTATGATTTCCGCTATAAAGATAAGGACGGCTATGGCGTTACTATAGAGGGCTTATCACGTAGTTTTGATAAAGAATTCTGGAACTATGCAAAGCTTATATCGGGCGTATTGCGCCACGGTATGCCATTGCCACATGTAGTAGATCTTATTGCCAATCTTAACCTGTATGATGATTCTATCAATACATGGAAAGCAGGTGTAGAAAGAGCTTTAAAGAAATATATACCTAACGGAACCAAGGCCAGGGACAGAAGATGCCCAAGCTGCGGCGATGATGAGGGATTAATTTACGAAGAAGGATGCTTGAAGTGCAAAAACTGCGGGCATTCCAAGTGCGGTTGATGCCCCACTAAATCTCCCCAAACGGGGAGACTTACGGAAGGAAAAATAGAAAAGCGGCTCAATGGGCCGCTTTTTTATTACGCATAATTTAAGATTATCAGATTCTAACGCCAATAACAAGTATATCGTCCAGTTGCTCCTCAGTCCCTTTCCACTTCTCAATAAATGCCTCTAATTCATGCTCCTGTTCCTGCATTGCTTTATCCTGTAGGCTCAATAACGTATCCTTAAAAGTTTTGGTCGTCAGTTTTTTTCCTTTATCTCCGCCAAACTGGTCCGCATATCCATCCGAGAATAGATAGAAAGTATCTCCTTCGTTTAATTCTATATGATGTGTTTCAAAGTGCTGCTCCTCTTCCGTAAAGCCGCCAATAGCTTTTTTAGTGGCTTTTATTTCCTCTATCTCCTTACTGCCTTTGCGTATAATCCATAAGGGGCGGTTGGCACCGGAATAGGTAAATCGTACACCCGAAGTATCTTTAGATATGCTGCAAAGGGCTATATCCATGCCATCACGGGTCGATTCTACATCAAGTGTTTGATGTAGGGATATCTTAATTCCCTGGTTAAGTAATTTAAGTACTTCGCCCGGGGTATCGCTTTTCTGAACTGCATCCGATAGCTTTCCTGTTCCTATCATGCTCATAAATGCGCCGGGTACTCCATGTCCAGTACAATCTGCGGCTGCAAGGAAAATATTGCCGTCATTTTGAGAGAAGAAGTAAAAATCTCCACTTACAATATCCTTAGGTTTGAACAGCACAAAGCTATTGGGAAGGGTGTTTTTTAGTTCACTCTTTTTAGGAAGTATAGCAGTTTGTATTCTTTTGGCATAGTTAATGCTATCGGTTACTTCTTTATTTTTTTGTTCCAGCGCATTCTTCTTCCGCTCAATCTCATCCTTTTGTATACTTATCTCAGCAGTCTTTTCTTTTACCTGTATTTCCAGTTTCTCTTTTTGCCCTTCTATAAGTTGAAGGTTTTCCTGCGACAGTTTTTTTACCTGCACCAATTGAAGTGTAAGGTTTTTATTTGTACGGGCAAAGGTGCGTGCAAGGTAAATACTCATAGATATAGGTATGCAGGTTACAAAATAGAGGAGTATGGTTGTGGTAACAATACCTGTAGTGAAGGATAACGGGCCCCTTACTATGGAAGCGTCTATGATGAGAAATACGGCACAAAGAAAAATAAATCCCACCCCGGTAGCTAATATCCATGCGCCATCGCGTTTTTCGAAAATTGCCCCGATAACTATTCGTATAGTTTCTATCAATACAAAAAGAAGAAACATGCCGATAGCTATAATGTAGAAAACAAAATTCATAGAAGTAGGGGTGCTGAAAGCTATGTATGATATAATTAATACAGCTATAAATAAGGCAATCCAGAATAACTTGGGTAGCTTTTGATATAGCACGGAATAATAAAAAGCAAGCAAAAATAGTCCTGCTAAAATCCACAGATAATAAAAGCCGGATTGAATTGTATGTAAAGTTTTAAAAGGCAAGGGGAAGTTGACACAGTAGTCCATGAAAAATAGAGCACCTATGCAAAGTGTAAAAAGACTGTAAAAAAGATTTGCACGTAATTCCCTGTAAAAGAAAAACAGCATTAAGTGTATGAAGGTGATAGTAAAATAAAAAATGGATAGTATTATATAAAGCTCTTTGTCCCTATCATGTGTTACTACAGCTTCCTGGTAGGGAGCTTCTTTCATTAACTCGCACTGAAATCCTAAAGAGCCATCCACCGTTGTGTTTTTTGTGTAATGGCTTAATCGTTGGAAGTTAGAATATCGTATGGCTATAACATGGTAAGGGTTGGAGTTGAAGGCTATGCTATGAGGTAGCATAGGTTCAGTCTTTTCGTCTTTTTCGCTGGTGCCAAATTTGCCAATACCGAAACTAAGGTTACCATCAATATAAACTTCACAGGCTCCGTTAGAATAGTCTCCGGTAGGGCCAAACATAAATTCCAGGGGAAGATTCCTGAATGCGGAATCTACAAACAGTTTTATCCTGAACCAACCGGCTCCCTTAAAACTTCCGGGCTTCATTTTTGATACATTAAACTCGGTGTTAGCAATGCTATCCCAGCCAGAATCATCGTAACCAGGTTTAGCCCATTCTAAATTATCTCCTTTAGAATACTTCCAGGGTTTAGTGAGTATCCAGTCACCTCCGGTTCCATCGTATGTATTTAGGGTGCCCCTATAAAAGGTTGTCCCTTTAGATGAAAGCGTTAAAGAATAATAATTCCCATCGGCCTGCACAGAAAGTGCATTGCTAATTAATAAGCACAGAAGCCAAAATTTTATAATGCTTTTAACATTCATCCCTTATATAAATACTTGCAGTGGAGTGAATCAAATATAAGTGGAATATTTTATTGTGACGGTCTAAATAATTATCACTCAGGTTAAAAGCCCACAGTTACCGGAGAAGTAGCTGGCATATACAAGGCGAATTTCTTTTTATAAAACTCGTCTAAAACCAAGTGCTTATTAAGCTCAAATCCTTTATATTTGGTTTTTTAACTTTTGATATGAAAAGAAATATTATTTGCGTTTTAGTTCTGGCTTTTGTCGGTTTTAGCAGCGTTGCTCAAAACACTAAAAATTCGGTGTTTGACAATGCCAGCATAGAAATTAAAAAATTTAACGCTAAGCAGGCATATAATAGTGGAGACCTTACCACTGCATTAAAACTATACGGCGAAATATTAACAGCAAAGCCCCAGGATGCTGAAATATCTTTCCATATTGGAGAATGTTACCAGGATCAGGGCGATTATGACCAGGCTGTAAATAATTTTGAAAAGGCTGAAAAGGAAGACCCAAATTGTGATGATGACCTGCACATTAAGCTTGGACAAGCTTATTTGCAATTAGAACAGGTTGACAATGCCCTGAAAGAAATGGAAACTTACAAAAAGAAATTTGCCGATAGCCCTAAAAAGCTTGCCGATAATGAGATAGAGCACTATATTAAACAATGCGAAAATGCCAAGCAAATGATGGCATCGCCGGTTAAAGTAACTGTTGTTAACTTGGGCGAAACGGTGAATACCTCGTATGATGAAAAAAGCCCTTCGATAACTGCGGATGGCAAAACCCTGATATTTACATCACAACGCCCGCTTATGATGAGCAAGTCTGGTCAGGGCGAAATGGAATTGATTGATAATGTATATTCATCTGCCTGGGATAGCGCAAAAGGCAAATGGAACTTATCTTACCCGGTAACCGGTGATGTAAATGAAGCTTACGGTAAAACCGCCTGCAGCAGCATTTCTCCGGATGGAACACAAATGTTCCTGTATAAAAACAACAATACCTCTGCTTTGGGTGGAGATATTTATGTGGCTAAAAAATCGCATGCCGGCAAATGGAGTCAGCCTGTATCATTGGGTAGCCCTGTAAATACCAGCTATTACGAAGATTGCGCATGCCTTTCGCCCGATGGAAGTACACTTTACTTTATAAGCGAAAAGCCAGGAGGGTATGGAAGTGCAGATATATATACATCCAGCAAATTAAGCAAAACAGAATGGGCTCCGCCAGTTAATATTGGCCCTACAATTAATTCCAAGTATGATGAGGGTGGGCTATCTATGGCTCCCGATGGGAAAACCCTTTTCTTTAGCTCTAACGGAGATGGTTCTATGGGTTCGTATGATATATTTAAATCTGTAATGAGTGATTCGGGAAAGTGGAGAAAGCCTGTTAACCTGGGATATCCTATAAACACAGTAAGTACTGATGTTAGCCTTACAATGTCGGCGGATTGTAAGACCGCTTATTTTGCCAGTAACCGTAAAGGTGGAGTAGGAGGCAGGGATATTTATATGGTAGATTTATCTCAATATCCAATACTTGCTGCAGACAGCGCAAGCATGAAACCTACAGGGCTTTCTATTTTGCGTGGCAAGGTTACCAATGAAAAGAGCAAACCAGTGGAAGAAGCAGTAGTTACAGTAATGGATAGTAATAACGTAAAAATAGCCGGGCTTAAAACAGATGCCGAAGGAATGTATTTTATTACCCTAAAGGCAAATTGCAAATACAAGATTAAGGTGTCTTCGAAAGGATTTAAATCATCTAATGTGCCCGTAAAACTGCCCTCTTCGCCGGTAGGTACGTTTACAATGACGGAAGATGTAATTCTGCAAAAGCAGTAGGGCTCAATTGTCTTTGCTTGATTTAAAGAGGAAATCTTTTTCTTCTTTACTAAGGCTTTCGTACCCGGAATGAGAAATTTTGTCCAGTATATCATCTATGCGCCTTTGCTTATCAGGAGTAGCACGTCCGCCACGAGTGCCGGTAAGTTTTGCTTTTTTACTTCCTGATCCTTTAAAGATACTGCCAATGCTACTAAATGCGCTGCTTAGTTTTTGTACAAAATCATTGCCTTTGCGGTATTGCCATGTATAAAGCAGCCCATAAAACGCACCGCCTATATGTGCAACCTTTCCACCGCTGTTTACACTAAAATCTACCACCGAGGTTATTATAAAAGAAGCCAGCGCTACCCATTTAAGCTTTACGGGCCCTATAAAGAGCAAATTCATTTCGTAATCGGGTATTAGCGTTGCAATAGCAACAATTACCGCCATAATGCCAGCCGAGGCGCCTAATAGTAAGTTAGGTTGTGGAAAGGCAACACCATAAATAAGGACAAATAAAAGTCCGCCACAAAAACCGCCAATTATGTAGGTGTATATAAGCCGTTTTTCTCCCATGTATTCGGCAAACAAGCGCCCCATCCAGTAAAGCCAAAGCAGGTTGAATAAAATATGGCTAAATTCATAATGCAGAAACATGTAGGTTAACAAGGTCCAGGGTCTGTGCAAAAACAGGTAAGGGCTTGATGGCAGGGCTACATATTGAAATAGGTAATGTGATTGCGAAAAACTGGCATACAAATTCGCCACCAGGAATACTAGTATATTTATAACAATAATGCGTGTAAGGATAGGCGTAGAGCTACGTGCAAAAAAGTTGTTGATATCTTGCCTGATAGCCATATTAAATAACCCGTTTACGTCTCCAGTATAAAATCATAATAATGCCGAACAGCAAGCCGCCTAAATGGGCAAAATGCGCCACATTATCGCCGGTAGAGCCTTTTATACCAAGGTACAGTTCCATTGCGCCATATAGTATTACAAAATATTTAGCCTTCATAGGTATGGCAAAGAACAGCAATATCCTGTTATCGGGGAACAGCATACCATAAGCGAGCAGAATACCGAACACAGCACCCGAGGCACCGATAGTATTGGAGTTGTCAATAATAAAAGCATACAAAGCATTTAGGGCTGCCACCCATTGGTCGCCTCCGTTTGGCTGGCCATATCCGCTTATGCTTTGAAAGTGCCCGCTTATAAAATCATTAAACCCTTGCTGGGTAGGCGATAGCGCATACGAATCTATAGCTTCTTTTAAGTGATGGAAATAGATATAGAGGGTAGCTTCTTGGGTTAATGCGGCACCAATACCGCAAATAAGGTAGAAAATAATAAATCTTTTACCGCCCCAGTAGTTTTCAATTACCGAGCCAAACATCCATAAGGCAAACATGTTGGCAGCAATGTGGCTAAGGCTATCGAGGCTATGCCTTAAAAAAATGCTGCTGGTATCGTGCAGGAACATGTACGTGAAAATCTGGTAAAACCTGAATTTGGAAGATTCGAAATAATGCAGACCCAAAAGGTTTGTAATATCGTAGTTGTATGTATCTTGTATTATGATGGTAGCTATAAGAAACAGGGCATTAGCTATCATCAGGTTTTTTACAACCGGCGGAAACAAGCTAAAAGATGGGGGGCGGTATGCGTTATTCATAATCAGTAAGCAAAATTACATCATTTGGCAAGATGTAATGCGATACTATCTATCTCCTTTAAACATTCGGTCAATATCTTCGGGCGATACTTCAGCATAAATTGGTTTGCCTTCGGGGGCTACGTCTGCAATATGGCAGGCGAACAGCCTTTCCAGTAATTCAAGACGTTCTTCTTCCTTTAATACTTTTGGTTTACGCCAAGCCAGTTTACGTGCATAAGCCTTGGCAATTACTTCTGTGCGTGGCTTCTTCATGTCTTTGCCCTGCTTGTAATATTCCAGCATTTCTTCAATCATGCCCTGTACCGATGCCGATTCTGCACCCGTTGGGATTCCATACACTATAAAGGTTTGCTTGCCAAATTCGCTAATATCAAAGCCTATAAAGCGTAGATCGGGTAAAAACTCATTTACTATATAAAAGTCCGATGGACTGAATTGCAGTGTTTGCGGAAAAAGCTCTTTTTGAGAAGGTGCGTTTTGTTTCTTTTCAATAGCCACTTGTGCTTCTTCATAAAAAATTCTTTCCCATGCCAGCTGCTGGTTTACAATAAGCAGGCTTTTGTGCCTTAAGGCTATAATGTATTGCTCATCCCATACTTGGCTCCATTTTATTTCATTTTCCTTGTGTTGGGTAAAATGGGCTTCAAGAGAAGGCATGTCAGCAATTTGCTTCAATACCTTGTGTGTCTCCTGTATGCTGGTCTTGGATGGTTTATCCCAACTTGTTTTTGCGGGTGCCTTCTTTTCTTCCTCTTTAAAAGGATTGTAATTAGGGTTTAGTTTTATTTCAGGTGGGCGCAGGGGAGTTCCGGGCTTTACAGGATTTATCTGTATCGACATTTCCTGCTCAAAGTCCATTGGCGCTACAATGTTGTGCTGCCCTAAAGATTTTTTAACTGTAGCTTTTAGTATGGCGTATATCGATTGCTCATCCTCAAATTTTATTTCGGTTTTGGTAGGATGTATGTTGATGTCTATTTTGTTTGGAGGAACTTGTAAGAAAATGAAATAGGAGGGGTAAGATTCTTTAGAAATAAGTTCGGCATAAGCCGATGATACAGCATGGTGTAGGTAGGGGTTCTTAATAAATCGTTTGTTTACAAAAAAGAACTGCTCTCCACGTGTTTTACGGGCATATTCTGGTTTGCCAATAAAGCCCGAAATTTTCAGGATGGTTGTATCCTCTGAAATTGGGGCAAGCTTTTCATTATACGTGTTGTTAAACAGGCCAATAATGCGTTGCTTAAGGTTTCCTGCTGTTAGATGAAATACCTCTGTGATGTTATTATAAAACAAAAACTCAACCTCGGGATGTGCTAATACCACCCTTTGAAATTCTTCTATAATGTGCCTTAATTCAACTGTATCCGATTTTAAGAAGTTTTTACGGGCAGGTACATTAAAAAATAAGTTCTTTATACTGAATGAGCTACCAGGTTCACTTTGGCAGGGTTCTTGGCGTTTAACAACTCCATGTTCTAATTCTATAAGTGTGCCTACTGTATTGTTTGGCTGCCGGGTTTTAAGTTCTACTGTTGCAATGGCTGCGATAGATGCCAGTGCTTCGCCTCTAAAGCCTTTGGTGTGTATAGCGAAAATATCATCTATGTTTGATATCTTAGAGGTAGCATGCTTTTCGAACGAAAGACGGGCATCGGTTTCCGACATGCCACAGCCATTATCTATAACCTGTATCAGGGTTTTGCCTGCATCTTTAATAATTAGCTTTATCTTGGTGCTACCCGCATCAACGGCATTCTCAAGCAATTCCTTCACTGCCGATGCCGGCCGTTGAATTACCTCTCCGGCAGCAATCTGGTTTATTACCGGGTCGGGTAGCAATTTTATTACATCTGCCATTGGCTATCTCTCATTTTCTACAAAAATACAGAATCCAATCTATATATTTGTAAAAATATGGGCTCGTTTACAGATACCTTAAAAAGCATAGATAATGCAGTATTGCTATTCATTAATGGCATGCATTCGCCTTTTTTCGACCACTTTATGATGTTGGTGAGCAACCGCCTAATCTGGATACCTCTTTATTTGTTTCTTGCGTACTTAATCGTTCGTAAATATGGCAAAAGCAGCTGGTTGCTTATTGTTTTTGGTATACTGGCAGTAGCTATGAGCGATCAGTTAGCATCGGGACTACTTAAAAACCTTGTTATGCGTTATAGGCCCAGCCATAACTTATTATTAGCACCGCAATTGCACATTGTAAATGGTTATTTCGGTGGACAGTATGGCTTTGCTTCATCGCATGCGGCTAATACATTTGCTCTGGCTACTTTCATCATGCTGATACTGCCCCAAAGCCGCAAATTGATTATTGCTTTGTTCTGTTGGGCCTTATTAGTGTGCTATAGCCGCATGTATTTGGGTGTACATTATCCGTCGGATATAATTGGAGGAATAATTGTAGGTTGCCTATCTGCCTGGATATGTTTTAAGCTCTGGCAACTTATTAATAAGCGCTTAGCTTTGAGCTAATGCTCTCTGTTCGTAGAACTCATTTATCTTTTCGCACACAAATTTTACTTCTTTAGGTTTTAGTTCATAGTACATAGGTAGTCTTAACAAACAATCGGAATAGTTATCTGTGTTCGGAAGTTCACTGCCTGTGTATTTGTCAAGATAGTAGGGGCTTTTGTGGAGTGATAAGTAATGGAATACGGTATATATGTCTTTTTCCTTAAGAAACTTTATAAGGTCGCTACGCTCATCTAAATTATTGCAAACAATGTAATACATGTGTGCATTATTAGTAGCATAATCTGGTATTACAGGCAGTTTCACTTTGCCCTTTTTGCCCAATTTTTTTAAAGCCCTGTTATATATGTTCCAAAGTTTTTTTCTCTTGTCCTGTATCTTGTCTAAGTTTTCAATTTGGGCATACAAAAAGGCAGCAGTCATTTCGGATGGAAGGAAAGAAGAACCAACATCTACCCAGCCATACTTATTTACCTCGCCTCTAAAGAAAGCCGCACGGTTAGTACCTTTTTCCCAAATAATTTCTGCCCTGTCTTTAAAGCGATCGTCATTTATGATGAGCATGCCACCTTCACCCGAAATAATATTTTTGGTTTCGTGGAAAGAAAATGTACCTAAATGTCCAATACTGCCAAGGGCTTTGCCCTTATAAAAAGAATCAACCGAATGGGCTGCATCCTCTATTACCAGCAAATTATGTTTGTTAGCAATCTCCATAATCTTATCCATGTCTATGGCAATCCCTGCATAATGCACAACTACAATAGCCTTTGTCTTTTCTGTTATTCTTGGCTCTATTTGCGCAATATCCAGGTTGGGGTTTTCTACAGAAGAATCGATAAATACAATTTTTGCGCCTCTTAAAACAAAAGGGTTTATGGTAGAGACAAAGGTATACGAAGGAGCAATGATTTCATCACCGGGTTTAATATCAATCAATATAGATGCCATTTCCAGGGCATCGGTACATGAAGTAGTAAGCAGGCATTTACCAAAGTTGTAGCGCTTTTCGAAAAACTCCTGGCACTTTTTTGTGAATGCTCCGTTGCCTGACAGCTTGCGCAGTTCTACAGCCTCTTTTATGTATTTAACCTCTTTGCCCGTTAGGTAGGGTTTGTTAAAATCTATCATATAGCCGCAGATATATTTGTTTTTTGAACCATAGGCTTGCCTGTAAAGCTTTTCAGAAAATTTTTAGCATTTGGCCCTTCGTTAAAAATGAGATCAATAATACTAAGCTCGTGGGTAAATTCCCCATGTAACTGGCTATATACGGGGTATCCGCTATAATCAAGCCAGTGGACGTTAATGCCAGCTTCTTTAAAGAGAGCCTCGTTCATATAGTTTTTTGCAGCCGGGCCCGAGTAGTAGTCAGTTGTTCCGGTTTGGTGGCATAGGTCAATTAGTCTTTCGTTCTTTCCTACATCGGTCAGGTTAAATTCGGTCGACCATCGAATAGGGGTGGTTATACCAAGCAGCTTGTTAATTGAAGTGATGAAGTGGTAGTTTATCTTACTCAAATATGTTTCCTGTGTATTATACATTTCTGCAAATAAATCCTTGTATTCTTTAAAAAAGGGCGCTTTGCTATAATTGGCCTGTATTTTTTGCCAGTGGCTCTTGTTCCATTGCGGGTCTGCTACCTGTGCTTCGTCTATCCTTTGCAGGTGCACCGATTTTATTTTTACAGGAATGCTGAGCCATTCGGGGCCTTTTGTGGTTTTTATTTTATTTCGGTTTCTCCAGTCGTTTTTTGTATACTGTCTGTCGTCATGCAGAATAAATTCATCTACGGCGTTAATCGCGTCAAAGTAGCCTTTCCAGGGTATGTAGTTCGACTGTATGACTAACAGCTTTTTCATTTACCGAAATATTTGCCGTATAAAGGGTTGTTATACATCTGTTCCATGTAATCTTGTTTATACACAGTAATGGTAAACTCGTAAAGCGGGTAAGCATGGTCGATTATAACAAAACGTGAAAAGTTTTTCATGCAAAAATCAAACACTTCTTGTGGGTTGAAGTAGGCAAGGGTAGGGTCGGTAAAGGTTTTGTACGTTGTAAGAAAGTTAAATGCAACAGCTTTGGATGAAACTGTAAATAGCTTTTTCATCAGGGCGAAAACATAGTTCTCCCATTCTTTTTCGTTGCTGTCTCCTTTAAGATTAAATGTGCCGCTAACTATACCATAGTCGCAGGTTTCAATAACAGTGTCTTTTAAAATATCTCTTTCTTTTACGGTTATTTCCGGATATTTTTTTTTTGCCATTGTTACCATTTCGGGTACTATTTCGGTACCGTGATAGTCGTGTTTTATTTTTTTATTTAGTAAGTATTCGTGCAGGCTACAGGTGGCACATCCAATATCATGAATGCTGAAAGGGGTGGTAATGTCAAGATTTTTCAATAGCCTTTCAAAGCGCAAGTATTGTGTATCCTGGTTGTTCCAAAAAACACCCCGTGGAGTATCTCCATGCTCCAAAAAATTCTTTCGGTAGGCTTCTATTTGTTCATTGGTAAATGAACCGCTCATAGGTTATAGGTTTGTTTTACATGAAACAAAGGCCTTTGGCGCACTTCGAGGTAGATGTTTGCAAGGTAGCGGCCTATAATTCCAAGTATTAATACAATAAGTCCGCCGAAAAAGAATATGGATAAAAGTATGCTTGTATAGCCCGAAGGAACACTGAAAAATAGATAAAGTATAGTGTAATAGGCCAAGCCTAATAAAGTAAGTATGAAGGTGAAGAAGCCAAGGTATATCATTAGGTTGAGCGGGGCAGAGCTAAGGCTGATAATCATGTCTATCATTAAATTGAGCCTGCGGGTAAAAGTATAATTAGACCTGCCATGAGTACGCGTTTGGTTATCCACCTCAATAGTTGTGTAATGATGGCTGATATCATTTACAATACCGGAAATAGTACGGTTTATCTCATGGTATTCTGAAATGCGCTTAACAAAGTCTTTGGTCATTATTTTTAGCATAAGCTGATTGCGTACTATTTTAACGCCAAACAAGCGTGTAATAATGTACCAGAATATGCGCGATGTAAAGGAATCCCACAGGTCGTTACGGGTTTTTGAAATGGTGTATACAATATCGTAATTGCCGCTTTTAATCTTTTCGAGTAGTTCACCTATAGCCGATGGTGGGTTTTGAAGGTCTCCATCCATAATTACAACATAATCGCCGCTTGCATGGTGTAGGCCACAGCTCATGGCTATTTGCTGGCCAAAATTTCTACTTAGTGTTATTCCTTTTACATTAGGATTTTTCTCACATTCTGTGCGTATAGCATCCTGGCTGCCATCTCTGCTAAAATCGTTAACCAGTATTATTTCGTACCCGTTTACCGACGAAGGAATATTCTCTATTATAGTTTTAACTAAAACAGGTACTATTTCAGCATCGTTATATACAGTAGCTACTACAGATAGGGTCATACCTATATTGGGGATAGAATTTATATCAAAATCGATACCAAATATAGTAACAAATAAGCTTTTATAGCCAGAGGCTATTTAACTATGCTTTTTGCCGTATGTTTTTTCTACTAATTATCTTATCGAAAAGGTAAGCAGAAAAAGGAACTAAAAGAATAAACACATTCATAAAATAACGTGGTTCCTGTATTTCGGAATAAAAGATGATGGTAAAGACTAACGTTAGTGATATTGCTGTAAATAGGATTACATAAGGTAGGGCCACTTTCTTTACAAAACACCATACCAAGCCTATTGTGCCAAATATTAAGGTAAAAAAATAGAGAATAACCGAAGTGATTTTTACAAGTTTTTGCAACATGGATTTAGTACCTCCTTTAAACTGTATATAGCGATATCCGCCCGATAAAATAAGGCGCTTTAAGCAGGTGTAGGGTTTGTAGGTATAGTATGCAAAGCGGTTATGTGTTATATAATCCTGCTTATATACTTCACTTAGTTTTAATATCGTTGCTTCAAGTGCCTTGCTTTCATTAGTATCTCGTGTTGTCATGTATTTCATATACATAGCCTTTAAATGCACAAGACTATCATTATTGTAGGTAGAAACATTATGGAATACCCTCGCCGGAAAGCCTTTGAAAGCTTTGTCCTGCACATTTCTGAAATAACTGCCCGCTGATCCTTCATTAAAATTGGTGGCATCTTCTCCCCATGTATATACCAGGTTATCTATAGCAAGCCAAGGGAGCGAATAGACTTTGCCATAGGATAGTTGCATATCATCTTCCAGTAAAATAAGCCTGTGGGTGGCGTTGTAATTCCTATATACCCATGCGGATTCACATAGTGCAAAAGGAAGTCCGAATAGTAGTAAACTAATGAACAGGTTTTTTATGGTTGCTGTTTTAGCCACATAAAGTTTGGAGAGAATAAAAATCGGAATGATAATAATGAATATGCCAATATATGGCCTTAGGAATATGGCCCATGTGAGAAATATGCCCGAAAGAAAGAGATATTTATTTCGTTTTTCGAAAGATTCAAATGCTTTAAATAAATAATAAAGAGTAAATATAAATACAGAAGCAGAAAGGCTTTCGGCTACAATGTATAAGTCAAATATCCCCGGGAATGCGCTTATGCAGTAAAGAAAAAAAGTGAGTACTGCTACACGCGTTGAATTAAATATATTGAAAGCTATGAGGCATAAAACGTAAGCAGAAATGCAAGAAAGCAAAAACTGGAATACAACTACTGCCATAACTGCAGGAGTAGGCGATAATACCAGGCGGAATAGAAGGTAAACCAGCGAATAGCCGGGCATTCTGCCAGCAAAAGGGAGATTGGCTATATAACAATAACAATGGTTATAAAGGAAATTATCTACTGCTGAAAAATAGCTGCCATCATCAGGCTGAATTACTATTCCATGCCAATTATGAGCAAGGGTAATTATAAACGAAAGCAATGCCAGCTTTATAACAATTGCCGTTATAAAGAATAGCTTCCAGTTAGATAAATCCGCATATTTCTTTAGAAACGACATAAGTCAATACTATAAAATATTTTCCAGTTTGGTTAAAAGCTGTTTCGTAACGGCTTCCATTAAAAAGTTCTCTTTTATTCTTGTCAACGATGCTTGCTTCATAGCAGGTAGCTCAGTTTTCCTACTTATCAAATCCTTCATCGCATCGTGTATAAGGTTTACCTTAGGACCAGGTAGCAAATAGCCGTTTTGCTTATCAACTAATAGGGATACGGCACCTACATTGGTTGCTATTATTGCAAGTCCGCAAGCCATTGCCTCCATAATTACATTGGGCATACCTTCTGCATAAGATGGGCAAACTAATACATCACACCCACAAAGTATCTGTTTTATCTCGCCTTCGGATGATAGCTTGCCATGATATTTAACAAAAGGGTAGGATAGTTTTTTTTGTTCAGGGATGTCTCCGATAAAATCTATTGTAAATCCGGTATTGCCCGATAGTTTTTCAATTGCTTGGTTTAATTCCGGTATACCTTTTCTACGCTCATAACGGCCTACAAATACAAAACGTACTTTATCAGAAACGGGAATAGGTTTCTCCACTGGCCATGAACTTTCAATAGCGGCAGGCACTTCCCATATTTTCCTTTTATCTGTTATCTTACCGAGTATAGTTGTGATTTTTCCTCCGTACGATATGGCGTAGTTAGCTTTGTCAATGTTGTGCTTTACCAGTCTTCGTAAAAAATACCGACTTATTTGGGCCTTGAACGAGGGTATGTTTTGATACATTTCTAACCCATGAAAATGAATAGCTACCGGTGGAATGGGCTTAAGCATGCTAATGTTCAACAATGCCCATGCGCAAAAGCCCTGCGCAAAAATAAAGTCAATCTCTGCCAGAAAAGGCTTTAAAGCCGTGTAAATAGATTCTGAATAAGAGTAGGATTCAAAAAGATAATGAAAGGGATAATAACTTTTGTGGGGAAAAGGAATTACAAAAGATTTAATGTGTTTTCTTTCTTCCTCGCTAAAAAAATCAAGTTTAGTGGCATCGTACTTGCTTTCGTTGCAATGAAACAGGTATACTGTATGCCCATTACGCGCCAGTTCGCGCACAAGGTAAAACGAATGCTTCTGCATTCCGCCTATAACATAGGGGTGTATACCATCCGTAAGTATTGCTATTTTCATTGTTCGGGCAGCGAATTAAGACTCTTAAAATTAGTCTTTTTTAGGTGACCTGCTGTGCAGTAGGCTTTTGTATATTTCTAATACAGTGGGGATGAGCATTGTCACTCCATCGTTCACAACTACGTAATTCGCTCTTTTAATTTTTTCTTCATCGCTAATTTGGTTCTCCATTCTCCTTTTTACTTCTGCTTCAGTCACACCATCACGGCTCATTACACGTTCAATGCGCAGTTTTTCCGGCGCGGTAACAACCAGCACAGCGTCCAGATTTTTATAAGCTCCGCTTTCAAACATTATTGCAGCTTCTTCAATGATAATCTGCGATGATTGTTTACTTAGCCATTGCTCGAACGACCTTCTAACAGCAGGATGTATAATCGCATTTAGCTGAGATAGCTTTTCTTTATCGGCAAATACAATGGCCGCTATTTTTTTTCTATCGGGTTTACCATCAATAATAATAGAGGGGCCAAATAGTTTAATTACTTCATTTTTTACTGCTGTATCTTCATTAAGCAAGCGCCTGCTCTCATCATCTGCCCTAAAAACAGGTACCCCAAGACATTGGAATATGGCACACACTACCGATTTACCGCTGCCTATACCACCTGTTATGCCGAGTTTAAGCATTTATTCCTGGGTTGGGGTAAAGCGCAGGTAAAGAGTATCAGGACTTACATCCACCACCTTCATTTGGTCACCCAATTGGTCTTCCAGTTTGTCGATGTGGGTTTTATTTTCCAGTGAATAAAGGTATTGGTTGTCTTTGTGCCTGAATTGGCCTGCATCTATGTTTAAAAGCGCTTCTTTTATTCCAAAAGTATAGGCAACTAAATTAAACCCTGATGTGGTTAGTTTTACATTAACCGATGGAGTAGAAGGGTAGAGTTTTTTATCCTGAGGCAGGTGTTGGTATTGCACCTGGAATGTAATGGTATCTGTATATTTTTTTGAAAGCGAATTCATTAGCCATAAAAAAATGGCAATAACTATGCAAACAAAGAAAGTAAGGATTTTATAATTTATCCTGCTTCTGCGGCTTTCTCCCTTACCGGAGTGTATGGTCTTAAGTAGCGATGCCTTCATCGCTTTGCAGGGTTAAGCGTCTTTTTTATAGGTAGCTATGGTGCTTTCGAGCGACACAGCCGTTTTTTCAATCTTCAACTTGTGCCCGCCTTCTGTTTCTATGGTGAATGTTTTATCGCCTACTTCTACAATCTTGCCGTGTACACCACCAATGGTTATCACTTTATCGCCTTTTTCAATCCCTTCTCTAAACTTGCCTTGTTCCTTTTGTTTTTTCATCTGTGGCCTTATCATGAAAAAATAAAATACTATTACTACAAGTATAATAGGAAGAAAAGAAATCAAAGGATTTTGGCCCGGTTGGGGCGTCATTAAAATAACGTTTTGGATTAAGCTCATGTTTTGTTTATTGGTATTTAGGTACTTGAATATCTGCTGTAATTGTAATTATTTTGGTGTTGGGCTGGCAATTGGTTACAATGCTTACCGTTTTAAGCACTTTGCCTTGTTTGCCGCTGCTGTCGAAGGTTACATCTATGGTGCCTGTATCGCCTGCTGCAACAGTTCCTTTAGGATAGTGAGGTACGGTACAACCGCAACTGCCCACTGCCGATGATATAATAAGATCGGAACTACCGGCATTTTTAAATTTGAAAGTATAGGATACTTTTTCGCCTTGGTTTATGCTTCCAAAATCGTGGGTAGTATCAGAAAATGCCATGGTAGGTAGTTTGCCATTATTGCCATTGGCCGATGCAGGATTGCTAACAAGAGATGAGTTTACACCCGATTTATCGCCATTGTTACCATTGCAGCTCCATAGTATTGTAGCGGGAATAAGTAGTAAAAGCAGCCTTTTCATATAATGTTTAAAGTTTAACGGTGCAAAAGTATAAATAAGATGGTTACTACGCAATTCAAAAATAAATTTACTCAATAAGCCCTCTGCCTACCTTGGTAAACTTGCCTTTCTTCTTCAGGTCTTTTACAATGGCATCGAGTATACCATTAATAAAGGTATTGCTCTTGGGAGAGCTAAATAGCTTAGATATTTCTATGTATTCGTTCAGCGTTACTTTTACAGGAATACCCGGAAAACTCATTACTTCTGATAATGCCATTTTCATTAGGATAAAGTCCATAGTGGCAATACGGTCGGGCTCCCAGTTCGATATTTTTTCGGTTATAAGCGCTATGTTTTCACTATCGGTAAGTATGGTTTTCCTGAAAAGTTCAAGCATAAAGTCCTTATCGTCGTCGGCTTTATAAAGTGGCTGCAATTCGAAGTCCTGCCCTTCGGTACAAGCTTCCAGAGTTTTTGCCACACATACATTAACCAACAGAAAATCGCTGGACCAGTGAATATTGGTTTCGAAAAGATGTTGCTTTAAAGATTCATCTTCAGAAATAAGTTTTTTGTAAATGGAGATAAGGAGTTTCTTTTCTTTTTCAAAAGATTTCTCTGCATCGGCCATATAGGCAACATAGTCGGGGAAGGCAATAATTTTGTTATACAGTGCCTTTATAAGGGAGTCTTCTTCGGATGTCCAGCCCAGTTTGCGGTTATTCTTTTCTTTCGCCAGGGCAGGAGAAGAATCAATTTTGAGCATTAAAGCTCCGTCGACAAATTTGCGATTAGGATCAAGGTCTTCGGCTGTAGGTAGTTTTTTCTTTTTACGCTCTTCCATTAATCTATCTGCACTTAAGCGGATCTCTTTAAAGACGAGAATAAGGTAGATATAGAGGTCGTATATAGTTTCAACGCTCTTAAGCAGCTCTTTTTCCTGCTTAGCCATGTCCTTTTTTTCGTCATGAAAAAACGAATACAAAGCCTGCAATACCTTAATACGTAGATACCTCCTGTTAAGCATAAAAAGAACGTGTTACCAAAATAAGTCCCTGTACAATATATATTTCTCTAATGATTCAGCTTTACCCTGCCAATTTGCTCAATACGTTTTTCTGCAAGCTTGTTAGCTGCCAAATAGGTTGGTATATTCTCTTTTTTAGAAATAGAGAATATAGCCAACGTAGTATTATAAATGTTTTCTGCTATACCCAGGGCGCGTTGTTTGTTATAGTTGCCGCCCAATTCGGTATATACGTTTACCAGGCCGCCTGCGTTAATTACAAAGTCGGGTGCATAAATAACACCTTTTTTCATCAGCATTTCGCCATGCACTTTCTCATCACCTAACTGGTTGTTTGCAGAACCGGCTATAATCGAACATTTCAAACGGTCAATAGTATCTGAGTTTACAGTAGCGCCCAAAGCACAAGGGGCGTAAATGTCCATATCTATATCATAAATCTCATCCAGGCCTACAACGGTGGCTTTATATTTCTTCGCTACTTCTTTAAGTCTTTCTTCGTTTATATCGCACACAGAAATAATAGCGCCTTCGTCTGCAAGATGTTTTACAAGATGTTCGCCCACATTGCCAATACCCTGAACACCTACTTTTTTACCTTTCAGGCTATCGTTGCCCCATCTTTCTTTAGCAGATGCTTTCATGCCAAGCAAGGTACCATAAGCGGTAACCGGCGAAGGATCTCCGCTACCACCCATAGATTCCGGAATACCTGTTACATGCTTAGTTTCCATGTGTATGTATTCCATGTCTTTACTATTCGAACCTACATCTTCGGCTGTAATATATTTACCTGCAAGATCGTCTACAAAACGTCCGAAACGCCTCATCAGCGCTTCGTTCTTTATCACCTTAGCATCACCCATAATTACTGATTTGCCACCACCAAGGTTAAGTCCTGTTATGGCAGCTTTGTACGTCATTCCCCTCGAAAGGCGTAAAACATCGGTTAATGCTTCTTGTTCGTTGTTGTATTTCCAAATGCGGCATCCGCCCAAGCTTGGGCCCAATACCGTATTGTGGATAGCTATAATCGCCTTAAGGCCTGTTGCATTATCATTGCAAAACAACACCTCCTCATGGTCGTATGTAAACATTTGGTTTGTAACACCGCTATTTGTGCTACTTGCTGTTTTCTTCTGCTCTTTGGTATCTATCATAAAAAGTAAGGATTATTCGGTAGAATATCGTTAATTTTGCAGCGTTAAAATTTGGAATGATTTGATAATTGAGGCGGCAAAGTTAAGTGAATTTCAATACCGCGCAAAAGAAAGTGAAAAGCCTTGTACAAAGCACATGTTAGGGCAGATAAAAGCGTATAGATTAACGATAAAGTAAGGTGAAATCTCTTCTTCATTTAAATAAATATTTGTTCAAATACAGGTTAAGGCTGTTGTCAGGCTTCCTGTTTGTTACCCTTTCAGGTTGGTTTAAAGTATATTCCACTCCCTATATAGGTAAAGGTATCGACTATGCTTACAATACAGTAAGTAAGTACCCAAGCGGAATACCCTATGCTGCAAATCACTTATTGTTTTATGTGGCAATTTTAATCGGGATGTCTATAATCAGCGGTTTCTTCCTTTTTTTAACAAGGCAAACCCTCATTGTAACGTCAAGGCTTATAGAATATGACCTTAAGAATGAAGTATTTGAACATTACCAAAAGCTTGACTTGGCTTTTTATAAGCGCAACAATACAGGCGACTTGATGAACCGTATTAGTGAAGATGTTAGCCGTGTACGTATGTACATAGGCCCTGCTATCATGTATTCTTTAAATACTGTTACCATTGTTGTTATCACCTTTATAAAAATGTTTGAAGTAGATGCAATGTATACTCTCTACGTGCTTGCACCCATGCCTTTGTTATACTTTTCTATTTATTATATAAGCAGTTTAATGAATAAGAAAAGTACGTTGGTGCAACAGCAACTATCTACACTTTTTACCAAAGCGCAGGAAACCTTTTCGGGTATTAGGGTAATAAAATCGTACCGGATGGAATCAAGATTAATAAGCGATTATGATAAGGAATGCCTTGAATACAAAAAGAAAAACATGTCGCTGGTTAAGGTCGATTCTTTATTTCAGCCCTTTTTAATGGTGCTTGTAGGATTAAGCCAGGTTATAGTTATATACGTGGGCGGACGAGACGTTATACATGGCACCGTTACCATAGGTAAAATAGCTGAATTTATGATTTATGTTACCAATCTAACTATGCCTATTGCCAGCTTGGGATGGGTAACATCATTGGTACAAAGGGCTGCTGCATCTCAAACACGTATAAACGAGTTTCTTGAAACCAAACCAACCATTTATAGCCAAACAGATAAAGAAGTACCCTTAAGTGGAGAAATAGAATTTGATGACGTTACGTTTGTTTACCCCGATTCGGGCATTAAGGCGCTTAATGATGTTTCTTTCAAAGTTGCAGAACACGAATCATTGGGTATTATTGGTAAAACAGGCAGCGGAAAATCTACCGTGGCGCAATTGCTATGCAGGTTGTACGATCCTACCGAAGGTAAAGTAAAAATAGGTGGACAAAACATTGCCCAGTTGCCGCTATCTTCCTTAAGAGAGCATATTGGATATGTACCTCAGGAGGTTTTCCTTTTTTCTGAAAGTATTGCAGATAATATTGCATTCTCGGTAAAAAACAAAATGGCAGATAAGGAAGCCCTGAAAGCTAATGTTGAAAAAGCAGCAAAAGATGCAGCTATTTACGGTAATATTAAAGAGTTTCCCCAGGGTTTTGAAACCATGGTAGGAGAGAGGGGGATAACCCTTTCGGGCGGACAAAAGCAACGCGTATCTATTGCCCGTGCCATGCTTAAGGCACCGGGTATATTGGTGTTCGATGATTCTATTTCGGCAGTAGATACCAATACCGAACAGGAGATTTTGATGAATATGCAAAAGCTGATGAAAGGCAGAACGACGATAATAATAAGTCACCGTATATCATCGGTTAAAATGTGCGATAAAGTACTTGTGTTAAACAATGGCGCCATGGCCGAATATGGCACACACGAGCAATTAATAGGCAATAAAGGTATGTATGCCGAAATGCACGATATGCAGCTTACCGAACAACAGCAGAAGACAGCTTAATGCGCAGAATTTTACTTTTATCGGATACGCATGGCTATATTGATGATGCCATGTGTAAACATGCCGAAAAAGCCGATGAAATATGGCATGCCGGTGATATTGGAGCAACTGATGTATACGATAGGTTGAATAAAATAAAGCCTGTACGAGCAGTATATGGTAATATAGATGGGCAGGAGATACGGAAAATATGTCCTTTGCATCAGCGCTTTATGTGCGAAAAGAAAAAGGTATGGATAACTCATATTGGTGGCTATCCGCCTAATTATACAAGCACATTAAAAGCTCAATTAAAGCTTGATAGGCCGGGCATATTTATATGTGGTCATTCTCACATCCTTAAAGTTATTTACGATAAACAATTAGATGTTTTGCATATTAACCCCGGGGCAGCAGGCAGGGAGGGGTTTCATAAGGTACGAACTATGATTAGGTTTGCTATAGATGAGGATAACATTAAGGATATGGAAATCATAGAACTTGGCCCAAGAAGCGCTTCGGTTTAAGGGCAATAGAACGCTGATCACGCTGATGTTTATGATTTAGTTTTCAGAATCTTGCGTAATCATCATAATCCGCGTTCCATAAAGGGTAAAGTATTTGCTTTTTCCATTCGTCTTATTTCTTAACAAAAGTGTGATTTGCGTAAACATTTTTTAACACTTAATCTCACTTAAAATATAGTATCTTTGTATCAGGTAATTAGCAATTAATTTAAATCTCAATTATATATGGAAAGTCACAATTTTGATCAGTACGAACAAGTAGGAAGCGTTACGGGTAGCGATACCGCGAAGGCTTTTACTGCAAGGGTATTTTCGTGGATGTTTGTAGGATTGGCAACAACAGGCCTTTTGGCATATTGGTTTGCAAACACTCCAAGTTTAATCGGTTCACTTTACAACCCTGTAACAGGCGGGATGAGTGGATTAGGTTATTTGGTAATGTTTTCTCCTCTTGCATTGGTTCTTTTAATGGGCTTTGGCATAAACAGGCTGTCGTATCCTGCCATGGTGCTAACCTTTTTGGCGTATTCGGCCCTAACAGGTATGAGCCTTAGCTTTATATTCTTAGCCTATACAGCAACCTCTATTTATTCTATTTTCTTTATCACCTCAGGGGTGTTTGGAGTAATGGCTTTGCTGGGATACACCACCTCAACAGATTTAACCAAGTTTGGTTCTTTATTGATGATGGCACTGGTAGGAGTAATAATAGCCTCAATTGTTAACTATTTTATGCACAGTTCAAGCCTTAGTTATGCGCTTAGCTTTTTATGCGTAGCAATATTTACGGGTCTTACAGCGTATGATGTTCAAAAGATAAAACAAATAGGCAGCCAGGTAAATATAAACAGTGGTGATGCTACGGTAGGCAAAATGTCTATCCTTGGTGCATTAACCCTTTATCTCGATTTTATTAACTTGTTCCTTGCCTTGTTAAGGATATTTGGCAGGAGAAACTAACAAAAGATTCACAGCTTATAAGAGCCCTAACCTTAATTGGTTGGGGTTTTTAATTTGTTTACTTTTATAAAAATGAATATATGTTTATTGGCATGCGTCAGGCAGTGCATCAATAAAATCATAACCTTGCACGCATTCAATCTTACCTATAATTCTCGCTAAGTATTCAGTTCTATTAAAAATGAATTTAACACAATAACTTGCAGACCCATCTCCGCCGGAAATATATATGTAAAGCAAATCCCGTTTTTTTGAATAGTAGGCAGTAGGTAATTCTCCACATAAATCGTTCAATCCTAAGTCATATAAATCATGGAGCGCACTATCAGGTATTGTCATTTCTTGTCCATTCCATTTTAACCTGAAATACTTAGTTTCTAAGACAGGTAAGTCAAACTCAAAGCCATATCCACTTTTCTTATCAATCAAAAGTGGCCCTGACAAGTCGTTCCCATTTTGCTTCGGATACTCAATCCTATGCTTATTCTTTTTAAAGCGTGTTGTTTTAATTTCAATAGAAATTTTATCGCCTTCTAATGTGGTAGTACTTAGCCGACCTATAGTATCATAAAGAGAGAATTTCGATAATTTTTCAAGCCTGCTCCTGTTTTCTATGTACTCAGTATCTCTTAAAGGTGATATCCCTCGTAATAATTCATTTCTAAACTGCCATCCTGGTTTCATTTGTCCATGTACTTGACCGATACAACAAATAAACGTAAAGAATGCTACTACAGCTATGGGATTAAATGCTCTCATTTCTTTTGTCTTTATCAAAAATACTAAACTTAAACTTATTCCTTACTCCTTACGACTTAACCCCGCTATTTATTACTAATTTCGCGTTCTCATTTTTGTCTTATGTCGGTTGTTACAGAAAAGCTTGAAGAAATAGATTCTAAAAAATACATTGTGGTTAAGGGTGCGCGTATGCACAACCTTAAGGATATTGATGTAGTTATTCCACGCAATAAATTTGTCGTTATAACAGGTGTTTCGGGATCGGGTAAGTCATCCTTGGCGTTTGATACCATTTATGCCGAAGGACAAAGGCGTTATGTTGAATCATTATCGGCATATGCACGCCAGTTTTTAGGTAAAATAAACAAGCCAGATGTAGATTATATACGTGGCATTGCACCTGCAATAGCAATTGAGCAAAAGGTTGTAACCCGCACATCACGTTCTACTGTGGGTACATCTACCGAGATATATGACTACCTTAAATTGCTTTTTGCCCGTGTGGGTAAAACCCATTCACCGGTATCGGGTAAGTTGGTAAAGCGCAATACGGTTAGTGATGTTGTAAACCATATCTTCAGTTATAAAGAGGGATCAACCATGGTTATCTTATCTCGTCTTCAATTAAAAGAAGGCAGAAGTGTTAAGGAACAACTACAACTATTGTTGCAACAGGGCTTTTCCCGGATAGAGCTTAAAGGAAAAATTGTGCGCATAGATGAAGTACTGGTAGGCAAACAAAGCCCATCTGTTGAAGATATTAAGATACTTATAGATCGCCTGGAACTTGTTAAAGCAGAAGAAGATGACCTGCGGGCAAGAGCAGGAGATTCGGTGCAGACTGCATTTTACGAAGGGAATGGCGTTTGCGAAATAGAAAGTAATGATGGCAAAAAGACGCAAAGGCAAAGTTTTTCCGATCGCTTTGAAGCTGATGGAATGACTTTCGAAGAACCATCGGTACACTTTTTTAGTTTTAACAACCCTGTAGGTGCCTGCAAGCGTTGCGAGGGTTTCGGTAGCGTTATAGATATTGATGAGGACCTCGTTATTCCGGATAAAACCTTGTCGGTATACGAAGATTCTATTGTGTGCTGGAAAGGAGAGAAGATGAGCTGGTGGAAGGACCAGGTAGTAATAAATTCACGTAAGTGCAACTTCCCAATCCACAGGCCTTACATGGACCTAACCGAAAAAGAAAAACGTGAATTATGGGAAGGCAATAAGTATTTCCAGGGCATAAATGATTTTTTTAAAAGCATTGAACAGGAAAGTTATAAGATACAATACCGTGTAATGCTATCGCGCTATCGCGGTAAAACATTATGCCCCGAATGCAAAGGTACACGCTTGCGTAAGGATGCTAATTATGTAAAGATTGCAGGTAAATCTATCTCCGAAATTGTGCTTAGCCCGGCTGCTGATGCACTTGAGTTCTTTAAACAACTGCCCGATAAACTGGGCAAAAATGAAAAAGAAACGGGGCGTCGTTTATTATTAGAAATAACCAATAGGCTTAAATTTCTTTGCGAGGTGGGGTTGGGTTATTTAACGCTTAACCGTAATTCAAATACCCTTTCGGGCGGAGAATCGCAACGGTTAAACCTTGCTACATCATTGGGTAGTAGCCTGGTGGGCTCATTGTATATTTTAGATGAACCAAGTATTGGCTTGCATCCCCGCGATACCGAACAACTTATTAAAGTACTTAAATCGTTACGTGATTTAGGGAATACACTTATTGTGGTTGAGCACGATGAAGACATTATGCGTGCTGCCGACATTATTATAGATATTGGGCCTTTGGCAGGGACAAATGGCGGTAAGGTAGTTTTTCAAGGTAGCCCCGATGAATTAAAGAATGAAAAGGAAAGCCTTACAGCCCTTTATTTAAATGGCATAGAAACAATAGAAGTGCCTAAAAAAAGAAGGACAGCTAAGAATTTCATTGAGATAATAAAGGCCAGGGAGAATAATCTTAAAGGCATCAATGCTAAATTTCCGGTAGGTGCGTTTACGGTGGTTAGCGGTGTATCAGGCTCCGGTAAATCATCTTTAATAAAAGGCATATTATACCCGGGCATGAAACGCCTGATTGGCCAACACACCGGCGAAAAGGCCGGCAATTTCGAGAAAATAAGCGGGGCTACAGATATGATAAAGGAGGTGGAAATGGTGGACCAAAGCCCTATTGGCAGATCATCACGTTCTAATCCTGTAACATATTTGAAAGCATTTGATGAAATAAGAACCTTATTTGCTGAACAAAAATTATCTACCCTTCGTGGATATAAAGCTTCTGAATTTTCATTTAACGTTTCGGGTGGAAGATGCGATGTGTGCGAAGGAGAAGGAATAGTGACTATTGAAATGCAATTTATGGCAGATGTGCACCTGGTGTGCGATGCATGCAATGGCAAACGTTATAAAGATGATATATTGGAAGTGGAATACAACGGTAAAAACATAGCCGATATACTTAATTTTACTGTGGATGAAGCTCTTGATTTTTTTGGAGATCATGAACGCGGTACACTTCGTAAAAGGATAGTAGGAAAACTTAAGCCCCTTAAAGACGTAGGTATGGGCTATGTGCATTTGGGTCAATCTTCCAGCACACTTAGCGGCGGAGAGGCGCAACGTATAAAACTGGCCACCTTTTTATCTAAAGGAAGTGAAGCAGGAAGCACCCTGTTTATTTTTGACGAACCCACAACCGGCCTGCATTTCCATGATATTAAAAAGCTGCTAACTGCCTTTCGCTTGTTAGTAGATAAAGGCCACACACTTGTAGTTATCGAGCATCATCCGGACGTAATTAAATGTGCCGACTGGCTTATAGACCTTGGCCCCGAAGGGGGTAATGCAGGTGGTAATCTTGTGTTCCAGGGTGTACCCGAAGATATACTGAAAAGTAAAACTTCGTACACCGCAGATTGCTTGAGGGATAAGCTCTAAGCTTATCTTGTAAAAGAAGCAGAAATACATTAGATTTGTATCATTATTCATTTACATGAAAAAAGTTACTCTTTCATGCTTGGGGGTATTTTGTTTTTATGGAGTATTTTCACAGGCTCAGAATCTGGCCGGGCCATCTACATATACCCAGTGCTCAAGCTTTTCGGTATCTAAGCCATTAAGAGAAATGCCAATTATGTCGCCTTCGCAAGTAAAGGAACATAAAGAAACTGCCGACTCCATTAGGCGTATTAGGGCAACAGCATTTAGAGCTAATTTAAAACCGGGGCCTGTAATGTATGACCCTGTTATGCAAACGCAGGATGGAGAACGTAGTGCATTATCTGATGCGCCGATAGCTAATTTTGACGGACAAGGTACTTCTTATGATCCACCGGATCCTAACGGAGCAGTGGGGCCAAATAATTTTGTACAATCGGTAAACTGTTCGTACAGTGTTTACGATAAAACGGGGAACGTACTTGCGGGCCCTGTTGACCTTGCAAGCCTTTTCGCCGGTAGTTCGGATGATGGAGACCCGATAGTATTGTATGACAGGTTCGCCGATAGGTGGTTTATTTCCGAATTCCAGGTTAGTACAACACCTTTTTTGTTAATGGTTGCCATATCTAAAACTAACGACCCAACCGGAGCTTATTATATTTATAATTTTAGTGTAGGCAGTAATTTTAATAATGATTTCCCTGACTATCCAAAATATTCTATTTGGACAGACGGCTACTATGCCACAGCACAATTTGGCAGCCAACGCATTCTTGTACTTGAACGAAACAGGATGCTTGCCGGGAGTCCTTCTTCAGGAATGATATCAGCCAACCTGCCTGCTTCGCCACCGTTTGGGGCTAATAACAGCCTTACATCGGCACCTAAAACATTTGATTGCGATGGCGCCTTACCGCCATATGGTACACCAAACTATCTGGCCTTTTTCGAAAATATAAATTCGGGCGGGGCTTCTAATAAGATTGTGTTGTACAAGCTGGCAACTGATACAACTACAAAAGTTATTACGGTAACTAAGTCAGATTCTTTGGCTACAACGGCTTTTAATGCATACTTTTCAGGAGGAAATCTTACCGATATTTCTATGCCGGGTAATAGCAATAGCCTTGATGCATTGGACGGCACGTTTAATTTTAGGATACCCTATATGAAATTTACCGGGTATAATTCCGTGGTTTTATGTAATACGGTGAACACAGGGGCCGGAATAGCAGGCATACGCTGGTATGAGTTAAGACAAAACGATACAACCTTAAAATGGAGTATTTATCAGCAAAGTACTTATGCTCCGGTGGGTACAACATCGCGCTGGAATGGTAGTATTGGCATGGATGAACTGGGAGACATTAGTTTGGCTTATTCGGTATCTGATGCAACATCCACATTTCCGGGAATACGTTACACGGGCAGGCTTGCTACCGATCCGTTGGGTACAATGACTTTTGCTGAGCAAACTGCCGTTAGTGGACAAGCTTCGTATGCCAATGTATTTGGGCGCTGTGGAGATTATTCTCAAACTACACTTGACCCAACGGACGGTGTTACATTTTGGCATACAAATGAGTATGCCGGAGCCGGTGGAGCGGAAAACTCAAGAATATTTTCTTTTCGCCTGCATGCCCCGTCTGGTATACCTGCTGTTGCGAACGATTTATCTGCAATGCTGGTTTACCAAAGCAACGATATGCTGAATGTTAAAGCAACAGGATTACCCAATAACGATAAAATGGTGGTTGATTTGTTCGACATAAATGGTAAACATATAGCAAGCCAATTTATAATGCCCCAATCTAACAGCTTGCAAGCAGAGCTGAATGTGAATGGCCTCTCTAAAGGAACCTACCTGGTTAGAATTGGTAATATTAACTACCAGAAAGTGAAAAAAGTAATTATAAATTAAAACCTGCTTTACTGCTAAATTCGTAAGTAAATAAGATGAAAAAAATAACCTGTACTCTTAGTACTTTTCTGTTAATCGTTACCTCATCGCTGTTTGCACAGGATTGGGTAAAGATGATGGGCAAACCTAATGCAAACCTGCACGACATACAAAATGCCTTTTATAAATGGAACGCGCAGCGTACTGTAGATAGCAACAAACAAGATATAAGTGGAAAGGATGAGGAAGAGAAGGAAGGAAACTATGAACTATTTAAAAGGTGGGAATGGTATATGGAGCCACGCACATACCCAACAGGCAACCTTCCTAAATCTAATTATACAGCTGATAATTATGCGCAATATAAAGCGCAAAAATTAGCTAATGAACGTATTTCGCAAACTCAGTCGATTACACCTAAATGGTCGTATGCAGGTAATGCAAATGTACCTACAGGCGGTGGAGCAGGCAGGGTGAACAGGATATGCTTTTATCCCGGTAACGACAGTATATTATTTGCTTGTACACCTTTTGGCGGCCTTTGGAAATCTACCAATGCAGGAGCAACCTGGAAAACGAATACAGACCAATTGAAAAGCATTGCTACAAGCGATCTTGCCATAAATCCGTTAAAACCTAACGTAATGTATTTGGCAACCGGCGATGGCGATGGCTGGGACCAGCCAACTATTGGTGTATTAAAATCCTATGATGGAGGAAATACGTGGGATACTACCGGACTTTACGATTCTCTGCAACATTCGGGACCTTATTATGTAATAGGTACAAGGGTGCTTATCAATCCGGCCGATACAAGTTTAATACTTACAGGAACTACAAATGGCCTCTATCTTTCAACTAATTCGGGCCTTACGTGGACACAAACACTTAGCACAAATGTTAAATCTGTAGAATTTGAACCTTTCCATTCATCGACAGTATATGTTGGCACGTATGATGGACAATTTTTTCGTTCGTTAGACAGCGGTTTTACTTTTGTTAAAGATAGTATTGGATTACCTAACGTAAACATAGGTAGGGTAACTGTGGGTGTTAGTCCCGCAGATTCTAACGTAGTATATCTTTTAGAGGAAAAGTCATCTACTTCCGGTTTTTATGGACTTTACTTGTCAACTGATAGAGGGCAAACATTTACTACCCGTGCAACGTTAGCCGGCGGAGCACCTAATTTACTTGGATGGTCTGCCCTTGGTACCGATACAACAGGGCAGGGATGGTACACACTTTCTTTGGCGGTATCTCCAACAAATGTGGATACGGTGATGGTGGGCGGTGTTAACGTTTGGGCTTCTTCGGATAGTGGGAAAATTTGGCATCTTGCAGCCGACTGGACAGGTGCTTCGGCGCCTTATGTACATGCCGATATACATGAACTTACTTTCCTTCCGGGAAGTGGCTCGGCTTATTATGCAACCTGTGACGGAGGAATATTTACCAGGAAAGCTAATTCTGCAGTGGCTTGGACAGACATAAGTCATAACCTGCAAATAGGCCAGCAATATAGTATAGGCCTTTCTGCCATTACCCCCGGCTTGTGGCTTACGGGCTGGCAAGATAATGGCACAAATTCCTCAGGCGGACCCTGGAAGCAGGTTATTGGCGGAGATGGCATGGTTTGTTTTATAGATTATACAGATGATAATACCATGTTCGGTTCATACCAGAACGGTGCCCTTGAATATTCTACAGATGGAGGGCATGGCTGGGCAAGCGCCACCGGCGGAATTAATGAAACAGGCCCCTGGACTACACGCTGGTTACAGGACCCTGTAGATCCAAATATCATTTACTCCGGATTTAAAAATATATGGCTAAGTTCCGATTACGGAATTAATTGGGGTGCTATAAGCACCTGGGGTTCTTCTACCATTAGTGCATTAGCGGTATCACCCAGTAACGACCTGTATATATATGCAGCCCAAGGAAATAGTATATACGGTACGTACAATGGTGGCGGTTCATGGAGTAATATTACTGCCGGACTACCTGCGGGGTTGGTATCCATTACAGCTATAGCGGTTGATGCTTCTAATCCTTTGCATGTATGGGTTACATTTTCGGGATGGCTTGCAAATGGCAAAGTGTATGAATCGTTTAATGGCGGTGCATCATGGCACAATATTTCAGCAGGTATACCCAATCTTCCTGTAAACTGTATAGTGGAGCAGGAGGGAGGGCCAAGAGGCATTTACATTGGAACAGATATAGGTGTTTATTATAAAGACACCACCCTAAGCAGCTGGATAGATTATAGCAATGGCTTGCCTAATGTTCAGGTAGACGATTTAAAAATATACGCGCCTACAAATTCGCTTATTGCAGCTACCTATGGCCGAGGCACATGGCAAATACCTACCTATTATGCTTTAGGAATAGATGAAGTAACCATTGATAAAAGCATTAGGATTTATCCTAACCCAACCAGCGGAAAAGCTACCATACAGTTTGATGTTACCAGTGGTAATTATACATTAAGTGTACTTAACATGCTTGGCCAAACAGTAATGGCTGATAAAATAAATTTAAATGGACAAAGCTCGTATAGTATTGATATGAGTGGATTTGAAAAGGGCATGTACTTTGTGAAAATATCAAATGGCCCTGCCCAAACGGTTAAGAAGCTGGTAGTGTATTAGTATCTGTGTAGGATATCTGCCAAAACAGTTTTTTCTTTTTCCCAGCAAAGGTCTTCTTTAGCCTTTATTGTGTTGGCTTTGTAAGTTTTTAATTGCTCCTTATTCGCCAGCAACAAGTTTATTTTTTTTGCAATATGTTGTGGGTCGTGCGATTCTATGCATTCGCCAATGCCGTAACTGTCTATTATATTTTTTACTTCTACCAAAGGAGATGCTAAAACCGGTACACCCGCCTGTATATAGTCGAATAGCTTGTTTGGTAAACTATAACGATAGTTTATGTTCGTGTCTTTATCAAGTGTTAGTCCCAAATCTGCGAGAGTAGTGTAGTTCATAAGCTCTTCAAAAGGCTGTTTTGGAATAAATTCCACCTTGCTTTCAAGATTTAGTTTTTGCGACAACGCTTTTAGTTGTTCAATCACATCACCATCACCTATAATTAACAGAATAGAATTTTCTACATATTGCATTGCCTGCACGGCCTCTTCAACTCCACGATTAACATTTATTCCCGCGCCCTGCAGTAGGACAATGTTTTTATCCTCTGGTAATCCCAAATCCTTTTTTGTTTTAGTGGAAGCTATAGCTCTTTGTATTGGCAAATTGCGCATTACTTTAACATCCACACCAAACTCATCATGGTACAATTTGGCTATTGAGTTGTTTACTGTAATCATAAAGCCCAGCTTGGGTATTACCAATTTTTCTATCATCTTCCAAATACCTCTTTTTAGTTTACTATTTTGCAATTCAGGTACACCTGTAAAGTACTCATGGCTGTCGTAAACTAAAGGTTTTAACTTGGTAATAGAAACCAGATAATTGGGCAGAAGCGTATCGAGGTCGTTTGCGAATAGCAAGTCCGCTTTGTGGTAAAGCAACTCTATAAAAAGCCGTAATTGATATTCGATATAGAAGGGTACACCTTTTTCAAAAATCAATTTCATTCTTTTGGTAGAGTAGGGCCGCTGCGGTAGCGGAAGGCTGTTTTTTTTGACTCTGCCTATAAGTAACACATCGTAACCATTCTCTGTAAGGGTAAGGCATGTGCGGTTTACCCTTTGGTCGGTTACCAAATCGTTTATTACCGAAACAATGGCCTTTTTCTTCAAAAGAATTATTTCAAAAGCTGGCTGATGATATTGTCTACCGATATACCTTCTGCTTCCGCTTTATAGTTTCGTATAATGCGATGACGCAAAATAGGTGCAGCAACTGCATGTACATCTTCTATATCGGGCGAATATTTACCACGTAATGCGGCATGGCACTTAGCGCCAATGGCAAGGTATTGAGAAGCGCGTGGCCCGGCTCCCCAAACAACATAATCCTTAACAATGGTAGGTGAATCAGCATTTTGCGGCCTTGTGCGGGTTGCCAGTTTTACGGCATATTCCATTACATTATCGGCCACAGGTATTTTTCGTATTAAATTCTGAAAAGTCAGTATTTCTTCGGCGCTTAAAATTTTCTTTAGTTGTACATCACGGTCGATAGTGGTGTTTTTTACAACCTGCAATTCATCTTTATACGAAGGATATTCTACAAGTATGTTAAACATAAACCTGTCTAATTGTGCTTCGGGCAGGGGATAGGTTCCTTCCTGCTCAATAGGGTTTTGGGTTGCTAAAACAAAAAAAGGATTGCCCAATTCGTAACGCCTGCCACCTACGGTTGCTGCCCTTTCCTGCATGGCCTCTAGCAATGCAGACTGTGTTTTAGGGGGCGTACGGTTTATTTCGTCTGCTAAAATGATATTAGAAAATAAAGGGCCCTTTATAAATTTAAAATTGCGGCTTTCATCCAATATATCGGTGCCAATAATATCCGATGGCATTAGGTCGGGTGTAAACTGTATGCGGTTATAGCTAAGCCCAAGTGTTTGGGCTATAGTGTTAACCAACAAAGTTTTAGCAAGGCCCGGCACGCCAATAATAAGGCAATGGCCCCGGCTGAAGATTGAAATAAGTACATCTTCTATAATATCATCCTGGCCTACAATAATTTTTTTTACCTCTTCTGATAGTTCACGGTACTTTTTACCAAGGTTATCTATTGCTTCTACGTCAGACTGCTGGCTCATACGTTTATGGTTGTAAACATCAAAATTAGCAAAATAGCGGTAAGGTTACGTTAATAATAAAGCTACGTAATAATAGTTGACATTTCATAAACATAAAATTGTATTTTTGGAGCAAATCATCATCCCATGAAGCGTATTTACATTACGGCATCATTATGCTTGTTTGCCCTGTTTAGTGGATACACACAAACCAACGACTCGCTTCAGTTAAGAAAGATAACCAACGATATATTGCTGAATGGCAAATGCTATTCCTATCTCGATTACCTATGCAATAAAATAGGAGCAAGGCTTTCAGGATCTCCACAAGCTGCCGCAGCGGTAGAATATACCTACGAGGTGATGAAAGGTATTGGCCCCGACACGGAGTATTTACAGGAATGCATGGTGCCACACTGGGTTAGGGGAGAAAAAGAAACAGCAAAAATTCTTACCACAAATTCCGGAGAATATTCGGTTAATATTTGTGCACTTGGTGGCTCTGTAGCTACTCCATCTGAGGGATTAAGTGCTGATGTTGTTGAGGTAGATAGCTGGGCCGATTTGGCAAAAATGGGCAAGGAAGGAAAACTTAAGGGCAAAATTGTGTTTTATAACAGGCCTTTTGATGAAACCCTGATACATACATTTGAAGCGTATGGCAAGGCTGTGGATCAAAGAGGGCGAGGCGCCAGCGAAGCTGCAAGATATGGTGGCGTTGGGGCTATTGTAAGGTCAATGACCAATAAATTAGATGATAACCCGCACACGGGTGCAATGCACTATAACGACAGTATGACTAAAGTGCCTACCTGTGCAATATCTACAATAGGTGCGGAGTTATTGAGCAAACTTCTTAAAAGCGACCCGCATGTAAAACTTTACTTTAAAATGAGTTGTGAAACCCTGCCTGATGTAAAATCGTATAATGTTGTAGGCGAGATAAAGGGTACAGAACATCCGGAAGAAATTATTGTAATAGGCGGCCATCTTGATTCATGGGATTTAGCACAGGGAGCGCAGGATGATGGGGCAGGGGCCATGCAATCGTTAGAAGTGCTGCGGACATTTGTTTCGCTTGGATTAAAACCAAAAAGAACAATTAGGGTAGTAATGTTTATGAATGAAGAGAACGGAGAACGTGGAGGTACAAAATATGCTGAAACTGCCGCAAAGAATCATGAAAAGCATATTGCTGCTATGGAATCGGATGCAGGAGGATTTACTCCAAGAGGTTTTGGTGTTGATGGAACAGCTCAGGTTAGAGGTAAAGTGCAGCAATGGGCAAATCTTTTTTGGCAATACGGGGTGTATGATTTTACAGGAACAGAAGGAGGTGCTGACATTGAATTATTGAAAAAACAGGGCGCTACTTTATTCGGACTTATGCCCGATTCGCAACGCTACTTCGATTATCATCATGCCGCTACCGATAGGTTTGATATTGTAAATAAACGCGAATTGGAACTGGGGGCAGCCTCAATGACAATGTTGGTGTACCTCATTTCACAATATGGTCTATAGTATTTTATTGTAAAGAATTAAATAGGAAAAGTTTAAAATTGCAGATATGAAAAAGAATGTATGTTTAACCGGAATGGCCTTTTTGCTTAGTACACTGGCATTTAATGTTCAGGGTAAAACGGGTATTGTTTTTAAAGGAGCGGATGAGATTGAAACTTTAAAGAACAGCACTTTATGTGTAGTGGTGCTGGAAGAAAACCAGAAGTATGAGGATAAACTTACCAAGGCGCATAGGCCACAGCTGGTAAAGGCATACCAGGATAATATTAAACTGGTAAATGATAATATAAAAGCTATGGCAGAAAAATACCTGACCATGACTAAAGGCTTTGAATATAAAACCATGAGCGAAATAATTGAGATGCCTCAGGCTACCCGCGAAGGATATTCATTCCTGGCATGGGATAGATCTTCGCAATTTGCTACAGGTGCGCCAACCCCTTTTGCCTTCGATTTTTTTGCGACCAATCCTGAAGAACTTAAGGGAATGCGTGATGATTACATGGATTTGATGCAGTTTGATTGCGCCGATCCAAAGTATCATGGTGAAGATGATTACCGTAAGGCCGACATTATTGTAAAGGGCAGAAAAAAAATAAGCGAAACCATATTTGAAGAAAGCTTTGATATGGTTATTCCAACCCAGGGAAGCGCTGCACTTTGTTTTATGGGGCTTCAAAAGCAGTTTGAAGCGGCGCAGGCTGATGATAAAAAACTAACCAAGGATGATGTTAGGCAAGCTGAATTAAAACAGGTAGCTACAGCAAGAACAAAAATGCTTTTGATATGCAAAGATAACCTGGACAGAAACATTACCGAAGTTAAGATAGGGGCAGTATTTAAGTATAAATTTAAAGTAATAACACGCCAGGAGTTTGATAATGCAATACTTAATAAAGATGCTAATAGCTGTTTGCTGGTTGTTTATCCCGTTGATAAAACCCAGGGAGGGTTTAAGCCCATTGTAAACTATGAACATCGCATTGTAGATGCTGAAACTGATGATATACTTTTAAGTGTTACACCACCAGTAAGCGCCACGGGAATGCCTGTAAGTTATGCTAAAGTAAACGATAAGCAGTTTAAGGATATTGTTAAAGCCGAAGACGATATCACTAAGTAATTTCTATTTGTAGAACAATAAAAAGAGCGCCTTTTGGGCGCTCTTTTAGTTTTATCAAATACCGGAGGTTTTACTTTAACAGTGATACTTTACCTGTATACTTATAAAGGTTAAGCTTATTATCGGTCGCTTGTATCATATAAATGTATGTGTCTTCTTCACATAATGGGCCGCTATTATTTACCGCTCCATTCCAACCTTGTTTAATGTCCGTGGAGACATATATCAGGTTACCCCAGCGGTTAAAGATGTACATAGTAAAGCTGCTAATGTAGCTTCCCTGGGCTTGGAACACATCATTTCTGCCATCTCCGTTAGGTGTAAATGCACTTGGTATATACATTGCAAATTGTGGGCCTATTACCAAACAGTTGGTTGTTGAGTCTGCACAACCATGGATATTGGTTACCGTTAAAGTGGCACAATATGTTCCGGTATCCTGGTAGGTATGTATTGCTTTTGGAGTATTCGCTACAGAATCTGTTTGGTCTCCAAAGCTCCAGTTCCAGCTTGCTAATCCATAGTTATCTGTGCTCTTATCGGTAAAGGTAATTGCAGGATTATCTATGGTTGTAGGCTGTGGGCCTTCGGTAAAGACTGCCGTTGGATGCCTGTACACTGTTATCATACCTGCATTGGT
>Ga0134125_10000093_pt1 | contig 132777 bp, 224 predicted proteins | sample KB31751_FD_96464 | JGI IMG/M metagenome (GOLD analysis project Ga0134125, IMG submission 96464) | Terrestrial soil microbial communities with excess Nitrogen fertilizer from Kellogg Biological Station, Michigan, USA - KB3-175-1 | ecosystem: Environmental > Terrestrial > Soil > Unclassified ...
CAGCCGGTCGGGTCGCGCCAGATCAGGTGCCGCATCGGGTTGTCGGTGCCGCTGTTGTGGCGCAGCGGGCACGGAGCGAGCTGGGAGATGTGCGGGACCGGACGCGGCATCACGACACCGCCCATGCGGCTGCGGCAACCAGCCCGGCCGCTACGCCCACGACCGCGAGCAGCCACAGCGCGCCGAGGACGACGGGCAGCCGAAGCCGGAGACGCTCCGGGTCCGCGTACCCGACTCCGCTACGGTCGGCGAACGTCGGCGGGAGCGGCGCGAGCTGACGCGTGCACAGGTCGCAGTAGTGCCGGGGGAGTGTCACGCGCCACCGCCGGTCTCGTACGTCCTCACGGGGATCCCGGCGGCCTCGGCACGCCGCATGCAGTCTCGGGTTCCGGTGGACACCCCGAGCGGGAACGCCAGCGCCAACTCCGCCCCGGCGTCGACCATCTGCTGGTTGCGGTAGTTGCCCGCGGCCGGGCAGAAGTCCGTGCCGTCCTGCCGCTTCCGACGGTGGCCCGGGCGGCACGTCTTGCGGCACGGGCCCTTCCAGTTCGCGGGCCAGCATTCGCGGGTCATCCCGAACGTCGGCGCGAGTTCATGGGCGAGGCCGTCCGCGCCGTCGGCGCCGCCGTGGACGATCACGACCGGGCGAGGCGAGAACATCGCCTGCGCGTAGGCGAGCCCGTCGGACACCAAGGCCGCGTCGGTCAGGTTCCTGCTGCCCGTCACAAGGACGCGGGCTGGCTTCAGGCCGAGCAGTACGCCGTACTTGGCGAAGAACGCGTCGTCGTACCGCTGCTGCTGCCAGTAGTCGCTCACCGGTCGGCCGCCGCATCCCGCTTCATCGCCGCAATCCCGGCCGCAGCGCAGTCGTCCCAGCCGCGCCGGTACTCGGCCACGGCATCCGAGGGGCCACCCGTCAGCCAGTCCAGCGACAGGCCCAGCCATGCGAGCAGCGCCAGCAGTGCGGGCGAATCCGGCGTACGTTCGCCCTTCTCGAAACCGGTGATGGTCGTGAACGGAACCCCGATCTCGACGGCGGCAGTCCGCAGGGACAGCCCGCGAGCCGACCGCCGCTCGCGGACGAACCCGCGCAGCTCGGTCATCCGCTCGTCCACGAGGGCTGCGGGCGTGGTTGTCGGGCGCGCCGCTGGCCGACCGGGCCGCTGCTGCCCGAGCGCCGCGTTCGCCTTGTCGAGCTGGTGCTGCAGGTCCTGGTTCGCGGCGACCAGACGGTCATGCGCGTCGAGGCGGTCAGCGGATTCCTGGGTCACGGTGCTTCCATTCGTCGGGCGGGAAGGTTGCGGGTAGGCGCGCCGGCCAGGACGAGCGACCAGATCCGGTCACCGTCCGCCGGGTCGACCACGGCGTACAGCTCGACGGCGGCAACCTCGAGGGCGGCGAGCACGTCGGGAAACTCGGCGGCGAGAACGGCGTCGTTGTCAGACATGGATCTCTCCCAGTTCGCCGTCGCGCTGGACCTCAACCGCCATACAGCGGGTGCAGGAGCGCTGGTGGACGGCTTCGTCGAACCCGTATAAGGCCCAGTCGGACCAGCGCGTCCAGGCGTGCGTGGACAGGCGGCAGCGGGCACGCTTCAGGCGGCGGATCACGCGGCACCCCGCTTCACCGCAGCGACGGCAGCCGCAGCACAGTCGTCCCAACCACGGGCGTACACCTGCGCCGGGCTTGCATCACTGAGTTCGCCGAGCCGCAGATCCACGCCGAGTGCCGCAGCCCACTGCCGCACAGTCGGGAAGTCGGGCGTGTTGACCCCGGACTCCCACGACGAAAGCGCGCGCTGTTTCGCGCCGATCAGGCCAGCGACCTCCGCCTGCGACAGGTTCGCTTTGACCCGCAGGGCGCGCAGGTCCGCGATGACCGGGTCGACCGGGCGCGGGACGAGGCGTACACGCTGGGCGCTCACGGCGTCCTCCGCTTCCGGCGCCACCAGCGCACCCCGGCGACCACGCACGCGACCGCATACAGGACCGCGAGGCCCGCCAGGATCGTCGGCACCGGCACGCCCTCGAACTCGAGGACCAGCAGAACCAGCGCCGCGAGCGCGATGCCGGCGTCCTCGAGCGCACGGCGGCCACGTGAGGGCCGTCGCGTCGAAGTGCCCGTCATCGGCCACCGCCCGGCAGGATCCCGGCCCGACACGCCAGCAGAACGGCGTGGGGAAGCGTCCTTGCGCCCAAGACCGCCATCGCCTCGCGCAGCGCCTCCCGCACCGCACCCGGCCCGATCCGCAACCGCGTCGCCACCGCATCCGAATCCAGGCCCAGAGCCACCATCCGCAGCGCCTGCTCCTGCACAGACGACAGCGGAGACTCAGGCGCTGGCTCCGAGGCCGACGCGTCAGCCACAACGACGGGACGCGGAGCCGCACCGCGCGCCGGCGACAGATCCGGCGCCATGAACCCGGCATCCACCGCCCGCCGAACCAACTGGGCCCGGTTCGCCGCATCCAGCAGACGGAAAAGCACCGACAACCGCTCCTTGACCACCCGCACCGGCTCGCCCAGCCACACCGCGATCCGCGCCAGCGGCAGGCCCTGCGCAACCAGCGGCGGCAACACCAGCAGATGCGCGCCCGGCAGCGTAGGCCTCAGTCCCGGCGGCAACGACCGCGGGACGAACGCGCCGCGCCGGTAGCACTCCCCGACCATCCCGGCCCGGTCAGGCGTCCCAAGGATCTTCGCGGCCGACTCCACGTACGTGGCGACCGTGTTCGGGCGCAGGGCGAGACGCCGCGCGATCTCGTGGTTCGGCAGGCCATCGGCAACAAGATCCAGCACCGTGACGTGATGCGGATCGAGACGCGACTCGGGCGCAACGGAAATCCGCACCGTCAGGCCGGGAGCGGAATGCCCCGTCCCGGCCCTGGCGAGCCCCTCTGGCGGCCTGGCGGCTCCTCGCGGTCCCCCAGTGCCACCCCGGGTGCTCTCAGCGAGGCTCAGGGCGGCCGCCGCGGCCATCACGACATCCTCGAGCGGGCGCGAGCCTCGCGGCGCTTGAACGCGCGCCTCTCGTCCTCCGACATCCCGCCCCAGACGCCCTCGCCCATGCCCGACTCCAGCGCCCAGGCGAGGCAAGCCTCGATCGCCGGACAGCGGCGGCACACGGCCCTCGCGTCCTCGATCTGCAGCAGCGCCGGCCCTGTGTTCCCGATCGGAAAGAACAACTCAGGGTCCTCATGCACGCACTCGGCGTCGTGCCGCCAGTCCTCGGCCGACGTCCGCGACACCGCGAACGGCGCCCTCGCCACGTTCGGCGTGCCCGACTTCCGCTGCGGCACCGTCGCCGGGAGCGACCCCAAGCCCGTACTGCGATGCGTCTTGCTCATCTCCATGTCTCCTTGATGGTTATCAACAGGCTGTAGATTTGTTGTGGATTAGTGCAGGTCAAGCGCTTCTGACTTTGGACTCAGTTGGGATTCGCTCCGGTCCGAACGCCAGCTAAGCGCTCGCTCAGGTCCGCCGCGATTACCCGTCGACCCCGAACAGCGACGGCTGCAACGGCTTCGACAGCCGCGCCACGCACAGGTCCGCGTACGGCTCCTCGCGCTCGATCCCGATCGCGTGGAAGCCCTCTTCGATCGCGGCCTGCAGCGTGGTGCCGGATCCGGCGAAGGGGTCGAGGACCGTCCCGCCCGGCTGCGTAACCAGCCTGACCAGCCATTTCATGAGTTCGAGCGGCTTGACCGTGCTGTGCTGCGTCCCGTCGGCGAGCTTCGGCCTCTCCGACGCAGCCGCCTTCGCCTGGTATCTGAAGACCGGGAAGAACCTCGACGCCGAGCCACTGTCCGCGCCGCGCGCCGGCACGCAATCGCGGTCACCCTCGAACTCGCCGTACGCCGCACCGAACTTCGGCGACGAACGCCGGGCTGGGTTCGCGCCCGACGTGCGCACGCCCGACTGCGCGTCGAGTTCCGCCACCGGGCAGCCGACCGCGCACGCCTCGGCGCACTGCTCGGAGTGGCTGAGCACGATGTTCGTCGGCCACCGGCCGAGATCGCTGGAGTGCCCGGCGGTCTGCTTGAAGTCCAGCTGACGGTCACGGTTTCCCGCATGGCCCCGGTCGCCTGATGCGTTGCGGGCGTAATCGGCGTCGCGAACCTCAGTGCGGCACGCGCCCACGTTGATCGCGCCGGTGCCCCATTCGAGGACGTTCGCGACGGTCGTGTTGAACCCGGTGGACTTCCGGGCGACGATCACTGGCTCGTGGCTGGGTTTGAGCTGCGTGTTCCAGCCCTCCCACTGCTTCGCGAGGTCGGAAGCGGCAATCGTGACCGGGATCATCCGGTCGGCGTCGCGGCCCTTCGCGCCCGCCAGATAGACACTTGCCGAGCCCTGATCGAGGCCAGAATCCCGGTGCCCGACGACTTCGCGACGACTCCAGTCCTCGCCGAACTCACCCTTGCGGCCGTTGAGTTTTTCGACGAGCGGCAGGATCTCGGCATCGTTGAAGCCGAGCGCGCCGCGGATCGTGGCCCACTGCTCAAGGCTGGGGACAATCGCGGCAACGCCCTGGGTGGTCCAGAGGTTCGCCATGTTGCCGCGGAACCCGAACAGAGCCTCGATCTGCTTGTTCGTCCAGCCGGCCTGGTCCCTGGCCGAGGCAAGCCACGCGGTGACCTGAAGGATCCCGGGTCGGTCATCGCGCCGCTTGTCGATCGCCTTCGCGATGTCCACGCCCTTGGGGAAGCCCTGGCCGTAGATCCAGTTGATGCCGTCGCGGATCTCGAAGCCGGCTAGCCGGATCGACATGGTCATCAGATCGGCCGTGCGGGGCGCGGCGAACGCCAGCAGGTGCCCGCCGGGCTTCAGGACGCGCAGGCACTCGTCCCATGCGGCAGGCGGCGGCACGAACTTGTCCCAGTCGGCGCCCATGAATCCGCCGTTCCCGGCCGGGGTGTATGCGCGGTCACCGGCCAGCCAGTGGGTGAGCGCGTCGGTCACCTTGGGCGCCGGGAGGTCCGTCAGGGCATACGGCGGGTCGCAGACCACGGCGTCGACCGAGTTGTCCGGCATCGTCCGCAGCACCTCGATGCAGTTGCCGAGGTGCAACGTCACCTGCTCGTCCTGGTAGTGCACGGTCGCCGGTTCACCTCCTTCGGTCCGGTCCGGGGTTGTGGGCGGCCTGCTCGGCTCGACGTGCAGGGCGGGGGTCATCGGGCGCCACCGCGGTAGTCATCGCCCTGCATGTCCACGAAACGGCTGAAGTGGCCCTGGAACGCGACGGTCACGGTTGCCCGCGGACCACCACGGTGCTTCGCCACGATCAGGTCGGCCTCGCCGGCACGCGGCGATTCGCGCTCGTACATGTCCTCGCGGTGAATCAGGATCCCGATGTCACAGGCCTGCTCTGCGACGCCGGTCTCGCGGATGTCGCTCATCTGCGGGGTCTTGTCGGCGCGGTTCGCGGGCCCGCGGTTGAGCTGGGCGAGCGCGATCACGGGGACGCGCAACTGCTTGGCGAGGCGCTTGAGGCCGTAGATGATCGCGGCGGCTTCCCGCTCCCGGGACTCATACCGCTTGCCGTTGCCGGCGTCGAGCATCTGGAAGTAGTCGACCGCGATCACCTTGATCGGGTATCGCTTGACCATCTTCCGGGCGCGGGTGATGACCTTCATCAGGGTCAGGTCTTCGGAGTCGTCCACGTGGATGGCGGCGGTGGCGACGTCGCCGTAGTGCTTGCCGAACCGGGACCAGTCGTCCTCGGTCATGTGCCCGGGCCGCATGTGGTGCAGCGGGATGCGGGCTTCGGCGGAGAACAGGCGGGCGGTGATCTCGTCGTGGGTCATCTCGAGGGAGAACATCGCCGAATGGCCGCCCTGCTTGATCGACACGTGTCGCAGGACGTCCGCGCACAGGGTGGTCTTCCCGGTGCCGGCTCGGGCCCCGATGATGACCAACTGGCCGGGCTTGAGTCCGCCGGTCAGCTCGTCGAGGTCCGCGAATCCGGTCATGACGCCCGGCTCGCTTTCCGTCTCGAGACGGTCGGCGACGCGCATGGCGGAGTCCGCCTGGCTGGATTCCTCGACCTCGCGCCGCGCCGTGACCGAGAACGCCTCGTCGTGCGCGCGGGCGACGATCTCCTCGATGTCGTCGCCGTCGGTCTCGAAGCCCATCTGCTCGATGCGACGGCCGACCTCGACGAGCCGCCGCAGCACGGCCTTCTCGCGCACGAGTTCGGCGTAGTGGCCGGTGTTGGCGGCGGTGGGGATCGCGTCCATGCAGTCGTGCAGGAAGATCGGGCCGCCGACGCGGGTCAGTTCCCCGCGGTCCTCGAGCCACTTCGCCACGGTGACCACGTCGGCCGGGTCTCCGCGCTCGGCGAGGTCCGTGATCGCGTCGAACACGGACTGGTGGCGCGGCAGGTAGAAGTCGTCGCGGCCGATGACCTCGAGGGCGTCTTCGATGCCGTCGCGGTGCAGCAGCATCCCGCCGAGCACTGCCCGTTCCGCGTCGAGGTTCTGCGGCAGTTCCCGTCCGTTCACTGGGTGCCTCCGGCCGTGATCGCGGCGACGGGGCGTGCCACCGGCAGCCCGGGCGCCTGGAACCGGCCGGCCCGCAGCGCCGCGACGTACGCGGCGCCGGAGTCGTTCCCGCCCGTGTCGGGTACCCGGTGGGCTTCGGCCACGGACTGGCGCTCCGGACCGGGCGGGTTCGCCGCCTCGACCCGCTCGCGCAGGATCGCGGGGGTGAGCCAGCGGCTGTCACCGCGCAAGTGCTCCCGGGCCGCGGGGATCGCGTCGGCGAGGGTCACGTCGTCGAGCAACTCCGCCCAAACCTCGATCAGTTCGCGGTCGATGTTCCGGTTGTCCACGCGGGCGATGTACGTCAGCAGGGCCGAAGCCTCCGTGCGGTTCATGCGGTGATCTCCCTTCTGGGATTCGGGAAGATGGTGGCCAGGTCGACGCCCTCTTCGGCCGCGAACTCCTGCATGAGGTCAAGCCCGGTCTGCTTGCGCAGGGTCGCCGCCGACGGGCGTGCGGCGGTCGCGCCGCTCGTTCCCTGGGCGCGGCGCGACTGGACCCGGTCGACGAAGCTGGGGATGGCGGTGGGCGCGCTGCTCTTCTCGCTCCACTCCACGAGGCCCTGCCGGACGATGTCGTACGACACTTCCGCGAGAAGTTTCTTCAGTTCTTTTCCGACGCGTCCGATCATCTGATCGGTGGGCTTGTTCTCGATTCCTTTGCTGACGCGGAAGTCGACCCATTCGGCGATGAGGGTCTGCGAATTCCGTACTGGCTCGATTGGTGGCGCGGGCTCATCGCTTCGCGCCGCAGGCGCGCACTCGAACAGCGCGACGGTCACGGCGGCTGGCGCCTGGGTTGGTGGCTTTGGCGCCGCGACGGGCAGGACGGTGACGGAGGCGAGCGGCGCAAGCTCCTCTTCCTCTTCCATTTCCCCTCCACTTCCACTTCCGGGGCGCGCGCGCGAGGCTTGAGGGCTCACTGCGCCCTCACTGAGGGGTGCGTGAGGATGCCCGGAGGGCTCCGTGAATTTCGGCGCGGGTGGCTTGGCGCCGGGCTTCGGACTACCGTCGTCCTCGTGGTACGGGCACCCCGGAAGGTGACTCTCGGACGGCCGGTTGATGCGCTGGTGCTTGCTGAAGTTGATGAAGTGGAGATACCAGGACCCGTTTACCTGGTAGCGGCAGAGCATTTCGACGTCGAGCATTTCCTGAATGTGCGCCTCGACGTCTTTGATGCTCACCTCGTCCATCTCGAGGGGGTAGATGTCGGCGCGGATCAGGTCGATGTCGTCCTTGACGCGCCCCTTGTCGTCGGCGTGGACGACGAGGCCTTCGAAGGTCCAACGGGCCGGAAACGACAGCTTCTTGATCGTGCGGGAGCGGAAGGCCTCCGGCTTGATCGTGCGGATGCGCGCCATCAGACCTTCGCCCCCTTCAGGCTGTTGCACAGGGAGCACAGCGTCTGCAGGTTGCTCAGGTCGTTGCCGCCGCCGAGAGCCTTCGGGTAGACGTGATCCACCTCAAGGCCGCGGAAGATCTCAAGGCTGGATGCGCCAGCCTCAACCGGGTCGCCCGGTTTCCAACCGCACTTACAGCATCGATAGCCGTCGCGTTCGAGGACGACCGCGCGCACCCCGCTTGGCGTGTGCTCGTAGCCGCGGCGCACCTCATCCGCGAGTTCGGCCTGTCCGATTGCCCGGAGCTTCTTTGAGTACGACTGATTGAGCACCTTCAACGCGCCAGCAGCGCGCCGCGGCTGGCGGCCGATGGACTCGGCGGCGAAGTACCCGGAAACGAAGACCTCGTCCTCGTCGTAGTCGACCTCGACAAGGTGACTCGCGCCGAGAGCCGCGATGTCGCTCCTCACCGTGTCGGGGTCTGAGCTGACCAGGTCAGCCCATGCGCGGTGGGCGAACACGATCAGGCCGCCCGCGTTGAGCTTGGGATGCGTCAGCAGGAAGGTGTACAGGAGCTTCTGGCTGGCGGTGTGGCTGCGGAATAGGTTGTCGTACCACATCGAGGTGGGAATGCTTCCGGACTTGCGGACCATCGTGGTGCTGCTCTCCCGTGGCTGATCGTGGATAGGTGGACTTCGTGCCGGCCCTGTGACCGGCCTGGTATCTCGCGGCCCCATCAGGCGGCTGCTTCCGGGCGGTAGGCGGCGACGGACCGCCCGGTCCACCAGCCGTGGCCGCAGCGGTCGCACCGGTAGGCGCACGCGAGGGTGTCGCCGCTGATGGCCCAGAGCAGCGGCCGGTTGTCGGCTTGTCGGCACTTGGGGCACGCGTCCAGCTGCCTGGTGACCCAGTCGGGCGCGGTGGCGATCGACTTGTACCGCCGGGCGGTCTTCAGCGGGGCCATTACGCCGGCCCCCCGATCTCGGCGTCGTGCCCGTCGGCGGGGTGCTCGACGTGGGACCAGCGGGAGTCGAGGACGTCGTCTTCGACGCCGTTCCAGCGGGTGTACTCCCAGTAGTGGATCTCTCCGCCGCAGATCGCGCAGGTACCGCGGTCGCCGTCGCGCGGCTTCGGGTCGGCGTCGGTCTCGTAGCCGTCCTCGTCGTCGCCGAGCACCACCGCCTCGCCGAGGAACTCCCGTGCCGCAGCGATCGCTGTCGTCTCGATCGCGGTCGGCTGGCTGACGTGGGCAAGTGCCCCGTCTTCCCAGTGCTTGAGGCTGATGGCGGCGAGGTCGGCGACCGCGTCCCACTGGTCGGCGATCAGCAGCATCACGCCGGGGTGGACGGCGGCGATGTAGATGGCGTCGGGGTAGGCCTGCCGGTCGATCTCGTTCGGGTCGTTGCTGAAGCTGGGCGCCCACGCGACCGGTCTCGTGTCGTTGCCGTCACCGGCGAGCACGGTCGCGGTGTAGCCGCCGTCGTGGACGTAGGTGTCGTGGGTGCGCCACGGGCTGGGCGTGGCCGCGTTGGCGAGCCCGCGCATCTTCTCGGCGGCGCGGCGCAGGGTCTCGGCGGGCGACTCAGACACCGGACACCGCCTCGGCGTCGGTCTCGGCCCGCACTCCGTACTTGGCGAGTTCCACGGTGTGGTCGGCGCACAGTTCCCGCTGCTGGTCGAACTCGCCTCGCAGGGTGTTGTACGCGTCGGTCTTGTCCTCGAGGTCCCGGGCGAGCGTGTCCACGTAGCCGAGCAGTTCCTCGCGGTGGGTACGGGCGTGGTCGCAGGCGATCTCGCCGCGCTGCTCGCGGAGCATGTGCGCGCGGATCTCCTCGATCCGCTCGGCGACGGGACCGGTCCTCATCGGGACGCCTCCGGCGGTGCCACCTGAGCGACGGCCTCGCGCAGCCGCTCGATCGACACGCCGCGCTCCCAGCCGATGCGCGACAGGGCGAGGAACTCCGGCTGGTCCTGATGGCGCAGCGGCTCGCCGACTTCGACGAGTTCGGCGATACCGTCAGCGACGTGCCACTGGTCCGCGATCTCGCCTTCGCCCTCGTCGTCGACCACCTGTGCGTCGAGCCGCAGGTACGGGAACGCTGCGGCGATCGCCTGCCACTCCTTGGTGACCTCTTCGGTCGAGGGCCACTTGCCGATGTTGTAGTTCGAGCAACCGATCGTCCCGTCCCAGTCGCACCAGCCCTTCGGGCCGCCGATCCACGACGAGGAGATCCGAGACGTGGCCAGGTACTCCAGCGGGAGGATGCCGAGTTCGGCGCAGCGCTTGTCCACGGCAGCCCAGCGCTCCTTGACCCACGCCATGCGGGCGTCGCCTTCGAGTTCGCGCGGCGGGAAGTCGTCGCCCTCGGGCAGGCCCATCGCGCGGGCAACGACCTCGTTCCAGGCGCGCTCGTTGACGGTGAGGTAGCTTGCTACGCAGGTGCGGATTAGGATCTCGTTGGCCTGCTGCTCGGTGACGGGCTCGCCCACGACAATCAAGCGCGGCCACTTCGTGTGGATGGTCATCGGGTCCTCCCGGCGAGGTAGTCGGTTGCGTGGCCGGCGGCCGTGAGCCCGGCGGAAGCAACAGCGACCGCCGCCTCGTCCGACATGGCCACGACCAACTGCTGCGGGAGGCGGAAGCGCTGTACCAGCAAGAGGCGGGCGCCCAGCACGGCGAGAGACTCCGGCGTCATCGGGCCACCGCCGATGCGGTGTTGAGGTCGAACGGGACGCCGTAATGCAGCACCGTCACCGGGCTGGACGACAGGCCCTCGGCGACGTGCTGCCGGCCCCACCGGGCCATGTCCGCGACGAACTTGCGGATCGTCTCCTCGGTGAACAGCGGGTCGCCCTCGTTGCGCCGGTCGAAGGAGTCGTCCATGCCGTGGACGAACGCGACCCACTCCGTGCCAGACCACGTCTCCAGGGCCCAGGCCAGTTCTTCGGCATTGAACGCGGGCGCGGCCTCGATGCCCTCGGGCGCGGCCAGCGGGCGGCCGTAGTGGAACACGGTCGCGTACTGCCAACTGAGGGGATTGCGCGCCTCGTTGACCCGGCGCGCGAGCCGATCCGCCTCGTACAGAGTGAACGGCCGGTTCTCGTCGTCCGCGACGATCGTCATGTCCGGGCCGAGGACGTGCACGAGGAACTCGGTGTCGGCGTAGTCCGCACGGAACCGGGCCAGGTCGGCGGGGGTATAGGTCGGCTTGGTCATCGCCGTCCCCGCTTCATCCCAGCGCCGACGAGCGCGACCAGGACGACGACGATCGCGCCAGCCAGGAACAGCGCGGTACCGCCCCACAGCGGGAGCGTCACGAGCCACCAGGACCAGTGGATGACGTGGCCGAGCTTCAGGCCGATGAACAGGAGGCCGAGCGCCCCCAGGAAACTGATGCCGCCGGAGCGGGTCGAATTCTGTGAGTTGTTGGACATGATCAGGCCTCTCGGAGGAATGAAGGCTGGTCTGATTTGCGCCTGTAGACCGGCGGCGCGCCGGGGCGCAGATACCAGGCGTTCAACAGGTAGTGCGCGGCGTTGTGGGCGAATTCGAGCGGCCATGGCCACAAGCGCGGGTCGTCAAGGCGCCTGTTGCAGCGCGTGCAGAGCAGGCCCCGGACGGCGTTGAATCCGACGTAGACGTCGTGGTCGAAGTACAGCCCGAAGGGTGCATCAACGTCAGTGACGCCGCAGATCTCACAGCACGCCTGCGCGCGATTCCATAGCGCGTCAGCCTCGGCGCAAGTCATGCCATATGTCTCAGCGTGATGACACTTCGGTCGGCGCGACCTCGGCTTCACCGTTCCATGCGGGGCTTCGAAGACCCAAGAGGTTTCACTGGGTTCGTCCATGGAACCATCGTACTGCAAATCTTGATAACCTTGACAGTCTTGCCGTGGAAACCTTGACGAGTTAGCATGCTGGTGAAGTCTGGCTAGAATCCCCCCGTGACCAAGGAACCCAAGGTGACCACTGAGACCATCAAGGCGGCCGACGTGTACAAGCGCCTTGGCCCAATCAGCCGCGCCGCATCGGCCGCCCGCCACGAACTGGGCGAACTGCCGATCGTCTACCTGGAGAGTCGCAACGCGAAGACGCTCGGCCTCGTGCCGCCGTGGGCCGCTGCCTGGCTGGAACGGCATGCCGCCGAGGTCATGGCGTCGCTTGAGGCCGAGCAGAAGTCCTGACCGCCCCACCTGACCGCCCGCAGCCTCCACCACGGCCTGCGGGCGGTTTCGCCGCGCCCGAACGACGGCCGGGCGTGCGCAGGGCGGGGCGGGTTGGGCGGCGGGGGAGGGCGCGACGACTTCAGCGGACCCAGGCATGAACCTTCTCCCCTCCGAGCAGAGGGGCGCCCTCGGGTCCCTTCACATGCGGGGCGATCCAGACCGGCCGGTGGACTTCACGGCTCGGGTACCACTGCTGGCGCCAGTGGCCGCGCACGATCCACTGGTGGTGGTACTCGCGATCGCTCGCGCCGGACCCGCTGCCGGACGGCCGCCGCAACGTGATGACCCTCACCGGCTTCGGCTCCACGCCCATGCGGCGTAACCGCTTGCGCGCAGCCGGGTACGTCATCACATCTTCGTTACGCGCGATTGGTTGCTGCATCAGCAGCCAGACCGTTTGAATCAGGCTGAGCAGGCCCGGGGGGCCGTCGAGAATGGCGCCGGTGGAGCCGTCCATCATCGGAATCTCGTCGTCGCTGAACGGAACCAGGAACTCGTGGTCATAGATGAACCGGGTCGGCCACGCGCCCATCGGGTCTTCCATGGCCCGGCGGTCGGTGTACCAACTGATCCACGCCCCGCCTTTGGCGCGCGGCGACGGGCTCCAGTGAGACCAGGAAGCGGCGATGATTGATGCGACGACCTCGACGGCAGGCGCGCCGAGGAAAACGTCATCGGCGAGGGCTTGTCGCACGACCGCCACAGGCTTCTCGAACACGAGGAAGCCAGACGGCGACGGCAGGTCTTCCGGGGCGAAGGTGAACTTGGGCAGGCTGTTTGCGGCACTCTTTGCCAGGGACGCCATGTCGTCGCTGACGAAGTAGAGATCGCCGGAAAGTCGCTGGGCTTCCTTGTCGCAGAGGCTCCTCGCAGATTCCGGCCGTACGGGGAACATGCCCAGGTCCATGAGCGCCTGGAAGGCGACAACGCCGGGCCCGTTCATGTAGCTGACCAACTCGGCTCGGAGTTCGGGCACGTCTACGGCTCGGACTTCGCTCACGCGGCCGCCTCCTCGATGTCGAGTTCTTCCTGGCCCGGCATGTCCTTCACCCAGGTGCGCCGTCCGTGTCCGAGCGTCTTGGCTGGCGCAATGCCGAGTGCCGCCCGGTGCTCACGCCAGCAGTGCGAGCCCCGCTCGCGGGCCTGCGATTCGGGGTCTGAGATCGGGCGGTGGCAATCCCGGCAGGTCGTGGTGGTCACAGGACACCCCCGGCCACGGTCACGTCCTGGATCTCCCGGGCGGGCGTTGCGGGCGCCGGCTCGCGCAGCCCCGGGCTGGCCACCACCTCAGCCTCGGCGGCCTTGCACGCCGCGTGATCGACGCACCAGTGCCGGCCAGCGAACGTCACGCCACCCGGCTGGTAGGCGGCGCACGCGAGCCCTTCGGCGAGCTGGTTGAACACGGCAGCCGCAGCGCCCTTCTTGCCGCCGAACATGAGCGTGTCGCCGTGCGAGGCGACCTCCTGCGCGCACCGTTTTGCTATCGCCATGCGCTGACTGGGTGTCCGGTCGCGCAACTCCCAGATCCACAGGGGGACCGCGAGCGCGAGCGTCTCGACGAGCGTCGTGTTGCGCGGATCCTCGGCGATCCGCAGCACCGTGTCGTTCATGGCGCACCGCCAGCAGCGGCGGCAGCGCGCTCAGCACGCTTGCGGGCGGCATACTCCGCGCGCTCCTGGGCGTCCTGCTCATCGACGGGCTCGCGGCGCACCGCACGCCGGTCCTGACGTCGCTTCGGCGCCGTCTCGCCCTCGAACCACAAGGCGTTGAACGATCCGCGCGCCCGGCCGATCAGCGACCGGAACGTCTGCGGTTCGATCCCCAGGAACCGCGCCGCCTCCACGTAGTCCTCGCGGGCAGCGAGCGCGCCGAACGCCTCACGCTGCCGTTTCGTGAGCGCCGCCATGACCTGCTCGACGGCGATCCGCTCGACGACCGCGGCTTCCGGCGACGCGGTGACGTGGTTGAACCAGGACCAGTAGCGGGTGAAGTTCGCGCCGTTGTTCGTGCCGTCCGTGCGGGCCCCGTGCATCTGGAGGTGGCCGCGCACCTCGGTGGCGAGCGCACGGCGCCCTGCCTCCATCAACTCGTTCCGGGTCGGCACGTCCTCGGTCGAGTAGAGGTGCTCGACGATGCCGTGCCACGCGGTGTCGTGCTGGTCACTGCGGTCTCCGGCGGGCCACCAGTGCATGTTGTTGATCACTACTCGTTTGGCGAGGTCGTTGAGGCCGGCGAGGGTGTAGCCGTGGCGGATGCCGGTGTCGTTTTCGCGCGGTGGTTCGGGCGCGGCTGCGACCTCAACAACGGCCGCGGCAGGGTGGCTGACAGTCCACTGCCGGACCTGCGCTTTGGAGTACGGGGTGTGCTTCACCACGCCCCCTTGGGCCGGCGCGCGGACAGCCGCATGGCCTTCGCTGCGGACTGGGGGACCCCGCCGAAGGACACCATGTGCTCGGCGAGGCTTTCGGCGTCATCCTTCGGCCCGCACATGACGTGCCACTCGCCGCCCGACGGCGTCAGGCTCAAGCACGTCATGCGGGGTGTCGCCTCGAAGCGGGCGGTGAACGCCATCCACCAGTCGGCACCTAGGCCGGTGGCGAAGATCCGTACTTCGTTGACGTAGACACCCCAGTCGGTGGCGGCAGGCTTGGGCGGCTTCGGATGGAACAGCTCGAGTTGGACTGCGATCACAGCGCACCCGCCCATGCGCCGGCCAGTCGGACGGTTTCGCGTCCCCGGAACGCGACGTCACGCGGCGCGTACACGCTGGCCCAGGCGGTCGTGAGCGGCGGGACCGGCTCGGCCGGGGCCGGGTTCGCGCGACGGATCAGGCTGGCCGCATGGCACCAGTCCGGTTCGCCCAACTGCGGCAGCGGGCACGTACACGCGAGCGGATGCCCGGTCAGGTCGCCGATGTGCGCGAGGATCCACGTGCGCCGCTCGGCCAGGTCGTCCACGTTGACGAGCAGCCCGTCGAGCCACAGGTCGAACAGGCCCGTGCAGTACTCACGCGCCTGGGCGTCGGTGAGTGTCGGGTCGTCCGCGATCGCCTCGGTGACCGTGAACGGGTTGCCGAACCGGGTCGGGCGGCGCACGACGATCGCACCGGGCGCGTGCTGCTGGAGGCGGAAGCCCTTCGCGCGGGAAAGCCGGACGCGGGCGGGGATCTCAGGCATTGCCGACCTCCGCGAACGTCGCGGTGAAGTCGGCGTCGTCCATCACACTGACCGAGCCGCCGGGGCCCAGAACCGCCCAGTTGCCCGGCTCGATCGGCGTCCATGACGAATGCTTCGTCGTCAGGACCTCGACGTCGTCGGCGTCATGCATGTCGAAGTGGTTGCCGAGGAGAGCGGTCATCTCCTGCGGGTTCGACCCGGTCCACTGGACCGCGGCGACCTCGAGAGGCAGGCGCGTGAAGCGGCGGGCGGTCGTCTCGGGCATCGGCTACTCGCCTGCCTCGAACTGCTCAGCAATCGCCAGGAACGCCGCGTGCTCCGCCTCGGCCTCGGGCAGGTACTCGTTCGCGGACTCGACGCTCCGGCCCTCGCGCAGACACTTGCGCCAGGTCTCGATGCTCGACTCGGCCGAACGCGCATGCTCCCGAGCCGCCTCGGCCACGGCCGCGGGGGTCGCCCACGTCTCGTCCGTGACGACCGGGGCCCCGGTCCGCTGGCACGAGCCCACGTAGCCGACCACGCTGGTCAGGCGCATGAACGCGCGCCTATCGTAAAACGCTGCCTTATAGAAGATGGCTACGCGCTCACGGCCGTGCTCGTCGTTGATGTACGACCACATGTCGTGATCGCTGCCGTGCTTGGTCCACCCCGCCGGGAGCGTTGCGGGCCGGAACAGGGCGTCGCCGTTGACGGCCTCGGAGAAGGTGAAGCCGACAGCCTCGAACTCGGCGTCGGTGCCGTTCGTGTCTGTGGGCAGGAGGCTGGATGCGACGAGCTGCCGCTGACCGGCGGCCTCCATGTCGCCGATGATGGAGTCGGTGGACTTGCCCGCCATCGCTTCGGCGAGGATCAGGTAGGAGCCGCCGTTCTTGACGAACTCGGTGGTGTTCTGGATCTCAGCCATGAGGGTTCCTGTTCGTGGTCGGATTCGGGTTACTGGTGTCGTCCGCGGCGACCACGCCGGCGTACCGGCGCGGACTCGGGGACGTAGCGGGGCAGTTCGACCGTGGGAGCCATAGCGGCCAGCCGCCCCTGCCACGTCTCGTTCGCCTTCCGCAGCTCCCGGTTCTGGTGCTCGAGCTCGCCTATCCGGGCCTCGTACGCGATGCGAAGCCGCCGCTCCACATCGCGCTCAGCCGCCACGCGCAGAGCCTTCGCCTCGACCGCGCGCAGCCACTCGAGGAACGCTGACTCCTGCTCGGCCGTCATCGCCGGCGTCGGGGGAGTGTCGAGGATCGCGGTCATGCTGCGATCGCCTCCTCGCCCATGACGACAGCCGGGTCGACGAGGTCCGCGAGCACGATGGCGAGCGCGTACAACGCCCGGTAATCGAGGCCCTCGAACACCTCGGCGACCGCCGCCCTGTCCCGTGCTCGAACCGCGCCCACCAAGTCCGCAGCGGGCTCGCGCATGCACGCCGCGAGGAACTCGGACTCGGCCGCCGGCAGTGCGGCACGCCGACGCCGGATCAGGACTTCGAGATTGTCCTTCGTGATCCCGATCGCCCCGGCGATCATGTGCCGGTCGATGCCGTCCACGTCGCACAACGTCACAACGGCGCCCTGTTCGAGCTCACGCAGCGCGGTAGGGGTGCCGAGCAGGGCACGGCGGATCGCACCCACGTCGATCAGGTGGGCCGCGCGCTCCTGCTCGGTCCGGGCCGGGCGCCTCGTCGCGCCGGTGAGGCTCACGACGCACCCCCGAGCGGCGTAACGCGGATGACGGCGCCGGGCCGGTCGAGCGAACCGGGGCAGCCATAACCCGGGTAGTACTTCGCCACGAGCGTGTACAGCACGACCAGCGCGTCGTCCGACCAGAGCACGCCAGTCAACGCGTCCTCGGTCGACCTGACCAGCTTCGAAGAGTCCGGATACGCCGCCGGGTACGGGACGCCGTCCACGAACCGCTCCGCCGGAATCCGAGCGGGCGGCTTGAGCGTGAACACCATCTCCGCCCGAAGCGGGCCGGCCAGCGGGTAGCGCAGACGCTCGGCGGGGAAAAGACGGTAGAGCGCCGTCGTGGCCGCCTCGGCAACCGCTTCACGCCAGGGCTTCACCTTCTTCGAGGACTCGACGAGGATCGGGGCCCGCCCGCCACTCTTGGTTGCGCGGGTGCCCTTGAACGACTTACTGCCCTGCGGACCGGGCGTGCCGTAGGCGACGATGGTGATCGTGCCCCCTGCCCGCGGCGCCACGACAGCCGCGGGCAGGGACGTCTCGATCGCGGTCACTGGGCACCGCCCTGGAAGCCGTACAACGGAACGTCGTCAACGTCAGCCGGCAGCCTGTACAGCCCGTCGGCGATCGCGTTCAGCCACGTCCCCGCGCAGAGGTCCGGGTCGATGAACAGGCCGTCGTCCTCGCCCGGCACGACATTCGGCGCCGCGTACATCGTGCCGAGAGCCACCAGCAGGGCACGGCTGCGGACGACGTACTCCGGGTCCGGCGTCGCGGCCGGGAAGTCGTAGAAGTCCGCCCGTAGCTTCTCGACGACGGCGCGCTCAGCGTCGGTCGCGTCGGCCAGAACGGGCGTGTCCGGGTTCGTGGTCGTGGCCATCTACTCCGCCCCCATCTGGGCATTGATCTGCTCGGTAAGTTCCGGGCTGGGGATCCACAAGCCGAGGCGGCCTACGGCGGCAATCGGGGAGAACAGCGGCCGGATGTCGGCGAGCTGCCAGTGCCAGACGCCATCGGTCCGCTCGGCCCACGGCGAGACGCAGCAGCCGGCCTCGCGCGGGTGGCAGTCGTCGATCCGGGCGACCGCGACGACGGCTCCGCGCACGTTGATCCACGGGAGCGCGGCAAGCCTGACGGCGCCAGTGGCAGCGGGATGAGCGAAGCCGGACCGGTCGCCAGTAACGCCGGCGTGGATGGCGAGCAGACCGCGGTACTTCGTTGCCCACGTGCGGTTTTCCACCGACTTCACGATGGAGGCGATGAAGGCGCTCCAAGGCGGCCGGACGGTCAGGGCGCGGATCTCGGCGGGCATCAGGCGCCACCTTCGGTCAGGGCCCGGGCGTCGCGGTCCCACGCGTCCTCGGCCGGCTCGTCCTCTTCCTCGTCCCGGTCACGCCACAGCGGGCAGCCGACCACGGGCGTCGCCTCGTACTGCATTTCCTCGCTGCGGGCGCCGCACCAGATGACCGCGGGCGCGCCGGTCTCGGGGTCGCCGTCGTCGCGGCTGAAGCGCAGACAGGTCTTGCAGGACCGGTTGGCCCGGTCGTACCAGCACCGGGCCATGTGCTCGACGACGAGCTTCTTCGTCGCACGACGGAAACGGCACGACGTGCACTGATAGCGCTTCACCATCACCTCGACCGGCATGGTCGCGGGGGTGATCTCGATGTCGGTCACGACGCCGCCACCGCCTCGGGCATGCGCGGGAACTCTCGCACCATCAGGTCCGCGTCCCACTCGTCCGGTACGCCACCCTTGCGGTCCAGCGCACCGCTCGCCTTAGCCCACGCGGAGCCCATCTGCTTGACGAACGCGGGCACCTGGGCGGCACGCGCCTGGCTGACGACCGACCGGATCCACGACGGCTCGCACGACCTCGCGCCCGGCCCGGACTCGCCACCGACGATGATCCAGCCGATCGGGCAGGCCTCCTCGCGGTCGTACTCGAAGTACGGCAAGTCCAAGGACGGCGACTCGTCCGCGCTGACAGAGCAGTCCAGGCAGACCCGATCCCAACTCTGAAGGAGATCGGTGTCGTGGCCAGAGCCCGCGCGGTGTCCGAGGTGCAGATCCACGGGCCCGAGCAGCGGCTCGACCGACAGGAACTTCACCGCCGCCTTCACCTCGCGGTCAGCAAGCAGCGGGACCCGGATGTCGGCCCACTTCTGCGACTCAACCGACACGCCCACGTGCAAATTCGGGAGCGGCCACTGCGCGTAAAGCGCCCGTGCCGTCGCCTCGTCGCGGGCGGCCTCGATCAGGCGCTGACCATCGTGGCCGAGCAGGTAGTGCATGCGGCCGGCGCGCTTCGTGAGCAACTGGAAAGTGTGCTGCGGCGCCCGGGCCATCGTGGCGAACACGGCGGCGATGTGGGCGTCCGGAACGTCCTTGTGGAACATGTCGCTGAGGCTGTTGACGAACACGCGGCGCGGCTTGCGCCACGTCAGCGGCAGACCGAGGCGGTCTTCGTGGAGCAGGACGCCGGTCTTGCCGCCGATCTCGGGGCTGTCGAACTTGCGGTGCGCCATGCGGAACGGCGGGGTGCGGTCGATGTAGCACCGCATGCATCCTTCGGAAGTGCGCGTACAGCCACTGATGGTGTTCCACGTGGCGTCAGTCCACTGAATGTGGCTCTGATCGGACATTGGTCCCTCCGAGTTTGATAAGGCTGTTGTTGTCCCTCCGGGCGCCGCCCTGGTTCTAGAAGCCAGGGCGGCGCCGTGGCCGCCAAAAGGGGAGAGGCGGCCGTCCCAGCGCCGGCCGGAGGGGGAACCCGGCGCCGGAATCCTCGGCTACAGGTAGCCGCAACAGCCCGGCGACCCAGGCGTCCGCACAGCCCGCAGCACCGCGGCCATCGCCAACGCCGCGACCTCACCGAGCGCCTGATCGAACACGGCCCGCTCACCCGGGAACGGCAGATCCAACGCGCGCACGAACACCGGCCGCGTCACATCCCAGCCCGTCCCCGACACCAGCACCCCGACCTCATCGACCAGGATCTCCACCGCGTTCACCCGCGCCTGGAACCCGGTCGCGCCCAGATCAACCAGGCGGGCGAGCACTTGGCCGGGAGCCAGAGCCTCAAGCGCGAGAGCCACATCCAGAGCCACCGACATCCCCAGTGCCAGACCCGGGCACCGGACCGGCCACGTCGGCACGTAACGGTCAGGACTCGTCGTCATCGCTGGCCCCGCTGTCCCTTGCCGGGCTTGCGTCGCCGCTCAGCCCGGTTCCCGAGAAAGGGCGCCGCTCCCGCGCCCGCTCGTCGTCCTCATCGGCGGAAGACGCGGCGCCCGCGTCGGCCTGGGCCAGGTGCTCGAGCACGTCATCCATCGGCAGCCGCTGGGTATCGCCCATCCGCTGCTGCGGTAGCGCCGCCGCGGCGAACACCGGATCCGGTACCCGCGTCTCCAACGACGACCCGTGGTCCTTCCGCGCCGCCCGCTCGATCTCCGCCGGGATGTCATGGCCGTTCTCACGCAGCCGCGAGAAGATCGCCCCGGTCTGCTCGGTCGGAGTCTCCGGCGGCGCGGGCGGGAACATCGGCGGCTGGAGCGGCGCGATCGGCTGGCGCTGCTGCGACACAGCATTCGACGACGCCAGCGACGCCGGACCGGGCGGAAGCGCCGGCTGCACCACCGCGGCGTTCTCCAGCCGGTCCGCACGCAGATACATCGACTGCGCATGCTGCGCCGCGCCCGCCAGATGCCGCTCCAGCCGCACCGCATGCATGTCATCGAGCACATCAAACGGCAACTCACCCTGCCGGACCCGCTCCACGAACTCGCAGATCGCCGCGACCGACGCCGTACCCTGCTCCGGGCCGCCCGGGTCGTGCCGCAGCGCGTTGCCCGGCCGCAGCACCGTCATCTCCTCACGCCCGTTGACTTGATCCGACAAGATGTCGAACGCGTCCTCCAGACGCCGGGTGTCGGCGCCCAGGTGCGCCGCGCGCGTCCGCTCCGACCGGGCCACCGCCACGGCGTGCGACACGTGCGCCGCCGCCTGCCGCTGCTCGGCCGCATGCTGCTGGTTTGCCTGCGCGGCCTGGTCGTGCTGGTTCCGCTCGCGCTGCGGATGCTCAGTCATGGTCATCGGTTCTCTCCATCGAGGGTTTCGGTCAGGTCGGCCCGCTCCACCAAGCGGGGCCCGAGGGTGTCGTTCTTGTGAGGCAGCTGCCACGACTCGCCCGGCTCGGCGGCCGGCGCGGCCGGGCGCTTCGGCATCGGGAAACGGTCGGCGTACTCGTCGGCGAGCGCCGCGTTCGCACGGGACTGCACGTAGCCCGCATAGGCGGCCTCAGCATCCGCGACGATGCCGTCGACCACGGCCGCGTCAAGCGCAGCCTGACGCCGATCCGCGAGACGATCCGCGTACTCCGCCAGCCGAACCGCAGCCACGACCACGGCCACCACGGCCAGAGTCAGGAAGAAGCCGGCGACATGATGCGCGAGCCAGGTCACGAGGCACCGCCGTTGCGTGCCTTGAGCAGGGCGTTCCGCTCGCGCAGAAGGATCCTCAGCGCCTCCCAGCGAAGGACGTGGTTCGGCGCGATCTCCTCAGCGACAGTGAAAACGCCGACGTAGTGAGACAGGGCCTCCTCATGAAGCCGAATCTCGGCCAGCGCATTCGCCGCAGCCCACTCGCCGTCCTCGGCGCACTCGGAGCACGACGGATCGAAGGCGGCGTTCTGGTCGTCATGGACGTGCACGTCAACCGAGTCCGCGGCCTCGTCCACGCACGCCTGGCAGGACGAATCGAACGCGGCGTCGTGGTCGTCGTGAACGTACGCCGTGATGACCTCGGCGCTCGGCCTACCGGCGCGCCGCCCGACCGCGTCCAACCAATCGTTGACGTGATCGCCATCTCCGACGTAGCGGTCGGCAAGGCGCTCCGCACTGGCCGCGCCAGCTGCGAGGGTCGCGTGGACCTGCGCGCGGGCGACCAGCAACGCTGTCGTCTGCGGGTCGAGCGACGGCGCCGCGTCGCTCTCCGAACGCTCGAAACTGGCCCGGCTCAGCAACTTCTCGGCAGCGCGGTAGTGCTCGGGTCCGGTGAGAGGCATCAGAAACCTGCCTCATCCGGAGCGGACTCGTACGCGTCGGCCGCCCGCTTGCCGCAGTCGTCCTCGAAGTGGCCCGGCTCCATGCAGTACCCGCACGAGTCCGAAGGCGTCGCCGCCGCAATCGCGGGCTGCTCGGCCGCCTTCAACTCCTGGCCGCGCTGCACCAGCGCCGTCTTGAGCTCCTCGTCGAGATGCCCGGCCGAGAGCGCCTGGTTCCAGACTTCCCGCCACGCCTCGAGCGACGTCGCGGACTGCGCCAGCGCCAGGTAGTCCGGCCGCACGTCCTCGACGGCGGGCGCCTGGCTCATGACCTCGTCCACCGTGACCCGCGGCTCCGCGAAAGCCCGGCCATCCGGCAGCGTGTCGCCGTCCAACTCCTCAGCCGCATACGGCATCGCGAACAACACGTCGGACGCGATCAGGCGGCAGATCTCGCCCGTAGCCCGAGCCGTCAGCATCGTCTCCGGCTGCTTCTTCCACTCCGGCTTGTTCATCAGCCCGAGGCCGATGGCGCGCGGAATGTCCCAGGTGACCTCCTGCCAGTCCTCGTCGTCCTTGCGGCGCCCACGCATCACAACCTTCTGGGCCGAGTGCTCGAGCCGCTGCACCTTGTGCCCATGCGACTGCACGAGTCCGCGCATCGCGTGAGCCCGCAGCGCCGGCGTGCCCTGGATCACGTCCATCGAACGGAGCGTCGCCATCGGCTGGAGGCCCAGTTCCAGGCCCGCGAGGATCGCGGCCATGATCTCCACGGGCTTGCCGCGCAGCGTGGAAGGAACGAAGGAAGTGGCCGCGAGGCGCGTCGCGAGTTCCTCGGCGCGCGTGGCCTCCTCGACCCAGTGCACGAGCGGGCTCGGCTGGGCGGCGGACCGCGCGGGCTGCTGCGGCAAACGCTGCGCGGGCAGCTGAGAGACGGGGTTTTCGGTGCGGATAGCCAGTTCAGTCACGGCCGGGCCTTCTCACTGTCGGTTCGGGTAGTTGAGGGGGTGGGGTGCGTGGCGCTCACAGGTACTCCTGGGCGTCGCGCGACTGCGCCCAGCCGGGCGTATCGATGTAGGCGATCCCGGGCTCATACGCCGGCCACTCGCCGGTCAACGTGCACTGCGCGAACAGGTCGATCGCGCGCCGGTTCTTCGCCGCCGCGATCATCCGGTCGATCTCCGGCACGCCGACGACCTGAATCAGGTACGGCTTCGTCTTGCGGATGAAGACGAACAGGAACGCGACGTCCTGCGCGATCCCCAATGCCCTGATGCCGGACTCGTAGAAGTCCGCCTGCATCGGGTAGGCATAGTTCGCCATCGACTTAGCGATCGAATCGGGGTCCACCTCAGGGATCGTCTTGATGTCCGGTACGAGCAGTCGCTCGCCCTCGACCGCCTCGGGCAGCCAGTCCGGACGCGCCCGCAGCATCACGCCCGTCTTCTCATCCCGCCAGACCAGGCTCCGCTCCGCCTTCCCGCGCGAAGGATCCAGCAGCTTCGCCGCCAACGGATGCCTGCGCAGCGCGACGCACATCTCATGCGCCGCCTGGAACTGCGCCTCCAACAGCGGGATACGGCCCGACGCCCGGATCTCCCGGCGCTCAGCCTGAGCCGCGTTGCCCACCCAGGACTTCGCCTCCACCGGCACGACCTCCGCGCCGTTCCCAAGAGCGATCGAGTGCACGGCCGAACCGAACTCCATCGCGTCCGTCGGCGGGGACGGGTGACGCCGCTCGTAATCGAACTTCGCCGGACACGACGGCGCCAGCAACTTCCGCGCGCCTGAGGAGGAGAGCGAACCGCCCGGCACCATGTCCGCGTGATACTGCTCGAGCGTCAGATAGTCGTAGATGCCCGGCTCGGTGATCTCAGTGGCGCACTCGGCGTACGCCTCGAGCTGAGCGGCGGGCAGGTCGATGGCCTCGGCGGTCACGCGGCACCAACCAGCGTCCGGGACTCGACAGCCTCGACCACGCCAGCCAGATCACGCGCCGGAACCGAAACCCACGTGTGCCGCAGCGCATCGGCCAGGTCGGCGCGCGCGTCCACGTCACCATCAGCCGCAGCGTCGACCAGTTCCCGAGACTCCAAGAGCGCGGTGAGAACCGACGGGTGAGCGAGGAGGCCGCAGATCGCGACGGTGTCGTTCGGGCGAGACTCGGCGGTCACGGCGGTCACAAGGCCACCTCGGCAGGGAAGTTAGGCTGCGCGAACCCAGGCCACGCCGCGACGGCGGCGCGGTCGTAGGCGCGGGCGGCGTCTGCCTCCGACTCGTAGCGGCCGAGGAACCTCAGCCGGCCATCGACTCTGATCGAGGCCTGCCACTTCTTCTGGCTCCGGTTCCAACAGACGCCTTTATAAACGGACGACCACGGGCGGCCGTCCGCGCGCCGCGACTTCGGAGTGTTGGCGACGTTCTCAGCCCGCGTCGCGGGACGCAGGTTGTAGCGCTGATTGTTCAGCGCGTCCCCGTCCTCGTGGTCGGTGTCGAAGCCGGCGGCGGTACCGACGATGAAGCGGTGAAGGAAGACAGTCTTACGGCCGATGACCGTGTAGGCGTAGACCTTGCCCGTCTTGCTCACCATCGGACGCCAGCGGTGCTCGGCAACCAACTCGGCATCCGCCTCATCGACCAGCGCCACGTAATCGCCCACGGGGATGGCCACGGCTCCGGGCGGCACGTCAGGCGTGTGCGCGGTCACCGGCGGGCCGTCGCTTCCGCGTAGCCGCGGTCGAACTCCTCGACCAGTTCGTCGAACCAGGCCATCGCGCGCTGCTCCTGGGCCTCGCGCATGTCCGCGAGCAACTGCTGCGTCTCGGCGGACTCGAAGAACGTGGCCAGCCGCACCTGACGCGGCAACTGGGCGAGCCGCTCGTCGATCGCGGCTTCGGCGTTCAGCGTGTCGCGCAGGTCGAACGGCGCGGTCCCGTCGGCGTCCGTGTACACCGTGTCGGTCACGGGCTTGCCGGTCTTGACCGACACGACGCGGCGGGTGCCGGGCTGCTCTGCGTGCTGCACGATGAACTGCGGGTTCTGGGGGGCGTGCGAAGCAGGGTTCTTGCGCCGGGTTGCGCGGGCTTCCTCGAGGTCTACGATTAACGCAGCCACCTGTACTCCTTCAAAGGTCTCAACTGGTGGTGATCTGCCGCCTTGCGCCCGGATGGCCCCGGGCCGGGCGGCGTTTTGCTGCTAGGCGGCGAGGCGCTGAAGTGCGCGTGCGACGTCGTCCCGGGTCGGGCCGGCGATCGTGGAGGGCGCGGCCATGGCTTCGGCCTGCCGGTGCTGGATCTCCTCGATCGCGGTCGCGTCGTTCTCGGTGAACTTGATCGCGGCGCGGGGCCCGTGGCCGATGCGCATGTGCGGCCAGCCGTTCTTGCAGCCCTCGTAGACGGCGGCCCGGCCGCAGCCGAGGCGGCGCGCGAGTTGTGCGACGCCGAGGGCGGTGCGCTCGGGGGTGGCCGCGTTCACGCGGCGCTCGCCACTTCGGCGCGCTGTTCGACCACGATCTCGAAGAGCTCGTCGAACGCCTCGCCGGGGGTGGAGCCGATCCGGTGGGCGTGCAGCGCGGTCATTCGCGCCGCCATTTCGGCGCCGATCGGCTCGCCGGTCTGGACGCGCTCCCTGAAGTCGTAGGCGACTCCGCCGCCGGCCTTGGTCAGTGCACGGATGCTCGGGCTTCCGTCGGGTTTGCGGGGGATGTCGTAGGCGGCGTCGGCCATGCGTAGGAGCGCTTCGGGGCGCGCACGCAGGTAGCACCGGTCGCCGAACCCAGGGAATCCGCCCCTGATCCTGCGCTCGCCGTTGCGAGCCGGGGTGTTCGCCATAGCGAGCAATCTATGCCCATGACGCTCGCTCCGTCAAGCGGTCGGGCTTTCTGTAGCGAACTTGAGGGGTGCGCGGAATTTAACCGTGCGCGCGGGGCCGGGATGCGACCGCCCCTTGCGCACACTTACGTGCACTGAGACAGTGACGACGTAATATGCCCGCTACCAGCGCTTTCGTGCAACATTGCATGCGCATGTGCCCGTGCCGACTTGCGTCAAAGGAGCGACGTCCGCCATGCTAGGCGCCGACCAGTTCGCTAGAGCGAACACATACGCCCGGAACAGCGAAGCTACCCTTATGCCCGCACAAGACGACGCCGGCACCCCCCGCACCCGCCACTGGGGCCGCTGGATCACCGAGCAACTCGACCGGCGCGGCATGACCCCCGCCGACTTCCGCAAGACCCTCACCGCGCTCGCCGGACCCGGCCGGTACAGCTCCGGCACCATCAGCTCCTGGCGCTCCGGCGACAAGGCGCCGAGCGAGGGCGCATGCCTGTTCATCGCACGCGCCCTGCTCCTGCCCGTACCCGAGGTGCTGCGCAACGCCGGATACGAGGAGATCGCCGCGATCCTCGAAGCCGAACCCCCGCGCGAGGACCCACGCCTCGCCCGCATCCGCGACGCCGACCTCAGCCCTGCGCAGGCCTCCGCACTTGAGGAGTTCTACCGCGAACGCATCGCCGACCTCGACGACCTGATCGAGGCGCGCATCAGCAGGATCCTCGGCGAGGGCGAGGCCGGACGCGAGGAGGAAGGCGACGACGAGGACGCGTCCTGATCAGACCGTGAGGTCCGCCAGGTCACGCTCGCGGCCACGGCTCATCAGCGCGGCCAGGTTCGCTACGAGGTCGTCCTCGACCTCCGGCAGCAGGTGTCCGTAACGATCCTGCGTGATCTTGATGGAGGCGTGGCCCAGCCGACGCGAGATCGCCAGCAGCGGGGCGCCCGACGCGATCGCCCACGCCACCTGCGTATGGCGCAGATCGTGCACCCGCGGGTACTGCTCGAGCAGCCCGGCGTGCCCGCACCAGGTGCAGTCCCTCCGACGCACCGTGGTCGGGCCGCGCCGGGCGATACCCCGCTTGTGGTCCTGCTCCCGGCACGCCTCGCAGCGCATCGCCATGTAGCAGGCCGCGAGCCACCGGCCCGTGTAGAACGTCGCATGCGAGAACCTGCCGCCAGACGGCCCCGTGAACACGAGATCCGTCTTCGCCTTCCCGGACAGCACCGGCAGCAGCATGTCGACCTGCTCCTCCGACAGGCGCACCCCGCGCCGCGCCGCCTTCGTCTTCGGCGCGCCCAGGATGTACGCGCCGCGCCCGTCCTGCTTCCACGCCCGCTTCACCCGCACCTTCGGCTTGCCGAGGAGGTCCTCGAAATCCCGCACCTGCAGCGCCGTCGCCTCGCTGTAGCGCAGCCCCGTACCGACGAGGAACCGGGCGAGTTTGCGCGCCATCGGGTCGAACGCGATACGCCCGTCGATCAGGTCGTACTCCTCCGGGGTGAGGAACACCATCTCCTCGTCGCCCTCGTCGTCCTCAAGCTTCGGCAGGCTCGTCTTCGCACACGGGTTCCTGGCGCGCAGCGGCGGATCCGCGTCCACCACCGACTGCATCAGCGCATAGAAGAGTCCGTGGATGTTGCGGACTGATTTGGGGGAGAGCGGGTCGCGCTCCCACTCCTCATCGCCGTCGCCCGCGCGACCCTCCCGCAACTCGCCGACCCACGCGCCGACCGTCAACGGGGAGATCGCGTCCGTGTCGGCGATGTCCGCTTCCCCGAACCACGGCAGGATGTTGCGTTCGAACAGGCGGCGGTACTTGCCGAGGGTGTCGGGTTGCACGCCGGACTGCGCCCGCAGCCACCGGTCCGCGTAGTCGGACACTGTTACCCCGGCGCCGCTCCTACCCGCGTCGGCGCCCTCCTGCGGCGCCGTCAGGCGCGCCATCTCGGCCGCGGAGACGAACCCGATGCCGGGCAGGTAGCTCGGCGGCCACCGGTAGCCGTTGGCGGCGAGCGCGTTCGTGAACAGGATCGCGGCGTTCAGATCGCGTCCCGGGTTGCGCACCGGGTTGAACGTCTCCGTGACGGACTTGCCGGCGCGGTTGCCACCGAGGTGGAACTTCACCCGGTACACCGTGGTGCCGTCGGCGAGGGTGTGCGGCTTCGGAGTGGGGGCCATGAACGCAGTGTGCACCGGACCGCCGTGATCGTTCCAGCCCCGTGGGGAATTTGCCCCACGGATGAGGATAACCCGAGGAAACATGAGACAGGATGAGAAAGGCTTAGCCGCTTCGACCTGCGGATCTGGCTGTGCCAGAGTGGTTCAAGTCCCCCCTCGGACACAATATGTTAACGGTTCCCAGCAGCGCTGATCGGTAGATCTTTCCGAGCGGCCCTGGCTTTGCCCCACCAAATACCCCACCGGCCCGGTCACGGCTGCCCGAACCGGGCCCGCGAACCGTTCGCCGAACCCGCGTCCGGCACCGACGCCAGCCGCCGCACGCCGGGCGCCGGACGCTTGCTCTCCAGCAGCTTGGCCGCAAGGCACACCAGAGCCTCGAGCTGCTCCACGGACATCGCCTCCATCCGGTCCAGGCCCGCGAGCGCCGCGCACCGCGCATCCTCACGTTCCGCCGCCGACTCGAGCCGCCCACGCTGATACGCGAACGCCTCCCGCCTGGCCGTCTGGACCTCACAGTCCGCGGCGTTGGCGGCCTGGATCCCGGCGGCCTCAGGCAGGATCACCGCGAACACGCCGCTGATCGCGTTGAAGTGCAGGGCGCCGCCGAGCGTCAGGACCGTGAGGACGAGCGCGAGGGTGAAGCAGGAGGCGGCGATGAGCCGGCATGTCTGGGGGGTGAGGCAGCGGGCGGGACCGCGCATGGGCAGGATCGGGCAGCCGATGGCGCCGATGCAGCCGAGTCCGACGAGCCAGGTTTCGACCATGGCGAATCTGGCGGCGCCGGGGAGGGCGAGGCGGGTGGAGTGGAGGGCGAGGACGGTGGCTGCGGCGGCCCAGAGGGCGGCTGCGGCGATCCAGGGGCGGTGGCGGAGGTAGCCGAACGTCCGTGCGAACCGGCCGCGTACCGGTTCGCCTTGGGCTGGGTCGGCTTGGGGTGGTGCGGTGAGCAAAATTTCCCCCTCGATGTCGTAAAGGGCGGCGGCTTGCCCATTGTGGCCTCTCCCACCGAGGCCGGGGCAAGTACCGGACTGCCATCGTTGCAGAACACGAACGGTAGCGTGCTCACTCGTGCAGGTGACGAATGGATGGGACGCTACTGCTGTACCCAACTGTGGTCAAGGGCGGTACCCATGAGCGCCCATGACGCCCGGCCCACCACGTGTTTTACCTTGCGGCAGGCGAGTATTACGCTGCCGGTATGCCTGGAAGCCGTCCGCAGGCCACACTCGGGGCCCGCATCGCTCTGCGCCGCAGGGAACTTCGCCTGACCGTAATCGACGCCGCCCGTCGCGCCGGGGTCAGCCATAAGACGTGGCGCTACTGGGAGCGTGACGCGCGCAGACCCGAGGACGTGAATCACCGGCTGATCGAGGAGTTCTGCGAGTGGGAGCCCGGTTCCGTTGACGCGGTCCTGCTCGGCCGTGAGCCGGTCCGGCGCGGTCTCGCCAGCGTCACCGAGCTGCATCCGGGTGTCGCGCACGCCCCGCCGGACGACGAGCTGATCCGGGAGTTGCGTGCGATGGACCTGCCCGAGCAGTTTCTCAACAACCTCATAGCCGCCTACTGGAGTGAGAAGGCGCACGCGGACACCCAGCGCCAGCACCGATATCTCGGGCTGGCCCGGGAGGCTAGCGGCTAGATCCCTTGCGGGCAAGGTCGTACGGCGCGAGCATCACTCGATCGTGTAGATGCGCGCCCTGCGACCGAGGAGCATGCTGCAAGGATGGGTTTTCCGGCCTTCGCGGTGGTGGCCTTCGCGGCCGGGCTGGCCGTCGGGCTGGTGCTGCTCGCGGCATATGTGGCCCGCAATTCGCGGCGTATCAGGCGCCTCGAGGATCAGGTGGCGGTGCTGACGCGGCGTCAGGCGGCGCATGGCCTAGTGATCCGGCATTTGGCGGAGGAGTGGGTGGATCCGCAGGAGCCGCCCCCGCCGTCGCGTCCGGTGTTGCGTGTCCTCGGCGGGGGTGCGGCGGTCGCGGCGTTTTTCGCTGTGCTGCGCCTTGTGCGTGCGTATCCGGCTCGGGCTGCGCTGGTGTCGGGTGCGGTCGCGGCGACGGCGGGGGTCGCGGTCGCTTTGGCGGTCGTGCCGCCGTCCGGCGTGGGCGTCGGTAACCGTGGTGTCTCGTCGTCGGGGGTGCGGTCGTCTGCGGCGTCTGTGCGGCCTGTGGCGGGGGCATCGGGGTCGGCTGGTGGCAGGCCTGCGCCGGTGCCCGGGCGGTCGCGGGCGCCGAGTGCAGGAGGGGCCGGTTCGGCCGTTGCGACGCCGACTGCGTTCGGCCCGGCAGGCTTGCCGTCGCCGAGTCCGGGCGCGCCTACGGGCTTCGTGCCTACGCCGCCTGTGGCGGTGCCGGTCTTCACGCCGAGCGGGACCGGGTCGTCCTCGTGCGCGGTGGTGGTCGCGGCGCCGCCGCTGCTGTCGCTGTGTGTACCGTAGAACGCCGAAAGGGCCCCCACCACCCAGCCCGGAGGCGTGGGTGGTGGGGGCTTGGAGTCGGCGAGGGCGGGTCAGGCGGCGGGGATCCCGAGTGCCTTGGACGTGTGCTTCCCGACTATCCCGTCGGGGGGGAGTTTGCGGTGCCGCTGGAACGCGAGCACTTCGGTGGCCGTGGCCGGTCCGGCCGTCGAGTCCGTCCCGCCGTCGCCGAGGCCTTCGCCGACGAGGGCGCGCTGCACGACCAGGGTGCGGGCCCGCAGGTGCTGCCACGTCACGGGGCCGACCTGAGAGTCCACGTGGATCTTGAACGCCTTCTGTGCGGCGTCGACCGCAACCTTAGTGTTGCCGCCGTAGTGCCCGTCGACTCCCTTGGGGTCTTGCCCGGCGAGCATGAGGGCGCGCTGGAGGAGGGTGACCCAGGGGCCGGTGGTGCCGGGCGAGACGGTCGGCCAGGACGGCGCGGGCTTCGATCCGGTCGGCGTCGGGGCGGACGGCGCCGTGGTGTCGAGGAGCCGAGCGAGCTGCGTCGCGGAGCCGCGGTACGCGTTGATGTCGATGCGCTGCCCGGACTCGATGCCGGCGTCGGTGAACTGCCACAGGGACGGCGTGACACCGCCGTAGCCGGCCCATTCGGTCGCGTTGTCGCCCGGGTACAGGGCGACGGGCGTCCCGGCCTTCATGGTCGGGTAGGCGGCGTTGATGAGCGCGAGGCCGCGGGAGGCGAGCGGCGCGGCGAGGGCGGGCGAGCCGAGCGAAGCCCAGCGGCCGTGGGCGAAGTAGAGCAGCCGCGGGTGCAACTCGGCGGCGGTCATCGCGTCGGCGACGTCGAGGGCCTGCCGGAAGCCGCCCTCTTCGAAGTCGAGCATGACCGGCAGGGACGGGTCGCCGATGTGGGTCTTGAGCCACGCGGCCTGCGCTGTAGGGCTGGATCCGTCGATGTAGTGGTAGGCCGCGACGATGAGGCCCGCGGTCTTGGCTTCGGTGAGCCAGCCCGCATAGTCGGGGTCGACGTAGGTGGCGCCTTGGGTGGCTTTGATGAACAGGCCCGCGCAGTCGGGGCGCAGCGCGGCCGGTATCAGGCCGTGCTGGTAGGACGCGATGTCAGCGACGAACACCGTCATGTCAGTCTCCAAGGAGGAAGAGGTCTTCTCGCCGCAGGAGCGGCAGGCCGAGCAGCAGCAGGCCTTTGAGGGTTGGCGGGCTCGGCGTGGTGGGGGTGGCGCTGGGGCCCAGTGCTGGCGCGGGCGTGCTCGCCTGCGTGCTGCCCGATGGGTTCGGTGTGGTCGCCGGGTGGGTGCGCAGGGATTCGGCCGCGGTGTTGGCGGCGCCGGTCGCGGACGGGCTGCTGCTGGCCGTGGCGGGCGTGCAGGTGTAGTGCGGTGCCGGGGACTGGCCGTCCAGGGTGCAGTCGTAGGTGACGCCGGACGGGTCGGTCCAGGACCAGCCGGCCGGGGGAGAACCGGGGGCGCCGTTTTGGCCCGCCTCTCCGGCCGGACCGACGGCTCCCGGACTGCCGGGTACGCCTGGCTCGCCTTGTGGGCCGGCCGGTCCGCTCGGGCCCACGCTTCCGGGGGCTCCGCTGACACCCGGGCTTCCCGGGGAACCGGGGGCGCCGGTCGCGCCTACGCCCGCAGGGCCCTGCGGGCCAGCCGGACCCGACACTGTAATCGTCTCGAGGATCTCGCTGGGCGCCGGCACCACGGGTGTCGCACCGAGATCCTTGATCTGGGCGCGGGCCGAATTCACCGCGCCCGCGAGACCGTCGATCTGCGCGTCCTGCGTTGCTTTCGCCGCACCCAGACCGGAGATCTGCGTCGAGTCCGAATGCAGCATCAGCAGCATGTACACCATGAGCGCGAGCGCGAGCAGCGCGCACAGCATCAGGGCGGAGGAGAACCAGTTCCGGCGAAGCCGTTCGGGCGTGCCCGTCACTACCTACCTCCCTGGTGGGCTGTCGCGTACCAGGCCGTGGCGAGTACCGCGAGGATTGAGGCGATCGCGAGCACGCGCGTCCAGACTCTGTCGCTGCGTTTCTCCACTGCGGCCTTCACTCCGTCGAGGGCCTTGCGCAGTTCTCCGAGAGCGTCCATGGCGATCTTGTGGCGTTCTTCGCAGTGCTCGTCGACCTCGGCGATGTCTTTCTGGAGGTGGCCGTTCTCGCGTTGCCAGGAGTCGACGGAGACGGTGGTCTGGGCGAGGTTGGTCAGCCGGTCGTCGAGTGCTTTCTGGTCGCGCTGGCGGTCATCGAACTTGCCGAGGATCTCGCGGTTGCTGAGTGGCTCATCGGCCACGATCACCCCCGGGTTGCGCGTTGGTGGTCAAGGGCTAGGCGTCCGGTTTCTGCGCGTCGCGGTGGGCGGCGTGGATGTGCTCGGCAGTGACCAGGTCCGGGACGGCGGGGTGGTGGCGCTTACAAGCCCGGAACGGGGTGCCCTCGACCGGGTGTGAGCCCCACCGCCAGCAGAAGCGGGGGCTCTCGACGTGACAGGTGTGCTTGCGCCAGAACGCGATGAGGGCACCGATGAGGGTGAAGTTGCCGAGGTCGGAACAGAACCCCGACCAGAACGCCCCCCACCGGTTGCTCGAGTCGGTGATGCCGTACTCGTCCAGCAGGTGCAGGAGCCAGGTCATGCTGAGGCGTCCGGCAGGAACTCGTACTCCTCGCGGGCGTACTTGTCGAGAAGCCATGCAGGATACGTGATCGCGTGAATGCCGTGGTTCGGAGAACGGTGATGCTTATCGCAGATGATCATTAAGCCACCCTCCCCTTCGGCGTAGTTGAGGAAGTCCTCGTCAGAGTGCAGATCCGCCTGCGGGAAATCCTTAGCGACCTTCCGCCAGTCGATCTCGGAGAGACCTGCGAACTCCGCGATGGCGTGGTGCGCCTCGAGTTGCTTCGCGCCTTCGCAGCGGTGTCCTTCTGGCAGCCCCGCCTTGATCTGCTGGAGGGTGGCGCCGCCAATCCAGCACCCGACGCCGAGTACATGAATCAGCCGGTGCTGCGCATGGTGGAAGATCTTGTAATGGGCGTCTTCCTCGCGCGGTGCGTGCGGCGGGTAGGCCACCACCTCGTGCAGCGTGCGCCGCTCGAGGTGCGGTGCGTGCGCCGCTACGGGCGAGTTGTCGTGGTCGGTCACTGCAAGCCTTTCTAGACCGTACCGAGGTACGTGACGAACAGTTCCCGGATGAACTGCGTGGCGCCGTTCGCGTTAGGCGGCTCCGGGGTGAACGCTCCCGTCCCGGAGGTGCGGGTGGCGGAGAACCCGAATGTGTGCAACCCGGTCGAACTGGCGATGAACGTGTTGGCGAGAGGGATCGGCAGCCGGGAGAGGCTGCCGGTCGTCGTGGATGTCCACTGCGCCTGCGCGACCAGCGTGGACGATGCGGTCGGGTTCGATGCGCTGCCGGAGTCGCGGATCTGGAGCGAGTAGATGTCGTTGGCTACGCCGCAGTTGCCGTGCAGTCCGAGCATGGTCGCCTGGTAGCGGCGTCCGGCGGTCAGTTGGCACTGGTAGTACCCGAGGACCGTGTCGAACGTCTCGGTGGCGCCGCTGGTGGCGGTGCCGGGGAGGGTTGTGGATGCGGGCGCGACCGTCGCGGGGACGGCGAGCGGCCCGGTCAGCGCCATCAGCAGGAGTTCGAGGTCTGACGCCACGTCGGCCCCCTTAGGCGAGTTGGACGACGCCGGTGCCCTGGGTGGGCGCGGGCCAGGTACCGGACGCGGTGATCTGCGCGACGGTGGAGGCTTGCGGGCCGGTGTAGGTGTAGTGCGCGTGGGCGACGTCGAGGTACCAGCGCTGTGCCGAGGGCGGGGTTCCGGAGAGTGTCGCCTGGATCTGGAAGCCGTAGGCGCCGGCCGGGGCCTGGAGTGTATGTGTCTCCTCGGTCCATGTGGCCGCTGGGACGCTCGTCAGGTTCGCTGACGTGGAGATCGGTGTTCCGCCGGACACGGCCGTGTACCACGTGATCGACATGGAGAAGTTGGAGGTGGCCGTGTTGGTGAACCATGTCCAGCCGGTGGTGGTGCACCATTGTCCGGGCATGCACGGCATGATCTCGGAGGCGGCGATGACGTTCGCGGCGCTGCCTGACGGGGTGATCTGCAGGGCGTACTGGCCTTCGTAGACCTGGGTGGTGGATTGGGCGCCGGTGCCGCCGGTCACGGTCCATGGGGAGGTCCCGGTCTCGAAGCCCTGGTTCGCGTTGAGCGCGACGGCTTGCCGTGTCGCCTCGCACACGCCGAGGACGCGCTGGTCCGGTGTCGTCGCGGACACGATCGTGGTGATGCGGGCGCCGTTGTCCGACCATAGGTGCAGCGCGGGTCCGCCGACGGACTGATCGAAGATCTGGATCGGGACGGCGTTGCCGCCGCCGGCCGACGTCCACGTGTAGGTGCCGCGAGGGCTGGTCAGCGCGGCCGGGTTGCCGGGGAAGACGTTGTGGTCCTGGTGCATCCGCAGGTAGTCGTTGAGGTCGCCGCCCTGCTGCTGCATGAGGATGTGGTACGTCGCACCGTTCGTCAGGCCCGTGGCGGGCAGCGGCGCCGAGATGTACGGGGTGAGCGCGATCGGGAAAGTCACGTAGTTGCTCGTGCGCAGTCCGAGAATCAGGACCGTGCCGTTGCCTTGGTCGATCGCCCCGTTGAAGATCGAGAGGAGGTTGCCGGAGGAGCTCCATGCCGCCGCGGGTCCGGTCGCGCAGACGCCGAGGCCGAAGAGCGTGTCGGTATCGGACGTCACGTAGATCATGCTGTTGTTCGAGAAAACGGTGTTGTTCAGGTTGCCGATGGCGACCGGGAGCGACGGTCCGGGCACCCAGGCGCCGAGGGACCCGTCGGAGTGGATCGGCGCGTACCACACGGAGGTGACGTTGCCGGCGAGCGCTTCGCCCGCCATCAGGAACAGGAATCCCTGCATGGCTGTCACGAAGCTGAGCTGGGTTGCCACGGGCATCGGCGTGCCCGCGTTCCAGGCGGTGATCTGCCCGTTCTGCACCTGCGCGTAGGAAACCGTGTTGATCGGGTCGCCGCCGGGGTTCGGGATCCCTCCGAGCACGTACACGTACCCGTTGTAGGAGCACGTCGCCTGGTTCTGGACGGCGTACGGGAGCGAGGTCTGCGTGGACCACGCCGAGAGTTGGCCTGTCGTCGGGTCGATCGACGCCGTGTAGACCGCTCCGCTGGGCGTGCCGAAGAAGCTCGTCGAGCCGCCCGCGGTGACGATGACGGGAGCTTGCGTGACCGCGTCGATGACTGCGCAGGTCTTTCCCGACCCGTCGTTCGTGGTGGGGAACGCGGCCTGTGGGATGGCCTGCGAGAGGGCCGCGGTCGCGCCGGACTGGGTGTAGGGGATCGTGAACACGGCCGAGAGGGCCGCGCCGGCTGCTACGCCGCCGATCTGGACCATGTAGTTGCCGTAGTACGTGGCCGACGGCGCGGCCGTCGAGGTCGTGTACGGGTACGGCCAGGGCGTGGTCAGGGACGCCTCCATGATCGTCCCGTTGAACTGGGCGACGGCGAGGGGGTTTCCGGTCAGCTGGGTGCTGAACGAGGTGCCCTCGGCGATCCCGGACACCGCGGCCAACTGGTAGATCCAGTTCGCGGGGATCCGGGCTTGCTGGAGCACGGTGCCGGGCACGCCCGCATTGTCGGCGCACAGCGACACGAGCAGGTCCGCGCCGCCCCCGACGGGCAGCAGCGGGATCTGGACGCGGCCGATCGCGGTCCCTGACATCGTGAACGGCTGGTCGATGTCCGTGGAGGACAGGTCGCGTTTCCATGCCGAGGCGCCCGAGCCGTTTGGCGTGAGGATCGGGTTGCCCTGGTAGAGCGCGGTGATGCCGTGCGTGCCGAGGAACTGGTTGACCTGGCCGGCGCCTGCCGTCGCAGAGGCGTCGCCGATGAGCCCGTTGTGCGGTGCCGAGTAGATCGGCGTGGTCGTTGTCGCCATCGGCGCCTTCCTTGTCTGCGGAATCGGCTACCGTCGGTACCAGAGTCGGACTCAGGGGGTTGATCTTCGTGTTGCAGCGTGAAGCCGAGGCCACGTCGGTGATCCGCGTGCGCCCTTCCACGCGTATCGGACGCGCCTACTGGTCGGCCACGCGGCACTTGAACCGGCGAGACCGGCGCATCCTCGGCCTGTGGGGCAGCGCGCACCTCGGACTGGCGGTACTCGCGTGGATGAGCTCGTGGATAAGTGGCCAGCGCGGCATCTACCACGCGCTACTCGGGATCTACGCGCAGTGGGACTACGACTGGTACCGCGCTATCGCCGCCCACGGGTACTTCAGCGGCCGGTCCGGAGGCGAGGCGGCGCGGGCGTTCCTGCCCGGGTTCCCGGTCGTCCTCGCGGCCGTGCACCTGCTCGTGCGCAACTGGGTCGCGTCCGGGCTGCTCGTCTCGCTGGTCGCGGGCGGCGTCGCGCTCGTGTGCATCGGCCGCCTCGGCGGTGAGCGCGCAGCCCTCTACCTGCTGACCGCACCGGCCGCGATGTACCTGGCGGTCGGCTACTCCGAGTCGCTGTTCCTCGCGCTCGCGCTGCCCGCGTGGATGGCCGCGCAGCGGCGGGACTGGCCGCTCGCCGCCGTCATTGCGGCCCTCGCGGGGCTCGTCCGCGTCAACGGACTCTTCCTCATCGTCGCCCTGCTCGTCGCCGCCGCAACGTCCGAACGCGGGAAGCGGCTACGCGCGATTGCGTGGTCGTCGTTCGGGTTCGTCGGCCCGGCCGCCTACGTTGCGTATCTGTGGGCCGGGACGGGCTCGCCCACCGCCTGGTTCGCGGCCAGCAACGCCGGCTGGGGCCTGCACCTGGTCTCGCCCTGGTCCGCGTGGAAGACCACGTGGGGAATGGCGTTCGGGCGCGTGCTGCCGCCGGACCGTGCCGCGATGTTCCAGGTCGAGATCGCGTGCATCCTTGCCGCGTGGGCACTCACGCTCGTCCTGCTGCGTCGCCACGCCTGGGCCGAGGCGACCTACTGCGGGCTCGCGGCTGCCGTGCTCAGCTGCACGACGTACTACCAGGCGGTCCCGCGCGCCGTCCTGATCATGTGGCCGCTTTATGTGCTGGTCGCCCGCGCGGCCGAGAAGCGGCCCTGGGTCGGACAGGTGTACCTGTGGGTCTGGGCACCGCTCGCCGTGGTCGTGGCCGTTTACTTCTTCCTGGGCAAGTGGGCGGTCTAGGTGACCGACACCAGCGCGCCGCCGGAGTACGAGAGCGACCGCGACGAGGTCATGTAACCGGACGCGGTCTGCCCGGCCGTGTACTCGGCCAGCGACGTCGGCTCCGCGCCCGACCAGCCCCACGTCGTCCAGCGCGCGCCGGCATCGTCATAGGAGTGCACCAGCGGCGGCACCGCGGACTGGTCCCACAGGCTGTAGTAGAACCCGTACGACTGCGCCGTCCACGACGTGCCGTTCGTGCTCGTCGAGGCGCCAGTGACCTGGTTCGACTTGGACCAGGCGTAGAAGTCCGATGCATCCCCCGCGACCGCCACGACGATCCAGTAAGCAGTACCGGATGCCAGTGAGCATGGCAGCGGGACCGATACCGTCGCGGCCGACGCGGGCACCATGGCCGGCGGCAGCGTCGTCGAGACCAGCGCAGTGCCCGTCGGCGCGCTACCGGTGCTCGTCTGGATCGACACGGTCGTCGTCGCGGGCAGTCCGGTCAGCGCCAGGTAGAGCACGGCCCGGCCGAGCGAGAAGTTCGAGCCTGCCGTGAACGACTGGGCCAAGAAGAGCCCGTTCGTGGCCGCCGAACCCGACCCGAGCGTCGTCTGGCCGCCCTGCTGAGTCCCGGCGTACAGGTACGTGGCGGCGTGCGAAACGAGGTACTGATCGACGTGCGCTGCCCTCGGCGGCTGACCGGACGTGGCGGCGATCCAGGCGGGCGCAGCCATCAGGAAATCCCGACCGTGATCGCCAGCGCGCTCGTCACGTTCGACGACGGCGTGATCGATACGGGCACTGCGATAAGCCCGGACCCGTTCGTGGCGAAACGCTTGGTTGCCGCCGCGTTCGGGCCGAGGTTCGCCACCGTGCCGTTCGCGTTGCTCGCCCGGTACAGCTTCGCCGGGGTCGTCGCGTTCTGCAGGATCCCGACCCAGTACAGGCCCGGCGTGACCGCCGTGGACGAGATCGTCGAAGTCTGGCCGCCAGTCCCGGCCACGTTCGTGTCGATCGACACGCTCGCCAGCACTGTACCGGCTGCGTTGATCAGCATGATGAAGTTCTCGCCGGCCGTCGGCGTCGCCGCCGCGGTCCCGACGCCCCAGTAGATCTTCGTGATCGACGTTGCGCGCTGCACGTAGACCGCGGCGAGATAGATGACCCCCGACGTCATCGTGTCGCCGCTCGACTGCGACGTGAAAGCCGGGTCGTGCGACCACGCCACCATCCCGGACTCGAACGGTGTCGGCAGCCCTACTGTGTGGCCCTGGAAGTCGAGGGCCGACAGCGACGACTGGAGGCCGTGGAACGCGGTCGAATACCCGGTCTGTCCGCCGACGCGTTCGATGACGTTCGCGCCGCGCAGGATGTTCGTGTTGGTGGCGTCGTCGATCCACGCCTGCGTGTTGCCGTACAACATGCCGCCGGAGACGACCACGTTCGAGGACGACGCGTTGACCGCGAACCCGTACTGCGGGCCCGGCACGCTCTGGCCGATGCCCGCGTTGGCCAGGCCGGTCAGCACCGTCGGCTGCGTGATCTCCACGGGGATGGTGGAGCCGGTGCACTGGATACCGGCGTAGGAGCCGCCGCCCGCGATTCCGTTCGCGCCGTCGCGCCGGTAGTACCCGCCGATGATACTCAACGGCGTGTCACCGGTCGCCGTGATCAGGATTCCGTTCCTGTTCGAGCCGTCCGTGGAGCAGCCGATCAACTGGCACCCGCCACCGCCCGTGTTGCTACCCGTCCACGTGCCGGAAATCTCGAACCCGTTCCAGTTCGAGTACTCCGACCGGCAACCAATGAAGACGCTGTTGGATGGCTGCGCGTTGAGCAGGAACCCCGACTTGCTCGACCCGATCGACTCCACGTCGATCCACGTCGTGTCCGTCATCCCGCCGGCCGAATACCCGTAGCCGCCGCAGTTGTTGCCCAGGACGCGGGTGAACCGGTGCGAGTAGGAGAACCCGCTGCCGTTCGACACGGAACTGATGAAGTGGTTCGGCATCGACCGGATCTGCACGTCCTGCACGATCACGCCGTGCACGAACCCCTGCATCTGAAGACCGTCGGTCGTGCTGCCGGTGATGGCCGAGCCGTCCAGCGTGACGAAGAAAAGGCCCTGCTGGTTCGAGGCCACCGAGTAGCCGCCGGTTGCCTGGTCGACCATCAGGATCATCGCCGGGTTCGACGACGAGAACGACGCGAGCGCTTTGATGCAGCAGGTCGTCGAGTCGATGTGCGAGGAATGCGAGCCCCACAGCGTCACCTGCGGCGGGATGTAGAGGGGGCTGGAGATTCCGTACGTGCCCGGCGGCAGATAGACCACACCCCCGAGAGGCGCGGCGTTCAGGGCGTTCTGGATCGGGAGGGTGTCGTCCGCGGTACCGTTGCCGACCGCGCCATAGTCCTGCGGCGTGATGAACCCGGCGAGATACGGCATTAGCCCACCGCCTTCAGCAGCCCGTTGGAGGCGTAGGTGAGGGTGCGCGAAGAGACGAGTGTCGTCCCGTCCTGTGCGATCGTGTACTCGGTGATTCCGGTCAGCGTCGTGCCGGACCACGTCAGGTTCGTGATGCGTGCCCCGTCGTCCGCGACGATCGACTGGATCTGCCCGGTGCCGCCCGTGCCGTACACCTGGTACATCAGCCCGTAGGACTGCGGCGTCCACGTGGACCCGTCGGGCGACGTGGCCGCGCCGGAAGCCTGGTTCGACTGTTGCCACACGTAGTACGCGCTCGGCGAGCCGGCGCCGGTCACCACCAGGCAGTAGATGCTCGACGGGCTCAGACCGCTCGCCAGCAGGGGTACCGGAAGCCAGAACGCGCCCGCGTACACGTACGGCTCCGCCAGTTGCGCCGAGGCGAGAGGCGCACCCACTGGCAGACCAGACGCCGCCGCGAACAGCGACACCGTCAGCGGACTGATCGTCGCAGTGACGGCTGAGCCGCCGACCGTGGAGATCTGGAGCGAGACCTGGCCGATCGCTGTCTGCGCCGACCCGGTCGTGATGGTCTGCGACAGGTAGCCGGATTGCAGCGACTGGTAGACGGCGGCGCCGGTGGCCTGCTGAGTCTGGACCGCACCCGGGTTCGTGTAGATCCACTGCGCGTTGTGGCCGCCGAGGAACTGGGTGTTCAGCCCGGAGTCCCCGCGCTTCCCGACGGACGCGGCAAGCCACGCAGGGGTAGCCATCAGCACCCCCGGGATTCAGCGCGACAGGTCACGGCCCGAGCAGCAGCGAGATCTCGAGCAGCAGACTGTCGGTCGTCGGTACGGTCAGCGTCGGCGAGAAGCTCCAGTGGTCGATCATCGTGCCGCTGTTCGTCGTCGAGGTCGCGCCCGCGAACAGGCCCGCCTCCGCGACCGTCCACGTCGTGGCCGGCGACGTGAAGTAGAACAGCCAGGTGCAGTAGGCGGGGATCGAGGAGGATGCCGGGTTCGTGCCGCCCGCGCCGACCGTCTGCCGGCCGAGCTCCGCGAACAGGGAGGTATCCGACTTCACGGGCGTGCCCGTGCCGGAGCCGACCGCGCCGTAGAGAGGCGTGAGATACGTCGGGGACGTCACGCCGAGGTTCGCGGCCTGGTCCTCCAAGCCCGCCCACACCAGGGCCGCGGCGAGCGCGCCGTACCCGACGGTGCACATGACGTTCTCGCCCGCGCGGTGGCCGGCCACCGCGTCCGGGCGGCCGGCGATCCGGGCGAGCGCCTCGGCGGGGGCGAGCCCTTGACGCTTAGTCAACTCGAGGTAGTCCGCGAGATCCTTCGGGCTCAGATCCGGGCTGTCGCGGAGGACGGTCGCGGCAAGCCGGCCTCGTATCGGCAGCGCCTCGCGCACGGCCGGGCTTCCTACTGCCATGCCCACGCTCCCCAGACGTCCTGACCCCAGCCCGGCGGGGTAGTGACGACAATCCCGGTGGCGGCGTCCGCCCACGCGGTCTGTTCGTCGGCCTCGGCGACGTATCCGAGGCCCGAGGTGGACGTGTCGGCACTGGAGGAGTTCTGCCCGTTGATTGAGTTGAGCAGATCGACCCAGGTCATCGGACGGTACAGGCCGGAGGTCATCGGCTACGCCCCTCATATCCGGACGGTGGTCAGCGCCATGGTGCGGTAGCCGCCGTCGGCGAACGTGACCGTGTTCGCAACGATCACGAAGGTGTCCATGAGCCCCCAGGTGCTGTTCTGCGGGTCGTAGAGCAGGCGGTTAGGGTCCGCCACTTCGCAGGACCAGCCGGCCCGCACCCACCCGATCCAGTCGGGGGACGTGTTGAAGGTGAACCGCTGGACGACGAACGCGTACTCGGTGCGCATCTGCTGTGCGCGGGCGAGCGCCATCGGGACGGTCGTCAGGCTGCTGTCGGAGACGTACTGGCCGAAGATCCCGCCGTTCGGCCCGGCGTACCGGGTGATCGACGCCTGGTCTGAGGCCTGCGCCACCACCGGGACGAGGTAGGTGTACCAGATCTGGATCTGCGTTCCGGCGGCCGGGACCGTGGCCGCGACCAGGAAGTACTGGCCGATGGAGTTCTGCTCGACGACCCACGGGCCCGTCACGCTCGCACCCTTGTCCGCGACGACGACGGTCGTCGAGACGCCGCCGATGTGCAGCACAGGCTGGCCGGTGACGGTGTAACGCAGCGGCCACGCGGTCTGGGTGCCGTCCGCGAGCCACGTGTCGGTCGGCGGTTTCGACGTCGAGCCGTAGGAGATCGTCTGGTTCGCGCCCTGCACCAGGATCCGGTTCGACAGGGATGTGCCGTCCTGCTGGTTCGCGTTCTGGCTGTCGAGGAGGATGTGGCCCTCGGTCAGCGACCCTGCGGCGGTCGGGGCGGTGGTGAACGTCACGCCGCTGCTCAGAGCCTCGGTGCCGGGGAAGAAGTGCAGTTCGAGGTTCTCGTCGACATACCAGCCCCACGGTGTCGTGGAGCCAGCGAGGTTCGCCAGCTGCCGCCATGCCGTCGACAAGGGGTTGAAATTCAGGACGTAGGAGGCGAGTTGCGGGCCCGGTTCGACGTATCCGCCGTCCGCGACCGTCGCGGCGGTGATCCCGCAGTCGGCCTGCCGGACGAGGCTGACCACGATCTGGTCGACGGTCCAGCCGTAGAAGATCCCGTGGACGTCCTTGTTGTCGGCGTACAGGGTGTAGTCGACGCAGGCGAGGTCCCATTCGTTCAACGTCTTGTTGACGATGACCGCCTGGGTCACGGAGTTCGCCACCCCGGCGAAAAGGCTCGTCGCGGCGGTGTTGTCGTACAGGGAGACCTGCGACATGCCGAGGATCGCGATGGTGGGCGTGCCGGCGGCGGCGTAGTCCTCGACGAGCGGCAGGACGGCTGTGTCGCCCTGTCGGCCGAAGTTCTGCGTGACCGTCGTCTGCTGTTGGGCGCCGGCCCACGTGAGGTGCGTCGTGTAGTCGGTCGGCGAGCCGCCCGGCGGGGTGACGGTCAGGGTCAGGTGTGGGGCAGCGACCACGCCATCACCTCAGCAGTGTCTTGACGCCGCCCTGTGCGCCGATGGAGGTGACGACCCGGCTGCCGACCTTCTGCGCGAACTTGTCGAAGTCGGCATCAGTCATCAGGGTGTTGCCGCCTTCGATGATGATGGTCGGCCCGCTGGTGGCGGACGTGGTGCCGAGTGACGCGGCGCCGCCGAGGCCCGAGGCGAACGCCTGCCCGAGGTTCTGCGGGCCCGTCATATCCGCCTTGATCGACGCACTGATGGATCCGAGTTTCGCGTGCAGTGCGGGAACCTGGTCGTCGAACCCGGTGATCAGACCCTTCATGATCAGCTGGCCGTTGTCGGTCAGCATGACCGCGTCATAGGACGGCGGCCCCTTCCAGGAGATGATGTCGGAGGCGATCCCGCCGAAGAACGACTTCACGTCACCGAGCGCGGACTTCGCTCCGCTGATCAGGCCGGTCAGGATCGTCTTGCCGATGTCGTAGAGCCACGAGCCCGCGTCCTTGAAGAACCCGATGATCCCGTTGTAGATCGTCTTGAAAGCGCCGGTCACGCCCGAAAGCGCGTCCTTGATCGCCTTCTCGAAGCCGCCGAAGATCGAGGAGACGGAACCGACGACGGTCTTCTCGATATCGCCGAGGATCGACTTGAAGAACGAGTAGATGTCCTGCCACACGGCGCTCACCGTGGACTTCACATCACCCCACAGCTTGCCCCACTTACCCGTCACCAGGTCAGCGAAGAACTGGAAGAACCCCTTGATCAGGTCCAGTGCGACGTTGATAGTGGCGGTGATCCCGGCCCACGCGGCCCGAACGATCCCGAGAACGACATCCCACGCCGCCTTGATGATCCCCTCGACGATGTCGAGCTGCGCCCTGACGATCCCCGAGATCACCGACCAGGCCGCCCGTACGATGGTGGACACCAGATCCCAGGCCAGTCGGAACGCGCCCTCGATCGCCTGCCAGCCGGCCTTGAGGACCGTCTCCACCAGGCCGAGCTCAACCCTGAAGATCCCGACGATGAAATTCCAGGCGGTCTTCGTGAGCGACTCGACAACCCCGAACGCCGTCTCGAACGCCTCGATCATGAAATTCAGTGGCGGCTCGACGACATCCTCGACGTCCTGGACCGCGCCCTCGAAGAGCGCGACGATCGTGTCCCAGTTCGAGGAGATCAGCGAGACCAGCTTGCCGCCCGTCGCGTTCCAGATCGTGACCAGCGACTGCCAGATCGACGACAGGTCGGACGAGATCTTGTCCCACTCTTTGGAGACCGCCGCAGACGCCTGATCCCAGGCGCGCGAGATCGCGGTCACCACCTTGCCGCCGGTCGCGTCCCAGGCCGCCGAAAGGCCGCCCCAGACCGCCTTCAGGACGCCGACGAAATCGGCCCACACGCCCTCGGCGACCGCCACGGCCGTACGGAACGCGCCTGAGACAGCGTCGCCGACGTCCTTGGCCGCGCCCTTCATCCAGTTCCAGACGTCCTTGAGCACGGCCTCGACCTGCCGCCAGTGCGTTGCGATCTCCAGGACCGCGGCGATCAGCAGCCCGATCGGGCCGAGCAGCACCACCAGGCCGGCGGCGATCTCGTGCACGTGGCCCTTGACGAAGGCAACGGCGTCGTCGAATGCGGACTTAAGCCAGCTCCAGAAGTCGCCGAGCCACCGCTTGACCGTCGACCAGTGCGTGACGATCAGGACGGCGGCGAGCGCGAGCGCGGTGACCGCGAGGATCACCGGATTGAACTCGAGGCCCTCGGTGACCTCGCCGAAGGTGACCATGGCGCCGCGGATCAGGTCGATCGCCTTGGCTGCCAGGATGAACACCGTCACGCCTGTGGCGAGCGCCCCGACGACCAGGAGGATCATCGCGGCCAACGTCTTGTTGTGCTCGATCCAGTTGGCGATCGGCCCGACGACCTTGAGCACCATGTCGAGGATCTTCGTGACCATCGGCAGCAGCGCCGTGCCCAACTGGATCCCCGCAGCCTCCGCGGTCTGCTTGAGCTCGGACAACTTTTGGTTCAGGTTCCCCTGGATCTCGGCCCAGCCGTTGACGTTCTGGCCTGCCGTCTTCCCGGCGTCACCCACGGCCTTCACGTTCGACTGGAACGTCGCCGTGTTCGCGCCGGTCAGCATCAGCGCCGTGTTCAGGCCGGTCGCGCCGCCGAGCATCTTCGACAGCGCCGCCGTATAGGTCTGCGCGGCGGGCGAGCCGGAGGTGAGCAGCGAGTTGAAGGAGTGCGCCTTCTCCGCGGTGCCCGCGAACTGCGTCAACAGATGCGCGGAGACCGGGTCGAGGCCCTGAAGATCCGTGCGCCACTGCTTCGCCGTCACCGACCCGTTCAGGAAACTCGTGGCGAGCTTCTGCAGGTTCGCCGGCATCGCCGCGATTTCCTGGTTGGCATCGGACGCAGCAGCCTTCGCCTGCTGGAACGTCGACATGATGACCTGCCCCGACGGGCCCATATGCTGGGCGATCGCCGAGGTGAGTTCCTCGAGCGTCCCGGTCAGGCCCTTCTTGCCGAGCTGCTGCGAGACCTGGTTCGCGTTCAGGCCCATCTGCGCCATCTCGTTGATCGCCACGTTGTTGGGGTTCTGGAGCGACCGGATCGAGTTCGCCAAGTCCTGGGCAGCCTGCTGCGCGCTCATGCCCTCGCCGGTCATGGTCGCCATGGCGCCGCCGACCTGCTCGAAGGAAAGGCCGGCAGCCGACGCGATGGGCAGGACGTTCGAGAGCGACGCGGCAAGCGCCTCGGTCGTCGTCTTGCCGTTCTGGACCACCGCGATCAACTGGTCCATCGACGCGGTCGCTCTGTCGGCGCCGAGCCCGTAGTCCTTCAGGATCGTCGTCAGGGCATTGCTGACAGTCCCCAGGTCGGCGTTCTCGGCCTTCGCGCCCTGCGCCGCCGCCGTGAGCACCGTCAGGCCCTTAGCGCCCGTGAACCCGGCGCTGCCGATCATGTACATGCCGTTGGTGAGCTCTTGGATCTCCGTGCCCGTAGACGAAGCGATGCTCAGAATCCCCGCGCGCACCGCGGCCATCTGCGCCGCAGTCTCGCCGCCGGATGTCTGCAACACGGTCGTGGCCTGCTGGAAGTTCGCAGCCGCCTTCACCGACTCGTAGCCGATCCCCGCCACCGCCGCAGCCGTAAGACCCGCAGCGACCGTCGCGCCCTTGAGCGCCGCCCCGGACCCGGCCACCGACGTGTTCGCGGCGTCCTGCGCCGCAGCCATCTCCGCGCTGCGCGTCGTCACCCGCTTCTGCGCGGCGGACAGCGCGTCGAGCGCCGCGACCTGCTCCGCCGACGCCGCCTTCGCCGCCGTAGCGGCCTCGCGGGCGGCCACGGCCTGCGCCTGGAAGCCGGTGAGAATTTTCGCGTCGGACTCGCCGAACGCCGCGGTCACTGCGGCGGCGGACTCCTGCGCGGTCGCGGCCAGCGCCTCATAGGACGCCATCTCACGGTCCAGGGCGCCCTGGACCGCGTCCGCAGCGGCCCCGTGGACGGACGCGAGCTTCGTCTCGAGATCGGTGATCTTCGCGGCGGAAGCTTCCGCCGCGCTCGCATCCGCAGCAGCGGCGTCCGCGAGCTGCGAATACTTCACGATCATCTCGTCCGCGGACGCGCCCAGCGCAGCGGCAGCCGCCTCCTGCGCCGCCGACTCGACCCTCGCCGCGTCAGCCGCCGCCGCCTGCGCGTCACGCACAGCCCGCGTCGAAGTGAGCAGACGGGCCTGAGCAGCCTCCTGCTCCTGCACGGCGACGGTGTACGCGTTCGCCGCAGCCTCGGCCTTGACCTGCGCGGCTTCCAACTCCTCGCCGGTCATGCTGGCCTTCGCGGCGGCGTCCGCCGCCTTCTCGCCCAGCCCGTCGAGCTTCCCCGTGATCCCCTCGATGACCTTCGAGGCCTTGTCGATCGCCTCGAGCATCAACAGGACCGTGACCTCAGAGGACGTCGACACGCAGGCCACCCCCGCCCGTGCGCGCTACCTAGTGGCCATCGGGGGCCGCTCAATCCTCGGAAGCCGGGCGAACGCGGCATCAACCGCCTCAGGGTCCTGACCGCCGCCCGAGGAGCCGCCCTTGGACTTGCGCTCCTCCGCCTCGATCCGGAAAAAAGTCAGGACGTCCGCGAACTCCAGCGGGTCATACAGGGCGCGCGCCGCCTCCAGCGTCAGCCCAAGTCGCGACCACCAGATCTCCCGCATCCAGATCTCCTGGATCAGCGGATGCTCCGACCTCCCGCGCCTCGCCGCCGAACGGCACCTCGTCTCGAAAGTCGGCGTCCTCGGCCGGCGTGCGCTTCTTCGGCCGCCCCGCCTCGATCCGCTCGAACAGCCGCTCGCGCACCTCACCCGGCAGCACCCGAATCGAAGCGGCGCGCCCCTCGGGATCCTTCAGCGGCAGCGGCCGACCGTGCTGGTCCGTGAGGTTCCACGTGACAATCGCGGCTTCGAGCACGGCGCGCTTGTACGCGACGGTGTCGAACGACAGCAGCGTCGTCAGGTCCTCGCCGTCATCCTCGACGGGCTGCCCGTTCGCGAGGGCGGCACGGCGCTTGGCAGCCGCCTCGCGCGCCGTCTTCGCGGCGGAGACCTTCAGGTTCGCGGACGCCTTCACGTGCAGCGCGTCCGCACGGTCCCACACATCGCCCGAGAGCGCCGAGCGGATCTCGACCCAGTACTCGGTGCCGTCGTCGGGCCCGAGATCGGTCACATCGACCTTCTCGGTTCCGGCATAGCGGCTCATGAATCCCATGGAAACGTCCTTACCGATAGTGGAGCGCCGGGCGCGAGATGCGCAGACGCCGGTGGTGGATGGTCACAACGCCAGGTAGGAGGAGTCGACGATCGTCGCGGAGACCGTGTTGTTCGTGGACTGGTTCAAGAACGCCAGGTAGTTCAGCGACTCCATGACGATGTCCTCGGGCTTCGGGTCCTCCGAGTCCGTCTTGATGTAGACGTTCGGGCAGGAGAAGGAGGCCGAGCCGCCGTTCGTCGGGTGCGCGAGCGTGAAGCTCAGGACGCCGTGCCCGCCGTTCAGGGCCTGAGTCCAGTAGCCCCAGGTGGCGTCATCGAAACTCTGCCACACCAGGTCGATCTTCCCCGACACCTCGATCATGCCGGGGGTCAGGAACTGCAGGTTGTGCGACTGGTTGAACGTGTACGTGCTGATCAGGTGGTTGTCGATGTCCATCGTGAAGCCGTTGGCCTGCGCCACCGTCTGCCCGAACAGCGACAACGTGCCCTCCGCGAACACGTACGGCATCTCGTTGACCACCGCGACCGACGTCGGGGAGTCGAGCACCGCCGCGGACTGCGCGACCATGTCCGCCGACAGCGCCGCCTCGGCATCCGTCGCCGTCACGTTGATGCTGAGCTTGTTCACCCGCGAGCCCGCGAACAGGATCGACTGGCCGCCGAGAGTCGCCGGACCACCCAGGCACTTCTCCACCGTGTATGAGGAGAGCGCCACGGCCTGCTGAATCGAGTGCGTGAACGGCGCGGTGACGACAGACACGGCGACGCCTGAAGCGTGCGCGTACGTCCACGGCGCATCCACCGTGCCGTTCGTGCCCGTCAACGTCGCGATCTTCCGGCACTCGGTCGTCGTCGGGGTCGTCGGAGAGTTCACATCCACCTGGACGATCGACCCGATCGCGTAGCCCGTCGCCGACGTCAGCGAGATCGCCGAGGAGTTCGCCGTGACCGGAGCGGCGAGAGTCGTCGCGGACGTCGGCGACGAGCCCGTCACCCCGTAGCCGGGCTGGGCATCCGGACCGATCGCGCCAGGGATCAGCGTCGCCGCGTTCGTCGGCCACACCGGGCCCGCCAACGTCCCCGCGTTCTTGAACTGCCCGTTGAGCGGATACGAGTTCTTGTCCCGGTGCCCGAACATCAGCGTCGGGGAGAACAGGCCCGGGTCGATGTTCATACCGTTGCCGGTCATCGGGAAGTACGTCGTCGCCGACAGCGGCGTCCCGAACACCGCCTCCTTGGCAAGGCCCGTGGCCGACATGGCCCCGAACTTGGCCGTCACCGCCGTGGTCATGGCGTCGCCGCCTCTCTGCGCTTAGGCATCGGAAAGTGCTCGCCGCATCGCGCAGGCGAGAAAGACGAAAGCCCCGCACGCGGCGGGGCTGGGGCGGCCGGAAGGCCGGAAGATCAGGACAAGGTGGGGCGCGCGAACAGCGGACGCTCGCCGCGGCACACCTGATCCGCGACCGCCGCAGGCATCGGGTAGGACTCGCCCGGCGTACACAGGCCGACACCGGCGACGAACATCTCGGCCTGCCCGAGGAACACCAGCGTCTCCGCGGGCCTGCACTCCGAGCCGGCCTCCTCGGCCGGCGCGGGCGTCTCCTCGGCCACCGGCGCCTCCGGGACCGCGACCGCAGCCGCGGAATCGGTGCCATCGGCAGAGGGCGCGCCATCGCCGGTCTTACGGGAAACAGCCATCTCAGATCTCCTCGAACAGGGCCGCGAGCGACGAGGTCATCTCGGGCAGCAGGTGGTCGATCGCACGCTGCGGGAACGGGTTCGCCGCCGTGCCCGGGTGGTTCACGTGCAGCGCGAACACGTCATCCCAATGCAGCGCCTTGACGTTCTTCGGGTAGATCGGGTGCGGCGACGTGCCCTCGATCACGAACCCGGCGTACGGCGCGTCCGACGTCCACGTCATCGACACCCGGCCAGGCGAGACCTCAATCTCGGGCGCGTGGATCGAATCGCGCAGCCGCCCGGCGTCATCGCCCTGCCCGACCGGCGCCTCACCCGCGAGTTCCGAGGTCACCAGGTGCGCCCACGTCCTCGCCCACTCGGCCATCGCCGCCATCGGATTGGCGCGCTCGAGCTTCGAGGAATCCCCCGCCATCCCGATCGCAAGGAACGGATCCGACATCCAGCACCCCCGGTCAGGCCTGGAGGAGTTCCTTCACCTCGAACTGGATCCGCGCGACATACACGTACGTCTGCGACTTGTTCGCTGTGCGGATCGGCGGATAGTCCAACGTGAACCGCTCCCCGATGGACATCACCGACGATTTCGCGCCCGTCGTCGGATCGACGATCGGCGTCGGCATCGTCGTCGTCCACATCCTCGTCATCACCGTGTCCACGATGACCGGGAAGATCTGGTCCAGGTTCGCCGCCGTCGGCGCGGACTGGTAGTGCAGGTACACCTCGACAGTCCAGACCAGGTTCTTGAAACCCATCCCCCGCGGCATCGACTCGCGCGACGCCTGCATCCGCGCACCCGCGATCACCGCGATCGGGCCGTTGAACGTACCCGGCGCAGGAGGCGTGACGTATGCGGTGATCGCCGCGATGCCGTCCCACGGGATCTCGAGACCCTGCAGCAAGCCGTAGCAGTACTGCGTGACCGCGTTCATCGCCATCTAGATCACGCGCCGGTAGGGCGCGAGGAGATCCTTGATCTGCGCGGCGAGGTCAGCCACACCCTTGCCGCCGAGCGACGTCGACCCGGAGAGCGTCTGCGCCGTGATCGACTCCATGCCGGAGTCCAGAACCTGCGACGTCGCAATGAGGATCGTCGCCCACGCGATGTCCTGCGGAAGCGCCGAGAGTACGGTCTCCGCGGAATGGTTGTACGCCAGCGGAGCCGACAGCGTCACGATTCCCGGCCCCGCCTGAACGGTGCCACCGGCGGGCAGCGTGACGGGAGCGGTTGCCGTCGCCGTCGCCACGGTCACCGTCTCGGTGAACGCCCCGTCGTAGAAAAAGCACGTGGCGCCAGCCATGCCGGTGACGTCATCGACGGCGACCGCCTGGGTTCCGGCAGTCACGTCCGCGGTCACGCCGGCGTGCGGCCACCCGTTGAGATAGGTGGACTCGAACGTGTAGCCGTTCCGACCTGACGCCCACGAGACGTAGCCTGGCGCGATCAGGACGGCGCTGCCACCTGCCCCCGATGCGCCTTCGACGACGGGAGACAGTAGCGTGATCGGCGGGTCCTCGAGCGCCATCGCGGTCAACGGGATCGGCGACCACGACCGCGGGATCGTCGCCCGGGGCGAGACGCGGCCGGCGAGCAGTTGGGTCACCGGCCACCGCGAGAGCATCGCCCGGCCGACTCCGGACTGATCGACCGTCATCCGGTAGTCGGGTCCCTGGACCTGTTCGACCGACACGGTGGAGCGCAGCGGCTGGTTGACCTTCGCGTCGGCGATGTTCGAGGCACGCCAGAGGATGTTGGTCATCTCGGCGGTCTGGGCGGGTGAGAACTGGCTGCCCGCCTGCGGAATGCTGTTCCACGGAACGCCTGTGGGGGCGTTGAGGAGCATCTGTACGGAGCAGTAGGGGGTGGCCACGTTCGCTCCCTCCGCGGTCTCGGATGGGAATCGCCAGGAGGGGGTGGCGGGGTTACCCGCTGCTGGTGCGGATCAGGTCAGCGCCTTGCGGAGCGCAGTGGTTGCACACCCACTGCTCGCCGTCCCACCCGCCGTGCCGTCCGCAGAACGCTCGCCGGCACTTGTTGCAGAACTCGCACGGTTTGCCGGATCGGCGCGGACACAGGGCGCATGTCTTGCGGCCCTTCATGGATGGGCGCCCTAAGCCGAGGGCTTCGTTGCGGCAGCCTTGCGGGCCCGGGTGGCCGACTTCTTAGCCGGCTCGGGGCTCGCCGCGGCAGGGGCGGGAAGCGGAGCCGCCGGCGCGACCGCCGAGGCGACCTGCGCCATGCTCAGTCCTCCGCCGGCCAGGGCTGCGGCGAGTGCCGCGACCGACTGTGCGGCAACGGCGTCGAAGGTGGACTTCGCCGCCTCGGCGGTCTTCTGCTCCTTGTCCGTAAGCGGCACCTCGGACGGGACGCCGGCCCACAGCGGGTCCTTCGCCAGGTGCGGCTCGCAGCGCGGGCAGTCGACGGACATGTGCACATCGCCCTGGTCGGGCCGCTCGTCGTAGTGGTGGCCCGCGCAGGCGCCGCCAGGCGGCACGTAGGTGCGGATTCCGGTCTGTGCGTAACGCAAAGCTGGCTCCTAGGTGGTGTATCCGGGGGGCGGCAGGATGACGATGGTGACGTCCGGCGGCGTCGCCCCGGCTACTACCGCGGTCAGGCCGGCGTGGAGACGGATGTCGTACGGGAGGGCCACCTGCGCTGTCGCCGCGATTGCCGCGATCTCGGGGTGCGCGGTGTCGGGCCCGTCGTAGAGGGTGACTGTCGCGCCGCTCTGGCCCGTGTTGATGGTGACGAGGTGCAGGATGGCGCCGGGGTTGACGTCGAGGTTCTGGGTGCCGGCTGCGTTCAGGTGGAACGCGGCGCCGCCTACGGCCGTGCTGATACGCCACCTGCTTCCGGGGTCTTGCGGGGCCGGCGCCCGGGCGCGAGCGGTTCCTGGCACTTGGGGCAGTCGGTTTGCCAGGCGTAACCCACGAACGTGCATGCCGGACAGTGCGTCGAGGACGTCTTGAGGGGCGCGCTGTAGACGGCGCGCGCGATCATTCCGCCGGATTCGTCCGAAGCGCGCATGATCTCTCGGACGTGTTCGGGCCGGTCCACCGTGAGGCGTCCGGAGCGGGTCGCGTTGTAGCGGGAGCCGTCTTGCATCTGCAACCCGGTGCAGCCGGGGGGGACGCGGAGTTCGGGCACGAGGGTTCCTACCGTTCGGGTTCGTTCGCTAGCCGCGTCCGGCCGGGGCTCCCCGGCCGGACGCGGGTGCCGCATGGGCGATCAGCTGTAGGTGCCGCCGTTGCCGACGGTGGTCTTCTGGATGCCCTGCAGCAGGCCGTTGTACTGGACCGCCGGGGAGAACAGTGCCCCGTACATGAACAGGCTGTAGCGGAAGGTCACGTCCACGACGGGCCACGAGATGGACAGGTAGTCCTGGACCATCACGTTCTCCCACACGTTGCCGACGTTCGTCCACGGCTGCGGGAGCTTGTAGGACAGCGCCATGGCGGTGCCCTGCGGGATGTACGGGTGAACCCGGAGGTTCATCACCTTGCGCGTCACCGGGTTGGTGTACTCGCTGACGGCGACGCCGCCGCGCACACCCCCGACCTCGCTCTGGTTGATGAAGAACCGGTAGTTGTTCGGGTTGGCCTGGTTGTTCTGGTTCGCGAGCGAACCGGCCAGCCGGGTCAGGTCGCCGCCCTCGGCCCACAGGTCGTCCGGGTCGGCGAAGATGCCGTTCGGGCCGTCCCACATGCCGGTGAGCATGTTGTTGATGGCGTTCTCCGACAGGATGTCGCCGACGGAGTCGTTGACGTACGAGCCCTGGTAGCCGGACGGGTAGACGGCGGAACCGCCGGACGCCGAGTGGCCGGAGATCGTCGGGATGAAACCCTCGTAGTCCGTGGTCGCCGAGGTGCCGGTGTCGGCGGTCGGCGGGGTCGCAGTCCCGGTCGGCAGCGCGCCCTGCAGGGTGAAGCGGGTCGCGCCGACGGCCGAGGCCATCAGGTGGAAGCCGCTGTTGGCCGGGGCGGCCGTGCCGGTGCCGACGTAGACGTTGTAGGCGAGCGCGCCGTTGGACGGGCTGATCAGCACGTCGACCACGTTGCCAGCCGACCAGGCGACGGACGCGCTGGAGGAGCCCGCGGTCTCGCCGTAGTAGTTCAGCGCCGTGACGATCACGTACACGTTCGTGGTGACGCCGGACAGCGCCGTCTCGCCGCTGCCCGCGGCGCGAGCCGTGAGACCGGGCGTTCCCGGGGCCGACAAAGCGATCGAAGTCGCGCCGATCATGGCGCGCTCCTCGAGGACCATCATCTCCTGCAGCAGCACCAGCGACGCGAGCCCCGCGGCGTCGTCGAACCCCTGACCGGCGAACTGCGCCAGCCAGGAAACCGCCTCGGTCAGGCCGAAGAACTTGTACGGGACATTGACGTCCACGGCGGTCTGCGACCCGGAGGCGGGCAGCTGGTTGGGCCAGTTGTTGCCCGCGATACCGCCGCCGGCAGGCAGCTCCGGGATCGAGATGCGGTTGGAGGTCACGCCGAGCTGGCCCGGCAGCGCGCCGGAGATCGAGGTCATGACCTTCGCCCGGTGCACGGTGCCCTGGCCGGGCACACGCGGGATCAGGTTCCGCAGCGGCGAGTAGACCGGGTAGATCAGCTGCGTCGGCGCCGTCAGGTCGAACGGCACCAGGCCGGTCGCGTTCGGCGAAGTCAGCGTGATGGACTTGCCCAGTTGCGCGGACAGCTGGTCGTTCAGCTGCGACACGAACTGGTTCATCGCGTAGACCTGCGGGCTGTTCTGCATCGCCATCGACAGGGCGTTGCCGAACGCCGGCGACAGCGACTTCAGGACGGTCGCCGGGTCGGACAGGCCCTTGCGGATGGCCGACTTGAGCAGGTGCTCGGCGGCGTAGGCCTGGTCGTCCTCGCTGGCGCCGACACGGCGGCCCTTGACGAGGGCGGGGATGCGGCGGGAGATCGCGTCTCCGTAGCCGCCGTTGCGAACCTCGCCGAGAACCGACTTCGCAATGACGTCGGTGTTCGCCTCGCTCGAGATCTGCTCGATGGTTGCGCGCGTTATATGCCACTCCTTTCCGGGGTGGTCAGGTGCTCTAGCTGAGCAGCTTGACCGCCAGCTCGCGGCCGGCAGTCTTCATCAGTTCATCGAGGGCGGGAAGGGCGATCCCCTGGTCGGGGTCCTTCGCCTGCTTGACGAGCCTCACGAGCCGCTCCGTACGCGCAGCCTCGTCCCCGCCCGCGGGGACCTCCTGGCCGTCGTGCTTCGCCTTGGTGAGACTGGCCCCGGACCGCGGCGCCATCTGCGCCGGGTCGGGGGACGATTCGAACTCGGCGATCCTCGCCTCGAGGTCGCCGATGGTCTTGGTGAGGTCACCGAACTGGTCGGCGACGAGGTCCCGGATCGTGGACTTCAACATCTCCGGGTCGATGAGGGGCCCCGCGGTGGCAGTGGCGGCCGGCGCGGCGGCTTCCTGCGCGGGGTTCGCGGCGTTGGCCATCTCGGCCTCCTTCGTGACGTGCGGGGTGACGAGGGACGCGGCGTGCGCGGCGTCGACCGGGATCGGCGTGCTCGTCGCGTTGGTCTTGCCGAACTGCTGCGGGACGGGCGCGCTCGCGGCGGGAGAAACGCCCATCGCGCCGTGCGCGGACTCGCCCATGGCGCACACGCCCGGGTGCTGGCCGGCGATGTAGTCGTGCATCGCGGCGAGGACGCCCTTGGCCTGCTCGCGGGCCGCGGTCGTGTAGTAGGTGCGCGCGTCCTTGGCCGCCGACCCGGGGGACGCGGCTTCGCGCCCGGCCGTGATCAGAGGGCGCTTGAAGTCGTCGGGGTTCGGAACGTGGCTGGCGAGGGGGATGCGCGGCTTCTGGCCGGAGCCCGCCGTCTGGTTGGCGCGCCCGGCGGACACATACGGCCGTTCGAACTGGCCCGGGGTGATGCTGCCGGGCTTCACGTGCACGTCCGGGTAGTAGTCGGCGAACGCCTTGCGGAGATCCGTCATGGCTTCGGCCATCAGGCCCGAGTCGGCGGCCTTCAGGACCGCGGCGAGGCTGTAGGCGTGCGAGAGGCTGGGCAGCGCCATGGCCGCGCTGGCGGAGTCGCCGGCGGTCAACGCCGCGGAGATGGAGGCTGCGAACACGTCGGGGTCGGCGATGTGCGCGAGGCCCTTCGATACGGCGGGGTGAGCGGCGATCACGTCGTCGGCGCGGTATGCGGCGCAGGTGGCGTCGTGCAGCCGGGCCAGGTGGTAGGCGGCCGGTCCCGCAGCGCTCTTGGTGGCGTGCGCGGCCGGCGAGTCGGTCGCCTCGTCCTTGTCCTGGGCCGCAGCCGCCGTCTGCACGTCCTCGCGCACGTTCTCGAGCGCCTGGGCGACCATCTGGTCGGCCGGGTGAGTGGTCGCGTCGGGGTCCTTGGCCTGGGCGGCGAGCGCGGCGTCAGCGTCCTGCTCAAGCCGGTCGATGGCGCGTTCGACGTCCGTGTCGGCGGTAGACGGCTTGGCTGCCTTCTTCATGGCGGTGCCGCACTGGGCGCAGAACTTGTCGCTCTTGCGCATCGGGGCGTCGCATTCCGAGCAGTTGCCGGCCTTCTGCGCCTGCGCCTTCTCCGCCGAGTCGTCGTCGGAGTCGCCCTCGTCCTCGGCGTCGTCGGGCTCGCTGCCGTCGTCGCCCTCGAACGGCTTGGCCGCGCCCTTGAACGGCGGCTTGCCCTTCTCAATCTCGTCGCCGGCCTTGGCCGCAGCCGGCTCGCCTGTGGGCTCGGCGTCCTTCTTCGCGTCGTCGTCCTTCACGTCTTCGCCCTTCCACGAGTCGGGGATCTTCGCTTCGAATTCGGGCCCCTTGCGGCGGGCGATAGCCATGGCACGCTGCTTGATCTTCTCGGGGTCGCCCTTGATGTCGTGGTTCAGGTTCGGGGCGATGTCCGCGACGTCTTTCGGGGTGACGATCGGGAATGCGCGGTGCTCCGGGTCGGCGAAGTCCTCAGTCGGGATCTTGTCGCGGTCCACTCCGCCGCCGACGTTCCGATCGAAGTCCCGCTTGGCGACCTCGCGGACCGAAGGCTCTGCGGTGAGTTGCCGCTTGAGCGCGTTCAGCTTCGCCAGGTCGCGCGGGGAGAACGACACGGACACGTCCGCCGGGAGCTCCACCGTCACCGTCTCGGCCTCGATCGCCTTCGTGGCGCCCTGCGCGGGCGCTGGCGCGTCCTGGCGGTCCGGTTCGGTCATGACGGCGGCAATATGCCCCTCCTGGGTTTCTGCGGCGGCCACGTTGGCCGCCGGATTGATCTCGGCAACGTCAAGGGCCTTCATCATGAGAATGGGGAATCCGTTTGCCGGCGTACCGACACCATCCACGCGAGTCGGGTCGAACTTCTCCAACTCGGTGATCTTCTCCAGGTCATCGCCGGCCTCCCCCTGGTTTCCGACCCCTGGAAACGCTGCGGCCATCGTGAACCTCCTGGCGATCATTACCCTGAAACAGGGCGTGGTGGAGTTCGAATTCGGTAGAATCTGACGTGGCTACCAATGCAGAGAAATCGGCGTTAGCCGAACGGGCTTTCCTGGCACGCCTCGCCGAACTTGGCGTCATGCCGGACTACGAAAAGTGGGAGGGCACGGGGCGCCCCCACAAGGCAATCTGCCGTGTGGGCCACGAGTGCTATCCGTACCCCTCCGCGATCCGCAAAGGAATCGGGCCGTGCAGAGCCTGCGCCGGGCAGGACCCGCGCATGGCAGAGGCGGCGTTCCGGAACCGCCTCGCCGAACTGGGAGCCGCCCCCGTCTACGACACCTGGCTCGGTGCGCGCAAAGGCCATGCCGTGATCTGCAAGAACGGGCACGCGTGCCATCCGACGCCCGATGCGATCCGCGCAGGAAACGGTCCCTGCAACACCTGCGCCGGCACGAACAGTGCGGCGGCCGAACGGAACTACAAGGTCCGGCTCGCTGAACTCGGAGCCGCGCCCGCCTGGACCGCCTGGATCGGCGCCGCGAAGCCTCACAAGGTCATGTGCCCGCAAGGGCACGAATGCTCCCCGATCCCTTCGGGCGTCATGGGAGGCAAAGGCTTATGTCGGACATGCGCCCGGCTCGACCCGCTGGTAGCCGAAGTCGCATTCCGACGGCGCCTCGACGAACTCGGCGTCGTCGCCGAATGGGCAACGTGGCGCGGCAATCACGCCAAGTACCAGGCAACCTGCGCTGCCGGGCACGAGTGCTGGCCGCGCCCTGACCACTTGCGGCGAGGCGACGGGCCCTGCCGCGCCTGTGGGAAGTGCGACCCCGTCGAGGCCGAGGCCCAGACCCGGCGTCGGCTGGAAGCATCCGGCTTCACGCCGGCTTGGGAACAGTGGGTCGGTGCAGGCCGCCCCCACAAAGTAGCCTGCCCGGCCGGACACGAGTTCCCCATGTACCCGTCCGCGCTGGCGCGGAGAGGGTGTACGTGCCCTCATTGCGCCGGCACGACTCCGGAAGCGATCGAGAGCGTCTTTAGGGATGCCGTCGTGAGGCAGGGCGCCACCCCAGCGTGGGGCAGTTGGCTAGGGAGCAGCCAGGGCCACAGGGTCATCTGCAAGAACGGGCATGTGGTCTACCCCAGGCCGAACGGTGTCGGGCAGGGGCGTGGCGTCTGCCGGTTCTGCAAGGGCCGGGCTTGGGACGTCTTCTACGTCGTGGTCAACGACGTGAAGCGCGAACTGAAATTCGGGATCACGAGCGGCGACCCCCGGGGGCGCCTTGCCGTCCACAGGAACCGCGGCTTCTCGCATGTGGCCCTGATCGCCGCGACTCCGCTGGCCCTGAAGATCGAAACCGCGACGAAGAGAGCCCTCCGCGCCGCCGGACACCGGCCCGCCCACGGCAGGGAGTACTTCGGCCTTGACGCCCTGGAAGAAGTCTTACAGGTGGCGATCAGCTACGGACTCGAAGCCGGGATCAGTCGCGAAGACTGGCCAGGGCGTCCTGGGACGGCTCTCGCCTTACGGCCGAGCCTTGCATGCTGACCCCGCGGATCTTGCCGCTCTTGATGAGTTCCCAGGTCTCCGGGGTCCACTGGATCCCCAGGAGCCAGTCCCCGGACTTGATCGTCTGCGTTGTGCCGTCGGCTGCGGTCAAGTGCCAGTCGGGGCCGCGATAGACATACGATTCCACAACGTTGCCGCTGCCATCCGTGCCCTGCTGATGCCACAGCCCCACCGAGCGCGACTTCAGCATGTAGGACCACGCCGCATCCTCGACCGCCTGCGGGCCTGCGAAGTCGCGGAAGCCGTCCGCGGCCACGCCGGCATCCGGCTTGTTCGCTGGATACGCGACGTGCAGGGTGAAGCGGCGATCAGGCTGCGACTTCACGACGCGGGCGGCGATGCCCATGCCGTCCCATACGTCAGGCTGCGCGTCCTTGACGACTTCGCCGCCGTCGATGACCACGCGCTCGGTGCCGTCTTCGATAGTGACGCGCAGATGCAGCTCCTACCTGGTTTCGAGCCGGGTCAGCAGTTCGGTCCAGTCCGCGAAGGCGCGGACGTTCGGGTACTGCCGCCAGGATTGAGGGGTCCACGGGCGTATCGGCGTCCACACGTCGACACCGGGCCGGGCGATGGTGAGCCACTTCGCGGGGTCATCGTCGATCAGGACGGCCGGATTCATGGGCCCTCGGGCGGCGAGCGCCATCGTTTTCGATGTGGGACCGTCGAGGATCTGCCCGTCGCGCGGCACCGCGCTGGCGTCGAGCCACTTTTCAGTGGCGGGCGCGGTGGACGCCGGGCGGTCCGAGGCGATGAGGACCCGATGTCCGGAAGCGCGCACGGTTCGCAGCGCCGCGATGGCTTCGCGGTCCGGGGCGAGGTTGAGGATCCACGGGTCGCGTGCGGATTGGGCGAGCAGCCATCTCTTCTGGTCTGGCTCGAACAGGTTCACGTACGGGTAGGCGCGCATGTCCGAGACAAGATGCGAGGAGCCGAAGCGCGCGTTGACTGCGGTGCAGCCGGCTTCGACCTCCTGCGCGAGTACGTTGTCGATGTCGCACACCACGAGCGGTCGTGTCGCCTCGGCCGCGAAAACGGCACCGAGATCCACGCGGCCTCCCGTCAACGGCGGTCGTAGTCGTGCAGGTGCAGCGAGCGCTTGTGCACGTGCGGCCGATAGCCCAGGGTCCGCAGTAGCTGGGACAGGCGGGTATCGAGCCGGTGCCAGTCCTTGGCCGGGGACCCGTCGCCATCTACATCACCGAGCCGGCCCATGAGACCGGGATGGCGAGTTTTGAGCCTGCCCGCCAGTTTCACGCAGCCGAGCCCGTCCTGGAGCCACGTGTGCTCGATCCGGTACGGGCTTGTACACCACGGCCGGGCGCAGGCCCCCATGGCGGCGGTAACACCGTCGGCCGGAAGCATGTCGTGCTCGATGAGGATCAGGTCACCTGGGCGGTCCCATTCGGCGGCGAGGAGGCGCCAGTAGGCTTCGACGTCTGCGTCGAGTTGGCAGATTCTCGCACCCTCGGCCTGCGCCCACCTGCGGGTCGCTTCGTGCAGCATGCCGGGTGCTGCCGCAACGATGGCCACCGTCACACCATGTCCGATGCGCCGAGCCGGTACCTGACCACCTCGCTGTCGCCGCGATGGACGGACAGGTGCGTGAAGGTCACGGGCAGCGCCGGCAGCGGATCCGGCAGGCTATCACCAGCATCGACGTAGGCCCTGGTGACGTGCGGATGCCAATCCGCGTGCTCGCTGGCCGAGAGGTCCGCTAGGTTCGCTCGTAGTTGCTCGGCGCCGGGGAGAGTGACTCCGGCCCATACGACGGTCTTGCCGTCGCTGGAGTCGGACGGTTCGAAGGTGCCGAGTCCCGAGACGATTCCCGTCAGCGGTCCCGGCGCGGACGCGGCGGCTCGTGCGGCGCGTGCGCACGCGAGCGCGAACGCGTCGTCGTCGACGTCAGGCCCGAGATATGCGACGGTCACATGGAAGTCGGCGACTCCGCCGGGGACCGGCTCGATCAGCGCTTCAGGCAGATCCAGCGAGATCATTCCCGATTGCGCGTTAAGACTGTATCCGCGCGCTGCTTTCACCGTGTCCGAGGAGTCCTCGGCGGGGACGAAACGGCAGGAGCAGCGGCAGTTCGGGCCGCCGAGGCACACGTTTCCTCCGAACCCGCCGTCCCCGGGCCAGCCGGGCAGCGTCTTGAGTGTGAACGTCTTGCCCGCCCGGTCGACGCAGGGCCCGCAGTGGTCCTTCGCGTCCCCGAGTTCCCACACGATCGTGTAGGTGGGGTGCGCGTCCATCACGGTTCGGCCGTAAGCCTGGTTGTACGCCTTGTACAGGGACGCGGCGTACTGGGCGAGACGCGCCCCGATCGCGGCGAGCGACAGTCCCGCGACGACGTCCTGGATCAGCCCCATGAGGTAGCCGCGCTGCCGTTCGGCTTGCTCGCCGGCATCGTCGTCGAGGTCGTCCTCGTCGATGGGCGGAGTGTCCTCGTAGTCTCCGGACGCGTCCGTCGTGCCGGCTGCCATCGCCTTCCGGTACCCGGCGGCCATCGCCCGCACTCCGCCGTCGACGGCGTGCGGAAGGGACAGGCCCGCGTTCTTGTGGTCGCGCACCAGTTGTCCGAGGTGCGCCGCCACGGCTGCGGCAGCCGCTTCCAGGTGTCGTTCGCGCCGTTCCTGCCGCTGCTTGGCGTCGGTGGCGTCCTTCGCGGCCTTCACTGCGGCGGGCACGCCCTGCGGGAGCATCCGAGCGGCAGCTTCCACGGCTTCGACGGGAAGCGCTTCGGGTCGGAACCGGGCAAGGTCGCGGCCCTTGCGCAGGTAGCGGCCGAGGATCTCAAGCTCCGCCTTCTGTGCGGCTTGTTCGGCGGCCTGCGCCTCCGCGTCTGCTGCGCCTGCGCTGCCGGGGGTGTCCGGCAGTCTTTGCGCCGCCTCGTGCGCCGGTGTCGTCAGCGAGTCGTCCGAGACCTGCGCCGACGCGTCCGGTACGGCGCCGGGCACGCCCGGGGCCTGGGGCTGTTCGCTGGCGATCGCCGAGAGCGGTACCGGGCCGGTGGCGGTGAACACGAGCGGCACCGAGGTCTCGGGCAGCCCGAACGGCGTCCACCCGAGTTCGCCGCGGAACTCGTCGATCGTCTGCACGCCGCCCTGGGTCAACTGCACGCCCTGGTCGATCAGCGACTGCCGGTTCTTGCCGCGGTCCGTCAGGCCCCAGGACCATTCCATGTCCTTCTGCCCGAAGACTTCCCGGATCACGAAGTCGAAGATGACGGTCTTGAGTGCCGCGCACACCGGTTCAACGCGGGTCTGCGACCCCTTGTCCGAGTTGATCTGGGAGAGTTCCTTGGATTCGGACGGCGACTGCACTGCGGAGACCCGCGGGGTGACGCCGAGGTCCATCGGCGTCAGGCCGAACGGCATCGCCACCTGGGAGATGATCCACTCATCGAACTGGTCGGCGAGCGCGACCGGCTTCTGCGCCTCGGCTTTCGACCCGGGCGGCAGCACCACGATCCGGTGCTTCGCCCCGATGTCCCCGGCCATCGCGTTCAGCGCATCCTGCAACTGCCGGATCTGCTGCGGGGTGGAGATGTCCGGGCCCGGCGTAATGAACTGCCCGGGAATGGAGCCGTCGGTGAAGTAGTCGTTCTGGAACTGCTGACGCGCCAGACCGATCGAGATCGGGAGGAGCGCCTTCTCCACGAGCGACTGCCCGTACGGGGTGAACGCGCGCGGCGTCTCCCTCATGTAGATCAGCTGGTCGGCGCGGAAGTCCGCGACGGGCTCGCTGAGTTCTTCGAGGTCGTCCCCGTTGATGACCGACAGGAGGTCGACGCGGGGTACGCCCCACACGAACTGCTGGTAGCCCACGGCGGACGGCCTCGGCGTCTCGCCGAGCGTCGAGATCAGCGGCCTGACGGTGGACCCGTCGATGAGGTTGAGCGCGGCGAGGTCGGAGCCGAACGGGCCGGCGCCCTTCTTGCGCGGCGGCACCAGGTGGATCGCGACGGCGTCGAGGACGAACCGGTCTTCGAGCAGCGCGCTCAGCCACGCCCCGAGGGTCGGATACTTGGCGCGGTCGGAGTCGGGGTGGCTGAAGAAGTCGAGGACGATCGCGCGCCGCTTCTCCCAGTCGGCCCGCAGACTCTCGTCCCCGGCCATGGCGTGCTCGGCCTCAGGCGTGGGAATCACGTCGGGTTCGAGACCGATGATCTCCGCCTTGCGCTTGTCGACGCAGGAGCGGGCAACCGAGTACATGTCGGCGACGGCGCGCAGCGTCGCGAACGGCGCGAGCTTGAGTCCTTCGCTGCCCGGCTGCCCGACGGGGAGGTTGTAGCCGGGCTCGTACTGGTATCGGCGGACGTCGGGCCGGTGGGTGTCCTCGCGCGGCGGGTCGATCGGCATGGCCGTGACTGGCGCCATGGGGCCGAACGCGCCGTTGAGGAACACGGGGGCGGGCCGGGGCAGCGGCGAATACGGCACGGAGGCGCTGTAGCCCTGCCCGTATGACGCGACCAGCGGCGAGAGTCCGCCCTGGCCGGTGCTGCCGCTACTGCCGGCGTTGTTCGCTGCGGCGAGTACGGCTGCCGCGATCGCGTTCCCTTTCGGCACGGCCACCCCCGCCTGTGTGACGTGAACGGCACAAGGATCTGGCGATCGTCGGCTTGCTGCCGGTTACGCGGCGGCCGGTTCGTCCTGCCATGCCGCGGCTTCTTCGAGGTCTTCACGCCAGAGCACCTGGTCTTCGGGCCACTCGCCGTGCCGGAAGTAGGTGACCCGCTGCACTCGCCCGTCAGGGTGGTATTCGAGTTCGGAGACCGCCGGGCATTTGCGCGAATGAAGGCCGAGGCAGTGCGGGCAGCGCTGCTTGTCGAACACGGTGGTCTTCAACCCGGCGACGCCTGGGAAGGGCGGGGGCTCGTCGACCACCTGCAGGAGTTGGCGGGCAAGAGCAGGGTCGAGGCGCAGCGCGGCCCGGGCCGAGCCTCGCCGCCGTTCGTCGCGGCGCGCTATGTAGGCGTTCTTGGCGCGCCTGGCGTGGTGGCGGAGCCGGTGGCCGTGGCGGCCCAGCTTGTCGTAGAGGCTGCCCGGCCAGCCGAGCGGGGCGCGGATCACGTCGGTGAACGTCTCGGCCTCCTCGCGCTGTCATGATGGGCGGGTGAGTAGAACTTCGGCCCGCGGCGGCGAACCGGTGCCTGAAGAGTTCGGCGAACTCGCTACGTTCAACGGGCGCATTGCCGACGATTCCGCGGTTGCGCCGGAGTGCGCGGCGCGGATGGCCCTGGTGCAGGGGCGGTTCGACGTGTGGCTCGCCTCGAAGCTCGAGGGTATGGGCTTCCGGCCCGTGGAGGGCTCCGATGACGTGTGGGTGTTGGAAGCGTGACTACGGTTGTTGGCCGACGTTTGTCTGCTGCTTGAGCCTGATGCGCTTGTCCAGATCGTTGCGCATCCGCTTGGCGGCCCGCTTGTCCCGTAGGCCGAGGGTGGCCGCGATCGCGCTCCACGGGATGCCGCGCTGCCAGGCGATTTCGATCACAGCGAGTTTCTGTACGTCCGGGTCGTTCGTGTCGATCGGGCGCAGTTCGGTCTCGGTCACTCCGGCTCTCCGTGCGGCCAGGGCGGCATCTCGCCGGTGAAGCGGCCCATGCGCATCGCTAGGCCGACCTGAACGAGGCACGCCAGATAGTAGAGGGCTTGCGGTTCGGTGAAGCCGCCCTCGATGAGCGAGGCGAGCATCTCCGCTTGGGCGATGGCGCCTGGAAGCGTGCCGGAGAACGGATCCGGGGGCATCTCGCCCGCGGGTGGCGTCTGTGTCCCGCTGCCTGCTTCGATGATCCGCTTGAGGTACGCCTTGCGCTGTTCCGGGTCGAGCGGGGCTTCTCCCCCGCCGCGCAGATTCCGATGCTCGGGGATGCCGTCCCAGGCCATGCCACCGCCTCCTTCGGCCGTCAGTAGGCCGCCGTCCACGGGTTCTCCGGTTCAGCTTCGTCGCCCTTTAGCTGTTCCTTCTTGGGCGAGTACACGTCCAGCCACGACATGCCGGCGCCTTCGACCTTGCAGGCGTGCAGTGCGTAGACCATCGCGTCGAGCCGGTCCGGGCTTTCGTCCGAGCCGGGCTCGAACTGGGCCATCTGCTCTTCGAGCTTCTCGAACCGGCCGACGAGGTGGCAACGCTGCTGTTCGTAGAGTGCCGCGATCGGTTCGGCCCTGAGGTACTTGCCGCGTGTCGCATGCACGGTCTTGTACCCGATGTCGGGCGTCACGCCTTTGATCAGGGTGCCGACGTAGTCGCCGCCGTTGTTGACCTCGGCGACGACGAAGTTCGCGCGGTAGTCCTCGTATGCGGCGCACACGCGCCTGGCCACTTCGGCGGGGTGCCCGCGGAAGGAGAGGTCGGCGAGGACGTACCCGTGCCCGTCGGTGCCTTTGCCCGCGACGACGATGCCGGTCTCGTCGGATTCGTCGCTCGAGGTGACCGCCGGGTCGACGGCGACGACGACGTACACGAGCGGGGGGTGCTCGCCGACACGGCAGGCGTCGAGGGTCTCCCACGACCACAGTGCGCCCTCGGGGTCGTCGAGCAGGTCGCCTTCGAGTTCTTGGCGGGCGAGGCGCGAGGTGAGTCCGCCGGTGACGTCCTGGAGGAACTCGCTGGAGAGGTTGCCGGCGTTCTCGGTGGTTTTGAGGAGCCGGTTGTCGACCTTGGGGTCGTCGAGGAGCCGGCGCACGAGGTGCTTGGACTTGCGGGCGCTCTTGGGGGTGCCGGTCGCGATGATGAACGCGCCCTCGATGCGGGTGGCCATGCGGATCGACTCGTCCCACGCGGTTTCCCACTGTTCCCATAGGCCGATCTCGTCGGCGAGGACGCCGCGGAGGTTTTTGCCCTGGAGTCGGATCGCGCCGTTCTCGGCGCCAGTCGCGTAGAGGCGTCCGCCTGTGTGGAGGGTGAGTTCGCCGAGGGACCGGTTCCAGCTGGCGACGAGTTTTGACTTGCCGGCCTCGACTTCGACTTTGCTGGTGCCGAGGGCGGCGAGGAGTCCGGATTCGGGGGATTCGATGGCCATGGAGCGGGCGTCGGCGAAGGTGGGTGAGACGAGGCCCCATTCGCCTTGCCCGGATTCGGCGAAGCGTTCGGCGAAGGCGTGGATCGCGGACCAGCTTTTGCCGGCGCCGCGTCCGCCTCGGTAGTAGGTGATGCGGGTGCCTGGTTTGGGGGCGCGTTGCGCGTATCTTGCGTGCCGGCCGCGTCCGTTGTGGGGGCTGCCGTCGCAGGCGGGGTCTCCGCACCAGCGCCACGCCTGCATGATGGCGCGGGACGCTGCGAGCCGGGCCTCGGCGAGGCGGCGGCGGCTGTCAGAGAGCCACTGGAGGGTCTCCGGCGACGCCGTCACCTCGATGCGCCGCGGCTTCTTCGGCGAGGCGGGCAATCTCCCTCTCGTTTTCTTCCGCGAGGGCGCGGGCTACGTCCTCGTCGACGATTTCGACGCGGGAGCGGGCGGCTGGGTAGTTGTCTCGGAGCCGGTTTTCCATGTCTTCGAGCTTCATCAGCCGGTCGAGGGCCCGCATGTTCGGGTCGCGGTCGATCAGCGGCAGTCCGTCTGGGCCTTCGGCGACTCGCCCTGCCTGCGTGATCTGGTAGTGCTGGGCTTCGAGGATTTCCTGGGCGATGCGCCGGTAGTCCTGGATGCGGTCGAGGACGACTTGGCGGGCGGCGGCGGCTTCGAAGGGGTCGACGGCGTTTTCTTTGGCGGCGCGTCGTACGGCTTCGAAGGCGGCTTGGTGGCTGACGCCGAGTTCTGCGCCGATCTGCCGGTAGGACATACCGTGGCGGAACATCTCGTACGCGCGGTGGTCGCGTTCGATGGTTTCAGCGGACCTGCGCGGCGGCATGGGTCACTTCCTTGTCAACCAATCCATGCGTCAACTTGACGCGTGCCCTCATGCCGGTCAGTGTCCGCGTTTGCCTGCGGCGCGTTCGTGGTGGGTGGGCCACGTGATGCGCGGGTGGGACCAGCCTTGGGGGTGCTGGCCGTACATGTCCTTGATCGCGTCGCGGAGCATGCCCATCCGTGCGTGCATGCTGGCCCCGGAGAGCGGGTCGCCGTCGATGCGGACGGGTTCCATGTGTCGGCCGGCTTCGGCCATGTCGATGTATGCCTGCCGGAGCGTCTCGTAGGCGTGGCGGATCTGGTCGTGGTCGAGTGTGTCCACGTCGATGCCGAGTGCTATGAGGCGGGCGCGTCCGCGGGCTTTGGCGCGGCGGCGTTCGGGGGTGTCGGCGTGCACGTTCATCACAGCAGGCACACCCATGGGGTTTGCGCGTTGAGGGACGCCATCGTGGTGCCGCTGATGGTGAAGGACGCCGGTAGCGCGGTCTGCGCGGTGCCGTAGAGGAACGTTTTGAGCCAGGGTGCCGCCGTGTTGCTGAGCCCGGCGTTGTACATGGGCGGGAACCCTGCGGTGGTGGACAGCCCCGCGAGGTGGACCGGGGTGGTGGCGTTCGACATCAGCAGGATGATGTACGAGTTGCCTGCGACGAGGGTCTGTCCGGCGCCGAATGCGTAGGACTCGAAGCCCTGCGAATTCCAGGTGCCGAGGTCGCCGGTGACCGCGATCTGCGTCGCGGTCGTCCCGGAGATCGAGTAGAGGCCGATGAGGTTTTGGCCGCTGGTGGGGGTGGCTGCGGAGGACAGGACGCCGACGCCGACTTTCGTCACGGCACTGTTGCCCTGCGCGATGATCGTCGTGCCGTAGATGGAGCCGGACACGAGGTTGTTGCTGACCGTCGCCATCTGCGGCGGGAAGTTGTATTCGAGCAGGCCGCGTGTGGCCGGGGTGTCCCATGCGTATTCGCCGAGGCTGGCGCGTGCGCCGATGGCTGTGGTGGCGCCGGTTCCGCCGGAGCCGATAGCGAGTGTGGCGCTGAGTCCCGCTGCGGTTCCGGTGGTGTTCTGGTTAAGGGTCGGGATGTCCGCGGCCTGGATCGTGGCGAGTGTCGCGTTGGTGCCGTCGGACCTCAGGTAGGCGCCGGCGGACTGCGCCCCCGTCAGCGCATTGATCGCGGCCTGGCGGCTGGCCTGGCCGGTGCCGCCGGAAGTGACCGCGAGAGTAGCCGAGAGCCCCGCCGCGGTACCGCTGGTGGACTGGTTCAGTGTCGGAACATCGCCCACTTGGATCGCGGTGAGCGCGACGTGCGTCCCGTTGCCGCGCAGGTAGCTCCCGGAGGTGACGCCGCCTGCGAGCGCGTCGAGGGCGGCCTGCGCGCTCGTCTGCCCGGTCCCACCTGAGGCGACGGCAAGGGTCGAGGACAGTCCTGCGGCGGTCCCGGTCGTCGACTGGTTGAGAGTGGGCACGTCAGCGGCCTGGATCGCGGCCAGGGTCGTGTTCGTGCCGTCCGAGCGCAGGTACCGGCCCGCGGTCTGAGCGCCGGCCAGAACGGTCAGCGCGGCCTGCTGCGTGCCCTGTCCGGTGCCGCCCTGGCTGATCGGGAGCGGTGCGGCCAGGTGCGTCCCGGTGACGGTCGGACTCGGGTAGGTCGAGCCGAGGTCGCCGCCCGCAGTTCCGGACGGCGGGAGGCTGGCAGGCAGTTGACTAACGGTGGCGAAATCGGTGCCCGCCGTGCCCGCGGCGCCGCCGGTGATTTTGCTGCCGCCCATGGCGATGGCGCCGGACATCGTGCCGCCGGCCAGCGGCAAGTAGGTCGCGGCGGCGTTCGCCTCTGCTGCGGTGATCGCGTTGGACTGGGCTGTCGCTGCCGCACCGGCCGGGTCGAACACGGAAGTGTTCTGTGTCGCCGCGGAGCCTAGGCCGAGGTGGCCGCGGGCCGCGGCGTTGTCGGTCAGGTCGCTGAGGTTGTCCGCGGCGGTGAGCTTCGTGGCCTCGGCAGCTTCGGCGCGGGCGGTTTCGGTGGCGACGGCGTTGGTGGCGAACGTCTCGGCGTTCGTTTGGGCGGTCGCCGCTGAGCCGGCGCCGTCGAAAGCTGATGTGGACGCGGTGGCGGCCGTGCCGAGGCCCAGGTTCGCGCGCGCGGTCGCCGCGTTCACCAGGTCGCTGAGGTTGTTCGCGGCGGCCAGGAGGTTCGCGGCTTGCGCGGCGGTCAGGTGCCCGGATGCGTCGAGGGTCGCGACACCGGATGCGGCGCCTTCGGCCGAGGCGGGGATCGCGGAGACGTCGGCGGCGTGGAGCACGACGATGCCGGTCTGCCCGTTGACGGAGTCGACTGCTCCGCCGCCTCCGCCGCCGGTGGCGTTGATGGTGACGTCGACTCGGCCGGCGGACGGGTTGTCGGCTGCGGTGACGGTGACGTTCGTCCCGGCGATGAGGTTGATTTCGGGGCGTACCCCGGCGACGGTGCCGTTGGCGGCGACTTGCACGCCGGTGATGCCGGGCGCGTCCGGGGTCGGCGGCGGAGTGACGAGGAGGCTGGAGAGTTCGTACGGACCGCCGGTGGCGGGCACGACGATGGTAGAGACCGCGCCGCGGCCTTCGGTGACCGTGTAGTACGTGTTCGTCGGGGTGATCGCCGAGTTCGGCGTCAGGGTCGCGCTCCACGCGCCGGTCTGGCTGGCGGAGGTCTGATACGTCTGGACGATCTCGCCGCTGCCCGTGTAGCCGGGGGTCGAGGCGCTGGAGGTGACGAGCGCGATGTGGATTGTGGCGGACGGGATCGGGTTCGAGCCGGCGTCGAGCGCGACTCCTTGGACCTCGGTCATGTTCGCCCCCTCGGCTTATGCGGGCGGTCCGGCTAGCGCGGCGATCTCGGCTGGCGTGACATATCCGGGCCAGTCGGGCTCGAGGACGTCCCAGCCGCCGCGGCGGGCCGCTTCCACGTCGAGTTGCGAGCACAGCATGTGCTTCGTCGAGGCGACGTAGCGGCGCAGCCCCGGGATCGGCAGGTGGATCCGGTGCGCGGCGATTGCCGCGTAGTCGAGGAAGGAGTAGCCGATCTTCTGGTCGGCGAACTCCCGTGCCGCATCTGCGACGCCCTGCCGGTACTGGTCAGGGCAGCGGACCCACACGATCGTGCGGGCGTCGTATTCGCTGAGGTCTGCGATGCGCGCGCCGCCCGGCTCGGCCTCGACGATCTGGCCGTCGCCGATGTAAACGAACGCGTGCTGGTACTGGGCGAATCGGTCGCCGTTCAGGCGTTCGCCGAGTTTGATGAGCCAGCCGACGTCACCGCGGATCTGCGTACATCCGAGGTCGCCGATTCCGGGCTCACTGCTCGTCATCTGCTTCCCTCCAGTGCTGGGGGCAGCAGGCATGCCGTCGGATCCGGTACTGGCCGGTCTCGTCGCGGAACACGGTGCAGCAGCACGGCTCGGCCGGCTTGGGTGCCGACGCCTTCACCTGGTACGTGCTCGGACGCCGCCGGATGGGCCAAGCCGCCTGACGATCATCTGAACGAACCGGTCCATGTCCTCGTCGGACATGACGGCGCCGATCGCCGAGATCCGCTGGGTTTCCGGCGCTGCCGCCTCGACGGCGATCTCGTCGGCGACGATGACGAGGACTTCGTTATCCGGGAAGTGCGCTTGCAGGTAGTCGCGGTACTCCAGCTGCTGCCGGGGTGTCAGGTTGGCGTGGCGCACGATGAGCCGGTCGCCGGGTTCGAGGCGGAGGCGGCGGACCTCGTCGGGGATGACCGGTGGTTCTACTTCCGCCACGGCCAGTTCCCGGTGGTCAGGTGGAGGGCCAGGAGGGCGAGGCATGCGAGGGTGAGCGCACCGGGTGAGAGCCACGCGCTGGTGTGGGCCTTCGAGCCATCGAGGATGTAGCCGACCAGCGCCAGAACGGCGGCGAGAAGAGCGAACATCAGTCCTCCGTGTTCTGTACCTCTGCGGCGGCTGTCTTGTTGCGCAGTGCCTTCGCTCGCCGTCGAGCTGACCCGGACGTCGGGATCCACGCGGTGCCTTGCTCGGCCGCGCGGGTCTTGGCGGCCTGGTCGCGTCCGCGCTTCTCGGTCGCGCGGCGCATGTTCGCCATCCGGCCGCGTGCCTGGAGCGTCTCGGCGTTCTCGATGGGCCGGGTCGTGGCGTACGCGTCGGCGCGGGCCTGCTCCGGGGTGACGAGCACGATCGGGCGCGTCGCGAGGTAGTTGATGTGCGGCCTGAGTTCGGCCGCTCGGCCGGTCAGCATGCGGGCACCTCGGCGTCCTCGATGAGCAGGATCGTCTCGAGGAGGTCTTCGGCGACGGTGAACGTGATGGTCCCGTCGACCTTCTTGAACACCCGCAGGTCGCCGTCGCGCTTGTGGTAGGCGGCGGTGATCTCGAGTTCTTCGAGGAACTCGGCCTGGTCGGGCGTGCCGGACGGCGGCAGGCTACGCCAGGTGACCTTGAAGAGCCGGTCTTCGGTCTCGATCACGGTGTCTCGTCTCGGTGCGTGGTGGGTGGGTCAGCCTTCGACGCGCTCGGGCCAGTGCCAACTGCCGCCTTCGTGGCCGAGTTCGCTCTGCATGGCGCCCTGGTGGAAGAACATGCCGGTCGGGTTCAGGACCGCGAGGCCGACTGGTACGGCGATCTGGCTTCGGTCCGCGTTGCTGATGCCGTCCGGGTACTCGCCGACCTCGGTGATGATCGCGGCGCGGCATGCGGGCGGGAATGCCTGCGTACCGTCCTCGCGGATCGGGGTGCCGTGGGCGACGTAGTGAACGATCTGGCCGATGCTGGGCTGCTGGCCCATCAGGCGCCGGCCTCGGCGGTCGGCTCGGTCGCGGCGGGCTCCGTGGTCGGAGCCTCGCTGGCCGGCCCGGCGACCTGCTCGGTCTCGGCCGGGGTGCTCGGCGCGGCGGTCTCGACGGCCTGCCCGGCGTCGGTCTTGGCCTCGGTGGCGACAGCCTCGGCGTCGTGCTCCGCGTTCTCGGCGACCGGTTCGGCGGCGGTCTCGGCCTCGTGCACGACCGACTCCGCGTCCGCTGCGGCCTCGTGCTCGACCACGGGCAGGTCGGACTCGACGACCGACTTGACCTCGTCGAGCTTCTCGCTCGCGGCGTGCGCGACGGCCTGGACCTCGGCGTCACCGTGGCCGAGAAGCTTCGCAACCTCGGCCTTGGCCTCGGCGAGGAGGTGGTGCAGGTGCTCGAAGACGCCGGACATGTCAGTTCTCCCATGGTTGAAGTTGGTGTTCGCCAACGCGGCGCAGCACGACCTCGAGGTCGTGCTTGCCCCAGCGGCCGGCGATCAGGATGTAGCCGCCGTTGTCCGCGACGGTCTCGACGACCACGGTCGCCTCATCGAGGTACGGGTCGGAGGAGCGGACGGCGAGAATGTCGCCGGGGCGCGGGGGCCGATATTGAGGCACAGTTCGGTCCCCGAGGTCTCGGGTGCAGGGCGGCGCTGGTCGTTCGAGTAGTGCGGTGCTGATGTGCTGGTCTCCGGTCGTGCTAGCGGTTCATGTGCGCGAGGATCTCGCCGAGCATGCAGACGGTGCGGATCAGGACGATCGCGGCGAGGCCTTCGCAGAGCACGGCGAGGACACCGATTGCGATCAGGCCGTGCAGGAGCAGGCGCCGGAGCGCCCGGCTGATTCCGAGCGGTCGGTCACGGCTTCGCCTTCCGGATCGTGGTCCAGTCGATGGCGATCCGGATGATCCGCTGGCGTTCGTCGATCCCGACGACCTCGGCCGTGGCCTCGCGCTGGTCGGCCAGGTCGCAGGCGTCTACGAGGTCGCCGATCGATGGGGGCCAGTCGCAGTCGTCGACGTCCACGACGCGCCGGGCCGAGTTCTCGGTGTGCGACAGGTCGACGGCGACACGGCAGCGGGCCGGCTGGGCCGCGCCGAGGAGAGCGGCAATCGCAAGGTCAGGGCGGCCGGGAGTCAGGTCACTCATCAGCGGTGGCCTCGTCCTCAGCACGGCGCTTGGCCGCAGCCTGGACGCTGGCGTGGTTGTAGAGCCACAGCGGGTTGCGGAACTGGCCGCCATACGCCTCATTCGCGCTGGTCGCGGCCTGGATTTGAAAGTCGATCGGCAGGCCCGTGACGCGCTGACCCAATGCGCTGATGGCCGCGTTCAGGAGCGCCCACTTCGCATCGCGCTGGTGCGCGGCCTTGTACCCGGGGAACAGGGCGTGGAACTCGTCGTCGTCGAGCATGAGCCGCACGTCGACGTCGCGCCACTGCTTGCTGTGGGTGGATGAGCCGACATGGTAGGCGGTCTCGCCGAACGCGTCGTAGATCCACTGCCCGAAGGCTTCGAGGAGCGTCGTCTCGGGCATGCCGGTGCCGATGAGGATCGTCGGGCGTTCCGTCGGCGTCTCAGGTTCGTCGGTCACTTCGCCCGCCTCAGGGTCGCGCCTTCGAGCCAGCTCTTCGCTTTGCAGGCCGGGCACCTTAGGGCCGGAGTCACCGTGAGCGGCTCGGTGAGCACGATCGTCCACTCGCCGCGTCCATTGCCGTGCCCGCGGAACGGGAAGTTCGCCGCACACCAGGTGCCGTCGGTCCGCTGATGCGTCCACCTGACGCCAGTCGGGCGAGACGAACCGTCGCGGTAGAGGAGCTCGTACGCGTCGGTCGTCGGCGGGTGGGTGATGGCAGTCAAAGCCACCTGCCTCGATGAGGGTTTCCCGCGCGAGATCGTTCCGTGGATGCCGCGCGGGAAAACTAAGTGGCCGTGGCAGGGGTCGCACCTGCGTCTCGGCCGGGGGGAGAGGCCGGATTCTCGCTGAACTACACGGCCACGCATCCCGACACCCGGACCCTCGGCCAGGTGCGGGAAGTCTTGGGAAGCCGAAAAGCCGCCCGTAGGCGGCTTCTCAAGGCGGGCGCTCAGTCCGGTCCGGCCGGAAGCCGGACGAGCACCACTTCCCGGCCAAACCGGCACGGGCAATTCTTCGGCTGGGCGCTATGCGCTCAAGCTACTGCCGAGAATAGGTCATCGAACCGACCTGCGCAAACATCTGGGTCCGCTTGGCATGTCTGACCGGATTCCGGTGGCGCTGCTCCCGTTCGACGCGCCCGAGCTCCGTGATGTCGAGGACGAGGATACCGTCGCCGCGCTTGTAGACCGTCACGAGGCGCGCGTTCATCCACCGCCTGACGGTCCGTTCGCCCTTACCCAGCCAGAGCGCCGCTTCGGCGACGGTGAGGTAGGTCGTGGATTCGGTCACGAGGACGCCCCTGTGGTGACGTGTCCGCCGCTGAGGAGCTGAACCAGCCAACTATACTCAGACTCTTGATACAGCCTGCCGCAGCCGCCCGCGCGCTCGGCGCACTCCACGTACCAGGGGCGGCCCGCGAACCCCTCCTCCTGGACCAGGGTGAGCATGTCGCACGAAGGGCACGGCGCCGGCAGATGCCTGCGGACCGGCCTGTTCTTGACCATGCCGACTGCGTCGGAGTGCAGGCGCCAGATCTCCTGGGCGAAGTCCCCGGCGCACTCGGTGCGCTCGATCATCGCCTTGTAGTTGACGTTGAGGTATTCGACGGACGCGGTGAGGTCCGTGGAACGGTCACCGGTGTCGTGGGCCGCGACGTGGCGCAGGTGCTGGCGCAGGTCGTCCTCCCACGCGGTGACGGTCCGGCAGATTTCGTCCTGGTGGTCCGCGCCGGGGCTGGGGGAGGGCGCGACGTCGGAGCGTCCGCGGCGTTCCTCGTCGGCCGACGCGGTGCGCGTGAGGTACTTCATGGAGTTGAGCGCCTTGTATGCGAGCGGCAGTTCCCGCAGCGCGCCGCGGGCGATCGATGCGCATTTGCGGCACAGGACGGGCTCGCCGGGCCACGGCTCGGTTTCGACGGGTGCGGGTTCGGTGCCGTGACAACCAACGCCGATCCAGCGGGCCATGGCTTTGTCGTGGTCTTCGATGGCGTGGCGCCAGCGGGAGTTGCAGCGGAAGGTGCACGGCCCTGCGCTGGGGACGTGGGTTTCTTCGGGGGCGGCGGTTTCCGAGTGCGGCCAGTACGGGCGCTGGTATTGAGGCATGACGACTCCCAGGGGACGTACCATGAGGGAAGTCGCCTTCGATCCGTCAGGCCGTCCGGGTTGGTGCCCTGGGCGGCCGTGATCGTCTAGCCCGAGTGTGAGGTTTCCGGGGCGCCCGGTCAAGCCGGGTTCGCGCTGGCGGACGCGCCGGTTGCGCCTACGGGTTGAGTTGCAGGCTCCGAACACGCGAAGAGCCCCGGCCGTGGAGACCGGGGCCCTCGTGCTTGCGCCTATCCACCATGCCCAGCGGTCGCGTCCGCCGACGTGTCATCACGGTACTGCGCGCCGGGCTCGCGTGAAGAGGTTCAGCGCAAGATCTAGCTGCCGTGGTCCGGGGACTCGCGGACCACGGCAGCAGGTCCATTGCCTGCCGTCAGCGGAGCGAGAGGAAGTAGATCTCCCAGAGGACGTCGTACTCAGGATGATCCTTCTCCGCTTTGGCGATCTGCAGAACGGCCATGCGCGCACCCTCGAGCCACGCCTCGATTCGCGGGTCCGTAGCTCCGGTGGCATCATGCCGCATCCCGTAGAACAGTTTGTACTGTCGAACGATCTCTTCCTTGGCTGTGATATCGGCCAGGGCCCGCTCTGGGTTCCATCGCCGGATATGCCGGGCGGAGGGTTCGTCGTAGGTGTAAGCGTCCGGTTCCCAGTCTGCGGCGGCGGCTTCAGCGAGCGCTCTGGCTTCGCGTAGCCGCGCCTCGACGAACCTGATCAGTTGCGTGGACGTCGTCTCCTCCATGCCTCAGTCTCGCACCGGGTTGACGTCCAAGTCGGATCGGGCGCGACACTGCTGACCCTGTATCGCTACTGAGTGGCGCACAGCGCGGTCAGCGGGCGAAGACGAGCAGCGCGACCGTGCCGGCCATGCACAACGGCGCAAATAGCATCGTCTCCACCCGGTTCCCCGTCCGCTTCACGATCGGGAGCATGTAGTGCCCGCGGCGGGGCCACAGCAGCGGGCAACCTTCCTTGGTTAGGCAGTCGCCCACGAGATGCGCGGCTATCCCAACGCCGACGGAGAACGGAAGCCAGCCCAGGTCTTGCGGCATCGTGTACCCGACCACCGCGGCGAGGACAAACGCGACGGTCGGGGCCAGCCCGCGGGCAAGATGCAGGGCTCGGAGCCCGAACGCGAAGAGCACGTAGATGGCCGATAGTGCGAACCAGCGGCCGAGTGTCACATCCCCAGCCCACGTGAGCAGCGGCATGAAGGCGGTGAACGCCAGCGAGTGCGTGGCATGGCGGTGACCGCCGGAGATCCGGTGCACGTACCGCGTCAGGACCCTGGTGATAGAGCCGAAAGTCCAGGCGATAGTGGCCTCCGGATGATCGGCGTCGCAAAGGAGTGCCGCGCCCGCCGTGGCGAGCAGTCCGGCCGTGATCGCGCCCCAATGCGGATGCACGCCGACCAGAGGCGCGGCGCACGCGAGCGAAGCGAACCCCATCGAACCGCTCAGGGCGTGCGTCCGGCCCATCAAGAGGTACCGCCAGGAGCGATAGGGCCGGTGTAGTCCGTCAGGGCGCGTATGAGGGTTTCCAGCGCGAGGTCGCGGTCCGCAGCGGCCAGACGGTGCAGTTCGTCGAGGAACATCCCGGACCCGTCACGCTCGATCATCTGCGCGATGCGCCGAGCCGTGGGGTCGAGCAGTTGCGCCCCGGCCGCGCGGCGGATCAGATCCCAGTCCACGGTCCGGTCGCGCAGCGCGATCCTGCCTTCCTGTTCGCGCCCGGCCCGGTAGAGCGCGCTGGCTTCCTCAAGTCGCATGGCGATCTGCCGCTGCACGCCCGGCACGTCCCAGGACGCGCGGCGTTCGACCGGGACCCCTCGTCGGCGCAGCAGGTATGCGGCGCCGGCTACTGCGGCGCCCACAAGCATGAATTCGCCGTTGCTCACGCCACGCTCCGGCTCATGGCGCCGAATGCCTGTCCGGGCACGGAAACCGGGAACATCGCTGTGATCAGCGGGCCGAACTCGTCGCGTTCTTCGCGGCTCATCCCGGCGAGGATCCCGGCGGCCATGGCGATGTCGCCTTTGCTGGCGGCGTTCATGGCGATCTCGACGCGGGCGCCGCGAGCCAGGTCGGCGTGTTCGATACTCATGGGTCTCCTTCAGGTCAGGCGGCGCGGCCGTTGTCGGGCGCCCAGAAGCCCGGGTCGACGCCGGGCGTGGCCCACACACCGTGGGTGATCTTCACTACGTGGCCGGAGGCGCGGTCGCGCTTGAGGGCCTGGGACACGGTGGAGTTCTTGAGTCCGAGTGCGGTGACGATTTGGCCGGAGGTCACGGGTACGCCGCGGCGGGCGAGGTAGGCGCGGATCGCCTCGCGGGCGCGCTGGGTGTCGAGGGCGTCGTTGTGCCGTGCGGCAGCGGGCGAGCTGACCGGAGCCGGCACGGTGCCGGGCGCGGTGTCGCCGGCTTCCTCCGCGTCCTCCTGGGTCGCCGCAATCGCCTCCAGGTGCGCGGTGGTACCGGCGGAGGCCCAGTCGTAGACGACGTTCTCGTCTGCGCAGAACGTCCGGAACAGCGCCGGCTTGACCGCGCCGAGGATGTAGCCGAGACCGAAGGTCGGCGACTCGTCCGAGAACATCTTCGGAAGCTTGCGCGGGTCGCCGGGCAGATCCGGGAACGCCCCGGCGGTAATCGCCTCGGTGGTACGCAGGCACACGATCGACATCGCGGCAAGCAGCGGGCGGATCGTGAAGGAGTTGCCGAGTTCGGCGATCGAGGGCACCTGGGTCACCAGGCGCAGCCGGATCCCGCACTTGCGGCCCATCTTCAAAATGAACTCGACCATCCGCTTGATCTGCTGGTCGGCCAGCAGCGCGGGCGCTTCCTCGAGCGTGATCGAGAGCAGGGGCATCGCGGCGGTCGGGGTGAAGTAGCTCACGCCCTTGCGCTGCCTGCCCTTCGAGTCGGTCCAGATCCGCGCGGACAGTTCCTTGTTGCGCGCGAGCATCTCCCGGTAGGCGTCTTGAATGAGGGCGCGTGACTCGCCCAGGTTGCGGGCGAAGCGGTCGACCTGGTCCTGCCAGTCCGGCAGCGACTGGCCTTCCTGCGGGTCGCAGATCTGCGAGACGATCAGGTGGTTGCCGTCGGCGTCGAGGGCGTGTCGCTCGTTGATCAGGGCGTAGTCGATGTACCGGGACTTGCCGGCGCCCGACGCGCCGCACACGATCTCATGCCAGGCGCCTGAGCCGGGCTGCCAGAACCGGATCTGGGCCGGGGACAGGTCCGCGCAGCGCCCGACGGTGGCGACGCCGGTCGTGATGTCGATGGTGGGGCCGGGGAACGGGACGAGTTCCTCGAGCGGGTTGCGGTGGAAGATCGTGAGGATGCCCTGGTCTTCGCGTTGGTTCGTGACGGGTTCGACCTGGATGTTGAAAATGGAGGTGCCGCGGGTCGCGGCCATGCGCTTGCGGGCCGCCTCCAGGTTGTCGATGGTGTGCTTGTCGCCGTTGAGTTGGATGTGCAGGCGGGTACGGTGCGCGCTCGCGTCGACCTCCCCGAGCAGGCGCGCGCCGGTGAGGGGTCCGGATTCGGAGGCGAACTTGCCGAGGAACCAGGCGGTCACCTCGGCGCGCTGCGCGGCGAACTCGTCGACCGGTTCGGGCTCGACCTGCGGCGACGGTAGGCGCCTGGCTCGGCGGCGCCGCACGAGGTGCCGGGCGGACCAGGTGCCGGAGGTCGCGGCGGTCACGGCGGTAAGCGCATCGAGGGCGAAGACGCTCGCCGGCCCGGTCGCGCACGCGATCACCAGCCATGCGAGGGACAGCGCGTACGCGCCGGCGTAGTAGGCGCGGCGGGTTGCAGAGGCGGCGGCGATCCGGCTGGACTCGCTGTTCGCGCGGGCGTAGAGCACCACCCCCGCGAGGATCACTGCGGCCCAGAGCAGCGGCCAGCCGACCACAGTGCCGTCGACCAGCCCGGCCGTCGTCTCAAGCCCGGCCGCGCCGAGCGCGGGCGCGAACTCGGCCGGGTGGTGCACTGCGGCAATCACGCCGCGCTTGGCGAGGCGGACGGCGGCGATGGCCGCGTCGTCGAGCATTTCCCCGGCCTTGTCGGTGGCGCGCTCGCTGAGCGTGGCACGCCGGGCCTTGCTGCCGGGGGGCAGGTAGCCGTCGCGGTCGGTCATCGCCGCCTCCTTCTCTTCTCGTCGTGAACGGGTCAGTCGCCGGCGGGAAGCGCGCCGACGGTGACGGTGGGCAGTGCCATGTTCTGGGTGCTGGCGACGCCGTAGAACTGGCCGTCGGCACCGCCGTGGCCGGTGGCCATCGCGGCCTCGGCATGCGGCATCTGGTGGGTGTTGACGGTGTCGAGCGCGGCGACGGCGGCCTCGTGGTAGCCGGACGCTGCGGTGGACATGTTCGCGGCGATCGCGGCGAGGTCCTGGCATCCGGCGGCGAACGCGTTCGCGAGTTCCTGGTACGCGCCGCCGGCTTCGTGGAGCCGGTGGTATGCAGCGGAGGTTTCCGCGTCCACGTTCAGGACCGCCATGGTGGCGATCGCCATCTCGACGGCGCCGGTCTCGTCCTCGATGCGCCGGGCGGTCTCGCCGGCGAATTCGGCGGCGGCGATCGTGGAGGCGGAGGCGGCGAGGGCGTCCTCGGATTCCATTCCGGCGAATGCGGCGGCCTGGCCGGTGAACCCGACGAGGGATTCGAGGTCGGTGATGTCGGCGGACGGCATCGGGGGGTACTCCTTCAGCGGGGGAACGAGGGTGAGGTGGCGCGGGCCCGGCGTGGGCGCGCCGTCGAGGTCGTGGTCGAGAGGTTCGGCGACGGCGTAGGTGTCGTCACCCGGGTCATCGGTGTCGTCGACGAGTTCGGCGTCGGTCCAGTCGATGACCCCGGACTCGGGTCCGGAGCTGGGCGGGGCCGTGGCGGTCGGCCGGTCCGGACTCGGGCCCGGTTCCGGGGCTGTGGCGCGCGGAGTCGGCTCGACGGCGTCCGGGCCGGTCATGTCCGGGCGGCTGCGAGCGGTACGGCGCGTATACGCCAGGCCGGCGCTGCGCCCTCCGGCGCGCCCGGCCCGGTAGACGCGCACGCCGCTGACCCAGCCGGCGACTGACGCGGCGGTGCCGTCACGACGCGCAGCCCTGGCGCGGCGTACGGCCCGGCGCCCCAACCTGTGGCCGCGGGCGAACGGGGCGCTGCCGTCGGCCCCGGTCAAGTCCGTGTCCGGCGATCCCGGGCCGGGTGTTGCCGTGGCGGGCGCGGGGTGGGCGGGGCGCAGGCTGGCGCGGACGCCGGAGAACGCACCCGCGCCCAGCGTGACCATGTAGTAGCCGAAGATGGCGTCGAAAAGATCCGGCATCGTCTCCCCCTACACCAGGTGTTGGACGAGCGGGACGATGTGGCTGGCCATGCCCGCGTACACCCAGGAGGCGCCCTCGCCGAAGTAGCCCGGCACGAGGGTGAAAACCATCGGGCCGAGGAACATCAGCACGTCCGCGCCGCCCTGGTGGGCCTTGCCCTCGAGGACGTCGCCGAGCAGGTGCAGGCCCTTGTGCAGCGCGATCAGCGCGATGAGCGCGACGCCGACGTTCGTGACGTCCTGGCCGATCACGGGCAGGTGCCGGGTGCCGGCCTCGATCAGGCGCGAGACCCACAGCACGAACGAGCCGATGAACGTGCCGGACGCGGCGACCCCGGCAACGCCGAACAGCAGGAACGAGCACCAGGCCAGGGCGGTGCGGACGTGCCGGAGGGTCTTGACGGCGCCGCCGGAGCGCTGCACGAGGCTGCGGCGCTCGATCGACGCGGTGATGCTGGGGGTGCGGCGGCGCAGGAACAGGGCGAAGATCAGGCACAGGACGGTCACCCCGAGCAGGGACATGCTCGCCTGCGTGCGGGTGAGCGCGGACTGGGCGAGGGGGGCCGCCGCGGTGACGGCGATGTGGTTCATGGGGGCTCCTTCGGGGGTTTGAATTTCACTGGTTGGTCGGGCTGGTTTTCTGCTGTTCTTGCAGGTCGCAGGCGTGACTGTCCTGCAGGGTGCCGTGAATTTCACGCGTGAAATCGGGCGCGCCGGCCTTGCGTCCGGGGCACTGGCGGCGGTCTAGGAGGGCCACGAGCGCGCCGGCCGCGGCGATGGTGGCCGGCGCGCCCTCGATGGCTCGGATCCGGTCGAGGTGCGCCATGAACAGGGCGTGCAGGCGCCTCTCGGACCGAGCCGCGGCAACCGCTTTGCCACGGAGGTCAGGGGAACTGATCGTGGCCGTCACGGTCGGCGTCCCTTCCAGCCGTGTCGTGTCGGCGTGGCGGGTGACTGGCGCGACGGCGACGGGGTGACGCCACGGGTCCGGCGACACGTGCCACCGGCCGACGACACGACTCGCGGTTCTGACACGCCTCGGCATTGCGCCGGGGGTGTCGCGTGCCACGTGCCGCAGGTGGCGTGTCCGGGTGCCCGTGTCGTTCGTCATGCGACACGCTCCTTGTCGGTCGTGTCGTCGCCACCCGTGGCGCTCGCGGCGTTCTGCCGGTCGCGGCTGCGGGTCTTGCGTACGAGAACGTCGTCGACCTTCACGCCGACGACCCCGAGCGCTTTGACGATCTGGGAGGCGGCGCGGCCGGGCAGGAGCTGGTCTGCGTTGCGGATCGCGTCGGCCTTCGACATCTCCGGCCATGCGCTCACTGTCTCGGTCAGCTGTGCCACATCGGCGTCGAGGTTCTGCATGGGCAGGTTCGACACGACACGTGCCGGACGGGGACGTGTCGCCACGGTGGGCTTGGGTGTGGCGGCCGGCGGGACCGTGGCACGGGCAGGCGTGTCCGTGTCGTCGGTTGTGTCGTTGCCGCGTGTCGTGTCGGCGGGAGCCACCGTGTCGGGTGTCGTGTCGCCGGCCGTGGCAGTGGCGCAGGGCGCCGTGGCGTGGCGCGTGTCGGTCGGCGTGCCGCCGTGTCGGGGTGTCGCCGTGTCGGCCACGCGTGCCATCCAGGGCGATGGGGTGTCGAGGGTCGCGAGATCCGATGCGTGTCGGACGGCTGCGATCTCTTGGATCAGCCGGTCGGTGCGAACCCTGTCGTGCGCTGCGCCCGAGACGCGCACGGCGGCGCGCAGCTTCCGGTTGACGCGCCGGCGCCGCTTGCCGGCGAGGAGCCAGCCGTTGATCGACGCGAGCCGGTCGGCCAGTTCTACGGCGTCGTCGAAGGCGTTGTTCTGCTGGATCTCCAGCGCGGTCTGGTCGGCCGCGGTGACGCCGAGCGCGGCGAGGAACCGCTGCTGCGCACTCTGCTTGATCTTGGCAAAAACACCGTCGGCGTCCTTGCCTTCGGCGGCGCGGCGGGCGCGCCGCTCGGGGACCATGCTGCGTTCCCACAGCCACGCGGCCACGAGCGGCGCGCCGAGGCGCACGAGGGCTTCCTGCGGAGAGGTGGCCTCGGTCGCCGACATGAACCCTGAGGCGCATGTGAGGACCCAGACGGCGAGCCCGTCGGCGCCGGCGTGGCCTTCGCGGGCGACGGCTGCGCGGGCACGGAGCGCGGATGCGAGCACCGCGATCTCCATGAACGCGAACAGGACGGCTTGGATCCAGACCGGCAGGTGCATGGTGCGGGTGAAGAAGTGCCACATGCCGGTCGCGGCGACGGAGGAGGCCATGGCGGCGGCCACGACGGTGAGGGTGTCGGCGGCCTTCTTCCCGCGCAGGGAGCGGGTGGCACGCCAGGCGAGGATCGCGGCTGCGATCACAGCGGCGCCCGACGCGGTAGCGAGCACCGGTACGGGGACCGAGTGGACGAGGTCGCCGAGCCGTTCGGTGGGTGTTGCGGTCATGGGTCTCGCCTCCTTCAGTTGGCGTCGGGCGTATCAGGGCTCAGTGTATAACCCGTCATACGTCTTTCGGGGGTGGATATGATCCGGGCGTGGAGCGTGAGGAGATTGAGCGCGCCGCGGAGGCGCTACTCGCCGTCTCCCGCGCCGATGAGCGGGAGCGCGCGGAGTTCGTACGGGCTTTGAAGCAACGCGCCGAGGCGATCGCAGATGACCGTGAGCGTCTCGATAAGACTCATTCGCTGGTTCGGTTGATGTTGGACGCGATCCCGGCGCTCTCGATGGTGCGTCATCTCGCGCTGGATCGTCTGCGTGCGCAGGCGGAGGCCGAGGGGGATCCGGAGCGCTGGTCGCACGGAGTGGTGGCGAAGCGATTTGGGATCACGCGGGCGAGCGCGCAGACGATCGCGAAAGGGCCGCGCGGAAAGGCTCCCAAGGGTTAGAGCATCACGCGGGACTGTGATTGCGAGCATCGTGTTCGCCTCCTCGGCGTGGTCGTGGTCGGTCGTTTGGTCGGTGGCGTCGTGGCTTGCCTTGCGGTGCGCTTCGGCGGGTCGGGTCAGAGGCGGAAGCTGGCGCCGTTGCGGCTCTTACGTCGCCGCCCGGTCTTGGTGCGTCCGGTGAGCGGGATCGCTTTCCAGGCGCGGAATCGGCCGGCGCGTTCGGCGATGTCGAGGTCGACGCCGCGGCCGGGGCGCCAGTTGAGGCTGATTCTGGGGAGCGGGCTCATGTCAGCGCCGCCGGCCGTTGTCGCGGGCGGTGGGCATGTCGCTGTCGTTCTCGGCGGGTGCCGGGGCGGCCTCGACCTCGATCCAGCCTTCGATGTTGTCGCTGTCGGTGGGTGTCTCGGCCGGGGCGGTGGTGTCGGTGGTCATGCGGGTCTCCTGTCGGCGTGGGTGGTTAGGCGTGCGGTCGCAGGTTGGTCGGCGCCCGGTTCTCGCGGATTTCGGCGATCCGGTCGGCGACGGCTTCGAGGAGGTCGGCGTAGTCGCTGCTGTCGAGCGTGATGGACTCGGGCCAGACCTCGATGTGGGTGCCGACGCGGTCGACGTCGGCGATGGTGGCGTGGGTGCCTTCCTGCGCGATGACGCGGCGGGCGAGGTCGGTGACGAGCGCCGGGTCGGGCCGGTGCGGGCTGCGAGTCGGCATGGCTACTCGGTCCACTGGCGCACGTTGAAGTGGGCGCCCTCGTCGAGCAGCCCGGCGATGTGCTTGACGGCGAGCATCTCCTCGCCGTCGCGGAAGTGCTTGGGCTCGCCCTTCGGGGTGCCGATGTTCTCGGCGGTGTCGGGCTGTTCCCAGTCGTACTCGCTGGCGTCGCCGTCGAACTCGGTGATGATGATGCGTGCCACGGGGGTCTCCTAGAGGCTCGGGAAGGACGGGATGTCGCCGTTTGTGGCGCGGGCGGACGCCTCGTATTGGGCGCCGATCGTGCAACGGGAGTCGCTGTTGTCGCCTCCGCACTCTCTGCAGGACGCGTCGTGCTTGGCGAGGGCGAGGCTGGCGTACTCGCCGGCGGTCAGGTCGAACGAGACGCGCGGCGGCGGGATCACGTCGCGCATCAGCGGTCTCCGATCGGGAAGCGGGCGGTGACGCGCTTGTGCCCGGAGTCGCGGCGTACCGCGAGGACGGCGCCCATCGCGGCGATGATGGCCAGGCCCCGGCCGGACTCGGTCTCGAGGTCGAACGCGAGCGCCGGGTCGGGGCGCGGGATCAGCTGCTCGGGGTGGGAGTCGGTGACGGAGACGATGAGCGCGGTCGCGGTCAACGTGAGGGTGAACCGGTCTGCGCCGCCGGCGTGCCGCAGGGCGTTGGTGGCGAGTTCGGACGCGGCGAGGATCGCGGCTTCGGCGATGGACGCGGGGGCGTGTTGCCGGACGAGGTCGCGGGCTTCGCCGGGTGCGGCGGGCGCGGCGATGGAGTAGCGGTGGCTGGCGGGCTGTACGGAGCCGCCTGCAATTGCCGATGGCGTTTGCACGAAGGGCACGAACATCAGCATGAACCGCCTTCGCGCATCGCGGTACCGGTCTTGGGCGCGGCGCCCCTGCGGCCCTCGATGACCTCGACTTTGTCGGCGGGAACGAGTCCGACGGTGGCGGGCTGCTGGGTGGCGGCGTCGAACCGGACGGGGATCGCGCCCGAGTATTCGACGGTGCCGTGCCCGTACGGGGTGCGGACGCGGGTGCCGGCGGGGATGGGCTGGGCTTCGAGGCGGGCGTATTCGAGGACGAGGGCGCGGCGGGTGGTCCGGTCGGTGTTCTCGGACAGGATCTTCGTGAGGATCGTGGACTGGCGCGCGTTCACGGCCGGTGCCCGTCGGTCTCGGGACGCAGGATCGCGATGCGGGCGTCGGCGACGATCGACCAGGGGCGGGTGTCGCCGGGGTCGTCGATCGGCGCGACGATCAGGTTGGCGATGGAGGCGTGGTGCTCGTTCTCGACCAGGACGGGCGCCGCGACCGCGCACCAGGTGCCGGAGAGCGCGACGATGTCGCCGATGCGGAGGCGGGCGGCCTTCGCCTGGGTCATGTGCAGGCCGGCGAGGGTCGGCGCGGGCACGGTCAGGGTGGTCATCGTGCCGCTCCCGTCTCGTTCGGGACGAGCCACAGGCCGGCGCCGCCGTGCAGGATCACCTGGTCGTACTCGGGCAGCGGCACCGACTGGTACACCTCGACGCGCAGGCCGTCGATCACGGCCTCGGTCGACCAGGTGCCCATCCACACGCCCGCCTGGATCTCGTGCGGGGCGTGCTCCTCGACCTCGGCGTGCAGGGCGTTCGCCCAGGCGCGGATGTCGGCCGGGTTGTTCCCGGCGAGCGTGAACGCGACGGTCGCGGGGGCTGTCGGTCCGTAGGCCGGGGTGAGCGTTACGGACAGGACCGGCGGGAGGCCCGCGATGTCCAGGTCGCGGATCATGCGGTCACCGGCTCTCCGGCGTTCGCCCGGGTCGCGGTGACGGCGCGCACGATGTTCGGCAGTGCCGCCGTGAGCCCGAGCTCGATGTGCGCAAGGAGCAGCGCCAGGTAGTAGCCGGGGTCGGCGGCGGCGTTCTGGATCCGCCGGATCACGCGCTCGGCGTGCTCGTACTCGGCGTCGGACGGGACGCGCGCGGCGGCCTCGGCCTGGTCTACGCTGGACATGTTCGCTCCTTCTGCTGCTCGCTAGAGGTTCGGACCCCGCCCGGTCGCTGTTGCTGCAGCGTCCGGGCTTTTACGTGCCCTGCCGGGAATCGAACCCGGGCCCCGACGCCTCCGGAGCGACTGGGTGCGGGCCAGACTGATCCCGCAGCCGCATGGAGTGCGTTCGCGACGTTCGCCAGAACGAGGGCTTGCTGGTGGTGCTGGTTGGTGCCGGGCCCCGTCCGTGGACGGTCGCGCACGGGGCCCGGCGGTCTGTGGTTACGCGGCGGCCGGGACGACCAGGCGACTGCGGATGTACGGGGCGTAGGAGGAGTGGGGAATGCGGTAGCCGCGCCGCGTGCCGATGCGAATGACGCCCTGGATCTCGCCATTCGCGATGGCGGCGTAGATGGTTGCCGGCTCGACGCGGACCTTCGCCGCGAACTCGCCGACCGTGTAGAAGCCGTCCGTGTCGGACGGCCCTAGTGCCGTGTTCTCTGCGAGGTCCATGACTTCAGTCTGGGCCACATCTTTTACTATGTCAAGCTACCTCTTATAGTAGGCTGTAGCTCATGGAAACAGAAGAGCCCCGGCCGTAGCCGGGGCTCTGGGATCAACCGCGCAGGTTAGGAGGTGAATGACCATTGCATGACGTACGCCTCCCCGAGCAACACCATGTCGTTGACCTCGACGACACGCCCTTCGGCGGTCGCAGCCGTACGCCGGATCGCCGCAACGGGCTGACCCACGTCGAGATGCAGCAGTTTGCGCTCGCCAGGCCGCGGCATCCGCACGCGCACCTGCTCAACGAACTTCACCGGCTCATGGCCGAGGTCACGAAGCCGTGCGTACGTCCCACCCGGTCCGGAGTCTGGCCGCTCAATCGGGCTTCCCGCAACCAAATCGGCCGGAAGGTAGGAGATCGCACTCTGGACGCGACGCCCTTCCACCGCGTAGACACGCTCGCGGGTCAGGACACGCCTCACGCCGAGGAGAGCCTCGATCTCGGGTGGCGCGTCAATGGTCGAGACCTCAATCGACTCCACCGACATGGGGCGCAAACCCAGGTCGGCCGACCAGATGGCATGGCCGGCACCCCACTGCTCCGCAGACAGGCGTGTCGTTGCGTCCCGCAGTATCGGCTTGAAGTCGCGCACGAATGCTCCCTTGCCTCGCTCGATCCGAATGAGGCCCTCGCCGCGCAGGAGGTTCAACGCGGCGCGTGCCGTCGGTTGCGAGTACCCGAACTCACTCACCAGGGCGTTCTCGCCCGGGACCTGGGCGCCGGGTGCGAGTTCGCCGCTCTCGATCTTCGCGCGCAGGGCTGCCGCAATCTCATCGCGCTTCGACATGCCCGAGTCGCTGGTGTCCTTCGCCACGGCTCTCCTCTTGCTGTTTCGCGCCTTCCTCTTGTAAGAGGTGGCGAACTTCTTGCTAGAGGTTATCCCCGAACGGCGCCGTACGGCATCTTCGGGCGTCCCTTGCTGCGGCAATCGGACGTCTGGAGGACGTTGCTGGGCTCGCGAGATCTATGCCGCGCGCGGGTGTCCGTGATCGTCCGCAACGTGCGCCGCCAAGTCGGCCTTGACGTTCTGCACGACCTGCTGCACGTCGCCGATCCTCGACGTCAAGCGCGCCTCGGCCTGTACGAGGTCCGACCGGACGCCAGCGACATCGGCCTTCACGCCGGAGATCTCGGTAGCCAGGTGCGCGAACGACGTGGTCATGGCCTCAGCGAGCGCCTGCTGACCTTCGGCAAGCCGCTGGATCGCAGCCATGATCTGGTAGTTCGAGGGCTCGGGCTCGAAGCCGGGCACGTCCGTCATGTCACCAAGGTACCCGCTGACGCTGATCGACAGCAGGAGTACGCCACCATGCGCCTGCACCGGGAGTGCCCGTGATCGAGGTGCGGCGTATGCCGCGCAACACCACGGCCGGGTTCGAGCGGATCCCCAACCGGGCGATTCGCAGCGTGGAGTTGTCGCTCTCCGCCGTCGGACTGCTCGCGCGGCTGCTGGCCGACGGGGAGCAGTACGACTCCATCGACGACATTGCCGCGGCCTACAACCCTGCCGCGCCCGGTCAGAAAACTCCGTACGGCTTTGGCCGAGACGTCTACCGGAAGGCCGCCCTCGAGCTCGAGGCCGCCGGCTACCTGGTTCGCACCGAGGAAAAGGGCGCTGGTAACCGCACGCGGTCGCTGGCCAGGGCGATTCCTGAAAAGACGCAGATCGGAGCCGCGACGGACAGTCCGTCGCGGGAACGACGTGGGCAAACGGGTATCGGCGCAGATCAGGCCCGGGACGGACAGTCCGTCGCGGGGATGACCTGGGAAAACGAGGCATACGAGCACGTCGAGCCCAGGACGGACAGTCCGTCCCGGCGCTCACCTGCGGAAACGACCCTTCCTGCACGTCAGTCCCGCGACGGACAGTCCGTCGCGGACTATATACAGACCTCTTTTCAGACCTCAGACCTCCTCCTCCACAGCGGCGACCAGGACAGCAACGTTCAGATCGGCAAGGAACAGGAGGAGGTGGACGGCGGTGCGTTCCAACCTCACCCCGACGCGCTCGCCGTCATCGCCGCCGTCGACCTCGGCGGCAAGCCGCTCGTCCCGAAGTCCCGCGATGAAGCCGAACTCACCCTGACGGCAAAGCTCGCCGAGGGCTGGACCGTGGCCGCCCTGACGCACGCCTTCGAGGGCTGCACCGAAGGCGCCAGAAACCCGCCCGGCGCGTTCATGAGCCGCGTACGCGGACTTGGACCGCCCCCGCGCCCCGCAACCACCCGCGCTTCGCCGCGATGCCCCGAATGCAACGGCAGCGGCCTAATCGAAAACGACCTCGGCGACCCCGCCCCCTGCCCCACCTGCAAAACACCAAGGAGCAACCCGTGAACGACCGCACTCCCCCGCACGACGAACACGCCGAGATGGCCGTTCTCGGCGGCATGCTCATGTCCCGCACCGCGATCGAGGAAGTCACCGGGATGCTCGCCGCATCCTCGTTCTACCTGCCCAAGCACGAACACGTCTACGACGCGATCACCGCCGTCGAGTCCCGGGACGAACCCGTGGACGCCGTCACCGTCGCCGCGGAACTCACCCGCCGCGGCGAACTCGCCAAGATCGGCGGGCCCGTCTACCTGCACGACCTCATGGGGTCCGTCCCCACCGCGGCCAATGCCGGCTACTACGCCGAGATCGTCCGCGAGCACGCCGTACGCCGACGCCTCATCGAGATCGGCACCCGGTACGTCCAGATGGGCTACGACACCACCGACCACGCCGACATCCCCGAAATGATCGACCGGGCGCAGGCCATGGCCATGACACTCGAGCACATCGACTACGAAGAAGAAGACCTCCTCCTCGCTGACGCCTACGTCGAAGTCCTCGAATCCGTCGAACACGGCACCTCGCAAGGACTGCCCACCGGGCTGCGCGACTTCGACGCGTTGACCGGCGGACTGCACCCGGGACAACTCATCGTCGTCGCAGCCCGCCCCGCCCTCGGCAAATCGGTCCTCGCCGAGAACTGGGTGCGCCACACCGCGATCGCCACCGGCCGCCCGGCCGCGATGTTCTCCCTCGAGATGTCCCGCTTCGAAGTCGCCAAGCGCGCCATCGCCGCCGAAGCCGCCGTCCCCCTCCACCACCTCGCCCACGGGCGCATGGAGGAATCCGACTGGGACCGGGTCAAGCAGCGCACCCACACCATCCCCGCCGCGCCCCTGTACGTGGACGAGAACCCCACCCTCACGATCACCTCGATCCGCTCCAAGGCGCGCCGGCTGCGCCGCAAGCACGGCATCGAACTCCTCGCCGTCGACTACCTCCAACTCATGGAGGGCGAGGCCAAGCGGCGCGGTGGCGAGAACCGGCAGCAGGACGTCTCCGCGATCTCCCGCGGCCTGAAGCTGCTCGCCAAGGAACTGCAGATCCCCGTCATTGCCGTCGCGCAGCTCAACCGGGGGCCCGAGTCCCGAGCGGACAAGAAGCCCGCCATGAGCGACCTGCGCGAATCCGGCTCCATCGAGCAGGACGCGGACACCGTCGTCCTGATCCACCGGGAAGACGCCTACGAGAAGGAAGGACCGCGAGCAGGCGAAGCAGACCTCATCGTTGCCAAACACCGAGGCGGCCCGACCGCAACGCTGACCGTCGCGTTCCAGGGGCACTACGCCAGATTCAAGGACATGGGGCGCGGCTGATTCCCGCCGAACCACCACGTCAGAACCCCGATCCGAAGGAGTATCCGAACATGACCGACACGATCCCGTACATGCACTGGGCAGAGGACGGCCCGCAGTGATCGCCCGACGAATCCCGGCCGCGCTCCTCGCCGCCGCGCTCACCTGCCCCCTGCTCGCGGCCTGCGGGCCCACCGGCTACGGCACGGACTGCGGAATGGCCAGCGAGAGCCTCACGATCGACACGCACGTCATGGTTGGGCGCGCCACCGCGACCTGTTCCCCGCCACCCGAGACGCACCTGTTCACCCTGCAACTCGTCTACGTTCTGGGCGCCGAATCCGAGATCGAAGCCACCCGGCAGAGTGACGCACTACCGGGCCCTACCGGCGTTACGCTGACGGTGCGGCACCTATGCCTGCCGGGCACCTGGATCCTGCGGATATCCGCAGCCGGGCGGTCTTCGGACGGCACGCCCTACAGCTTCTCCGAATCGAAGACGTACGCGGGAGTGAGCGTCGATGAGTGTAAGAACCGCTAGGTATGTCGCCATCATCGCGCCCGATGCCGGCGACCCGGGGACGCTGCGCTACGACATCCGCCGCCTCGTGCCCGCACGGGAAGCCGAGGTCCTGCTGGGTCCGCTCGCGCGCCGTGGCGCGGCACAGTTCCCGGACGGCCGCGACCTGCCGATGCCGTTCGCGGATCTCACCACTCCCCCATGCGACCGCGCCATCGCCAGGCGGATCGCCATGGAGTGGATCGGCGCGCACGACCCGGGCGCGTTCCACCTCGAGGTCGACTGGCACGACGAACCGATCGTCCCGACCCGTGAGTCCGCGGGCGTGGGCGGGCGCTACGCCGAGCGCGGACGCGGGAGCCTGTGGCGCCGCTGGCTCGCCGGCCTCACGAGCTAGGCACGAAGGGAAACCCGCGGCGGCGCGCTACAGGTCCAGCAGCCTGCGCCCGATCTCCACGGCGGCCGTGAGCGCACCGGACTCCACATCGGCACGCAACCGTTCGGAACGCTCCTGGCTGATCCTGCCCGCCGGATGCCCGTTCGCCAGCAGCACGACCCGCGCCGCCTCGAGTGCGTACGCCCACGAGTCCGCGCCGTACGGGCGCGTCATGAGTACCAGCTTGTACAGGAGCCCGGCCGCGTACACGGTCGTCGGCTCTTCTGTATCGGCGACCGCGCCAGCGAGGTGCGCGAGGATCCCCTCTGGTTCGGGCCCGGCCTTCACCCCGAGGTTGCGGGCGATTGCCTCGAGTTCCCTTGCGGAGGGCAGCCAGCGTGCGGGTCGGTCAGGCACCGTGGAAGCCGGAGGCTTCGAGGACGGGCCGGTCGATCTCGACGACGATCCGGGAGACGACGTCGGCGAGCTGGTCCGGGTGGTTGCGGCGGACGTGGTCGATCGCGGCCTCGGTCAGCGCAGCCTGGAGGGCGGAGCGCCCGTCCTGGTCCTGGGCGACCTCGGCGACGAGCGCGGGGACGTCGAAAGTCACGGCGGTCATGTCCACAACGTACCCGCCATACGCCGCCGCGGACACGCAGGCGGACCCGACTGTTACCGAAACGGACGCTGGCGCAGGTCCGGCGAATGAGAAGAAACCGCACGTCAAAGCCTATTTTCTGGGAGGATTAGCTATGCCTGAGTTTGCCGTTGCGCCACCCGAACCGGCCGTGGTCGACCGCATCGCGCGTGCGGCGATCGAGAACGCGATCTGGCTGCTGAAGGAACTCCCGCTCGACCTCACCGGCCCGCTCAAGGCCGAGATCGCCGAGCATGGACGTCCCGCCTGTGATCCGCACGCGCTGATGGGCGCCGTCTGGCAGCGCATCAAGAACTCCGAGATCACTTACCGGCTTCCGGCGCAGACCGGCGAGGCCGAGCCGTGCGCTGGGACGGGGGCCAAGCCGTGACCGAGCAGATCCCTCTGACGCTGGTCGTCAGCCCCGACCAGCCCGCCGTGGAAACCACGGTCTCGCCCGCGTGGCTCTACGAGCACTACCGGCTCACGATCCTCGCGGCGGAAGGCTCGTATCCCGACAAGATCCGTCGCGTGCAGGCCGGCGTGGCGCTTGCCCGGGAGCGTGGCGAGTTCACCCCGGCCCAGTGTGATGACCTTGACCGGCTCGCGGCCAGGGCGCTCCACGCGACGCTGCACCCGGAGGAGGTGCGGAACGATGACGGCGACTGGTGAGGTTGTCGGCACCCGCTACCGCCTCCGTCAGTCCGAGGTTGAGGCCGTGCGCCTGTCCGATGCGACGTTCGGCCGGCTCATCCGCGCGATCCCGCTCGAGTGGTTCTACGGGGCGCACAACGGCGACGGCAGCGAGCCGATGCAGATCCTGATCCGGATCTACCCGGGCGCGTCCGACTGCGTGAAGGCCGTCGAGGGCGACTGGGTCACCCGCGACGCCCACCGGGAGTGGTGGAGCGCCTATTCGCCCGAGGAGTTCGCCGAACGGTACGCGGTCGTCCTGCTCGACGCCGACGGGGTCGAGGTGGAGTCGTGACCGCGCTCCGCTTCGAGGACGCCGACGTCGACGAACTGCGCCGCCGTATCGACGGCGCGCTCATGGACCTGCACTTCCTGCGTGGCCTGGTCTGTGACCGGCCGTATGACGTTGCCCGGGTCACGGCCGCAATCGAGACGCTGAAGAACGGTGCGCCGGGGATCGAAGCTGGCGACGCCGCGGCGGCCGTTGTCGCATGGAAGGCCGCGCACCCCGACGACGAGGAAGGCGGCACGCGATGACCGACATCGCGCAGTTCCCGACCGGCAGGACCGCCTCAGGCCGCCGCTGGGGCAAAGCAGGGGTCCGGCCGAGTCCCGACGAGATCGAGGCCGCCGAGCGGGACCGGCGCGCGCGCAACACGGCCCACTGGCGGGCCCTGACCGACGCGCACGCGGCCTGGGAAGCCGGCCGGGTCGTCCCCTGGCTCATCACGATCGCGCTCGACGCCAAGCGCCTGTACGGGCCCGAAGTCGACGAGGCCTGCGGCGTCGCGGAACCAGGTGTGGACATGTGGGAGGAAGGAACCCTCTACCCGACCTTCGAGCAGCTCTGCGCGCTGGCCAAGCTGACCGGGAAGACGCCCGGGTACTTCATGAACCGCAAGGGTGTCGTCGGCTTCAAGCCGTCCGACACGACGATGCGGTTCCACGTCCGCGTGGACGACGAGAAGGAACCGGTGATGGCGTTCAAGCCCGAAGCGATTGCCGCAGCGGTCGCGGGCGACGGGGCATGCCCGACGTGCTGGGTGACCGGGCGGACCCGCGAGGCGGAAGGCGGCACGTCATGACCACCTATCAGGTCGCGGGCTGGACGCCGCTCGAAGCCCACCTGCCGGCCGAGCTCGGCCGGATCCCGATGGGGTCGCTCATCGCGTTCGACTACAAGCCCTACCGGCTCATCGAGGTCCGTGAGCGGCCGTTCGACTTGTGGCCCGAGAACATCCAGGCCGAGTACGCCCGGATGGGCGGCAGGGACCCGGAGACGTGGTGGGCGCGCGTCCAGTCCATCCGGCTCCAGCCCGACGGGCAGGCATCGGGCGCGAAGGACCGCAGCCGGCTCGTACGGGCCTGCTACAGCTTCCACGTCCTGCCGGAGCACTACGCGGTCTGCCACCGCTGCGGGGACCTCCCGCCGTGCCGCGAGAGGGTCATGGACCGGCAGGTCGCCGAAGCGACCGCCGTGATGGAGCAGGCGATGGCGATCCGGCCCGGGGACTGTCACGCCTGCGGGAAGCCCGTCAATGCCCGCCACAAGGCCATCGTCTTTCCCGGACCGAACCTGATCCGCCCGGACCTGCCTGACGGCACCGTGGTCTTCCACGGCCGCCACGGCGAGTGCGTCAACCGCGCCTACCGCTACGACGAGCAGTGGGCTGCGGCGAAGGCCGGCCGACGCCGCCGGTTCGAGTGCGCCGGACGGCAGGTGCAGCACGCCGACGGGACGCTCGAATGCACCGAGGGCGCCGGATGCCCGGAAGCGAACGGGCCTACCGGCTGGACTGTGCACCACCAGGCGTATACCTGGCACCGGCCCGGCATAGCGACCGGCGACGGCGCATGCTGGTGCACGACGGGCGACCTGACTGCGCGGATCGAGCAGCAGATGCGGGACGGGAAGACGATATGAGCGGCGCGGGATCGGCCGGGACGCCCCACGCGCCCCGGCCACCGTCCCCACTACGTCTATGTCGAGACTGACCAACGGCGTGCCCGCGCTCACCGCCCGTTACTGGCCTATTCCTCTGGGATCTCGTCGAGCGCCCGCATCTGGGCCTCGAACTCAGCCCGGAGCGCAAGCGCCCGCTTCCTGAGCCGCCGGCTACGCCCGTCGACCCGCAACTCGACACGCATGCCGTCCATCATCGCCCTCGCCCGGACCATCCACGCCTCGATCGCGTCGAGCTTCGCCTCGTCGTCCATACAGCCCCTCCCGTTCCCCTGGGAAGGGTGAGGCTAGTCCGGCATGGCGAGGCTGGCTAGGCCTGTGCTGTTCGCGCTACCAGGCCCGTCCGGTCGGCGGCTGATCCTGCGGCAGGGCCGCCTGGCCGAGCAGCCGGGCTTTCGCGGCGGCAAACTCTGCGTCGGACAGGGCTCCGGAGTCGCGGAGCGCGGCCAACTGGGCGAGTTGGCCGGCGAGGTCCGGGGCAGCTGGCGCGGCCACCGCCTGCGGCTGGGCCGGTGCGCCCGCGAGCGCCCGCGTGATCGCGTCGGCGAGCGCCTGGAACTGCGGCAACCGCGACTTACTGAAGATCACTGTCAGGGGGTCGTCGCCCGCCGACGACAGCCGCGCCGACCCCCTCGACCCGCGCTGCACCCCGCCAGCCATGACCAGCGTGAACCGGCCGCCCGCCTGCGTCAGGCGCGGTGGCGAGAGCTGAACGCCGGAGAGCTGCGCAAGCGCGTACGTGTCCCGGCTGTGGCGGCCGGGTGCATTCCGGTCGATCGTGATCGTGGCACCGTCGAACGTGACAGCCGTGTACTTCGACTCCGCAGTGATCAACGGTTCCCCCTGGGTCGGCGGTGCGGACACGCGCAGGGTACTGACGTGGCAGTGGCGTCCGTCGGGGCGTGGCCGAGGCGACGCACGATCGTGACCGTGGGGGAGCGGGTCACGAGGGCTACTTCGGCTTGTGCGCGGGCCGTCCGCCGCCGACGCCCTTCCCGGGCCGCTTGTCAGCCCAGTCGCGGAGCTCCTGCTCGCGGGCCTGCTCCCAGTAGACAAGCGAGCCGACCTTGCCGTCCGGTTCGGGGAACGGGTGCGTCTCATATCGGCCGCCGGGCAGCGAGTCGGCGCGGTAGTGGCGGATCGTGGCCGCTTTGACGCCGAGGAGTTCGGCGACGTCGGCGGTGTAGAGCACGGCGTGCATGTGGCCTCCTTCGGCGTTCGTTGAGTCGAGTATTCCTCATCGCCATGGCTGTTGACAAGGTTGAACCTCGTCGCTATCGTTAGTGATGTAGTTAGGAACGAAGCGAAGAAGGCAGGCCGGACCGACCGGCTGCTACCCAGCGGGAGGCCGCCATGCAGACCATCACCCCGACCCACGGAAAGCCCTACGCCCTCATCGGCGCGTCGGACGGCCTGCCCTACGGCTTCCCCGCCGACACCGTCGCCCTCGAAGAGTGGGCCGTCTCCTCCTGGTCCGGCATGGGCCCGGACGGGCGCAGCCACCAGAGCATGGCCCGCCGCATCGTTCCCGGCTCGGAGAAGACCAAGCCCCACCCCGACCTGTACGGAAAGCTCTTCCCGACGAGCGCGGACGCCGACCGGGCGCACTACGAGGCAGGCGTGACCGCGTACTTCATCCGCCTGGACTCGCCCGAGTACCAGAAGGCCATGGACATCATCGGGGCCTGACCTACCAAGCTTCGGGGGCCACCTCCCACCCAGGGGAGTGGTCCACCACCGGGGGTCGCACCCCACGGTGGTCCTCCTCGGGGAGACCCGAGCTCCCACCCAGGGAGCCGGCACGGACCCCGAGGAGGCCATGGAAACCGCCCGGCGAGGAGAAGCCGACCGGTTCGAATCCGGTACCGGGCACGCACGATTCATCCAGCTACAAGGAGGGCAGGGCCGATGACCCCGGAGCGGCTGCAAGAGTTCAAGGACCGGGCAACCGGCGGGTCCACCGTCCGCAAGTGGACCGACGCGCAGGTGCGCGAGCTGATCAACGAGATCGAGGCTCTCGGTCAGTTCCGGAAGCTGGCCAACGCCATATGCGAGTGCGAGGCCGCGAACGCCGCGGAAACGCTGAGCAAGAGGTTCTTCAAGGACTGACCACCCCGCGCGGCCCGGCGCCCACCCGGGACCGGGCCGCGCACCGACCAGACCATGCCCGCACCGACCGAAGGAGCCGACGGTGGCCGCGACGATCGAGTTCATGTACGCGCACGGGCCGCTCATCGACTCGTTCGGCGAGTTCGTACACCACGCCCCGGCCACCGTCTCGGCCCCGACCGAGGGTCCCGCGCCGCTCACCGCCCCGATCGTCGTGCGCTGCGTCGACCGTGACGGACGTGACCTCGCCACGCCGATCACCGTGCGCCCCGACCAGCCGTTCGCCACCGCGGCGCTGCGCCTCGTCGTCCGCGACCGCGACCAGGGCAGCTGCAGCGCGGACCGGTTCGGACACGTCGTGTTCAACGCCCTGCAAGACCTCGACGAGCGGCAGTTGACCGCCCGTAACCGCGCGATCCAGAAGCGGCTGCGCGCACTCGACCACCTCGCCATCGTCGGATTCGACCACGACGGCACCATCACCTGGGATGCTGACGATGGCCGCACGTAGGCCGGAATCCGCCCCGCTGGACTGGCGCTCAGCCCGCGTCGGCGAGCCGCTGCCGTGCCAGGCGTGCGGACGGCCGGCGCTGCTGAGACACCCGGTCACGAGGCAGCCGCATCACAAAGTCTGCGCTGATGCGACTGGCGAATCGACGATAAGCGCAGTCCAGAAGTCGTATGCGAGGGATAATCAGGCATGACCGACTCGACGAGCATGGGCGACCGCTTCAAGGCGTACGAGCACGCATACCGGCTCTCGTTCCCGCGCCGCCTCCCGATCGTGATTCGCGCGGACGGGCGCGCCTTCCATTCCTATCTGCGCGGCGCCACGAAGCCCTTCGACCTGGGCTTCATCGAGGACATGGGCCACGTCGCGGTCGCGCTCTGTACGGAGATCTCCGGCGCGGTGTTCGCCTACCACCAGTCGGACGAGATCAGCGTGCTCGTGCAGGACTGGGTGGGCGAGCACGCGGAACCGTGGTTCGCTGGCGAGTTGCAGAAGATCGTGTCGCTGTCCGCTGCGATAGCCACCTCGGCGCTCGGCGCGCGCCGCCCTGGCCGGCCGCTGTTCGACGCCCGCGCGTTCGTCCTGCCGAACACGATCGAGGTAGCGAATTACCTCCTTTGGCGCCAGCGCGATGCCGTCCGCAACTCGATCTCCATGGCGGCGCAGGCGCACTTCAGCCACAAGCGGCTCCAGGGCGTCAACGGCAACCAGATGCAGGAGATGCTGTTCGCCGAGCACGGGATCAACTGGAACGACTACCCGGCCGAATGCAGGCGCGGGCAGGTCGTCATCAAGGCCGGTGGCGAGCGCGAAGTCACCTACATCGACAAGCGCACCGGGCAGGAATGCACGACCAAGGCGTACCGCACCTGGTGGGAAGTCCAGGCCGCGCCCAGGTTCACGGCCGAACCGGGCGGCTGGCTCGCCGAGCAGATCCCACCGATGCCGAGCCTGCACGACGTTCCAGGCAACGACGGAGCCAAGCCGTGACCAACACTCCTGTGGCCGAGGCCGCCGAGCGCCTACGTGCCGCACTGGCGGCCCTCGACGCGGGCGAGAAGGTCAAGCTTTACCCGGCCGACGTACGAGCCCTGCTGGACTACTATGACCAGCACGCCGAGCCTCAACCACAGCCCGAGCTATTTTCAAAGCCCGCGCCACGGCGTGAACCAGCCGACCCCGCCGGGGCATCCCTGCCGCAACTCAAGGACGCCGCGCGCGACCTCGGCACCGCCACCGAGCGTCTTGAAGCCCTCATGGCAGACCGCAAGTTCGACCAGCGCATCACCGGCGTCCTGCTTCCGCTCGTCCGGGCCATGTTCGGGCTCCTCGGCGCCGAACTCGACGGGATCGAACGCGACCGCGTCCAGATCGCAAACGACGCGTACGAGTCTCTTGTCGCTGCCCAGGACGACGATGATGACGAGTACCACGCCGCGATGCGCGGACGACGAAGCAGCGACAGGGAAGGTGGCACGCAGTGACCTCGATCGATCTCGCCGAGCCATACCGCAGTAGCGGCGTCACCCTGGAACAGGCTGCAGTCGGCCTACGCGTCCTCGCCACCCTCGACATCCGCGACCTGCCGCCGCTTCCACTGCCCGAGCCGTTCCGCTGCCACCGATGCCACGACCGCGGGTGGGTCTCGGACTGGGCGAACTGGCCCGTCGGCTGGGCGTGGCAGCGAGTGGAGCCAGTGCCGCGCAAGCCGTGCCCCGACTGCGTGAGAAAGGACCCGCGATGACCGACTGGGATGAAGGCCCGACCGCCAGCCTCGACGACGAACAGCGCGTGCAGGTCGTCGCCTGCGCCAACCTTGTCGGCCGGGCCGGTGCCCGCCAGTTCGAGATCGGATACCTCGACGACGAACCGCCGCACCGCTGGTACGCGCACGCCATGTACCGCGGCGCACGCATCCAGGTCGAGAACCACGACGACCCGGCGAAAGCGGCGATGGCGCTCGCCGAGAAGCTGCTGACCGGGGCGCAGTGCCGCTGTGGCCGGCTGGTGGCGTTGAAGGACGGCGGGGCGGTGGCGTTCCAGAAGACGCGGCTCGCCGACGGTACGGACTGGACCGCGAAGCGGGCGGCGAAGGCGGGGCAGTGCCGGTGGCGGCTGGTCGGCGACCGGTGGGAACCGTCGTGCCCGGTCCCGGCGAACCGACGGGTAGGGCCGGTATGACCGACGCCGAACCCGATGATGCCCAACTGGCCGAGTGGGAAGCCGCGGCGAACGAGCGCTACAAGTCGCTGCGGACCCACATCTTCGTCGAACTCGGCCACGTGTGCAGCTTCCCGCACATCAGCAAGGCGGCTGATACTGCGGCGGAAGCGGTGCGGCGCGAACTGACGCAGGTGTTCGTCGCCTATCTCGCGGCGTGCGACCAGCGAGACCGGCTCGTTGCCCGCGTTGATGAGCTCGAAGCCGTCCAGGCCAGGACCGTTGCTGGTCCCGTTGCTGACACACTGCCCGAGGATGAGGCCCGGATCGCGGCTTGGTACGCCGCGACGTACTTCAAGTGCGCGTCCTGCGACACCCCCGAGTCGATCAAGCCGCTCACGTTCCGGCTGCCCAACGGCGGCGGCGACCTCTGCGCCGACTGCGCCAAGCCCGTCATCAAGAGCACGCGCGCCATTGAGGCAGCGATCGCCCGCAAGAAGGCGCGCGAAGAGGGATCCTTGAGGCCATGACCGGCGAGAAGCGGATCCCGCTGTGCGACGACCGTGGCGAGCGGATCGGCTGGATCTACACGAACGACCTGCCCGTGTGCGGCGCAGACTTCTGCGACAGGTGCGGCGACTGCCTGGGCTGCTACGACTGCCCGTGCTCGAACTGGGTCGTGTATGCGGACGGCCTGGCCGGGTTCCTCGAAGAGCACGAAGACGCCCGGGTCGAGTACGACGAGGAGCGCGTCCATGCCTGAGCCCGACGAACTGGCCCGCGCCGCCTCCGACGCGATCGACGCGTACTGCGCCGCGAACCCAGCGCCAGCATGGCCCACCCTGCCCGAAGGCGTCACCGCGGCGGACTTCACCACGGTCTGGTCCGGCACGCTCAAGCACGACCCGGCCAGCGGCGAGACGCGGGCGTGGTTCACGGCGCGGACGGAGCCGATCGAGGTCACGTACACGACGGTCCTAGACCAGGCCCGCGCGATGATCGACGCATCCCCGGGGCTCCAGCAGTCCATCACCGACCTCGTGCAGGCCGGCGCGACCGAGGACGAAGCACGCGCGGTCATCGAGGCGATGACCATGGCCCGGCTCAGGAAGGGCGACTGATGGCGACCGTTGACCCAGACTTGGTGGGCACGCCGAAGGTGGTAGCTGCACGCAGCACTGGCCCCGAAGACGACCTGACGCCCTCTCGACTGCTCGCGGTCCTCGCTGCCCTCGCGGGCGAGTATGCGAACGTGGCCGGCGCCCTGTGTGGCGACATCCGGGTGCCAAAGGACCTGCGCGACGAACTCGCGGCGCACGTTGCCGAGGTGCTGGCAGAGCTGCCCGAGCAAGTCCGGCTGGCAATCGAACTCGCCTGACGTGGCGCGGCCCGGCCCCGTCCCACCGGCGGCCGGACCGCAAGGCCGGTTTCCACGCGGCCAGTACCAGCATCGCGCACCTACCCGACCGGAGTGCGGCCGGACGGGCCGGAGCGCGACGTGCTGATCGTATGGCCGGAATCGCGCCGCCGGTGCCCAGATTCGCAGAATCTGTCAGCGGGCGATGCCATCATTGGCTACATAAGCGAACGAACATGATCGAACCGGGAGGAACCGTGACTGCCACGCTCACCGCCGTGCCGGTCGGCCAGATATCCGGGATCCCGCTCTACAAGGCCGGTACCGCACCCGCGCACCTACGCACCAAGGACGGCCTAGCCGCGCGCCGGCTCAAGCCCGCGCCCGGCCAGGCGCCCGCCGCGTACGTCCGGGTCCGCTACTACAAGACGCTGGCCGCGCTCTACGACCCCGACGCCGCGCAGCCCATGCCCGCGCGCACCATCGGCGAGGACTGGGCATACCGGCTCCGGCGCACCTGCCCCAAGTGCGGGCAGCGCCGCCCCTACGTGCTCGACGGCGAGACGTGCGGAGACTGCCGCACCGTCGAACGCCAGAAAGCCGCACGGCTGTACACGCGGACCTGCCGCAAGTGCGGGACAGTCGGCGAGCACCCGTACGCGAAGGACAAGCAGTACCCCGGCTGGCACCGCTGCCCGCCGTGCCGGAAGGACCGCCGCGCGGAACTCGCCGCCGAGTATGCCGCGGGGCTCGATCGCGCCCAGCACTGCCCCGACTGCGGTGACCGCGTCATGTCGAAGGCTGCGGCGATCAAGCGGCACAAGGCGAACCGCAGCTACTGGGGTCGGATCATCTGTCCGCCGTGCGAAGCCAGTCGCGTGGAGCAGCGCGAGCGTGCGGCCCAGGAAGCACGCGAAGCCGAGCATCGGCGATACCAGGCGCGCCGCGAACAGCTGGCCGCGCTCAGGCAGTGGGCTATCGACGCGCTCGCCGACCCCGACGTCGTCATTCTCGACACCGAGACCACCGGCCTGCACGACACGGCGCGGATCGTGGACATCGCCGTCATCACCGCGGCCGGCGAGACGCTGCTGAACACGCTCGTGAACCCTGGCGAGCCGATCCCCGCCGAAGCCACCGGCATCCATGGGATCACCGACGCCATGGTGGCCGGCGCGCCGACGTTCGCCGAGACCGCGGCAGAACTCTTCGAAGCGATCCGCGGCAAGCGCGTCCTCGTCTACAACCTCGGCTACGACCTCGCACGGCTGGACCACGAGTTCTCTCTGCTCGGCGCGGCGGCCGGATCGTGGACCGCGGTCCGGAAGACGTGGACGAAGTGGGAGGACGCGATGGTCCCGTACTCCGACTGGTACGGCGAGGAAGACGACTGGCACGGCGGGTACCGCTGGCAGCGGCTCGGCGGCGGACACCGGGCGCACGGCGACTGCCTTGCTGTGATCGAGTGCCTGAAAGCGATGGCGCGGCCGAGCGTCTACAAGGAAGAGGACGACGATGAGTGAGATTCCCGCCCGTGTCTGGTACGACCCGCATGACGGTCGCCTTCAGGTCACGATCGAGGGCGCGCACGTTCAACGCCGCCCCGACCTGCGACACGCGAATCTGCGCGTCGAGTGGTCGCATGGTTCGTGGGCCGAGTCGTCGATCAGCGTTCCGAAGAAGGAGACGACGCCCGCGAGGACTCGGCAGGCCGACAACCTCGACGAGCGCATCGAGCCGTATGCCACGACGCCGACGATAGAGCAGGTGCATGCGTACCTCCTCGCCCACGAGTGGGAACGTCGACCCGACGACCCAGCAGGAAAAGAGAACTGGGTCCACCCGACTTACGGCGATGGGTACCCGCACAGCGGAATCACCTTTAGGACTGCGCAGGTAGAACGCGACGGTTGGGATCGGCTTGACCTCGAGGTATTCACGATCCACGAAGGCCGGTGCGAGCACGAGATCCTCGCCGAGATGCTTGGTCGACCCGACACGGCAACGCTGCTTGCGCGGATCGCCGCGTTGGAGTCCCAGCTTGAGGACGCGAACGACGAACTTGAGTTCCTCCGGCTGCGGGCGACGGAGCACTAAGGCGCTAGTGGCCGAGTAGGTGTCCGCCCTGTTCGAGCCGCTGGATCACGCCCTCGGCGACCTTGCGGGCCTGACGTACGGTCACATGCGGCGCGGCTTCGGTGATCGCGTCGAGAACGGCGCGTTCCACCGCGTCGGCCGGTACACGGCCGGAGTGCTCCAGGAACTCCCGGTACATGGCGGTCAGCCTACCCGCGGGCCAGCCGAGCGCCGCCTCGATGGCCGACCACTTCTTGCCGCGCCGCCGCAACTGGCCGAGTTCCAGCCGGGAGATGGTGTTCTTGTGCGTGCCCGAGCGTTCCGCGAGGTCCTGCTGGGTCGGCATATCGAGGCTGAGGCGGCGAGTGGCGACGGCGTGTCCGACTTCGCGCCAGGCGGCAGCCTCCGACGACATCGCATGATCCGTTCTACCTCGAGTTGCCCCGAGGCTAGAGCACACGTGTCACGGCCCTGCGTTACTTCACCGTGCGCGACGGGAATCGGCAGAGCTATTCCCGAGTGCTCCCGAGAAACTCTTGTCTGAGCGCGCCACGACTGGTTAGGGTGAGGGCTTCTCAAGACCGGCATGTTCCGCCGGTCCGCCGGTTATCCGTGGGGGATGCTGATGCCTGTCCGAGGGCCGTTCGAGACCGCTCACCAACTCGCCACCGCCGCCATGTCCCTGGAAGACGCCCTGCGTGCGGCCGACCCAGCCGGCGGACTGTCCGCAGAGTCCCGGCGGGCACGTGCGGGAATCCGCTTCAGGTTCCTGCTCGACGCGCTCAACGACGCTCGCGTGGCCCTCGGTAACGGGGACATGGCGGTCGCGCGGTCGCTGGCCGGCTCGAGCGTGGAGACGCTCGTGGTGCTCGCGGACTGGCTGGCTCGGGCGAGCGCGGGCGGGAACGTCGAACTGCTCGCGGAAGCCGCGGAGTACGTCATGCCGTGCGAGCCGGGACCCGGCGGGCAGTGCGAGCACGGCGTGTGGGCGCGGTGCGAGCGGACGGACGCGGCGTGGCGGCTGCGCGGACTGGACCCGGGCGAAGCGAGACGGCACGCGCTCGAGGCACTGCGGGAGGACTGACGGCCGGACTCGTGCTTCATCTTCCGGGCGGAAGGCTACGGGACCGACGCCCGATCCGAGAAGCCTTCGCCGTTTCGTAACCGACCGTGGCCGTCGAGCACCCCAATGCGCCGTTTCGCGCCCCGAGTGCACCCCGCGCCCCCCGTGCGTGCGAATGCATGTGCACGTTGCAGCGGCTAGGTTCCCCCGTGCAGGGACAGGCTCGCTCTCAGAGCCCCGACACGGAAGGGAAAGCCATGGAGATCACCACCGCCTGGCGCAAGTCCAGCTACAGCGGCGCGAACGGCAACTGCCTGGAGATCGCGGCCACGGTCGACGGCCTCGTCGCGATCCGCAACTCGAACCGACCCAACGACGGCGCGATCCTCTACACCAAGGACGAACTGCGCGCGTTCCTCGCCGGCGCCCGGGACGGCGAGTTCGACGACCTCGCCGCCTGACCGAGGCACAGCAACGGCCGCCGCCTCAGCGCACCCCTACTGCGCTGGGACGGCGGCCGGCCGCGTCCTAACCCCGCCGCCGCGCCGGCTCCCACGGAAGCCCGAACCGGATCGCGTTCGCCTCGTGCGCGAGCCGCTGCGTACCCGGCTCCATCCCCTCGAACAGATCCGACAGGCAAATCACGAAGCCACGGTCGCCCAGGCACCGCGCGTACACGAACAGGGCGAACGCCGTCTTCCCGACCTCGAACGGGATCGCGTTGTGCAACGACGCCCAGTCCAGCACCCTCGCCACCGGGTACGGGTGCGGCTCCGGGTCCGTCGGATCGGTGTACAGCTGGATCGAGAGGTAGTGCCCGAACTGCCGCCAGGACTTGGCCAGGCCCGAGGCGGTCAACAGGTGTACGACGGCGCGCACGGTCCGTCCGCCGTCCGCCCGGGCCCACGCGTCGATCGCGTCGGCGAGTTCGTCGGGGGCGAGGTCCGGGCCGGCGACCAGAGTCTCGAATTCGTGTCGGTTTCGATCGCCCACGGTGGTCCTCCGGTTGGTGGTAGTCGCGCACAGGTTAGCGCCGGGCTGACGGCGTGTCAGTCCCCGAGGCGGGTGAGCCGTGCGAATCTTGTCGGAGGTCGGCGGCAGACTGGATGCACCCACCCTCGAGGAGACCCGCATGCCCACCGCCACGATCACGCCGCCCGCCGACCTCGTCGAACTCAAGGCCGACTGGTTCGCCGCCGAGGCCCTCAGCGCCCGGATCGCGGCCGAGGAGAACGCCGGCGAGAAGGTGTACCTCAACCTCGTGCAGAAGCCGCATCAGGTGCACGAGGCGAGCGCCGCGGAGAACTGGCTGAAGCTGCAGTCCGAGGACCAGCGGGCCCGGCGCGCCGCGGCCCAGGACGAACTGATGCGGCTCACGCTGGCAATTGCCGACCACGAGTGGTGGCCCACGCTCCCGTTCGGCACCCGCCTCGACGCCGAGATCGCTGTGCGCCGGGCCGCGCAGGCACTGCACGACGCCGACCGTGCAGTCGCAGCCGGATAGCGCCTACTCGGCCGTCGGCCCCTGCTCCGGGTCCGGCGCGGGCTTTAGTGCGACGGCCTGCATATACCCAGGCAGCGTTCCCGCGGCCTCGCGCATCGCGACGTTGATTTCCGAGTCCTCGTGCCAGCCGTTCCAGAGCGCGCCCTCGTAGAGCACCTGCGGCGGCGTACGCGGCTTGACCCGTGTCGGATCGAGCACGTACCAGCCGAAGCGCGCTCGCTCGCTCTGATGCGGACCTTTCTCGCTCATCCAATGCCCGGCCCACGCGAGGAGCACGGCCCAGCGTCCGTCGGGCATGCGGGCCCACGCCACGATTACGGCCTCGCGTCCGCCGTCGGGTTTCTTCCCACCCGGCTCGCCGTACACGCGGACCAGCTTGGCGCCATAGATGACGATGCGGTCCAGCGGGGGAGCGGGGACGGCGTCGGGCAGGAGCGGGGGCTCAGTCCACTTCCCTTGATCGCCGCCCATGGGGCGAGCCTACCCGCCGCACATCTGACACCAGCTCGCGCAAGGTGACAAAATCAGTTTGTGACCTCATCCACTGACCACCATGCAGCCGCAGCCGACCTGCTCCACGCTGCCGCCGCGAAGCTCCGCGGCAACGCCGACGGCGCAACCCCCGGGCAGCGCGACATCGAGATCCGCGGCATCGCCGTCCACGTCGCCACATTCGACGGCCGGGATACCGCATACACCGGCACGACGGACGAGACCCCCGCCGTCCCCAACGCCGCGCACTACGCGTCGTGGCCGCCGGAAGCCGCGGTCGCGCTCGCCGACTGGATCGACGCCGCGGCGGAACGCGGAAACCCGGAGGAGACCGCGAGCGCCGTCGCGCTCGCCCGGATCCTGCTCGACGGCACGCCCATGCTCGACGACTACGACGCCGCCTGCCTCCGCTTGGAGCGTGAGCAGATCGTTCACGACGACCCGGCGCTGGCCGCGCAGATCCGCAAGGGCATCGCCGAGGCCGAACGCGGCGAGACCGTGCATCTCGGGTCGTTCGCGCAGTACGCCGAGGACGGCGACGATGGCTGACGACGACCACGAGGACCTCGATGTCCGCACCCGCGCCGACCTTGCCGAACTCGACGGACCCGCGTACACGGTCGCGTGCGTCCTCGACGACTGGAACCGGCGGCTGCACGGCATCACGTCGAGCCACCACGGCGCCGGCCTGTTCCTGGATCTCCTCGCGGCCGAGGGGTGGCGGGTCGAGCCGATCGGACCGCTGCCGCCTCTTAGCCAACTGCTACCGCCGCCATCGGAGTGACGATGCCTGAGCGCGGACTGGTGCCCGCAGTCCTGATCGACGGGCCGTCGGTCGGTCAGGTCATCCATACGGCCCCCGAAGTGACGGCCTGGTACGTGAGGAAACCGCCGGAACCGCTCGAACTCTCGCCGACGCTGAACCTCTCACACTGGGTGCTGCCCGAGCCCACCGTGTACCGGTTCGAGTGGCGTACCGCCTGCCTCGAGGTCCCCGGCTCGCCGCACCCGGCGTTGCTCCGGCTGCGGTTCGGATGGTCCGAGCCCGGCGAAGCCAACGATGACGCGATCCGCCGGTACGGCCGCGCCGCGCTGCTCGAGCATCCCGAACTGATACCCGCGGGCGCGGTCCTGTGGCCCGCCGACCCCGCCGACGACGAACCGATCCGGGTCCTCGACCACGGACACGGGCCGTTCCCCGGCTGCCGGGACATCTTCGAGATGCACCCGCGTACCCGGCTGATACGCGGCACGTGCCCGTGCGGGTGGCGCACTGAAGACGTCGAATCGCGCCGGTTCGAGGAACTGGGGGCACTCACCGCCGAGCACGGGCGCGCCGGAGCGGAGGCGTTGGAGGCACTCGCCCGACGAGGGCCGACTGTTCGACGCCATGAATGCGGGCGCGCTCGCCGTCAACGACGTGCGGTGGGTGCAGCTCGCCAGCGAAGCGATCAAGGCGCTCACGGCGGCGATGGAGGTGGTGGAGCATGCCTGACACACCGACGGTCGAGGAACGCGGCCCGTTCCGGATCCTGCACCACGGCGGCAGCCGCTGGCTCGTCTGTGCCCGCTGCGTTCCTGACGGGCTCACCGCCCTGCTCGACATCCGCGTCGAGAACGAGAACGAGGACGAGGACGAGGAGGCTGAGCGATACCTGGCCGAGGCGATGGCCAGCCACCTCGCCGAGGCGCACCCGCCGACGATCCTCGGTCACCTCGCGGACGTGCGTCCCGGCTGGCGCGACCTACTCTTGGACCTGCACGGCCGCCTGGTCGAAGTCGATCCGGATTACCGGATTAGCGGGCTGGAGGAGAAGCTCGGGGAACTGCGCGTCACCATGAGCAGCAACGAGTCCCGCGAGGTCGAGGCGCTGCTCGACGCATCCAAGGCTGAGTCCAGGAAGATCTGCGTGTTCTGCGGCGCGAAGCCGGCGCGGCCAACGCCCGGGTTCGTCAGTGGCGTCCTCGCCTGCTGCAAGGCGCACGGTGCCTGACGAGGAGTCCCCGTTCCGCCCGTTCGCGTTCGGCCCGATCCCCGCTGACCATCCGATACTGGACGCGGGCGGGTTCGTCGACCTCGTCGCGGCGTACGGACCTGATGCCGGGCGGCCTGTGGCCGAAGCCGGGCTGTACGCGGGGCTCATGTCCGACGACTGGCTGCTGCGGCTCGCATACCCCAACCGATCAGGAGAAGACGATGGCTGAGCACAAGACAAAGGGCGGACACCCGTCCGGCGACACGCCCGTGAGCGCGATGTCGTTCCCGGAAGCGTTCACGCGCCCCGCGATGCGGTCGAGTTCGGTCGACCTGCTCGACGCCGCAACAAGGTTCAGCTTCGGAGCGGTCGGATCCCAGAACCCGCATGCGCAGATCGATGTCGAGGTCCGCCGCAACGCGTTCGAACCCGGCAGCGTCCGCTGGATCATCACATGCGCGGGCTGGACCTACACGCACGACGGCCGTTGGCTGTACGAGAACATCCCGGGCGAGCGCACCGAAGAGTACATCGAGGCGACACGATGGCGGAGCCGCGACGAGGCGATCAGCGTCGCCCGCGGGCTCCTCGTGGACGGACACCCGAACAACGACGCGTGGACGAGAGGGCGGCGGTTGTAGCCGGCGGCCCGTACGCTGATCCCAGCCGACCGAATGGAGCCCGCCGTGGACACCGCCCCCGCCGAGACCGTCGCCGCCATCGATGACACCCGTGAGGCGCCCCTCGGTACGCTGTCGGCCGCTCCGGTCCTGCGCCGGCTCAAGCCCGCCGACACCAAGCGCGTCCCGGTCGCCGCGTTCAACGCATCGCTCTGACGTCCCCACGCACGAAACCGCCCCGCTCACCTGGATGGTGGGCGGGGCGAAACGTTCCCAGGACCAGTGCGACGGACGTACCCTGGGCGGTGAGACAGCCAACAGCAGTCTAGGCGCCCCAACCGACACGCGGCAGCCAGTCGCGCGGCGCACGGGCACAGACCGCACGCCCAAAGGACGGCACGCATGGAGCAGCCGCACGCCGACATGCCCATCGGCGAACGCATCGCGCACTACCGGGCCCGCAAAGGCCTGACGCAACTCGGTCTCGGCGGGATGGTGAACCGCAGCGAGGACTGGGTCTCCAAGGTCGAACGCGGGGTGATCCCCGTATCCTCGTTCTCGATGCTCGTCGACCTCGCCCACGCCCTCGGAGTCAAAGACCTCGTGAAGTTGACCGGGCACCCCCTCGCCCTCGCGCCGAACGGCTCAGCGGAACACCAGTCGGTCGCGGGCATCCGCGCGGCGATGTCCGGGCTCCCCGCGACCCGCGGCGACGAGGTCCAGGCTCTCGCCGTGGGTGATCTCGCCCGCCAGGTGGCGGACGCCTGGAAGATCTACGACACCGACAAAGCGCGCTATTCTCGCCTCGGCCCGGTGCTGCCCGGCCTACTCGGGCAGGCGCACCGCGCCGTGCGCGACGCGAGCGCCGAGGACGCCCCGCTTGCCACCCGGGGCTTGGTCGAGACATACCACCTGCTACAGGTGTTCTTGAAGCGTCTGGGCGAGCCTGAACTCGCGCGCCTAGCTGCGGACCGAGCACTAACGTTGGCGTCCGATTCCGGCGACCTGGTGCTGATGGGTGCGAGCGCCTGGAATCTCGGCGCCATCATGTTGAACCGGGGCGAAGGCGACCTCGCGCTCGACCTGGCACGGCAGATGATCGGGCTGATGAACCCGATCCCGGACGACGCGCCGGCCGAATACGTGTCCGTGTACGGCGCGCTGCATCTGGTCGCCACGATCGCCTGTGCCCGCTCGGGCCAGTCGCCGCGCGGATGGGACTTCCTGGAGCAGGCTCGGCAGATCGGCGCCCGACTCGGGCAGGACCGCAACGACTGGCGCACCTCCTTCGGCCCGACGAACGTGGCGATGCACGGCGTCCACCTGGCCGGCGAAGAGGGCGACCCGACCGAGGCGCTGCGCCTGGCCGACGACGTCGAGGTCATCGACGGGGTCCTGCCGCTGGAGCGCACGACCCGGTACTTCGTCGAGGTGATGCAGGCGAACCGGCTAAGGAAGGACGATGTCGGGACGTTGTACATGCTGCAGAAGATCGAGCGCCAGTCCCCGGACGAGATCAGGTACTTTCCGGTGGCGCGGGAGGCGATCAGGGATCTGCTGAAGCGGGAGCGGTCGTTCTACCGGCAGGACCTGCGAGCGCTGGCGACCCGCGTGGGCGTGATCGGGTAGCCCGGAAGGGCGAAGACCCGGAACCGGGTTCCGGGTCAGTGGCCTGACGTGCCGTTACTTTCACGGAGAGTGGAGACGGCGATACGTCAGGAGACCGCGGTGATCACCAGACCTGATCCGGAGTGGCAGCTGCAGTTGGAGCGCGAGCCCCGCACCACCCATGCTGGGCGCATCGCGCTGCCGATAACGCTCCGGGCGCACGGCGAGATGCTCGCGGTCGTCGATCTCGTACTCGATGGCGCCACGGCGACCCGGCTGCACGCGGCGCTTACCGCGCACCTGAGCGGCCATGGCGCCGGTCCGAGCGCGTCGGTGCGGAGCAGGGCGGATCTGCTCGAAGCGTGCACGGCGATCGGCGCGGCCCGGTGAGCCTCGCGGAGGCGGTGCGCGCGGATCTCCCGGCAACCACCGAGGCGCCCGGGCTGGCCCGCGGCGAGGTCCGCGGCGCACTGTCCAAACTGGGTCTCGACCATCTCACGGACGAGGCGGAACTGATCGCCTCGGAGATCACGACGAACGCGGTCATTCACGGCCGCGGCCCGATCCGGCTGTGCGTGTACGAAGACGCCGGCCTCCTGTTCGTCGAGGTCGAAGACGGCGGCGGAGAGCAGGAACCGGCCCTGCGTGAGCCGGACGCTGGCGCGGAGTCGGGCCGCGGCCTGGAGATCGTGGAGGCGCTCGCCGCGGACTGGGGTGTCGAGGCGCTCCCGGGCGGCGTGCGCGTGTGGGCGTCGCTCGAGACCGCGCTGCGGCTGAACGACGAGCCTGCCGACCCGGGGCCCTCGCGTGCGCATACGGAGGAGCTCGTGGCCGCTGTGACGGCAGGGGCGGTGCGGTGATGTTCCACGCCAGCAACGGGATCATCGCGGTGATTCTCACTGCCGACGAGGCACTCAAGATCTTCCACGCCCACGAGAAGTCCCGGGTCGGCAGCCCCACCCAGGGCTTTACCGTCTGGCCCGTCGGCGAGATGGGCCGCATCATCACGTGTGCCTGGACGCGCGTCGAACCGATCGAGGGTATCCCGGCGGAACTGCTCGAGCGGTTCGAGTTCTGAGCCCTGGCGGAACACCCGGAACTAGCGGCCCCCGGTAGGAGCGGGGGCCGCGTGCCGAAACCGTTGGCCGGCAGCCGCAATCCAACGGCCGTCAAAGGTCATACGTCCGACCGATCGAGGGCGCATACTGGTGCGGTGCCTGACACCACGCCCCCTCTGTGCATTCGCATCCTGAAGCGCCCGCGCCGCCTGTGCGCTGGCAGTCCGCCAGCCGCCGCTGGGCTCCCGCCGGTTCGCTCCTGTTCCTGGCGAAGGAGCTCGAGGAGGCCGAGGCCGAGTCCCCGGGCGAACTCCGTGCTGTTGCCAGGCGGGCCGCGTACGCGCTCCGGGCCCTCGCGGCAGGGGTCGACGATGACTGAGCCGCTGTTTCCCGAGTCTGCCGCCGCGTTCCTGGGCGAGATCCTCGGCCGCCCGAAGCCGCCCGTCGAGCAGGACGGTCCGCCGTGGGTCCACACGTTCACGCAGCCCGGGCCCGACGGGGCCGACGAGGACGGCCGGCCGTACTGGCTGCCGCCGAAAATGTTCACGATCGAGCCGATCGGAGGCCACGATGCCGCGTAAGCGTCCGGGCTCCTGGGCCCGGCACCGGCGCTCCTACGTGCTCGCGCCTTATCGGCGGGTCACCGACGTCCGTACCGGCGTGGCGTCGGCCGACCCGCAGGCCGTCCTTGACGGTCAGATAGACGAGTTCATCGACGCCGGAATCCGGCAGCGGGCAACGGAAAGACGGGACTCGAAGTGATCCACGTCCTGATCGCGTGCGCGAAGTCGACCGGCCGGACCGTCTCGGCGCCCGAGAGTGGCTGCCCCGAGTTCCAGGCGACGCTCGCACCCCACAACATCGAAGCCTGGGTCGAGAAGACGCTCGCGGAGAACGGCTGGTACACCCACCCCGACCGCGACGACTACTACTGCCCCGCGCACAATCCCACCGACCAGGGCGTCGTCATGCCGGTCGACCACGCCTACCGGCCTCTCGGCGACTCCGGGTGGGAAGCGCGCCTCCCGCAGGGTTTCCTCGCCGGCGTAGAAATCGAGATCCGCCCGCGCCGCTGGCTGACCTCCGCCGACCCCGAGCCGGGCCGGGACGTCGTCGTCGAGGAGACGGACGGCACCCGCTGGCACCGCACCGACGACGATGACCGCGACGGCTCAGCGAACTGGGAGAAGGTCGGCGTCGACTACTTCGAGCCCGAAACCTGGACGCACGTCGCCGGGAACTGCGGGCCCGTCAGGGTGGCGGGCGATGGGACGGACGAGTCATGACACGCACCTTCTACGACTGCGAGTTCCTCGAGGACGGTTCCACCATCGACCTCATTTCCATCGGCATCGTTACCGAGGACGGCCGGGAGTACTACGCCGTCAACGCAGACGCCGACTGGGACCGGATCCGCAAGAGCGACTGGCTCGTCCGCAACGTCGTGCCGACGCTCCCGGTCCTCAACCGGGCCGCGTTGGAGACGTACATCGCGCACTCTCCGAACAGCTACCCGAGACCCCCGATCGACCTGGTGGATGTCGACAAGCGAAGCACCTGCGTCAAGCCGCACTGGGTGATAGCGAACGAGGTCCGCGAGTTCATCACGGCAGACCCGGACCCGCAACTGTGGGCCTGGTACAGCGCCTACGACCATGTGACCCTCGCGCAACTGTGGGGACGCATGATCGATCTCCCGGCCGGAATACCCATGTGGACGAACGACCTCAAGCAGGAGTGCGTGCGCCTTGGCAATCCCCGCGTACCCGAACAAGGAGAGGGCGAACACAACGCGCTCGCCGACGCCAGGCACAACCTGACGATTGCCCGGTTCCTCGATCAGATTGGACAAGACGATGGCTAACCGCTGGCCCGGCCGTCCGATGCGCGAAACGGTCCGCACGGTCGCCGCGAAGTACGCGCCCCGCGACCGTATCCGGCTGCGCGACTGCCCCGACCCGGGCACGGTCGTCGAGGTGCGCTGCGAGGCCGGGCAGATCCAGTACCGGGCCGACTGGGACCGGACGCCGTCGGATGACCGCTGGTACGACGAGGTACGGCTGCTCGACGGAGGCGACGATGACTGACCGCGGACCCTGGTGGGATACCGGCCGACTTGCGGAAAACGGCCACCCCGCCTACTACGCCACGACCGAACTGCGCACCCTGCTGATCCTCGAAGTGTGGATCGACGGCGAACCGGTCACGTTCCGGGACGCGGTCGAGACGTTCATCTGGATCGAGCAGTTCGCCGATCCGGAGCGGCGCGAGTCCTACCTGACGTACTGGATCCGCAAGCAGGTCGGGATGCTCGCGGCCGACCCGGACCGGCTTGCCCGGCTGCGGCAGAAGCTGATGGTGGTCGAGCCGAAGGACCAGCACGACTACCCGCGGTGCAAGACGTCCAGCGAGAACGCGATCATGTTCGTCAGGTGTAGCCGCGAAACGATCGTCCGCGTCCCGCTCATGCCGTTCTTCGACGGCAGCGAGAGCCTGCTTCCGCCTGAGCCGACACCGCTCGGCGCCTGCCCGTGCCGGTGCCACAACATGCAGCGCCGAGCCATGGGCGGGCCGCCGCGGATGCTGCCCGCGGATCAGTACTTCCGCGAGTCGATGCTGTCCGAGGAGGAGGCGTTGCAGTATGGCTGCTACTGACTTGGCGCAGCAGATCCGCGACCGTCTCGACGAGTGGACGCACTCGAACGGCGAGGCCCCGCCAGCGTTCACCGAACCGGCCGACATCAACCCGGAGCAGGCGGCCGTGATCCAAGCCGCGTGGGACATGCTCTTCAAGGCCGACCCGGGTCCGCACCGGATCGTCGTCCTGCCGCCGTCGCCATTCGACCTGATGCGCCGGGCGATCCGCGCTGTCGTCGACTACGCGGCCCCGGGCGAGCCGTTCCCTCAGGACAGCCGCGACCACGCCGAGAAGGCGATCGACGCGGAAGTCGACGCCGTGCTCGCCCGCGTGCTCGAGCTCATCGGCGAAGGCATCGGGATCGAGGCGCCGTGACTCAGCCCCACGTCATTCTGCTCGATGGCCCGCTCGCCGGCCAGCGCATCAAGGCGCCACTGAAAGCCGACACATACAAGCACCGCGAGACCGGCACCGAATACCAGCTCGGCTTCACCGTCGTGTTCCGCTGCCACTTCCGCGTCGGCTGGTCCACGCCAGGCCGTGAGCCCGACGCACTGGACTGCGCACGCTGGCTCACCTCCGAGGTCGTCAAGCAGCAACTCGACGACCTGTGGCGCGGCTCCGGCGTAGGCGCGCTCACGGCAGACGCGCGGGTCGCGCGCGCCGAGTATGAGGCAAACGCCGCGATCCCGCCGCTCGAGCGACCGGTCGACCACAAGAGCCTCGCCGAAGTCATCCGCCGGGCCGAGCGGTTCGTGCAGGCGCGTCGCAGGGCCAGGGAAAGCGCTCCCGGGTCGTACCGGGACGGGAAGGTCGCCGAGATATTCGTGCTCGACGACGGCCCCGAGGACGGAAGTGGCTTCACGCCGCTCTTGGAAGCCGACGTGGTCGGCCTGATCGCCGCAGCCCGGCTGGCGCTTGGGATCGAGGTGGCGGATGCCTGACGAGATGCCAACCGGCATACGCGCCTACGACCTGACCGTACCAACCCAGCCGCTCGCGCTGGCGTGGACGCCGCTGCGGTTCGACCCGGCGCAGATGGAAGCCAACGCGCGCCGTGCCGCCGCAGAGCGCCGCGAGACCGAGAAACGCATCTCCCGCGACGCCAGCCGCGCGATAGCCGGATGGCAGGCGCTGAGCGACCGGCTCGCCAACAACCCGGTCGCCACCGCCGCGCTCAGACTGCACCAGCCCCAGGCCGGACGCCAGCACGTCGTGTGTATCGAATGCCTCGAAGAGGACTACGACAGCGGTACGCCCGCACCATGGCCGTGCCGCACGTTCGAAGCGATGGAGGACGCCGCAGGTGCCTGATTCCATCGCACCCGAGCCCGGCTGGGGCCGCGGGTTCCTCATGCAGTGCGACATCGACCCCGACGACCCGGCTGACGTCCGCGCCGCCTACGAGTCCTGCCGCACCTCCTATGCCCTGTGGCTGTGGCTGTGGCGGGGTAAGGGCGAGATCGACGACGAGGCGTACTGGATGCTCGTGGACGCGATCAAGGACCTGTACGGCTGGACGGAACTGCCGCTCGACTGGCCCGCGCCGATCCTGTTCCTCCAGGACAAGCCGTTCCGCAACCTGCTCCCGCGCATCAAGCCGACGGAGGCGACGTGACCGGTCTGCCCGACGACATCCTCGCCGCGCTGGCGGCTGAGGAGACGATGCTCGCCGAGCCGTGGGCCGGGCTGCTCGACGCGTACAACCGGCCGGCTGAGCCAGTGACCCCGGCCGAGTTCGCCGCGATGGTCGAGAAGGCGATGCGGGACATGTGGAACTACCCGCCGCGTCCCAGCGAGCCGTCGCCGTGGCGCTGCGTCGTTCATCCCGGCGAGTGGGTCGATGCAGCAGGGTGCCCGGCGTGCTGCCGTATCGGACGCCAGCGTGCCGACCGCCGCGACTGGATCGAGTCTGTGCGCGAACGTCTCCAGTCCGCCGTCTACGCCGCGTCCAACGGCTACGTGTGGTCGTGGACCGCGCCGGGGGTGTTCGGCGTCCCAGGACTGCCCGAGACGCTCCAGGTGCGGCACGAGGGCCAGCCGTGGCGGCCGACCGACGGCAAGGAGGTAGCCCGGTGACTGACTGCGAGGAATTCGACGTCCAGCTCCGGGCGTGGCTGGCCGAGGACCGCAGCCTCGCGCAGGACGCCGAGTACGCGTTCATGTACTTCGACACGGACGACGACAGCGCCGTTGCCTACTATCGGCGCCAGGACCCGATCCGGGTTCTCGCGGACATCGCCGGGAAGGTCGCGCTCCTCGACCATGTTGCGTCGTGGCCGCACGAGTATGTGGACGGCGACACCTGGTTCTCGTGCTCGCAGGCCACCGGTTCTCACGACGCAGACGAGGTGCCCGGGTCCGGGTGTGCGGACGAGAAGCGCGCGGGTAAGCCATGCGACTGCGGGCTCGACGGGCGCCGGATCGCGGTCCTGAAGTGCGTCGCCGCCGGGTACGTCGAACGGCCCGAATTCAAGCCTGCCTGGAGGATCGATGCCTGACCAGTTCCCCGAGCGCGACGGCTACCCGCCCATGCCGGTAGACGGTGGCTTCGAGGCGCTGCAGGAGTACGCGTGCGTCAGCTTCTACGCGGAGATGCTGCGCGCCGAGGAGGACGCCGACGAGAAAGCGTTCGGCATTCCGGTACCGCGGAAGTCGCCGGCTGAGCATTGGGCGCTGGCGCAGCGGATCCACCGCGAGTCGATGGACGCGAAGGCGCTGCGGGAGCGGCGCGACACGAACGCCGCTGAGCGGGCCGCCGCGGATCCGCGACTGGCCCTCGCCGAGGAACGCTTCAACGCGGCGAAGGAGGCGTGCCGCACGGGCCACGATGCGGGCTGTACGTACGGCGGGATGTCCTATCAGAACGGCTACTGGCTCGCCCTCGAGGAATGCGACCTCAACCACGGCAGCCTGTGCGATCTGCGGGTGGCGTGTGACGGCGCGGAGGCTGCGACGGGGTTCGCGGGCCGGGCGGAGGACGGTTCGCTGTGGGGCTGGATCTGGTCGGTCGCGGTCTGCCAGCCGTGCGCCGACCTGTATGTGACGTTGCGGCCCGAGTGGACGCGCCCCACGCCCGAAGAGAAAGCCGAGCGGGACCGGGAAGCGGAAGCGCTGCTCGCCGAGATGCACGCCAGCGCGGGCACGGCTGAACACGGCGAGACACGGCTGAACGAGGCTGAACACAGCAGGCTCTCACCGGACATCGCCGAGCAAGTCGGCGCCGCGGCCGAAGCCACCGGGCACATGCAGCCGATGCTGGGATTCGCCGCGCTGTTCGGCGAGCCGGTTCGGCTCATCCCCACGGTCACGCCGTTCCGGGACGCGCCGAGAAGGAGGCGGCGGTGAGCGACGGCGAGTTCGAGCAATGCGTCCGCTGCCTTCACGTACGGCCGATCGCAGAACTGTACCGGCCCAAGGGCAGTCTCGTCCGGGACATGAACCCGCCGATCTACGAATGGCAGTGCGTGGACTACGAGCGCTGCTCGGCGGCCGTGATCTGCGGCCACTGCGACCGCCCGATCACGCAGGCATCCCGCGGTATCGCTGCGGACGGCACGGTTCTCTGCCACACCGGAACGCTCCCGCCCGGCAACGAACCGCAGGACTGCTACAGGCTCGTGACTCAGTACTCCCACGCCGCTGATGGCTCCTGCTGCCGCGACCAGCCCAAGCCGCCCTGGAAGTCGTTCGCGGACACACCGGACGACTTCGCCGGCTGTTCCCGCAGTGGCTGCCGACGGACTGGCGTGCACTCCCTGAAGTATGGCGAGTGCGAGTACGGGCAACGGCCGTCGCCCGAGTTCGGGTTCTGGCGCACGTTCACCGCGGAGGACGGCTACCCGTCGATCGGCATGGCGTCGATCCCGCTGCTCGCTGTGTTGCCGTGGGCCAAGAATCTGACCGTGGGCGAGCAGGACCGGATGCTTGAGGCGACCGCAGACAGCCACGACCCGGCTGAGATGGTCGAACGCTGGCGTCAGTACGCCGAAGCGAAGGACGGCGGCGAAGAGTGGGCGCGCGTCGTGGGCCTGGAACTCGGGATACCCGGCATTGAGGCGGCACCATGAAGACCCTGAAACGCAGCCGCGGCCGCGACGAACCGTGGCCGCGCCCGGGCGACCGTCGCCGTATCGACGGCACCCGGTACCTGCTGACGCACATATCGTTCTCGGACGACGACTGGGGGAGCAGGCTCGGCCTGGAGTACGTGGAAGAGAAGCCGTACCTGGCCGCGCAGATGGTGCCGCGGGCGCCGTGGTGGAGGCGGGCGCTCGACTGGCCGCGCCGGGCCTTGAGGACGGGCCGGAACAGCGAAGCGGCCCCGGATCGGTGATCGACGGGGCCGCTCGCGGAGCCCGAGGCTCCCCTTACTGGCGTGCGCCAGCCTAGCCGATCACGCGCACGTCGGCCGCCTGCGGGCCCTTGGCTCCCTGTGTGGTCGAAAACTCCACGCGCTGCCCCTCTTCGAGGCTGCGGTAGCCGTCGCCGACCACTGCCGAGTAATGGACGAAGACGTCCGGGCCGCCGCCGTCGACCGTGATGAAGCCGAAGCCCTTCTCGCCGAACCACTTCACTGAACCTGTTGCCACTGCTTTGCCCGTTCTCTACGAAAAGTCTGACGTAGATCAGTGTGACACCGCGTGAGCGTTTCGCACCAGCCTAGATCCCGGTCGACCCCGTGAACGGTGACCGTGGCCACGGGTGCAGCGCCAGCCACATCTTCCGCTCGTGTTCCTGGCGCGCCTCTTCCTCCATCTCGACGCGCAGCCGCTCCATGTCGACGGCGGCTTGTTCGCGCATCGCCGTCAGCATCTCGGCCCGGCCGGCTTCGAGCATCCGCTCCGTGTCGGCTTCCACGGCCGCCTCGGACGCCATCAGGTACGCCTGATCCGGTTCCAGCCACGCGTGCCCGACCACGGTCACCGCATGCCCCAGCCCGGCCGCCCGGACCGCCGCCTCGAACTCTGCGACCCGCTCGGTCGGCACGACCAGCCGTTTCTTGTGCCGTTCGAACGAGGCGAGGAGCGCGCTGAGATCCTCGGGCGTCGCGGGCGGCTGCTGCGTGTACCCGGCGCCCTCGGCCAAGTCCTCGAAGACCAACCGGTCGAAGCCGTCGTCAGCCACCGTCGATCTCCTTGCCGTCCCGCCCGAACCTGTGCCCGCACGGCTCGCACCGGTACGCGGCCGGGCCTACGCCAACCACCTGGAACGTGACCGTATCGCCGTCGCCGATGCCCTTGAACGGGACCAACGTCGCGCCCTCCACCACGACCGCTGTCGCCGGCTCAAGGCACGCCGGGCACGTCCTGCCCGCATCCTCGGCGAAGTCAACGCGCATGTCGTGGCGTGGCGGCTCAGCGAGGCCCATCAGCCCGGCGAACGCCTCCGGGTCGTCGAGCGTGAAGTCGAACGTGCCGGACACCTCAAGGGAACCGGCGCCGAAGAAGGACTCACTCATCGGCGGTACAGCCCCACGTTCACGTAACTGTCGGGGTCCGAGCACCACTGGTCGTACGCGTAGTCCTGGTCCGATGGGCGCTGCCACCGGTCGTCCATGAACTCGTAGATCCCTGCCGGGGCGCCTGACTTCACCTGCGCCGCGAGCACCCACGCGGCGTCGAAGTCGCCGTGCCATGAGAAACAGTCGTCGGCGCGGTCGCCCCAATAAGCCAGGTCCCTGCCCTTGCCGCCGAACTCCGTATAGCCGAAGCCCGGATTGTCGCGGTGCGATTCGACGAGCAGGATCTCTCCGAGTTCGAACGGCCAGTCGCGGCCCGGGTCGAACGCGGGCTCGCAGCCGTCGTTCGGGTCGGGCCGGTAGTCGGCCACGATGACCCAGATGGAGAGCGAGTCGAGGTTCACGGTCCGGCAGCCGGCCGCGATGAACAGGGCTTCAGCGGCGGTGAGGGTTCTGCTTGCGACGAGCGCGGGGCGCGTGTCGATGGTCGTCATGCCCACCAGTGTCCACCAAAAGAGGCATCGGCTGACGTAGCACCAGTTGCGGTGAACAGCCTGATTTGCCGGGCGCGGGGTGAGATCATAGAACGAACGAGCGGGCCCGATCCGTGAGGACCAGGCCCGCTCGAAGACCAGCGAGTTCTCAGCTCGCCGATCAATCTCCCGCTGAAGGAGCACTTCAAACATGACCGTAGCAGCAGCAGCCGTCGATGGTGCACCAGAAGCCAAGAACAGCTTCGTCTACGTCATCGGCCACGACGGCAGCAACGTCGTGAAGATCGGAAAGGCAGATGACCCCGTCTTCCGTCTCGGCACCATCCAGCGCATGTCGCCGGTCAAACTCGAGGAGCGCGCCCGATTCGACGGTGGTTACAGGCTTGAGACGGCACTCCACCGCAAGTTCAAACACCTCCGCATCCACGGTGAATGGTTCGATTTCGGAGGCCTTGACCCGCTAGCCGAAGTCAAGCGCGCTGTCGACGACATCCAGGCCGAGTGGGACGTAGAAAGCTACGAGACCTTCGAGGCCGAGTTTGAAGCCAGATCCCGCGCGGACGTCTTCCTCATCGAGGGACGCCTTCGCGTCATGCCGGACCGGAACGACGGCGGGTGGCGGTGCGTTGGCCGCAGCAACACGACCGGCGAGAGGCGACACTTCAGCAAGGGCAGATGCCTCAACGACTTCGACGTCCGCCATGGCGACGACGTGGCAGCAGCGTTGTGGGTAATCCCTGGTCTCGGCATCGTTGACGGCTGGGATCTCGACGCCGGGGACGAGAAGATCCGCGAACGAGCACTGGGCCAGCTATGTCTTCGCCACTTTGAGACGCCCGTTGAATGCGCCGAACCTTGGGCGATCCGCCTCCCGTCCTGGGAGATCTTCGATCCGAGACGGCATGCCCATCTGATCAGGCGATTTGGTCGGGGGGCTGGTCCAGCAGTGGCGCCGGGCTTCAAGAGTCTCGAGGGCGAGGTCTACCAGTACGTGCTGGGCAACCTCCGGCGGTGAAGGCGTTCCTGTGCACCTCGGCGAGCGGAGTATGGCACGAGTGCCTGACGGACCCGCTCGACGCCGTAGACGACGCGTAGGAGGCCAAAGCGAACGGCCCCGAGCCGAAGCCCGGGGCCGCCGCTGGCCGGTCGGTGGTTGGTGCCATAGCGATGCTCTCAGGCGTGGTCGTAGGGCGCGCATTCCACGCGGCCGAGCGCGTGCGCCCAGTAGGTGCCGCCCTTGGGGGCACCGTAGACATTGATCGTTGAACCACAGGTGCAGCGCGCGGCCGACGAGGTGTACTGGTGCTCGACGGTGGCGTGGATCAAGTCGGCGCACGCGGGGGCGTCCTGGAACATGCGCGGGCCGGCGACCGACTCGATGGCGTAGGGGTTGACGTCGTCGTAGCGGATGATGTTGCGACCGGTGCGCGGGTTGACGTGCCAGCTGTAGCCGCTGGCCTCGTAGTAGCGGGCGCGGCCGGGGAGGTAGTGCAGGTCCTCGTCGGCAACGATCTCGAAGGCGGTGAACGTCTGGCCTGCGGCCTTCATGGTGGTCATAGTCGGCTCCCTCGGCTTGATACTTAGTAGTCACTCCGTGCTCTAGGTACGAGATTACGGCCCGCGCTATACCTTGTCAACACTCCATGCGTAAGGAATACTCGTGAGCATGGACAAACTGCTCACCACCGCCGACGTGGCGAACCTCCTCGGCGTGAAGCCCGCGACGATCCGCCTCTACCGCACGTCGTCACGCCCCGGAGGCCGATACGAGCAGCACCCCTTCCCCGAGCCCGATAGCCATGTGGGCATCAACCCGGTATGGCTCGCAGGGCGGGAGGAAGAGATCCTCAAGTGGGCAATGACGCGGATCGGCAAGGGCGTGGGCGGCGGCAAGCCGGCGCACAAGACGGCCACCGAGTAGCCCAGTCGTTGCGATGCTTCCGCCGCGCCCGTTACCACGCCCTGCTACCGTGGAACCGCTCCCCAAGAAAGACCGAGTGGCGAGAAGAGACCTGTCTACCTCGCCCGCAAGCCTTGTCGATAGCAGCGCAGAAACTGCCGTAGACGTCGAGGCCCGTAGTACCTGGAACAGGGTGCGGGGAGCGCTCAAAGCTCGACGCGCCTCGTACGCTGCATTCGTGCCTTCGGCCAGGCGCGCGAGAAGGCCCCGCCCGCGGTCCAACCGGGAGGGGCCGTCTCGTTGCACGGATCGGCGGCGGCCGGAGACTACCTGCCGACAGCCGCAGCGGTCGCCTGGAACAGCCCCGGGTGGTCGGCTGGCCAGAACGGCTTGCCATCGAGCCCGTGGCGTTCCGCGTAGTCCGCGAAGCCGGGAAGGAGCGCTGCGGTCAGCTCCGCCAGCAACGACGGGATGCCGCACGAGCAGCCGTTCGCACAGAGATCCCCGTGAATCTGCCGGCGGTCCAAGAACGCCGCTGCGAGAGACTCGGCGAGGCCCTTCGACAACTGATCCACGGGTAGGTTCTATCGCAGATCGCTCCGATTCGGCGGAAACGCAACGCAATCGCAGCCACCGCGCTACCGTGGATACAGCGGCCCTGACTCTCCCCCCGGTCGGGCCCGCCACCGCACAACCCCGCTGACCACTCGCGGGACCGCCGCCCCGGCCGTCGTGCTCGGCCCGGGGCGGTCGTGCGTTCAGCGCGCCGCCACCTCGTCAGGCGCGGGACGCTTCTTCCCGGTCAGCAGCATGCTTAACGCGCCACGCGTATAGCCCACCTCGGCAGCGAGCGCGGTCACGGACTCGCCGGAATGCCGCCGCGCACTCAACTCGGCGACCTGCGACACGGTCAGGCACTTACGCCCGAAGTTGTCCGTCCCGGCCCGGGAGAACAAGCGCCGGTCCGGTGGCATCTGGCGTGGGGTCTCGTGCTCGTGCCACAGCTCGCGCACGGACGCGCGGGCCTTGCTCAGCCGGGACGCGTAACCGCTCTGCGTCAGCCCGAGTGCTGCAGCGGCCGTGTCATGGTCGTCCGTGGCGGCCAGGACCCGCAGCACCTGCTGGTGATGCTCGGCGACGGACGGCCAGATCTGTGCGAGGGCGACCCGGGCGGTGACGCGCTCGTCGAACGGCTCCCGGTCCACGCCGCGCCAGAACACCTGGAAGCGACCCATCCCGCCCGCGCCGGCACCGTAGTCGTTGCTGTCCCAGCCGGCGTGGTGCATCTCGGCGCGTACGTAGAGGTCCACGGCGGTGGTCGCTGCCCGCAGCAGGTCCGGGCGGGTTGGCTGTTCCTCGGCGGTGAGGACGTGTTCGACGATCGCGTGCCACATCACCGCGTACCTCTCGTCCGCGTCTGCCGCGGTGTGCCAGCGGGATGTGGCGAACGCGGTCCGGGTGAGGCGTTCGATGTCTGCGAGGGTGTAGCCGTGGCGGATCTCGTCTCGGTCCGCGTTCACGGGTCGCGCCCTTCGAGCGCGTCGTGCAGTGCCTGCATCGGCAGGGTCTTGCGCTTGCGGTCGTAGAGTGCCCACAGCCGCTTGACCATGGCCCGGGTGGGCGCCTCCTGGGCCGCGTGGTGCTCGGTAATCCGGCGCTTCTCGTCCTGCGCTGCAAACCGCTCGTACTCGAGGCCCGCGAGGCACATGGCGACCGCGGCTGCGGTGTCCGCCGGCGTCCGGCTGCCGTCGAGCACGAGCGCAACGATGTCCCGGGACCGGTCGGTCAAGTCCCATTTGACCTGGGCAAGGATGTCGTCGATGGCTACCGTGGTCTTGCGGGTGTCGTCGCGTGGCGCGTCGGGATCCTCGCCGTGCTCCAGCGTGGCGAGTTGCTGACGGCTGTATCCGTAGGTCACGGTCGTTCCTTTCGTTCGATCAGCCACGCCTCGATCGTGGCCAGGTCCGTCGCGTCCGGCATGTAACCATTCCGCAAGCGAGACAGGACGCTGAACGCCACGCCGGCCTGGGACGCCATGCGGAAGGAAGACATCCGCTCCCGTCGCAGCATCGCGTATAGCCGCCCCCACAGCGCCACGGCAGCCGGATCCGGCGGGTGCTCGGCCGCCCTCCTCGCCCGGGCCGCAGCAACCACCTCGCCGAGCGCCGCGACCGCCTCCGGGCCCATCGGGTCAGCGCCACGCACACGGATCGGCTCGCCCGACGGCAGCAGCACCGGGCGGCAGGAGTCGCCGGGCTCAGGCATCGTCCACCTCGCTGTAGACCTTCTCCATCGCCAGCCGGTAGACCTCCGGGCCGTAGTGCAGCAGGCCCTTGCCCAACCGGTCCTCGACGATCGGCCCCAGGATGCGCTCAGCCGCCGCCTTGTCGACGCCGAGCGTGTGGGCGCGGGCGAAGAACTCCTCGCGCTCCACGATGGCTTTGAGCGCGTCCGGATATAGGTGCGCGGCCATCAGGTTTGCGCCTGCCGCCCGAAGTGCGCCGAGCGACGGGCCAGGCATCGACTCGATCGACTCGTCCGCCCCGCAGTTGCAGGAACCCGAGCAGCCGCCGTCCTGCGCGCATGGGGAGAGCAGCGAACGGCAGCACCAGGACTCGTGGTCAGCCACGACGACCGCCGAAGCTGAGCCGCGCCGCCAGCGCGATGACCCCGACCGCCGCGAAGCAGTAGACAATGCCCGCGACCGAACGGACCGTGCCATGAGTCCCGAGCGCGACACCGAACGCGGCTAGCGCCACCGGCAGCAGCGCCAGCAGTACGACACCGCGCCAGCCAGAGCGGGTAGCGGAACGCGCGAGGCGGCTACTCATCGTCTTCCTCCTCGAGTCCGCGCGCGTCGAACGCGCGCCACGCCGGGTACAGGTCGGAGAACTCGCGCAGGTCGTGCAGCGCGTCCCGGAACACGCGGCCATCCGGCAGCATGTCGGCCTTGCCGCCGCCGGCCTGCCATACGCCATGTGCGAACGCCGCAACCGCGGTCTCCCGGATCATCCGGGCGAGGTACGCGGCCAGGTGCTCGTCGTCGGCAAACGCCTCGATAAACCCGGCCATCTGCCGCTCGAGGGCCGGGTAGGCCTCGGCGATCTCCTGCTGGCGCTGTTTGTCCCGCGTGTCGAAGTATGCGTTGAGCATGGCCGGGGTCACGTCAGGCATCGTCAGCTCCGGCGTTCGTTCGTTGCGGCGAGGTAGAGCGCCCCGAGCCAGCCGAAGACCTTCTCGGCCGGGGCGCCGTGATCGAGCATCTGTGCGGCGGCCAGTTCGTACGTCCGCTGGTTGCTGTCGAACGACCAGCCCCACCGGCCGGGGATCCGCTCGATGTACTCACGGACGTCGTCGGGCAGCTTGGGTGCGGTATCCATGCGTCTCCTTCGGGGATGGCCGGGGCCCGTAGACCCCGGCCGGGCAAGTGCGGTCGGTCAGAAAGGCGGTGCCTCGTCGTATCCTGCGCGCCCGCCACCGGTCGCCCACGGGTCGTCCTGCGGAGCCGGGCCGGACTGCTGCCCACCGGAGCGCTGCACGCCACCGGACTGGCCCCAGTTACCGCCGCCGTTGCCGCCCGAGTTGCCCTGGCCGCTGTTGCCGCCACCGGAGCCACCGCCGCGCTGCGCCTTGGTGACCTTCGCCGTCGCGAACCGCAGCGTCGGGCCCACGTCCTCCACGTCGAGCTCGATCACGGTCCGCTGCTGGCCGTCCTTCTCGTACGACCGCTGCTTGAGCCGGCCCGACACGATGACCTGCATGCCTTTGGTGAGCGATTCCGCAACGTTCTCAGCGTATTGACGCCAGACCGAGCACGACATGAAGAGGCTCTCACCGTCGGTCCAAGCGTTCGTGGTCTTGTCGAACGTGCGGGGCGTCGAGGCGATGCGGAAGCTGGCGACCGCCGCGCCGGACTGGGTGAATCGGAGTTCGGGATCCGCCACCAGCGTCCCGATCATCGTCGTGACTGTCTCTCCGGCCAATGTGATCTCTCCTTAGGTAGTTCGATGGTCAGTTCGCGCCATTGATGGCGCGGATCCGCCGCCGGATCTCGGCGCGCGAGTTCTTCAAAGACCGCGGACACGACGGCGTACCCGCGATCACAGCCACGGTCCGGCCCTGATACGTGACCCGCCAATGGTGCTTGCGGGTGCGTGTTACCTCGCAGCCGAGCGACCGCGCCCACCTGATCAGCGGGCGCGCCGCAGCGTTGCGGGACGTCACGGCTTGTCCCGCTCGGCGAGCAGCCGATCCCGGTCCTGTTCGATCTCGGTAGCGACCCGCTTCCAGTGGTCGCCGCGCTCGGACTCCAGCGCGCGGATCAGCGGCGCGAGGACGCCGACCGCGATCGTCAGGCTCACGCCCAGATCCCACTGGTCGGCCTTATATCCACTCGCGCAGGCGTCCGGCCAGCCGTCGCACAGGCACAGGTCCTCGTGGTACGCGTCGTTGATCGCCTTGTTGACCGCCTCAGTCCACTCCTCGGGGACAGCCGGGACGTCGCGGCCGGGAACGATGCTCATCGGCTCATCCCCACCACGACGCGACCCACCAGCCGGGCTGATTCTCACCCGGCGGCGCCTCGATGCCCTGCGACTCCAGGAACGCGTCCAGCCGCGGCTTCCACGCCGGGTCCACGTCGATCGAGGTCACCGGACGCGGGCTGCCACGCCACGCAGTGGTCTTCGTGCCGGGGATGAACAGGAGCGGCATCGGGCAGCCGTCGGAACAATGCGAGTCCCAGTCGACCCCCAACTCCTCCTCGACCTGCTTCTCCAACTCGCGGTACGCGGCGAATTCGGACTCGTGGGCCGCCGCGTAGGTGCGGTAGTTGCTGCCATCCGGGCAGCCGTCCCACGGGTCGGCGTGGCCGCGTTCGGCGAGGATCGCCTTGACGGTCTCGCTCATGTCGGTGCCGAACTCGGTGTCTTCGTCGTCCCAGCAGTAGCCGTAGAAGACGTATGCATCGGTGGACTGGCCCATCTCAGGCCTCCTTGATCTCGTAGCTGATGATGATTTCGTCGTCGCCGACGTGGAACCGGATCAGATCGTCGGACGGCTCGGAGCCCTCAGGGATTCGGCCCGCGTCGCGCAACTCCCGCTCGGCCTGGCCGTAGGCCTGGAACACCTGCGCCCAGTCCGCGCCGAACGGTGCCGGTGCCGGGACGGTCCACTCGACGGTCCGGGTGACGCGCTCACGGCGCGACCAGGTGGCCATCAGGCGTTGTCCTCTCTGGCAGGACCCCAGGCGAGCCGCGCCTCCTCGTGCGCCACGGTCCGGCCGCGGACAGTCCAGCGCTCGGCGAGCACCTGGCCTTCGCCGTAGACCGGATCCCAGTCGACCCGCAAGCTGCCCGTGAACTCGTGCTTCGGGTGCGAGTCGATCAGGAACTGCAACTCCTGCCCGGTGCCCGCGGACCATGAGTCGGACGAACGCGCCGGAATGACGGCGACCGCGGTCAGGAGCCGGCCGTCCGGCCCGTCTTCCTCGTGGATGTCGAGCTTTACGTCCTCGACCCCGGGCGAGACCTTGCACTCCCGCCAGGTCAGCGGCGGTGTGATCGTGACGCGGCCGGACCAGGTGTTGTCGGCGCTCATCGTCAGTTCCCTTTGTTGTTGTCGTTGCCGCCGGTCGCGGCCTGCTCGTCCTGCGCCGGACCGGCCGGCTGCCACTCCCCGACGAGGCGCCACGTGACGTCCTCGTCGACGGCGGCGGTGCCGAACCGGTCTTTGGTGGCGGCGGCGAGCGCTTCGGCTTTGGTGTCGTATTCGTCGTTGCTGTAGATGGACTCCCAGACGACCTTGAGTCCGGCCAGCTGCTGCCGCATCGTCTCGTTCTCGGCCAGGACGGCGCGGAGGTCGGCCTTCGCAGCCATGACGTGGGTGCTGTCCGGCAAGCGGTCGAGCAGCGCTTCGAGTCGAGCCGTGGCCTGCGTTACGAACCCGGCTTCCATCGCGTCGACCTTGGCGCGTTCGGCCTCCAGCAGTCGCCGAGACTCGGGGGTGTCGCGGAACCAGCCTGCCTCGTTGTCGTGGCTGTCGTTCACTGTGCGCTCCCGTCGCTGCGGTCCGGTGCGGCTGGCTGCGGTTCGTCGTGCATGTGGTCGAGGCAGGCGGCGATCTGGTCGAGCATCTGGAGTTTCGCGGCGATGGTGGCGGACTGTGGGTTTTCGCGTTGGCGGTCGGCGAGGATGTGCTGGTGTACGCGGATGTGGCTGCGGATGGCGCGGGTCTTGTCTTCGAGTTCGGCGACGCGGGCACGGGCCTGGTCACGCTCGGCGGTGAGCTGCCGGAGGTTGGCGAGTGCCTGGGTGAAGTCGGCGTCGTCGCGCGCTTCGGCGAGTGCCGTGGTGAGCCGGTCGACCTCGGCGAGCAGCTCCCGGCGGTGCGCGTAGACGCGGGTCGGGAACGGGTGCGGCTTCGTGGTGTCGAACGCGGCGTCGATCTCGCGGATCTCGGCGAGTCGCTGGGCGCTGATGACGTCCTGGCCGGTCACGATCCGGCCCCGGTGGCGTGCAAGTCGGCCAGTCGGGCGAACGCGCGGCGGCTGATCGGGTTCGTGTTGATGGCGTCGATCATGGTCTGAGTAAGCGAGTCGGCCCCAGTAGCGCTCGTCTCCTCGGTGCCGGACGGGATCGTGACGGTGACGGTCGCGGTGCGGGCCAGTTCGGCGATGCGGCGGCACGGGTCCACCTGGTCGTGGCGTGAGAGGCCTTCGAGCTCGGGAACGTCCGGGAGTCGCATGCTCACGGCGTGCCAGTCGATGTAGGGGAGGTACTCCGCTCCGGACTCGGACACGATGTCCTGCGCCACTCGCTCGGCGAGTTCTCTTTCGCGTTCGGGGGTCAGCATCCGGACTCCTCGGTGCCGGACGGGACGGCGGCGGTGGGCAGCCACTCGTCGATGACGACGGTGCGCTGGTGCTTCTCGACGCGAACCGCGTCCACGGCGTCGAGGTAGTCGGGGAACGGCGTCACGCCGTCCTGCTGGCTTTCGCTCTTCGGCTCGTCCCACTCGACGGCGTAGTGGTGGCCGTCGTCGGCGAGGAACACGCCGCGGTGGACGCGTACCCAGCGTCGCTCGCCCACCTCCTCGTCGTGAACGAAGTTGTCCCACGGCAGCCCGTAGCGGTGCTCGAGTTCGTCGATGGTGAAGGTCCGGGTGATCTGGTTGCCCATGTCCGTCTCCGTGTGGTTGTCAGTGGGATTGGTCGGATGTCTGGCCGTCGGCGGCCGTGGTGGTGGCGCGCGGCGTGACGAGGCTGCCGTCCTGGAGCGGGTTCGCGCCCTCGCACCACGCGTTGGTGTGGCGGATCACGCCAGGCGGTAGCGGGGCGTGGCGGATCATGTGCATCTTGGGTCGGCCGCTGGGGCGCAGCTTCACGGTGTCGTGGCAGACGGGGCATTCGCCCTCGGGCGCTGGCGGGTAGCGCGTCACGTCTCGTTCCTTCGGTCGTCGTGTCGTGTCGTGGTGGCCCCGTGGCGGGGCTGTGGGGCTGGGATGGCGGCGCGTCAGGCGGCAGGAAGCGGGTGCTTCGCATCGAGATGCACGCTCATGTCGTCCTCGGGAACGAAGCGGCGCTGAGTCAGCGACAAGGCGAGCAGCGTCCGCACGTCAGGCCTCCGTAGATGCGGCAGCGGGAACCGGGATGCCGGTCGCGGCGGACAGGACATGCAGGGCCAGCAGGGCCGGCACGGCGTTTCCGACCTGCAAAAACTTCTGCGTCTTCGTCCCCTGCCACGGGTAATCGCGCGGGAACGACTGAAGGACGGCAGCTTCCTCGACAGAGATGCGGACCGAGTCCGGCGCTGCGCTCTCCGCGCCCGCCTCGCTCTTCTTCGGCTCGCGCTGCACCCACGAGACGTCGTTGCAGCGCGAGCCGAAGAAGAGCGAGGCGGCAGGCTCGTCCAGGCCGCGAACCGCCGCGTTCGCCTGCGTGTTGTTCCGCAACGCCCACTCGATGCCGTTGTTCGAGTGGTTGCCGAAGACGAGCGTGGAGGCGGGTTCCTCGGTCGTGCGGACCGTGCCCCGGTCGCGATCCCCGGCCTTCAGCACCCACTGGCCGCCGGACTTGCCCGTCAACGACGGCGCGGGCGCCCCGTAGGGATCGGCGGTCTGCCGTGTTCCGTCGGGCCGCTGATCGCGGTTGGTGTGCAGCACCCAGGAACGCGTCTTCTCGGTCAGTGCCCATGACGGCTGGTCGGCCGAGAACTCGTTGCCGCCGGGTGTCTTGCGCTCGCCGCGGGTGTTGACGATTCCAGCCGGTATCCAGCCGAGCGCCTCGGCCATCGAGACCCAGCGCTGCCGGCCGGGACCGAACAGGGTGTCGGGCTCCGCGACCTTTGCATGCGTCGGCTCGGGCGGGGCGACTTCGCGCACTCGAGAGGCGATCAGGATCGCGCGGCGCCTGGTTTGCGGCACGCCGAAATCAGCGGCGTTCAAGATCCCGCACCAGGCCGAGTACCCGAAGCTACGAAGGATCCTGGCCATGTGCTCCCACAGCGGCAGGACGGCGGGCACCTGCTCGAGCGCGATCCACTCGGGGTGGATCGCCAGGGCGTAGCGCAGCGGCTCGACGACCAAGGGGGTGCGCGGATCCGAGCATGCCGCAGCGAGTTCGGGGCGCGGATCATTGCCCGCAGCGAGGTCGTCGAGCGCCCGGTGCAGCAGCGGCAGGTCGCCGACGCCCTCCTGCTTGCCGGCCGCGGAGAACGTACCGCACGGCGGGGAACCTATCTGGCCCTTGACCTTGCCGCGCATCGGACGCGGGTCGAGCGTGGAGACGTCCGCGCGGACCGTAAGATGCCCTGCGGCGGCCCGGGTGGCGCAGGCGTGGGAGTCGAGTTCGAACCCGACCACGCGCCGGCCCAGGGCGCGGCAAGCCAGATCCCACCCGCCGGGGCCTGCGAAGAGATCGAAGTCGTCAATCGGAGTGGCGGCCACGTCAGCCCTCCTCGACCGCGCCGGCCGGCACCGGGTACCAAGGCTGGCGCGGGTCAGCCGGCGTCCATTGCGCGAGGGTGATCCCGCGCTCGCCATGCTTGAGTCCGGGCCGCGGGCCGTACTCGGTCGGAATGTCGGTCGGGCCATCGAACGACCACACCTCGAGCCCGGCGGGCAGCGCGGGCCTGGACCGGTCCTCATTCTCGGGAATGGGCTCGGTCACGATCAGGCGGTGGAAGGGACGGGCGGCCATCAGGACTCCTCGGCCGGGAACACCGGGTTCGCCCGGTAGTACTCGATCTGGGCCTGCAACGCCTCGATCCGCTCGAGAGCGCCCGCGAACGCGTCGTCATCCTCCCCGGCGTCGGCAGCCAGGACCGGCCCGGGCGGCTGAATCGCGGCGACGAACGGCAGCCACGCCGCGTAGGTGCCGAGCACTGCGTCACGCACTTCCTGCGGAATCCCGGACATGATCAGTCCTCCTGCTCGTCGTGGTTGCAGTCGTACGGCTCGCATCGGCAGCCGGTCGGGTGGTTCTCGCGTTCGTGCGCGTCGACGGCAGCGATCTGGTCCGCGAGGTCCACGGCGCGCTCCGGGGCGGTCCAGACGAGCGCGCCCGGCCAGCCCTCCGCGTCGCGGCAGTCGTCGCACGCCAGCGCGGGCCTGCCCGTGTCCGGGTCGACGACGGGGCGGTAACGCTCATACGTGGTCGCCATGTCAGGTTCCTTCCGAATCGTCTTCGGGCTTCGCCACGCCGGCGAGCCAGTCGTCACCGTCGGCCAGGTCGGGGCGGCGTGCGAGCCACTTCGCCACTGCTTCCTCGAGCCAGGGCCGCGTGTAGTCGGACAGGCCGTGCTGGCCCACATGCCAGCGCCAGGAGTCGCGGGCGCGCTCGTACGCGGCGGCCGACCACTCGTATCCGCTCGCCGGGTCGATGTCCTCGATCGCGACGCCCTTCGCGAAGCAGAGGGCGGTGCGGGCGTCGGCCATGCTGGTGCGGGCGTCGGCGCGGGCTACCGGGTCGGCGTCCCGGGTGTTGCCGTTCGCGTAGCGGCGGATGAGGGCGGCGGCGTCACGCACAGCGCGGTCCATCTCAGGCTCCGATCCGCGCGTCGGAGGCGTCGAGCAGGATGCAGGCGTCGGTGCGAGGATCGCGCTTGATCCGCAGTTGGATGTCGGGGTTGCGGCGGTACTCGTGGACGTAGCCGCGGATCGACTCAAGCCATGCCGGGCTCGGCTTGCGCGCGCAGTGGGCGAGGACGGCCGCGAGCCTCTCGTCGGTCGGCTCATCCTCGGGCCGGGCAATGTTGAAGTGAATCGCGTACATCAGGAACGTGCACTCCATGCGCGGGGAACTGGGCATCTCAAGCTCCGATCATCGCGGCGAGGCGCGGGTAGTTGGCGACACCGGCCTGCATGTCGGCGACGTCGATGTACCGGTTGGTGCGCCACAGCCGGCCGCGGAGCCAGACGAGGCCGCCGGAGTCGGGCTCGGCGTGGTGGTTGGCGCGGTAGGTGGCGGCGACCTTGCGGCCGAACGCGGACTCGTATTGGTCGATCCATGCGGCGTCCATGCCGAGCGAGGCGAGGAAGTCGCGGGCGAGGATCCGGCCGGAGTTGCGGACGGCGATCAGGGCGCGCTGCCAGTGGCTGCCGACGCGGACGCGGGCGGCGCGGCCGGTCTTGACCGGGGCGGCCTCGCCCTTGCGGAGGTGGTCGAGCGGCTTCGGCCGGGCCGGGGCGGTGATGGTGGCGGGCGTGACGCCGTTGAGCCGGTCGCGGACCGCGGCGGCAGCCTCGAACGAGGTGTAGTCGATGCCGTCCACGGACTTGCCGCCGGAGTCGACCGACGCGAGCTGCCAGTGGCCGGGCGTGGTGTGCTGCACGAGGAACCGGGGGTTCGGGGTGGTGGTGACGGTCACGGCGGGCTCCTCGGTGTCGCGTTCCCTGACACCTCCATCATCAGGCCTACATGTTGGCCTGTCAATAGGCCCACGCGTAGGCCAACAAGATTCTTTAGATGGCTGATGAGGCACCCGTGGCGTAGCACCTGGCGTTGGCCAACGTGTTGTGCGAAACTCGGAAGCATGGCGACCTACAAGCCCGACGACGAGACAGCCGCGCTCTTCGCCCGCTACAAAAAGGCGAAGGAACTCGAAGAAGAGCTGCGACCCCGCGTCAAGGAACGCGCCGTCCGCGAGATGCGCGACGCCGGCGCGACCGTAGGTGTGCTTCACGACCTCACCGCCATGACTGACGAGGTCTTCCGCAGGCTCGCCCGCGACAACGGCATCGAGCGGCGGCGCGAACCCACCGTCGGCAAGGACGCCAAGCCGAAGCCCGAGTAGCCTCACCGCCGCACCAGCCATCCCAGGACGTGCCAGGCCCCGTCGACCGCGAACGCGACGGCGGCGAGCGCCGCCGGTGCGGCAATGCCCTGCCAGCAGCGGATGGCGAACGTCGACTTCCGGCGGTGGGTCACCGCGTGCTCTCCTGACATGCCGGGCAGAACAGTTCCTCGTCCTCGCCGAACTCGGCCGGGTCGATGACGCGTTCGGCGCACCGCCAGCAGGGGGCGAGCATCCCGGCCGGCCTCGGATACCAGATCGCGTACCTACCGCAGCCGTCGCATACGCGCTGCTCGTGGGTGCGGTTCATCCGCTCGCACCACGACCACCAGTCGGCGTAACCGGTCGGGCAGGGCGTGTGCTCGGCCTCGTTCGGGCACGACGGTTCCGGGCTCGGCCGGGGCTTCAGTGGCACGCCGCGGCTCACCGTCCACCGCCGGTCAGGTCGGTCCAGCAGACGTCGCACACGGTCTGGCCGTCCACGTCGAGCGGCAGGTTCACGCGGAACGCGGGGGAGATCCAGCCGCCGCGGTCGCCCGGGTCGTCCGCGTTCCGGTCCCAGCGGGTGATGCAGTCGACGGCCATGTGCCAGCACGGGAGTCCGGCGGCTTTCAGCGTCCACATCAGCGGGGTGCCGTACGCGGCGACCCAGCCGGTCGGGTCGCGCCAGATCAGGTGCTTCATCGGGTGGTCCGTGCCGTTGTTGTGGCGCAGGGGGCACGGGGCGAGCTGGTGGATGCTGGGGACCGGACGCGGCATCAGCCCACCG
>Ga0134125_10000095_pt1 | contig 131547 bp, 116 predicted proteins | sample KB31751_FD_96464 | JGI IMG/M metagenome (GOLD analysis project Ga0134125, IMG submission 96464) | Terrestrial soil microbial communities with excess Nitrogen fertilizer from Kellogg Biological Station, Michigan, USA - KB3-175-1 | ecosystem: Environmental > Terrestrial > Soil > Unclassified ...
CGCCCGGGTGGCCCGCAAGTTCGGGTTGCTCACCCGGCCAAGAGCGGACTGGGCAGCCGCGCTCGAGTTGACGGACCGCCTGACGCAGTTCGATCCGGCAGACCCGGTCAAATACGACTTCGCCTTATTCGCGCTCGGCGCGCTGGAAAAATTCTGATGTTATGGAACTTACCCTCCTTAGAAACGAATTGAATACGGCTTATGGGCTTGCACTGCCGGAAACCCCCACCATCGAAGCGCTGGAACCCATCCTCGCGGAAAAGGTCAACGACCTGATCAACACCGATTTCACCGGCCTCGTACAGATCCTTTACCGCATCGACGTCAGTGAAGAACGGTTGAAAAAGATCCTCAGGGAGAACAGGGGGATCGATGCAGGCCTGCTGATCGCCCGGCTGATGATCGAAAGGCAGTGGCAAAAGATAGAAACCCGGCGGAAATTCAACCCCTAGAACATCAGCTCCTTTACCTTCTCCTTGTCTTCCTTCTCTTTTTTGAGATCGAACATCGTTCCGAACACGCGGTCCCAGATCGTGCTGCTGACGCCAAATCCCTTGTGGTCGTCTTTGTAATGATGGAGGTGATGATTGCGCCAAAGCGGCTTCATCCACCGGAATGGGGGATTCCAGGCATGGATCGCATAGTGCATGGATCCATATAACAGGTACCCAAGCAGGAAGCCGGGAAAGAACATATATACGCCGCCGCCCATGACAAGCCGCATGAGCAGGAACAGGATGGACGCGATGATCAGGCTGGGGACAGGCGGCATGAACAGCCGTTCCTTATCCCGGGGAAAATGATGGTGGTTCCCGTGCATCACATAAACGACCTTCTTCGCCCGCTCGTTGTCCGACACCCAGTGAAACACGAACCGGTGCATCAGGTACTCAAAAAAGGTCCAGAACAGCATTCCCGCCAGGAAAACCAGGGCAATCCGTACAAGCGGGTAGTCATACCGGTACCCCCCGTAAAACAGGGAATACCCGATGACGGGCAGATACATACCCCAGATGACCAGCGGGTGAGTCTTCGTCAGCATTTCCAGGTAGTGGTTCTTGAAAAGCTGAGCCTGCCCCTTATTATGTATCTTTTCGAACTTCATGACATCCTCATTGAACTACAAAAGTACGAAGATCAATTGAATCCGGCGTCTAGTAATCTGCGGGGCCATAGTCCATCATGAATCGGCCGAGGTCCGGGCGATGGGCGCGCGGGCGCTGTAATTCATATTGATAGATGATCGTCCCCACTTCCTTGAAAAACGGCCATCCGACCTCCTCATATTCGTATTTATCGTCATTCAAAACCCCGTCCCTGTTGACATAGATCGTTCCCGTCAGCATGAACTCCACCTTGTTCCTGAAGTCTACAATATAGGCAATATCCGTCAGGAAGCCATAGGACCAGCCTGGCTTGTTGAAACTGCGGATATACGCGGGGATGGGGCTATGTCCGGCGCGAAAGAAAAAGAACTTCGTATAGCTGTCCGGCCATGCCGCGGAATCGTACCGGGGGTGGCGGGACTCGCGCGGGTACTCCGACATATATTGATACAGAAAGCGGTAGTCGGCCGGGCTGAGGCGGAATCTCCGCGCCGCCGGAACGGAGCGGGGGAACAATACGGACTGCAGGATCTGTTGCGCGTCTTCCAACGGAAAATTGTTGTGCCGGGTGAAGTCCATCGGCGCGTGGATCAGCGAATCATGCCAATCATAATAGGCATCCCCGATACCGACGTGGTGGCTGAAATCGAAGTGCAGGTCGCTGTAGGCCGCCGGCTGGCGATAGATCGTTTGACTGTCCGCGATGAACCGGACGGGGTTGGTGTGGCGGTTCTCGTCCTCCGTCATCGGAACGAAACGCCTGGTGATCCGGATACCCGGGTAGCCCAGTTGCCAGAGCCTCCTGTTGATCGGTCCCTGTCCCAGGAAATCATATAGCCGGTTGTAAGCGTCGTTGTCGCTGACCAGGAAGATTTTGCGGATATATTGTGCCAGCGTCGGCAACCCGCCCGCCGCGCTTGTGTCGACATACGCAGCCGTCTGACCGCCGTATGCGGAGTCGATATACATCGGCGTCTCCTTATCGACCCCATACCGCGAAAGACTATCCATCTTTTCCAGCGCGAGCAGTGCGAGCGGCAACTTCACCGTCGAGGCCGGATTGAAATAATCCATGGGGTTCACGCGGTAATAAAAGTTTCGGAACCGCGGGCGGTTGCGCTTGTCCCGGTCGATCCGCGTGTAGATCAGCTGGTAACGGAAAGAATCCGGATGGTCGAGCACGTGGAGCAGCGCGGGAGAGGCATGCGTGCGCAGGAGATCGACCAGGAAGCTGTCTGTCTTCACACGGTCCGTTGTATCCTGACCGGCGGCGGAGAAGACCGTGGAAAGGAACGCGATACCAAGGATGAAACAGCGAAGATACATCGGCATATCTCTCAAAAATATTACTTTTACTTTTATGAAAATGGTTTCTTACCTGAAAGAGGAACACGATCAACTTGCCCTGCTCGTGGACGACCTGCTCTATGACGTGGACATCATCCACCCCGATATTCCCAATACGATGAACATGTATCTCAATTATTGGGATGAACTTTTCCCTGTCCTGCAGGCGGGCGATCTCGCCATTCGCGACGGTCATATCGGACCAACGCGGGCGACGCCGGTGCAACAGGTGGTGTTGCTTGCCCCCGTTCCCTTTCCGGCATCGTGCAGGGATGGCTATGCGTTCCGTCAACATGTCGCCGCCGCCCGCCGCAACCGGAAGGTGCCCATGATCCCCGAATTCGATCAATACCCGGTGTTCTATTTTACCAATCACCACAGCGTGCAGGGCCCCGGCGACATCCGCTGCATGCCGGATCATTTCGAGAAACTGGACTTCGAGCTCGAGGTGGCGATCGTCATCGCGCGCCAGGGCCGCAACATCCGCGCGGCCGAAGCGGACCAGTATATAGCGGGGCTGATGATCATGAACGACATGAGCGCCCGGACGTTGCAGATGGAGGAAATGCTCCTCAACCTCGGTCCGGCAAAGGGAAAGGACTTTGCCACCGCTACCGGTCCCTGCCTCGTCACCCTCGACGAGTTGTCGGAACTGGAAGTCCCCTGCAAGGACGGCCATACCGGCCTCAACTGGAACCTTCGGATGCAATGCCGGGTCAACGGGGTGACCGTCAGCGACGGCAATCTTGGCGATATGGACTGGACCTTCGCCGAACTGATCGAACGGGCTTCCTACGGGGTCGACCTCCATGCCGGCGACGTGATCGGAAGCGGCACCGTCGGCACCGGTTGTTTCCTCGAACTCAACGGAACGGGAAAGCTGGCCGATCCCAACTACGCCGAACAATGGTTGCGGGAAGGCGACCGGATCGAGATGGAGGTCGACGGCCTGGGCACCCTCGAAAACAACATCGTCCGCGAGGACAGCGATTTCTCATTGCTGCTCAACAAGAAAAAATGATCCTCGATCTGAATGCGCTGAGCCCCGTCGAGCGCCAGGGCTACCTCAACGCCGCGGTGGCGCCGCGTCCGATCTGTTTTGCCAGTACGATCGACCTGTCGGGACAGGTGAACCTGAGCCCGTTCAGCTTCTTTAACCTGTTCTCCACCACGCCGCCGGTCCTGATCTTCTCCCCCTCACGCCGCGTGCGCGACAATACCACCAAGCATACCTGGCTCAATGTCCTCGAAGTGCCGGAGGTCGTGATCAATATCGTCGACTATCCGATGGTCCGCCAGGTGAGCCTTTCGAGCTGCGACTACCCCAAAGAGGTTTCGGAGTTTGCCAAGGCGGGGTTCACCGGGGAGCCGGCGACGCTGGTGCGGCCGCCGATGGTGAAAGAGAGCAAGGTCCGTTTCGAATGTCGCGTGATCGATACCCGACCCCTCGGCGACCTGCCCGGGTCCGGCAATCTGGTGATCTGCGAACCGCTGCGGATGCACGTCGACGAAAGCGTCCTCGACCCGCGGACCCGCAGGATAGATCAGCGGTTGCTGCGGCTGGTGGCCCGTTTGGGCGAAGACTGGTACTGCACCGTCGACCCCGCCAATCTGTTTCGCGTGGAAAAGCCCAACGCACACCTGGGCATCGGCATCGACGGCCTGCCACCCGCCATCCGCGGCAGCAGGACGCTGACCGGCAACCATCTCGGTCAGCTGGGCAATGTCCGCGCCATGCCCGAGGTCGACCCGGCTTATCATGACGAGCGCCTGCAGGAGATCTTCCGCTGTTATGGCGGCTATTGCACCGAAATGGAGACCGAGTTGCATGCCTACGCCGCGGAGTTGCTCGAGGCAGGCAAGGTGACAGAAGCCTGGCAGGTGGTTCTTCAGCCGGCGAAGCTTTAGCGAAGGCAGCCTTCGGGCGCCTTCGGGCGCTGAAGCTTCAGCGAAGGCGGCGAAGCTTCAGCGAAGGCGGCTACCCATCTCTTGGCCGCTCCCCGCGGAACCCGTACATTTGCCGGAATTTCCAATCGCCATTCGCTTATGACGCCTACCCCCAACTTATCGGAACAGGAGATCATCCGGCGTGACAAACTCGCCGAACTGCATCAGCTCGGCATCGACCCGTTTCCCGCCCCGACATACCCCGTCAACACCACCGCCGCCCTCATCAAAGCGCATTACCCCGCGCAGGAAATGCCGGACGTCTGCGTCGCGGGCCGCCTTATGAGCCGACGCGACATGGGCAAGGCCTATTTCGCCGACCTGCAGGACAGCAGCGGCAAGATCCAACTCTATATCAAACGGGACGACATTTGTCCCGGCGAGGATAAAACGCTGTACAACAAGGTTTGGAAACACCTGCTGGACCTCGGCGACATTATCGGCGTCAGGGGATTCGTCTTCACGACAAAAATGGGCGAGATCTCCATCCATGTGCGCGAATTCGTGCTGCTGACCAAGGCCCTGAAGCCGCTTCCTGTCGTGCGTGAAAAGGAAGGCGCGACCTTCGATGCGGTGACAGACCCGGAATTCCGCTACCGGCAGCGGTATGCCGACCTCATCGTCAACCCGCAGGTGAAGGACGTCTTCCTCCGGCGTTCCCGGATGATCAACGCCATGCGCCAGTTCCTCAACGAACGCGGTGCGCTCGAAGTCGACACACCGGTTTTGCAGGCCATTCCCGGCGGCGCGGCGGCCCGGCCTTTTATCACGCACCACAACGCGCTGGATATTCCGTTCTATCTTCGCATTGCCAACGAGCTCTACCTGAAACGCCTGATCGTTGGCGGCTTCGACTGGGTTTACGAATTCAGCCGTAATTTTCGCAACGAAGGAATGGACCGGACGCATAACCCGGAATTCACTGTCCTGGAGTTCTACACCGCTTATAAGGATTATCTCTGGATGATGGAGACGACCGAACAGTTGCTGGAACACGCCGCGATCGCGACGAATGCCGGCACGACGGTGACGGTCGATGGCAAAGAGATCGATTTCAGGGCGCCGTACCGCAGGATCACCATGTATGACGCGATCCGCGAGCACACCGGCACGGATATCGACGGCATGGAGGAGGAAGGCCTGCGCGAATTGTGCCGCCGGCTGCATATCCATGTCGAACCCAGCATGGGGAAAGGCAAATTGATCGACGAGATATTCAGCGAAACCTGCGAGGCTCATTTTATTCAACCCACCTTTATCATCGATTACCCGGTGGAAATGAGCCCCCTCACAAAACGGCACCGCAGCCGGCCCGGGTTGGTGGAGCGGTTCGAACTGATCGTTAACGGTAAAGAGATCGCCAACGCGTACAGCGAACTGAACGACCCCGTCGATCAGCGCGAACGTTTTGAAGCCCAACTGCAACTCATGGAACGCGGAGACGACGAAGCGATGTTCATCGACTACGATTTTCTCCGGGCGCTCGAATACGGGATGCCGCCCACAGCCGGGATCGGCTTCGGCATCGACCGGCTCTGCATGCTCCTGACCGGGCAGCCCAGCATCCAGGACGTGTTGCTTTTCCCGCAGATGCGCCCCGAGAAGCCGGTCAATGACGGGCCTGATGCACAGCCGTGAACGCCGGCGAGTCCCGTCACCGCGGCATAAAAAAACCTCCCGTACGAAAACGGGAGGAGGATGTTGCCTTTTACCCAAGATTAAAAATGAAAAAATGTATCTCCTCGATCAGAGGAACAGGTCATTCATGAGTTTCAGTTGGGGATTCACCGCATACCCGGTGAAGTCGGTGATCCCTTCGTGTTGTAGAACGTCCTCATCGATAAAAAAATTGCCCGTCGTTTCGAAAGATGGCTTTTGCAGGATGTAGAACGCTGCGTCAGCCACAATTTCCGGCTGCCGGCTCCGCTGCATCAGGAAATCACCCCCCAGCAAATTCTTTACGGCCGCGGTCGCAATGGTAGTCTTAGGCCACAGGGCGTTTGCGGCGATCCGGTATTGCCGCAATTCTTCCGACAGGCCCAGCACGATCATACTCATCGCGTATTTGCTCATCGTATACGCGAGGTGCGGGCCGAACCATCGGGGATCCAGGTTGAGCGGCGGGGAAAGATTGAGGATATGCGGGTTGTGGGCGTTTTTCAAATGCGGGATGCAGGCCTGGCTCATCAGGAACGTGCCTCTTACATTGATGTTCTGGATCAGGTCGTACCGCTTTACTTCTATTTCCTCGGTCGTGGCGATATGAATGGCGCTGGCGTTGTTGACAAGAATGTCCAGCTGGCCAAAACGGCTGACGGTCTCCGCGACCGCCTCCCTGATCCGGTCTTCCGAGCGGATGTCACCATGCAGCGGGAGTACGGCCCCGTTGCCCGCGGCGGCGATCTCTTCGGCAGCCGTATAAATGGTTCCCTCTAGTTTGGGGTTGGGTTCGGTGGTTTTTCCCACGATGGCCACATTGGCGCCTTCTTTAGCCAACCGGATCGCGATCGCCTTTCCGATACCCCGCGTGCCTCCCGTGACCAATACGGTCTTGTTCTCGAAGCTTTTCATAATAATTAAGGATGAATGGTTTACTCCCTACAAAATAGGCTAATTTATGATCGATCCAAAAAAATAACGGAGAAGCACGGCGGCATCCTCGTAATTCTACGATCCGGACCGTAATTCAGGCAGCAGTGAAATAGGGCGTTTATTCTCTTGCGCTGGCTGGGCATTGATTGTATGTTTGTATCGTTCGGTTGATCGATTGGCGATACGAATCCAAATCCTGAAAGACCAGTCCTAAGAATGAATGAATTAAATCCGAAAGAAAAACCAAAATCCAACGTCCGAAGAGAAATCCATTGAATTCAGATCCTTGTTAAACCACCGTATTTAAAACCAAGATCCAGAAAAACCAGCATCCTTATCGATCAAACTGTACTAGAAAAATCCAACATCCGGGAACATCCAAATCCTAAGAAGAAACCGACTTAAAATTTGTACCTATTGATGGCCAAGACTTTGTTGGTTAAGTATCGTACAAAAGAATTGAAAAGTCCTGAAATTATTCAGGACTTTTCTTTTTGCGTCGATATTAATGACCTCCGGCCGCTATGACGGGCCTCCTTTTAAATTTTTGCAGGAAGATAATGGGGATACAGCATAGGACAAATACACCGATGACCAGGTATAGGTTGTCATAGGTGACCAGCATGGTTTGCTTGGCAACGGTCCCGCCCAGGGCGCGGTTGGCCGCCTCGGCGGCATCGGACCTGGAATAACCCTTGGTGATAAAGCCCTGGATCAACTCCTGGCGCCTTTGAACGAATGCGGGATTATAGGGGTTAATGTAGCCGACGAGGTTGGCCCAGACCTTGGAAGACTTGATATGGATCATCGTAGTCAAAATCGCGATCCCGAAAGAACCGCCCAACTGGCGCATCATATTGTTGAGACCGGTACCCTGGCCCATATCCTGTGCAGGGAGATCCTGTAATGCCAGGGTGGTCAGCGGCACGAACAAGATGGACATCCCCAGCCCGCGCACGATCAGCGGCCAGAAGAAATCGCCGGTGCCGGAGTCGAGGGTGGAATTCGACAACATCCAGGTGAATACGAAGAACATAATGAACCCGCCCGCGGACATGATTTGTGCGGGCACGCCATTCTTGAGCATCTTGCCGACCCAGGGCATCATAAGGATCGTCGCCAGGCCGCCGGGAAAGAGGATCAGCCCCGTTTGCTCGGCGTCGAAACCGAGGAGATTCTGGCAAAAAACGGGAAAAATGAATACCGACCCATACAGCGCGAATCCCAGGACGAATGAGGTCAGGATACCGATAGCAAAGGACCTGTTCTTCAGGATGCGGAAATTGACGACGGGATGGTCCGTGCTCAATTCGCGCCACATAAAGACGATGAAGGCCACGACGGCGCTAAACGTCAGCAACACAATGTAGGTCTTGGCAAACCAATCTTCCGACTCCCCCTTTTCGAGCACAACCTGGAGACTTCCGACCCCGACGGCCAGAAAGATTATCCCCCACCAATCAATCGGCTTTCCCTTGGCATATTTCGGAGATTCCTTAACGAATACCGACACGCAGAAGGCGGCAATGGCGCCCACCGGAATGTTCACATAAAAGATCCACGGCCAGGCAAAATGTTTGACGATATAGCCGCCGATCGTAGGTCCCACGGTGGGGCCAACGACCGCGCCCATGCCGAAAAGCGCCGTCGCCATGCCGATCTCTTCCCTTGGCCAGGTCTCGATCAGGATGGCCTGTGCGGTGGACAGCAAACCACCGCCGGCAAGACCTTGCACCAGGCGGAAAGCGACCAGCTCGCCCAGGCTATGGGCGTGGCCGCAAAGAAAGGAGGCGGCCGTAAAGATGAGGATCGATGTGATAAAATAGCTTTTTCTTCCAAACCGGTCACCCAGCCAACCCGACATCGGCAATACGATGACGTTGGCTACGGCATAACCCGTCACGATCCAGCCGGCATCGTCCAGCGTGGCGCCCAGGTTGCCCATGATATCAGGCAGTGCGACATTCACGATGGTGGTATCGATCAGCTCGAGCAGCGAGGCCACGATCACCGTAATGGTGATAATCCATTTTCTAAGTCCATGTTCAGCCATGACTTCACGATTTTTATTCCATAAATTACTGCCCGTCTATTTTGTGTATACGACTACGTCGACGCTCATACCCGGTCGAAGCAACCGGAGAGAGGCCGGGTCGCCTTCAAGCTTGACCCTGACAGGAACGCGCTGCACGACTTTCACAAAATTACCTGTTGCGTTATCCGGCGGCAGCAGCGAGAATTTTGCACCGGTGGCCCCGGAGACCGATTCGATCTGTCCGTGGAAGGTGCTGTCGGGATAGGCATCGACCGAGATATCGACCTTTTGGCCGATCCGGAGCGGCTCCATCTGTGTTTCCTTGAAATTGGCTGTGACATACATATCGCTCGTGTGTACGACCGCGAACAGGGTTTGACCGGCCTGCACCAATTGGCCGAGTTGAATATTGCGTTTCGAGACGATCCCGCTCGCAGGAGCGGTGATCACCGTATACGACAGCTCCAGTTTGGCATAATCCACGTCCGCCTGGCGGCTGGCGAGATTGGAAGAGGTGGCGCCGACCTGGCGTTGGGAAACGGCCACCCGCTTGTGTTGAGTGGGTACCTGCGTTTGGGCCACGGCCAGCGCGGCTTCTGCCGATTCCTTGGCGGCTTTCGCGTCGTCGAATTGCGCCTTGGTAATGGCGTGGTCGTTATAAAGGTTCTGATACCGGGTGAAATCCTCGTTGGCCTTCCAGACGGCGACCTTCGCCGCCTCGACGTTGGCTTGCGCAGTGGCGATACTGGTCCGCGCTTCGGACACCTGTTGCTGCGATACGTCCACGGTCTGCTTCGTCGACGTGAGCGCGGCAAGCGCCTGCTGCAGTTTCAGCTGGTAGTCGCGGTCGTCGAGAATGACGAGCGTATCGCCGGCGTGAACAAATTGGTTATCCTCGAACCGGATCTCTTTTACATACCCGGTAACCCGGGCGACCACCGGGCTGATGTCGGCATCGACCTGGGCATCGTCCGTCGTCTCGTGTTTGCTATAGTAGATATATTCTTTGATACCGAAGATGAGGCCGCCCACCAGCACGACGGACAGGATGATTGGGAATACCAGCTTTCTTTTGCTGCCTTTATTCTGTGTGTTGTTCTGTTCCATATTCAAATTCAGTTTGTAATCCTTATTAGTAATGGCTATTAAAGTGTGATTTTACCTGTCGACTTCAGGACATTGTAATACGCGATCGTCGCATCTGACTTGGCCAGCTCGAGATGGACGCGGGCCTGGTACAACAATGTCTGCGCGTCTATCCGGTCGGTGGTGTTCACCAGGTTATTCCGGAATTTGGATTCGGTGATGCGCTCATTCTCTTCCGCCTGGCTGACCGCGACTTGCAGTACCTTGATCTGTGCCAGCGCCTGCTGGTAGGCGATGAATTGCTTGTGGACATCCATCCGGATCTGATCCGCGTCCTGATCCCGGGCCGTATTCAACTCGGTCCGCTGCAGGGAAGCCTCGTGTTCCTTATTCTTGCTGGTATACAGCGTTCCGATATCCCAGGAAACGCCGATCCCGAGCGTCACCGGGGCGAGCAGGTTATTGTGTGTCGGAATGATTTCGCCGGTCGGATTGATATAATACATCCCGGCCGAGGCAGCCACTGTCGGCAACCGCTGGTCGTGGATCTTCTTAATGTTGAGGTCGGCGAGCTTTGTCTGGTACGACAGGTCGAGCAGCTCCCGGCGGTTGGTCTCCGCCTGCTGGATCAGGTCGGGCAATACCAGGTTTTCATCCAGCTTGAAGTTGACCGTATCCGGCAACAACTCGGTTGAGTCCGGCAGGCCCAGCATGACGTCCATATCGTAGTTGGCGACCTTCCGGTTGTTGTCCAGCTCGATCTGCGTCAGTTGCATCTGCGACTGCTGCAACCGGTACCGCAGGACGTCGTTCTGTGTGGCCAGGCCCTGGCTTTCGTACTTGATGATCTGATCCAGTTTGCCCTGCACGTCCTGCATGTTCTGCGCGACGATGAGCTGGTTTTCGAGTATCTTGTCAAAATTCAGATAGGCGTTGATGACCAGGAAGGTGATGTCGTCCTTGTCCTTGTCCCCGTCCAGCCGGCTCATCTGCACCATCAGGTCGGCCGATTGCTTCGCATATTTCAGCTGGTTGCCGGCAAAGATGGGCTCGGTCGCCGAGAGCGTCCCCATATAGGCGGGGAAATCGAAGGGCACCTTGATGGGTTCCTTGGTCACGCCGGGGATGCTGATCACGCGGGACAACATCAGCGCGTGCAGGTACTGGAAATTCACCTTCAGCGACGGCAGCTGCGCATCTTTCGCCTGGCCGAGACGCGCCAGCGCTTCGTCGATCCTGTACTGCTGTCTCTTTAATTCCTTGCTGTTCTGAATTCCGAGCTGTACCGCTTCCTCCAGACTCAGCTTCCTGGGCTGCGCATTCGCCAGCAGTCCGGTCAACAACAGGAACCCGATCATTCCTGTAAGCCTTTTTTTCATGGTGTTCATGTATTTTACTTCTGTTCTTTTGCTTTTCCCGTTTCGTTTCTGATATCGAGGTGCGCCCGGAGGACCTGTTTCAGATGGGCTTTCAGCCTCGTGGAAAGCCGTTGTGTATACTGTTTGTCGTCCAGGTTTTCCTGTAAGGCAAGCGATACACAGGCATACGTCTTTGACTGCGTATAGTAGGAGATCGTTCCCATGATTGTCCCGACGGTCATCGGGATATCCACCTGGCGGAACAGTTTTTTCTGCTGGCCGTCGGTGATTATTTTTACGATTTGTTCGAGGTTCCGCAACTTGATCGCGATCGTCCTGTTCTTGATCTCGTCCGACCTGCCACCGCTTTCCTGCCACATGATCGTGTGGAACCGAAGGTTGTTGATGATCCTGTCCACGTAAAAATCGACCAGCCTGTCCACCTTGTCCCAGGGGCTCAGGGACTCGTCCTTGTTCAACTCGTCCAGGATACCGTAGGCGTAACCCGCGCGGAATTCGATCAGCGATTCCAGCAATTTTTCCTTGGACCCGAAGTAATAGGAGATCATCGCCAGGTTCACACCGGCGCGTTGAGCGATATCCCGGACGGAAGTCCCGTCAAAACCCTTTTCCGCGAAAAGCTCCTCCGCCGCGCTAAGAATATGCTCTCTTTTATCTCCCATATCGGACTGTTTTGCTGAATGATCTCATTTGAAGGCACAAAATTAAACAAACGTTTGAATTAAACAAACGTTTAATTGAACTTTTTCACTGCAGGCTTTACTCCGCAGGCGTGAGCGATTGATTTTCAGTGATTACTGTATCCCCGATCCCGAGTGCAGGATGGTTCCGGTCATGTGCCGGATCGAATACCACCGGAAATTTTGGTCGGCCTCCATCCCGGTGCCGAAAAGGATCTTGTCCGGCGTATGGATCTCGACGGAATCGTCCGTCGTGAATTTCTGCGTGTGCTGGTCCCACCAGAGGTATTTGGCGTGCAGCGTATCTCCTTTGAGGATATTTTTTACGACGACGGAGTCGCGCAGATAGACCTTCTCCTGGGTCGGCAGGTATTTCCCATATTTCGCATCGAGCTGGCTTTCGATCGTCGGTTTCTCGTCGGGCATCACCGAGTCCTTGTAAAAATCGACGTGCAGGGATCTGGGGAATTCAAAATACGGGGAGTCCACCCGCTGGTAGTGGTACATGAAGGGCGCCCGCAGCTTGCCTTTCACCCGCGCCTCGAGCTTCCCCTTATCCATCCCCGTCTCGCTCAGGTAGGATTGAATATTCGTGCCTTCTTCGGGGACTTCCTGTTGCGGTCCGCTCGTGACGGGCCGCGCGGATTTCTCACCGCACGCGATCCAAACCGGGATCAGCAGGATCAGCGCCCGTTTAAGCATTGAGCTCGCTGATGGCATATAGACCTTTATACATTAAGTGAGGATCCACAAGGATCTTCTTTTTCAAATGGCGCATAAAATAGCCGGCATCGCCGCCGCTCATCAGCACGTTAAAATTATCATATTTCTCCTCATATGCCGCGATCATCCCGTCGATTTCCTTGGCCATTCCGAGGATCACACCGCTGAGAATATTGGTCCGGGTATCATAACCGACCAGCGGCAAATTCCAATCCGGCTTTACCAGCGGCAATTTCGCCGTCAGCGTGTGCAGCGACTTGAACCGCATTTCCATTCCCGGTGAAATGCCGCCGCCCATGAATTCCCGGTATTTGTTGACATAGTTATACGTGATGGCCGACCCAAGACCGATCACCAGGTTGTTCTTCTCCGGGAACAGCGTCACCGCCGCGACGGTGAGCGCCAGCCGGTCGGCCCCGATCGTATCGGGTTTTCCGACCGGTGTCGTGATCGGGACCCGGGACCGGTGGTCCAGTTTATGAAAGCTTGTCCTTTCGCGCAACAGTTCTTCCGTCGCGGGGTTGTGATGGATCACCGACGAAAGGATCGACCGGGAGGGCCCAAACCTGTCCAGCAGCGCGCGGACAGTCTCTTCGCTGTCGTCCGCCAGCAGCAATTCCTCGCGGAATTCGCCATCCGTGAATACCGCGCACTTCATGCGGGTGTTGCCAAAATCGAGACAGAGGGTCGTAGCCATGGTCAATCTTCGAATTTGAATGCCGAGAGGTTTTTGAAATGCCCGTTCAACTTTACCCTTTCTTTCAGGGTCTCCATCTCGGCGATCACCGGCAACACCTTCGCCAGGTGTCTCTTGAGATATTCCTGCCGCTGTTCTTCCTGCATCAGGCCCAGCAACTCGTATTCCTGCTCGAGGGTCATTCCGGCGTGGTGCGCGATATCATAACTGCACAAGTCCTCATCCGGCTTGTGAAAGTCCTTGGAGATCTTCAGCATTTGGTGCAGGTCGCGCACGGCTTTGACCACCTTGGTCATCAACGTCCGCTTCCCCGGCCCCTCGACATTTTCGGGATAGTTCACGATTGCGCCGCTATACAATTTGTCGGGCACGCTCTTGATCAGCTCCAGCACCCGGAAAACCCGGACGCCCTGGGTCCGGATATCCAGCTCCCCGTTCTCGTAGACCTTTACCACCTCGGTGATCTTCACCAGCGTACCCATCTCGTTCATCCGGTTGTCAATGACGGCGGGAATGCCAAACGGCTTTCCCTCGGAATGACATTCATTGACCAGTTGTCTATACCGCGGCTCGAAAATATGCAGATTCACGATCTCTCCGGGGTACACGACGATGCCCAGGGGAAACACAGGAATAAAATTGGTCATAGTCTGCAAAAATAGATCATTTTCCTTTTCCGGTCGTCTGGCCGCAGCGGTGTTCACCTACCGGGCCGACCGATGTTCAACTACTGGCCGCAGCGATGTCCCACTACCGGGCCGACCGATGTTCAACTACTGGCCGCAGCGGTGTTCACCTATCGGGCCGAGCGATGTTCCGTGCCGACCCCGTGCGGCAATGCCGCCAGGTAATCCGACAATTCCTGCGGCCGGATGCCGCGCATGCAAACGCAATCTCCCGAGCGGCGGCAGGCTTCACATGCCTTCTGCTCCACGAAGAATTTGGCGCGCGGTCCGACGGGCGCCCACCTGCCCGGGTGAATGGGCCGGATCGGCGGAAAGATGCCGAGGGCGTGGATGCCGAGTGCGGCCGCGAGGTGCAGCGGGCCCGTTCCCGACGCCACCAGCCCGTCGGCCGCGGAGATAAAAGACAGCAGCTCCGCCAGAGAAAGCCGCCCCGTGAGATCGGTCAAAAAAGGGAACTCCCGAACCAGCGGCGACAGCAACTGCCCTTCGGCGGCGGAGCCGGTCAGAAAGAGCTTGTAGCGGTCCTGCGGCAGCAGGGTGATCAGTTGCCGGAAATTATCCAGGCCCCACTCGCGACCATTGCCGCGCGATTTCGGATGGAGGATGAGGTTGAACCTGTCCGGCGCAAGAAGACCGGAGACAGCGGGAGGAAGCGGCTGCAACCGCGTGAGCCCGTAATAACCCGCGACTTCGGACAACGAATAGAGCTTCTTTGCGCCAAGCGGCGTCAGGAGGCGGAGGTTGAGCTGACTTTCATGTAAGTCCGACCGCTTGCGGGACAGGGGCACCAGCACGTTGCAAAAAAGGTAATGATAGATCCTGTTGGTCGTGCCGACCCGCCTGCGGATCCGGGCGCGCCAGGCCAGCCTCGCCACTTCGGGATTGGGAAATACATGCACGATCGTGCCGGCGCCGGTCGCCTTCAGTGCCTTCGCGGCGGCGCGAAAGGGCAGCTGTCGCAGTTCGTCCCAGTTGAGGAATCCGTCGATATGCTCGCAGGCTTCGATAATGTCCCTGGTGTAAGAGCGCCCTAAAAAAAAAATCCGCGAAGCAGGATAAAGGGACCGGAGCACACCGGCAACAGGCAGCGTCAGCACCACGTCTCCAATGGCGTCCGTACGGCTGATAATAAAGGCACCCGGGTCGCCGCCTTCCTTGTCGACGCGCTCTTTTTCCATCGCCTGACGAAGATAATCTATTTCACCAACATGGGTCCGCGTGCTTATCTTTGAGCCGGCACTCCAACTCCGACAATGGCCGATATCATCAGCAAGGAAGAGCAACGGTTGCGGGATATCCGCAACGGCGATACCAGGGCGCTGGCCCGGGCGATCTCGCTTATAGAAAACGGGATCGAAGATTATCGCGTACAGTTGGCGCAGCTTCCTGCTTCCGACGTCCCGGTGATCGGGGTGACGGGGCCGCCCGGCGTCGGAAAAAGCACGCTGGTCGATGCACTCATCGCCCGCGAGGTCGCCGACGGGAAAAGGGTCGCCGTGCTCTGTGTCGATCCCACCTCCGCCATTTATTTCGGCGCCCTGCTCGGGGACCGTATCCGGATGAGCGAGTGGTACAACCACCCGGACGTGTTCATCCGGAGCCTCTCGACCCGTGGCACGCTGGGCGGTCTGCATCCAAACACCATCGAGATCGCCGATCTTCTGAAAACGGCGAAATTCGATTCCATCATCGTCGAAACCGTGGGCGTCGGCCAAAATGAGGTCGAGATCGCCGCGCTCGCCGATACCACGCTGGTAGTGTTGGCGCCTGAAGGCGGCGACGATATCCAGTCGATGAAAGCAGGCTTGCTGGAGATTGCCGATATATTCGTGGTGAACAAGAGCGATCGTCCGGGCGCCGACAGCTTCATCAGCAACCTGCGCGCCATGCAGTCCCCGGCTTTTCGCAGGCAGGGGCGCGAGATCCCCATCGTCAAGACGGTCGCCTTTCAACGGCAGGGAATCGACGAGCTCAGCCGGCTCATCAGGGAGGCGGGCAAAGGCGCCGCGCCCGACCGCTACCGCCTCCTCGCCGAACGTGCTTATCTGCTGATCAGGGAAGAAAGGATGAAGGGCATCTCGAAAAAGGAACTGGTGGCGCTGATCGAGGCGGCGTCTCAAAACGCACCCTTCAATCTCTACCGCTTCGTCCTTACTTTATCTTCACGAACATCTTGAGACAAAACAGATATTTCCTGAACCGGGAGTATTTTTTTACCACCAGCAAGTAATGGTAGTTCGCCAGGAAAAGATAAACCCGCATGAAGTTACGGCGTAGCGAAAAACTGCGGTAACTTTCCACCAGCGCCGTCAGCAGCTTCTTCTGCGGCGCGAGGGAGTCGGGGCAGGCCGCACAGAACGCGTTCATGCGAAACCGGATCCTCGCCAGTTCTTTCCTCCGCTTCTCCACCCGTTGCCGCTTTTCCGCCCGCTGCCGCACCGCGGAGCGATCCTTCTTCCGCCGGCGGCCGACGACACCGAACACATTGGCGGCATGCTGCCGGTATTTGACCAGCGCCTCGGGAAGGTATTTCACGCCGCCAAACAATGTCGCATGGTAAGCCAGCCAGCCGTCATGCGGCATCTCTGTCACGAAGGGGCTCGCCTTTTCGAACAGCGCGCGCGTGATCAACGTCGCATGACCGTACATACGGGAGAATACGCAAAGTTGCCGGCAGTCATGGAACGATTGGTAATGGACGATTTCGGAGATTTTTTTCCCCTGCTTTCGCAGGTCCGGGCCGCACAACTCCGAATCGCAATAGATCATGGGATAGTCGCCGATCTCCCGGACCATCCGTTCCACTTTCTCCGGCAGCCAAAAATCGTCCTGGTCGCAGAACGCGATCCATTTCCCGGTGGAAAGCCGGGCCCCCTTCTCAAAATTGCGGATGAAACCCAGGTTCTGCTCGTTGACCACTACCCGGATCCGGCTGTCCTTTGCGGCATATTCCCGCAGGATCGCAACGGTCCGGTCCGTACTGCAGTCGTCTATTGCGATGATCTCGAGATGTTCCCAGGTCTGGGCCAGGACCGAGCGGAGTTGCTCCTCCAGGAAGGTCTCGCCGTTGTAGGTGCCCAGCACCACTGAAACTAAGGGGGACTCAGTCATTGTTTTTTTCACTCCTCCACCACCGGTATCCGATGATGCCGAATATAGCCAGGGGGGTGAAAGCCAGGTAGATGATCCCCTTGTTCAGGGCTTTTGCGGGTCGCTCACCCAGCTGCTGGGCCGTCCGGGTACAGATGGAGCATTGCGCGTGGCCGGACCGCACGCCGGCCGCCAGCAACCCGAACGTGAATAAGGAAATGATAAGTAACTTTTTCATGACCGCTGCTTGGACCCCAAAATTACGACATTCCGGCCAGCCGCCCACTACCTCGCTTCCTCCGTCTTCATCGCCCGCGCCGTACGCTTCCGCTCTTCCTCGTCGAGAATGACTTTCCGGAGCCGGATCTTTTTCGGTGTCACCTCGATACATTCGTCCTGCTGGATATACTCCATGCACTCTTCAAGCGTCATCTGTTTCTTCGGAACGATGCGCACGGCATCGTCGCTGCCGCTTGCCCGCATATTGGTGAGCTTCTTGCCTTCCGTCGCGTTGACGATCAGGTCGCCCGGTTTGATGTGCTCGGCAATGATCTGGCCGACATAGACATCCTCGCCCGGGTCCACGAAAAATGTGCCGCGGTCCTGCAACTTGTCGATGGAATAGGCCGTCGTCTTCTCCTGGTTCTTGGACAGCAGGACCCCATTATTCCGGCCGGGGATAACGCCTTTCCAAGGTTTGTATTCCAGGAACCGGTGCGCCATCACGGCCTCGCCGGCGGTATTCGTCAGCATGCTGCTCCGCAGCCCTATAAGGCCCCGCGATGGGATCTCGAATTCGAGATGTTGCATTTCACCCTTGCTTTCCATCACGTGCATCTCGCCCTTCCGCTGGGTGACCATATCGATCACCTTTCCGCTGAATTCGGCGGGAACGTCTACGACGAGGACCTCGTAAGGTTCGTGTTTCTTCCCGTTGATCTCTTTGACCAGTACCTGCGGCTGTCCGACCGTAAGCTCGAATCCCTCGCGGCGCATCGTCTCGATGAGGATGCCCAGGTGCAGGATACCCCGTCCATAGACGAGGAAACTATCCGCGCTGTCGGAGTCTTCGACGCGCAACGCCAGGTTCTTTTCCGTTTCTTTCATCAACCGGTCCCGGAGATGCCGCGACGTCACGAATTTGCCGTCCTTGCCAAAGAAGGGCGAGTTATTGATGCCGAAAAGCATGCTCATCGTCGGCTCGTCCACGCTGATCACGGGAAGCGCCTCGGGATTTTCCGCATCGGCGATCGTATCGCCGATATTGAACTCTTCGAGCCCGACCACCGCGCAGATATCACCCGCCTGCACTTCCGCCGCCTTCTTCTTTCCCATCCCCATGAAGGTGTACAGTTCTTTCACTTTCGACCTTCTGACCACGCCGCCCGGCTGCATCAGCACGATCGGCTGGCTTTCGCGGATCACGCCCCGCGCTACCTTGCCCACGGCTATCCGCCCCAGGAAGGACGAATAATCCAGCGAAGTGATCTGCAACTGCAGCGGCCCCTCGGAAACCACCGGGGCGGGAACATATTGTAATATCCCGTCCAGGAGCGGCGTAATGTCTTCGCAGGGCTCGTTCTTGCTGTTGAACCAGCCGTTCTTGCCGCTGCCGTAGAAAGTGGGGAAGTCCAGTTGTTCTTCGGTCGCGTCGAGGTTGAAGAACAACTCGAACACGGCATCATGCACCTCATCGGGGCGACAATTGGGCTTGTCGACCTTATTGATCACGACGATCGGCTTCAGGTGGAGTTGCAGGGCTTTCTGCAGCACGAACCGGGTCTGCGGCATCGGCCCTTCAAAGGCATCCACCAGCAGCAATACACCGTCGGCCATTTTCAGCACCCTTTCCACCTCGCCCCCGAAATCGGAGTGCCCCGGCGTATCTATTACATTAATTTTTACCCCTTTATATTCGACGGCGGCGTTCTTGCTAAAGATCGTGATTCCCCGTTCCTTTTCGAGGTCGTTGTTGTCCATGATCAATTCACCCGTCTCCTGGTTATCCCTGAACACATGTGTAGCGTGCAAAATCTTATCCACCAGGGTCGTCTTGCCATGGTCAACGTGGGCGATGATCGCTATATTTCTTATCTCCATAATCGGTTTTCGGCCGCAAAATTACGCCAAAATGGCCGGATTTCCTAGCTGCACGGTGCTTTCCCGGCGGCCTTCCTTAAAATTTAATATATTCAACAAATTTTATGCTATGTCCTGGAAACGGTGGCTGCTTCTGATCATTTTAATAGGTATCGTCTTTTACCTCGCCGGTCCGCGGCCGTCGACACCCGTTTATTCGACCGCCATGCCGGAGGTTCCGGCGGAGCCATCGGCGCTCGGGTCCTTCATCCGGCAGGGCGAATCCACCCATCGATTGAAACCGGACAACGAGGCCCGGATCGTCTGGGCAGACTCCTCCAGGAAAAAAACACCCTATGCCATCGTTTACCTGCACGGGTTCTCCGCTTCCCAGGGAGAAGGCGATCCCACGGATCTCGACATCGCCCGCCGGTATGGGTGCAACCTGTATTTGTCGAGGCTTGCGGAACACGGGATCGACACACCCGACGCCATGATCCATCTCACCGCCGACGAGTACTGGAACTCCGCGAAACAGGCGCTGGCGATCGGCGAACGGCTCGGCGATAAGGTCATACTCATGGGCACCAGCACCGGCGGCACGCTGGCCCTTCAACTCGCCGCAACCTATCCCGACCAGGTGGCCGCGCTGGTCCTGATGTCGCCGAATATCGCCATCAACGACCCGAATGCCTGGCTGCTCAACGATCACTGGGGCCTGCAGATCGCCCGGATGGTGACGGGCTCCAAATACATCGAAAGCAAGGAGGACTATGGCCCGCTCTACCGCCGGTACTGGTATCCCAAATACCGCATCGAAGCCGCCGTGGCCCTGGAAGAATTGCTCGAGACGACGATGAACGAGGCCACATTTAGAAAGGTCCGGCAGCCGGTCGCTCTCTTGTATTATTACAAGGACAAAACCCACCAGGACAGCACGGTCAAGGTGTCGGCCGAATTGGCCATGTTCGACGAGCTCGGTACGCCGGCGGACCTCAAATACAAAAAGGCAATCCCGAACGCGGGCACCCATGTCATCGGCTCGTCCATCCGCTCCCATGACGTTCCGGGCGTCGAATCGGGCATTTCCGATTTCATGACGGGGATCCTGCACCTGCAACCCGTGCGATAGGATTTTTTGCCGGATATTTGCACCCTCCATGGCGAGCCAGCATATCATTTATCTCATCAATCCGATCTCGGGGACCCGGGGGAAGCAATCGGTGCAGGACCTGATCGCAAAGCGGACCGCCGACCGCGGGATCAGGTTCAGGATGATGCCGACCGCGGCCGACGGCGACTACTCCTTTCTCCCCTCGCTGATCGACCGCGAATCCGTTACAGATATCGTCATCTGCGGCGGCGATGGCACGGTCAATGCGGTGGCCGCCGCCTTGAGTGGAAAGCACATCCGCGTCGGGATCATCCCGATGGGCTCCGGAAACGGACTCGCGCTGGCGGCCGGGATACCCAGGGATCCCTCGAAAGCGCTCGACATCATCCTCGCCGGCAAGGCTTCCTGGATCGACGGATTCCTGATCAATGACCACTTCTCCTGTATGCTCTGCGGGATCGGCCTCGACGGCGGCGTCGCCCAGCAATTCGCCTCGGAACCCCGGCGGGGGCTGCGGACGTATATAAAGGTCACTTTTGCCCATTTTCTTCGCGCCCACACCTGGTCATTTACGATCAGCCTGCCCGCTGCACGAAAAGGCACAAGCTTTTCGGTCGAAGCGTTTTTTATAGACATCGCCAATGGCAACCAATTCGGCAACCATGTCACCATCGCGCCAAGGGCGGACCTCCACGACGGGCTGCTGGATATCGTGATTGTAAAAAAAGCGGGCCGCCTCCGGTTGCTCTGGTCGACCGCGCGCCAGGTGTTCGGCGGCTACAAGATCACACCCGAGCCATCCGATGCGGGAAAAGAAAAAGTGCTTTATTTCCAGACGCCGGAAATCGTCATCGGCAACCCGGGTCTGGCGCCTTTGCATATCGACGGCGACCCGGCGCCTTCGGCCGCGGAGTTCAGGATCGCCATCGTGCCAAGAGCCATCCTGCTGATCCAGCCTTAACGCCTCAGCCTTAACGCCCCAGCCTTAACGCCGGCTATTGGCCAAATGCGCAAATTCCTGAAAGGTGCGCTGGTTGTCACTATTGTCAAGCGACCCGATGATGGTCAGTTTTTCCTGCGTGGTGAGATGAAAGTTCAGTGCGGCGCCCGCATCTTCTGTCTTGGGGACGTATTGGAGGACCATCTTGCGGAACGGGAAACCCATCGCGTCGGGCGCAAGGCTCATGAGGTCGTTCTGGCTGTATTCCTGCAGCCTGTACCAATTGTCTTCGAGCAGGATGATCGGTTTGGTGATGATATCGGTGATATCGCCCGATTCATACGGGTTCTCCCATCCCCCTGATTTCGTGTCGCGGATCTGGATGAGGACAACCCCGCTCGTATTTTCCTTTATCCATTTCTTGAAGGCCGTGACAAAGCGGAGCACGCTCAGCTCCCCGAAATTGTCCCGGAAACCGGCATCCATGACATCTACGACAGGTTTAGTCGGCAGCCAAACATCCGGAAGGACATACGGGAACGTCGCATTCATCCGCAAGGCCGTCAACAACCGCAGGTTCATCGGCCCCTGACGCGCGAAAAGCGCGCCGAAATCCACCGCGTCGGGGTCCATCTCCGCGATCTTCGTGCTGTCGTATTCCGGCCGCATCAAAAAGCTGACCGGCTGCGTGCAGATGACCAGCGCCCGGCTGTCCTGCGTGATATCGGGGTTCAGCACCATCAGCGGTACCCGGGCGGCGGCTTCTTCCGGCGCCAGGTCCTTGAGTTGCTGGTTGAGCATGCCCCGTGTATTGATGTTCAATTGCTGCTCGAAGGCGTAGCCGCGGTCTTTGACGTATTCATATTGGCCGACCCGGAACTTCTGGGCCGGCGAGGCCAGGTCGCGCGCGACGAAGGAGGAGAACAGGGTATTGAGCAGATCTTTTGAAATGTCGTTGATATATTGGCGGTTGGGAAGGTGGATGCTGGTATCTCCCGCGTCCCGGCGGCGCGAAAGTTCCCGGAAGTAGGCCGCACCCAGCATCCCGCCCGAGGCCCCGGTCATCAGGAAGGTCTTGCGCATGAGCTGGCCGTCGCAAAGGCTGTCCAGGTGCTGCAGGACGCTCATGGTAAAACAGGCGCTTCGGTTTCCGCCGCCGCTCGCATTGATCATATAGAGCAGCGGTTTGGGGGATGACTGGCGCGCCTTCCAGCGCTCCAGGATGCGGATCATGTTTTCCTTGTCCTGCTCGATGTGCGTGGCGGAACAGAGCTCCATCAGCGTCTGCCGGTCGTACAGGGGCCGCTGGTCGGTGTTGGTGTAATTCAGCCCGTACGCCTTATTGGTCGGGTCGATCACCCGGTAATGATAGAGCAGGTTCAGCAGGAGATAGGCGCCGGCCATCGACGGAATGGCCCAGGAGCCGAGGAAATAGGAAACGGCGCCCGACAGGGAGATCAGGATCGCGAAAAAGACGAGGATGCTTGCGCCGGCGGGAAGCTGGAAATACCGGCTGTCCATAAAGAACCCGACCACGATCAGGAAGATGAAGGCGGCGAAGATCGAAAGGACCGCGGAGATGTGATGCCGGTTGAAGATGCTCTCGATGAACGCCTTGCTGTAGTGCGCGACATCCCGCGTTTGCCGGATCGTTCGCGGCGAATTGAGATACCACTTGACGTGCATGAGCCGCGTCTCGTTGAGCTTCACCTCCTGTTTGCCGAACTGCGATTTGAAGAGCTTCGGATTGCTGATCACTGGCGTCATCCGCCGGACGATCGTCTTGTCCGCCCGGAAAAAATACAGGAAGGACACCGCGATGACAAAACAGAATCCCGAAAGGAATCCCAGGATCAGCAAGACGATGGAGGAGGCCGGCAGCAATTCCTTGCTGACGTTGTACTGGATCGCCTTGATGAGATAGAAGAGTAAGAAGCTCAGCGGCAGCAACACATTGTTGATGCAATATTTGAGAAAGGGGTTGGTCGTTGTCGCCAGGAAACGGAAATGGCGGCTGAACAAAATAAAAGTCGTGATATTCCAGCTCATGATGAAAATGGCCGTGGCCATTCCGACAAAAGAGGTGCTGACCGGGCTGACATTTCCAAGGTATTCCGGCGAGAGGAACAGCGCTCCGGCGCCATAGCTGCGCATAAAGCCACCGTTTAGCGTACTGAACAGGATCAGCCAGAAAAGCAGCAGGATCTGATGCCTTCTGAGTTGCGCCAGGAGCAGTTGAACCGGGAAGAAATAGTAAATGGCTTTACAAATTCGGATCATACCGTTACATAACGTCTTACTGGCATCACAAGGTATAACATTCCCACCATTGTCAGCAAGAATAGGAGCCCCGTGATCTGGTGAAACTCTGCCAGCCAGTCGAACGCTACCCAATGATGGGCTTCGATCCACGGGCTGGTGAGCAGGCTGCAGATGCCCAGCGTGATCTGGACGCAGACCAGCAATAACGGCAGCCATCGCAGGCGCAGGAAACGATCCGGCGCGCCCGGGAGCCTGACGGCCCGGATCGTCCAGATCAGCACCAGAACGAACAGCGTATAGGCCAATGTCCGGTGAATGAACTGGACCGTGATCGGGTTTCCGGCAATCGCTGCTATCCAGGAGCCGCGGAACATATTCGCCGGCAGGTAGTCGCCGTTAATGTCCGGCCACGTCGGGGCCGCGTTCGCTGCCTTATGCCCCGCCATCAATGCGCCATAGATCAGCTGAAAAAAAAGTACGGCCAGGATCGCAACCGTCCATTGCCGCAATCCTTTCGTCGCTTGACCATTCCCCGCGCGGCCAGGCCGGAGTTCTTCGGAGACCGACAGCCGGAGCCCGATCCAGAAAGTGTACACCACGAGGACAAGCGCAAATATGAAATGCAGCGCCAGCTTGGTGGGGGCAACATAGATGGCGTCCCCCTGGAGACCGCTGGCTACCATGATCCATCCGACCGCCCCCTGCAGCCCGCCCAGCAAAAAAAGAATGATCAGGGGTTTGATCATGTCCTGCCGGAGCTTTCGCCTGATCAGGAGCCAGCAAAAACCGACCAGGAAAACGACGCCAACCATCCGCGCCCAAAAACGGTGGAACCATTCCCAGAAAAAAATGAATTTGAAATCGGACACCGTAAATCCCGAATTCACCAGCCGGAACTGGGGCGTCTGCTGATATTTCTCGAATTCTTCCTGCCATTGCACGGCGTTCAGCGGCGGAACGACGCCGGTGGCAACGTCCCACTCCGTAATGGAAAGACCCGAACCTGTCAGGCGGGTGATCCCGCCGAGAACGACCTGCACCAGCAACATGATCACCCCGAGATAGATCCAAATGGCCACGCTGCCCAAACGGCGGCGTGATGAAGCGGAAGGAGAGGAAGACATGGCCGCAAATTTACTCACAATTGTCTATTTCGCGCAGTGAATACCTATTTTTGGCGCATGGACAACCCGCTGAGAAGCCATTTCCAGGAAGACCTGACCGAAGCCGGATGCGATGAAGCCGGCCGCGGGTGCTTCGCGGGGCCGGTCTTTGCCGCCGCGGTCATTCTCCCGGCGGGATTCTTTCATCCGCTGCTCAACGACTCCAAACAGGTAACCGAAGAAAACCGCAACCTGCTGCGGATCTACATCGAAGCGAATGCGCTGTCCTGGAGCGTCGCGAAAGTGGACGAGGGAGAGATCGACCGGATCAACATTCTCAAGGCTTCTTTCAAGGCGATGCACCTGGCGCTGGACAAGCTCAGGCTGCGCCCGAAATTGCTCCTGATCGACGGCAACCGGTTCGCGCGGTACCGCCGGACGCCGCATCGCTGTATCATAAAGGGGGACGCAACCTTCGCCTCGATCGCGGCGGCCAGCATCCTTGCCAAGACCTGGCGCGATGAATACATGCGGACCCTGCACACCGAATACCCGCACTACGGCTGGATCACCAACAAGGGTTATGGGACGAGGGAACACCGCGATGCGATTGAAAAATACGGTCTCTGCAAATACCACCGGAAAAGTTTCGATATCATGAGCTCGCCTCTCCCCACGGCCCAAGACCTTTTCTGATCACAACAGGCTCCTCGCCGGTACAATCGATGATCGTGGAAGGGAGGATGCCGCCAATGCCGCCATCCACCACGATATCCACCAGACTGCTGAACTTATCGTCGATGTGCTCCGGGTCGGTATATTCCTCGACCTGCAGGGCGGCTTCTTCGTCATCGGAACTGCCGGCCAATACACCGCCGGGCAGCGAAGAGCTGAGGATCGGATGGCCCAACTCGCGGACCAGGGAGCGTGCGATGACATTGTCCGGGATGCGAAGCCCGATCGTATCCTTTCGGCTTTTCAGGATCCGCGGCACCTGCTTGCTGGCCGGCAGAATAAAGGTATAGGGTCCCGGCAAAAAGGTCTTCAACAACCGGTACAGCGGCGTTCCGATACTCTTGGTATAGTTGCTCAGGTCGCTGAGGTCATGACAGATGAAAGACAACTGGGCCTTTGCCGGATCGACTTGTTTGATCCTGCAGATGCGCTCGATGGCCTTGGGGTGGAAAATATCGCACCCAAGTCCGTAAATGGTATCTGTCGGGTAGACGATGACCCCGCCGTCAAGCAGGCATTCGATGATCGTCCGGATGTTTCTGGGTTGCGGATTGACGGGGTGAAGGTGCAACAGCATAGGGAAAGTTATATTAAATTTGCGAAAATTTAGTCCATGTACTTGCAGCCAGTAGACCGGGTGGACAGTATCCGTGCGGAAGATTTCAGGAATCGGTACTACACCCCTATGAAGCCACTGGTGATCGGGGGACTGGCCAAAGCCTGGCCGGCATACCGGAAATGGACCTGGGACTATTTCAAATCGATCATCGGCGAAGTCCGGGTGGGCGTATACAACAACGTCAAGAGCGACGCCTACACGCCCATCAACAAGGCTGACGACTATATGAAGTTCGGCGACTATATCGACATGGTGCGCCGGGGTCCCGCCGAATGGCGCATTTTCCTCTTCAATATCTTCGAACACGCACCGCAGCTCACCGCCGATTTTCAATGGCCGGAGGAGCTGATGAAAGGTTTCGTCAAGCGCTATCCCATGCTCTTCGTCGGCGGTAAGGGTTCGGTCACGCATATGCATTTCGACATCGATCTGTCGCATATCGTTCATACGCAATTTGTCGGCCGCAAGAGAGTGTTGCTCTTCCCTTTTGAGGAACAGCATAAACTTTACCGGAAGCCGTGGGAAGTCCTGAGCATGGTCAATTTCGAAAAATATTTCGACGAGGGGGAAAACAAGCTGGACCTGGAGAAATTCCCGGCCCTGCGCCTGGCGAAGGGCTACGAGGTCATCCTCGAACATGGCGATACCCTGTTCATGCCCGCGGGATACTGGCACCACATGGAATACCTGGACAGCGGGTTCGCCATGAGCTTGCGCGCCCTGCAATCCTCCTTCAGCGGCAAGCTCAAAGGCATCTGGTATCTCCTGGGCATGCGGAATATCGACACCCTGATGAAAAAGACCGCCCCGGAATGGTGGTTCAACAGGAAAAAGGAACAGACCTTCCGAGCTGCCATCAAAGAGCTTGAAGTACCTGTTCAGTAACCAATTATGACCCCGCGGCTCCGGCGACGGATCCCACGCCTGCAGCAAAAAGTCCCCCCGCCCGGAAAGCCGGCCTGGCCCCCGGGATAAAGTTTTCAAAAAAAATATTGCTTATTACCAAAACTGTCTTTATTTTTACCGCGCTTACAGTCTCTGAGTCTTTATCCCCCGATACAGAAATACCACCAAAGGTTTTCCCAATCCAATTTCCAGATACATCCAGATGGTCCAATCTCCGATCCGAAGACTCCAATTTCCAATAAATTTCCTGTTTCCATGGATATCTTATGAAGTCGCTGCTTCATATTCCTGACTCTATCCCCTGTCCTTATAATAATCCCATCGCTACCCTTTTGAACCCATCCGACCGATGTGCGCGGCGGTAACGTCTGCCCATGGTAAACCCGATAACTTATGGTTGCTCCGTTCTTGCGAACATGAAAAATATTCGATCTTTTTCTTTTTGTGGTTTCAGAGGTAAGCACAGGCCGGCGATGTCTATCGCTGGCTCTTTTTAAATGTTCTTGTTATTGTCCGCTTGCCAGTGGTGAAAAGTAAAGACACTCACTGTGAAAAAACCAAAAAAAAGAGGCAGCATGTCGGGCTCGCCTCTTTTTTCGTTTCATGGACCCGTCGCCGGGCCACCAATGATATCATTCAGGAAATCGTCCAGGTCTCGTTCCCTCTTAGCAATTTATCCAGATCGCCCTTGCCTTTCGTGCGCACTACTTCTTCGACCTGCAGGTTCAGCACATCCTCGTAGCAGGGCCGGTCCGTTTCATAGAAGACCCCGAACGGTCTTGGCAAATGACCTTCCGCCCGCGGATCGTCGAAAAGGCGAACAAGGATTTGCGCTTTGTAGAAATCGCGCTCGTCGTGTATCCAACAATCGTTTTCGCTAAAGCCGCTGCCGAGCTCGACCACGACGGGGCGGAAGCCGTCCAGCCTGATCCCCTTCTCCCTTTTCGCGCCGAATACGAGCGGCTTCCCCTGTTCGAGGAATATCGTCTCGACCGGCTTGCTTCCCTTTTCTGTAAAGATCTCGAAGGCGCCGTCATTAAATATATTGCAGTTCTGATAGATCTCCAGGAAGGATGCTCCTTTGTGGGCGTGACTGCGCAGGAGCATTTGCTGCAAATGCTTGGGATCGCGGTCCATGCTTCGCGCCACGAAACTGGCATCCGCACCCATCGCCAGGGCGAGGGGATTGAAGGGATGATCGACGCTTCCGAACGGCGTGGATTTCGTGATCTTATGTTCCTCAGACGTCGGAGAATACTGGCCCTTGGTCAACCCATAGATCTGGTTGTTGAAGAGCATGATATTGAGATCGAAATTCCGCCGCAACAAATGAATGGTGTGATTCCCGCCGATACTCAGACTGTCCCCGTCCCCGGTGACTACCCAAACGCTCAGTTCGGGTCGCGTGGCTTTGAGACCCGACGCGATGGCCGGCGCTCTGCCATGGATGGAATGCATCCCGTAGGTGCTCATATAATATGGAAAGCGGCTGCTGCAGCCGATGCCCGAAATGATGACGATGTTCTCGCGGGGGATTCCGAGGGTAGGCATCACCTTTTGAACCTGTGCGAGGATGGAGTAATCTCCGCAGCCCGGGCACCAGCGCACTTCCTGGTCCGTAGCGAAGTCTTTTGCAGTCAGGGCAGGCGGGATCGTTGTTAATTCGCTCATATCCCAACAAATTTAGTGTTTATTGGGGAAATACGACCACAAGAATGGGCTCCCCCGCGCTTTATAGCCGATGGCACGTTTTTCGCCCCGGGTGTTTATACGGATTCGGAGGAATGGAAAGTCGACTCGCCCGAAGCCACGGGAACGCGTTAAAATTAAAATGTATGAAAAAGTCATTATTTATCATTGCAATAGCCGCCAGCCTGGGCGCTATGGGCTGCGAAGCCGAGTACGTCTCGGACCAGCCCGCGGATGCGGTATACGAGCAGGGCGTAGCGCCGGGACCCGATTATGTCTGGATTGACGGCGACTGGGTTTGGGGCGGTGGCGGATATCACTGGCATAACGGTCACTGGGCCCACCGCAGGGAAGGACATACCTGGGTCAGGGGGAACTGGAGCCATACGAACCGGGGCTACCACTGGAACCGTGGTCACTGGAGATAACGTTTTCTCAGGATTATTGGATATCCGGGAGCCCGTGGCCGAGCGGCCGCGGGCTCGCGCGTTCAGATAACCTGCTTTCCGAATGGAGCGAGCGATAGCTCGGCCAGTTTCAGGTGCTGTCTGGCAAACGGGATCCCGATGATGGTGATCGCCAGCAGCAGCGCAAACACAAGATGCACCACCGCGGTGTACAGCCCGCCGCAGATCAGCCAGATGATATTGCACAGGACCGCGAGACAGCCGGACCCGCCTGGCGCCGGAACGATCCTTTTACCAAACGGCCAGAGGACAAGCGCGGCCATTTTGAAACATTGCAAGCCAAAGGGAATACCTACGATGGTCATGCACAGCACGAACCCGCCGACGATGTATCCCACGGCGGCAAAGAGTCCGCCGCAAACCAACCATATAAGGTTCCCTATAAAATTCATAGGTTGAATATAGCAAATCCACAAAATAAATCGTGAACGGGAACACGAACTAATGTCCTGCTTCGTTATCTTTAAGCGATTATTAGCTAAGCTTACCAAATATTCCTATCAATGGCTACTGATTTGTACACTCCTATCTTGCTGCACCGTTTTGTGGACGAATTAACGGCTGGTCTGCTCCCTCGCGCCGTCAGCCGCAAAACGATCATCATCAACCAAATCGACCGGGAACTGGAATTGGGCACCGACGAGAACCTGCTGGCTTTCATTTTGTGGAACCTGCTGGACCGCGCCGTGGCCTGTACCCAAAACGAATGCATCCACGTCGAGTCGATGCGCGAAGGTGATGCAACGATGATCCGGGTCCGCAACGCCGGTGTCTATTTCTACCGCACATTGGCCGACAATTTCCGCCAGGTACAACACGCCGCGGAGAAACTCGGCGGGACGATCTCCGTCGACTACACCGTCGATACCTGCACCACGGTGGCGCTGACGCTCCGGGCCGCCTGAAGACCGCGCGGGACACGTGATCCCAAACGATGGCCGCCTGATGCCCGGGCTTTTCGCGCAACTGCAAAAAAAAGGGCCCCCTTTTGGAGACCCTCGCCGCACAACTATCTTTACTTAGTATCTGCTGCTGGAAAAATCGTTCCGGCGTTGGAAACTACCGCCCTTTCCGGCGCGGTCTTCCCGGGGTTTGGCAACGGATACGCCGATGTTCCTGCCATCGACGGTCGCCCCATCCAATTCCTGGATGGCTTTGCGGGCCGCTTCGTCATCCGACATTTCCACAAACGCAAAACCGCGGGATTTCCCCGCGAATTTGTCCATAATGACCTTGGCGGAAGTTACTTCGCCATACTCTGCAAAATAGTCACGCAAGTCGTCATCCGTGACGTTGAAGCTTAAATTCGAAATGTAAATGTTCATGCTAAAATTAACTGTTTAAAAATTTGACGCCGCAAAGGTACGCCATTTCAGCCGAATCACAATAAAGAAGTGCAATCAGGGACCGGAATTTGGGCGGCCGGTCACCTTATCTCAGCGCCGGCCGTGCGGTCTTCGCCGGCTTCCGCCACGTCGCACCATAAATAACAAAGGCTGCGAGCGTCAGCAGCGCGCCCCCCGCGCAAACGCCGGACCAAAGTCCCTTGTTCCACGCAAAAAGCCCGACGGCCGATCCCGCAGAAGTGCCGATGAAACTAACCGTCATGTATACCGTGTTCAGCCGGTTCCGCGCCGACGGGATCAGTGCATAGACGCGGCTCTGGTTGGAGACGTGGATACATTGCATCGCCAGATCGAGCAGGACGATCCCCGCGACCACGCCCCCGACGGTATTCGCCCACACATAAAAAATAACCCAGGAGGCCAGCAACAGCGCCAGGCCATAGCCGATCGTGATCCTCGGGTTTCGCCTGTCCGCGGAGCCACCGACCAGCGGCGCCGCCAACGCGCCCGCTGTCGCCGCGAGCCCGAAAAGCCCGATGATACCGCTGCCGAAATGAAACGGCGCGCCGGACAGATGGAGGACCATCGTCGTCCAGAACATGCCGAACGTCGCAAAGCCCAATGCGTTGATCCCAGCCGCTTCGCGGAGGACAGGCTGCTCCCGGGCAAGGGTCACCAGGGATCGCATCAGTGATCCGTAGGTTCCGCTGAAATCCGGCCTGCTGACGGGAAAGGCCAACCGGATGATCACCAGCAATAAAAAGGTAACGGCTGCCGCCACCCAGAACATTCCCCGCCATCCGAGCCACGCACCGACAAACCCGCTCAGGGTCCTGGACAGCAGGATGCCGATGAGCAATCCGCTCATGACGGTACCGATCACTTTCCCCGTCCTCGAGGGGGCCGCAAGATGCGCGGCCATGGGCAGGACCAACTGCGGAATGACACAGGTGGCGCCGATCAGCACGCTGGCGATCTCCAGCGTCGCCAGGTTGGGCGCGCAGGCGGCGAGGACCAGCGCTCCGACCGCGAATGCCGCCATCCAGACGATCTGTCCGCGGCGCTCGACCTTATCGCCCAGCGGAACAAAGAAAAGGAGGCCCAGCGCATACCCGAGCTGGGTAAGGAACGGAATGTTCCCGCCCTCGCTTTCGCGGATCCCGAAACTTTTTGCGATCAGCACGATCAGGGGCTGACAATAATAGATGTTGGCGACAATCAGGCCGGTACATACAGCCATTATCACGATATGTGTCCTGCTTAACGCGTCCTTCGGCGTCTCTTGCATAATGCGGGCAAAGGTACGATCCGGACGATCGCCGTCTATTGTCAAAATATTGTCAAATATTGCGCGATCTGTATTCCATAATTCCCTACCTTGGAGGGACCAAAATTATCCAAATGTTCCACTACAAAAAATTCTCAGTCGTTGCCGCGCTCCTTGCCCTGACCGCGATCGGCATCTCCGCCATGCGGCCGGCAGACGACAAGCCGCGGAAAATGAACCTCAAGGTGCTCCCGAAACATATCAGTCACGACGACCTGATGAAGACGATGGATGCCTTTAAAGCCGCCCTTGGCGTAAAATGTAACTTCTGCCATGCCCAATCCGCCGACAGCAGCGCTCATCACCTCGATTTCGCCAGCGATGCGAAACCCGAGAAGAATATCGCCCGCCACATGTACACGATGGTGGGGAAGATCAACAAGAAATTTTTCAAGGACGTCAAGGATGACAGCGGACAGTCGGTGCAAGTCGTGACCTGCATGACCTGCCACCACGGTAGCCCGCATCCAGAAGGCGGCGCAAAATAATTGGACCCGGTTTGACATCGGCGGCCGCGCATTCCATGCGCGGCCGCCTTCATTTTGCCCCTGCAGGACCCGTTCCTGCCGGGCGCACAATCATAAAATGCCTAAATTTGGCCCGCGTAACGCTATTCAATCATGTAACAATACAATCCTGGTAATGGCAAACACCAACTTCAAATTCGGAATGATAGGCCTCGGCGTCATGGGACGCAACCTGCTGCTCAATATGGCCGATCACGGCTTTGCAGTAGTCGGCTTTGACAAGGACGCACAGAAGACAGCTACGCTTGAATCCTCTGCTACGCCCGGAACTACCGTCAAGGGGGTCAACACGCTGGCGGAAATGGTCAAAAAGCTCGAGAAGCCCCGCCGGATGATGATGCTGGTGCCCGCGGGCAAACCCGTCGATGACGTGATCCATGATCTCCTCCCGCTGCTGGACCGGGGAGATATCGTGATCGACGGCGGCAACTCTCACTATACCGATACCCTGCGGCGCGTGACGTTCATGGAAGAAAAGGGGTTCCATTTCATGGGTGTCGGGATTTCCGGCGGCGAGCAGGGCGCCCGCACCGGTCCCAGCATCATGCCCGGGGGCGACCCGGAGGCCTGGCTCCATGTCCGTCCGCTCCTGGAAGCCGTGGCGGCCAAGGTCGACGGCGAGCCCTGCGTCGCGCATCTCGGCAAAGGCGCGGCAGGTCACTATGTAAAAATGGTGCACAATGGCATCGAATATGCGATCATGCAGCTGATCAGCGAGTCCTACGACCTGCTGCACCGCGGCCTTGGGCTGAACAACGACGAGTTGTACAAGATATACAAGAACTGGAACGAAGGGGAGCTCCAATCCTTCCTGATCGAGATCACCCGCGATATCTTCCGGAAAAAAGACGACAAGACGGACAACATGCTCGTGGACATGATCCTCGACAAGGCCGGTGCGAAGGGTACGGGAAAATGGACCTCCCAGGACGCGATGGACCTCGGCGTTCCGATCCCCGTCATCGACATGGCGGTCTGCATGCGCGAGCTCTCTGCTTATAAAGACGAACGGTCCCAGGCGGCTACGCTGTACAAAATGCCGGCAACGGATATCCCCGTTCCGCAGGAGGTCTTTATCCAGCAGGTCCAGGACGCGCTGTATTTCGCGGTCATCATCAGCTACGCACAAGGCCTGGCCCAGCTGCACATCGCATCCGGGGAGCTGGGAATGGACATCCCCATGCAAGACGTCGTGAAGGTGTGGCGGGGCGGATGTATCATCCGTTCTTCCCTCCTGCCCGTATTCTTCACGGCATTTCAAAAAAACCCGCAATTGCCGAATATCCTGCTCGAGCCCGGCATCGCGCAGACGCTCCAGGCAAAGAAACTCAGCCTCCGCAACGTGATCATCCATGCCGTGCATCTCGGGTACCCCGTTGCCGGCCTGATGTCCGCCCTGAGCTATTTCGACGCTTACCGGAGCGAACGCATGCCGACCAATCTCATCCAGGCGCAGCGCGACTACTTCGGCGCCCACACCTATCAACGGATCGACCAGCCCGGCATATTTCACACGGAATGGAATAAATAAGAAAAACCATCGACGCAACAGACCCATATGTCAAATCACAAACAACCACCCGCCTCCCTGATCTTCATTTTCGGCGGTAGCGGCGACCTCAACTACCGCAAGCTTTCGCCGGCGCTATACAATCTTTTCATCGACGACTGGATGCCCGAAAAATTCGGGATCATCGGGATCGGCCGCAGTCCCTATAACGACGAGGATTATCGCAAACGCCTGCTCAACGGGATACAGCAGTTTAGCCGCCGCAAGGGTGAAGCCAACGGCCACTGGGACGACTTTTCGAAACACATCTCCTACCTGCAGATGGATGCCGAGAAGGACAACGACTATAACAAGATCAGCGAGATCATCAGGAGCAAGGAAGCAGAAATGGGCGTCCATCCGAATATCATTTTCTATCTGTCGGTCGCACCCCAGCTGATGCCCGATATCGCCAGGAAACTGGGGGCGCTCAAGGTTTGTTCCGAGACCACTTCGACGCGCCTGGTGTTCGAAAAGCCCTTCGGTCACGACCTGACAAGCGCGCACGAACTGAACGCCCTGCTGATGAGCATGTTCAAGGAAGAACAGATCTACCGCATAGACCACTACCTCGGGAAGGAGTCGGTGCAGAATATCCTCTCCCTCCGTTTTGCCAACGCCCTGTTCGAGCCGATCTGGAACCGGCATTATATCGAACACGTACAGATCACCGCGGCGGAAACGGTCGGCGTCGAAGGACGCGGCGGGTATTATGAAAATTCCGGCGCATTGCGCGATATGGTCCAGAACCATATCCTGCAGCTCATGTGCATGATCGCGATGGAAGCGCCCGTTTCGTTTGAAGCCAACGAGATCCGGAACAAGAAGGTCGACGTGCTCAATGCCATTCGCAAGATCAGCAAGGAGGACGTCAACCAGTACGCCGTCCGGGGTCAGTACGCCGAGGGTTGGATAAAGGGTGAAAAAGTTCCCGGCTACAAAAGCGAGAAGAGCGTCAACCCGAACTCCAACGTCGAGACATTCGCAGCCGTGAAGTTCTATATCGATAACTGGCGTTGGCAGGACGTCCCCTTCTATGTCCGGACGGGGAAGCGGATGAACCAGAAGACCACCAACATCACGATCCAGTTCAAAAAGGCGCCCAGTTATGCCTTCCCGCCGGAAGCCGCCGAGACCTGGCGCGCCAACCGGCTGACCATCAGCATCCAGCCCGAAATGGAAGTGCGGCTGCGTTTCCAGGCAAAACGGCTTGGCCAGTCCATGACGCTCAACCCCGTCGACATGATCTACAATCCGGAAGACGACAGCCACGAACCGGAAGCATACGAAACCCTGCTGCTCGACGTCATGGAAGGGAATCCGACCCTCTTCATGCGGGCCGACCAGGTCGAAGCCGCCTGGAAGATCGTCATGCCGATACTCGAAACCTGGGAAAGCCGGCCGCCGCTGGATTTTCCCAACTATACGCCGGACTCCTGGGGACCTGAAGATGTCGAAGCGCTGATCGCGAGGGACGGCCACAACTGGATCACCATCCCCCAATCATGACGCGCCGTCGCCCAACGGCGCGCAACTGCGCCCAACGACGCGCAACCACCTCAATGGTGCCCAACGGCGCCCAACCATAACCCCGCCACCCTGCCACCAAAAAATAGCGCTCATGCCATTACACATCTACGACAACCCCGACGAAATGAGCCATGCCGTCGCGGCCTGGATCGCCGACTGCATCGCCGCGACGCTCGCAAAGCAGGACCGGTTCACCATCGCGCTGTCAGGCGGCAGCACGCCGAAGGCGCTGCATAAATTGCTTGCCGCATCGCCTTTGAAGGAGAAGATCGACTGGTCGAAACTACATGTTTTCTGGGGGGACGAGCGGGCGGTGCCGTTCTCCGACGGCCGCAATAATGCAAAGATGGCGTACGACACGCTGCTCCGGTTCGTGCCGGTGCCGGCGGCCCAGATCCACATCATGCGGACGGATATCCCGCCGGAGGAATCGGCCCGGGAATACGAAAAGCTCCTGCATAGCTGCTTCGGCCCTGATGGACCCAGCTTTGACCTTGTCCTGCTGGGGATGGGTGACGACGGCCATACGCTCTCGCTCTTTCCCGGAACCGCCGCGGTACACGAAGAAAAGGCCTGGGTCATTGCCTTTTTCCTGGAGGCGCAGGATATGTTCCGCATCACCCTCACCAAAGCGATCGTCAACCGGGCTTCGAAAATTGCCTTCCTGACGGTGGGTACCGGCAAGGCACATGCGTTAAAGGAGGTTTGCCAGGGACCGCCCGACCCCGACCGCTATCCTTCGCAGGTGATCCGCCCGGTCAGCGGCGAGCTGCATTGGTTCGTCGATGCCGCCGCGGCCGCCGAACTAAAATGATCAGAAGATATTCCCGAGGATATCCGTCGTCAGTTTCCTGTCGCCGCGGGTCCAGAAATCGTTGGGCGGGGGAAATTCGTTGATATTGTACCCGCCATGCGCATCGAAGTCGAAGAGAGCATGACACCGGCCGCCGATCACCAGCGCGGCCTTTAACCAATCCCTGGACCACACGATCTGCAGACGGACCGACTCCGTGATCCGCGCGTCCTCGCCCCGATCGTCGATATGCAGGGCATCCAGCACGCGCACCCCCGATCCTTCGCCTTCCTGCTCGACAGCGTAAAAATAAGCAGTATCGCCGTCATCTTCGAAGACGACGCCGTACGCATTTTCCGGGGAGAGGCTTTCCAGGAACAGATCCGCTCCCGGCGCCCATTCCCGCTCCTGCATGAGATATCCTTTCATGATCCGGCCTTGATTTGATTCAGCCAATCCACGATGCCCAGGTAGATCTTTTGCGCCACCGCTTTTCTGAATGCCGGCCGCATGATCCGCTTCTCGTCGGCCGGATTGCTCAGAAAGGCGACCTCGACCAGCACATTCGGGTAATCGGTAGGCCCGCTGAGCGCGAAATTGAAACTGCCTATGTTGCCAAACTCCTTCAGGCCCAGCGTCAGCATCCTCCCCAGGATGGCCTCGCTGAGCGGCCGGAAACCGGGATACCGATAATAGGTGCTGGTGCCGGAAACCGTGTCGGAGTTTGCCGAATTCAGATGAATGCTCACGAGCAGCTGCGAGTCATAGGCCTTCAGCATCGCGATCCGTTCGGGCATGGTCAGCGAAGTGTCCTTGCTGCGGGTCATCAATACGTTCTTCACCCCTGCAGCCTTCAGGATCTTCCTCAGCTGCTCCGCGATCAGGAGTGTATATTCCTTTTCGGCGATATGCGTCCCGACCCCGGTGGCGCCGGCATTGTCCCCGCCATGCCCGGCGTCTATCGCGATCCGCAGCCGGCGGATATCCAGCACCCGCGGCTGACGGCGGATGCGCACGATCAGCTTTTTGCCGGTACTGTCGTAGGCAATGCTATATCCCCAGTGCTGCGCGTGCCGCAGCTGGATATACACGCGGAACACGTCGTCCTCCACCTGTTCGTACCAGGTATTCCTCACTTCCCGTGCCGATCGCAGCTGCATGATCCAGTTGGTATTGCTATTGATCCCGAAGATATCCACGGCCACCCGTGACGGATCGAGCAGTTGTGCGCTCCGGTACGGATACCGGTCGTCCAGGCTGATCGCCACATAGTCCGACGCCGAATCGCCGTACACTTTTATACTGCCGCTGAGATGCGGGTTGTGCGGCGGGGGTCTGTAAGCCACTTTGGCCAGCAGGACCAGGTTGGCCTTCGCGATATACGCGAAATGACTGGCGGAGAGCCGCACCTTGTAGTCGGACCCGAGACTGTCGACGACGTTGATCACGATCCCGGAATCCAGGTAGCCGATCCTGGCGCCGCCCAGCCGGTCCGTTCCTATCCCGTAACCCATCGCGGGCAATTGTCCCGTCGTCCGCGCCAGCCAGACGCTGTCCTGTGAAAAGCCACTGCACGCGGCCGTTAGTACCAGCAGAAATAAGAATATAGCGCGCCGCATCCCTACAGGGGATATTTATTGTCGGAAATCAGCTTATCGGCGATCCTTCTCCTTGCCTCCTTGCTGTTGAAGGGATCGGCCTTGGTGAATCTCTTCAACCCCAGCAGCATCATTCGCTGCTCGTCGCCATCCGCGAACGCATTGATCGCGTCCCTGCCGGATTTAGCGATGCGGTCGGCCGCGTCGTAGAGGTTGGTCCGCATCATATCCAGTTCAAATGCGGCGGCCGCCTCTCCCCGCTGGTCCGTGAGTTTCCACGCCCGCAGCAACGCGCTTTCCGCCACAAACGTATCGATGACCATATCGGCGATATGCATCAGGAGCTCCTGCTCGCCCTCGATCTTGTTCATCAGCTTCTGCACCGCCGCACCCGCGGTCAGCAGGATGGCTTTTTTGAAGTTGAGGATGGCGCGGCGTTCTCTCGCAAAGGGCCCCTCTTCCCCGCCGCCAGAATCCGGAATGCTCACCAGTTCCCTCGAGACCGCCAGCGCGGGCGCCATGATGTCGAGACGACCTTTCATCGCGCGTTTCAGCATCATATCCACGGTCAGCAGCCGGTTGATCTCATTGGTGCCCTCGTAAATGCGGTTGATCCTGCTGTCCCGGTAGGCCTTTGAGATGATATATTCGTCGCTGTACCCGTTCCCCCCATGGATCTGTACGCCCTCGTCCACGACAAAGTCCAGCATCTCGCTGCCGACGACCTTCAGGATCGCGCATTCGATGGCGTATTCCTCAGCGGCGCCCAATACCGCTTCATTAAACGGCTTTCCGGCGCCCGCCAGGCTGACCTCCTTGTCGTCGATCCATTTGGCCGTCCGGTACAATGCGCTTTCGACGGTCCACATCCGGATCGCCATCTCCGCCAGTTTGTGCTTGATGGCGCCGAAGCTGGCGATGGGCGTTTTGAACTGTTCCCTTGTCCGCGCATACTGGATACAGGTCGTTTCCGCACGTTTGGCGCCGCCGAGCGCCGCGGCGCAAAGTTTCAGCCGGCCGATGTTTAAGATATTGAAGGCGATAACGTGTCCTTTGCCGATCTCCCCGAGCAGGTTTTCCGCCGGCACCTTGCAATCCTGGAAGTACAACTGGACCGTGGACGATCCCTTGATTCCCATCTTGTGCTCCTCCGGGCCCTGCGTGAAGCCCTCGAACCCTCTTTCGACGATAAAGGCGGAGAACTTATCGCCGTCGATCTTGGCGAAAACGGTATAGATATCCGCAAAACCGCCGTTGGTGATCCAGCACTTCTGGCCATTCAGCAGGTAGTACTTGCCGTCGGCCGACAGCTTTGCCGTCGTCTTCGCACCAAGCGCGTCGCTCCCGCTATTGGGTTCGGTCAGGCCGTAGGACCCCTTCCATTCGCCTGTGGCCAGCTTCGGGATATATTTCTGCTTTTGTTCCGGCGTTCCGAAATACAGGATGGGCAGGGTGCCGATCCCGGTATGCGCCGATACGCCGACCGAGAAGGAAAAGCCGCCGCCCAACCCTTCGTTGACGAGCGTCGCGGTGATAAAATCCTTGCCGAGGCCCCCGTATTCCTCCGGTACCGCGGCGCCGAGCAGACCCTGGTCGCCCGCCTTGTCGATGAGCGATGGCATCAGACCCGGTTCCAGCTTATCGATCCTGTCGATCACCGGCAATACTTCCGAATCCAGGAAGGCATTGCACATGTCCTTGACCATCTGCTGCTCTTCGTTATAATCCTCGGGAATAAAACATTCAAACGGCGAGCTCTCCTTTACCAACCATTCCCCTCCTTTCAGGGCCTGGGTCTTTTCAGTCGATGCACTCATAGATAATAGTTTTTTTTGAACATGATAAATCGTCAATTCATCGAAGATTGTCATATACGACCTGCAATACTTCCTTGCAGATGTCGATCCGTTCCGGCGCAACCCCTTCCAGCGCTTCGACCAGGGTCGCCTCGGCCAGCGCCATCGTTTCCTCCTGCAGCCGTTGCGCCTGTTTGGTCAGGTAGATGAGGTTGATCCGGCGGTCGTTCTCGGCCGGCACCCGCTTCACCAACTGCTGTTTTTCCAGGTTGTCGACCAGCCGGGTGATGCTGGGTTTATCCCGGAAGGTCGCGACGCAAAGCTCCTGCTGGCTCTTACCATCTTCTTTCCACAATTGGTACAACACGCTCCATTGTTCGATCGTGATCTTCAACCCCGCCGCGCCGAATTTCTTCTGGAGGTTGCGGGCAATGGCGGTGCTGGCCTTTCCTGTGATAAAGCTGTACAGTTCCCCTTTCCTGAATTGGTTGTTTGACATACAGTTAGATAAACAACTAAATAAATCTACGATATTTTTCCCGGATTTTCTAAAAAAATTGACATAACTTTAGATCGAATTTCCCCACTGTTGTAAGATTCCCGCATCCTCCCAAAGATCGCATCCTCTGATCTCCGCTTGATTTTCCCGTTAATGCAGGCTTTGATCCGATCCCTGTAAGCTTGTCAAACCATCTATATGCGTAATCTTCTGCTCTTTCTCTGCGGGGCGCTCCTGCTATCCCTCTGCGGCACCCCGGCCTCCGCACAATCGAGAAAATATGTGATCGCCGTGATCGGCTCGTCCACCGCCGTAGGAACGGGCGCCACACCGATCGACAGTTCCTGGGTCAACCTGACCAAAGCCTATTTCAAGGGGCTTGGCGACATTGACACGATCTATAATATCGCCCTCGGCGGACAGACCACCTATCCGGGCATGCCCACCGGTTTCGTTCCGCCGGCCGGCCGGCCCTCCCCCGATACCGCCAGGAACATTACGAAGGCCCTTTCCTTCAACCCGGACGTGGTCCTGGTGAACTTTCCGACCAACGACGCGGCCGCGGACTACACGCTGAAAGAGACGATGACCAATCTGCGCGCCATCTATGCCGCCGCCGTCGCCGCCGGCAAAATCGCTTTTATCACTACCAGCCAGCCGAGAACTTCTTTGTCCACCTCGCAGAAGCAGTTGTTGAAGACGATGCGCGATTCGGTCAATGTCGAATTCGGGAACAACAGCCTGAACTTCTACGATCCGATCGTCGCGGCGGATTCCTTCAACATCAATCCCATCTACAATTTTGACGGTACGCACGTCAATAACGCCGGGCACCGCGTGCTCTTCCAGGTAGTCAAGGCAAAGGGCATCTTGTCGGGCATCATTCCATTACCCCTGACGCTCCTGAGCTTTTCCGCCTCGACCGCGAATGGTGTGGTGCGCCTGGGCTGGAGCTTTACCGATGCGGCCGGTCCCCTGCAGGTGGTGGTTCAGCGCAGCGCCGACGGGAAGGACTTTGCCGATCTCGCGCGGCAAACCGACCAGACCGCGCCCGGTGTTGCCAAAGCCAGCTGGACGGACGATAACCCGTTGCCCGGGAAAAGCTGGTACCGGATCCAGTACAGCGACACGCACCTCACCGGTTACTCGCGCATCGTGGAGGCCGACATGGCCGCCGTCGCCTGGGGCATCGGAAAAGTCTATATGACCGGTTCTTCGGAGATGCGGGCGGAGATCGACAACCCGGTCCCGCAATCGGCTACGGTGTCGGTCTTTAGCCAGGCCGGCACGCTAGTCTTTCGGCAGGGTTACCGGTTGGCCGCGCCGGCTGCGGTGATTACCATCCCAGCCGGCCGCTGGGCTTCCGGCGCGTACTTCCTGCGCATCATAACCGACCAGGGGAATTCCGCAACGAGCGGCTTTGTAAAATTCTGAGCCGGCCGCCGGGAAAAATGGTGTAAACTTGGTCATGCATCCGCCGGTCGGAACTCAACTGCCCTATCGATCCTCCCGGATTTACTACTATTCGTGGGGATCGGGTCCGCGCCTCCTGTTTGCCTTTCACGGCTATGGCGAGTCTGCCGCTTCGTTTGCCTTCCTCGGCGCCGCGCTCGACCCTTCCTTCACGCTGGTAGCGATCGATCTTCCCTTTCACGGCCAAACCGAATGGCGGGAGGGGACAGTGTTGTATCCCGAGCAACTGTATTCGATCATGGAATCGATAGCAGGAGACCTCGGTCGCCGAAGCTTTAGCGAAGGAGACATCGGTCGCCGAAGCTTTAGCGAAGGCGACCCCCCCCTACCCTGGGCCCTGCTCGGCTACAGCATGGGCGGCCGCATAGCGCTTCAACTTTTCCAAAACCACCCCGATCGTTTTGACCGGCTCGTGCTCATGGCGCCGGACGGGATGACCGTCAATCCCTGGTATTGGCTCGCCACGGCGACAACACCCGGCAGCCTCGTGTTCCGTTGGTCCATGCGCCATCCGGGCTGGTTATTTCTCACCCTTCGCTGCGGCCACACTCTTCGGCTGGTCAACCCGAGCATCTATAAATTTGCGGTCCATTACATCGACGACCGCAAGGTCAGGCAGGAGCTCTATACCCGCTGGATGGCCATGAGGAAGTTTCGTCCCCGGTTGTCGCGGATCGCCGGGCTCGTGCGGTCGCGGCGGACGCCGGTCAGTCTTATTTACGGAAAATTTGACCGGATCATCCGCTGGGAACGCGGCGAGAAATTTAGCGGCCGATGCGCGGGAGCCTGCCAGCTCCTGGTGGTGGACGCCGGCCACCAGCTCCTGCGTTCGCAATACCTGCCGGTGATCCTGCCATTGCTCGGCTGACGGGTTTTGCGCTATATTTACGGTCTATCCGCCATGCTGATGGTATTGTCAACGATCCTGGTCTGCAGCCTCCTCGCCGCCTATGGCGTCCTGATCGCCTGGTATCGCCGGCTCTGGCTGGCCATACCTGAGTTCGAGCCAACCGCCGGGGCGGCCCGCACCCGCATGTCGATCGTCATCCCCGCGCGCAATGAAGAAGCGAACATCGGCCGCTGCATAGAGAGCCTTCTTTCCCAGTCTTACCCGATGGAGCTCTACGAGGTGATCGTCGTCGACGACCATTCGACGGACGGGACCAGGGGAATCGTCACCGCGCTGCAGGCTTCCGCTCACAACCTCGTGTATGCGTCGCTGGACACGGAAGGTGGCGCACATAAGAAGCGGGCCATCGAGACGGGGATCGGCATCGCAAGCGGCGACCTCATCGTGACGACGGACGCGGACTGCCTGGCCCACCCGGATTGGCTCCAAACGTTGGCCGCCTTTTATGAAGAAAAACGCGCCAGGTTTATCGCCGCCCCCGTCCGGATGGGGAAGCCGGGTCTTCCCCACTCGGCGCTTTCCACCTTCCAGATCCTCGATTTTATTACGCTGCAGGGGATAACCGGCGCGGCGGTCTCGGCCGGGTTCCACTCGATGTGCAATGGTGCCAACCTCGCCTATGAAAAAAAGGCCTTCGAGACGGTCGGCGGTTTCCGGGATATCGACGACATTCCGTCGGGCGACGACATGCTGCTGATGCACAAGATCTATCTTCAATATCCCGATTCGGTCCATTTTCTGAAAAGCCGGTCGGCCATCGTCTCGACTGCGCCTGAGAAGACGTTTAGCGCCTTCGTCCACCAGCGTGTCCGGTGGGCCAGTAAGGCGGACCGGTATGACGACAGGCGCATTTCCAGGGTGCTGGTGCTGGTCTACGCCCTTAACGCGGCCATGCTGGTGTTGCTGGTGGCGGCCTGCTTCAACCGCTGGTGGCTTTGGGTATTCCTGGGCGGCATCCTGTTCAAGACGCTGGTCGAATATCCTTTCGTGAAAAACGTCGCCGGCTTTTTCGGTCAGCGCGCCCTGATGAACTGGTTTGCGGTGCTGCAACCCTTTCATATCGTCTATATCGTGGTGGTCGGCTGGATGGGTAAATTCGCGGGCTATCGCTGGAAGGGCCGGACGGTAACAAAACGGAAGGGCCGTGCAATTTCAAACCAAAAGGACCGCAGCGTGCCCACTGGAGGGGCCGTACAATAACAAAATGATGCAACGACAGATAGGAAAACGTCTCCTGCGCAACAAAGGCGCCCTCTTTGGGCTGATCGTCATCGGGGCTTCAGTAGTGGTCGCGGTCTTTGCTTACTTTATTGCCCCGGACGGGTCGCCCGACGCCAACCGGATCATCGTGGAGATCGGCGGCCGTCCGCCTGGGTTCCATCAATTGTTCCTTCCCCTGACAAAAGAGCAACCGCCCGCGCCGGTAGGTTTTTTTCATCGGCTGCTCTATGGCCGCGAAGATCGTTTCGACTACATCCCCATCGATTCTTACAAACTGGAAAAGGACAGCCTGATCGTTCAGAAATTTGTCGACGAAGGCCTGGAGGAACGCATGGCCTGGCCGTTGCCTTCACCCCGCCTGGCCGGAACGACGGGCCCGGCCCCGTGCGGCATCCGGACCCTGCATTTCTGGTTGGGCACAGACAAGTACGGCCGCGATATCCTCAGCCGGCTCCTGATCGGCGTACGCGTCAGCCTGGCGGTGGGTTTGGTGACGGTGCTGTTGTCCTTAAGCGTCGGCGTGCTGCTGGGTGCGCTGGCCGGATATTTTGGCGGCCGCACCGATGAGATCATCCTTTGGCTGATCAACGTCATTTGGAGTATTCCGACCCTGCTGCTGGTCTTTGCGATCATGTTGCTGCTGGGAAAGGGGTTCTGGCAGGTCTTTATTGCGATCGGGCTGACGCTCTGGGTGAATATCGCGCGAATCGTCCGCGGCCAGGTCCTTGCGCTTCGCGAGCGAGAGTATGTCGAAGCGGCGAAAGCGTTGGGGTATTCACATGCCCGCATTCTTTTCCGGCACATCCTGCCGAATGTCATGGGGCCGGTGTGGGTGGTCGCTGCTTCCAACTTCGCCTCTGCGATCGTCATAGAGGCGGGCCTGAGCTTCCTCGGCATCGGCGTGCAACCCCCCGAACCGAGCTGGGGCCTGATGATCAAGGAAAATTATAATTTTATCATCACCCACAATCCCATGCTGGCCCTGGCGCCCGGGATCGCGATCATGTTGCTGGTGCTCGCGTTCAATATGTTGGGAAATTCTTTGCGGGATATCCTGGATAACAAAAACTAAACAGGCCCTTCACTCCTTGAAGACCTGTACATTCCTGTTGAAACTCTCATCGAGCGAGATAAAGGTTTCCGTGCGCTCGATCCCCTTTATTTTCTGCAATTCATCGTGCAGGACATGGCGGAGTTGGGTGATGTCCTTGCACACGATCTCGGCGAACATGCTGTAATTACCGGTTGTATAGTTGAGCCGTACGATCTCTGGGATTTTATGGAGTTCCCGCGCGACGCTGTCATACAGGGAGCTTTTTTCGAGATAGATGCCGATAAAAGCGATCACGTCATAACCGAGTTGCCGCAGGTCTACGTGCAATTTTGTACCTTTAACTACCGACAGTTCCTGCAGCTTCTTGATCCGTACGTGAATCGTGCCTCCCGAGACAAATAGCTTCTTTCCTAATTCTGCATAGGAAATCTCCGCATTGTCCATCATTTCATGGATAATTTGCAGGTCCAATTTGTCGAGATTCAATTTTATAGCCATCTTGAAGGGTGTTTTTAAAATTTATCTACATTATACTGTAAATATTTGAATAATATTTAAAATAAAAAAATTTTTGTTCAAAAATCGCAAAAATTTCGCCCCTTTCCTTAATTTTACTTCAACAAGCTATCCGGCGTCATTATCCGGCGCCTCCCGATAGAAAGATTGTGGAGTGATGAAATTTGGCAGACATGCCCCCTTGTCTCGGGGGTGGGGATCCGGGATAAACATAGTGTAATGCCGAATCCGACCAACATCGGGTCCGACTGGGGTTGACCACCACACATTGCGCTATTGCTAACTGCCCCGTGGAGGTTCGACTCCTCCCTCTACAGCGATAATAATCTGAGCTAGTGTCCCGTCGAAAGGCGGGGCTTTTTTTTTGCGCCGGCCTTACCGATAGCCCCGATGGGCCGCTGATTTACAAGTCGGCGATATCCCCCGCCCAAATCTTCCGGCATTATTTTGCTAAAAACTCCCAAAAGTTAGTCCGCCGACCTGCCTGGCCCGACCGCTGCGCCCAAACCGGCAATATTTCCCCGCCATTTACTATCTTCAGCAAGAATCTCCTGCACATGAAAAAATACTGGTGGCTGTTTCTGATCGGCGGTCTGACCGCCTGCTATATCATCTTCAGTTTCCTCGGCATCCTCCGGTTCTATTATGTTCCGACGGGCTCGAACGAGCCGAATATCCGACCCCGTGCCTGGATCCTGGCGACAAGGCTTTCGGGCCCGAAGCCCCTCGATTTCATCTGCTATCACCATGGGCCTTTCGAAGGCGCACCGGCCAGCATCTGGGTAAAACGGCTTTGCGGCATACCTGGGGATACGGTAAAAATGGTCGACGGGATCCTGTGGGTAAACGGACACAACGCAGATTCATCCCTCAACCTAAAAATGGGATTCGTCCTCCCTGCGGGCGAACTGAAGAAACTCGGTGAAGGATATTTCGCCGACGAGCTGGACCAACCACAAAGGGTGGGTAACAATGCGGATTCGGTTTATGCAAATATTGGGACGACCGACTTTAGGAAGGATGGCCTGAAAGGCCGGTTCGCTATCGACACGACGACCATTGAGGAGATGAAATCGCTATTCGGTAAGGCGGGCACGCGGGACAATTTTGGCCCCTTCGTGGTGCCTCCCGGGAAATTCTTCGTACTGGGCGACAACCGCCACAGCTCCGCCGACTCCAGATACACGGGTTTCATCGATCGACAGGACTACCGCGGAACGGTCTGCGGGATTTACTAATTTTGCGCCCTATGGGGCAAAAGAAACTGATCCGCTTCGAGGCCATCAAGTCGTTCCCGAACGTGCTGCAATATCCTCCGGACATGGCCGGCAAATGGGCGGAATTTTTTCATAACGACCATCCGCTGACGCTGGAGCTGGCCTGCGGGAAGGGAGAATACACGATCGGCCTGGCGAAAATGTACCCGGACCGGAACTTTCTGGGCGTGGACGTAAAAGGCAACCGGATCTATATCGGTGCGAAACACGCGCTGCAGAACGGGCTGGCCAATGCCGCTTTCCTCCGGACCCAGATCGACCAGCTGGGGGCGTATTTTAAAAAAGGCGAGGTCAGCGAGATCTGGCTTCCCTTTCCCGATCCGCAGCTGCGAAAGTCGAGAGTAACGCGCCGTCTGACCCACCCCAAATTCATCCGGCTGTACCAGCAGATCCTCGCGCCGGGCGGACGCGTCCATTTGAAAACCGATTCCCCGGTCATGTATCAATTCACCAAATGGGTGGCGGAAATGTACGGACTGCCGATCCTGGAAGACATCCCGGAAGTGATCGCTGGCCATCCGGATCCGCACCTCGGCATCTGCACGCACTATGAGGCCCTCGATATCGCCCAAAGCAAGCGGGTGCACTACCTTTGTTTCACCCTACCTGCCCGGCCCCTGCCTGCCATGGACGAGCAACTGCTCGAAAGGGTCCGCACGGAAGAACCCACGCCGCTCGCCAGGCCATCCAGGCCGCCGCGGGTAAGAAAAAGGAGCGAATGAAACAATTGATCGAGCACGTCGATTTCTATTACAACGAAGCGGGGCTGATGGTGATGACCGAAAAATACCTCCTCGAACGCGGCTATTGCTGCGGCAACGGCTGCCTCCACTGTCCATTCGGCTATGAAGGCGTCCCCGAGCCCGGCCGGTCCCGGCTGCTGGCCGCCAGGAACGCGCGCCGCCGCGACAACCGCGACGACCCCGACTCTCTTTAACGCCGGCCCCTTTTACCCCGACCCTCTTTAACGCCGGCCCGCGTCCTTAACCCGGCGGTCCTCAGTAATATGGGCTGATCATGATATAGACCACCACGCCGGACACGGCCACATACAACCAGAGCGGCCAGGTGATCTTCGCCAGCCGGCGGTGCTGGGAAAACTTGCGCTGGTAGGCCCGCTGCAGCGTGAACAGCACGAACGGGATGATGATCCCGGACAGGAGAATATGCGAAGAAAGGATCACGTAATAAATATACCGCACGGCGCCCGCCTGCTGCTTCTCGGCCGCGCTCAGGATGCCGTCATGGTTCAGATCGCCATAGCGCACCGAAGGATTCGAAGCGTGGTAGATGATGTAGGAAACCAGGAACAAGGTGCTCAGCGCGATGGCGATCCAGTTCACGGTCCGGTGCGCGTGCACCTGCCCGTGCCGGATCAGGTAGAGGCTGAGACAAAGCAGGATAGCGGTCGTGGAATTGAGGATGGCATGAAAAAGGGGTAGGGACCGGGTATTGAACCCCACATTGATCTTCGCCTGCGGCGCCAGGATCAGGAACGCGACCGCCGCCGGAATGGCCACGGACACGAAAATGATCGCTTTTGTAAAATTGCGTTGCGCCAGTGTGCCGCTCATATCGGTGATTTAGCTGAGTTTCGTATCCTTCTTCCGGCTGAAGTAAATGACCCCCGCAATCGTCCCCAGCAGAATGATCGCGATCGGGATCCGCATAGGCCTGAGTTCGTCGAATACGGTGGACTTGCGGTTCTTATCCTTTTCGAGCATAATGAAGACCATATCGTTGCTCAGCCTTTTGAGCGCCGCGGTGTCCGTACCATGGTAATATCCGCGGATCACCCGGTCCTTGTCGAGCAGGGCGATATAATCGGTGTGAACGAAATTGGAGTCGACGCTGACGCTATCCTGCAGCCCGAGTTTCAACTCCTTCAACGCGAAATCGTAGATGGTCTTCTTCGGCCCGGTCAGCATCCACCAGACATCCGAATTGACGCCGTATTTGTCGGCATATCGCCGCAGGACGGACGGGGAGTCGTGCGCGGGATCGACGGTCAGCGACAGGAACTGGACAAAATTGGTATCGGCCGCATCGGCGCGCTTCGCATTGTCGGAGGCGAAAAGCGCATCCTGCATATGCCGCATGTTCCGGGTCAGGATCGGGCAGATGCTGGCGCAATGGGTGAAGAAAAAATCGATACAGATGACCTTTCCCTTGAGGGAATCCAGAGAGACCGTATCGCCGAGCTGATTGACCAGGCGAAGGTTCGCCACTTTATGCCAAATGGTGTCGGAGACTTCTTTGCCGTCCTTGATCCTGGTGACGACGGAGTCCGGAAAATACCGGGGGGGCATCGCTACGCCATAGGTGTTTGCAATCCCATAAAAGACCAGCGGCACAATGACCGCGATACAAATTGCCAACCACGATTTCTTACTCACTTTGCATTGGTTTTTTTACATGGCCCCGCCGCCGGAGCCCGCCGCATGGCCCGCGAACATGGTCCGCCTATTCCGGCGAATTAGGCTTTTCAGCAGGCTGTTCGACCTTGACCTTGCTCTGGTCGGCATAATGCCGGTCGTACCGGTTGCGCAACGCATTGTACGACGCGCCGTCGATCATGAAGGCCAGAATGAACCAGATAAACAGACAGGCCGGCACGGCGATCGTCATGATCATGTTCTTGATCTCATGCCGCAGGTGCATAAACTCGGCGATAATATAGAAAGCCTTGGCGCAGGTCAGGATCAGGTAGATCCCGTTGAGCACCATCTTGGGCGGGAACTCTGTCTTCATGTGGATGGTCGCCAGCGTGATCTCGACCAGCGTGATCACCAGCAACACCCAGAAGGTCCGCCAGATCGGCCGGGTATCGAATTTGGTGTGTGCATTGTCGCGGCCCGTCGTTTCCATACTTGACATAATAATTATTTTATAGCTTGGTTAATTTTCCTTTTTTGTTACAGCAAATAGAAACAGGTGAACACGAATACCCAGACCAGGTCCACGAAGTGCCAGTAGAGACCCGCCTTTTCGATCATGAGGTAGTGCCCCTTCCGGACAAAGTCGCCACGGAGGTTCTTGATCAGCATGATCACGTTCACGATCACGCCCGAGAAGACGTGAAATCCGTGAAAACCCGTGATGGTGAAAAAGAAATTGGTAAAATTCGTCGTGGATTGCGAGTGGTCGGCGTTCTGGAACGGATTGCGGCCCCACCATGCGCCTTCATGCCACAGGTGCGTCCACTCCCAGGCCTGGCAGCTCAGAAATGCCAACCCGCCGATGATCGTCAGGATCATATATAAGGTCACTTTCTTGCGATCCCCGCTATGGCCGGCGGCAACCGCGAGCACCATGGTCACCGAGCTCATGATCAGGATAAAGGTCATCAGACTGACGAATACCAACGGCAGGCTCGTATGCGGAAAACCCGGGAAGGCCTTGAAGGCCTCGTTGGGGTCGGGCCAGCTGTTCGAGGCAAACCTGTCGGTGCCATAAGAGATCAGAAATGCACCGAACGTGAAGGAGTCGCTCATCAGGAAATACCACATCATCAGCTTCCCGTACTCCACGTTGAAGGGGCTCTTTCCACCACTCCACCATTTCTGTCCCGCTGGTACTACATGTGCCATGTTGTTACTTTATTGAATTTTCAAATTTATTTAATCGCCGAGAAAAATATGAACAAATAGATCCAAAGGAGGTCCACGAAATGCCAATACGTACTCATCAGTTCCACCGGCACGCTGTCATAGCTCCGCACCTTCGATACAAACGCCCTCGTCACCATCACCAGCAACGCGATCACGCCGCCCAGCACGTGCGCCACGTGCAACCCTGCGATCACATACAGGAACTGGCCGGCGCCCGACCCATGCAACGTGATCCCAGTCCGCCAGATCTCGCGGAACCCCGTCCACTGCAGCAGCATGAAGCCAATCCCCAGCACCGCCGTCGTGGTCAGCAGGTTACGATAACGCATCATCTCCCGATCCTTAAAGGACTTCAATGCCATCTGGATGGTCAGGCTGCTCACCAGCAATACGGCGGTCGAATACCAGAAGGCCTTCGGGATCGAGAACGTCGACCAGTTCGGCTGATCCCTCTTCACAATATACGCGCTGGTCAGCCCGGCGAACATCATGACAATGCTCCCCAACGCCACCCATAACGTAAACTTATGGGGGTGTATTTTCTTTCGTTGCTCGTTCACGCTATTCTTGGCTTCCATTGTTTCAATCATACTCCACTTTTCAGGTTAGGCCGTCTTTGTCGCCAACAAGCTCAGCAACACGACCGGCAAATAAATATAACTGCTGAACATCACCCGCCGCGCGGCCTTGACCGTCATCTCCCGGTACAACCTCACGCATTGGGTCACCATAAATACATTCGCCAGCATCACCACGACCGCACCCCACATCCCGCACATGCCAGTCAACCAGGGCAATATGCCCACCGGCACCAGCAGCAGGGAATAGATGATCGCCTGGATCGCCGAATACTTCGTGGGTCCTTCCGTCGACGGCAGCAGCTTGAAGCCGGCTGCGGTATAGTCCTTGTGCGCGATCCAGGCAATGGCCCAGAAATGCGGGAATTGCCAGAAGAACTGTATCGCAAAAAGGATCCATCCCCCCGCGCTCAGGTCGTCATTCCCCGCCGCCCAGCCGATCAGGCAGGGCAGGCTCCCCGGCACCGCGCCGACCAGCACCGCGATCGAGCTGACCCGCTTCAGCGGCGTGTAGATAAAGGCGTAGACGAAGAGGCTGAAGGCTGCGAGTCCCGCGGCCAGGAAATTGAAATGCGCCAGGATCAACACCCCGGCGATCCCCGACAGGACCGCAAAGGTCCAGGCCTCCTCGATACTCATCCGGCCCGAGGCGACCGGCCGGTTGGCCGTCCGCCGCATCATGGCGTCGGTATCCTTCTCCACGATCTGGTTGATCGCATTGGCGCTCCCCGTGACCAGCATTCCACCGATAAAAAAGAGCCCGATCTCCGCCCAGTCGTATTCCTTCACTTTCGGCGCCAGCAAATAGCTGATCAACGAACTGAATACAACCATGAAGCTAAGGTTGAACTTGATCAGCAGTTTGTAATCCTGCAGTTTGCCGGCAAATTTTAAAGAACTCGATTGCTTCACTATATGCATGAATATTAATGCACGCTTTCATTGGCGCCCAGCGGCTCGGTCTGCGGGATGAAATCCCGGCCATCCTTCGCATAGTCATACGGCCAACGGTGCACCTCGGGGATCTCGCCGGGCCAGTTGCCGTGTCCGGGTCGGATCGGCGCCGTCCATTCCAGCGTCGTCGCACCCCAGGGGTTCCGCGTCATCACGCGCCGGCCCTTGAAGATCGAATACACAAAATTGAAAATGAACAGCAGCTGAACGGCAAAGACGATCATGGCCACCGTGGAAATGAACCGGTTCAGATCGCCGAACTGGTTGAAAGAGATCCAGTGGCTATAGTCATAATACCTTCGCGGCATGCCCGCCAGACCCTCGTAGTGCATGGGCCAGAAGATCAGGTAGGCCCCCGCCAGCGTGATCCAGAAGTGGATATACGCCAGCGTGTTGTTCATATACCTGCCATACATTTTCGGGAACCAGTGATAGATACCGGCGAACATCCCCAGGATACCCGATACCCCCATCACGATATGAAAGTGTGCGATCACGAAATAGGTGTCGTGCAACTGGATGTCCAGCGTGGAGTTGCCCAGGAAGATGCCGGTCAGACCGCCGGAGATGAAGGTGCTGACGAAGCCGATCGAAAACAGCATCGCCGGCGTAAACCTGATATTTCCCCGCCATAGCGTCGTGAGCCAGTTGAAGACCTTGATCGCCGAAGGCACCGCGATCAGGAGCGTCAGCAATACGAACACCGAACCCAGGAAGGGGTTCAGGCCGGTGACGAACATGTGGTGCGCCCACACCAGGAAGGCCAGGATACAGATCGCAAAGAGCGATCCGACCATCGCGATATACCCGAAGATGGGCTTCCGCGCGTTGACCGACAATACCTCCGACACGAGACCCATGGCCGGCAGGATAATAATATATACTTCAGGATGCCCGAGGAACCAGAACAGGTGCTGATACAGGATCGCACTTCCACCCTCGTTCGGCAACGCCTTACCGGTCTCGGTGAGGAAAATATCGGATAGATAAAAGCTCGTGCCCGCGTGTCGGTCGAAAAGCAGCAGGATAAAGCCGGACAGCAGCACCGGGAAAGACAATACCCCCAGGACGGCCGTAAAGAAGAGCGCCCAGATGGTCAGCGGCAGCCGCGTCATGCTCATCCCCTTTGTCCGCAGGTTTAATATCGTCGTGATATAGTTCAGGCCTCCCAGGAGCGAGGACACGACGAACAGCGCCATCGCCACCAGCCAAAGGTCCATGCCGGTCTTGGAGCCCTCCGAAGCATCCGCCAGGGCGCTCAAGGGTACGTATGAGGTCCAGCCGCCGCTGGCAGGTCCCGTTTCGATGAACAGAGACGACAGCATGACGATGCTGGCGGTCAGGAAGAACCAGTAGGACAGCATGTTCAGGAAGGGCGAGGCCATGTCACGCGCACCTACCTGCAGGGGGATCAGGAAGTTCGCGAAAGTCCCGCTCAGGCCGCCCGTCAACACGAAGAAGACAAGGATGGTGCCGTGCATGGTGATCAGCGCATAGTAGAATTCCGGCTGGATCTGGCCGTTCGCCGCCCACTTGCTTCCCAATATATCTTCGAGGACCTGGAAATGGGCCTCGGGATAACCCAGTTGGAGCCGGAACAACACCGACATCAGACCGCCGATGACCGCCCAGATCATCCCCGTGATCAGGAACTGCTTCGAGATCATCTTATGATCCTGGCTGAAGATATATTTGGTGACGAACGTATCGTGATGGTGCCCGTCGTGACCCTCGAGATGTACTTCATGGCCGCTTTCTGTGACCGGGTGTAATGTTGCTTCGTTGCTCATTAGAAATTTTTTAAAAATGCCATATTGGATTTTCGTCGGTTGGATTAATTCTGTTTCGCGACCGATGCCTCCGTTACCGCCCTTTTCGCCAGCAGCCTCACCGGAACGATCGCCGCGGAAGCCGCCGCTTTCGTGGAGTCCGCCGGAGCGCCGGCAGGCGTGACCTTATCACCCATCACCTGTGCATAATTGGACTTCTGTCCTGCCAGCCAGAGCACTAATTGCTCGTGGGTCACCACCTTCACGATCCCCCGCATGGTATAGTGGCCCTTGCCGCACATCTGATCGCAGGAGATCTCGTAATCGAAATCGGGGTTGTGGAGTTTCTCCTTCATCTGCGCGGTCGTGAATTTCGGAATGAACCACATCGTCGTCGGCGTCCCGGGTACGGCGTCCATCTTTTGCCGGAAATAGACCAGGCCCACGTCATGGATCACGTCCCGCGACCCGATGATGAGTTTAACCGGCTTGTTCACTTCGATGTACAGTTCGCTGGTGACGATGTCGTCATGCGAGTACGGGTCGTCCCACAACAAACCCAGCTGGTTATTGTCCTTGTCGCTGATATTCTGATAGTACTTTTTCCCGAAAACGTGATCCTTACCCGGATACCGGAAGATCCACCCGAACTGCTTCCCCGTCACTTCGACCTGGTTGGCGTCCGCAGGCGCGTCCCCCGTGATCCGGAACCAGTAGTACAGCCCGAACCCGACCAGCACGGTCAGAAAGATCGCCGGCACGACGGTCCAGATGACCTCCAGCTTGTTGTTGTGCGGGAAATAGTGCGCCTTTCTCTTCTCCGAGTATTGATATTTATAGGCGAACCAGAAAAGCAGGATCTGCGTGATCACGAAGACGACCCCCGTGATCGCGATCGTGATGTCCATCATGGTATCGATCTGCTCGCCATGGACCGAAGCCGACTCCCCGAGGATCTTGCCCTTGAAGAGCTCGTTGCACCAGTACACGCCGACCAGCCCCAGCACCAGGAACACGATCATCAGGAACCCGTTGATCTTGTTGTTTTGCTCGAAATTCTTTTTTTCCCCTTTCAATACACCTACATACTCGCTGGCCTTAGCGATCTGGAAGGTGATCAGAAAGCCTAACAAAAGGATCAGTAACAGAAAAAAATGTAGACATGGTAGTAAAAGAATTTTAAGTATGATGGATAATACTTTCTTTCATGAACGGATGGTTCTTCGCCTGCAGCGGGAACCTGCTCAGCACCCGGGCGGTCTGCCACATGATCAACCCCACAAAGCCCAGCGCAATTCCGAAATCAAACAAATTCAACGGCACACGGTGCGGCGACACAGCCGGCATCACGATCTGGTAAAAATCCAGCCAGTGTCCGAACACCAAAAGTACGGACATAAAAGTTACGGTGCCCCAGTTCCGCTTCGAATTCCGCTTCATATAGATCAGGAACGGCGCGACGAAATTGATTATCAGGTTGAAATAGAAGATGCCCTCGTAGACGCCGTCAAAGCGCGTCTTGAACCAGATCGTTTCCTCGGAGATATTCGCATACCAGATCAGCATGAACTGGTCGAACCATACGTAGGTATAGAAGATCGTGAACGCAAACTGGTATTTGGCCAGGTCGTGGATATGCTCCTTGTTGACATATTCCAGGTAACCCTGGTTTTTCACATAGACCACGAAGAGCGTAACCAGCGCGATCCCCGAAACAAAGGTCCCCGCGAACACATACCAGCTGAACATCGTCGAGAACCAGTGCGCCTGCAGGCTCATGAGCCAGAGCCAGGGAAGCAGCGCAGCGACGGTGAGCGCAAAGAAGACGATAAAGACGGCCGCCCAGACGCTGTTGTTGAAGATGTACCGCTTGCCCTCCGCCACCGTCAGCTTCCTGTCGTCGATCGACCGCGACAGGGACCGCAACTTGTACCCGAGCAGGATCCAGAGGCCGATCGTGACAACCGAAAAGATCATGAAGAAGGTGGGGTTGAGGAATCCCGACTTGCCGAGCAGCTTCGGGTCGGCAGCCACCGCCTTGGGGTCCACCCAGGCGTAGAGCGTCGAATGCCCGCCGAAGATAAGGCAGCTAAGGATCACAAACGTTATCAGGCCCAGCGGGATCACGCATGCCGACACCGCCTCAGTCACCCGCCGGATCGCCAGCTCCCAGCCGGCAACCGCCAGCGCATGCGCCGCAAAAAAGAACATCGCCGCATTCGTGATCAGCAGGAAATACACGCTGTTCTGCAACAGGGCGGCCCAAAACCTGGCGCCGCTTGCGTCATTCTTGCCGCCATATATGAGGAAACCGATGATCAGTGCAAGCACGCCCACGGCCATCAGCCCCATGGACCACTGTTTATACCGGGTGGGCGTTTGAAAATGTTCTCTAGTGGATGATATGGATGACATTCGGAACGATTTAAAATGATTCTGTTACCCTGTGTTTCGCTTTTTTATTTTTTTGCCGCCGTTGAATCCGAACCGCCGCCCGCGGGCTTCTGCGCCAACTGCTTCGATTTGATATAGGCAATGACCATCCAGCGCTGCTTCGTATCCAGCTGCGACGCATAGCTGCCCATTTTGTTCTTGCCATAGGTGGCGGAATAGAACATCTGCCCCTCGGGCATCGCGATATATTGGGCCCCGCCTATAAAATCCGCCGGCTTGGCGGGGAAGGGACCGTCTCCGCCGCGATACAGGGGACCGTTCCCGTCCAACTTCGGGCCGTGACAGATGCCGCAGTTCACGAGGTACAGGCGCTCGGCTTCGACCGTATCCATGCTGGTCAGCGGGTTCTTCACTTCGCGCGCCGCATGATATTCGCTCGTGTCGCCGGCGACCGAATCCTTGGGGATCAGGAACGGCAGCAGTTCCCCGCGTTTCATGGTCCCTGGCACCGGTGTATTGCTGAAATGAATGCCTTTCTTCAGCAGCTCCGCCTTCTCCTCTTCCGTAGTGGCATACGTCTCGTAAGCCCGGCTATACGTCATGTCGGGCATATAGATCCTTCCGGGATTACGCTGTACGTCACTGCAGCTGACCGCAAGCGTCACTGCAACAAGGATCAACGAGAAGATAACTAGTTTTTTCATGTTGTATATTCTATTCGTTCAGGACGCTAGACTAAAGCTGTTCCCTTTTGTTCGAATGGCGTTTTGTCTTTGTCGTATGTGCCCCACCACCAGCCGGTCTCGGCGGTCTGGGTATTGATCCCTGTAGCGCCCACACTCTTCAGAAAGTCGATCACCGTCGCTTCGCTGGATTTTTCCGTCAGTTCGATCACCATCGTGAACTGGTCGTCCGTGGACCTGAGGTTGAAATGGTGCTTCCGCACGAACGGGCCCATCTGGCAGAGATAAAGAAAGGTCAGGAACATCCCGACGGCCGAGAAAAGCACCGTCAGCTCGAAGGTGATCGGGATCCAGGCGGCCAGGTCGAAATGTGATTTACCGTCGTAGTTCAGCGGCCAGTCGGAATTGAAGACCCAGCCGATACCCCCCAGCGCCGTACAGGTTCCGCAAAGGCCATAAATAAAGCCGGCCGTGTGCAGGCTGGTCTCCCGCAGGCCCATGGCGTGGTCGAGGCCGTGGATCGGCATCGGCGTGTAGACGTCATGGATCTTGTAGCCAGCGGACCGCACTTTTTTGATGGCGGGGAAAAGGACCTGCTCATCCGTGAAAATTCCAACTACAAATTTTTTTACTGACATACTATATGACTTTTAGTAGGCTCTAGTGTTCGTGATGAAGGTTTTCTACTGCAAACTGATCCGCCGGGATCGCTTCCTCATGATCCATTTTTGCCTTGAAATCGGTATTTGACTTCTTCAGAATATGCCTGATCTCCGCGATCGCGATCACGGGGAAGAACTTCGAGAACAGGAAATAACAGGTGAAGAACAACCCGAAGGTCCCGATGTAGAAGCCGACCTCCCAGATCGACGGCCGGTAATAGATCGCCCAGCTGCTCGGAATATAGTCGCGGTAGATGGACAATACGATGATCACGAAGCGTTCGAACCACATCCCGATATTCACGATGATCGACATGAAGAAGGTCACGGTGACATTCCGGCGCATCTTCCGGAACCAGAAGATCTGCGGCGACAACACGTTACAGGTCATCATCAGGTAATACGCCCAGCCGTAGGGGCTGAACAAATTGGCCCGGCTCTGCATGAATGCCCAGTTCTCGAACTTGTTCTGGCTGTACCAGGCGACAAAGAGCTCCGTGAGGTAGGCGATGCCCACGATCGAGCCGGTCAGCACGATCACCTTGTTCATCACCTCGATATGCTCCAGCGTGATATATTCTTCCAGTTTCAGGACCTTTCGCGTGACCAGCAACAGGGTCTGCACCATGGCAAATCCGGAGAAGATGGCGCCCGCGACGAAATAAGGGGGGAAGATCGTCGTATGCCAGCCCGGGATGACCGAGGTGGCGAAGTCGAAGGACACGATCGTGTGAACCGACAACACCAGCGGGGTGCTCAAACCGGCCAGCACCAGGGACAGCGCTTCATGCCGTTGCCAGTGCTTGGCCGACCCTGACCAGCCGAACGCGAGGATGCCGTACATGAACTTCCGCCATTTCAGCCGCGCCCGGTCCCGAACCGACGCCAGGTCGGGCAACAGGCCTGAGTACCAGAACAACACGGACACAGTGAAATAAGTCGATATAGCAAACACGTCCCAAAGCAGCGGAGAGTTGAAGTTCGGCCAGACCGGCCCGCGGGTGTTGGGATAGGGCATGATGAAGAAGCAAACCCATACCCGGCCCATGTGCCAGATCGGAAACTGCCCGGCGCACATGACCGCAAAGATCGTCATCGCTTCCGCCGCACGGTTCACCCCGGTCCGCCAGCCCTGGCGGAACAGCAACAGGATCGCGGAGATCAGCGTACCGGCGTGACCGATACCGACCCACCAGACGAAGTTCGTGATATCCCAGCCCCAGCCTACGGTTCGGTGAAGATTCCACTGGCCCACCCCATAGATGACCTGCATGGTCACCGAAAAGATGCCGAAGAGCAGGCAGGCGACCGAAACCAGGAACCCGATCCACCAGGCGGTCGATGGATTCGCCTCTATGGGTCGCACAAGATCCTCCGTGATCTGGTGATAATCCTTATGCCCATCTATCAGCGCGGGCCTGACCTGTGATTCGTATGCTAATAATGCCATAGTATGTTGCGCTTTTAGCTAATGTGTTAATTGGTTGTCTCCTTTTCCTCCGCAACCCCCGTTTGGTAGGTATCCCTGGGACCCCATGCCGTTTCGGTATGCCTGATCTTCGCCAGGTAGTTGAGGTTAGGCAGCACGTGGAGGTCTTCGAGTGCGTAATACAGGCGATTGGCGTGGTCGACGCGCATTTTGCTGATCGCGCTGTCCGCCGAATTGGCATTCCCGAAGACGATGGCATTCGTCGGGCAGGCCTGCTGGCAGGCGGTCTGTGCATCCGCATCGGTGAATACCCTGTCCTGCTTCTTGGCGTTGAGCTTCCCGTCCTGCAACCGTTGTACGCAGAACGAACATTTTTCCATGACGCCCCGGCTCCGGACCACGACATCCGGGTTGAGCACCATCCGGGTCAGGTCGTCGTTCATTTGGAAAACCGCCGGATCGAGCACCCCGACCACCTTCTGGTCCTGGTTGTTGGGGAAGCTGTCGGCGCCGGTATAATCGGCCCAGTTGAAACGCCTGACCTTAAAGGGACAGTTGTTCGCGCAGTACCGCGTGCCGATACACCGGTTATAGACCATCTGGTTCAGACCTTCCGAGCTGTGCTGCGTCGCACTGACCGGGCAAACGTTCTCGCAGGGCGCGTTGTCGCAGTGCTGGCAGAGCATGGGTTGGAAGACCACCTGCACGTTGTCGGGGTTGTCGAGGTTGTGCGTCGGCGTGGCGTAATACCGGTCGATCCGGATCCAGTGCATATCGTGGAACCGCATCACTTCGTCCTTGCCGACGACCGGGACATTATTCTCGGCGTGGCAGGCGATCACGCAGGCCGCGCAGCCGATACAGGAATTGAGGTCGATCGACATGCCCCATTTGATGCCGGGCTTGTCATAGATCTGCGGATACAGCGTACCCTGCTCCTCGAAATGCTCGATGCCGCCATAGGGTTTCAATTCCTCCTCCCGGTCGTTGCGAACCGCGTCCGGGTCCTTTTTCAGCTGGTCGAGCGTCATTTCGCGGACCACTTCCTTCCGTCCCTCATAGATGTTGTGGGTCTGCATCGCGGCGATCTTGTACTTCTCTTTCGTATCGGAGAAGCTGGCGCCGGTCGCGTACCAGTTGACGGTCGTTCCGTTATAGGTCATCAGCGGGAACGCATTCTTTCCGGTCTTGTCCGCCGCGATCCCGTAATAATTCTTGGTGTTGTTCGGATCGGCGCTTTCATGCCCCCAGCCGACGGCGATGCCGATCACTTCATTGTGCGTGCCGGGGATGATCATGGCGGGGAGGTTCAGTTCCTTATCCCCTACGGTGACCTTGACAAGCGGCCTGTCGGGATAGACCTCGAACCTGTCGGCCTGCCGCTGGTCCCCGATGTCGAGATGGAAGACGTCTTTGGCAACCTTTGGCGAAATCACCGCATAGTTGTCCCAGGTCGTCTTCGAGATCGGATCGGGACACTCGAGCAACCAGGGGTTATTGCCCTGCTGCCCAACACCCGTGGTCACCTTCTGGTACAGGACGACTTCAAAGGGTCCGGCGCCCTTGATCGCCGCCAGCGCCGCGGCCGCCTCGGCCACCTTTCCGGCATTGAAGCTCGCGCCGCCCGCAGTTCCACCCTTCGCGGCATTCCCCGTCGCAGCTCCGCCCCTCGCGGCATTCCCCGTCGCAGCTCCGCCCGTCGCGGCGGCACCGCCCGCCTCCGGCTCGATGACCCCTGCCTGCAGCGCGCGCTCGTACGCTTCGACGCTGCCAAGCTTACCCGTCCAGTATTGTTTGAAAAACGCTTCGTAAGTTCCGGTGGCGCCGCTCCATTTCATCAGGGAATCCTCGAACGGCCTTGTCTTGAACAAGGGCGCGATCGTCGGCTGCAGGAAGCTGAAGAAGCCCGGCTTTGCCTCGGTATCCCCCCAACTTTCAAGAAAATGCGGCGCCGGTATCACATATTTCGTCAGCTCCGTCGTCTCATCGAGACGGTCGTTCATGGAGACCGTCGTCTTCACCTTCGCAAGACCGCTCTTGAATTTCGCCGCGTCGTACCAGGTGTAAGCCGGGTTCACGCCATAGATCAGCAACGCGCCGACCTTCCCGTCATTCATGTCCGTTACGAGGTTGGCCATATCGGTGTCGATCCCCTGGCGGACCAGGAGCGGGGAAGACCAGTCTACGGTCGTCCCGTTCGCGCCGATCGCTTCGTTGATCGCGTTGATGATGACCTGGACATGCATATTGTTGCTGCCGCCGACCACGAGGGCCTTGCCCTTGCTGGCGAGCAGGTCTTTGGCGACTAGCTGGACACCCGCTTTCAGCGAATCGCTCAGCGCGGGGGCGGTAACGGAGCCGCCCAGCTCAGCCAGGAGGGCCAGCGCGACCGCGCCTTCCTCGGATGGCTTATGCGTAAACCGCTGGTCGGCATTGGAACCCGTCAGCGTCACCAGGCTTTCGAACTGGTAGTGCTTGCTCATCCGGGGGTTCTTCTCGTCGATCTTCCGGTTCTGGATGTAATGGTGGGCAAACTCCACCGGCGACAGCCAGGTGCCCAGGAAATCGGCCCCGAGGCTGACGATGACGTCGGCGTTCTGGAACCGGTAGGACGGGATCGCCCTTTTGCCATAGGATGCTTCCGCCCCCAGCAGGATGCCGCTGTAGGAGTCCGCATCATATTGAACATGGCGGCTTCCGGGATATTTGGCGAGGAACTGGGTGATGACCTGCTTCGTCGTAGGCGAAGTCAGCGTGCCGGTCAGCAGCACCAGCGGACTGCCGGCGCCTGCGGCCAGCGCATCGCCGACCATTTTATCGAATGCTTCAAAAGTCGTTACTTCCTGCGGTTTGCCGCCTGCCATCTGCACGGGATAGCGGAGCCTGCCGGTGTCGTACAGATCGAGGACCGTAGCCTGGACCCGTGCGGAAGTGCCGCCGCCGGTCCGCGAGGACATCGTGTTGCCCTCCAGCTTGATCGGCCGGCCGTCCCTGACCTTGGCGACCAGCGGAATGACATCGCCGCCGACGGTGTGCGTGGTGGCGTAGTAATCGGCTACGCCGGGGACCATGTCCGCCGGTTTGTTGACGTAGGGTACGATATGCCGCACGGGCATTTCACAGCTGGCAGCCAGGGTGGCGGCCGCCGTACTGAAACCCAGATATTTCAGAAAGTCCCTGCGCGGGTGCTTGGCGTCGAGCAATCCTTTCCCATCCAGCCCTTCCAGCGGTAAGGTTTCCTGAAACTCATCTTCCGCTGATTTCCGATACGCTTCACTGTTACTGCGCTCTCCGAAACTTTGCCAGTGTTGTTTGTCGCTCATGTCTGAGAAGTTAAACCCCTCTTTTCTACCGGGTTCAGCTCCGGCCAGCTTTAAAGGGGCTTTAATTTTACATTATATATAGATGTTCTTCCAAAACGTTGTAGGGTCTGTGCGGCGCAACCTGCCGGTTCGCGCGAACGAAAAGGTTAATAGTGGCATTTTTGGCAATCGGTACCGCCAATGTCCTGGACAGTGATGCTGTCCTTGGTACCATTCTTCAGGTCCTGCTGATAGTGCACATAAATGCTATAAAACTTATTCCCGTTCGCCCCGGTGGAATCCGGGAAGTCTACCTTGGTAGTCCGGTGGCAATTTATGCACCACCCCATGCTGAGGGGGGCGAACTGACGGACCTCATCCATTTCCTGGATCGGACCGTGACAGGTCTGGCATTGTACCTTGCCGGCTTTGGTGTGCTGGGCGTGGTTGAAATAGACATAGTCGGGCAGGCTGTGGATCTTCACCCACTCGACGGGTTTGGCATTTTCGGTGTTGTAGGTGCCGGACTTGGGATCGTAACCGGTATAACTATACAGTTTGTGGATTTCTTCCGTACCGTCGACCTCCGAGCCGTCCTCCCGGTAGAGTTTCGGGCCCTTGGAGTATTCGTTGATCGCCGCGTGACAATTCATACAGACATTCAGCGGCGGAACGGTCGCGTGCCGGCCGACCGTCGCGTTGGTATGGCAATACAGACAACTGATCTGGTTGATCCCGGCGTGGACCCGGTGAGAATAGAAGATCGGCTGCACCGGCTGATACCCCTGTTGCCGGCCGAGCCCGATAGCCCCCTGCACCAGGTAATACCCGCCCACCAGGAACACAACGAGGATAACCGCGGCGATATAGACCTTATTTCTATAGAAAGGCACCGCCTCATGCGAGGGAATACCTTCCACGTCGTCCGAGAGTTTCTTCAGGCTGCTGTTGACCTGGAGCAGCACGAACATGATGATGGCGAGGATCAGCGTCAGGATGCCGTACAGCAGCGTATTGTCGCTTTCGTTGCCGCCGGTCGGCGTCACGGTTCCGGGCGGAGCGGCCGGCGCCTTGTACGTCTCGACATAGTTCAGGATCGCATCGATGTCCTTGTCGCTCAGGCTCTCGAATACGTTCATCGGCGTCTTGCCGTACTCATTGAACAAGTTGTTGAAGTACTTGTTTCCGGACGCAAGGACCTTTTGGTTGTTGTGGATCCATTGGTGCAACAAGTTCTTATCCGGCACCCGGCTCGTGACACCCTGCAGGGCAGGTCCGGTAACTTTTACCAGGGGGTTATGACATTGTGCGCAATTGGCTTGAAAAAGTGCTTTACCATCCTGTGCAAACGAATTATTAGCAAGCAGAACCAGGGAGAGAAGAAGAATACTGGATATTAACTGTTTGACTGTTCGCAACGATTTGGCTGTCGGTCTGTGGTTGGTCATATATACAATATGTTGTATAGATGTGGAAAAATCTCCTAAACAGGTTGCAAAAATAAGTCAGGATTTTAACAATATATCAACATGGGAAAATTTTTTTTTCCCGCATTGGGCGTGGGTTTCAGCGAATTACGACAAACTGCGCTGACCTTCTGTCATAGTAGTGTCACCGGCTCGGGAGCGCAGATTTCGCGGCTTTTTGCCGGCCGCTATCTTACTTTTGCCGCATGAAAAAATTGGCGATTTTTTCTTCCGGAGCCGGCTCGAACGCCGCCCGCATCATCGACTATTTCCGGCAGCACCCGACCATTGCCGTGAGCCTGATCGTCTGCAACAATCCGAAGGCCGGGGTGCTAGGGATCGCTGAGCGGGAGGGCATCCCCGTTCTCCTGGTCGAAAAAGAACCCTTTTTCCGCGGCTCCGCTTATGTCCCCGAGTTGCGGGCCAGCCAAATCGACTTCCTGGTGCTGGCGGGCTTTTTGTGGAAGATCCCTTCGGCGCTGGTCCAGGCCTTCCGCCAGCGGATCGTCAATATCCATCCCGCGCTGTTGCCGAAGTATGGCGGGAAGGGGATGTACGGGCGCTTTGTCCACGAAGCCGTCATCGGCGCCGGGGAAAAGGAAAGCGGGATCACGATCCATTATGTGGACGAACTCTACGACCACGGTCAGGCGATATTCCAGGCCCGGGTCATCGTGGAACCCGGCGACACCCCTGAGATCCTGGCCGCGAAAGTGCAGCACCTCGAGCATTTCCATTTTCCAAGAGTGATCGAAGAGGTTGTCAAATCAACGTTAAAAATGCAGTAAACCCGACGGTTATGTCCGGTTTTGGTAGTAATATCACCTCCAAATTATCGATGTATCTGACCATTGCTACCAGGAAGCTCTTACCGCTTTTTGTCCTCCTCCTGGCCCTGTCGGCAGGAGACCGGGTCTGGGGCCAGGTCACGGTACACGGAACGGTATACAATATGTACCGGACAAGACCGCTCGACCGGGTGAGCGTGATCAGTACGTCCGGCAGGGGCACCGTCACCGATTCCGGCGGCAACTACCAGATCACGGTTCCGGATAACGACTCGATCTGGTTCTCCTACCTGGGCCGGGCCACCACCAAATATGCCGTTCGCCAGATCAACACCCTCAACAACTTTGACATCGCCCTGCACGTAGAGGCCACGGAGCTCAAAGAGGTGAACGTCATGCCCCGCAGCTATCGCCTGGATTCGCTCCAAAACCGGAAGGACTACGAAAAATACTTCGACTTCAAAAAACCCAACCCCTTTACGCTGGCCGATGGCAGCTCGGGACTGGGCATGGGCGCCGGCCTCGACCTGGACCAGATCATCCGGTATTTTCAGTTCAACCGGACAAAGCGGCTGCTGGCATTCCAGAAACGGCTGGTCGAAGACGAAGAGGATAAATATGTGGACCATCGCTTCAACCCCTCGATCGTCCTGCGGGTCACCCATTTGCAGGGAGACGAGTTGGATAGTTTCATGACCAAATACCGGCCATCCTACGAATTCTGCAAACGGGCGACCGACTATGATCTCCTCGAATACACCAAACTGGCCTTCGAAGAATATCAGCGGGAACTGAAGGACCGCAAGGACCAACCATAACCACCCGGCTGCGCAACCATATCCGCTCGCCCGATCAACCAAAACCACTCACCCCATCAACCACAACTACTCACCCGATCAACCAAACCACTCATTGCATCAACAACCATTTCTACTATGGACCAACTAACCCTCGGCATCGGCACCCGGCTCCAACATACCCAATTCGGGCCTGGCGTGATCGTAGGCGTGAAATACGCCGTCTACCAGATCTCCTTTATCCATCATGGTATCAAGGAGATCGACAAGAACGACCCGCATCTGGACGAGATCATTCCGGAAAACGTCAGCTCCGAAATCGAGACACATTCCGAGGTCGAAGCCTCCCTCCTCAGGATCCTCCGGCTCTGGGGCGGCCAAAGCGAGATCGTCCCGCTCGGCGACAAATGGCGGGGCGGCACCCTCGTCCTGCAACCCGGTGACCCCTCGGTGAAGCCAAAGGAAGTCCCCATCGACGTGTTCTTTCACAAGATCGTGATGGCCCGCGACCGGCTCCGGGTCCTCGAGCAGCAGATCAACGGCCATAAATTGCTCAGCGACGAGGACAAGGTCAACCTTCAGCAGTATATCACCCGGATCTACGGGTCGTTTACGACTTTTAATGTTTTGTTTCGGAATAAGGAGCAGTGGTTTGTGGGGGAGTCGGGCTCCTGAGAAGAACTGGCGCGCGGCCCAACAAAAAAGCCTCCCGTCGGGAGGCTGCTCTAATCAGGTTCCATAACCATTAAACCTTATCCTATTAAAGTTAACGCTTCGAAAAACCAAAGTCAACTTTTGTGCACGAAAGGTGCAAAACTTTATCCGAACCGGCGCTAGTAATCCATCAATCGGTCAACCGCCTCCTCCAACCTCGATTTCGCCAGAAAGTTATTTTCCAGCTGGGGGTTGAACGGCACGGGGGTGTCCAGCGACGCGCACCTCGACACGGGTGCGTCCAGCAAGTGGAAACAATGTTCCCCGATCCATGCGGCAACTTCCGCCCCAATCCCACCCGTGAGACAATCTTCATGCAAAACCAGTGCCCGCCCCGTCCGCGCCACCGCGTCCCGGATGGCCGGGTAGTCCAGAGGAAGCAGGGTCCTCAGGTCCAGGATATCCACCGACAACTCCGGATGTGCCTGCGCATACCCGAGCGCCCAATGCACCCCCGCCCCGTAAGTAATAATGGAGAGGTCCTCCCCCTCCTGGACCAGTCTCGCCTTGCCGATGGCCAGTTCGTAGTAGTCTGCCGGCACGGGGCCGCTCACGCTCCGGTAGAGCGCCTTGTGTTCGAAATACATGACCGGGTTCGGGTCGCGGATGGCAGCGATCAGCAATCCCTTTGCATCATAGGGGGTGGAGGGGTACACGACCTTCAGCCCGGGTGTATGGACAAACCATGCCTCGTTGCTTTGCGAGTGAAACGGTCCCGCCCCGACGCCACCGCCGGTCGGCATCCGGATCACGACATCGGCAGCCTGTCCCCACCGGTAATGGATCTTTGCCAGGTTGTTGACGATCTGGTTAAAACCTGCCGTTACGAAATCGGCAAACTGCATTTCCACGACACTTTTATATCCTTCCAGGCTAAGGCCCAGGGCGCAGCCGACGATTGCGCTTTCGCAAAGGGGAGTATTCCTCACCCGGTCCTTGCCATAGGTCTGCATCAGGCCTTCCGTGATCTTGAATGCGCCGCCGTAGTCCGCGATATCCTGACCCATCAGGATGAGCCGGTCGTGGTGCTGCATCGCCTGATCCAGGCCTTCATGGATGGCGTCGATCAGGCGTTTTTCGGGCGCACGGAGATTTTCTTCCGCCGGATCCGCCCGGACATACGGCGCGGGCGCATACACATCCGCGAGTTCCTCGTCGGTGTCGGGTTCGATGTCGACGGTGCCCAAATGCCCTCGCAGCTCGGCCTCTATATAGTCTGCTGTCTCCTGCCTGATATGCGCCGCGCTTTCCGCGCTGAGGACCTGCTGACCGATCAGCCATTCCTCGAAGTTGGCGACCGGATCGCGCCTGCCCCAATCCTCAATGAGCTCCTTGGGCACATATTTCACGCCGCTGGCTTCCTCGTGTCCCCGCATCCGGAAGGTCATGCACTCGACGAGATAGGGGCGCTGGTACCTGCTGCAATATTGCCGGATGCCGCGAAGCGTGTCATACACGGTCAAAATATTGTTGCCGTCGATCCGGATCCCTTCCATGCCATAACCCGCGGCCTTGTAGACCAGGCTTTCGCCGCGGTACTGTTCCGTTACGGGCGTGCTGAGGGCATACCCGTTGTTCTCGATCAGAAAGATCACCGGCAGGTCCCATACCGAAGCCACATTCAGGGCTTCGTGGAAATCCCCTTCGCTGGTCCCGCCTTCGCCCGTGAAGACAAGCGTCGCCTTCCCGTTGTTGCGGAGCTTCTGCGCCAACGCGATCCCGTCCGCCACGCCGAGTTGGGGCCCGAGGTGCGAGATCATCCCGCAGATGGCATATTCCTGGCTGCCGAAATGAAAACTCCGTTCCCGGCCCTTGCTATACCCATCCGGGCTTCCCTGCCATTGCTGGAACAACCGCGACAGCGGCATTCCCCTCCCTGTAAAGACGCCCAGGTTCCGGTGCAACGGCAGGATCCATTCGTCCCCGGCCATCGCCATCGTCGCCCCCACGGCGATCGCCTCCTGCCCTATGCCGCTGAACCACTTGCTGATCTTCCCCTGGCGAAGCAGGACGAGCATTTTCTCCTCGATCATTCTTGGCAATACAACGGCCCTGTATAAGCGAAGAAGGTCTTCATTGTTCAAGTCTTTTCTGTCAAAATTCATACGATCAATAATTTCGATCCGGCGCCGTTTCGCGCCCTGGGTCATTTGCGGTCCTCGCGCCGCTCATCACGTTTTGCATCCTTGTACAAAATGGAGGTCAGCAAAGACAGGAGCAGGCTGAACAGCAGCGCCCAGCCAAAGCCGTCTACACGAAACCCGGGCACGAAATCCCGCGCCACCCATACAATGATCGCATTGATGACAAAGAGGAAGAGGCCAAAGGTAAGAATTGTGATCGGTAGAGTAAGGATGATCAGGATGGGCTTTAACAGGAAATTCAACACGGCCAGCACCAGCGAAAGCACCAGCGCGGTCCAGAAATTGTCGATATGGACGCCCCGCAGTACATCCGACAGGGCAAACGCGACCACTGCCGTTATCAGAACGCGGAGCACAAAGTTCATCTTATTGTTTCTCCGAATTTAACCTAAAAATAAACTACCGCCAACCCTGGCGCACGCCCCTACACCACCACCAATTCGAAGAACGCCGCGGGATCCAGCCACTTGACCGCGAGGTCCCGCAGTTCGGCCGGCGTGATCGTCTTCACGATCCGGATGCCCTCGCGGAAATAATTTTCGTCCAGGCCGTTCAGCAGGATGCTCTTCCATCGGCTGGCCACATGGAAGGGACCATCCAGGTCGCCCAGCACCGTTCCGATCGCAAAATTCCGCGCCATCTGCAGCTCCTCGTCGTCGATCAATTCTTCCCGCAGCAGTTGCATTTCCTTATATACTTCGGCGATTGCCGCATCACAAACCTCTTTCCCGGCCTCGGTGCTGATCATCAGCGCGCTTTCCTGCCGGTTATTGACGAGATAACTATAAATGCCATACGTGTACCCCTTGTCCTCCCGGATATTCGCCATCAGGCGCGACCCGAAAAAGCCCCCAAACACATTATTCAGCACCTGCACCCGCTGAAAATCCGGGTGCTGCCTGTTGGGGAAATTGCGGGCGATCCGGATCGACCCCTGCACGCCATCAGGATCGTTGACGACCCGGTACTTCTTCTGCTCAGCCGGAACGATCGGGAATTGAGGCACCCCCGCGCCGGTAGCGGGACGCCGCAACGGCAGCGACCCGAAATGCGTGTCGAGGTGCTGGACCAGGCCGGCTGGCAACTTGCCTGCTGCGATGATCCGGCAGGCCCCCTGCTGATAGTGCTCGCGGTAAAAGGCGAGGAGGGCTTCCCGCTCCAGTCGCTGGTAGTCCTCCGGCTTGTTGTATTTGCCATAGGGATGCCGGTCGCCATACAGATAAGCGTCGATCAGCCGTCCCGCGACGAAGTCGCTTTTCTGCAGATTGACCTGCAACCTTTGCTGTGCATTTTTTTTATAGATCGCCAGTTCGTCCTCCGGGTAGACGGAATCCGCGAGCAACTCGGCCGCGACGGGGACCAGTTCCGCGAAATGCTGACTGAGGCAATGCAGCGTCAGTTCGGCCGTCTCATGGTGACAGGCCCGGTTGAGATAGGCTCCATAATAATCGAAGTGCTCGCTGATATCGAAGGCCTTTCGCCCGGACGTGCCGTTCTTCAGCAGGCCGTTCACCGCCGCGGCAACCCCGTCTCCGGTTTCGTAGGAATTTCCCGCATCGAAGATCCAGCTCACCATCATCGCGTCGACCTTACCCAGGTCGATCGCATATACTTCGACGCCGTTGCGCAAAGTGTGTTTGGTATAGGGCGGCAGCTCCAGCTCGAATTCCTTCGCATCCTTGATCGGCGGCGCAACCTGTCTGTTCAATTTTTGAAATGTCTGTACGGCCATATATTAGTCATTTTGCGCTTCCGCATCGGCTCCCGCAATCACTTCCGCAGTCTCTTCCGCCTCTTCGTCCGCCAGCGCGCCCGCCTTTGCATCCCCGGCGGCCCGATAGTACAAGGTATTGGAATTACGGGGCGCGAATATCTCCCTGCTGGTTTCGAGAATATCCGCGGCCGTCACCGAACGATACCTTTCCAGCTCGGTGTTCATCATGTTGGCATCCCCCAGCAGCTCGTAGATGGCGAGGCTGTTGGCGCGGTTCATCACACTCATGTCTTCGAAGACGATCGCGGACTCTGTCTTGTTCTTGACCTTGGTCAGCTCCTTGTCCGAAACGGCGTTGCTCCGCATCTTTTCCAGTTCCTCCTCCACGGCGGCGTCTGCATCCTCCAGCCGGACACCCCTGATCAGCTTGCCTTCCACGACGACCAGGCCCGGATCGACGGACCCGGTATGGTAACAGTCGATCTGGCTGAACAGTTTCTTCTCTTTGACCAGCGCCTGGTGCAGTCGTGACGATGTCCCGCTGCCGAGCACCTCGGTGATCAGGTCGGCCACATAGTAGCCTTTCTCAGTACGGGCGGCCATCGGGTAGCACTTGTAGAGCGCATCCAGCGGGACAGCCGCGGTGACTTCCATACGCCGGGCTCCTTCCTGCTTCGGCTCCCGCGGAAGGTCACGCACATACCGTTCACCCGCGGGAATGTCGCCAAACCATTTTTCTGCCAACTCCCGCACCTGCCCCGTCGTCACCTTGCCCGCAACCACGAGGATCGCATTCACAGGCCGGTAATACCGGAAAAAGAAATTCCGGACGTCCTCGAGTCTTGCTTCTTCGATGTGCCGGAGCTCGCTGCCGATGGTCATCCAGCGGTAGGGATGCTCGCGATACACGAGCTCGCGCAGCTTGAACCAGACGTCCCCGTAGGGCTTGTTGATATAATGCTCCTTGAATTCTTCCATCACGACCTTGCGCTGGACTTCGAGGCTCTTTTCGCTAAAGGCCAGCGACAGCATGCGGTCGCTTTCCAGCCAGAACGCGGTCTCGATATTCTCGGCCGGAAGCTGGATATAGTAGTTGGTAAAATCGTTCGTGGTATATGCATTGTTCTCCCCGCCGGCCAGTTGGAGCGGCGTCTCGAAATCCTCGATATTGACCGAGCCGCCGAACATGAGATGTTCGAATAAATGCGCGAACCCGGTCCTTTTGGGATCCTCGTCCCGCGCACCGACGTCATACAGCACATTCACGATGGCCATGGGCGTGGAGACATCCTCATGGACCAGCACCCGTAGTCCGTTGGCCAGCTGAAACTTATCAAATTTTATGGTCATAACAGCAAACCCCCTCTACGGGGGGAGTGCAAGGTAACGAATCTTAGTCAATACTCTTTACCTTCATATTGATCGTCATCAGCTGGCCCTTCCGGCGGACGATCATGGTGACCCTTTCACCCGCGTTCTGCAACTGGGATTTATAGGCCTGAATATTGTTGCTGAAATTCGTATTTACCGCCACCACGATGTCGTCCAGCTGCAAGCCCGCCTTTTCTGCGGGAGAGCCCGGCATGATGTCGCCGACTACGATCAGCCCATCCTCCCAGTAGATGCTCAGCCCGGAATAGGAATAATCGAACTGATCGCGATAATGAGAATTCGGTGTAAGACAAATCAACCGTCGGTCATAATTGAGAACGACGTTGAAGCGGCGCAGGATATCATTGCCGATCAGCCCGCAGAGGCTCGGGTAGGACGTCACGTTGTAGGTGTCGTTGAAGATATAGGTGGGCACATGGCGAAAATGGTAGGGACCCAGTTTCAGTTCCCGGATGGTCGTGAGCCGCATCGTGGTCTTTCCGCCCAGACCCTGCGCCCTGGTCAGGAACTGCCTCCGCCGGCCGTCCAGGATCGAACTGTCGGTGACAAAATCGGTGGAGAACAGCGTACAAAGCCCGGCGCCGGTATCGAAATAGAAGCGGGCGTCGACTTTTCTCGCGTCGACGGTGGTCGCGCCGACGATCGGCAGGTTGGGGATCAGCGGACGCATCACATACGAGCCGCGGGGATATTTATAGGAACCGGGTGAATAGATGCCCACTTTCAGACTGTCATAATTGATCGACACGATATACCGGGAAAAAAGGCTGTACCCGATGATGCCGTCGATCTTCTCGCCGTACACGCTGGTGAGGATGTCGTAGTCCGCCACATGGAAATTCAGGCTGTCCACCGTCAGCCCCGGGAGATGCAGCGTCTGGTTGTACAGGAATCTGACCTGCCGGATACCCGCGATGCCCAGGATGGTCTTGTCCGACAGTTCCGGCTTGAGGTGAAGTCGTTCGCTGGTCAGCGAATCCAGCGAAATTCCCCCGCTGCCGGTATCGAGCACAAAATTGAGTGTATCGGGAAAATTACCCAGCCTTGCTTTCAGCAAGATCACGCCGCCCGTAAACAATGTGATAGGAAAACTGGTCAGCAACTTCGCCGGCGGCTGGATAAAGGTTTCCTGTGCGCCGGCCCTGTATACCCCGATCAGTAAGAGAAATGGCAATATCCGTCGCATGCATTCTGAATTGTGTGACTTTCGGGCAATTAAATATATTATCTATTTATTAAGATAGCAAGCCGCCTGTCAACATTATTTATCGCGGGAAATGTACCTTTGTGATCCAATCGGATCAAATGAATCTTGCCACACTTTACGACAGGGCGTTGAACAGGGAGTTCCTGAACAGGGAAGAGGGCGTTTTTCTTTTCGAACATGCGCCGCTGACGGAGCTGATGCACGTGGCCGACCGGCTCCGGAAAGTGCAGGTGCCGCACGGAAAAGTCACCTGGCAGATTGACCGAAATGTCAATACGACCAATGTCTGCATTGCCAACTGTAAATTCTGCAATTTCTACCGCATTCCCGGTCACGCCGAAGCGTATATCACGGATATCGACACGTACAAAAGAAAGATCGAGGAGACCTTTCGCTGGGGCGGCGACCAACTCCTGCTGCAGGGCGGCCATCACCCGGACCTGGGCCTTGGTTTCTATACCTCCCTGTTCCGTCAGCTCAAGGAGTTGTACCCCAACCTGAAGCTGCACACGCTGGGACCGCCCGAGGTCGCGCATATCTGCAAACTGGAAGGGATGGGCCATCGCGAAGTGCTGACCGAACTTCGTGCCGCCGGGATGGATTCCCTGCCTGGCGCGGGGGCCGAGATCCTCGTAGACCGGGTCCGGCGGCTCATCAGCAAGGGCAAGTGCGGCGCACAGGAATGGCTGGATATCATGGCTGCTGCCCATCAGCTGCACATCACGACGTCCGCGACGATGATGTTCGGCCATGTCGAAACCATCGCCGAGCGCATGGAGCACCTGATCCGCCTTCGCGATGTCCAGGCCCGGAAACCGGCCGCAGCCAAAGGTTTCCTCGCCTTTATTCCCTGGACCTTCCAGGACGTGGACACCCTCCTTACCCGGATCAGGGGCGTACACAACCTCACCACCCCCGAGGAATATATCCGGATGATCGCGATCAGCCGCATCATGCTTCCGAACGTCCTGAATATCCAGGCCAGTTGGCTGACGGTCGGCCGCCAGACCGCCCAGCTTTGCCTGCACGCCGGCGCCAACGACTTCGGCAGCATCATGCTGGAGGAAAACGTGGTGAGCGCAGCGGGCGCGCCCCACCGGTTCACAGCGCGCGGCATCCAGGAAGCGATCCGGGAGGCCGGATTCGAGCCCCAGCTCCGCAACCAGCAATACGAATGGCGCGAATTGCCGGCTCAGATGGAGGAGCAGACGATAACTTATTAACCTTCAGACATATAAGTATTTACGCTGGCTTTTTTTGTAGTCCGGGAAACTTAAAAAAGCGATTTTACGTTCCTATAGGAAGACCCTAGACACATTCATGAAAAGCCCCTTTCGAAAATTAATTCGTATATCGGTTGTCCTTTTCGTCCTGGTGTTGCTGTTCAATTTCTTCGGGTATTATATCAACCATATAAGATCCCTGGAAAACAAGGAGTTAATTGAAGCGATCAACCGGTCGGGCCACCAACAGACGCTCAGTCAGCGGATTGCCAAACAGTCCATCCTGCTGTTGGACCACCCGGAACAACTGAGGCAGGACGCATCCACCGATACGCTGGCAAGACTGATCGAAATTTTCGAGGGCAACCAGAATATTCTCGTCCAGCAGGTCAACGCCACGCCGGCCCCCGTCCCCCAAAAGGTCTTCCAGATCAAATTGCTTCTCTCCACCGCGCAGCCTTACTTCAAGACGATCTCGGCGATCGCGCGCGAAGTGTCCCAGTCGGATTCGGCCATGCTGACGATCAACAAAAGACTTTACCTGACCGACCTGCTGGCCAGCGAGAATAAATACAACGCGCTGATGAGCGAAGTAAACTCCCGTTATTCGCAGATGGAGCAGGACAAGAGCGGGGATATGGCCACGATCGACACGGGCAAACTCGTCATCCTCATCGTCGCCATCATCGGGCTGATCATCCTGGTACTGGAACCGGCCTTCAAAAAAGGCCAAAAGAATTACACCGAACTCCAAAAGGCACGGAACGACCTGCTCAACGAAAAGAAGTTCCTGGCCTCCATCCTCCAATCACAAACCAACTACGTCATCCGGATCAACCGGAACGGGCATTTCACCTACGCCAACCCCGCCTTCCTGAAAACCTTCGGGTATACGGAGCAGGAAGTACAGCATATCCTTTTCTATACGACGATTTTCCCGAAGGACCTGGCCCGCTGTCAGCAGGTCGCCGAACAGTGCTGGCACAACCCGGGCAAGATCGCCCGGCTGGTCATCAGGAAACCCATCGGCCATACCCGGGATTTCCTGTGGACGGAATGGGAATTCCTCGCCTTGATGGACGAGGAGGGCCGGGTGGAAGAGATCCAGGGCATCGGGTCGGACATATCCGAAAAACGGCAGATGGAGCAAGGCAAGGAGGAGGCGATCCGGACCTTGTCTTACGCCATGACCTATGCGAAAATGGGGTCCTGGAAGCTCGATTTCATCAGCAGCGAGTTGATCCTCAGCAAGGAATTCAAGGCCCTGCTGGCCATGGACGACGAGGACCCCGACAAGATCCTCCTGGAGGAGTTCCTCCACACCTATATCGTTCCCGAAGACTTCAACCTCGTAGCCGAAGAATTTGCAAAATCGATCCAGCAAAAAGAGACCACGGGTTACGAGACCTCGCTGTCCTGCCGGATCATCACCAAGCAGGGATGGATGCGTTACCTGTCCGTCAAGGGCAAGGTGGTGGCGGAGCAAATGGAATTCGGCATCGCCCAGGACATCACGCTCCAGAAGGAAGCAGAGAACGCCCTTCTCAACAGCGAACAGAAATTCCGCCTGCTTGCCGAAAACTCCGAGGACATCATCAGCGTACACGCCATCGACGGCACGATCTGGTACCTGTCGCCCTCGGTCACCTCGGTCCTTGGCTACGAAGTCGACGATGTCGTCGGCAGGTCCATCGAACACTATGTCCACCCCGACGACCGGCATAAATTCATGCGCGCCGACCGCCTTTCCGTCCTCACGGACAAGGCCCCCGAAGAAAGTATCATCGTGCGGTACCGTATCCTCCACAAGACGGGCAACTACGTGTGGCTCGAAACGATCATCAAGCCCATCGTGGACGAGGAGCAGCTGGTCAAGCTGATCTGCACCTCGCGGAACATCACGGACCAGAAGGTGGCCCAGGAAAAGCTGAAGAAAAAAGACCATCTCCTGCACGGCGTGGCCCAGGCCACCCATTCCCTGCTCATCAACACCGACCTCGGCCACGCCATTACCGAGTCCATACAGGTCGTGGGCAGCACGGCGATGGTCAGCCGCGTTTTCGTCTTCCAGAATCACTTCAATAAGGACGAGAACCAATGGATGACGTCCGAGATCTATGAATGGACAGAGCAGCAATCGGACTACCGGCAGGAGAATCCGATCGTGCACAATATTCCGTTTGACAGCATAAAAAAGATCATCGAACCGTTGCGGGACCGCCAGCCCTTTGTGAGTTACAAGAGCACCGAAGCGGACCCCCAGATCCTCGGCATCTACGAACGGTCCGCGATCCTCTCCTCGGTTGCCCTCCCCATCTTCCTCAACCAGGATGAATTTTGGGGATTTGTCGGGTTTGACGAACTGAAGGAGGAGCGGAGGTGGTCGGAAGCGGAATTCTCGATCCTGCGGAGTTACGCATCCTCCCTTGCAGCGGCGATCGAACGGAAACAGATCGAGGTCCAGTTGGTGCAGGCGAAGGAACTGGCCGAATCCGCAAGCCATGCCAAGAGCGAGTTCATGGCCAACATGAGCCACGAACTGCGCACGCCCATGAACGGGATCATCGGCTTCACCGACCTGGTCCTCACGACCGAACTTCAAAAGGTCCAGCGCGACTATCTGCAAAACGTCAAAAAGTCGGCCTATGGCCTGCTGGAGATCATCAACGATATCCTCGACTTCTCGAAGATCGAAGCCGGCAAACTGCTCATCGACCATACGCTCTTCAAACTCGATGAACTGATCGAGGAGACCGTCGACATGCTCACCCTGAAAGCTTTCGAAAAGCAACTGGAAATGCTCTACACGGTCGACCCGACGATCCCGTCGCAGTTCATCGGCGACCCCGTGCGGATCCGGCAGATCGTCGTCAATTTGCTGGGCAACGCGATCAAATTCACCAGCGACGGAGAGATCGTGGTGTCGATCCGCAAGAACGACAATTCCTATCAGCAGGGTGGCAAGACCTTCATCCGGCTATCGATCGAAGTAAAGGATACGGGTATCGGCATCCGCAAGGAAAAAATGCAGAAGATCTTCGAAAGCTTTACCCAGGCCGACACGTCGACCACCCGCAAATACGGCGGTACCGGCCTCGGCCTGACGATCTCCAAAAGTCTGGCCGAATTGATGGGCGGCTACCTGACGGTGGAAAGCGACCCCGGCAAAGGCAGCACCTTTACGCTGCACCTGTCGCTTCAGGTGGCGAACGACCAGCCGGAAGTGCAACTGCCCAAAAAGGCCATGCTGCAAAAGGTGCTGATCGTCGACGACAACCAGAGTAATCTTCGCCACGTGCAGGAAACGCTCGGGCATTTCCATATCATCGCCGAAACGGCCGCGTCCGGCGCCGTCGCGATCCAAAAAATAAAAGCGTCCCAGAAAAAGGCCCCCTTCGGCCTCGTCATCACGGACCGGCAGATGCCCGGCATGGACGGGATTACCCTCGCCCGCGAGATCAACAAGCTGACCCCCGGTCAAAACCTGCCCTGTATCCTCATGCTGCCCGCGCTGGAGAAGAATATCTACCAGCACGAAGCGGTCAAGGCGGGCATCACCAAATTCCTGTCGAAACCGGTGAAGATGCACGAGCTGCATGCCATCCTCCTGTCCCTCTTCGACGGCAACCTGCAGGCGGAAAGCAACCACCTCGCCCTGCCCGCAAGCACCGTGGAAAAGATCACGGAACCTACCAGCATCATGGTGGCGGACGACGACCCGATCAATATGCTGCTGATCACCGAAGTGCTGCGCCGCATGGGCTTCGAGGTCATCCAGGTCAGCAACGGCAAGGAGGCGCTCGAGCGGCTGCCGCATTGCGAGCCGGTCATGATCTTTATGGATGTCAACATGCCCGAAATGGACGGCTATACCACGACGCGGCATATCCGCAAAATGCCCGAGCCCTGGTGCAACCTGCCGATCATCGCGCTCACCGCCGACGCCATGAAAGGCGACCGGGAAAAATGCCTGGAAGCCGGCATGAACAAATACATCTCCAAGCCTTTCCGGCTGGAGGAGATCGACGGCGTTCTCCGCGATTTTACCCTGATGGTTTAGTTGGAAGTAAAGGCGCCCTGGCCTTCGTTACCGGTGTCGCCGTCCTGCACGGTCACCCGGATTTTCCAGTCGCCGCCCTCTTGCCGCATGAGCAGTTCGACCCGCAGCTTTTTCATCTCGCCCACGCCGGGCAGCAGCGAAAAGACAATGCAGGTCGATTTCCTGTCTTCGGCCGGCGCCTCGTATTGGCCGGACAAAATAAAGGTCTTCTGACCCGCGGCCGTGATGATGCTGTTGCTGATCTGGCGGTAGATGTCGGCAAATTTTTGCCGGGCTGTCTCGAAGCTCTTCGTGGCGAGCACCTCGCAGGCCCAGCCCTGGCGGCCGGTTGACACGGTGATCACCGTCGACTCGGCCCCCGGCAACTGTAAGGTCGACTTGTATCGCGTCGACTGAACGGCCTGGCTGATCAGGTCGCCCTTGATGTTAAAAAAATGGTTGGGATAATCCTGGATCACCTTCTCCAGCACGACCTGCGTCCCGTTGGAGAAGACCCCCTGCGCGGACAGCGTCGCCGACAGCAGCACAGGACTAAGGGTGAGAAATAGACTTCTCATAGAAAGGATTTCCTGCCAAGATACGACCCTTTGCTACCGGATACAATAGCAAAACTACGCTCGCCCGGCCGCCGCCCCGCTGCCGCCCCACCCTTCGCCCGGGCCCCGCCCGGCCACCATCGGCCGCCTTCCCGGAACAGGCGCACAGCTTGTTGGTTTTTAACAAAATATTGGGCAACAAAATATTAAATTCGTCGTTACAACCATAGAAATCAATATCCATGCAAAAGAATCTGATGCACCACAACGTCCGCCGGACCCGCATCTACAAAGACATCTACCGGCCTTCTTCCAGCCCGTCCCGTTTCCTCGGCACCCTGCTATCCGTCCTTCTGCACGGCCATTCCCAGGTCGACAACCGCGATATTAATTATCCGAGAGGGAAGAGCCACTAGTCGCCGCGTCCCCACCCGCTCACCGTCGCACCAGCAATCCAAATTTTGCAGTATCCCCCGGCTCCAGCCTCGGAAAGATATCGTCTTTCGTAAAAGGCTGATGATCGGGGCCGACCGAAAACAACCAATACTTGTCGCCCACCTTTTCATAATAATAGTGGCCGCCTTTTCCCTGAGCGCGGCCTTGGTAAAACGGGTCATTGATCCAAACATTCCCACGCGGATTTGCAATCTGCGGCAGGCTGTCCGGGTAAACGCCATGCTGGAACCTGTAAAATTCAATATTCTTGAAATCGTTCGTGAGCTGATCCTGCGACGTTTTCGTCCACCATTTGATGAAAGTGCCGCTATTCATCTCCCATCTATCGAACGCGGACCAAAAGACAACGGTGAAAAGGCAATCCGCGACACCAATAACAACCAGGCGCCAGTCCCTGAACTGAAAAATACCCCTGAAAAACAGGATTAGCCCCGCGATAAAACCGAAATTCGGAACAAATCCGACCAACCCCCACCACCGCAACCGTCTCGCCCGTACCTTTCGGGACCTTTCGCTGTTTCCTCTCACCTTCTCCATCCCGTTCCGGATATACCCGGTGAAATTATCGGCGTCGTTCCCCGAAAGAAAAGAATGCCTGGGTATCACATAGAACACGCCATGGAACATGGAGACGTAGACACAGCCACGGGCACTACCTGCCGTTCGAACTGCTTCCCATCGCCAGAATTTGGCATCCTCGCCGGGGGATACAACACGAAAACCATCCGGTTCAAGTGTGATGTTAAAGTTTCTTTCCGTTACGCCTGTCGCCTTGGTCTGCCTGACTAACCGGATGAGGGCAGTCCAATAAGGGATGAGCTGGATAAGGACAATGACGGAAGCTGCGATCACGACTTGCATCAGGTAGGTCCACAAATGAAACGGGTAAATCGTGCTCAGGATGGCGCCTATCCATAATCCGCCGACGACCGGAACAAGGATCAGCCAGGCGATATTCCGGCGAAAGAAATAGTAGGTATAGAAGGCTCTGTAGTCGGCCTCGGTCGTCCGAAATGCTACTTCCATGGTTAATGAAAGAAAGATAAGAAGTTTGGAGCAAATCTCCCAGGTCATGAAACCGGCTCAGTCAACTCAAATAAGGTATAACGAAGTTTCGCGGCAGGCGCAATGTTTGATTTTATCCAAAAAAAAGCGTAACTTCGAAAAATATATATATTTTTCGGCCGGTTAAGTTAATCTCAATTTATACCGGTAAATTTGGATAATTCGGAAAAATACCGTATCTTTATTAAAAGGATAAATCCTTTTAATAAGTCTGGCCATGGACCCGATAAGAAAGGACTATATTCGCCGGTTCAAGACAGATAGAGCCATTCGGTCGAGCTTTGAAGAGTTGCCCCGCCTTGTTTTTTCCCCGAACGAGCTGGAAAAACTGGTTGAAACGAATCGGATCACTTGGGGTCTCGCGCCCTCCTCCCGCGTGGGAAACATAATTGAACGCCTAGTCAAGAATGAGATACTTTCCAGGGAAGTGATCATTTTCGGAAATGAAGAAAAGTATATACGCTATTGCTATGGCAACCCAACCCCATTCGATCTGGCCGTCAGTCTGAATCCCAGGGCTTACCTATCTCATTATTCTGCTGTCGCCCTCTTGGGGCTGACGACACAGGCACCCAAGACCATCTATACCACAGTGGAGGAGAGCATGCGCATCGGGCCCACCGGCGGCCAACCGGATCAGGCTGCGATTGATCGGGCCTTTGCCTTGCGACAGCGCCGGCCTGAGGCCGCAGCCCGGATCGGAGAGTACAACGTTGTTTTGCTCAAAGGGAAATATACTAACCGTGCCGGGGTCTTGTCGGCCGAGAAAGTTCCCTACACCTCTCTGGAACGAACGCTGATCGATATCGCGGTCAGACCAGCCTACTCCGGCGGGGCATTCGCGATTTTGGACGCGTACCGTCAGGCGGTCGCCCAGGGCATCGCCGGAAATAAAATAACCAATTGGCTGGAGAAGTTCCACTACATCTACCCCTATCACCAGTCTATCGGCTTCTTGTTGGAAAAGGCTGGATACGAAGGGCCCGCACTAGCTGCACTGAGGGCCTTGCCAATGGAGATGGATTTTTACCTGGATTACGAAATGAAGGAGAAAGAATATTCGCCCGACTGGAAGCTGTACTATCCTACGGGAATGTAAGCCCATGGAAAAGGGCCGTGACGTAGGCGGCATAGTAATCAAAGTCCTTTGCAGCCTCCTTTTCATGCGTCGGCAAGGTATCGAGCAAATTCTTCCAGTCGCCGCGATGAATCTCCAGGTATTTGTTGATTTCCTCAATAAACGACAACGGCACACGCTTGGCATAAATGGGACGGGCATGGAATCCGGGAATGATTTTAGCATACGCCAGATTCTGCTGGCAAATGGCCCTCAGCTTTTCAAACACGATCATTTCCACGGAATAAATATAGATCGTGTGGTCGTCTATAGTCAGCGTCTGTTTTCCGGCAACATACTCGAATTTACTTATCTCGATCTCAATCCGGACATCGTCACTTACCGTTCTGGGTTGGCTGGAGAACTGGTAGTCAAAGACTACCAACTCATTCGAGGAAAACGTGTCGGAAATGGTTCGCTGAATACGGGATTTAATCGCATCCAACTCATCATCGAAACTGTCTTCCATGGAGAAGTCGAAGTCGTTAGACACTCGCGATAGCTTGTTCTGCTGCGCCCGGAGCAGTTGGATCGCGTTTCCGCCTTTCAGCACCAGGTGCTCCATCAACTGTTCATCCGAAGCCAGGGCAATGATAACCAATTTTCTTATTTCTTGAATGCCCGGACGCATGTAGCAAATTTGACGGGAAGCTACCAAATTGTACAATAAATTTGTCCGATTTTTCGGCAGCAGTTTGGAAGTCCTGCACAAGGGTCCTGAAACAGTCGGTCCGCCGAAATAGTAATCGCTTCCCTTCTGACTTTATGTTCGAAATGAACCAAACGGAGCTCGAAAATTGGAGGTCACAAATTGTGACCTCCAAAGAAGATAAGCAAGGGCTGCGATACGCTCCATTTTGCTTTACCGAACATGGAGTGACCATGCTATCATGCATATTGAACAGCGAGAGGGCCACCCCTACATCGGCCCGCCGTGGAATCCGCCCCCACCCCCGCCGCCTTCACCGCGGAAGCCCCGGCCGAAGAAGCCCGGCATGCGCCGCTGGGCGGCGCCGACAAATTTGCCCAGGTTATAGGTAAACGTCAGCATGGCATACCGGCTTAGCACGTTGGTGCGTGAATAGCTGGTCGCCCCGGCGCTCACCGACTTGGATACATTGGTATTCTTATTGAGCACGTCGAACACCGTGAGCCGCAACTCGCCGTTCTTCTTCTTAAAGAGCTGTTTGGCAATGCTCGGCGTGAGCAGCGGTATGCTGGCGTTGAACGTCTTCGAGTTCGTATAGGTATACGTATAATCGAACGTCGCCGCGATCAGCCAGCCGCTATTCGTGTAAGCCGTGAATTCGGTGGAAAGCGTTTCCGTGAAGATGTTGAGGTTGTTGTTGCTGCTGACGCCGCGGCCGCCGCTCTTGCTGGTGTCGGACTGGGAGTTCATTTGAGGCAGGCCGGGTATCTTGTTGATCGTATAGCCGGTCGAGGAGCTGAAATTCATGTCGAAGTTCTTCCGGATATTCGTCGTCCACCGGATCGTCTCGTTCAGGGTCGTATTCTTCGTGTAGAGATGCGCGTACTGGTGCGCCAGGTAGGCGGCGGAGTCGGTCGCCAGGCCCGTCTGGCTCTGTGAATACTGCACGTTGGTCATAAAGTTCAGATTGGACTTGGGACGCCTCAGCGGGAAGCCATAGTTGAAAAAGCCGCTCACGTTCCAGGTCCCGCCCAGGTTCGCATAGGTGCTGTTCTTACCCCCCTCCCTGTTATAGTACGAGACATTCTGAATATCGTTGACGATCGTGCTGGCGTTGACGGTCGCAAAAAGCACGCGCTGGGTGGCCGGATTGAAATCGGCGTACAGCACGCGCAGCGAGTGCGTGAATTGAGGTTTCAGCGCGGGATTGCCCAACTGGAAGTTGACGCTGTCCGAGGTCGTGACCAGTGGCTGCAACTGAGAGGCGGAGGGCGTGCCCGTACGGCCCTGGTAGAATACGCGGAGATGCCGGGTATTGGATATATTATAATGCAAGATCACCGACGGCGTATAATTCACATAATTGCGCGCCACCGTAGTATCCTTGGTGGTATTGATGCTGGTGAAATTCGTCCATTGGACGCCGGACCCCACCGATAAATTGTATTTGGGATGCTGGATGCGCCAATACAGACCCGCATTGTCCGAGTTGGATCTGAATTTATAGGAGTTGCTGAACAGGTAGTCGAAATGGGAATAGGCCTTCAGCGAATCCACATAGTCATAGGTATTGTTGGTCGACGTGCTCGTGTTATAGGTGTGGCTGTAGTTGAATTGCAGGATCTGGTCTTTGGCGATCGGCTCGGTATAGGACAGGGAGGGGGTGAGCGTCCAGGCATGCACCGAATCCTTATAGAACTGGTTGATCGTGTCTACCCGGTTCAGCGGGAAGAAAAATCTGTTGACCGAATACGTGTAGCCGTTGCCGTTGTTGATATTCGCCGTCGCGTTTACATCCAATGAAATGGTCCGGTGGGGTTTGGCGAACCGGTGCCGGAGCTGGAGGTTGGACCCGTTGATCTGGAACCCCGAATTTTCGCTCGACGTGTGGCCGGCGAGGCTATTGATAATATTGCCGTGGTTGTCGATCTCGGTGGAGAAGGAAGACGCGTCGGGGGTGCTTTTTTCAAACGTTACATTGGGCCGGAATACAATCGAGTTGTTGGTGTCGAGCCGGCTTTCGATGTTGAGATAGACGCGGTCGCTCGAGATGCGCGAGATCGCCCTGTTACCGCCGCTGGTCACGAGGCTGGAGTCCGCGCCGTAGTTGTTGGGGACCGGGGAGATCGAGCTGTCCGTCTGCATCTGCACGACATGCTGCTGGTTATAGAAATAGCTGCCATAGACATCCGTCGAATGGTTGGGGTTGGTGCCGAAGGTGTTCCGGTAGTTCGCACCCCCCGCCCAAACGGAGGTCACGCCGTTGGACTGGTAGCTCGTACTGGCCGCCGGGCCGCCTCCCCGTCTGCCGCCGCCGCCGCCAAAAATATCCTGCGGCGTAAAATTCTGTTTGTTGATGTCGTTGGCCTGTCCCAGCAGGGAGACCTGCTGGTTGCCGTCGAAACGGTGCAGATTGATGCTCTCGTCATAGTCCTCGTCGGTGCCGGCCGCCGCCACACCCTTCCCGAAATACCCTCTGCGGGAATTCTTTTTCGTGACGATATTGATGGTCTTGACGCGATTACCGTCATCAAACCCCGTGAATTTGCTCTGGTCGCTCAGGTCGTCGAAGACCTGGATCTTGTCGATGGTATCCGGCGGAAGGTTGCGCGTCGCGAGCTTCGGGTCGTCGCTGAAGAACCGTTTGCCATCCACCAGGACGCGCTGGACGGTCTCGCCCTGGGCGGTGACCGTGCCGCTGTGGTCGACGGTGATACCCGGCATTTTGTTGAGCAGGTCCTCGGCGGTAGCGTTGGGCTTCACGGCAAAGGAGCCTGCGTTATATTCCACCGTGTCCTTTCTTATCCCCATCGGCGGGCGCTGCACGATCGCCGCTTCCAGCAGTTCGTTGGAGTGTTGCAACAGGAGCGTCCCCATATCGACATTACTGTTGCTGTCGGTGATGCTGACGTTCCGCCCGATATGCGCATAGCCTTCAAAAGTGATGAGGACAAAATACCGGCCGGCCGGCAGCCCGCGAAAAAGGAAGGCCCCCTGCTTATTCGAAACGGCATATTCGGCGGTCGTCGAATCGCCGCCCACCGGCCGGATAGATATCGTCGCATTGGGTAAGGCGGCCTTGTTGGCTGCGCTGTCCGCTACCACGCCCCGGACCGAGCCCCGAATCTTCGACTGTGAAAATGAAGGAGTTGCGTACAAAAGTCCCAGGAGTAAGCAGTATGACACGTACTTGCACATAGCCAATCGGTTGTTTTAGATTCGACTGCTAATGTAATATGCCGTTTAGTGGCATTATACCCCATAATTACCAGTGGCAAAAAATGGCGGGCGGTAGGGCCAGGAAAGGACTCCAGTTCAAGGTTTTATCGGTCAATAAAGGATAATCACCCGTTAAGAAAAGAGGTACTCGACATCGGCCCTTGTCAGGCTCTTGACGAAGCCGTCGTCATCGGCGATCAGGTCCTTGGCGAGGATGCGTTTTTTCTCCTGCAGTTGCAGGATCTTGTCCTCGATGGTGTCCTTGCAGATCATGCGGTAGGCAAAGATGTTCTTGGTTTGGCCGATCCGGTGCGTCCGGTCGATCGCCTGCTGTTCCACCGCGGGGTTCCACCACGGGTCGACGATATAGACATAGTCGGCGGCCGTGAGATTGAGACCCACCCCGCCGGCTTTCAAAGAGATCAGGAAGACCCGGCAGCTGTCGTCGTTCTGGAAGGCCTGTATCGCCCGCTCCCGTTCCGTGGCGGAGGTGCTGCCGTCAAAGTATTCGTATTTGATATCCAGCTCCTTCAGCCTTTCGCGGATCAGCGCGAGCATGCCCAGGAACTGCGAAAAGATCAATGCCTTATGGTCGCCGATATTTTCGGCGATCTCACGCGCGAGCTCATCGAGCTTGATCGAATGGTTGGGATATTTGTCCGTTTCGTTGAGGATTGCGGGGGAGTCGCAGATCTGGCGGAGTTTCATGAGGCCCTGCAGGATGGTCAGCTGAGACCGCTGGATGCCTTGCGTCTCGATCGTCCCGAGGATCTTGTCGCGGTAGTCGTTGCGGTAGGCCTCATAGACTTTGCGCTGCTCGTCCTCCATCTCACAGAAAAGGATCGTCTCGGTCTTGTCGGGCAGGTCCTTGGCCACCTGCTCCTTTGTCCGGCGAAGGATAAAAGGATAGAGGAGCTTGCGGAGATGGTCCTTGCGGTCCTGCTCGCCGAATTTGTCGATCGGCACCGCGAATTCCTGGCGAAAGAATTCCAGGCTGCCAAGCATCCCGGGGTTCAGGAAATTCATCTGCGCAAAGATATCAAACGTGTTGTTCTGCAACGGGGTGCCGCTCATACAAAGCCGGTGTTTCGCCTGCAGCAGGCAGGCCGCCTTCGTGACCTTGCTGGAGGGGTTCTTGATCGCCTGCGACTCATCCAGCACCGCGTAGTCGAAATTCATTTCCAGCAGGAGTTTGATATCGCTGCGCAGCGTTCCGTAGGTGGTGATGATGACATTGTAGGCCCCCAGCACTTCCTTGTTCCGGGTGCGGTCGCCGCCGTGATGGATATGATAGGTCAGCGACGGCGTGAATTTCCGGATCTCGTTCTCCCAGTTGAACATGAGTGTGGTCGGGCAGACGACCAGCGCGCACAGGCGGCCGTTGGTATCCCTGAAATGCTGCAGGAAGGACAAGGCCTGGATCGTTTTACCCAAACCCATGTCATCGGCAAGGATCCCGCCCCAGTTGACATCCTGCAGGTAGTTCAGCCAATGGAAGCCATGCACCTGGTAGGGCCGCAGGATCGGCATCAGGTGCTCCGGCGGCGGCACCTCGCGGATGCGGTTGAACTCCCGCAGCTGCTCGTATTTCTCCTCGAGCCGGATGATCAGCTCTTCCTCGTTGCGGTTGTCGTACAACTCGTCGATCACGCTCATGTGGTATTTCGACAACCGCAGCTGGTTGCTCTTCCCTTCGCCCACGCGGAACAGGAGCGAGTATTTCTTGATCCATTCCTCCGGCAGGACGCCCAGCGTGCCGTCGTGCAGGGGAACGAATTGCTGGCGGTTCCCAAGCGCCTTCTTGACATCGGCGATCGTGACCCGCTGATCCCCGAAGACGATGTCCACCCGTGCGTCGAACCAATCGGTATTGCTGCTGATATGGATCTTTGTTTGCGGTTTGGCGGTGTTGAACCGGAAATTCTTCAGGGCGTCGAAGCCGTACACGGGAATTTTCATTTCCTCCATGGCGTCGACAAACAGGAAGAACCAGTTGTTCTTCAGCACGTCCGTCCCCTTTAAGGCGAGGCTCTGGGATCCCTCCGGCCGGATAAACTGGGAATGCAGCGACTCCAGCTTCCGGAAGAATTGCAGTTCGGCTTCCTTGTTGCGATGGACGATCATCACCTGCTGGCCGTCCGGGACGATGATCGCGTCCTTCCCGCCCGGCCGGGTTTCGAAGCCCTTATAGGAGAACAATGGCTGGAATACCAGGTAATCCCCTTTTTCCTGCAACAACAGCTTCCGTTCGGGATCGCCTTCCCGCACCTCCCGCACCAGGGCGGGATCGAACTCGACCGTATACTCCCTGGTCAGCGGCAGCACTAGATCGCGCATCCGGGCCGGCCAGTCCTCGCGACTGATCACCTTTTTTTCCTTCCCGGCGAATTGCTCCACCAGCGTGATATCGTCCGGCTTGTTCCACAGATAGCCGTTATTGTTGTACAGGAACAGCAGCGGGCTGCTCGACTCGTTCCGGTCGATGTCCACTGCCTGCCCGTTGATCTTGACGAAGCAGCTGATCTCGAAACCGCCGGGCCCCGGCGCCACGCTGAACTGCGGGGTGATGCCGTCGGCGGAAAGCCCCATCGGCTGGAGGTTGGCCGTCTTAAAGGCCGCATGACCGTTCAGGAAAAAGACAAAGGGACTGGCGTTCTGTTCCGCGAAAAGCTTTCTGAGCTTGGGATGGAGGTATTCCACCATCAGTTTCTTGGTTTCCTCGGGGAGATCGTCCTCCTCGTGATGGATGATATTTTCCCAGATCCCGCTGAACGGGGAATTGCGGTTCAGGTACTTGTTGATCTCGGGCGCCTGCATCTTCCGCAGGAAGGGGATCAGCTGGCGGTCGGATTCGGGAAACGGCTCCGCGTTGACGAATTTCGCCAGGTCCATCTTTTCGACCCTGCCGGTATACCCCGTTTGTTCTTCGTTGCTTTCCCCGGCGATGGCGTCCAGCGAAAAACCGGGGAATCCGTCGCGGTTAAAGAGGAACACCACCCCCACGCGCTGCAGATTGCCGATCGCCTTGTCTTCCTCCGGAATGACGATCGCGGGGACTTCCGCCTCCACCGGTCGCGGCCGGCTGCTCGCCACGGGCGCCACCCGCTTGATCGAGTTGTCGAGCACCCGCAGGAACGGCTTTCCCTCCTTATAACTGAACTCAAACTTTCCTTTCAGATCATCCGACAACGAATACCCATACGCTTCCAGCAATTTGTTCTTTTCCTTATCCCAGTTCCGGATACTTTCGAAATAGTAGGCGCCATGGGCGTGGAGCAGTTGCAGGAACACGATGACCTTGGGAAGGTCCAGGGGATGCATGTCGTCGACATAGTCGCTGCTGGTGTCGAAATTCCTTTCTTCATTCTTCCGGATGACCACCTGATAGATGCGGCCGTCGATCTCCACCGCGGCCTTGACCACCTCGTCCCTGGCGTATTCTATCTGCGCCCGCTGCGTCCGGAGATATTTCTCGGCCTCGGCCAGCGACTGCGGCGAACACAGCACCCGGATGCTTTTCAGGTCGATGAACTTCATTTTCACCACCGTATGCCGCTGGTCGTACCGGACTTCCTCGGCCTTGAGCATGTTCCGGTCGAGCAGCTCCTGGAGCTGGATCAGCGCCCCTGCCTCATGCCGGCAGATATCCCCGAGGTTGTAGGGGCAGCTGCACCGGATGGAAAGCGTTTTCGCATCTTTGAATTTCTGGACGTAGACCTTGTAATAGGTCGTATAACTGTCATCCTTGACCCGGAAAGTGACGGATTCGAACAGCTCGTCGTATTCTACCAATTCAACGTACCCAATAGCGTGGATCTTTTTTCCCCGGCGGATCACTTCATCGGTCCCATTGGTGTACACATACTTGATAAGGTGGGGTAACGCCATATAGTTAGTTAACAGCTCCTTCCGGTCGTGTATAGGGCCGACTGTGGAAAGGCCAATCTGCAAAACTAAAGGAAAAAAGGTGACTGTAGAAAATAAATCCGCCGTAACTTTAGCGGCCATGAAGCCGTGTTCATACATCTGGATACCTGCCCTTCTCCTGGCATTTCTAACCGCTGATTCCCAAAAAATTAGCAAAGCTGAAAAAGCTTCTCTCGCGAACCTTCAAACGCATTCCCGATCACTTGCCGCGGATACCGCCGGAGGCCGCGGACCGGGGTCGCCGGGCGAAAAAGCAACCGGTGATTATATCATCTCGACGCTCAGTCAGGCCGGAGCCAAACCCGCCGGGGACCGCAGCGGCTGGCTGCAATCCTTCACGATCGACCAGGGCCGGCGGCTGGGGTCCGATGCCACTTTTTCGATCGACGGTCAACCGCTTACGCTTCACCGCGAGTGGTTCCCGCTGACCATGTGCCCGGCCGGCAAGGTCGCGGGCTCTCCCGCTATCGCATTGCAGGAAAGCGGCGTTCCCTGGTTCCTCGATCTGAAAGATATCCTGGAGGGCGGCAGCGGGTCGCACGCGGAATTGGAGGCCGCCATCCGGGAAAGGGCCGCGTCCTGCGCAAAGAAGGGCGCCACCGCTTTGATCCTCTATAACTCTTCCGCCCACCAGCCCGACCGGCTGGAGTTCGACCCGAAAGAACACCCGGAGCCCGCGGCGATACCGGTGGTGTACGTGACGCGGGAGGCCAGGAAGAAGTTCCTTCACGACGAGTCTGCATCGGTGGACATCAGTCTCCGCGTGAGCTATACGGAACAGGAAGAAAGCGGCAACAACGTGATCGCTTTTTTCGACAACGCCGCGCCTGCGACGGTGGCCATCGCGTCCCGCTACGACAACTGCAGCGGAACGGCGGTGATGCTGGAACTGGCCAGGTTGCTGGGCCGGTCGAAGCTCCGGAATAACAATTACCTTTTCCTGGTCTTCTCGGGGAGCGGCTCGTTCCGGCCCGGATCGGCCTGGTTCGCCGCCCATCCGACGGTCGACTGGAAGAAATTCAACTATGTGCTGGCGCTGGACGACCTGGGCAGCCTGAACGATACCACCCGCCGGCTGACCGTCGGCGGCATCTCCAGTTCGCCGGCCTGGACCGGTGTCTGGGCGGCCGTCCGGGACAAGCAGCAACCTTCTTTCCGGTATGACAGCTCCGCCGCCACGCGTGGGGATGAGGCGGTCTTTTACCGGCAGCATATCCCGATGCTGGTCCTCGCGACCGGCGCCGGCGCCAGGTCCGAAGCGCCAACCAACTACCTGGGAGAGCTCCGCGTGCTCAAATTCATCTATGCCCTGATGGAAAGCGCTAATACCCGTGGCCGGATCACGCCTGCACCATGAAATTGAAGCTCAATATCGAGGACATGACCGACGGGTTCTTCGAAGATACCCGCCTGATCGGCATCGTCGCCCCGGTAAAGGATTATCAGCTGGTCTGGCAGTTCAACAACCGGCTGCGCTTTGATTTCCGCAGTAACAACGACCTGGAGATCAAGCTGACCAAACGCCAGCGGAAGTACTTTTTCGGGATCTACGAATACCGGGAACCGGGAAATGCGCTCCAGCACTTTCTGTACAACAACCAATTCGACGGCGAGTACCTGCTGCCCGAATTCCGGCACCTCGACTTTCTCTGGCTCCAGAAAGGGGACACGGTGTCAGACGAAAAGATGACCAGCCTGATGACCTCGGTCCGCACCGTTCCAGGCGTTCAACTGGTCATGGAGCTGCCCCGGGAGAAAATAAAACACAAAGGACACCTCATCTTTTGAACGATGGCCCGCGCTTTGCGGCTGATCGGTAAAGCTATCATGTATGTGGGAAGAAAAGAATAATACCCTGTACCGGAAATTCCAGTTCCGCACGTTCTCCGAGGCCTTTGCTTTTATGACCCGCGTGGCCCTCGAGGCCGAAAAGATGGACCACCATCCAAACTGGTCGAACGTCTATAATACCGTGGAGATCAGTCTCTCGACCCATGATGCCGGGGACGTCGTCACAGAAAAGGACCGGAAATTGGCGAAAAAGATCGATGCCCTAACCTGAGATCAAGAGTTCATACTCGCCAGGAACTCCTCGTTGCTCTTGGTGCCGCGCATCCGCTTGAGCAGTTCGTTCATGGCCTCTTCGGCGTTCATGTCGTTCAGGTAAAGCCGCAGCAGGTTCATCCGCTGCAACACATCCCTTTCCAGCAGCAGGTCGTCCCTGCGGGTGGAGGAGGCCACCAGGTCGATAGCCGGATATATACGGCGGTTGGACAGCCGGCGCTCCAGCTGTAATTCCATATTGCCCGTACCCTTGAATTCCTCGAAGATCACCTCATCCATCTTGGAGCCCGTGTCGATCAGGGCCGTCGCCAGGATGGTCAGCGACCCGCCATTCTCGATCTTCCGCGCAGCGCCAAAGAATTGCTTCGGCTTCTGCATCGCGTTGGCCTCGACACCGCCGGACAACACCTTGCCCGAGGCGGGCGCCACTGTATTATGGGCGCGTGCGAGGCGGGTGATGGAATCCAGGAGGATGACGACGTCGTGCCCGCACTCCACGAGGCGCTTGGCCTTTTGCAGGGCGATGGTGGAAACCTTGACGTGCTTCTCCGCCGGTTCGTCAAAGGTGGAGGCGATAACCTCGGCCTTTACGCTGCGTTCCATATCGGTGACTTCCTCAGGCCGCTCATCCACCAGCACGATCATCAGGTAGCAATCGGGGTGGTTGGTGGCGATCGCATTGGCCACGGCCTTCAGCAGCATGGTCTTGCCCGTCTTGGGCTGCGCCACGATCAATCCGCGCTGGCCCTTGCCGATCGGCGTGAAGAGATCGATGATCCGGCAGGAATAATCGCTCGGGGTCGTGAACAGGTTCAGTTTTTCAAACGGGAACAATGGCGTGAGGTAGTCGAACGGAACCCGGTCCCGCACTTCCTCGGGGCCCTTGTTGTTGATGGTCTCGACCTTCAGCAACGCAAAATACTTCTCCCCTTCTTTGGGCGGCCGGACCGAGCCAAGCACGGTGTCGCCGGTCTTCAATCCGAACAATTTGATCTGGGACGGGGACACATACACATCGTCAGGAGAGGACAGGTAGTTATAGTCGCTGCTCCGCAGGAACCCATAACCATCCGGCATCATCTCGAGCACGCCCTCGGCCTGGATTACGCCATCAAACTCTATATTAAAGGCATCGTTCCGCCGCTGCGGATACGCCCTCGCAGCCTGCGAATCGCTCATCCGGCCATCCGCGAACTGTTCGCCGCCTTCCATCTCTTCCGCTGACGCCAACGCTTCCTCCGCCCCGGCCGATTGCTCTTCGGATTCTTCCGTTTCCGCCTTGAACTGCTCCTGCCGTTGATCGCGGCGCGGTTCGTGTCTCGGCTGCTCGCCGCGGCCCTGTTCCTGTCTTTCCGGTCGCTCCTGTCTTTCCGGCCGTTCCTGGCGGGCATTCCGCTCGTGCGCGGGTTGTATCCTCGGACTTGCTTTGGCGACGGGCGCCGCGACGGCTTCGGGCTCCTCTTCTTTTTTCTTTCCCGGCTTCTTCAGCACGACGGGCTTCTCCTCTTTCTTGCGGGCATCCCTTTTTACTTCCTGCTTCTTTGGTTTTTCATCGCCGCTCTCCACAATGGCCTCCTCGGTACTGTTGGCCGTGGTCGTCTTGATGATCCGCTTGCGCTTGGGCTTATCGTCGTCGTTGTCGGACTTGCTGTCTTTCGACGTCAACGCTTGCTTGTCAAGGATTTTGTAAACCAATTCCTGCTTTTCCAGCTTCTTCGCGCCCGCGATCTTCAGTTGTTCGGCAATATCGAGGAGTTCCGGAACGAGCATGTCGTTCAATTGGAGGATATCGTACATAAAATAACTTGAGAGTTGAAGACCATTCTCAAACAGTGAGCCTGTCTTAATTGAAAATGTTTGAAATGAATTTTGATTATATTGAACCGAATGAGTTAAAACTGATGAGCTGTGAGCATTGGAAAGGGACTAATCAGCTTAATTCTTTTGCAATTTTAGTGTAAATCCCGCAAAAATCAAAAAAAAAATTTCAAACCCACTGGCTGTCAGCGCTTTTTGACGTCACCGGCATTATTGACCTATATTTGCACGCATGTTTAATACCAGGACTAAAGTCGACAAATTACTGGCAACCGCGCCGCAGGAACAGGAAGTAACCGTCATGGGTTGGGTTCGCACCTTTCGCAACAACCAGTTCATCGCCATGAACGACGGGTCCACCCATAACAACCTGCAGGTCGTGGTCGGGCTGGGATCGGTCGACGAAGAGTTACTGAAGAAGATCACGCCGGGCGCGTCTTTGAAGGTCACGGGCCGGCTGGTCGCTTCGCTTGGCAAGGGACAGGCGGTGGAGGTGAAGGCCGCCAGCATCGAGGTCCTGGGGGAATGCGATCCCGAGCATTACCCGCTGCAGCTCAAGAACCGGCCCAGCCTGGAATACCTTCGCGAGAATGCGCACCTGCGCTTCCGGACCCAGACGTTCGGCGCGGTATTCCGCATCCGCCACACCCTGGCGTTTGCGATCCATAGCTTCTTCAACGAACGAGGCTTCTTTTATCTCCATACGCCGGTGATCACCGCCTCCGACGCGGAAGGCGCGGGCGAAATGTTCCGCGTCTCCACACTTCCCTTCGACAACCCGCCGCGCCGCGAAGACGGCTCCGTCGACTTCAGCGAAGACTTTTTTGGCCGTGCGACCAACCTGACGGTCAGCGGTCAGCTCGAAGGCGAACTCGGTGCGATGGCGCTCAGCGAGATCTATACCTTCGGACCGACCTTCCGCGCGGAAAATTCCAACACCGCCCGTCATCTCGCGGAATTCTGGATGATCGAGCCCGAGATGGCTTTTTATGACCTGGAGGACAACATGAACCTCGCCGAGGCCTTTATCAAATATCTGATCCGTTACGTGCTCGGGCACAACCCCGACGACCTCGCGTTCCTCGCGGCAAGGCTGGCCGATGAAGAGAAGCAGCGGCCGCAGGCGGAGCGGAGCGAACTGGGGCTGATAGAGAAGTTGAAATTCGTGCTCGATAATGAGTTCGAACGGATCACGTACACGCAGGCCATCGACATTTTGCTGGCATCGGCGGCGTATAAGAAAAAGAAATTTCAGTACGAGGTACGGTGGGGGATCGACCTGCAGTCGGAACACGAACGTTACCTGGTGGAACGACATTTCAAAAAGCCCGTGATCGTCACCGGCTATCCGAAGGATATCAAGGCATTCTATATGCGCGTCAACAACGACGGGAAGACCGTCGCCGCGATGGACATCCTTGTTCCGGGGATCGGCGAGATCGTGGGTGGCTCGCAACGCGAGGAGCGGCTTGACCGCCTGGAACAACGGATGACGGAAATGCATATCCCCGTGAAGGACATGTGGTGGTACCTCGATACCCGGCGTTTCGGTTCCGTACCGCACGCAGGGTTCGGGCTGGGCTTCGAGCGCATGATGCTGTTCATCACCGGGATGACCAATATCCGCGACGTCATTGCGTTCCCGCGCGCGCCGAAGAGCGCCGAATTCTGAAATGACCGACCGTCCTATATCGCGTGGCAGGAAGCTCCTGTACTATGGCATCATGTTCGTCCTTCTCGCACTCGTGATCGAACTTTGCTGCAGGGCTTACTATTACCAGGCGCTTGCCCCGCCAAAGCGTTTCGCCACCGCCCAGCTTTTCAGCGACCTCGGCGACAGACTGAGCAGTCATCACGACGACGACCTGCTGACCGGCCGCCTCGAACACAACCAATACCTCGTGCGGCCCGAGGCGTCAAAAGCCGACAACGACGAGATAGACCGCGAATGCCGCGCCGCCAACCGGGCCGTCTTCGCCTCCTGGGTGGAATTCGCGTTCTCCGACTTCCGCTCGAAATATGTGAATGTCGTCGACCACCGCAGGCGCTCGGTCCCCGACCGCAGTGACGCTGCGAGCGACTCCGCCGCCCGCCCTTTCCGCATTTTTTTCCTTGGCGGGTCTACGATGTACGGCCTGGACGTCACCGACGCGGAGACCATCCCCTCCGCCTTCGTCCGCGCCTACCGGCAAAAATTTCCGGGCGGCCGCCCGATCCGCGTATACAATCTCGGCATGCCCTACTATTACAGTTACCAGGAATTGATCCTGCTCTCCGACCGGCTCTTCCACAACGACCGGCCCGACATGATCGTGATGCTGGATGGGCTGAACGATTGCTTCGAGGCCGGCGCCGCGATCGAACGCGCACCGGTTTTCGCGCCGCGCATGCAGGACCGGATCATGCCGGGCGATGTCAAATTCTTCGCGCAGCAAATGCAAAATTACCAGGACTTCCCCGCGGGCATGAGCGCCGATTCCGCCGCCTCCCTCGTAGCCGCCCGCTACCTCGAAAATATCCGGAATGCGCGCGATCTCGCCGGATGGTATCATATCCCGCTGTACTGCTTCTGGCAGCCCGTTCCTTACTATGACTATCCGAACCAGCCCAACGACCCGATCTGTACGCATGCCCGGAACAGCCACATCGAAAAGATCTATCCCATTGTCCGCGATTCGGCTGCCCAAACGCCTTACCTGACCTGGCTGGGCGACATGCTGCACGACGAAAAGGGGTTGCCCTTTGTCGACCAGTTGCACTATTCTCCATCCTTCAACCGGGCGATCGCCGAAAAGATCCTCAGCCATATTTCGATTGATGGGAAATAAGTAAGTTCGCAGCAAAATCCCGTCTATGGCTATTCCCGTCGTCGACCTGGCCGATTTCGCCGGCACCGCTCCGCAAAAAGCCGCCTTCGTTTCGAGGCTGGGCAAAGCATACGAAGAGGTTGGATTCGTAGCCGTCAGGAACCATGGCATCCCGGACGACACGATCGGGCGCCTCTACCGGAACACGACCGCTTTCTTCCAACTTCCGCAGGCAGTTAAGAGAGCCTACGAGATCCCCGGGCTCGCGGGTCAGCGGGGGTACACGTCGTTTGGGAAGGAACACGCCAAGGGCAGCTCGGCGCCTGACCTGAAAGAGTTTTTTCAGTTCGGACAAACCGTCGTGGACGGCGACCCCATCAAAGCGGAGTACCCGGACAACGTCACCGTCAGGGAAATACCGGAGTTCAGTCCGACCTTCGGACAAGCCTACCGATCGTTTGAGGCCTCTGGGTCGCTGTTGCTTCGCGCGATCGCGATCTATCTCGGGTTACCGGAGACTTATTTCGATCCCTATATCCACAACGGGAATTCCATCCTCCGGGCGATCCATTACCCGCCCATTACGACCGAACCCAAATCCGCGATCCGCGCGGAACAGCACGAAGACATCAACCTGATCACGCTGCTCATCGGCGCATCGGCGGACGGTCTCGAGATCCTCAGCAAACAGCAGGAATGGGTGCCGGTCACCTCCCTGCCGGAACAGATCGTCGTCAATGTGGGCGACATGCTCCAGCGGCTCACCAACAACAAGCTGAAGTCCACCACCCACCGCGTCGTCAACCCTCCCCGTGAAAAATGGGGCAGCCCGCGCTATTCCATTCCTTTCTTCCTGCACCCGAAAAGCAGCATGAGCCTGGCCTGTCTGGAAAGTTGCGTCGATGCCGCGCATCCGAAAGCTTATCCCGACGCTACGGCCGGCGAGTACCTGGATGAAAGATTGCGCGAAATCGGCTTGAAGAAATAGGAGGGCGCTTATATACCCAGCAGATATATCAGCAGAAAGGCGGATGCTGCTCCAAGCAGCAGGCTAAGGATCAATTTCATGACCGGGAGGTTGGGGTTGTCCAAAAGTACACCAATAGCCGCGCGATTTGCGTTTTGCAGGGCATTTTTTTTAATCTAATTTTAATGTCGGCCGCATCGGCGCCTTTTCCATCCTTGTACCCATCAGATTTCCAGCGACTTCACCGCTCATCCGCGATCCACGCCACCTGTCCCTAAGATACTAGCTTATAAAAATTACCTTCGTTAAAATAGTACTTTGTCTTGCATAGTACTAAAATCCGTCCTATCTTTATGCTGTAAAACACAGCGTATGAATATCGAGAATACTCAAAGCCAGATGCGGAAAGGGATCCTGGAGTTCTGCATTCTCTCGGTGATCAGGCGCGGCGAAGCTTATCCCTCCGACATCGTCGAGGAGATGAAAGGCGCCAACCTGAATATCCTGGAGGGCACCCTTTACCCGCTCCTCACCCGTCTGAAGAACGCGGATATGCTGACCTACCGGTGGGTAGAAAGCAACTCGGGACCGCCCCGCAAATATTTTTCCCTGACGCCGAAAGGAGAGGCGTTCTACGGGGAACTGCAGGCAACCTGGAACGAACTTTCCAACGCGGTCCACGCCCTGACCCAAAAGATCTGACCCTGCTGAAACCCCACTTCTAAATTTCAACCGCCAAACACAAAATGTATGAAAAAGATCATCAACATAAACTTTCATAGCCGGGTGATCCCCATAGAAGAGACCGCCTATGAGATCCTGCAGCAGTACGTGGACAGCCTGCGCCGGTATTTCGCGCATGAAGAAGGTCGCGATGAGATCATCAGCGATATCGAGAATCGCTTTTCCGAGCTCTTCGCCGATAAGCTGAAGAAGGGCGCGGCCTGCATTACCGACGAAGACGTCAACGCCATCATCGCGAGTATGGGACGCCCGGAAGAGTTCGAAGGTGAGACCGAGCCTTCCTCCGCCCAACCCGGCGCGTCGGCGGCCACCGCCAACACGGGCGCCGGATCGGCTGGCGGCGCCGGATCGGCAGGCAGCACAGGCCCGGCCGGCGGCTTCCAGCAAGGCAATGGCCCCTATTCGACCGCGGAAGAACCCCGGCGCCTGTATCGGACCTCCAATGACAAGGTCCTCGGCGGGGTTTGCGCAGGTCTGGCGCACTACCTCAAGCTCGACCCGGTCGTCGTGCGGCTGATCTTTGTATTCCTCTTTTTCACCGGTGCGGGTTTCCTGCTCTACATTATAATGTGGGCCGTACTCCCCACGCGGCCGCTGATCGCGCCGCCGGCCTCACGCAAAAGACTGTACCGTAATCCCGACGACCGGGTCATCGCCGGCGTCGCCAGCGGCCTGGCCGCCTATTTCCATATCGACGTCTGGATCCCGCGGTTGATCTTCGCGTTGCCGATCCTGCTCGGTGTGTTCACCTCGATCTTCTCGAACATCTGGTGGCACGCCTTCCGGTACAACGGGCACTTTATCTTCAATGGTTTCGGCGGTAGCCTGTTCATTGCCTATGTCGTCCTCTGGATCGTTCTCCCCGAGGCCACGACGGCTCCCGAAAAACTCGAGATGCGCGGGGAAAAGATCGACCTGGAATCGATCAAGAACACCGTGAAGAGCGATCTCGAAACGCTGAAGGGGCGCGCCAGGGAAATGGGCGCGGAGATGTCCGAGCGCATGCAGCAAATGGGCCGCGACATGGGCACCTCTTTCAAACAAAGCTATCAGAATGTCAGCACGGACATGGGTTACGCCGTCCGCAGAAGCGGGACGGGCATCGGCCACGCGATCGGTGTCCTGTTCAAAGCCTTCTTCCTCGTCATCGCCGGGCTGGTCGCCTTCGCCCTGGTCATGGCCCTGATCGCCGTCGCGTTCGGCGCCTTCAGCGGTCAGGGCTTGCTCGATCTGAAGAGCTATGTCCTCGATGGCTTCTGGCAGAATGCACTGGCCTGGGCCACCTTTGTCCTGTGCCTGGTCGTACCGGTGGTCGCCCTGCTGACCTGGCTGATCCGCCGGATCACGGGCATGCGTTCCCAGCGCCACTACCTCGGCTATGTGTTCGCCACCCTGTGGGTGATCGGGATCGTCTGTGCGGTCGTGCTGGCCGGGATGTTCGTCAACAATTTCCGGGCCCGCGCGCATTCGGAGGAGGATTTCTCGCTCGTGCAGCCCGCCACCGGCAACCTCATCATCAAGGCGCATCAGCCGCTGGTCCGGGACTATTATGAAGACTGGTGGTTCGGCGAAGGTTGGCGCCATCACGGGTACTTCTATACCCTTACCGACGATTCGATCCTGCTCAACACCGTCCAGGTCAAGGTCCTGAAGAGCGATGACTCGGTGTATCACCTCCGCATCCTCCGCGGCAGCTATGGCAGCAGCGCCAACGCGGCCCTGGACCATGCCCGCCGGATCGCCTTCAATGTCAGCCAGACCGACAGCGTCATCCAGCTGCCCGGCGGATTTCCTATCACCCGCGACCAAAAATTTCGTAACCAACAGGTCATTGTTGCAGTCTATATACCTGTGGGGAAGAAGGTCCTGATCGACAATTCGGTCAAGCGCTACGATTGGTTCAACCTGGATTTCAACCACCAGCACATCCGCTGGGACAACAGCTGGCGCAGCGATAATGAGTATGACAACGATGGGTTTACGAGGACCGACAATTATTACTGGGACGCGGGCGTGCAGTATATCATGACATCCAGCGGCCTCCAGCGGGTAGATAACATCGATCGCCCGGAGCGGAAGGAACAGCCGGAACGCAGGGAACAAAAGGAGCGCAAGGAAAAACCCGAACGCCCGGAGAAAAAAGAGGCGCCCGACGCCCAATCGCCTCCGGCGAACCCCGACGGCCAGGCCCGCCCCGCCAACCCGGACGGCCAGTCGCGCCCCGCCAACACCGGCGGCTACCGCTATCAGGCGCCGGCGCGAAAGGCAGCCGATACGCCCGCTGCTAAGACCAGTACCTCGATCCGCCCGCGCCGTGCCTCGCAGTATGTGCTATTTTCAAGTTTCATGTGAGCCGATTCGATACCCAAATCTTTACGTGTAAACCACTCTCGTTGGTTGAAGTTGGAAAACAGCCCCCCGTCGTCTGGCGGGGGACTCTATTTTTATGGCCGCAAAAGCATAGTTTTGCCGCATCAAAAACCTTTCATGAAGACCACGCCCTTTACGCCTTTTCACCTCGCGCTCGGCGCGAAGATGGTGGAATTCGCCGGATATACGATGCCCATCAGCTATACCGGCATCAACGAAGAACACCAGGCCGTTCGTGCCAACGCCGGCGTTTTCGACGTCAGCCACATGGGAGAATTCATCATCAAAGGGCCGCAGGCCCTCGACCTGATCCAGCGGGTCACCACCAACGACGCCGCGAAGCTCACCGCGGGCAAGGCCCAGTACAGCGCGCTCACCAACGACAGCGGCGGGATCGTCGACGACCTCATCGTCTACTGCCTGGAAGAGCGGAAAGCGTATATGCTGGTCGTCAATGCCGCCAATATGGAAAAAGACTGGAACTGGATCTCCTCGCACAACACGAACGGCGCCGAAATGCACGACATCTCGGCCAAAACGGGCCTGCTCGCCATCCAGGGGCCCAACGCCAACAGGCTCATGCAGGCGCTGACCGACATCGACATCCTGAACCTCACCTATTACACTTTTGCCAAAGGGCGTTTCGCGGGAATCGACAATGTCCTCATCAGCGCGACGGGATATACGGGCGCGGGCGGCATCGAGATTTATTTCGAAGACAAGGGCGACAACGCGGCAACGGTCTGGAACAGGATCTTTGAGGTGGGCGGCCCCCAGGGACTCCGGCCCATCGGCCTGGGCGCCCGCGACACGCTTCGCCTGGAGATGGGGTATTGCCTCTACGGAAACGACATCGATGACAGCACGTCGCCCCTCGAGGCGGGGCTCGGCTGGATCACCAAATTCACCAAGGATTTCACGGCCAGACCTATCCTGGAAAAGCAAAAGGCCGCGGGACCCGTGCGGAAACTGGTCGGGTTCGAAATGGTCGATAAAGGCATCCCCCGGCACGATTACGAGATCCGGGACGCCGCCGGCAACACGATCGGACGCGTGACGTCCGGAACACAGAGCCCCAGCCTCGGAAAAGCCATCGGCATGGGGTATGTCGCGACGCCCTTTGCCGCCATCGATACGCAGGTGTTCATCAAAGTGCGCGACAAGCTGCTCCGGGCAAAAACGGTCAAGATCCCGTTCAGCTGAGGAAATACCCGGTTTTTTGGTCCGGCCCGCAAGGTTGGAATGATTTTTTCTTGCTAGAATGGCAAAATCCAATGGTCCAACACCTATCTTCAGCAAATGCCTACCATTCATCTGACGACCTTTGTCGCAGCCCCCGCCCAAAGGGTCTTTGACCTTGCCAGGAGTATTGACCTGCACCGGAAATCGATGGCGCACACCGGGGAAGAAGCGATCGCCGGAACCACCAGCGGTCTCATCGGGCTGCACGAGACGGTCACCTGGAAGGCCAGGCATCTCCGGAAAACCCGCATCCTGAAGTCAAAGATCACCGCCATGGAGCCGCCGCTGTCTTTTACCGATGAAATGGTGGAAGGCGATTTCAAACATTTCCGCCACGACCATCATTTCAAACGGATCGACAACGGTACCCTGATGATCGATGTATTCACGTACGAAGCGCCCTATGGCGGCCTGGGCCGCCTCGCCGACCGGCTTTTTCTGACCCGTTATATGAAGAGGCTGCTGGAACACCGGAACCAGGCCATCAAGGAATACGCCGAATCGGACAAATGGAAATTCATTTTGAACAAATAAAAAGCGCTCCCCTACTTTTGCCTCCTGGCTCATTACCGCGGTTATGACAACTTCCAGACAAACTTTACACACGGCTCTGTCCCCTGCCCTTTTGCATCTGTACGATGTCAATCACGCCATAGTGGTGATCATCGACGTACTCCGGGCCACTTCGACCATTGCCACCGCCCTCCACAACGGCGCCAAATGCGTGATCCCCGTGGACAGCGTCGCCAAATGTATCGAGCTGGGCCGCCAGATCGACGGCATCACCGCGGGAGAACGGGACGGGATGATCGCCGAAGGCCTCTCGCACGGCAATTCCCCGTTCGAGTATACCCGCTCTTTTATCTCCGGCAAGACGCTGGTGCTGACGACCACCAACGGCACGAAACTCCTCCATATGGCGCTTGACCGCGGCGCCGGCCAGATCATCACCGGCTCGTTTGCCAACCTCCGGTCGGTTTGCAATTACCTGGTCGATCAGAACCAGCCGGTCGTCCTGGCTTGTGCGGCCTGGAAGGACAAGGTCAATATCGAAGACCTGCTCTTCGCCGGCGCCGTCATCCACCACGTCAGGGACCATTTCACCATCCAATGCGACTCGTCGGGCATCGCCGAGACGGTCTACCTGGAAGCCCGCGACGACATGTTCGGCTTCATGCAGCGAAAGGAGGCCTCGCATTACCTGCGGCTGATGGGACACGGGCTGGAGAAGGACATCCGGTATTGCCTCACCCCCGACCTTGCCCCGGTCCTTCCGCTTTACGAAAACGGGAAATTGATTGTCCTGTAGCCGCGGCCGCCATTTCCTTATTTCGTAACTACCGGCGCCCGATACCGCCTACCTTTGTCCTCTTTACCCGGCATAGCCACCTTGAAGCACAACCATCTCCATATTGCCCTCGTCGGCAACCCCAACAGCGGAAAAAGTTCCCTTTTCAACGCCCTGACGGGTCTGAACCAGAAAGTCGGCAATTTCCCGGGCGTGACCGTCGATAAAAAAAGCGGCACCTGCGCCCTCGCCCCCGATCTGCAGGTGACGATCACCGACCTGCCCGGCACCTACAGCCTCTATCCCAAAAGGGCCGATGAGTGGGTGACGTATAAAGTGCTGCTGAACCAGGACCCGTCGGTCCGGGCCGACATGGTGATCCTCCTGGTCGACGCCAGCAATCTTAAACGGAATCTCCTTTTCTGCTCCCAGATTATCGACCTGAAGATCCCCGTCGTGGTCGCGCTGACCATGATGGACCTGGCGGCGAAAAAAGGCATTGAGATCGACGTCGAAGGCCTCGAAAGAGAATTGGGCATCCCGATCGTGGTCGTCAACCCCCGCCGGAACAAGGGCATCCCGCAGCTGAAAAAGGTCGCCGAATGGCGGATCCGCCAGTTGCGCAAGGCGCCGCCGCGCGATTTCATCCCCAACCAGCAGCTCGCCGCGGAAGCCATCCGCGACGTGCGGCAGTGGTTCCCGGACGTCAGCGACTACACCGCGATCCATTACCTGATGAACCACGAGCATTTCAGTTTCGCGCCCGCGGTGCAGACCAGCGTGGAGCAGGTGGAAGCCGCGCATAATTTCAACCATACCCGCATCCAGGCGGAAGAGATCCTCCAGCGTTACGGCCGGATCAAGCAGATCATGCACAACACCGTGGCCGAACCCGATCCGCTGGAAAAGACGCTGTTCACCGAAAAACTCGACCGGCTCTTCCTGCACCGGACCTGGGGCTATATCATCCTGCTCGCGGTCCTCTTTTTGTTGTTCCAAAGCGTTTTCTGGTTCGCCCAATTCCCGATGGACGGCATCGACTGGACCTTCTCGCGGCTGGGCGGCTGGCTGGGCGGACAATTGCCCGCGGTCTGGTGGAGCAACCTTCTGATCAACGGCCTGCTGGCCGGTCTGAGCGGCATCCTCGTGTTCGTGCCCCAGATCATGATCCTCTTCGGGCTGATCACGGTCCTGGAGGACACCGGCTACATGGCCCGCATCAGCTTCCTAACGGACAAGCTCATGCGAAAAGTGGGCCTCAACGGCAAGAGCGTCATGCCCATGATCAGCGGCTTCGCCTGCGCCGTCCCCGCCATCATGAGCGCCAGGAACATCGAGAACCGGAAAGAACGGCTGCTGACTATCCTCATCACGCCGCTGATGAGCTGCAGCGCCCGCCTGCCGGTCTACACCATGCTCATCGCCCTCGTCATCCCGCGAAAAGATGTGCTGGGCATCTTCAGCCTGCAGGGCCTCGTGATGATGGGGCTGTACATGCTGGGCCTGGTCATGGCCATGACCGTCAGCTATGTCGCGAAATGGTTCATCCATTTGAAAGAAAAGAGCTTTTTTATCCTCGAGCTCCCGATCTACCGCGCGCCGCGCTGGCACAACGTGGTGGTCACGATGATCAACAAGGCCAGGATTTTTGTGGTGGACGCCGGCAAGGTCATCATGGTCATCAGCCTGATCCTCTGGGCGCTGAGCTCCTTTGGCCCGGGTCACAGCCTGGGCAGGGTCGAAGCCGATTATGCGGCCCGCGAGCAACAGCACCCCGCGCAGGCCGCCGACCTGGAAAAGGAGAAACATTCCGCGTTGCTCGAGCATTCCTATGCGGGACACCTCGGCAGGATCATCCAGCCGGTCATCCGTCCCCTTGGCTATGACTGGAAGATCGGCATCGCGGTGATCACCTCGTTTGCCGCCCGGGAAGTCTTCGTGGGCACGATGGCGACTCTGTACAGCGTCGAGGGCGGCAAGGACGCCGACCAGGAGACCCTCCGGCAGCGCATGCAGTCCGCCAGGCGGGAGGACGGGACGCCAGTATATACTCTCGCGTCGGGGGTTTCGCTGATGGTCTTCTATGTCCTGGCGATGCAGTGCATGAGCACGCTGGCGGTGGTGCGGCGGGAAACGCGAAGCTGGAAATGGCCGGTGATCCAGCTGGTGTACATGACCAGCCTCGCTTACGTGGCAAGTCTCATCGTCTATCAGCTGCTGAAATAACCCGCCCCCGCGGCCGCCCGCGAGCCGTCAACAAACGCCCCGCAAGCCATCAACACCCCCCCATCGTTTTTCAATTCACTCCGCCCGCAAATTGGTCACCGGATTGGCGGTCGCCGCCCGGATCGTCTGGACGCTCACCGTCAGGATCCCCAGCAGCAACACCACTACGCCCGGCACCAGAAAGACCCAGGCTCCGACCGACGCCCGATACTGATAATCCTGGAGCCAGCGGTGCGTGAAATACCACGCGACCGGAGCGGCGATGACCAGCGAAAGCCCGATCAGCAGAACGATATCCCGCGTGAGCAAGGTCGCCACGCGGATGACGCTGGCGCCAAGCACTTTCCGGATGCTGATCTCTTTGCTTCGCTGCCCCGCGGAAAAGAGGGAAAGCCCGAAGAGACCCATGCAGGAAATAAAGATCGAGATCGCCGCCGTCACGTTGATCAGCGTTTCGGTCTTTTCTTCCTTCGCGTACAGCGCGGCGATCGACTCATCGAGAAAGCTGTAGGTAAAGGGCGTACCCGGGTAGAGTTGCTTCCAGGTCTTCGCGATCCGCGCCAGGGTATTCTTGACGGCCGGGATCGATTTATTTTTTGAAGCCAGCTTGATGCCGATGCTGCGTTCTGATGGAGCGACGTCGAAGATGACCACCGGTTTTATCGGCGCGCGATAAGAATGTTCATGATAGTCCGCCACGACGCCGACGATCGGATAGGACTGTGTGCCGACAAAAAGAGGTTGCCCGACGGCCTCCTCCGGCGTCTTGAATCCCGCGGCCTTCGCCATCGATTCATTGATGACCAGTTCCCGTATGCTGTCGCGATAGCCGCCTTCGGTCAGGTTCCTCCCCGCGAGCAGCCGGATGCCATACAACGGGATAAAATTGGAATCGGCAGTCTGCAGACCGGGTTGGACCGGCTGCTCGTTCCGGCCCTTGAATCCCCCCTCCATGCTGACGGTAAAATCGCTGATCGGAGCGAAGGACTGTTGCGTCACACCGACGATGCCGGCCAGGTGCCGCAGCCGCTCCGCGAAAAGCGCCGGTTTGGCCGTGGAATCCTCGGGACCGGCGGGCAGGGTCAGGATGGCGTCGGTCTTGAACCCGATATCCGTCGTCCGCATATAGTCGATCTGGCGGCTGACGATGACCGTGCTGATGATAAAGATGAGCGAAATCGAAAACTGGAACACGATGAGCGCTTTGCGGATATTCAGGCCGCGCCCCCCATGCCGCCCCAGCGGCCCCTTCAGGCAAAGCACGGGAACAAAGCCCGACAGGACGCGTGCGGGATAGAGCCCCGCGAGCAGCGTGGCGCCGACGACCAGCAGCAGGATAAAGATTCCGTTAGCCGGGTCGAAGACGTGCGCGGTGACCCCATCGGAAATGAGACTCCGGAATGCCCCCAGCACCGGCCGCACCGCCACCGCGGCGACCCCCAGCGCGGCCACCGTCAGTACGAAGGTCTCGGTCAGGAACTGCAGCGTGATGCTCCTGCGGCTGCCGCCCATCACTTTACGGACGCCGATCTCCTTGCTCCGGCGGACGGCCAGTGCGATGGAAAGATTGATGAAGTTGATCGCCGCCAGCAGCAGGATAAAGCCGGCGATCCCCATGAGCGCGTAGAGGGTCGGCAAATGCGCCTTTTGCTGGCCGTCGGTGACCGTCGCGTCGAAATGGATGTCGGCCAGGGGTTGGAGCTTGAGATTATATTGGAAACCGGGAGGTTCCGCGCGCAGGCCGGCGATGGCATGCAACTGGGCGTTCACCCTGGCCGGCGAAGCGCCCGGGGCCAGCTCGAGCCAGGCCCGGGATTGAGACGGGCTCATGACTGGCCGGTTCCCGTTTTGCAGCTCTTCTTCGTTTGGCTGATGCGTGCTGCTCCGCGAAATGAACTCGGTAAAGGGATTGTCCGTAGGCTGCGTCCAATCTTTGATGATGCCCGTGACCTTCGCCTGCAGGCTGTCGTTAAAGACGATCGTCCGGCCGATCGCCTGTTCCGGCGACGCGTTGCCGAAGTATTTCCGGACCGCGGCCGTGGTCAGCACGACGGTATTAGGCGCAGCTAGCGCCGTGGCCGGACTGCCCGCCAGCCAGTCGTAGGAGAAGATCCGGAAGTACTCCGGGCCCGCGATGATCGTGGAAGGCAGCCTGGTCCCCGCGATCTGGTTCCGCGACATTCGACCCGGATCATCCCCGCCCGGAACGGCGATCTTCGCCGCATACAACACATAGGAGGCCAGCGTCTGCACACCCGTCAGCTTGCCGCCGGCCCGCTGTGGAAGATCCAGCGGGGCGCTCGCCCGCACCTGCGCGTTGTGAAACCCGGGAATGGCCAACGTCTCGACGACCCGGTAGATCCGGTTGCCGCCGGGATGAAACGCATCCGTACTGTACTCATAATGCGCGATCAGGAAAACAACGATACAGGTGCAGATCCCCAGCGCGAGGCCGAAGACATTGATCAGGGAATAAGTGAGATGCCGGCGGATGTTCCGCCAGGCAGTCGTGAAGTAATTTTTTATCATAAGCGGCCAATTTTGCGGTCATTCCAACACCCCCAGGCCCACGAGCTCTTCCCGAAAAAGCGCCGGCGTCCGGAACACCAGCCCCGTAAATCCCAGCTCCCGTGCGGGCAACACGTTGCGGACATTGTCATCCACATAGATCGCGTGCGAAGGCTCGATACCGAACCGCTCGACGAGCAACCGGTAGATCTCCGGGAATGGCTTACGCAATTTCTCCTCTCCCGACACCAGCCGGCCATCAAACCAATGAAGGAACTCATAGAGCTCCAGCGCCACCGGGAACGTTTCCGCGCTCCAGTTCGTGAGCGCATACAGCCGTAACGACGTCCGGGATTTCAGCTCGCGGAAGATCTCCACCGTTTCGTGGATGGGACCGCCGAGCATTTCGCTCCACCGGTCATAGTAGGCGCGGATCGAGGCTTCGTGCCCGGGATATTTCTTGACCAGCATTTCCGTCGCCTCGTGAAGCGACCGGCCCGCATCCTGCTCCTCGTTCCAGTCCGGCGTACAGATCGTCGACAGGAACCACCGGCGTTCTTTCTCATCCGGGATGATCTTGTTATACAGGTATTCCGGGTTCCAGTCGATCAGGACGCCGCCGAGGTCGAAGACGAGTGTATTGATGATTGCCATACGATCGTATTGCGTCTACACAATTTTTATGAGCCGTTCCACCGCCGCCTCCAGCGTAGACTCTTTTTTAGCAAAACAGAAACGGACGACCCGGTCATCCTTCCCCGACACATAGAACACAGACACCGGGATCACCGCCACGCCGTATTCCTTGGTCATCCGGATCGCAAAGGCGGCGTCGGCCTCGTCGCTGATCCGGTCATAGCTGTACAGTTGGAAATAGCTGCCATGCGAGGGAAGGGGCCTGAAGCGGGTCTGCGCCATCAGCTGCGCAAAGTAATCCCGTTTCGCCTGCATGAAGGCGCCGAGGGACAGGTAGGAATCTTTATTCGCCAGGTACCGCGCCAGCCCGAACTGCGAGGGAGCATGGCAGCTGAAACAATTGAATTGATGTACTTTCCGGAACTCCTTCATCAGCGAAGGCGAGGACACGCTATAGCCCAGCTTCCAACCCGTACAGTGATAGATCTTTCCAAACGAGAAGCTCACAAAGCTGCGCTCGAGGAGGTCCGGGTACCGCAGCATCGACTGGTGGGGGATCTGGTCGAAAATAAGGTGCTCGTAGACTTCGTCCGAATGGATGAGGATGTCGGTTTCGCTGACCACGCTCCGCAGCTCCCCGATGTCCGCGGGCCGGAGCACCGCGCCGGTAGGGTTATGCGGTGAGTTCAGCAGGATCATCCTCGTCCGCGGGGTGACGCGGCGCCGCACTTCCTCCCAGTCGATCCGGTAGTCGGGGAACCGGAGATCGATCCGGACGGGAATGGCCCCGTTCAGCTCGATGGTGGGGATATAACTGTCATAGGCCGGTTCGAACACGATCACTTCATCGCCCGGCCGCAGCACGGTGGTCAGCGCGGTATAGATCGCATAGGTTCCGCCCGGCGTCACGGTGATCTGCGTGTCCGGGTCCACGTCCACGCCGTAAAGTCCCGCGATCTTTGCCGCCAGCACCTCGCGGAGGCTGGCGAGCCCGTTCATATGTACATACTGGTTATGACCGTCGCGCATCGCCTGCGAGACCAGCGACACGAGTTCCTCGCTCATCGGGAAGTCCGGATAGCCCTGTCCGAGGTTGACCGCCCCCAATTCGGCGGCCAGGGAGCTCATGACGGTAAAAATGGTCGTCCCGACGGCGGGGAGTTTGCTGTCGATCGTTGTACTCATCTGATCTCGATATTTTCTGGCCGGATAAGGGGCTCGCCGTGCAGCCGGAGATAGACCTGCGCCACGGTGACCACGTCTTTCTGGCAATAGGTCACGATGCGTGGCAGATCCCGGTCGGTCCAATACACGGACCCGACCTGGCTCCCGTCGATATCGTCCTTGGGCGTGGGGATGCCGAGCGTACCCGCCAGCAGGTTGAGCGACGTAAAGTTCTTGTATTCCCCGAACTTCCACAGTTCCATCGTATCCAGGTGCGGGACTTCCCAGGGTTTCTTGCCCGCGAGGTTCAGCACGGAAGGCAGCTTCAGCCCGTGGATGATCATGCGCCGGCAGAGATAGGGGAAGTCGAAGTCCTTGCCGTTGTGGGCGCAGAGATATTTCTGCCCCTCGGACCCCCATTTGTGCAGCAGGTCCCAGAAGCGCGTCAGCAGCTCCTTCTCGTCGTCGCCATAAAAGGATTTGAGGAGCAGCCGCCGGTCGGCGGGCGGACCGGACATCACGCCGCAGCTGATACAGATGACTTTCCCGAATTCAGCATAGATCGCGGCGCGGTCATAGAGCTCTTCCGGCGTCATCGGCGTCTTGTCCCGCGTCAGCCCTTCGGCCTTCCGGCGCCAGAGTTCCTGCCAATCCTCCGGCACCTCGCCATACCGCGGGTATTGCGAGACGGTTTCGATGTCCAGGAAAAGTATGGTATGGAGCGAATAGGGCGTCATGCCAGACCGGCCGGTGCGGCCGTTCCCTAAAGATACTGATCTCCCTTGTTTCGTTTGACTTCCGCGACATATTCTTTGATCTCCTGCTCCTTTTCGCGTTTGCAGATCATCAGCACGTCGGGCGTGTCGACCACGATGAAATTATCCAGGCCCTGCAGCAGGAGGAGCTTGTCGTTGGGCGCGTGGACCATACAGCGCGCGGCGTCGATGACGATGACATTGTCGCCGGCGACGGCATTTTCGAGATAGTCCTTTTCGAGGTTCTCGTACGCGCTGTTCCACGTCCCGAGGTCGCTCCAGCCGAAGGAGGACGGGATGACATAGACGTTGTCCGCCTTCTCCATGATGCCGAAGTCGATCGAGATATTCGTACAGAGGGGGTAGATATGCTCCAGCGCCTTTTTCTCGGCGGGGGTGTTGAACTTATCTCTTTCCGCACTGAAGACGTCGTACATCTCGGGCAGGTATTTTTCGAAGGCCTGGATGATCGTCTTGCCCTGCCAGACAAAGATGCCCGCATTCCAGAGGAAGTCGCCGCTCGCCAGGAAGGTCTTGGCCAGTTCGAGGTTGGGTTTTTCGGTGAAGGTCTTCACCTTGTACACGTTGTCCGACACCGAATGCTGTTCGTATTGGATATAGCCATATCCCGTATTGGGATACGTGGGTTTGATCCCAAGCGTTATAAATGCGCTGTGTTTCCCCACGAACTCCAGGGACTCGAGGCAGACCTTGGTAAAAGCCGTTTTGTCCAGGATCAGGTGGTCGGCCGGCGCGACGATCAGCGACGCCTTCGGGTCCATCTGCTGCAGTTTGAAGGACATATACGCGATACACGGCGCCGTGTTCTTGCGCGACGGCTCGCCGAGGATGTTCTGCTCGGGCAGATTCGGCAGTTGTTCCCGGACGATCGTCGCATATTCCTGCGAGGTGACGACATAGATGTTCTGGTTCGGGATAAAGGACGCGAACCGGTCGTAGGTCCATTGGATAAGCGTCTTGCCGGTGTTGAGGATATCGAGGAACTGCTTGGGGAAATCCTGGCGGCTCATCGGCCAGAAGCGGCTGCCGATCCCGCCGGCCATGATGACCACATAATGATGTCTGTTCATAGTTCAGTTGTTAGAGAATGCCCTCACGGATAAGGTTGTTTAGATCGATAAAGCCCAGGTAGGTCGGTCCGTCGGTTACCACCAGCCTGGTGATGTCGTATTCGCGCATCAGGTCCAGCGCCTCGATGGCCAGCGCGTCGGCGTCGATCGTCTTTGGACTTCGGGTCATGATGTCCCCGGCGGTTGTTTGTTCGTCCATCCCTTTCTTCTCGAGCATGCGCCGCAGGTCGCCGTCGGTGATGATGCCCAGTAGTTTGTCGTCCGCATCCGTGACAGCCGTAGCCCCGAGCCGCCTGGTCGTGATCTCGATGATGACGTCCCGGAGCGGAGTATCCGCCGAGACGCGCGGTTTGGCGTTCGAGCCATAGACTTCCCGGACCCGCAGATAGAGTTTTTTGCCCAGCGTGCCGCCCGGGTGGAAGCGCGCGAAGTCCTCGCTGCTGAACCCCCGCATTTCCATGAGCGCGATGGCCAGCGCGTCGCCCAGCACCATCTGGACGGTAGTGCTGCTGGTGGGCGCCAGGTTATTGAGACAGGCTTCTTCCGCCACAAAGGCGTTGAGGACGATATCGGATTGCTGCGCGAGACCCGACTGCAGGTTGCCGGTCATCCCGATCAGGGGGTTGCCGAACCCGCGGATAAAGGAAAGCAGCATCTTGATCTCCGGGGACTCGCCGCTCTTGCTGAGCAGCATGACCACGTCCTGTTCCTGGATCATCCCCAGGTCGCCGTGGATGGCGTCGGCGGCGTGAAGAAAGACCGCCGGCGTGCCCGTGGAGTTGAGGGTGGCCACAATCTTTTGCGCCACGATGGCGCTTTTCCCGATCCCGCTGACGACGACCCGCCCGCGCGAGGCAAAGATGAGTTCCACCGCTTTTTGAAACTGGTCGTCCAGCAAATTTTCGAGCGCCGCCACCGAAGCGGCCTCTTTTCTGATGGTCTCTTTGCCGACGCCGATGATATTTTTGCCCGGGGCCATAGTTTTAAAGTCGCAAACCTACGACACCTTCCAACCTTTTGCAGCGGTATTTAAATCTTTTATAGAACTTTCTACCCTTCGGTTTGCAATGCGCTCACATCCAGCAAAATGTACCCGGACTTCGACCACAGTACACATTAAATTTTTTGCCATGCCTTTCCCTCGCACTTGAATTTTAACACAATCCGCTAGCTCCTTAGGGCGTTTTTGCGTACTTTCGCCAACTCTTAACGCACTGCTTTTACCCGACAGGCAACCCGTGAGAAAGAAAACCACCGAGCATGGCAAGAACCGAAACAAAAAAGACCGCCACAAGAAAAACCAGGGCCCAGACCGGCAAGTCCCACCTCCTACCACATCTGCAGGAACACTTTGGTTTCGACGCTTTTAAGGACAACCAGGATGCGATCATCCAGAGCCTCTTATCCGGCAGGGACACCTTCGTGATCATGCCGACCGGCGGGGGCAAAAGCCTCTGTTACCAGTTGCCGGCCATCATGAGCGAGGGCGTGGCGATCATCGTTAGTCCCCTGATCGCCCTGATGAAGAACCAGGTCGATCTCGTCCGCAGTTACAGCAGTAAGGACAGCGTGGCGCATTTCCTCAATTCCACCCTCAATAAGAAGCAGATCCGCGAGGTCCATGGGGACCTCCTGAACGGCCATACCAAGATGTTGTACGTGGCTCCGGAGACCCTGACCAAGCAGGAGAACATGGACTTCTTCAGCGACCTGAAGATCTCCTTTTTTGCGGTGGACGAGGCCCCTTGTATCTCCGAGTGGGGGCACGATTTCCGGCCCGAATACCGGCGGCTGCGGGAGATGATGGACCAGATCAGCCCCAACATTCCCGTCATTGCCCTGACCGCCACGGCTACGCCCAAGGTCAAGAGCGACATCATCAAGAACCTGGGCCTCCGGGATCCGAACATCTTTATCTCCTCCTTCAACCGGCCGAACCTCTACTACGAGATCCAGCCGAAGATCAAGAAAGACCAGACCATCAAGAGCATCGTCCGGTATATCCTCCAGCAGAAGGGCAAGAGCGGCATCATTTATACCCTCAACCGGAAGACGACCGAGGAGCTCGCCGACATGCTGGGCGCCAATGGTATCAAAGCCGTGGCCTATCACGCGGGGCTGGACAGCAAGCTGCGGGCCGAGCGCCAGGACCTCTTTCTCAACGAGGACGTCCAGGTGATCGTCGCCACCATCGCGTTTGGGATGGGCATCGACAAGCCCGACATCCGGTTCGTGATCCATTTTAACATCCCCAAGTCGATCGAGAACTACTACCAGGAGACCGGCCGCGCCGGCCGTGATGGCCTGGAAGGCAATTGCATCCTCTATTATTCGCATAAAGATGTCGCCAAGCTCGAGCACCTGATGAAGGACAAGCCGCTCAGCGAGCGCGAGGTCGGCGCCCAGCTCATCAACGAGATGGTCGGCTATGCCGAGAGCGGTGTTTGCCGGCGGAAGACCCTGATGAGTTATTTCGGCGAGGACTACGAGGTCGAGAATTGCGGCGAGTGCGACAACTGCCGCCATCCGAAGGAGTGGATCGAGGCCAAGGACAAGGCGTTGAAGGTCCTGAAGACCATCCGAGCGCTGGACGAACGTTTTGCCGCCGGCTATGTCCTGCATATCCTGCAAGGGCGGCTGACGCCGCAGATCCAGATGTTCCGGCATGAGGGCATCGCCGAGTTCGGGATCGGGAAGGACGATCCCGAGCATTTCTGGAACTCGCTGATCCGCCAGTTGCTGTTGGAGGACCTGCTGACCAAGGATATCGAGGAGTACGGGGTGCTCAAGATCACCCGGAAGGGCGAGGATTTCCTGAAAAAGCCGCGGTCCTTCCCCATCGTGCTCAACAATCTCTTCGAAGAGGCCAATGCCGACGACGAGGAGGACAACACCGAGGCTGGCGGCGCCACCGCCACCGACGAGCAGTTGTTCGAGATGCTGAAGGAGCTGCGCCAGAAGGAAGCCAAAAAGAAGAGCCTCCCGCCTTTCGTCATCTTCCTCGAGACTTCCCTGCAGGACATGGCCACCCTGTACCCGACCACGACCCAGGAGCTCGAAAAGTGCCAGGGTGTCAGCAAGGGCAAGGCGCTCCGCTATGGCAAGCCTTTTATCGAGCTCATCGCCAAATACGTGCAGGAGCACGACGTCCAGAAGCCCGACGATTTCATCATGAAGAGCGTGGTGAACAAGAGCGTCAACAAGGTCTATATCATCCAGCAGGTGGACAAGAAGATCCCGCTCGAGATGATCGCCAAGAACAAGGACCTGCGGCTGGATGCGTTGCTGGAGGACATGGAGACGATCGCAGCCAGCGGCACCAAGCTGAATTTGAACTACGCCGTCGATGAAATGCTCGACGAATACGAGCAGGATGAGATCATCGATTACTTCAAGAGCTGCGAGACCAGCAGTCTCCAGGTGGCCCAGCAGGAGTTGTCGGAGGGCAATTTCACCTGGGAGCAGCTGAAGATCATGCGGATCAAGTTCCTGAGCGAATACGGCATGTAGGGCGCGCGGGCGCGGCCCTTTTTGCCCGGATGCCGGCGGCGCAAGACCCGCTATTTTTTAAGGTTTTATAGCCGATTTTTTCCATTTCTAGCCCGGAATTCCTATTTTTGCCACCCTATCCACCTTTCCGGGCCCCGCCCGGTATGCGGAGAAAGGCGGTGCGGTAGCTCAGTCGGTAGAGCAAAGGACTGAAAATCCTTGTGTCGGCGGTTCGATCCCGCCCCACACCACGAAGTTAAGGGTCAGTCGCCTGTAAATTAAATGTTTACGGGCGATTTTATTTTTAGGGGGACAGTTTGGGGGGCGGGATTTCCCGGAATTTTGAGCAGTCGTCCCCCGGTTAATTTTCGAACCCATTCTAGGTCCGGCCAATAGTCTCAGGCAAATTTCCTGACATATGTCAATTTTTTCTCCAAGTCAAGTTTCCTAAATTTTATCCTTCCTTATTTTTCATCAAAAGGTCAGTGTTATGGGATTCAGAGAGAAGATGTTTAGCAGGATCTTTTACGTTGTGTCTTAACGGATTTTGGCCAGCGATCGCCTTTTTCATTCAAAGCCAGGAAGTTTGTTCCATACTTTCAGTACAAAATTGGGCCTTACGAGCCAGGGTATGTCCTGCTTTTTAGGAAGGAACCAACGCTGGGCATCTACAAGAACGAGATCTTTAGCAAGATGTATGAATACTCCGGGTACGACCTGGTCCGGTATCTGGAATATCACTATGAAGCCTATGAGAACCAAGCTGACTTTATCCGTTTCCTTTTCTACGAAGTTTCAGAAAGAAATAACCGACACGTACCGAAAACGTACAAATTGAAATTACACACGGCTTCCAATTGGCTTGCAGAGAAAAAGAGCGAGCATCAAGCCCAGCAAGAAAAGCTATTAAGGTCTCAAATAGAACAAGATGTCCGCTCAGCATTTACCGAGCAGGCTACCCTGCCCTAGATATTGAGGCAGCTGTGAAATCTCTTTCTGAAGAATTGGCCGGCCGGCCGCGGTATTTAATAATTTGGCCTCCGCCCGTCCGTCGCCTCCGCTGACGCGTAGTCTGAACGTCCGTTCTCCGGCCCAACGCTAAGGTCGACCGCGGGTAGCTGCCCGCCGTCCTCGTTCCTCGGACTACTCCGGGCAGCACGGCCGGCCACGTGGCGGGCGGTGGCGGTGGCAATGCTACCGCCGGCGAGCAGCTGCGGCCAAAAGCCCGGCATCCTACCGCCGTTGGTACCGCTTCAAACCAAGATGAAAGAAGGCTTTAATCCTGGAGCCGCCGTCCGGCAGCTTTCACCTTAGCTTGAAGCGGGAAGTGAATTACCCTACAAATTTACGGGTTCGCCGGGCCTGGGAGGAGTCAAGGAACTATGGCATAAACGGTTCGGTACAGATCCTCATCAGCGGGAGCCCGCTTCTGCCGCATCAAGCCAGTCATCCCCATCACCCGCAGCGTTATTCCGTTCCTCCTTGCCCCGGCCCGGGCCTCACCCGTGCCCGGCAGGGATAATTCACTCCATCACTTTCAAATCCCCCAGTTTATGAAAAAGAAGCGCAAGGACCACATGGCTATCAACGACCCTAGCCTGGTTCAATACCTCCACGAGCTCGGCATCGAGCCCATTGCCAAAAGGCCCGGCGAGATAGACTATCGCTCACCCTTCAACGACGATCCTTCGGCGATTATGACCGTTTACCAGGACAGTAATAGTTTTGAGGATATTGGAAGTGGGCTGAAAGGTTCGCTATGCGACTTCGCCTGCCACCTATTCGGGTGCAGTCCCGAAGAGCTATGCGGCGATATCGCGCGGTTGAGACTTTACGCGGTTGGCAAACATGCGGCGGCTCTTGGCTGAGCCGCTTTAACAAAACGAGTAAAAGATTTTGTTTAAATTGTATCACCCTGATCATGAAATACCTTGTTCCCCTGACATTTATTTTTCTGTTGGGTTCAGAAGAAGTGCGGGCCTTCGGCAGCGCATCGGTTTGTTTGTTCCCGGTAAAAAACGGCGCTAAATGGGGATTTATGGATATCAATGACCACTTGGTAATTCCATGTACTTTCGATAGTACCCTTGGGTTTTCTGAAGGTTTAGCGGCCGTGGAATCAAACAACGAATGGGGATTCATAGATAACACCGGAAAATTAATAGTAAGACCCCAGTACTTTCACATCGAATCTTTCTCCTGCGGGCTGGCTCAAGTGTGGACGAAAGATCGAAAATACCCTACTTCTTTTATCGACACCACAGGAAAAGTCGTTTTCCGCTGTAAATACCCCGATGTCACTTCGTTTTACTGCCAGCGAGCTCGTGTCTTTATTCACAAGAAGGTCTGCTATTTCAACCGGCGGGGTAAAATTGTGCTTAGGACCTCCTTTCCCTATGGAGGAGTATTTCATGAGGGAATTGCCCAGGTTTGGGCGGCCCATTCAGCAGAATTTATAGATACAAACGGCAATCGTATTGCCTTTTTCTATGAAATGGGGCATGAGGATTTCAGCGAAGGCACGGCGAGCGTCCTTGGACAGGAACATTCATTTTACATAAACCGGGCGGGAGAGGGAATACGTGTTCCAGGCATGTCTTTTTATATGGACACCTTAGGTAATCCAACAATAATCAATACTATTGACAGCCTGGTATATTTTCCCTTCTCTGACGGTATGGCCGAAGTATGCTTACCAGGTACAGACCATAAATCCGGTTTTATCGATTCGACCGGCAAACTTATTATTCCGGTAATTTATGACCATGTTACCCCCTTCAACCGCGGCTACGCCTCAGTAATCCGAGCCGGAAAAACCTACATTATTGATAAGAAAGGCAATGACGCAGGAGAAGAAGGTCCTAGCGCCTTCTATTGCAAGAAATGCAGCTGCAAATAAAGACTTGGTTGATCTGAAAGATCGTAATGCAGCTTCTAATTCAAAATAAATGGGATACATTAAAGAACCGAAGGGCGTAGATTTTGTGGTCGAACCGCATGTTGTAACCGCGGAGGATCGGCGATTTATTAGCGCGGCTATTGCACATTATAAGGCCACCGGAAAGTTTAAAAAGGCACCCAAGGCAAAAAGAACCGCGCGCCGTAAAAAGAAGGCGAAAAATAAAGATGCCGGAATTTTAATCCCGGCAATTCAGTTTGACCATGATCGAAATGATCTATTTCCTTTTTTCAAACGATTTCGGCACCCCGTGCTTCTTTAAGAAAGCGACGGCCCTCCGGGCCTTCTCCTCGGCAGCTGGATCATTACCGCGATCCTTAATGCTCTTGTCCACAATAATATCCACTTTGAATTTCTTGCTCGTACTTACCTTACCCATAACAATGTGATTGTTGGTTTAAAATTACAATTTTATTTCCGGCGCAACAAGAACGACTCGTAATTCCTATTTTTCTGAAATCTCTCCCACTTGCCATCTTTAAATCCGTGTAAATCAAAATATTCGTTGATTACCTTCCAATTTGCCGATATACCCATTTGATACAGTCTGTTGCGCGAAGCGGTGTTGCCCTCCGCGAAGATGACGGCATGCGGGATTGCAGCCGTAAAATCAACAACAATTGCCGCCACTGTAGCCAATATCTTTTCCCGGTCCATGTTGTTGCTGACGACCGTATCACTGAAACGATCTTCCGCTTCCAGCCAGTCACCCAAATAGAGGTTATAATAATCATTCCCGTACTCGGTTAGTGACATCAACCTCACGATTTTTCTGATCCTGCCTTTTGGACCCTCACTATAGAATTCATAGTAAAAATCACTGTCGCCTTTGACAGCCGTGTATTTTTCCAGATGCATAGCATAAGATTAATGGCCGTTTAATAATAGATTTCGGACGCACGATAAACTGCTAAACAGATGAAAGTTCGGAGATCGCTGAACCGCGCAACTTCCTTCTTTCCCAATGCTCCCTCAACAACCTGGCATGATCAGAATGAACCAGCTTGATATACCGCAAAAAGGCTTTTTCCGTCTTGTGACCAGTTATCGCCATGATCGTAAGGGTAGGAGTACCGGCCAGGTACTCATTGGTTGCAAAACTTCTTCTCGCCGTATGGGTCGTCAGCAGCTCCCATTTGGCGTGTGTGGTTTGCTGCCGCCTGCCTTCTTTTGTAAAGGACCTCACCACGGATTTTTGAAGGCAGGGGGTCATCTCGCCCACGTCCTTCAGGTAATCGTTCATCTTTTGATTGCTGATCGCCTTGGGTAACTGCCCCCGATATTTCCTTATAATCCGCCTCACGGCATCATGCAGTGGAATGACCACTGGATCATGCGTCTTCACCTGGGTTACCTCAATAAAATCGTTCTTGATGTTTTCGGGCTTCAAAATGGAATAGTCGGAATAGCGCAACCCGGTATAACAGCCTACGAGGAACAGGTCCCTGACCCGCTCCAGCTTCGGATACAGGGACAGGTTCAATTCCTCGAGCTCCTTCAATTCATCCTTATCCAAATAAATATTGTCCGAATTTTCCCGGATCGTCACATATCGCCGGCTCTTATACGCCAGGTTCTTATTATACCCCATCTCCATGGCTTCATTCATGACCAGCTTGAGCACCTGGATGTGCTTGCCTACGGTATTAGTGGAAAGCTTGAGGTTCTTAATCAGATACTCGGTATATTCTTGATAGAATCCCAGATCGATGTCATCAAAGTCGAATGCCCTTCCCCGGAAAATCTTAAACTCCTTCAAATGCCGGATGGTTGTAACATAGGCCTTGATCGTATTGGGATGAATCGGCTGCCCGGTCTGTGGATTCAACCGGACACCGCTCTCCGACTGAGCGATCAATTTTTCGAAAAACCCGAAAAGGTCGGTCTTAAATTCCACCGCACGGCCTAGCTTCTTATCCAGGCTGGTCTTGATATCATCCAGTGACGGAGTCTTACCGCGGTGTGCAAGTTGATAGTCACGGAAGGCCGTTACTGCCAAGTTGTTCAGGTTTTCAAGGAAGGCATTTATTTCAATGCTGTGCAGATTCCTCCTGACGGTCTTTGTCCGTTGCCGCCCGGCATCCCACAAATCCGGGTGGACGCGCTCATTGGTGGAATACTTTAACTGTTTTCCGCCCAACACCATTTTCATTACGATCGGAGTTTCTTTCTGTGCCCGCGGATCGTGCAGGTAAAAGCTGATGTTTAGCATACACAAAAAATTTCATTTCGTCACGATTGGATCAGCAGAAACAGTGGGATGGGCTCTTGAATGTGAGTAGTCGAAGGTAAACAAAAAGAAATTCTTTGCGGGAACAAAATCATAGTTGATTTTACTTTTCTATCATGCGCATTCGATGCCAGTCAAATATGCAAAATGGGATTCAAATAATTAAGGTACGCAAGGAAGAACTGGTGAAGATCACGGAATGCAGCGATCGGCTCAAGATTAATGATCCGAAAGTACAGAAGCTAACCAGGCGCTAACAAAATTCATTTATTGAGCGCCGCTAACCCTGTTACCTGAACGCCGGTCTGTTATGGAAATGAATCAAGAATACGGTTAAATAAAATATCAGAACAATAACTATGCTTGCCGATCCCAGCTGTCGCGCTCTTCTGCAACGATTGTTAGTTGGGAAAATGGTCTTTATTCCCCCCACAGATGATAAACAGCCATTTCTGTCATGTCTTCATTCAGCAATACAAAGCCGTTTTCTTCAATAGAATTATCTGTTCCCGGCGAAATAGTTATCCATCCGGTAGTAAATTTATAAACTCGTATTGGTCCCTCAAACCACCTTGGGAAATGTCTTAATATATCGTCGTTGGTCAATGTGTCAGAAAATCCGGCGCTAGTTAATGGGAACACGGGTTTTCCAAGGTATTTCCAATTATCCGTACGGTTCTTGGTATAAGTTGCGCTGTCCACCAGTTTCCAACCGTTCGCAGTTGCAAACGACAAAATAACTTTTGGAATAAATGGCTCCAGTTTGCTTGTCCGCCACAGCATTGCCCTATATCCTCCTCTCGGACCTTGTTCGATAATATTTTTTGAGAGTTTAGCTGAAGTAAAATTCCCCCAAAACCTCGCGGGGGCGACAGTCGTGCAAGAAATCAACGCTGTTATTAGTCCAAGCGCAAATGCAGAGAAGACTTTTGTCGTCATGGAATGCCGGGCCACAATACTTTTCCGTTGGGCATTTCAAAAATATCCATTTTCTGCATACCCCAGCCTTTACTTTCTTCACCCACCCTTTGTTTACTCTTGTAATTGACAAAATCAAGTCGGCGGAGGACTTTAAGAAAAGGTTACAACAGGTGCTTGTGAAAAGATGACCATAAGGACTAGCGGATTATTTCGCAAACAGCTCTAACAGGCGTTGCACACGAAACAAGAAAGTAGAAAAAACCCGTTCCCGCTTCTAGTTTTTGATCAACGTTAACCTAAATGACGATGAAGACCACTTTAGGTGCTACATTGCCTCGGCCGTCGGTAACTCATCATCGACAACCGGGTAGCGAACGGTAAGGGATGGAGCTTGCGTAGAGGTTCTTCCCCATTTTAAAGGTGAAGGATCAGCCTTTTCCTTTTCCGCAATCAACTCATAGATCATCCTCAAGCGACTCTTCTGAAGATCCAGTTCGCTTATAGGTGCTTGATCCAGTGCAATGACAAAGTGTTTTACCTCATCAATCAGTAGGTTTCGCAAGTTAGCAGCAGACAACTCATGCAGAGCCTTTTCCATGGGTTAACGTCTTACACGCGCTACAAACCACAAGGATCATTCCATTTTAGGTCAACTACATGGCAAAGAGCGCGGTTTTCACGTGTGACTGCTCTAAGAATACGCTATACGATTCGCTACTTGGAAATCCCCATTACTATAGCGGCATCTTGCCGATGTGGCTAGCAAGTCCAACTTTTTTTCTGTAGCTTTAGAAGAAATAGATATGTCTTCTATTCAGGGGAACCGGAAAACCTAATAGAGTACGGACCAACATTTTCTTCTATGGCTTACATAAAATGGCAGTGTACAAAATGCGGAACACAAAGAACACAGTCTTCTCCACCTGGACCATCTCCCTGCAAAATGGGCGGGAACCATGTGTGGAGCAAACTGGGGAAGTACATCCGCTATTTATTTGACTTTTAATTGCTTAACAGGAAGATCCCAGATTCTATCTAAAAAAAGGGCAAAACTCCCGCCATGGACTGTGTCGACCAGGACGGGAGTTGTTGGTTAAAAATGAATCTGAAGTCTAAAGTGTAAGTGAGGATGCAGGGTTCCTCCCACCAGGTAAAACAGTCGTCCCCTTCCCTCATCCCATACCCCGTCGACGAAAACCCAGGCATTTTGAGGGACTTTACCGGATGAATGAAGACACTGGACCCGGAAAGGCGTATGAAGCTCGCGCAACTGTCCCTTGTCGTTTACGACCAGGATAGTGAACGGGTCGACGTACCTGATCTGAACCGGTTGTCTATCCATAAAGAACGGGTCAAGTTTGCTTTCGGACGAGTGATTAATTGAGGTACCACGACGAGCGCTTTTGGAGTAAATGATCACGAATACTCTCCACCACCTGTGACGCCCTGACGGACCGCTCCAAGAACTGATCGATGTACGTCGATTTGGCAGCATTGGTGAAAAGGTTATGAACTTTCCAAAGGTTGATGTCCCCATTGTCATTACGACAGAAAGCCCGGTCGCGATAGTAGTCCTTGCAGACCGTTCCGATCTGTTGGTCCCCTAGTGTCAAGTCAATCTAATATTGTCGGATATAGTTTCTTCAATTTGATTCGGGCATCCTTGGTGGTAAAGCGCCAGTCGATAACTGCCTTCTTGCCATTCCGGCAGGATTGCCAAGCCTGTACTTCCATTGCAATTGTTTCCATACTGTCTATCCTCCGGTTCAGGCATTGCTTTGTCAAGACATTCAGCTCGATTTCTGCCATATTGAGCCAACTGCCATGTTTGGGCGTGTAGACAAAATCGAACCGGTCCCATATTCTTTTTGCCTCTGCCGGTGAGAACGCTTCATACAGTGCGCCGGGTTTATGTGTAGCCAGATTGTCCATTACCAGGGTTATTTTAGCTGCCCTGTGATACAGATCATCAGCTATCTCTCTGATAAATTCAGCCCAATCCAACTTCGTTTTTCTCTCCGTTATTTTTACATGCCTTTTGCCTTGCAACGGCTCATTGGCCATGAATATATTACAGACCCCACATCGCTCGTATTCAAAGTCGCAGCGAGCCGCTCGGCCACTCCGCATCTTAATCGGTGCCCTCGTTTCCCGGATAAGCTGTTTGGGAGACTCGTCCATACAAACACCCGGGTACTTTCTGGCATAGGGGCGCTTATAGACATCCAACACCTGTTCCATAGCTGCTACAAACTGGCCATTGGCGGTAGGAGGAATTACCCACCCTTTTACTCTCCAGGGTTTTAATTCGTTTTTTTTAAGACTCTCCGCACCGTCTCGTGGGAGATACTGTCCACATAATCCAATTCCACCAACTTATCAGCCAATAACCGCAATGTCCACTTCCCATATCCTTTGGGCGGTTTACTGCAACTCAGCGCTATGAGCCGGGCTTCCAGTTCCCCATCGGCTTTTCGCTCCCGCGTACGGCTGGGAGGCTTCCGCTCAATGCACGCCTCGAAGCCTTCTTCCACAAACCGCTTCTTAACCCGGTCTATCATTCGCATACTCACTTTTAACACCCGGCAAATCTCCTTACCCGTGATCTTTTCCCCAAACTTCCCCTCATCGCAGTTCAGCAACATATAGGCGTTCCGGTACACCTGGGAGCTATGCTTTCCTTTGCTAATAATCCCTTCCAGTTCTTCCCGCTCTTCCTGGGTAAGGGTGACTTTGTATTTTACCATAATCTTTTTGGAAGCAAAAGTTACGGAATTTATACGACATTATCAACGTGACATGACACAAGGAGAAGCGGCTCAATTCCTACCCTATCCTTTACCGGTAAGTAGTGAAACATCCTGCACCTTCCAATCAGCTGGGCAAACTGCCGCTCCGTGATGTTGTAGTCCACCAGGGATCTCATGTTTCGAAGCTGATCTACCGGATTGTAGGAGAGGAGCAAGTTTTGCACGGCAAGACGCAACTGGTCCAGGTTCTTTACCTTGATATCAGCCGCCAGACCATCGCTCCAAACGGACAAGTTCAGGCAAACTTTGTTCTGGAAGCCAATGAATACCTTGAAGGACTCGTCTGCCCCTTTTCTTCCGTACAGGTTGTCCTGGCTGTACGATTTCACTCCTCCGATCGTCAGGGAGACCGGGTTGCCGTCGATATCGTCGGTGATCGTCGGGACCTCGATGACAAACATCATCCGCTCATAATAAACGGTCTTTTCCCACTCTTGAAGCTCACTGACGGGCTTGTCCTTTGCTTCAGGTACCCTTCCCTTGATCGGATGGGAAACACGGATAGACGGCCTTAAAATCCGCTCACCGTGGTAGGATTGTGTCGTCACGTCCATTAACGTTTCTATGAACTCCCCGTGCGAGATGGCCACCTCATTATCTTTCATGAACACCGGTAGCCTCCCTCCCTTTCGTAAAAATCCTGATGTTCCCGGTTTAGGGAAAGTGTGTGAATGCAGTCCAGGACGTGGTACATCCCTGCCTTGAGGTTCTGCAACACTCTGTCCTGCCGGTCGCCGAGAGTGTGCAGGATATCGTCCGCATGGAAAGCCTCAGGTATGTATGCTGGAACACTCTGGGTTTGTGGGCCGGACTTCTTCATTTTTCTATGGTCGGCATTTTGATCACACAGTACTTCCTGGTGGGGGAACTATTCATAGGCTGCCCACTCACTAGCAAAAAGTTTAGCTTGTTCCAGGACGGTTTCGACTGCCGCTGCTGTCTTGTCCGGTGGATATCCATACTCTCGAAGTACTCGACGTACGATGACCCGAAGTTTCGCCCGGGCGCTCTCCCGGATCGTCCAGTCGATGCTTGCTTTTTCCCGGACTTTTACCACCAACAGCTTCGCCATGGTACGCAGACTTTCGTCACCCAGGATGTCTAGTGCGCTTTCATTGTCGGCCAGGGCATCGTAGAATGCCAGCTCGTCCTCACTGAGGTTCAACTTTTGCCCCTTGTCCTGGGTGGACTTCACGTCCTTGGCGATCTCCATTAGCTCTTCCAGGAACTCAATCAAGGTGATAAAGCGGTTTTGGTACCGGTTGAAGGATTTCTGGAGCATCTCAGAGAACTTTTGTGACTCTACAACATTTCGTTTGAACCGGACCTGGACCTCATCTTTGAGAAGCTTCTTTAGGAGCTCTGCGGCTAGGTTCTTATGTTTCATGCGACGGACATCCTCCAAAAACTCATCCGAAAGGATCTTAAGGTCAGGCTTTTTCAACCCCGCCTCATTGAGTATGTCAACCACCCCATCGGAAACTACGGCGCGGTTTACAAGCTGTTTGATCACTTCTCCGAAGGCCGGCTTGTCTCCATCCGCTGTCGACGAGGTCGGGGTCAGTACTTTTATCACACGCGCCTTTACTGCCTGGAAGAAGGCAACCTCCTCCGCGATCTCATTTGCTTCCGCCGTTGATTTGGAGAGCGCGAAAGCTTGCGACAGAGCAGTTACTTCCCTGATAAACCGTTCTGCCCCGTGTTCAAGGGAGAAGATATGGTCAACTGAGCTTAAAATTATACTTAGTTTTTCTCTTAATTGTACCCGGTGGAACTCCTTATAGTTATGTCCGTCCATCATCTGTTGGACAATCTCCAGTTTCGTGAGCATGATGTGTACGGCTTCACTGAGGTCGGGGGCCACCTTCCCCTTCCCACCACTGTTAGTGTACACCTTTAGCGCTTTCTTCAGCTCCGTTGCGAACCCGATGTAGTCAACTATCAGTCCTCCTGGCTTATCACCATAGACCCGGTTCACCCGCGCTATCGCTTGCATGAGGTTGTGTCCTTCCATTGGTTTGTCCACGTAGAGGGTATGAAGAGGTGGGGCATCAAATCCGGTTAACCACATATCGCAAACGATCACAAGCTTCAAGGGGTCCCCGGCATCTTTCAAACGGTCGCCTATGTCCTTCCGCTTCTGCTTGTTCCGGATGTGTTGCTGCCAGTCGAGCGGGTCCGACGATGAGCCCGTCATGATGACCTTGATCACACCTTTATCGTCATCCTGCCGATGCCATTCCGGTCGAATGAGTACGATCTCGCGGTACAGTGAGACCGCAATCTCTCGGCTCATTGTTACAATCATCCCCTTACCATCGAATACGGTCAGACGGTCTTCAAAGTGAGTCACGATATCCCTGGCCACCGCACGTAACCGTTCTGGTTGGCCGACAATGGCTTCCAGTTGGGTCCACTTAGATTTCTCCCGCTCGACATAGTACTCAGACTCACCTTCAGCGACGATCGACAACTCTTCGTCGATCTTCTCCATCTCATCTTCCTTCAGGTGGATTTTTGCCAACCGGCTTTCGTAGTAGATGGGAACTGTAGCTCCATCCGCTACGGCCTGGGAGATGTCGTACACATCGACGTACTCTCCAAAGACAGTCTGGGTGTTCTTGTCAGTGCTTTCAACAGGGGTTCCGGTGAATCCGATAAAGGTCGCATTCGGTAACGCGTCATGCATGTGTTTTGCGAACCCATAGCTGATTTTGGTGCCGATTTCGTTGCCGTGTTTGTCTTTAAGGTACCGTGTTTTTGCTTCGAACCCGTACTGTGTTCGGTGGGCCTCGTCGGCTATGACCACTATGTTAGCCCGCTCTGAAAGCAAAGGGAAAGTAGTATCATCGGACGGGAAAAACTTCTGAATGGTAGTGAATACAATGCCTCCCGACCCCACCCGCAGAACCTGTAGGAGCTTATCCCGACTGTCGGCCTGGACCGGCGTCTGTCGAAGCAACTGAGTCGAAGAACCAAATGTGTCGAAGAGCTGGTCATCCAGATCGTTACGGTCAGTGATTACTACCACCGTCGGGTTATTGAGTGACTGAACCAGTTTTCCAGTGTAAAAAACCATCGACAAGGATTTCCCACTCCCTTGGGTATGCCATACCACACCACCCTTACGGTTTCCACCTATGTGGGAGGCGTTTAGGGTGGACGTCAACGCCTTGTTGACGGCGTAGTACTGATGGTAGGCGGCCAGCTTTTTCACTGTATCGATTGTAACAACTTTGGTCTTCGGATCTTCCCGGCTGTGCTTCTCGAAGACGATAAAGTTCTTTATCAGATCAAGTACCACTGACTTGTGCAGCATCCCGTTTACCATCGTTAGCATCTCGCTTTGTAGATGAGAGGCTTCCTTCTTGCCATCTTCCGTCTTCCAAGGCATAAAGCGCTGGTAGGAGGAAGAGACCGTTCCGGCGCGCGCGTCAAACCCGTCGGAAATGACCAGGAATCCGTTATACGTAAACAGGGAGGGAACCTTGGAGATGTAGGTTCTTAACTGGGAGAAGGCTTTTTCCACCGTAGCATTTTCGTCCGCTGCATTCTTAAGCTCAATGACCACAAGAGGTAGCCCGTTGATAAACAGAATGACGTCCGGCCGCTTGTTCTGCCCACTCTCGATCACCGTAAACTGGTTGCATACGGCGAACTGGTTTCGGTCCGGATGTTCGAAATCAATCAACCAAACCAGCCCTCCCCTGTCTTCTCCGTTTACTCTATGCTCGACCTTAACGCCGCTCGTGAGCATATCATGAAAAAGCTCATTCCTGGTTAGAACATCGCCCACGTTGACACGCAGAACCTCTTTCACCGCGTAGTCGAGCACGTCGGCTGCGACCTTGGGGTTGACGCCCGTCAGGGCATCCCGAAGCCGATCGACGAGGACGACCTCTTGATAGCTCGCGCGCTCAGGACTACTTCCATCCGGCGCTATATCCGGACCGAAAACGTATTCATAGCCTTGGGTCTCGAGCTCCTCGATCACCATCTGCTCGATGTGGTCTTCTACGATGCGGGTCATAGGCGAAACTTTTGCAGGTTATAGGGTGACGCGTACCTCACCGTTCATCAGTTTGGGTAGAAGCGTGTCACGAAGGCGCTGTAAGGTTTGTATCTCTTTCAAGTTAAAAGATATTTTATCAAACAAAGGTGCCACGTCGTTACTGAACGCATCAATTTCTTGGACTTCTGGCAAGTAATAACTCTCTTGGAAGAGAAAGCCATTTAGATCTAAATTACGGATGCCCGACGTTCCATTTTCTAGGTTAAAGAAGTCACCTCTCTTATAAATGTATCTGAGCAGCGAATAGAGAAAATATGTAAATGCTTCCCTTTTCGGTCGCAGAAGCCTGCAGAAGTTAGAAAACACTACGTCATTTCCAAGTAGCTCAATGTTGATCTTATTGAAAAAGTATGCTCGTCCCGTCGACTGATCATCGGTTCCGCCGCTGATCTCTATAACTATGTCCCCTAGTCTCACTCGACATCGTTCAAACTTCTTTGAAGTAACATATCTGGTTGGTGGAGAAGGGATGGTTGATTGCATTGTGCCGATGTCGGTGCCTCTAATACACTTAACCTTCACCGTGTTATTTTCATCCGGAGTCTCCTTGCCCCATTCTCCCCCAATAGTATCAACAAACAAGTCACCGATGAACGACGGGCGACCTTTCCCTAGCTCGAACGAGTGTCGGTGTCTGAAAAGTGTCTCCGCGATCTGCTCCAGAGTGCGGTTGTTCCGGTGAAGCAGGTCGATCTTGTCATCCAGGCTGCTGAGGACGTCTGCGATGGCTTCTTGCACAGTCAAAGGTGGCAACATTATTACTACATCAGACAAGATTCCGGTGTTGATCGAAGGCATTGTTGCACCGACCGCGACCATTCGAATATGCTCCTTAAAAGAGTCTAAACCAAAGAAGTACGAAAGAAACTTTCCATTCACTAGATCTGAATTGCTCCTGACCCTGAGACATCGACCTGAAAACATCCAGTCTTGCTCGCGATTGGAAACATAAGCTCGACGATCGACAGATCCAACCCTGCTGAACACAATGTCGCCTTCTCTAAGTGTGTATTTTTTAAGTCTCTCTTTGTCTTCATCACTTACGAGTGGAAGATTTGAGTGAATAACCTTATTATCCCCCAAATGTTCGACGGTTATTATTGGGGTCCCATCCGTTACGTAGTCGTGCATATGAAGTTGACTTCCGAAAGGCCCGGTCTGGACAGTAGCTATTTCACCAAGTTGGTACTCTTTCCACTCACGCATTTCCTGCCTCCTTTATCCTACTCAGGTTAAGACGTATGCGTTCATTCAGTTCGACCTCCGCTTTCATCTGGGCATCAAGTTCGTCTTTCAGCTTGCTGAACCGTTCGTTGAAGTCGAAATCATCCTCGTCATCCGATAATCCGATGTATCTACCGGGGGTAAGCACGTAGTCAAGGTTTTTGACGTCATCCAGAGGAACACTTTTGCAAAACCCGGGGATGTCTTGGTAACCTCCATTTCCTTTCACCCAGTTGTGGTAGGTCTCCGCCACTTTCGCGAGATCCTGTGGACTCAGATCTCTGGTTCGCCGAGTAACCAGGAAACCCAGGTTTCGAGCATCTATGAAGAGGATATGCCCCTTTCTAGGTCGATTGAGGTCGCGGTTGAGGAACCAAAGGCAGGCGGGTATCTGCGTGTTCAGGAACAGTTTCGTCGGCAAATTCACTATACAGTCGATGAGACCGGCGTCGATCAGGTTCTTTCGTATCTCCCCCTCATTGGATTGCTTGGAGGTCAAGGACCCTTTTGAAAGTACCACCCCTGATCTTCCCTTGGGTGATAAATGGTGCAGAAAATGTTGTATCCAGGCGAAGTTAGCGTTCCCTGGTGGTGGTGTACCATACCTCCAGCGCCCATCGGTCTGTAGCAGCTCCCCGGACCAGTCACTCACGTTAAAAGGCGGGTTCGCAATGATGAAGTCTGCCTTCAGGTCCGGATGTGCGTCCCGGAGAAAGGATCCCTCGTTGTTCCATTTGACGTTGGAACTATCGATACCTCGAATGGCCAGGTTCATCACACACAACCGCCAGGTGGTCTGGTTGCTTTCCTGACCGTAGATGGAAATGTCATCGATCCTCCCTTGGTGAGCCAAAACAAACTTTTCAGACTGAACGAACATCCCTCCGGACCCGCAACAGGGGTCGAACACCCGTCCTTTATAGGGTTCAAGCATCTCCACCAGCAGCTGTACCACCGACCGAGGAGTATAGAATTGGCCCCCTTTCTTTCCCTCCGCGAGTGCAAACTGACCCAGGAAATACTCAAACACCCGACCCAAGAGATCCTTGCTTTGGGCGGCAGCAGATCCCAGGTCGATACTCCCAACCATGTCCAGCAGCTCCCCGAGAGACCGTTTATCGAGTTTGGGTTTCGCGAACTCTTTGGTGAGGACTCCTCGGAGTTGAGGGTTTTCTTTCTCGATCGAATCCATGGCGCTGTCGATATCAACCCCTATGGTCGGAAGTTTCGCTCTGGAAAGGAGATAGGACCACCTCGCATCCTGGGGTACGAAGAACACGTTCTCTGCACGGTACTCATCCGGGTCTTCCGGATCAGCACCGGCGTAGTTACCCTCGCCTTTTAACAGCTTCTGATACAGATCGTCGAATGCGTCGCTGATGTACTTAAGAAAGATAAGTCCAAGGACGATATGCTTGTACTCAGAAGCATCTAGGTTTTTCCGCAGCTTATCCGCTGTCAACCACAGAGTCTTTTCTAGTGGTTGCTGATCCTCTTTTTTCTGGGACGCTTTTGCCATTTGATCTTATCTGTTGGGTTAGTCCTCGAAGTAATCGTTATCGATTCGTTTCAATGTGAAGGTTGCACTGGTAGATACACCGAGATTGTAGTCGATCATATAGTTCGCAAGTTGTTCACCGTCAATCAAAACAACTTTTTTGCTGATGTCCCGCGCATACGTAATCGCTGAGTCAGCAAACCTACTCGTCGTAATAAAAACCCCCTTATTCGCGTGCTTTCCGTCAAGTGCCCCTACGAACGCCTGAACATCCGGTCGCCCAACAACTTTGTCTGTGTATTTCTTTGCTTGAACGTAGATGACGTCTAATCCGAGCTTATCTTGTTTTATAACACCATCTATCCCCTCATCGTTAGTGAATTGTGTTGCCCTTCCCGCATCTGATAGGGTTCCGCCATACCCCATCCCTACCAAGAGGTCAACGACAAGTTCCTCGAAATAACGTGGGGTGGTTTGTTTAACTCGATCAAGAACTTCTTGGACCAACTGCTTTCTTAAGACCTCGTATGCTGCTTCTAAGGTTTCTCGCGGAGTAGTCGAAGATTCACCGGCCGACGTTACCTCCGTTTGCCCATTGTCTTTCGATGGTTTCAAAAACTCCCTGATCTCTTTATAGTGTTCTTTCAAAAAGGATACTGATATATGAGGTGGGGGGTTCTTCAACAGATCCAAACCCGACTGGGAAATCCTGTAGACCGACCTGCGGGGTGACAAAAGCAACCCCGCTTTCGTCAAATATACCTTTGCCCATGCGACCCTGTTGGCAAACCTTCGCTGGGTTCCGGACGGCAGCATTTCTACCCGTTCTTCCTGAGTCAGTTGAAAAAAGTTGGCTAATGCTTCTTCAGTCTCGGGTAGCGTGTGGTCGTTTTGGTCTCCGCTTAACTTAAGCAGTGGTAAAGTGATTTCTTGGAAGTCGGGTATAGGCATTCAGAAGGTATAAGTTCGCTAATGTAGTAAACATCCACTAATTGACGAACCTCCTTCACATAAATTCGTTGATATTCAATAGAAAGACCTTATCGTTTCCCCCTAAAAAGGGTCCAGATATCGTTACAAATCGGGTAGATCATCGATTGACGAATCAACTACCAGTCCGAGGTTTCGGAGGTACTGTAAAGTGACTCGCAAGGAGCTATGCCCGAACGCCTGTTGGATCTTATAGGGGTCCTTTGTCTTCAGGTACATGTTGACAGCGGCTGTATGCCGGAACGAGTAGAGCGTGTGGTGCTGAGAAATGACCCCTTGGTTCATTAGTTTTTCCTTTATCCGTGTCCATGTCGTGTTGAAGTAGGACATGTTGTAGCCGGACACCGAGCTGCTGAAAATGTTCATTCCGTCATCCAGGTGATCGACCTTTTGCTCGATCAGGACATCCCGAACATACCGGGGCACATGGACGCTACGTATCCGCCGACTTTTGTTCTGTTTGCCACTCAGGCTGATCATGGTCAGGTCGTCGTTGAAGGCACCCCGTTTCAGCAACCGTATTTCCTGGTGGGGTCGCAACAAGCAGCCGTACATCAACAAACAACAAAGGTAAAGCTGCTCGCGGCTCTTTCGGACTTCATCCAAAACGGTATGCAGCTGCTCCTTTTTATAAGGGACGTTGAGATAAGCGCTCTGCTTCATCTTACCGGTCCCTTTTACCGGGTTGACGGCGAGCCGCCCCATCGAAACCAACCGGGAGAACAGGGAGGACAGGGGCCGGCGACGGTTCATATAGTTGGTGGCCGATGATTTGAACTGGTTGAGGAACTCCTTGGCGGATTCCGGACCAATGTCGGCGATGGGTAGACCCCCGAGCTGGGACCGTTTGAGGTATTCCAGAAAGTGGTTCACCAGGGCTGCAAGATCCCTTTTATAAAGATCGCTCAGGTTCTCGTTCCCCGTGTCTGTCAACAGGGAAGTGAACGCGACGGAGGCAGTCATGGCAGGTTTCGGGTTGCGCCGACCACCCGTCGATCTGAAAGCTTCCCCTACTTTGTAGCGGTTTTGAATAAAGAATCCCATGTATTTTCTTCGTCCTGTTGGAATGTGGGAAATGCGAAGCCCGGGTCTTGTGCGTTGGGGCTTTTCCCATATTTCA